>Ga0308159_1000163_pt1 | contig 224942 bp, 189 predicted proteins | sample PhyCR1_FD_201040 | JGI IMG/M metagenome (GOLD analysis project Ga0308159, IMG submission 201040) | Phyllosphere microbial communities from UC Gill Tract Community Farm, Albany, California, United States - DLSLC.R1 | ecosystem: Host-associated > Plants > Phyllosphere > Unclassified | place...
AATCAATGCCGTTAGAAACAAAATAGCACTGAGAGTCGCTGCAGTTATAAAAAATCAAACCAGCTATAAAAATAACTATAATATAGCTGCATAAAATTTGTTTTTATCATAACAATCATTTCGACCGCAGTGAAGAAATCTTTGGACTATGTTAAAAAGATTTCTCGATTTTGCTACGCTTCAATAGAAAGACGACCTTTATATTAGATTTGTAAGTGGTATTCTTTTAACAAACAGCGTAAATTCGTTTTTGAACAAGCTCAACATGGCAAACCCAATTATAACTATTTATACAACTGGTTAAATATCAATTTAAAAGTGCCGTGCGTTTGCGCCCTGAACGCAATTTCCGGCCCGAAAGCAAGTAATTTACCCTTACCAACCCTGGCTTCAAAAGCCGTTATCCCATCTTGCAAATAAGCCTGGCCCCAGGCCCAGCCGCTACGCAATGGTGTTGCATTTTCAAACCACATCAAAGGCTTGATCTTCCCAGCCGCAATGGCGTCGCCGGTGAGTTTAAAAACAGGACTATTATCAAAATAAACGTCAGCTTCTTTTTCCATGCCCCAATTGGCTGGTAAAGTGATATCTATACCGACATTTAAAACACTTCCCGGAACATAATATTTTTCAGCAGGTAATCTTTTTTCTTCACCATTTATAATTTCGACCATTGCATTACGTACGGGGAGGTTTAAGTGATAAGCCACGTTGGTACTGCTCCCAATGGTTACAATGTTACCTCCGGCTTCTAAAAACTTCTTTAATTCAGGGATGGATTGATCAGCACTAATCCTGCCCAAACGGTTTCTAAACTCCTGTGGAATTTCATCTGACTTTGGTCCGACAGATCTGTTTCCACTGCCTCCGCCCTGAACTGATGGAATGGCACCGCCCACAAAAATGATCACATCGAATTTAGATTTCAAATTTCCGGCATCAATCTCCTGCGGATAAATTACCGTAGCAGCATAATGGTACTGTTCCATTAAAAACCGCACCCAGCCAGATGCCATAGAACCACCATAAGCATCCCAAAGGGCAATTCTAGCCGTCGAAACTTTAATTTTATTTTTAGGGGCAGCAGCAATTTTTAGTTTGATGTTTGCTTTTTCAAGCACCGCTTTTCCTGCTGATGAAACATAAAAATCGCCATTTTCAGGAGAGCGGTAAACTTCAACTTTGTTTTTCAATAAATCGTTAACCGCAGTATAAGAATCATTTTGTGCAGCACTTAATACATAACCAGGCCCATTTGGCAATTTATTTTCTGGTTGTAAGAGTTTTCCGTAAGGATTTTTCTCAAACGGACCAGAAAAGTCATCCAGCATGCGATCGAATTTCACGTCCATGAGATAAGCCAAAGTCCATCCGGCGGCATCATAAGGCGGAATTGGCGCACCACCTTCGTATTTAAAATCATTTGGATGATCCTGTGGTTCGAACATATCCAAAACGTGTGGACGGAAAGCCTGATCGGTTTTAACCACATAACTTCCGGCAGGATAGTTTTTCCCCGCAACGGTAAATGGAGCAGTTGCTTTTTGAACTACAACACCCGTTCTGATCAATGCATTCAAGAACTTAATGGCAGTATTAAAATCAGGCTGATCTGCGGATAAGATATATCCACGCGGGTCCCGGTTTGCAGGCGCTTTCATCACGGTATCGAAAGCTTTCATGCTAATCTGACGCCGGGATCCAAAAACTGCATCGCCTCCGGAAATTGCGGCGCCCTTTTCACCTTTTGCAGCGCTGTTAATGGCTTCTATCTTCTTTGGGGAGAAAGACCAGCTGTCTTTTTTACCTCTTTCAATCGAATTTCTGCCCATCTGATAAATGTTATACAGTAACTCATCATGGTATCGCGCTGCGTAATTCAAAACGGCATAGTTTAACGATACAGAATAATCAATCGAATTTTTAAAATACCATTTTCCCGGAGTGATTGGGTTTGGTGAATCGCCACTTGGCAGCAACCGCGATGGAACCAATGGAATTTCAGAGGGAGTAGGATTACCGATAATTTCCGTCAGCAGTCCAATCATGTTATGAAAATAGGTAGTTGTCCTTAATCCCCCGTTGTACCACGTAGAATAAACCGATCCTCCACGTTGAGTGTAACCGGGCTTATTTTCTACGTTCATCCTGTTATGCATGGCCGCACCTACCGCATCTAAACTGGTTAACAAAGTTGGGTCAAAAACATAATTAAACGGATCCCGGTAAGGAGGACCTGCCACAACCGTTCCCGCCGGACCGGCCTGGTGGTGGTTATACATGATCTGTGGAATCCATTCTATAAAAAGCTGGCGACCGATATTTTGTGTTTCTTTAAGATTTAACATAAAAAAATCGCGGTTATTATCATGTCCCGCATATTTTTCATACAAAACCGGCAAGCCTGAAGTTGTCCTTTTCTTTGGGTCTTTTTCCCTCATGTACCAGTTGCTCACCAACTCCTGTCCATCGGGGTTTGCATGCGTAAATAAGATGATCACATTATCCAGAATACGCAAGGTTTCCGGGTCTGTTCTGGAGGCAAATTCATATATCGTCTGAATCAGCTGATGGGTACCAACTACTTCGTTTGCATGTAATCCGCCATCTATCCATAACACTGCTTTACCTTCTTTTGCCAAAACTTTGGCCCGCTCTGGCGTAATTTCTGCATGAGCCAACTGTTGCGAAATCTCTTTATAACGATCTAATTTCTTTAGGTTTTCCGGCGAAGAAACAACCAGCATGTATTGACTTCTGCCTTCTTCGGTTTTACCGATATCAACCAGTTTAATGCGGTCAGAATTTGCTGCGAGTTTCTTAAAGTAAGCTTCTGTCTGGGTATAATTGGCCAATTGGTAATCATCACCAATATCAAAACCGAAATGTGATCTGGGCGTTGGTACTTCCTGTGCCAGCACTGCAACGTTACTTACCAATAAAAAAGCGATACAAAGCCTGATAAAGTTGGTTTTCATCATAATTTGATAGTTTAGTAGGGTAATCAAATATAATAGAGAAAATTTCCAAAAACGGCTTACTGTAAATTTGTTACAAGTTTTAAATCCTAATCCATACATTTGCCCTGATATAAGTTCTTAACTTTATTTTCATCAACCGATACAGGTTCCCGGAATACAACCGGGATTAATAGGGAATCGTGTGCAAATCACGAGCTGTCGCGCAACTGTAAATTCTGTCTTTAACAAGAAGACAACGGTCTTATCATTTATGCCACTGTGCCTTTACCGGTATGGGAAGGCGATGGGATCGGGAATAAGTCAGGAGACCTGCCTATGTTGAATTGACGGTGCTTTCGCGTTATAAAGTAATTGGTCAGGTCTGATTGTACACGATAAAATTTAAATTTTATAGGCTTGCTTAAAGTTTTTGCTGATGAGTGGGCAGGCTGTGCCATAACCTTTCCTTTAATTTTAACAAAGAGTATTACAAATATTGCTTTAAGAGCTTTTAAATGATTTATTTACTTAATCTTTAAGAGAGATGCTAACGCAAAATCTAGGCTATCCGCGAATAGGTAGCCAAAGGGAATTAAAGAAAATCTGCGAAAATTATTGGGCAGATAAAACTGGGTACAAAAGTGTACTGCAGGTGGGCAAAAATATCCGCCACGAAAACTGGAAACTTCAAAAAGAAGCCGGGATTGATGTAATTCCATCAAACGATTTTTCTTTTTACGATCACGTACTTGATCATTCCTTAACTTTTGGAGCCATTCCAAAAAGATACAACGAAGTGATCCTGAAAAAAGGAAATGAGGAACTGGATCTTTATTTTGCGATGGCCAGAGGCTACCAAAAAGAAGGACTGGATGTGGTAGCGATGGAAATGACCAAATGGTTCGATACCAATTATCATTACATCGTGCCCGAATTTTACAAAAATCAACCTTTTAAACTTTTTTCTACCAAGATTATCGACGAGTTTTATGAGGCAAAACAATTAGGAATTAATACTAAACCCGTACTGATTGGACCGGTTTCTTACCTTTTATTGGGTAAGGAAAAAGAGGCTGGATTTGAAAAAATAGACCTGATTAAAAACCTGCTTCCGGTTTATATTGAGATTTTATCTCGCTTAGAAGCGCTGGATGTAGAATATATTCAGTTTGATGAGCCATTTTTAACTTTGGATTTGACGGAAAAAGACAAAAAAGCTTATGAATATGCCTATAAAGAAATCAGGAAAGCCTTTCCAGGATTAAAAATTGTTTTAGCTACTTATTTTGAAGGATTAGGTAATAATTTAGCATTAACGGCTTCATTACCTGTAAATGTTCTACATATCGACTTAGTCCGTGCTGAAGATCAATTAGACGATGTTTTAGCTTCGTTAAGAGAAGATACAATTCTTTCTTTAGGCTTGGTAGACGGAAGAAACATTTGGAAAAATGACTTTGAGAAATCTCTTTCGACCATTAACCATGCGGTAGACAAAAGAGGATTGGATAAAATATGGATTGCTCCATCCTGTTCGTTAATTCACTCACCGGTTGATCTGGACAATGAAACCAATGAGAAAAATTTATCGCCAGAAATTAAACAATGGCTGGCCTATGCAAAACAGAAAATTGCGGAAGTAGCTACCTTAAAAAAACTGATCACCAACGAAAGCCCTGCATCTACCCTGCAAAAACTCGAAGAAAATAAGATCGCAATTGCTAACCGTAAAGTTTCTAAAATCATCCATAATCCGGCAGTTAAACAAAGGATTTTAGACTTAAAAGAGCAGGATGCCGAACGTTTGAGTCCATTTTCGATCAGAAAAATTAAACAACAGGAACTTAATCTGCCCATTTATGCCACTACCACTATCGGCTCGTTTCCACAAACTGCAGAGGTAAGAAGCTGGAGAGCAAAACTTAAAAACGGAGCGCTCACTATTGAAGAATACGATGATCTCATTGCAAAAGAAACTGAAAAAGCAGTAAAATGGCAGGAAGAAATCGGTCTGGATGTTTTGGTTCACGGCGAGTTTGAACGCAATGATATGGTTGAATATTTTGGAGAGCAGCTAGATGGTTTTGCTTTTTCTAAAAATGGTTGGGTACAGAGCTACGGATCACGCTGTGTAAAACCACCGATTATTTTTGGCGATGTTTCGCGCCCAAAACCCATGACGATCAAGTGGACAGCCTATGCCCAGTCGCTAACCTCCAAATACATGAAAGGCATGTTAACGGGTCCTGTAACTATCTTACAATGGTCATTTGTACGGAATGATCAGCCACGATCGGAAACCTGTACACAGATTGCCCTTGCTATCCGCGATGAGGTTTGCGACCTGGAAAATGCAGGCATTAAAATTATCCAGATTGATGAACCTGCCATTAGAGAGGGATTGCCATTGCGCAAAGCAGATTGGCAAAACTACCTGAACTGGGCAGTGAAAGCTTTCAAAATCTCAGCAAGTGGGGTAAAAGACGATACACAGATCCATACGCACATGTGCTATTCGGAGTTTAACGATATCATCCAAAACATTGCTGATATGGATGCAGATGTAATTACGATCGAAACCTCGCGTTCGCAGATGGAATTATTAGATGCTTTTGCCGATTTTAAATATCCAAACGAAATTGGACCAGGTGTTTATGATATTCACTCTCCAAGAGTTCCGAAACGCGAAGAAATGGTTCAGTTGCTTAAAAAGGCAAAAGCCGTTATTCCTTCTGCACAACTTTGGGTAAACCCTGATTGTGGCTTAAAAACCCGCGGATGGGACGAGACCAAAAAAGCATTGATCGAAATGGTTGAGGCCGCAAAAGAGATGCGTAAAACGGAAAAGGTACCTTCGGCAGATCTTCAGGTAAATTAATATAATTGGTGTTAAACATTCACTCATTGTCAGTCTGAGCCAGTCGAAGACTCTTCAACATGAATACCTGAAATAAATTGTATTAAGAAAATCTTCGGGATGATATCTTTACGATAGTTTTCCTGATCTCAACTTTGACAACTTTCTAATCAGAAAGTTGTCAAAGCTTTTTACTCACCCTATATTTACCCCATGACCTTAGCAGAAAGAATAGAAAACTCAAAAACCAGTATTTTTAAAGCCGTTTTCCCAAATACAACCAACCATTACGATACGCTTTTCGGCGGTACCGCCATGCATTTGATGGACGAAGTGGCTTTTATTACCGCAACCCGTTTCAGCCGCCAAATTATGGTAACGGTAAGCAGCGACAGGATCGATTTTAAAAAACCGATTCCAGCAGGTACAATTGTAGAGCTTATTGGCAAGGTGAACCACGTAGGCAATACCAGTTTAAAAGTTAACGTAGAAATTTATATCGAGCAGATGTACGCTGAAGGAAGAGAATTAGCCGTACATGGCGATTTTACTTTTGTAGCTATTGATGAAAACAAAAAGCCAGTTCAGGTCATTAAATAATCTGATAATTTTTAGCTAAAATGATATAAAGTTCATCAGGTTTAAATCTCTAAATTTAATAATGGAGCATCAACATTCCGAAGAAGAATTAAAAAACATTGCGAAACAGCTAAGCTGCCCGGAAGGCGAACATGGCATTAAAACAGGGGAGATGATGCATACCAGCAACATTGGCATGACCACTTCTGCAATTGATGCATTAAATCTCAAAAACAATGAAACTGTTTTAGAAATCGGTCATGGCAACGGTGGGCACATCGTACAACTATTATCAAAAGCCGAAAACCTCAGGTATTTTGGTGCCGATATTTCTGCAACCATTATTGCCGAGGCTGAAAAAAACAATCAAGTTTTCTTAGCACAGGGAAATGTCCAATTTAAACTGACAGATGGAATTACATTGCCATTTGATGAAAATCGGTTCGATAAAATTTTTACCGTTAATACAATCTACTTTTGGCAAAATCCAAGCGAATATATCACCGAAATTAAAAGAACCTTAAAACTTAATGGCACTCTGGTAATCTGCTTTGCCAATAAAACTTTTATGCAAAATCTTCCTTTCACGCCTTATGGTTTTAAACTTTATGAAGTAGAAGAGGTAAAAGAACTATTAAAAAACGGCGGATTTACAGTTGAAAATATTCTTAGTAAAACCGAACAGATAAAAAGCAAAACTGGCGAACAGGTAGAAAGGGAATATCATGTTGTAACGGCTACAGCATGAGAAACACATTATAGTCCTCGTTTGTAACGAGGATTAGCGAGAATAGCGATTGTATCGCTAATAACAAAAACCACATTACAAATGTGAATCCCATTCATCCTCGTTACAAACGAGGACAATAGATAAGTTATTTCTTTGTGTCTTCCTGTCTTTGTGATTAATCTAATACAAAATCAGATACAAATACGCATAAACTACCGGTGCAGCCAATAATAAGCCATCAAAACGATCTAACAAACCGCCGTGCCCTGGCAACAGACCGCCACTGTCTTTAGTATCTAAACTTCGTTTAAGCATCGATTCTACTAAATCGCCCAATGTTCCAAAACCTGCAATTAACACAGCCATACCCATCCAAACCCAGGACGGGCTTTCAGTAAAAAGAAAAGACAGAGCAAAAGCGACCAAAATGCTGGTAAACATGCCGCCGAAAAATCCTTCCCAACTTTTCTTCGGCGAATGGCGCTCAAACAGTTTGCGCTTACCGTATTTTACGCCAAAAAGATAGGCTCCGGTATCATTTGCCCAAAGCATTAACAAAAATGCGAGCGGTAAATGAAAGTTATATTCATTCCAGTTTTTTAAGAAACCGAGGGCATGAAAAAAACAGAAAGGGATGGTTACATAAACAAAGCCAACAAATGTATAAGAGATATTGGCAAATGGAATTTTGTTTTTCTTATACAATTCAGTGATAAAAACAGAGAAAATGAGCGGGATACAGAGCAACAGGTACTTAACATCATATTCTAAATAATGTAAACCTGCTGCCATTAGGAAAATTAAAGATCCTGCCATTAAACCGATGTTTCGGTGTGGCCTGATACCAGCATTTTTAATCAGCTTATAAAATTCAAATAAGGATAAACCACTCAGGATAAGATAGAAAATAGTAAATGCGTAACTCCCCAATAAGATAGAGCCAAGCATCACAATGGTAAAAAAGAAAGCGGTTATTGCCCTGGTTTTCATTTAAGTTAAGAGGTAAAGGGTATAAGGTTTAAGGTCATTATTACTATTCAATTTCGTTCTCAACGATGTATTCTATGGCTTTATTGAAATCTAACTTACTCACCAAAACATTTATTTCGCCAATATTATATGCCGAGAGCTGCTTATTTATCGTTACTGCGGGAATACCTGCTTCTGTTAATCCCTGTTTTAATACCTCTGCCGCAAAGGCATTGCTGGTGGTGTATACCTTAACCCAATTTTCGCTCACGTGATGCGCTATCTTTAAAAAATTTAAACAAAGCTATGGTAATTATTGCACTAATTAAATACCCATACCAAGGAAAACCAATCGGTTCATCAGCTTTATCAAGTGGCATATGATGCTTTTGCATATAAAAAGCCGCGCAAACCGCATAAGCATTGTTTAAAAAGTGCGCAAACATGGCATACCAGATACTTCCGCTAAAATAATACAGGTAACCAAAGCCTGCACCCAATAACATCCGTGGCACAAAACCATAAAACTGGAAATGGATCGCACTGAAAATAACGGCAGCACTCCAAATGGCAATATGATGATTACCCAACATTTTTTGCAATGAACCTTGCAGCCCAGCCCTAAAAAAAAGCTCTTCACCAATAGCAGGCAACACGGCAATCATCACCAAGTTAACCACAAAATCCCAGTTACTCCTCACCGTAATCAGTTGAATGGTCATTTTCATGGCTTCCTGTTCCTTCATTTTCATCCAGTTTTCCAGTCCCTTTAAAAACTCAGGCAGTACCATTTTTTGATTGACAACCGTTACCCACTCCATAATAGGCATACTCGCCACCATAATGGCAAAAACCAGAACAAAAGGAAGAAAATTAGGCTTGTTAAACCTATAAAACGTATTCGGTTTTTGTCCCTCTGTATACGCTAAAACAATAGGAGGCAAAATAAACATTCCTATAGAACTCGAAATCTGTATTATTTTTAAGGCTGTAATAAATTTAGGGTCACCGCTCATAATGGTTCCAAATTCGCCAAATATCGAAGTACCATAAAAAATTGCAACCACTACAAAGCCTAATAATGTGCATATTACCGCACCTACAGCCCAGTAAACGCAAAGTAAAAATATCTGTAAAAGTGGGTGGCTGCGTTTGCGGATGGGTGTTACAAAACTCATTATTTGTACCTTTGTATGTTTTTATTAATCGTTGAATATAGAAAATGTCTGTAAAGATAGGAAATATAGATTTAGGTGAGTTCCCGTTATTGCTGGCTCCAATGGAGGATGTAAGTGATCCACCGTTCCGTTATGTATGCAAAAAAAACGGTGCAGATATGATGTATACCGAATTTATCTCTTCGGAAGGCTTAATCCGGGACGCTGCAAAAAGCCTGCAAAAATTGGATATTTTCGAATATGAGCGACCAATTGGCATCCAGATTTTTGGCGGCGATATCGAACACATGCGCGAGGCCTCAGAAATTGCTTCTGCAGCAGGTCCCGATCTGGTTGACATCAATTATGGTTGTCCGGTAAAAAATGTAGTTTGCAAAGGTGCAGGATCAAGTTTGCTTCAGGATATTGATAAAATGGTAAAAATGACTGATGCGGTGGTTAAAGCTTCGCATTTACCTGTTACCGTAAAAACCCGCTTGGGTTGGGATGACAATACCAAAAATGTTTATGAAGTAGCCGAAAGGCTTCAGGATGTGGGCATCCAGGCACTAACCATTCATGGCCGCACCAGGGCACAATTATATAAGGGAGAGGCCGATTGGAGTTTAATCCGTGAAATTAAACGTAATCCGCGCATTAAAATACCGATTTTTGGTAACGGTGATGTAGATAGTCCTGAAAAAGCAGCCAATTGGCGCATGGAATATGAGGTAGATGGCATTATGATCGGTCGTGCCGCAATTGGTTATCCATGGATTTTCCGCGAAGTAAAACACTTCTTCAAAACCGGAAAACACCTGGCCGGACCAACCATAGAAGAAAGAATTGAGGTTTGCCGTACACACCTGGATAAATCGCTGGAGTGGAAAGGTCCTAAAACCGGTATTTTCGAAATGCGTCGCCATTATGCCAACTATTTTAAAGGCCTGCCAGATTTTAAACCGTATCGCATGCGATTGGTTGCTGAATCAGATATCAGCAACATTTACAGCATTTTAGAAGAAGTGGCAGAAAAATTTGCCAACTATGATGCTACCAGTGTACTGGCTTGATTTTTGAAAGTTTTTTCTTACATTCGTTATTATCATGGTTACAGCAATTACAGATGGTGTTAAGGTTTCGGTAGAAACCGTCTACCAGCCAGAATATTCAAATCCGGCGAACGAACATTATATGTTTGCCTATCGCGTAGAAATTTCAAATCTTTCTGATTATGCTGTCCAGTTAATGCGCCGCCAATGGTTGATTTTCGATTCGAACTCAAGCCGTAGAGAAGTAGAAGGTGAAGGTGTTGTAGGTCTGCAACCCATTATCCAACCTGGCGAAACGCATGTGTACGTTTCAGGTTGTAACCTCAAAACCGATATGGGCAGCATGAAAGGCACTTACCTGATGAAACGCGATATAGATGGCTCTGAATTTGATGTTGACATCCCAGAATTCCAATTGGTAGCCCCTTATAGGTTAAACTAATCTCTTACTTACTCTTGTCACCCATGGAATAGTCGAACGGCTAGACCAAGATTCATTTCAGAAAAGCACATTCAGTATTCCATTTTACTAATTATTCCTGCTTTTTTGCTTCAAGTACTCTCCACGCTTTGAGCTTTTACATCACAATATCAAAGGCTTAGGTTATCTATGCACCCTGCAACCCCAAATAGTACAAGCTACCGTGCCACCTAAACCCGATCAGAGCGAAATGCCGATATTTTCATCGGCAGAAGCGGGAGCGGGACCGAAGTTTTCCTATTACCACAAAACCTGCTTTCCAAATAGATATTTTAACTATAGTCATCACCTGGTCTGATAGATACCGGATTTCAATCAGTTTTATTTAGTTGGAAAGATTCTGACCACGTAATCGCTACGAGACAATTGAAAATACTACCTCTACTTGTAAAACAAATCCGATGGATCGGATCAGCATGACGATCGGGTTAAATTAATAAACAAAAAACGGCTAGGATCATGATCCTGGCCGTGTTGTATTTGTCGTATTCAATATTTCCTAATCCCTGCTCCGTCCAAAAAGCATTGATGCGTAATATAATAAATTGGCTAATGCACCCACGGCCGCAACCACGTAAGTCATAGCTGCCCACCAAAGTGCATCTTTGGCCTGCGCATTTTCTTCCTGTGTTTGCATCACACCATTATTGTTTCTTAGCCAGGCTAAAGCCCGGTTACTGGCATCAAATTCAACAGGTAGGGTAACGATACTAAATACGGTTACTAATGCTAAACCCACTACACCAATCGCCAAAACAATCGGGTTTCCGGTAAAACCTATTAACAATACACCTATTAATAATACCCACTGCAAAAGATTAGATGATATGCTCACTACCGGCACCATGCTGCTTCTTAACTGCAACCAGTTATATGATTTCGCCTGTTGCACCGCATGACCACATTCGTGAGCCGCTACCGCTGCAGCTGCTACGCTACGACTATAGTATACATCAGTACTTAAATTAACGGTTTTATCTGACGGATTGTAATGATCTGTTAATTGTCCCTCGGTACTCATCACCTTCACATCGTATATTCCATTATCATGCAGCATTCTTTCTGCTACCTCTTTGCCCGATAAACCAGAGCTTAATTGCATTTCAGCATACTTAGAAAACTTGTTTCTAAATCGCCATTGTACAAACATGCTCAGCAATAATACCGGGATGATTAATATTAAATAAACTCCCATTTTCTTATGTATGTTTTTCATTTAGCCTATATCAAAAAGCGTTCCCATATTATTTAAAATTAAAAAAACAGTACATTTATGTTATGCCAAACGAACTTTCATACTGGGAAAAAGAATCATTTTTTTGTAATTATGATGCGATTGTAATTGGCAGTGGAATAGTAGGATTAAATGCCGCCATTCACCTTAAAAAAACAGTTCCATCGTTAAGGATAGTCATACTTGAAAAGGGATTTTTACCTACCGGTGCAAGCACAAAAAATGCTGGTTTCGCCTGCTTTGGAAGCATTTCTGAACTAACTGAGCAAGAGGAAAGGATGGGCAGCGAACGACTTGCAATGCTCATCGAAAAACGGTGGAAAGGTCTGCTCAAACTACGTTATTTGTTGGGCGATAATACCATTGATTATCAATGCCTGGGCGGATATGAACTATTTAAAAAAGAAGATCATTCTTTAGCTGAATTAGGTGTATCCAAAATTGAACATTTTAACCTTTTGGTTAATGATATTGTCGGATCCAATGCTTTTCGTGTAAACAATAAAAAAATCAGTTTATCTGGTTTCGAAGGGGTAAGTACTTTAATCGAAAATCAATATGAAGCCCAGATTGATAGTGGTAAAATGATGTACGCTTTAATTCAATATGCGCAACAACTTGGCATTGGTATTTTTAACAGTTGCAATGTAGACCGGATTGAAGAAGAATCAAAAGGTTTTTGCCTGATTACCAAAAATGGAAATTTTTCTTGTAAACAATTGATTCTTACAACCAATGCCTTTATCAAAGATCTGTATCCTGATGTGGATATCAACCCAGGTCGCGGTCAGGTTTTAATAACCAAACCGATAAAAAATTTAACGATAGCGGGTACTTTCCATTACGATAAAGGTTACTACTATTTCCGGAATATAAATAACAGAATTTTATTGGGTGGTGGTAGAAATATTGATTTCAAAGCTGAACAAACTTCTACTTTTGACCACACCGAACCAGTACAATCTGCGCTTGAGGATCTGCTAAAAAAAGTAATCTTACCAACCACTAAATATGAAATTGATTACCGCTGGAGTGGGATTATGGCTTTTGGTAAAACACTTGAACCGCATATAGAAGAAATCCGTCCAAATGTATTTTGTGCAACCAGATGTAATGGTATGGGCGTTGCTATTGGCTCGCAAACCGGAGAAGATGTAGCTAATTTATTGTTAAATAAACTATAGCTGTTTTTTTACCACAGAGAACATTGAGGAAAAGCACAAAGGACACAAAGTTTGGTTTTACTTAAGATCCTTCCTTGCATTCAGGAGACAGTAAAGAGATAATTATAGTCCCATCATCCATTTCACATCTTACATCATTTAAACACTACCGTTTTATTTCCACTCACAAAAACCCGGTCTTCAAAAATAAGTTCCAAAGCCTCCAATAATACTTTTTTTTCTATCTCCTTACCGGCATGCACCATTTCCTTCACACCAAAATTATGGTCTACATGATTGGTATGCTGCGCAATAATAGGCCCTTCATCTAAATTATCAGTAACAAAATGTGCGGTAGCACCAATAATTTTTACCCCGCGCTCAAAAGCCTGCCGATAAGGATTAGCACCTATAAAAGCAGGCAAAAAGGAGTGATGGATGTTGATGATTTTACCTGCATAATCGTTTACAAAATCAGCTGAAAGAATCCGCATAAACTTAGCCAATACCAGGTAGTCTACCTCAAACTGATTAATGATCGTTTTTACCTCAGCTTCAAATTCACTTTTATCTTTGTTATTATGATCTACATAAAAATAGGGAATCCCCAGTTTCCCGGTAAAATCTTTAAGGCTTTCATAGTTACCAATTACACATTGAACATTTGCCCCTAAAGTTTTAAAGTGATTTTTAATCAGTATTTCTGCCAAACAATGATACTCTTTAGTCACCAGAACAGCGATCTGTTTTTCCTGTTTGGTAATTAGATTTACCTCAGCCGCATGTGGTAAATTTTCCAACAGTTTTTCCTTTAATTTTTCAGGATTTTCCAGATCTCCGGTGCAGGCAATTCTTGTAAAAAATGCTTTATTGGCTTCATCTACAAATTCGCGCATGGCAATGATATTCAGTTGATGCGCAGCCAGCACACGGGTAATATGGGTAACCAAACCCACTTGATCTCGACAGGAAATAAGGACAGTTAAAGCGTTCATTTTTAAAATACTAATATCCAATTATAAATAATTTTTACGGTTTTTTACGGTTAAAACTGACTAATTTTTTTTGGTATATCTATTTTAAATCTACATTTTTGCTAAAATTCTTATCATTATGGAGATCGCTGGTATTGCTTTACTAATTGTAATTTTAATTGTCCTGGTTATTTTATTACTAAAGAAACCTCAGGCTTCAATCCCCATCGTTTCATTAGAAGATTTTGAAAGGACAAAAAGTGAAAATGAAACCTTAAAAATAAGATTAGCCAAAGCGGACGAACGTGTTTCTAACCTATCTGCAGAAAAAGAGCATATTACCATTTTGCTTAAAGATGAACAACGGCGTTTAATTGATGAATTACAGGCTGAGCGCGACCGGCTTGCAGATGCCAACCGTGAGCTCGAAAGTACAAGATCATTTTACCTGGCCGAGAAGGAAAAGTTAGCAGAACAAAAATTAAGTTATGAGCAGTCGCAACAAAAACTGAATAAAGATTTCGAACTGATTGCCAATAAAATTCTGGAGGAAAAATCGACCAAATTTATCGAGCAGAACAGAACCAATCTGGATATTATCCTTAATCCTTTGAAAGAAAATATCAAGGCTTTTGAAGATAAGGTAGAAAAGGTTTATAAAGCAGAATCTGATGAAAGAAATATACTCAAAGGTGTAATTTCGGAACTGCAGATTCAAAGTAAACTTATTCAGGAAGACGCCAACAATTTAACCAAAGCCCTAAAAGGCGATAGTAAAAAACAGGGCAATTGGGGAGAAATTATATTGGAAAAGGTTTTGGAGCGGTCTGGTTTGGTCCGGGATCAGGAATACCGTATCCAGGCTTCGCATGCATCAGTAGAAGGCAGTCGTTACCAGCCAGATGTGGTAATAGACCTTCCAGACGATAAACACCTCGTTGTTGATGCTAAAGTAAGTTTAGTTGCTTATGAGCGCTCCGTATCTGCAGATACTGATGAAAAGCGTGAAGGCTATGTAAAGCAGCACCTGGCCTCAATTAAGAACCATATTCAGGAACTTTCATCAAAAAACTACCAGGATTTATATAAAATCAATTCTCCGGACTTTGTTTTATTGTTTGTACCCATCGAATCTTCTTTTAGCATAGCAGTACAAAAAGATGCCGAACTGTTCAATTTCGCCTGGGACAGGAAGGTAGTAATCGTAAGTCCATCTACTTTGCTGGCTACTTTGCGCACTATAGCCAGTATATGGAAACAGGAACGTCAAAACCGGAACGTAATGGAGATTGCCCGTTTAAGCGGCAGCATGTATGATAAGTTTGTAGGTTTTATTGCCGACATGGAAAACATTGGAAAACATATTAAAAATGGACAGGACGCCTACGATAAAGCCATTAATAAATTGTCAGCAGGTGCAGGAAATTTAACCAATACTTCAGAAAAGATAAAAAAATTGGGTGCAAAGACTTCGAAACAGATTGATACAAAGTATTTGGATTTGAATGAAATACAGGATTTATAACTTTTATAGTTATGACTCAAGGCCTCTGGATTTTTCGGGAAAAATAATTAAAAGGTAAAACTTGCAAAGTTAGTGATTTTTTCTGATAGCCTTAGGAAGATTTTTTTCTTTTTTTTTCAGTGAATAGGATACATTTATTTGCCTATAAGCAATATAGATGGCTTTAAAACAAAAAAGTCGATGTAGCTGAGAACGTTTTATATTTTCTTAGCAATATCGACTACAAAGTAAAATCGTCATCTCGAATGGAACGCAGTGGAATGGAGAGATCTGCTAATATAGATTTCTCGACTACGTTACACTTCGCTCGAAATGACGACTTACTGTTTATTGATAAATATTATTTCTTAAAAGCATTCCAGCCCTGGGCTTTCAGCTCGTGGACATTATTTGATTTGGACACCATTTTGCAACCCGAATTTTTATCCGTTACATGTCCGATTACCGTAATATCTACATCATGTTTGAGTTTTTTGTAATCATCCTGGCTAATGGTAAATAACAATTCATAATCTTCACCACCACTTAGCGCACAAACAGTTGGATCAATACCCAATTCGCGTGCAGTTTCATAAGTCATAGGATCTAAAGGAATTTTCTCTTCATAAATGGTCATCCCTTTATCTGATTGTTCCGCCAGATGCAGAATTTCTGAAGCTAAACCATCTGATACATCGATCATAGCAGTTGGTTTTATATTCATTTCATCTAAAAGCGCAACAATATCCATCCTGGCTTCAGGCTTCAGTTGTCGTTCGATGATATAATCCTTTCCTTCTAAATCCGGCTGGATCTGAGGATTTTCAAGATAGATCAATTTCTCTCTTTCTAAAATCTGCAGGCCTAAATAGGCTCCGCCCAAATCGCCTGAAACGCATAACAAATCATGTTCCTGTGCGCCGTTTCTGTACACCACTTTATCTGCATCGGCATAACCAATACTGGTAATACTGATCACCAAACCTTGCTTACTTGATGAAGTATCACCTCCTATCAAATCGATATTGTATTTATTGCAGGCCAGTTCAATGCCTTTATAAATTTCTTCAACGGCTTCTAAGGGAAATTTGCTCGACAAACCCAGCGAAACGGTAATCTGACTTGCCTTTCCATTCATGGCATAAATATCACTCAGGTTTACCTGTACGGCCTTATAACCCAAATGCATTAACGGCACGTAAGCCAAGTCAAAGTGGATTCCTTCCAATAATAAATCGGTCGAAATTAAAGTCTGTTTACCTCTTGCATCCAGTACTGCAGCATCATCGCCAACTCCTTTTACCGAATAATCGTTTTTAATTTTAAAATTAGTTGTCAGGTGTTTAATTAAGCCGAATTCACCTAATTCATTAATATCTGTGCGTTCTTTATTTTCAAACATAACTTATACTTAAGGACAAAGCCTCATTTTTATTTTTAAAATTTTAATTGTCATTCTGAGCACAGCGAAGAATCTTTACCTTAAAGCAGGTGCTTCATAGTTGAAGATCCTTCCTTCGTCAGGATGACAGATTTTTATTCTCCATCCAATTTCTTCCCTCGGTAAACCTGGCAATTAACATCGCCGCAACATTATCGCCTGTGGCATTTAATAATGTCGCCATCGGATCAACCAAAGTACCTATAATCATGGCAGGTGGTAACGCCTCGGGTGGTAACTGATAGGCAGAAATCATCAATAATTCGCCTATGTAACCGCCATTGGGTATTCCACCCTCAACAATGCTCACCAAAACGGTAATGCCAAGAGCCAGTACAATCGTATCTACATGCACTAAATCTTTACCAAAAATGGCAAAAACGACTGCAATTTTGATAATGGAACTGATGCTTGAGCCATCTTTATGCAAAGTTGATCCCAAAGGAATCGTTACATTGGTGATATATGCCGGTACGCCCATTTTCATAGTTCCTTCCAAATTTGCCGGAATAGTTGCAATGCTGCTACAGGTTCCAATGGAAGTTAAAGAGGGTACAATATTATTTTTCCAAAATACTTTTATTGCTTTAAATCCACCCGCAACGAAAGCATAAAAAGTAAAAAAAACAATAAAATAAAATGCCCCAACACCATAATACAAACCCAGGGCTTTAGCATAGGTGCCAAAAAGCTGTGGACCAAATACCCCAACCTGGTAGGCAAAATAAGCACCCAATCCAACCGGCCCTAACTTCATAATTAAGATGATGAGTTTTTTCATCACTTCATTGCCCGAAACCAGAAATTTTTTAAAACTTTCGCCTTCTCTTTTAGCATACAAAGTTGAAAAACCTACCAAAACTGAAAAAATAATCAGCGCCAGCATATTTTTCCTGCTTCCGATTTCGAAAAATTCACCAACTGTTAAAAGTTGTGTCATTTGTTCGCCAAATGATTGTACTTTTCCAGGTTCAGCTGGCAAAGCAGCACTTCCTAATTGCTGATGGATAGGAAAGATCCATGTCGCAAATAAAGTTAAAACCGCAGAAATAAGTATGGTAGAGAGAAATACCAAACCCATAATGGTTAATAATCTGCCTAACTTTTTTGTTCTATCGATATTTGCAATAGCTGAAGAAACCGCAAAAAATACCAACGGAATAACAGCTGTAAACAACAGGTTTAAAAATATATCTCCTAATGGTTTGATACTTTCAACGCTTTTTCCAAAAATTAAGCCCACGATACTTCCTACGGAGATTCCCGCCAAAAGCCATAATAAGCCTGAGTAATTTTTAAGAATGTTGTTGCTTTTCATATGATCTTTTTCGTCATTGCGAGGCACGAAGCAATCTTAATACGCACGCCAGTAGCAATAGTTGTAAGATTGCTTTGTCGTACCTCCTCGCAATGACGATTTTTATTTTTACAATCCCAATTCTGCTGAAATATCCAGCATCCTCTGGATCGGTTTGCGTGCCTGCTCTATAATATGCTCAGGAACAGTTACTTCTGGCAAACCATTTTTAATACATAAATATAGTTTTTCTAAAGTATTTCTTTTCATATACGGACAATCGTTACAGGCACAACTGTTATTTGGTGGCGCCGGAATAAATGTTTTTGTCGGATTCGCCTTTTCCATCTGGTGGATAATGCCACTTTCTGTAGCTACAATAAATTCTGTAGCAGGGTTAGTAATGGTATATTTTAAAAGCCCGGTTGTAGAACCAATATAATCAGCCATTTTCAAAACGACCTCTTCACATTCCGGATGGGCAATAAATTTAGCATTAGGATGGCGTTCTTTCAATTTTGTAATTTTTTCCTGCGAAAAAATTTCATGTACCATACAGGCACCGTTCCACAATACTAAATCCCGACCAGTTTTTTTTGCAACATAAGCCCCTAAGTTACGATCTGGTCCGAATATTATTTTTTGGTCTTTAGGTAAACTCTCAACAATCTGAACCGCGTTAGTACTCGTGCAAACAATGTCACTTAAAGCTTTTAATTCGGCCGTACAGTTTACATAAGTGATGACCAGGTGATCAGGATATTTTTCCTTAAACTTCTTAAACAGATGTGGTGGACAACTATCTGCCAATGAGCAACCTGCTTTTACATCTGGTAATAAAACAGTTTTTCCAGGAGATAAGATTTTTGCTGTTTCGGCCATAAAGTGTACACCAGCAAACACAATTACGTCAGCATCCGTTTTTGCAGCTTCTTGTGATAAGCCTAAACTATCACCAATATAGTCCGCAATATCTTGTATATCAGGATCTTGATAATAGTGAGCTAGGATTATGGCATTTTTTTCCTTCTTTAATTTCTCAATCTCTGCAAAAAGATCAAGCGTAGGGTCAATTTCTTCTTCTGCGAAACCTTTTTTATTGATTTCTTCTAAGACATCTATGTTCATTTTAAAATTTTCCTTTTTTGAATTTTGACGTTGGTCAAAGATAAAGCTTTCCACGTCTCAATAATTAATAAGTTATTTTAAATAAATAAATCTTGTTTGTTTATTAGTGTGTTAATATTGTTGGCAAGTTTAGAAATTTCTTTCGTTTAGATAAGTTATTAATTGTTTACTAACATTTAGATTACATTTATCTAATATTATAAGTTTGATTTTCAGCGCTATCGAAAATTGCTTCAATTTTTATCAATAGTGGAATGTTAATTGTTTATAAGTGGGGAAAAAGTTAATTACTTGTATAAAGCTGCTTAAAAATTGCGCAAAAGATTGTGGCAAATTGTGTTTTTAGAGTAGCTTTAAACATTCAAATTTATTTGTTAGGATAATTTAGACACAAGGCTAACATTTATTAACTAGTTGTTAACATAGTGGATAAAGTAAATGTTTTTTATTAATGAAGAAAGTAGATTTTCTGGTAATTGGTTCAGGTATAGCAGGTTTGAGTTTTGCACTTAAAGCTGCCAGGTTCGGTAAGGTTTTAATTGTTACCAAATCGAATGAAGATGAATCGAATACAAAATACGCTCAGGGCGGTGTTGCAGTTGTGGTAGATAAAGGTGATTCTTTTGAGAAACATATTGAAGATACTTTGATTGCGGGCGATGGATTATGTGATAAAAAAATTGTGGAAATCGTTGTAAAAGAGGGGCCTCAGCGTATTCAGGAGATCATTGATTACGGCATAAACTTCGATAAAGACAATGCTGGCTTTTACGATTTGGCTAAAGAGGGGGGGCACTCTGAACACCGTGTTTTGCACTATAAAGACATCACCGGGTATGAGATTGAGCGGGTGTTGTTAAATGAAATTCACAAGAATAGCAACATAGAGATATTAACACATTACTTCGCACTGGAGTTAATTACCCAACATCACCTCGGTAAGTTTGTGGATAAACGTACTGAAGATATTAACTGTTATGGCATATATGCCTTTAACACAGAGCTTAACGATGTGGAAAAGATTGTGGCAAATGTGACTGTGATGGCTTCGGGTGGTGCGGGACATGTTTATTCGGCTACTACAAACCCGGTTATTGCAACAGGCGATGGAATGGCCATGGTTTACAGGGCAAAAGGTAAAGTAAGAAATATGGAGTTTATTCAGTTTCATCCAACTGCGTTATATCATCCCGGAGAGTATCCGTCGTTTCTGATTTCTGAAGCCGTTAGGGGTTTTGGGGGTGTTTTAAGACGCAAGAACGGTGAAGAATTTATGCATGAGTATGATGAACGTAAGTCATTGGCACCACGTGATATTGTTGCACGTGCCGTGGATAATGAAATGAAAAAATCGGGCGATGACTTTGTTTATCTTGATATTACCATGCGCAGTAAGGCTGATATATTAAAACACTTTCCCAATATATATGCTAAATGTTTGTCTATAGGAATAGATATGACTAAAGATTATATACCAGTTACACCTGCATCTCATTATATGTGCGGCGGTATCCTGGTGGATGAATATGGTCGTTCTTCCATTAAAAATTTATATGCTTGCGGAGAATGTTCTTCAACAGGTTTGCATGGAGCTAACCGATTGGCTTCCAATTCCTTATTGGAAGCGACAGTTTTTGCTCACCGGATTTATCAGGATGCTATCGAGAACTTTAAAAATAATGTAATTCCTGATCATATTCCGGAATGGGATTCGCAAGGTGTTACCCAAAGTAATGAGGATGTATTGGTAACGCATAACCTGAGGGAGTTACAGAAGGTTATGGGCGATTATGTGGGTATTGTACGTTCAGATTTCCGTTTGGAACGGGCACATCGTCGCTTGTTTTTAATTTACCAGGAGACGGAAGAGTTTTATAAAAAAAATAAAGTTTCAGTTAAACTGTGTGAATTGAGAAACGTAATTCAAACGGCTTATTTAGTAATTAAATCGGCCATGCAACGAAAAGAGAGTAGGGGACTACATTATACTACCGATTATCCTGAACATGCTAATGAACTGGTAGATACTGTTTTTTAACATTTCCGTCATGCTGATCCGATAGATATCGGATTTATTTCAGCATCTGACACCATCAGATACACAATACATAAAAAGACCCTGAAATAAATTCAGGGTGACGTTAAAACTGATTTATGCCTTTAATACTGCCTGTAAAAGATAAATATCCTGAAATAGGAAAAGATAATTTCATAGCGGAGAACGCCACGATTGTGGGTGATGTAACCATTGGCAATAAATGTTCCGTATGGTTTAATGCCGTGGTCAGAGGCGATGTAAATGCCATTACGATCGGAAATGAGTCAAACATCCAGGATGGTGCAGTAATTCATGCTACTTACTTAAAAGCCTCCACACATATTGGCAATAGGGTATCTGTTGGACATAATGCCATTGTGCATGGCTGTACCGTTCAAGATCATGTGTTGATCGGTATGGGTGCCATTGTAATGGATCATGCTATAATAGAAGAGTATTGCATCATAGCAGCGGGATCTGTCGTATTGGAAAATACAATTTGCGAAACGGGTTACTTATATGCAGGTACGCCTGCAAAAAAAATAAAGCCCATTACCGAAGAGCAAAGGGCTTTACTTAATAAATTGCCTGATAATTATATCATGTATTCGGGCTGGTTTACAAAATAAAAGGTTGTCCTTTCAACTGAAGTTTTGCATTATATTCGTTACCGTGATTCGATAACTATCGGATTTATTTCAGGGTCTATCATGCTATAAAGATGCTGAAATGAATTCAGCATGACGATTTTTTATAGATAAAACTACATTACTGCGTTGGCGGTGGTATTACCAATGGATCTTCACGTTCCCAGTTTGGTTTCAAGTCCATCAATGCTTTTAAATACCATACTTTTTCAGGCTGGTATCCTTCCTTAACATTTCCCGTGTCCCAGATGCCATTTTTATTTTCGTCATAAATAACCCTAAGCATATATTTACCTGCAGGATATTTAGAAAAAGTAATTTTTGAGTTTTTGCTAACCGGAAAAGATTTTATGACATCTTTTTTTTCGTTTAGGAACTGAACCACATATCTTTTAGAAGTATCTGGAACGGTTACATTTAATATTAAAGTAGTATAAGCGTCTTGACTTTCAAGCGTAAAACGTTTCGTGAGATCTTTGTTTTTGGCATTAAATATCGCGGTAAATGCGCCTGCACCCAATTTTAAATCGTAGTTTCTTTTGTTTTTCCAAGGATACTTAATGTAGTATTTAAGAAAATCTGTACTATCTTTCACCAAATCAAAATTTGTTCTTTTTACAGAATCTTCCAAAAGGGTAATTTTAGTTGGATCTGCAGCCGTAATCGGGAAAGATGAGGTTAATGTCAGCTGCTGGAAAGGATTTAATTTACCGCCTGTTAAGTTATCAGAAACCGTAATTTCGCGAGTGTAAGTATCTTTTTTACCCCTTGTAAAGTTTAAGGTTTGAAGAAGCTTTCCTTGATCTTCAACAGCCACCTTCACTGAATCAAAACTCATGTCATTCAGCCATATTTTAGCAGTATCGTTATTTTTGGTAAAGTGGACATATTTCTCTATATCTGCTGCCGGAGGATCGGTAACTGTTATTTTAGGGCGTTTCAGCTGCTGATTAAAGATGATTGAGATACTACCATCATTATTCAGTTTTCGGTCCAGTACACGGAATTCTGGAGGTAGCTCTTTAAATACTTGAAGGTTAATGTTTTCCAGGTTTTTATCAATTACGATGGGTTCTTTTATAAATCCAACTTCATCAGAAATCTGTTGGTATATTTTATCGCCACCTCCGGTACTTTCTTTAATGGCATAAACTTTATAGGTACCTTTTCTGAGGTTACTCAATTTGTACGTACCGGCACTATCAGTAGTGGTATATATTGATGGACGTTTTTTACCGAAAATCGTATCTCTTTCTAAAGGCAAAATAAATACGGTAACTTCCTTTTCAGGTTCGTCACTTAGTGAATTAATAACTTTACCACTGATTGATAATGAATCAATATCTGGTCCTGTTGAAAAAACATAAGATAGATTTTTAACCACATTTCCTTCATTTACATCTGCAATAGATTTTCCAAAATTCAAGGTATAGGTTGTATTTTTTTCCAGAGAATCCTTAAGAATAATTTCCAATCTCTTCTGCCTCTTTTTTAACTCAGGAACTTTTTCCTGATCAGGTGAAATCGAAAATTCTTTAAACTCATCTTTCAGATTAAAATACTCATCAAACTCTATTACTATTTTTTTTGCATTAAAATTCCTTGTCTGATTTTTCGGCGTCATGCTTAAAACTTTTGGTGGCTTGGTATCTTTTGGTCCACCCTGTGGTGTCTGCATACTGGCACAACCAAAAAGTAGGAGCAAGGTGACAATAACCGCTAAATTTTTAAGGTTAAAATAGTGATATTTTAAATTTGGCATATTTTAATCGTTCTGACGGATTTTTGTACTTTTTGGAATATTGTGTTTAAAAAATATTTTTTATTGCTTAAATCGCTTTATTTTAGGTTTATTTAAGCGACTGGTAATCAGTTACTTATTAATATAGACCATTAAAACGGAAATATCTGATGGAGAAACACCTGAAATTCTTGAAGCCTGACCTAAAGTACGGGGTTTTATTTTAAATAATTTTTCGCGTGCTTCTTTGGAGATGGACACAATTTTATTATAATCAAAATCTGGCTTGATTTCTTTATCTTCCATTTTTAGCATTTTCGCTACTATTTCATTTTCTTTTTCGAAATAGCTTTCGTATTTAATTTTAATTTCTGCTTGGTCAATAGTTTCTTTGTCTAAGGCTTTGGTCGCTTCGGCTAAAGGTTTACTAACCTTAATGATATCTTGTAAGCCGACATGAGGTCTGCCGACCAAACTGTGAATTTTTACGTTTTGGTTTAAAACACTCGAGCCTAAACTTTCAAGCATCGGATTTGCATCGGCCATTTCAATTCCCTGGCTTTTGGTAAATTTTACCAGGGCCTCGGCATCAGCAATTTTTTGATTCACCTTGTTCAATCGCTCATCGGAAATTAATCCCAGTTCATGTCCGATAGGAGAGAGACGTATATCTGCATTATCCTGCCTTAATAACAAACGATGTTCAGCTCTGGAAGTAAACATTCGATAAGGCTCTTCTGTGCCTTTGGTAACGAGATCATCTATTAAAACACCGATGTAACTTTCAGATCTTTTCATAATCAATTCATGTTTATCGGTTATTTTTTGGTGTGCATTGATCCCTGCCATGAAACCTTGACAGGCAGCTTCTTCATATCCTGTCGTTCCGTTTATTTGTCCGGCTAAAAATAAATTGCTGATTAATTTAGTTTCTAACGTCAAAGATAATTGAGTAGGTGGGAAGAAATCGTACTCGATAGCATAACCAGGTCTGAACATTTTAGCCTTTTCGAAACCTGGAATTAACCTCAATGCTTTAAATTGAACGTCTTCTGGAAGAGAAGTAGAAAAACCATTTACATAAATTTCACAGGTATTCCATCCCTCAGGTTCAACGAATATTTGGTGTCTGTCACGTTCAGCAAAACGATTGATTTTATCTTCAATAGAAGGACAGTATCTCGGACCTAAACCTTTAATGCGACCAGTAAACATTGGTGATTTTTCAAAGCCTTCTTTCAAAGTTTCATGTACATCACTATTGGTATAGGTAATCCAGCAGCAACGCTGATCGGTGGAAACAACAGTATCAGTATAAGAGAATTTTCCTGGGTTTTCGTCTCCCCATTGCTCTTCCATTTTCGTGTAATCTAGACTTCTTCCATCAACACGGGGTGGGGTACCGGTTTTCATACGGCCTGCTTCCATACCCAATTCTATCAATTGTTCTGTAATTCCTGTTGATGATTTTTCTCCCGTTCTGCCTCCTCCAAATTTCTTTTCGCCAACGTGTATAGTACCATTTAGAAATGTACCATTAGTTAATACTACGGCAGTACTTTTGATTTCGATACCCAAAGAAGTTTTAACGCCATATACGGTATTATCTTCTACTAATAATCCAACAACACTATCTTGCCAGATATCGAGATTTGGAGTTCTTTCCAATGCCAAGCGCCACTCTTCTGCAAATCGCATTCTATCTATTTGCGCTCTCGGGCTCCACATAGCAGGTCCCTTCGATTTATTCAGCATGCGGAATTGTATGCTTGATTTATCAGATATTATGCCTGAATATCCGCCCATAGCGTCGACCTCACGAACAATCTGGCCTTTAGCAACACCGCCCATAGCAGGGTTGCAGCTCATTTGGGCGATGGTACCCATGTTCATAGTAATTAATAAAACAGATGATCCTAAATTGGCAGCAGCAGCAGCAGCTTCACATCCTGCATGTCCTGCACCAACAACAATCAAATCGTATTTTGAAAACATCTTATTATATTTTAATTGTTTCACGTGAAACAATATTATTTTTTATCGTTTAAATTTAACTTTCTTTTCTGTTGATCATATGTTCCACGTGAAACATACTATTAATTTCAACATGGTTATTATTCTGAAAGCTCCAGCCACCGCATTGTATAATCGTCTAATTTAGTTTGGAGCGTTTCAATCTCAGTCGATATTTCTTGGATTTTAATATAATCAGAAGCGTTGGTATTATTTAAGGTGTTGGTTAATTCGGTTATTTTATTTTCCGTTTCTTCGATTCCTTTCTCAGCTTCTTCTAATTCTTTCTGTTCTTTAAAGCTTAGTTTTTTTGTTGCTTTTGGCTGGACTTGGTCAGTGTTGGAAACGGAAGTTTTTTTTGTTTCTTTAGCTTTGGGCTGTTCTAAACTTAAACGGTATTCTGAATAATTACCATTGTATATTTTAACGACACCTTCGCCCTCCATAATAAAAAGCTGATCGCTCATTTTGTCAAGCAAATACCTGTCGTGCGAAACCAACATCAAAATGCCAGGAAAATTCTCTAAAAATTCCTCAAGCACATTTAAGGTATCAATATCAAGGTCATTTGTTGGTTCATCCAAAATCAGAAAGTTAGGATTTTGCATCAAGACCTTCATCAGGTTTAAACGTTTTTTTTCGCCGCCACTTAATTTCTCTACCATGCCATGTTGTTTCTTGGGAGGAAAAAGAAAAAGTGTTAATAGGGCAGAAGCGGTAATAACGGAACCATCTGCCATTTTAATATATTCGGCATCTGATTTTACAATGTCTATGACGCGCTCTTTAGGATCGAAAGTTAAACCACCTTGTTTATAATATCCAAATACGGTTGTTTCGCCAATTTCAACTTTACCATCATCTGGCTTTAAATTGTTGGTGATGATATTTAAAAGTGTTGATTTACCTGTTCCATTTTTTCCTGCTAAACCAATACGATCACCTTTTTTAAAAGTATAACTGAAATCATTAATTATTGGACGACCTTCAAAACTTTTTTTTATGTGATCTAACTCAATGATTTTGCCACCCTGCCTAGACATTTTCATTTTAAGGGTAACACTTTGATTTTCAGACTTTTTCTTGGTTTTTTCCTCCAAATCGTAAAAAGCATCAATCCTGGCCTGAGATTTCGTTGCACGCGCTTGTGGCATGCGTCTCATCCACTCTAATTCTTTCTTTAATAGCTGTTGGTTCTTGTGTAAAACAGTTGCGTCCAAAGCCTCCCTTTCTGCTTTCTTTTCGAGGAAGTATGCATAATTTCCATTGTAATTGAAAATTTTTCCTCTATCCAGTTCTACAATGGTATTACAAACATTATCTAAAAAGTATCTGTCATGTGTAACCAACAGAATGGTTTTTTGTCCGGTAGTTAATAACTTCTCCAACCACTCAATCGTATCGATGTCTAAATGGTTGGTAGGTTCATCGAGTACCAGGATTTCAGGATCTTCAATTAATAGTTTTGCTAAAGCCAAACGTTTCTTTTGTCCACCAGAAAGCGTATCAATTTTTTGTTGAAGATGAGTAATTCCCATCCGGTTCAGAATGGTTTTAATCTCATGTTCGTATTCCCAGGCATTATGCTCACTTAATTCTTCATATAAGCGATTGAGTGTGTTTTCATCTGGGTTCGGTTGTTCAATTAACTCTTCATATTCTTTGATGAGCTGTTGTTGCTTATTTTCAAGCGAAAAGATATGATCGCTGATAGAAAATCCCGCTGTGAACTGAGGTTCCTGATCCAAAAAACCGATTTTAACGGATTTATTTTTTACTATTTTACCCTCAAGCGGAGGAAACCGCTCAGCCAATAATTTCAATAACGTGCTCTTACCAGCGCCATTAATACCAACCAGCGCCACGCGTTGACCGGAATTAATACCGAGGGTTAAATTTTTAAATAACCATTCATCATGATAACCATGTCCCAAGCCTTCTGCCGCAATTAATGTGCTCAATTTTTCTGTGTTTCGGATTTATAAAAGAAAATTATTGCAAAGGTAAGTATAAATTATTTGCAACGCTAAACAGATATCTCAAAGCTATTGTGTATCAGCTAAAATGGCAAAACCTTGATGTATTGTGATTGTTTTGAATGTGATCAATGGTGGTTCTAAAACAAAACAGCGGTTGGACTCGCTCCACCGCTGCTTCAATCATTAACTAAAACTAAACTTTATCTTGAATAATGGCTAAGAACAATGACTTATGCCGTTATTATTATCGTTGCTTTTAAAATGAGACTTTAATAACTGAGAAATGTTGCAGAGGTGTTCACAGCATTATACCAGTAGTGTATAATTATCGACGAACACCAGTATCGTTTAGACGAACAGAATAACTAGATAGGCGTATTTTGTAAAAAAATGACTTATAACCTAACTCGATAATTATTTAATTAAAATACTTCCTTATAAATGACCCATACTTGGCCGATTCGTCATGCTGAACTTGTTTCAGCATCTTTTTATCAGGAAAGACCCTGAAATGAATTCAGGTGACGGCCTCTTAATCAAATAACCGATATAAGCTAACGAGAGACAATTTAATAATCGAACTCAGGTTTTATAGGTAAAGATTTTTCGCTGGGCTATCATTGACAGACTCCAATAGAAAAATCGTCATTGCGAGGAACGAAGCAATCTTAATGCGCACGGCATTAGCGATCGTTGTAAGATTGCTTCGTCGGCTGAAAAAGCCTTCTCGCAATGACGATGCCTCTTGGCCTTTCAATTTGCTAAATTATCTGTTATTGGTATTGATTTTTGTACAATAAATTATTCAGTACGATATTAAAATGGGAGTGGGAAGTTAAACTAATCCAAATTCACTTCTATATACCAAATATTCATCTTCCTTTTGTGTCATAAGGGTTTTTGCAGCTTTTCCTTTATCCTTATAACCCAACAGGTGCAGGGTTCCATGGATCATAATGCGGCAAACCTCATCAAATGCTGAAGTTTTATAGGTTTTAGCATTTTCTTTTACACGCTCAATACTGATGAATATATCACTTATGATCAGTTTTTCTTCTTCAGAATTATCGAAGGTAATGATATCCGTATAGGTATCGTGATTTAAATATTGTTGATTGATGCTTAAAAGATATTCATCACTACAAAAAATGAAATTAAGTTCCTGTAATTGATATCCTTCCTTTTCTGTAGTAGCTTTAACCCATTTTTTGATTTTTAATTTTTGAGGAAGGCTATAGCTAATGGATTCGGTAAAAAAAGAAATTGCAGGCATATTGTAGTGTTTAATGGCTGCAAATTTAAGAAATATATTTTCGTCATTTCGAGCGGAGTGCAACGAAGTGGGGAAATCTTTCTGTCTAAGTCTATCTCTAATGTTCGCGACTGCTCTTCGATTGAGATGACGAGCATATCATCGCTCTACATTCAATGATTTTAAATATTCTGCTATCTTATTTTTATAGTAATAATTTAAACCAGGAGGAATTTTCTGAAGCATATCACTGCCATTTTGCTGCTGTTTTTTAAATTGATCCAGCATTTTTTGATAGGATGGAGGAAACTCTTTTGCTGCCTTACTTTCCCGTTTCGAATCTTCTTCCTGATCGCGCTCTGCTTTCTCTGCTTCTAACAATTTGGTCAGGAGATCTTTTTGTCGGTTTAAGGTTTCCTGTTGTAGACGTTTGTTTACCAGATCACTCTCCGTCTGTTTCATTTCTTTAATGGCCTCATTTAGGTTACCCAACTTACCAGTGCCGTCTTTATTTTCTTCACGGTTAAGTTTTTCTAAAGCCTGACGGATCATTTGTTGTTGCTGAGCCATTTTACCAAATTCTTGGCTCATTTGTCCTTTACCAACCGTACCTTGATTACCGCCTTGTTTTTGCAGCTGTTCACGAGCCTTTTGCATGCTCTTATTTAGTTGTTCCTGCATTTGCGACAGTTGTTTCATACCCTGCTTTTGTTTTTTCCCACTACCACCTTTGCTGTTTTTCTGCATATTTTGCAATTGACTGAGTGCTTCGCTTAACATTAAAGTTAAATTATTGATAGAAGTCATGGTAAATTGCTGGAAACGGTTAGCTTCCGATGTTCTTCTGTCGCCTAGATTTTCTAAGCTTTTATCAAGGTTAAAATTAATTTTATTCATTTCCTCGTTAATAGTGGATTCTATCTGTGGAACGCGTTTACTTAAACTATACAAACTGTCAGAAATGGTTTTAAGATTATCTTTAATGCTTCGTTGTTTTTGAACATGGCTGGTGTAAGATGGGTCAGTTGCAGACATTTTCTTTAAAGCGAGCATTACTTTTTCCTGATCAAAAGAAGTGGTCAGCAGGTTTTCAAGTAGTCTTCTCAGTTCCTTAGCATTCAGGTTATTCTCCATTTCTTCGCCCTGCTGCTGCATTTCACTCATCTTTTTAGCAAGTTTTTCCATCTGCTCACCTGCTTTTTGCTGCTTCTGGCTTCCACTTTTAGCGTCTTTTTTATCCAGGGCATCTTTACTCTCTTGCTGATCTTTTTGTATATCCTGAATCTCCTTTTCCGGGTTTTCGAAAGGATTTGGCCGGTCTAAGGATTTATTTTTTTCTTCCAGTTTTTTAAGGTCATCCTTCAGGTCTTTCATCTCCTTATTTAGTGCATCCTGTTTCTGCTTTAACGATTCATAATCTTGCTTTTTATCTTTTGTTTGCTGTGAAAGTTCTTTTTGTTGTTTTGCCAACTCATTTAGCCGGTCAATGTCATTTTGCAGATTCTGCTCAAATTCCAGCTGTTTATAAAGCTCTAAAATCCTGTCAAGTTCGTTTTTAAGGGTTTTATTGTCCAATTGCATTTTTGACAGTTCATTCTGCGTCTGATCTTTATTTTTCTCATTCATCAGGTCCTGAAGTTTTTGCAAAAGTTCTTTTGTTTTGTCATCCAATACATGGTCAAACAGGTCTTTGATCTGTTTTTGTTTTTCGATAAGTTCTTCTGTCTGTTTTTGATCCTGTTGTTGCCGGATATTTTTATCATTTTGCGCTTTAATCTCCTTCATTGCCTCATCCAGTTGCTTCTGTTTATCTAGAAGAGCTTCAATCTGTTTTTTATCTTCAAAAGATATCTGTTTTTTATCAATAAGGCTTTCGGCTACTTTTTTGCTTTCTTTTTCGATCGTGTTGGCCAGGCGTATGGCCGATTGCACTTTCTGCTTTAACGCCTGATTGCTTGCATTTACCTGTTCGGCGGATTCTTTTTTAGTCGGCTGTTTAAAGGTTTTAATTTCAGATCGGGTAGCCTTGGCACCATTTACGCCATCATTATCGGCTACTTCAAAATAATATTCAATTTCCTGACCAGGTTTGGCGGCAACAGCTTTTAAATCCCAGAAATAAAAAAAATTATTTGCAGTCGCATTACTTTTAATGGCAATGTTTTTGGTAACGGTACCAACAATACGGTTATTTTCTCTGAGGTTGTATTTAAAGCTCAGGCGGCTAAATCCGTAATCATCAGTTACCTGTCCGCTAAAATATAATACTTTGTTGCTAAGAGAATCCTGCTTTTCTTCTACCTTAATCTGTGGAGCCTGATCTTTGATTACCGTAATCTGATGCGAAAGAGAATCTCTTATGGTAACATATTGATTTTTTGGGATGATACTATATCTTGAATTGTTTTTGATATTAGCCCTAAAATAAGCCACATCGTTATTGATTTTAAGCAGGTTTTCGGCTCCGTTAAGCATAAACAGGACCTGGTCGCTTTTTTCAGTCTTTAAGCTCCACGTTACTTTGGTACCTTCGGGAAGGAGCAGATCTCCGACATTGTCAACCGATTCGGTATTTTTGCCCAAATAAGCAGGATAATTTAAGGTAGCTGTGGCATTGAGCAATTCCGGGCGAGGTTTAACGGTAACGGTAAACACGGCAGAACTAAAACCACCGCCTTTGAAAATCAATTTTTTATCATTCTGGATATTTTTGATACTATAATTAAACTTGTTAATGCTTTCTTTTTCCAATTTATAGGTGTTCTTGCCATCTTCTACATAAATTTCTGCAGGAAGTTCATCACCGGTTAGTTTTAGGTTCAGTGTTAAATCATCACCTTGTGTAGGCGTTAAGCTTTTATTTAGGATGGTAAAGCTAAATGGCGCTTTTGGGGCAATATATTCATTGTACCTAAAGAAACTGTTTGTACCCTCGCGTAAAATTGTAGGCGCTATAATGGCAATGAGCAGGATGATGGATAGGGGAACAAAAAGATATTTTAAATATTTCCGGTTATCGTTAATCTTAACTGCCGTGTAAAATGGAACGGGCCTGAGTTCAATAATCTTTTGATCAATGCTGGCCATAATGAGGCGGTTATTTTCAGGATTTTTCTCCGCTAAATGATGAAGCTGCAGCGTATTCAATAATTTATCCTTAATATCGGAAAAGTGATTTCCGATGATAACCGATGCTTCATCTAAAGTAAGGTGTTTGCCTAATTTTAGCATGGCAAGCAGTGGCTTAACAATTAAAAAGCCGACCAGCAATACACCTGTAAGCAGATAAGCAAAAAATACAAAGGTTTTAAAGCCAGCTGCTGGGTTCAGGTAATAAAGGCTTAAAAAAACAATGAGATACAGGGCCAGAAGTATGGCCGCTGCATAAATACTGCCCCGCAAAATTTTATTCAGGTAAAACTTGCGGATAAACTCATCTATCTTCCGCAACAAATCGTTGTAATTATTGCTCACCATATCTCCGTAAATGTAAAAATTGTTCCAGTCAATTAAAAGGAAAGTATTTAAGGTAACGCGTTTATTTCAAATTGTTTATTATCCAGGTAAGCTTTAAATAAAAAGGATATTGAACTTAGCCTGGGTTTAAATAGTGAATGTAAGAATGGGGTTCTTTCTTAAAGATCAGAAGTTTTTAGCCCAGGACGTAGCGGCATCTCTGTAGCACCGTGAAAGGATAAAGTGTAGTACGGCAAAAACCTTTAATAGCCGGACCAGCCCAGCGCTCCAAAAACGCCGTTTTTATAAAGGGAGGCATGCGACCAAGGTTTCTGCAACAAATTATGATCACGTTAACCACGCGTTAATTTGAAAATCTTTATCTTGTTATATTAATACAAAGGTTACATAGATTTTAAACGAGTATTCTGATAAAAATCTACTTTTGGCTTTTTGTATAATCATGCCCATATGAAACGAATTCTTATTTCTACACTAATGTTATTCTTTTTTACTGCTTCTTTCGGCCAGAAATTTAACTGGAATAAAAATCAGGTAATTGCTCACCGTGGTGCGTGGAAGAAAAACAATTTTCCTCAAAATTCCATTGCTTCATTAAATGAAGCCGTAAAACTGGGTTGTTATGGTTCGGAATTCGACGTATGGATGACGGCAGATAATATTCTGGTGGTTAACCACGATCCCGAGTTTCAGGGTTTAACCATCGAGAAGGTAAATTATGCAGATCTGTTGACCAAAACCATGAGCAATGGTGAAAAAATTCCAACATTGGAAGCTTATTTATTAGCAGGTAAAAAACAGAAAACCACCAAACTGATTTTGGAAATAAAACCCTCATTGATCAGCAAAGAACGTGGTATCGAGGTAACTAATAAATGCATAGAAATGGCTAAGAAACTAAAAGTAACTGATTGGGTTGAATACATCAGCTTTGATTACGATTACTGCAAACGCATTTTAACTTTATTGCCAAATGCAAAAGTTGCTTATTTAAAAGGTGAAATTAGTGCTGAGCAGATGAAGGCAGATAAATTAACGGGTGTTGATTACCATTATAGTGTTTACCAAAAAGATAATTGGATTGAAAATGCGCAAAAATTAGGTTTAACGGTAAATGCATGGACGGTAAATACGGTGCCTGAAATGCAGTGGTTATTGGCCCACAATGTAGAATACATTACCACCAACGAGCCTGAATTGCTTTTCGAAGAGATTAAAAAAACACCGGTTGCCCAGGGATGGAAGTTAAAATGGGCAGATGAATTTGACGATGCCGGATTGCCGTTAACTAAAAACTGGGGCTACGATGTAGGTGGCAGAGGTTGGGGGAATAACGAGCTGCAATATTATACCGATGCCGATACTGCAAATGCAGTTGTTAGAAAAGGAAACCTGAATATTATATCGCTAAAAGCAGATAAGGAAAACAGGAACTACACTTCAGCCAGGTTGGTAACCAAAAATAAATTCGATTTTAAATACGGTAGGGTTGAAGTCCGTGCAATGTTACCTAAAGGCAGAGGCTTGTGGCCTGCCATATGGGCGCTTCCAACGGATTCGAAATATGGTAGCTGGCCCAGGAGTGGCGAAATCGATATTATGGAACATGTAGGTTACGATCCTGATAGCGTTCATGGAACCGTACATACTGAAAAATTCAACCATGTAATTCATACACAGGTAGGTAAGGCCCTAAAGGTTAATAATCCATATACCGCATACCACGTTTATGCGATAGAATGGTTTACCGATCATATTGATTTCTTTATCGACGATCAAAAATACCTCACTTTTAAAAATACCAAAAAGGGATCTGGCGACTGGCCATTTGATCAGAACTTCCATCTGATCTTAAACGTTGCGGTAGGTGGCGATTGGGGTGGAAAAAAGGGGGTGGATGATGCTGCTTTCCCTGCGACTATGAAAGTGGATTATGTAAGGGTATTTCAGAAATAATTTGAGCATTCATTGTCTATTATTCGGTTAAATGGTTAATTGTTTAAATCGGTTAACTGATGACGGACTGTCAACCGTAACATGGTAACTGAAAACTTCAAAAACAGTATCTAAGCTAAATCGTATCATTTTATGGATTCACGCAGAGAATTTCTAAAAAAAGCAGCTTTGTTTGCCGGAGCTACCGGCATAGCCAATACTTTGCCCAGTTCAGTATTGAAAGCGATGGCCATCAACCCTGAACCGGGCAGTACATTTTATGATGCAGAGCACATTGTTTTCCTGATGCAGGAGAACCGGTCTTTTGACCACATGTTCGGTAAAATGAAAGGTGTACGCGGATTTAATGATCCACACCCACATATTCAGCCTGATGGCAACAAAGTTTGGTTGCAAAAAGATGGACAAGGCTATACGTATGCTCCCTTTCATGTTGATATCAACAAAACAAAAATTACCTGGCAGGGGGGCTTGCCCCATTCCTGGAATGATCAGGTAGCTGCCCGCAACGGTGGCCGTTATGATAAATGGCTGCCAGTTAAAACACCAATGACCCTGGCATATTATGACCGGAATGATATTCCTTTTTATTATGCCATGGCCGATGCTTTTACCATTTGTGATCAGCATTTTTGCTCATCATTGACCGGAACAACGCCTAACAGACTATTCTTTTTTACAGGTACTATTCGCGGAGAAAAAAGTGGCAATCGGATTGCAGTAGTGAATAACGACCAGGCAGAATCTCAGAATAATGTATTCGTAGATTGGCCAACTTTTCAGGAAACGTTAGAGGATAATGGCATCGATTGGCGCATTTACCAAAATGAACTTTGGACATCAAAACTTCCGGAGGGTGAAATAGATGATTGGTTGGGAAATTACGGTGATAATCCTGTAGAATATGTGAGCCGGCACAATGTTAAGTTATCGGCTTATTTCAGAAAAAATGGCGATAATACGGTTAAACCAGCGTTAACTGCAAAAGAGGTACAAGCTAAATACGATAAACTATCGCAAAGAGAAAAAAATCTAATTGATAAAGCCTTTACCACCAATATTTCTCAAAAAGATTATTTAGAACTCGAACCTTTCACATTTAAAAACGATCAGGGAGAATCTGAAACCATAAATATTCCAAAAGGAGATATTTTTCACCAGTTCAGAAAGGATGTGGATAGTGGAAAATTACCAACTGTTTCATGGTTGGTAGCCCCTCAACGTTTTTCTGACCACACCAGTTCGCCATTATATGGAACCTGGTATGTAAGTGAAGCACTGGATATCTTAACCAAAAACCCTGAAGTTTGGAAGAAGACAATTTTTGTTTTAACCTACGATGAAAATGACGGCTATTTTGATCACCAGCCACCTTTTGTAGTTCCGAATCCTGATGATCCAGGCAGTGGAAAAACATCCGAAGGTATAAATTATGCTACTGATTTTGAAGCGAGAAAAGGAAGTCCAATAGGCTTGGGCTACCGTGTTCCATTGATCATTGCCTCCCCATGGAGCAAAGGTGGTTTTGTAAACTCACAGGTTTTTGATCATACGTCATCAATCATGTTTATGGAAAAATGGCTGGCGAACAAGACAGGCAAAACCATAAAAAGCAATAACATTAGCGATTGGAGAAGAAATATCTGTGGCGATCTAATCTCCGTTTTCAGGCCGTATCACGGAGAAGAAATTAAATCTCCGGAACCCTTAAAACGCGATGTTGTGGTGGCCAATATTGGTAACGCAAGAAACAAGCCTGCCCAGGTTGGTCCCACTGCATTGAATAAAACGGAAGTAGATAAAATCAATAAATTTGAGTCCTTTTCAGGTGAAACTTCCAGTCATGCCCCCAGGCAGGAAAATGGCACTAAACATGCCTGTGCATTGCCCTATCACTTAACGGTTGATGCAAATTTAATCAATCATGAAATTGTACTTACTTTTCAATCGGTAAAAACTTTATTTGGCAGCGAATTTGAAACGGTTGGTGCACCTTTTAACATGAATACGATTGCCAGGTTTAAAGGTGTTAAGGGTAAATCATGGGCCTATGCTGTAAAAGCCGGTGATGTACTAAAGGATACCATTAATCTGGATGATTTCGATGATGAAATTTATGATCTTACCGTAAATGGTCCGAATGGTTTTTACAGGAATTTTGCAGGTAGCAAAAAAAATCCTTCCATTATTGTTAAGGTATATCCGGAGCACACTGGTTTGATAAACAAAAAGCTTACAGGTAAATTGGTTTTTGCTGTTGAAAATACAGGTACCAGCTTGGTTACACTTCAAATTTTAGACAACAAATATAAATCGGGAAGTCAAACAGTAAACATCAGGCCAAAATCTAATGCAAATATTTCGTTTAACCTGGCCAAGAATGCGAATTGGTACGATTTCAGTATGGTACAGAAAGGGAATCCGACATTTAAACACCGTTATGCAGGTAAAATAGAAACCGGAGAAATAACACAAACCGATCCGTACATGGGCAACGTTTAAATAAATATCGCTCAAAAGAAGGGTATTCTTTGGTAGAACTTATGTTTATTGGCCTTTACATGCTATTGGTAATCGTACGAAGATAAAAAACCGATTTAACCAAAAAGTCCCGGCTGCTATTGTCGGGACTTATATTTTTATTGCGTTTTTACTTAAAAAGTAATTGGTAATTCTACCTGGGTTCTGTCCCAGCCCATAATCAGGTTGGCTCCCCCGTTAATTTCTGTAAAGGTTAAAGAGAAGTATTCAATCGGCTTAGACAAGGTTTTCACAGGAACATTTACGCGAACAATATCTTTAGCCTGGTTGTAGGTGAAAGCACCCCATTTGTCTGTTTCGCTATTCACTATAATTGTCCACGAATCTTTGTTTGGAATGGCAAACAGGCTATAGGTTCCCGGTTTAATTTTTTTGCCACCAATGTTTACTTTTTTGAAGAAACGTACTTCAGTACTTTCATTGGCTCCAAAACGCCATACCTTACCATATTGCTCCAGAACACCAAAAATATCACGGCCTTTTTTTTGTGGACGCGAGTAAACAATTTTTATCACTGGTTTTGTCGGATCTCCGGCCTTTGCTTTAGGGGCATTTAGCGGAAAATAGACAATATCTGCCGGACTTGGATCTGCAGCAGGAAATTTTACTTCAGCAGAAGCACTTCGTTGGGCCTTAGCATTAAAGCAAAAAAGAGCGAAAACAATAATGAAGATATTTCTCATTTGTAGGCTTTTGTTTTCATTCGCGATGAGTAGTTATGATTTTACTTTTGTTGTAAAATACTAAAGCTATATCGCTTAATTATTCTGGATCCCTAAGATCTGGTTAAAAGGGCTAAAACTAGTATTTTCTTCCTTTTACGATAGCGTTTAAAAATAAGCCTGCTGTTAACAAACCTAAAACACCACCTAATAAAGCAAAAATATAGTTTTGCGTAATAATTGCTCCGGTTAGCACCCCGAAGAATAAACCTAAAGCATAATATAACCAGTTGAAATTATTGCTGCTGTTCTGTTGTACACTCATATTTTCTGTTATTTGGAGGCAAAGTTAATATTTATTTTAAATTTTAATCAATCTGGCCAAATCTAATTAAATATCAAATCCAGTAAAATTTGCTGTTAAATTACTGTTTTAATAATCCCGTTCAATAAGCATTCTAGCTAATAAATCGCCGTTTTATCAAGATAATGTAAAAGAAGTGAAGAAACATTTGGAAGTTAATCAATCGTTTGATTAATTTTGTGTCGTTAAAAAGAAATGAAAACAGAAAAAGTAGATAAAAGACAGGCCATTCTAGAAGCAGCTGAAAAGCTGTTTTGCGAAACCGGGTATGAAGGTACCTCCACCCGGCAGATTGCGAAGGAATCTGGAGCGAATATGGCGATGATAAATTATTATTTCGGTTCTAAAGAAGGAGTTTTTGTTGAGATTATGAACGAGCGTATTGCTGGTTTTGCTTCTCAGCTGAAAATCATCAATGAAGATAAGATTTCGGCATTAGAGAAACTGCACAGGGTTATAGAAGGCTATGTTAACAGGATATTGAATAACACGGCATTTCATAAAATGATGCACCGGGAGCTTTCTTTAACCCAGAGACCAGCAATGTATGATAAAATTAAGGATGCCATGAGCCACAACATGCAGCTTATTGACCGCATTATTACCGGCGGAATTGAAGATGGTACCTTTAATAAAGTAGATGTAAGGATGGTAATTGCAACCATTATGGGTACGATAACCAATATTGTTATTGCGCCCCAAAAGGTGATCTCATGCTCCAACTTCGACCTGAACGACCCAAAAGATAAAAAAATGATTAAGGAGCGTGCAATCGCTCACTTACAAGATCTAACAACAGTTTATTTAACAACAAAAAAATGATACCCAGATCAATAAAATTAATGCTTGCGGCATCATTAATTCCAGCTGCTTTGTTTGCACAGAATAGCAAGGAATTAAATATCAACCAGGCAATAGAACTTGGCATAGCCAATAGTAAAAACCTAAAACTCTCCCAAAACAAAATCGACCAGGCAGCAGCCCAACTGGAGGTGGTTAAAGACAATGCTTTGCCAACGGCAAATGCGAGTTTTATGTACAATCATGCCGAAATACCAACCACAACTTTTGCTTTACCAGGTAGCGAATCAGCTTTTCGCCTGCCTAAAAGGGCCGATGCTTTTGTAGGTACGGCAGCGGTGCAGGAACTCGTTTATGGTGGTGGTAAATTAAAATACGCAAAAGAATCAACCAAGCTATTGGCTGAAGTTGCACGTCTGGACGCCGATAAGAGTAAAGAAGAAATCACCTATGCGGTGATCAATACTTACTATTCTTTATACAAGGTTTTACAAAGTAGAAAAGTAGTTGAGCAGAATTTAGAATCGATTGCCGCGCAAATTAAACAGGCGCAGCGTTTCTTTGAACAAGGCATTGTAACCAAAAATGATGTGTTGCGCTTTCAATTGCAACAGGCAAATGTTACGCTTACACAAATGGATATTGAAAGCAACCGTAAAGTAATCAACTATAACTTAGATATCCTTTTGGGTTTACCGGAAGATACTGAAGTTAAAATTGTTGACCCAACTGCCGGCATAAAAACATCAGGTTCATTAAACGAATACATCGGCTTGGCAATGGCTAACCGCCAGGAGCTAAAGCAACTTGATGTACAGAACAAAGTTGCTGATTTTAATATCAAAACCGTTAAGGCAAATACTTTACCTACTGTTGGTATTGGCGCCAACTTATATTACATTAATCCAAGCGGTAATTTTATTCCGCCGGTAAACCAGTACCTCATGCCTATTACAGTAGGCGCAACGGTTTCGTGGAATTTTGGAAACCTATGGACAAATAAAAATAAAGTAAGCCAGGCCAAAATTGAGCAAAAGGAAATTACTATTCAGAAAGATATTTTATCTGATCAGGTAAAAACCGACATCAATAAAAACTTTCAAAATTACCAGGTGGCCATGAACAAAATACAGGTTTTGGAAACCTCAATTGCACAGGCTACTGAAAACGATAAATTATTGGCATCGAAATACAAAAACAATGTGGCTTCGGTTACCGACCGTATCGATGCTGAAACGCTATTATATCAGGCAAAAATAAACTTGGAGATAGCAAAGGCAGACGCAGGTTTGGCTTACTATACTTTATTAAAATCAACAGGAAAAATAACGCAATAAATACGGCAATGACAACTGAAAAGAAAAAAAAGAACATAGTAGTACCCATCATTTTAGGTGTTTTACTAGTAATAGGTATAATCTTCGGGATTGTAGAATGGAATTATTATAGCAAACACGTGGATACAGACGATGCACAGATTGATGGTGATATTAGTCCTGTTGTTGCGCGTGTTGGCGGTTATGTAAAAGACATTAATTTTGAAGAAAATACGCATGTAACCGAGGGGCAGGTTTTAGTTAAACTTGATGATAACGATTACAAAGTAAAATTAGAGCAGGCTCAATCCGGTCAAAAAGGTGCTACTGCAGGGGTAGGTGTGGCGCAATCTCAAATTGCTGCAACAGAAGCCAATACCAGTACTGCAAAAGCAAACGTAGCAGCAGCAAAAGTTAAATTAAATCTTGCACAAAAAGATTATGACCGTTACGCCAATCTGATTAAAGACGGATCGATCACCCAACAGGCTTTCGACCAGGCAAAAGCAGCTAAGGAATCAGCACAAGCGGCTTACCAGGCAGCGGTAGATCAGTATAATGCAGCGGTTAAACAAGTGGGTACCACCCAATCGCAACTGGCGGTTAGCAGCAATGTAATCAGCCAGCGCCAAAGTGATATCGATTTTGCAAAGCTTCAGTTATCTTATACCGATATTAAAGCCCCTGCAACCGGTATTGTTTCTAAAAAGAATGTACAAAAAGGACAATTGGTTCAGGCAGGTCAGTCTTTATTCTCTATCGTAAACGATGGAAGTATTTATGTAACGGCAAACTTTAAAGAAACCCAATTGGAAAAAATTAAAGAGGGTTCTAAAGTAGAAATCGAAGTAGATGCTTATCCTGATGAAAAAATTGAGGGTGAAGTGTATAATTTTTCACCAATTACTGGTGCAAAAGGATCTTTATTGCCACCCGATAATGCTACCGGTAACTTTGTTAAAGTTGTACAACGTGTTCCGGTAAAAATCAAAATCCATCCATCAAAAGAGCTGTTGGCTAAATTACGTCCTGGAATGAGCGTTAAAGCTTCAGTATCTACTAAATAATATTAAAAATGGCCGAAGTAGGTTTAAAAAAGTGGATTATTACATTTACGGTAATCACAGCTTCATTGCTGGAGTTGATTGATACGACTATCGTGAATGTGGCAATTCCACAGATACAGGGAAACCTGGGCGCCACCCTTGAGGATGTGGCCTGGCTTTCCACCGGCTATGCGGTAGCAAACGTTATTGTATTGCCAATGTCGGGCTGGCTGGGTAACCGGTTCGGCAGGAAAAATTATTTTCTTACCTCCATTATCGTTTTTACACTCGTTTCCTTTTTATGCGGAAATGCCACCTCATTGAACGAGCTTATTTTATTCAGGGTTATTCAGGGATTGGCTGGTGGTGGTTTAATATCAACAGCACAAGCTATTCTTATTGAGACCTGGCCACGTGAAGATGTGGGTATTGCAACGGCTTTGTTTGGTTTGGGAGCGGTTGTTGGACCAACTGTTGGACCAACCATTGGAGGATATATTTTGGATGTCAGTTCATGGCCGTGGATTTTTTATGTGAATATTCCCGTCGGAATACTCGCGGCATACTGTACCTATTCCTTTGTACGGGCCACCCCGAAAGAAGGGCAGGGTCAACCTGTCGATTGGTGGGGTATCGCTTTACTGGCTATAGCAGTAGGTAGTTTACAAACATTGCTTGAAAAAGGAGAGAGCGAGGATTGGTTTGCTACGCCTTACATTACAGCTTTGGCGGCAACATCGGTATTTGGCTTATTGCTTTTCATCTGGAGGGAAATGAGTACCGACCACCCAATTGTGAACTTTAAGATTATGCGCCACAGAAGTTTTGCTGTGGGTATGTTTACCTCTTTTATTTTAGGCTTTGGCTTATATGGTTCTGTGTTTATCTTTCCGGTATTCTGTCAAAATTTACTGGGCTTTTCGGCACTGCAAACAGGAGAATTATTATTCCCGGGTGGTTTGTGTACCATTATCATGATGCCTTTTATTGGTATTATGCTTAAAAAAGGTATTCCTGCACAGTTCATGGCTACCTTTGGTATGCTGGCGTTCTTTATTTTTTGTTGGATGCTGAGTAAATCAACACTTCAATCAGGTACCGGTGATTTCTTTTTACCATTGGTAATTAGGGGGATAGGTATGGCCTTATTGTTTGTTCCGCTAACCACACTGGCTATTCAGGATTTGAAAGGACCGGAAATCGGTCAGGGTTCGGGTTTAAACAATATGATGCGCCAGTTGGGTGGTTCGTTTGGTATCGCAGCTTTAACTACCCTGATCCATATCCGTTCGGGTTTTCACAGAAGCAACCTGCTAACCAATCTTAATGAGTATAACCAACCATTCGTTGATCGTTTTAATGGTTTGATTAAGGGTTTTATGGCTAAAGGCCAGACCTTGTTCGATGCGAAAATTATGGCAGCAAAGGCGATGGAAGGAATCGTAACCAGGCAAACCATGTTACTTACTTATGATGATGCCTATTGGATTGCAGGGTTGATTATGTTATTCTCCATACCTTTACTATATCTTCAAAAGTTTAAGAAAAATGCAAACATTCCTGCAGATGTGCACTAAAGTTTGCAACAAAAAGCCAAAAATAATGGCAAAAAACAAAAACAGCCGGTGTATTTTATTACATCGGCTGTTTTAACCCAAAAAATTAACAATCAATGCAATGCCCTTAAACATTGCAAATGTTCTTACTTAACCACATAGTGGCCAAATAAGATTTTAAAAATAAAATTTATTCTACAATTTTCCAAATTGTAAGCCTTAGAATTTTAATACCTTATGCATTTTTTGTAGTATTACGGTACACAAAACTATTGCGTAAACTATGCCGAAACTTCGTTTAACTACACAACGGGAATCTATTTTCAATAATGAGGTGATCTCAAAATTTGAACTGTTCAACAGTTTATTTCTAACCTTGCCTTTTTACAAAATTAAGGATACCGGGACGTTACTTCCTTTGTTTTTTAAAAGCTGTGAAGAAGGCATTGCCAACGGGGCAAAACCTGCAGAAATTATCGAAGAGTTTTTCGCCAAGTATACCAGTTATACCGATCGTAAAGATATTATTGACCTTCTGTTTCGGTTTATTCAGTATATCGAAAGACAGGTGGTGCTTTTTGATGCCGTAGAGGATGCCTCGTTTACGAAGTTAAATACCACTGACGAGCAGAGTACATTGTCGTTTATTCTAAATAAGAATGCCGATAACAGACCAATGTTATCAAAAATTGAAAAATTGATTGATGAGCTTTCGCTCCGCCTGGTGTTAACCGCACATCCGACGCAGTTTTACCCTGGTAGTGTTTTAGCTATTATTACCGATTTAACCAAAGCCATCAGGGATAATGATCTTACCCTGATGAACTCGTTACTGCAGCAGCTGGGTAAAACACCGTTTTTCAATAAAAAATCGCCTACGCCTGTTGATGAGGCTCTAAATCTGGCCTGGTTCTTGGAAAATACTTTTTATTTTGCTGCGGCCAATATCCAGCAGGAAATAGACCAGAACCTTGACGAATATAATCTGGAAACCAAGAAAATTTTAGAACTGGGCTTCTGGCCTGGGGGAGATCGCGATGGAAATCCAAATATCCACGCTGATACGACCTTAGAAGTTTCTAAAATGTTGCGTCAAATCCTGTTCCGCTGTTATTACCGCGATTTCAGGGTGATTAAACGCCGCATCACTTTTAGAGGTGTTGAAGAAAATATTGCAAAACTGCATGATGTGCTTTATCAGAACGCTTTCGATCAAACCTGTGAGCTTCATGATATTTCTGATGAATTAAGGGATAACCTGAATAAAATCAAAGAAACCTTATTGGCAGAACACGGAGGTCTGTTTGTTGATCTGGTTAATAATCTGATCCGCAAAATAGACTTATACGGCAATTATTTTGCATCGTTGGATATCCGTCAGGATAGCCGTATACTCAGGAAAGTGCATGCTTATTGTCGTGAAAATAAACCAATTTCCTCATTGTATCCTGCCAATTATGATCAGCTTTCAGAAGCAGAAAAACTAGCTTTAATTTCATTTAAAGAAGCAACCGTTGTTTACGCCAGTGAAGCTGATGCTTTAACAAATGATACGATTGAGGTAATTAAAGAAATTAAAGGTATCCAAAAGCGTAATGGAGAAAAGGCTTGTCACCGTTTTATTATCAGCAATTGTCAGCAGGCGAGTGATATCCTTCAGTTGATCGAACTTTTCCTCTGGAACGGTTGGAGCAAAGATTCGTTAACTATTGATTTCGTACCACTTTTTGAAACGGTAAATGATTTAAAGGGTGCTGCGGCCATTATGGAAACGCTGTATAGCAATCCGTTTTATAAAGCACATCTGGCTAAACGCGGCAATAAACAGCACATCATGTTGGGTTATTCTGATAGTACCAAAGATGGTGGTTATTTAATGGCTAACTGGTCTATTTTTAATGGTAAAACATCCTTATCAGCGGTTGCGGCAAAGCATAACATTCAGCTGTCTTTTTTTGATGGTCGTGGTGGCCCACCTGCACGTGGTGGAGGTAAAACACACCGCTTTTATGCTTCCATGGGGAAGGAAATTGCGAACAAGAATATGCAGCTGACCGTGCAAGGTCAAACCATCAGTTCTCAGTATGGCTCGGTTGAAAGTGCTGAATTCAATATTGAGCAATTAATCAATGCCGGACTAACGTCCGGATTGAAAGAGAAACATAATATTCTTATTGATCCTGACAATAAAGCCCTGCTTGATGAAATGGCCGAAGATAGTTACAAAGCTTTTGTGGATCTTCGCGAACACCCATTATTTGTAAGTTATTTAGAGAAATTATCTCCTTTAAAACTATTATCTCAGGCAAATATCAGCAGTCGACCGGTTAAAAGAAACGGGGGCGGCGAGATGAAACTTGAAGATTTAAGGGCCATTAGTTTTGTTACCGCCTGGAGCATGCTAAAACAGAATGTACCTGGCTTTTATGGAATGGGAACAGCTTTGAAGAATCAGGAAAATGCCGGAAACTGGGATAAAGTAGCAAAGGTTTATGCGGATTCTGATTACCTCAAAACCATAGTGGACAACTGTATGATGAGTATGAGTAAATCAGACTTTGTGATTACGGCTCATTTAGCCAATGATAAAGAGTTTGGTGCCTTTTGGACTCAATTACACGAGGAGTTTAAATTAACTAAAGAGATGCTCTTAAAACTATCCGGACAGCCAACTTTAATGGCAAATTATCCGGTAGATAAAAAATCAATAGCTACACGCGAAAAAATTATTTTGCCATTGGTATTGATCCAGCATTTTGCTTTAGAGAAACTGCAGCACGATCAGAACGAGAAAGACCAGCATGCTTTAGAAAAGCTTGCGGTAAGAACAGTATTTGGTATTGTGAATGCTGGAAGGAATTTGGCTTAGTTAAGCCAAACCTGTAAGATTTTTAAAACCTAACAGGTTTATAACATATTTCGAAGGTCTGTGTCCTCACAGGCCTTTTTTTGTCCAATTTTGTTGTCTTTGTCATTCTTAGGGGTAATTAATTATATAAAATCAATATGGATGATAGATGTTTTTAGCGGAATGTGCCAGGAATCGTAATGCAAGCGCTTTAAGATTCCCGCCTGCGCGAGAATGACGCCGTACTGATAGATTCTGCCTATAATAGGCACGAAGAATCTCTGACCAAAGCCGCATAGTTATGCGTTACCATGTGATATAGAACTTTATGGTTCCTCGGTAGCAGATTCTTGATTGCGTTCAGAATGAAGTCATTTATAAAAAAAAATCCTTGTAGATCAGTCTACAAGGATTTATATTTCGAAAAAGCCAGCTTAAAGCTTAAGACGATTATCTGTCAATCGAACCCATTACTTTTTGGCCGAAAGCATTTAGTGCATCCTTTTCGGCAGCGCCTTCACTTACCATCTGGTGTACTTCTAATGCACCGCAGATATTGGTAATCATTTCACCCGCCACATCAACTTCGTGCTCGCTAACGCCTCTAAATTCGCAGAAAGCCTCCAAAACCTCTAAAGTGGTCTCCAGCTGAGCGGGAGTAGTGTTTTGAAATAATTGTCTTATAACCGGAATCTTCATTACTTTATCTTGTTAAATAGTTCAATCAAGCCTTCTGCTTTGTTGGTTTGTACCTGATCTACCAAAGCTCCGCCTTCAAAAGCTGCAAAAGTTGGTAAATTATCAACGTTTGCAAATTTGCGTGAGTTTGGAAGTTTTTCGGCATCAACAATCAGGAAAGCTACATCTTCATTCTCCGAAGCCAGTTTTTTAAACTTAGGTTTCATGATTCTACAGTTTCCGCACCACGATGCAGCATACTGAACCATTACCTTTGAGTGATCGGCCAGGTATTGCTGAAGATTATCTTCTGTTAATTCTAAAAACATAACGTTTTGTTTAATTAGTTAGCGGCTAAATATTCAGCTACGCCAGTTCTGTTTGCGCTCATCGCTTCTTTTCCTTCTTCCCAGTTTGCAGGACAAACCTCTCCGTGTTTCTGAACGTGAGCGTAAGCATCAATTAAACGTAAATATTCTTTAACGTTTCTACCTAGTGGCATATCATTAACACTTTCGTGGAAAACTTTACCGGTTTCGTCGATTAAGTAAGTCGCTCTGAAAGTTACGTTAGAGCCAGAGAAAGATTCATTTCCTTCTTCATCGTAGTTAACTTCCTGATCTAAAATATCTAAAATGCCTGATAGTTGTCTGTGGGTATCTGCTAAGATTGGATAAGTAACACCTTCAATACCACCATTATCTTTTGGTGTATTTAACCAGGCGAAGTGAACTTCGTTGGTATCGCAAGATGCACCAATAACGATTGTATTTCTTTTTTCAAACTCAGGTAAAGCAGCTTGGAATGCATGTAATTCTGTAGGGCAAACGAAAGTAAAATCTTTTGGATACCAGAATAATAACACTTTGCTATTTTTGTTTACAGCTTCTTCAAATACGTTGATTTTCAAGTCATCACCCATGTCTGACATTGCATCAATACTAACACTTGGGAATTTTTTACCTACTATTGCCATAATTTTTTGTCTTTAATTTTTGTTGGCACAAAGGTAAGGCTAAAACAGTTGCCTATCAACACCGTTAGGTTAATAGTTAATTGTATTTATTGATAAGGATATAGACGAAAACTATAATGTTGTTTTGAAGTATAGTATAGTTCTATTTCAAAGATTACGTCATTTCGAGCGGAGTGCCAGGAAGTTGGGAAATCTCTTAAGGATACTTTTATGCTTACCATTAATAAGCTCCAATAAAAACCCGTCATTGCGAAGCACGAAGCAATCCTAAAGCGCACGCTGGCAGCTATAGTAAGATTGCTTCGTCGTTCCTCCTTATAATGACGACCAAAAAAAATGAAAATCTACTTTTTCAATGTATTCTCGTACAATTTAAATATCCTTTTATATTCATCTGTCCAGCTGCTTGGCTCAACAAAACCATGGTCTTCTACCGGATAAACCGCAAGTTCCCAGTTATTTTTACCCAATTCGATAAAACGTTGCGTTAGGCGTACAATGTCCTGAAAGTGTACATTTACATCAACCATACCATGTGCCATTAATAAATTGCCTTTTAATTTATCGGCGAAGTAAATCGGAGAACTTCTTTTATAGGCAATTGGGTCGTTAAATGGTTCGTTTAAAATATTCGATGTATAGCCGTGATTATAGTGTGCCCAATCGGTAACTGAACGCAAAGCCGCGCCGCTGGCAAAAACATCTGGTTCGTTAAACATGGCCATCAACGTGATAAAACCGCCGTACGATCCCCCATATAAGCCTACATGCTTTGGATTAACACCGTATTTTTCGACCAAAAATTTAACTCCGTCTGCCTGATCGGTTAAATCTTTTCCACCCATATGGCGGTAAATACCGGTACGGTGATCGCGACCATAGCCCGAACTCCCGGTATAATCGATATCGATTACGGTGTAACCATTATCGGCCAGCAAATTATTGAACATAAACTCACGGAAGTAGGTACTCCAGCCAAAGTGTACATTTTGTAAATAACCGGCACCGTGAACAAAAACCACAGCAGGGTGGTTAGGATGTGGATTTTCTGATTTATAGACCCTTGCATATACATCAGCGCCATAACGGTTTTTAAAAGAAACCATATCTGGCTGGCGCCACTTGTAGGAATTAAATTCGGCAGAAGTAGACTGGGTAATTTTTACGGCTTTAGCACCAACCTTATTGGGCTGAAGGTATAATTCTCCGGGTTTATCGATAAAAGAATAATTAATGGCGAGGTACTTTTCATCAGGAGAAAGGGTAATGTCGTTTAAGCCCTTCATCGTGGTAATCTGTACAAGTTCACCGCCATTTACGCCGATTTTAAAGAAATTGGTAATACCAGGGTGCTCTTTATTCGCCTTAATATAAAACGTATTTCTATCTTTTGATAACTGTACCGATTGTACTTCCCATTTGCCAGAAGTAAGCTGTTTTTTATCTCCGGTATTTACATTGGCTACGTAAAGGTGCGAATATCCTGTTGCTTCGCTCTGATAATAAAAACGGTTGTTATCTATCCATCCGGTATTGCCCTGATAAAAGCCACTAATGCCTGGTCCACCAATCCAGGCTTCGTCACGTTGACGGTCTATTAAGGAAAAAACCCCAGTTAGGGCATCCAGTTTTAAAATCCAGCGGTCTTTGTTGTCGGTTGAAGTGGCCACTACCATCGCCGTCGTTCCGTTGTCGTTCCAAAACGGCCCAAAGAAATTTACAGGACGATCAGCATTTTTCTTTTTTAAGGTATCCAGTTCTTTTGGATAATCTTTCAGGTAATCAGGTAAATCTTTTATTCCCGGAATGGTTGAAGTTTGGATGGCATATACCGTATCCCGCTGCGTATCATAAATAAACCCCTGTGAGATATTTTCGTTTTCTCCAACTTTGGTTCTTCCCGGAATATCTTCAGTATAGCCTGAGGAAGTGATATAATTTGGAACAACAGTATTGTGGTTGTTCTGTGCAGGTGTGGTTAATTTATAAGTGATAAAATGTCCATCCGGACTAATTACCACACCATTTAAAAACTTATCTTCGGTATAAAGTTCCTTTAACGGTTTTGTATCTGAAGCAGTACCTCCAAAGCGGCCTCTTCCTCCACGGGAACCATTTTTGGTTTCGGCATTTCGTTTTTTTATAATATCAAAAAGTTCTGTCTGTTGTGCTTTTAGCCACTTATCCTGTTCGGTAGTTGCTTTGCTTTCTGCTCTTCCGGCTTTTTTGCCTTTAACAAAATTAGTGAGCTGTTTAGTCTCTGCTGATTTTAAATCTAGCATGAATAGATTATCACCCAGTTGATAAACGATGTTGCCGTTGGTTAAAAAAACCGGACTGCTTTCCCTTTCCTGCGTGCTGGTTAATCGGGTTTCCTTATTCGTCTTAAAGTTTTGTAAATAAATGTCCCCGCTTTTTTCGACCAAACCAAGGGAACGATCGGTGTTATAAGCGTAATTTAAACTTAATAATTTTTCATCTTCCTTATCGGCTGCTTTAACAGGTTTGGCAGCTATTGCTGAAACCTTAAATAATTCTTCTTTGGCTTTATTTTCAGGGTTCCAGTTAAAATAAAGGGTTTTGCTGTCTGCAGTCCAGCGAAAATTAGTTGGCGAAATACCCATCCATTTGGGGTCGCGCATAATTTTTTCGACAGTTAAGGGTGCCAGTTGTTGCGCAAAAGCATATTCTCCTGTGCAAAGCAAAAGGAAAAGTAAATATTTCTTCATGAATTTTAGGTTTGGATGCAATTTAGGTAAAGCACAAACTAATTTTAGAAGGAAATGGAAATGTTACAACGTCTCAGCCTTACCAGTTAACCCAAGATAAAAAAGATGGGAACAGATGAAATCTGAAATTATATCCTTAATCTGTTGATAATCATTAACGGATTACCCTACCGGTTTTATCTATATTCACAACATCGAAAGGCTTTAAGTATTCGTTTATGATTACTGCAAATTCCCGTCTGGTTAACACCTTTTTTAGGTCGTATTTAGAACTAAACTTATAATTTTTATTCCACCTTTTTTGTAATTCCGCTCTGGTAGCTTCAACTGATTTATTGCCCACATAACAAACCAGTGAAATGGTATTTTCTAAATTGATGGGGATATGTTGATGATCGTCGAACCAGATCTGAGCTTTATAATAATAATCTTTGATCGGTTGCTTAATCTCATCATACGTCACCTGTTCTTCAGGATTAAAATAGGCTTTTTTCTGCTTTATTTCTGCTTTAATGACGCCTGTTACACCAACTTTTTGAATTGCTAACCAATTAGAGTCTACTGGTTTTATATCTTCAAAGGGCATTAATGCATGTTTGTATGCCAATAATTCACCCTGTATGCTTTTTAAGTTTGAAAGGCTGGTTTTGGTGTTAAAAAATGCGGCATAAGCAGCAGTCGCCCCGGCTGCTCGTCCAATTTCAAACTGATCTTTATCAATGTAAAGCAAATTTTCCTGATCTGGGATCAATAAACTGTACAACGATAGGAAACTTGCTCCTGCTGAGGCGACGCTTGTTACCGTCGTGCGGTAAATATTTTCGGTATAATTTAAAGTACTTGGAGAAGCCGGATTTAACGAAGCAATTTTCAATGCGGCCATGAACTTGTCCGGATTGTCTGCCAATACCAGGATCCTGGCTTTAATAGTTTTATCTTTGGCCAGTTTTATCTCCCAGCCATTTCCTGAACGGTTAATTTCGGTATAAGGGGTATTATTGATCACATTCAATAGCAGGGTGCTATCAACCGTTACTTTTAATGGCTTTTTTCTATCTGGTTTTGGTTTGGCAATGTTTAAGCTGTTTGCATTTTCGGTTTCGCGCTTTAAAAAGTCCTGATAAAAAGCTTTGTGGGTAGCGGTTATTTTATCTACATCCAGCTGTTCTTTTTGGGTAATCAGGATGGTTTTTACGCCAGATTTAAAAGATTGAAAAGATGCGGTATAAGCAGCATCACCGCTGCCGATCACCAGCACATCTGTTTTTAAGGTTTGGGCATGAATAACCAGGGGAATGATGAATGCGAAAACAAAAAACAATCTTTTCATCTTATTATTAAAATTTGCTGCAATATGCTTTAAATGAATGATATTTTAATGAAATGGAAGCATTTTAACTAAATTTAAATGGAAATTTCTGTAAACCGATTTGAGGTAAAAGACAGCAACTTTCAGAATTATGGAACAAGAGATCAAATCAGTTTTCGATTTACAGCAAAAGCATAAATTCAGTTTACGTAAAACAGACGCAAAAGCCCGGATCGGCAAGTTAAAATTATTAAAACAAGCCTTAGTAAACGCTGAAGAGGCCATATTTAACGCGTTGGAAATGGACCTGCGTAAAAACCGTTTCGAAACTGCAGTAACTGAACTTTATTTTACCTATGCAGAAATAGATCATGCCATCAAACAAATAAAGGCTTGGATGAGGCCTAAATCTGCTGGCAGGACCATGAGTAACCTGTTTGCCGGCAATAAAATATATTACGAACCCAAGGGTGTTTGTTTGATTATTGCCCCGTGGAATTACCCTTTGCAGTTAATCATGAGTCCGTTGGTTTCGGCAATAGCAGCGGGAAATTGTGCCATACTGAAACCGTCTGAATTAAGCGAAGCAACGGCAGGTGTAATCAGTAAATTAATTGCAGCAACCTTTGAACCAAGAGAAATCGCCTGTTTTGAAGGCGATGCTGATGTTTCTACCGCGCTGTTGAAACTTCCGTTTGACCACATCTTTTTTACCGGAAGTACGGCCATTGGCAAAGTAGTGATGGAAGCTGCAGCGAAAAACCTGACTTCGGTTACCTTGGAACTTGGGGGGAAATCGCCTGCTATTGTAGACGGAACCGCTGATATTAAAAAGGCTGCAGAAAAAATCGCCTGGGGCAAACTGGTCAATGCCGGGCAGACCTGTATTGCTCCGGATTATGTGGTGATTGATGAAAACAGGCTAACAGACTTTGTAGAGCATTATAAAAATGCCGTTCAGAATTTGTTTTTTGAAGACGGAAGAATCAATAAAAAAGATTATGCCAAAATCATCAATGGCAAGCAGTTTAGCCGGTTGAATAATTTAAAAGAACAGGCAATTGCTGATGGAGCACGATTGGCTTTTGGTGGCGAAATAGACGAAAAGAGCCAGACTATGCTGCCCACACTGTTAACTTCGGTCAACGAAAAAAGTACCATTATGCAGGAAGAGATATTCGGACCTGTTTTGCCTGTGATCACTTTTAAAAATTTGCAGGAGGCTATTGATTTAGTCAATGGCAAAAACAAACCACTGGCGCTTTATATCTTTTCGCATAAAAAACAAAATCAGGATAAGATTATTAAGGAGACCAGTGCAGGCGGAACCTGCGTAAATGATGTGTTGGTGCATATCAGCAATCCGAATTTGCCTTTTGGAGGTGTTAATAGCAGTGGGATGGGAAGTTGTCATGGTATTTTCGGGTTTAAAACCTTTTCGCACGAAAGGGCAGTGGTTTTTCAATCAAAATTTGGTGTAACCAAGATGGTTTATCCTCCTTATGGCAAAAAAATGGGTTTGTTGAAATGGCTGAAGAAATTGATGTAGATTTTATATCCCGGATCTGAGAAGATGGATGTGGATTTATTGTTTAATATGCTCCCAACTTCGTGTCCTTTGTGCCCTCCTCTATGTGATCTTTGCGGTTAAAAATTCGAAAATTCTCCTTATTTTGGTTCTATGGATTTAGAACAGCTTAAATACCCTATTGGTCAGTTTGTTATGCCTGATATCTTTGATCAAAAACAGATTGATGCCTGGATTTCTGATATAGAGGCATTACCTGGCCAAATTAAAAAGACTACAGAGAATCTAACTGATGAAGAACTGGATCAGACCTATCGTCCCGGAGGCTGGACATTGAGGCAGGTTGTTCATCATGTTCCGGATAGCCATATTAATGCCTATATCCGGTTTAAACAGGCCATTACGGAGGATGTGCCGGTAATCAGGCCGTATTTTGAGGAACGCTGGGCAGAAACCGAGGAGGCCAGAAGTGGTGATATTAAATTGTCTATTGAGCTGTTAACAGGTTTACACCAGCGTTGGGTTGCTTTTTTAAAAACATTGAAAATTGAAGATTACCAAAGGAAATATATTCATCCGGCTCAAAATAAAGAGCTTACTTTGGCCAATATGCTGGGCATGTACGCCTGGCACGGAAAACATCACCTTGCACACCTCACCAATACCATAAACAAATGAAAAGAATCTATTTATACGCTTTTATTTTAATTCTTGCCAGTTTTTATAGCAATGTTAAAGCACAAAAAAATCCATCAAAAACCTTTTCATTTATACTTGGCTCATGGGAAATGCAAACGTCCAAAGGTAAAGTTGTGGAACAATGGGAGCAGGGTGCCGGTAAAATACTGAAAGGCAAGAGTTATCGCGTCAATGCAAAAGGAGATAGTGTTCTTACCGAAACTTTACAGATCAGACAAACAGGAAAAGATGTTTTCTATTGTTCAACCGTTGTTAACCAGAACGAAGGTAAAGAAGTTTGTTTTAAGCTTATTTCCGCAAAGGATCAGATTTATATTTTCGAAAATGCGGCTCATGATTTTCCGCAGAGAATTGTTTACCAAAACGTAGGCAGAAATGAAATGCTCGCCTGGATTGAAGGCGAGTTGAATGGCAAAAGCCGAAAATCAGAGTTTAGGTATAAGCGGCAATAGACGATTCGTCATGCTGAATTTATTTCAGCATCTTTTTAGCATGAAAGAACCTGAAATAAATTACCTTCGGTGAGCTCGCTTAAGGCTCGGTTTACTGCGTACCTTTCCGCTTCGTTATAGGTCAGGGTGACGACCACGTTAAAAAAGAGAATAATATTTAATTACATCAAAATCAACATGGCTGCGCTCATGGCAATCATAATGGCGTCTTCAACAATGGTTACGGTACTCATGGGTAAGTTAAACACTGCCCCTAAACAAGCACATTGAATTTTCTTTTTATTTAAAACGCTTTCCAGAACCCCAAGAATACTTACCGTCATGACGATCAGCGTAACCCAATTAACCACAACGGGTGAAAGGTTTAAAGCAAAAGAAAGCCCTAATCCGAGTTCAATAAAAGCATAAATATATCCCCATGCACTAAATTTTTTAGCCACGATATCGTACATGGCATAACTTTCTGCAAAGGCTTTTAAGTTCAGCATTTTAAAGAAAGAAAAGGTCAGGAAGAAACCCGCCATAAAAATGCGCATAAACAACATAAAATTGATCGCATTGTCCTGCCACGAAACCACTAATGAAATTGCGGTAACATATCCAAAAATCAATAAAATGGGCTTGTAGGTTTCAGCCCATGATCTGGCTTCCTCAACCATTTCGTTATGTGAAACTGGCGAGATCTGGTATTTGCTTTCGCTACCACCTAAAGCCTGTTGGAGCGTATCTAAGCCGATATGCTTATCCATGCTAATGGTAGCAGAATGGTTATCTTTTGAAACTTCTATAGCAGTTATTTCTGGTAAAACAAGCAGATTACTTTTAACTTTATTTTCGCAACTGCTACAGGTCATTCCTGTGAGTTGATAGGTATGTGTCATGATGAAATTCTTTATGCAAATTTACCGCTTCTTAAGGCCAAAAGCGTTACAGAATAATCATAAAGTTTTATAAAATTTTAGCCTTTAGTCATTATGAGATAGATCGTTTCGAGCGCAGTCGAGAAATCTCAAAGTATCTTTAGTCCCTATAATGAACTGAATGCTGAGAATAGATTATCATAATTATTTTAACCATTAAGGAGATAAAAAATTAAGGCTTAAACTTCATTACAACAGCTAAAACAATTTTTTCAGTGATCAGTTTCTCCCTAAACCCTAAAATTACCCCACCAAAACTGAAGTCATTGTTAACGAACCGCCAACCGCTTTATCATTAAAAAACGAAACCTCTTCCTTGTTGTTTTTCATACCGAGAGTGTAAATAAGTGGCAGATAGTGTTCTGGGGTAGGAATGGCCAACATCGCATCTGTGCCGAGGTTACGGTAATTGATTAAAGGTTGATGATCGCCGTTCGCGATTAGGTTTTTAAACTTATCGTTCATTTCTATTGCCCAATCGTAACCGCCGCCGTTAATCATTTCCCAACTGAGCATGCGCAGGTTATGGACCATGTTACCGCTGCCGATAACCAGTATGCCTTTTTTGCGGAGGGCATAAATTTCTCTGGCAATTTCGTAGTGATGGGCTGGCGATTTGGTATAATCAATGCTTAATTGTAGAACTGGGATATCAGCATTAGGGTACATGTGCCTTACAACTGTCCAGGTACCGTGATCCAAACCCCAATCGTGGTCAAGACCAACGGGTGTGGAATGAATTAATTTTGGGATTTCTGCCGCCAGTTTCGGATCTCCCGGAGCGGGATATTGCACGTCGAACAGTTTCTGCGGGAAACCGCCAAAATCGTGAATGGTACCAGGGAAATCCATTGCAGTTACAAAAGTGCCATGCGTGTACCAGTGTGCCGATACTACCAAAACTGCTTTTGGAACAGGGATATCCCTGGCCAAATCTGCCCAACTCTCACTAAACTCATTATTTTCGATGCCGTTCATTGGTGAACCATGGCCAATAAAAAGCGTTGGCATTAAATCCGTTTGAGGCAAGCGTTGAGTAAAGTTTCTGAATTGGGATAGTGCAGACATGTTATTTTATTTAAGTAACCGTCATCCTGAACTTGTTTCAGGATCTATTTAAAACCAAAGATTCCGGGACAAGCCCGGAATGACGATTTATCAATTATTTTCCCTGAACAAACTCCAGGTTTAATTTGATGGCAACATCTTTTGCAACACCTGCACCAGTTGGGTCATATTTAATATTATAATCTAACCGGTTAATGGTTGTAGTAGCGCCAAATCCAGCTTTGGTATTGCCTTGTTGATCTTTAGCTGTACCACCATAAACAACCGCAAATTTTACATCTTTGGTTACATCGCGGATGGTTAATTTACCACTTAACTCATAATTGTTGCCGCTTAATTTTTTGAAAGAAGTGCTTTCGAATTTCATTGTCGGAAATTTCTCAGCATTAAAAAAATCATCCGTTTTTAAGTGGCCATCTCTCATTTCTACACCAGTAGTAATGCTGTTAACGTCAACCGTAAAACTGATTTTGGCGTCGGTTAAATCTGGTTTAGAAGCCCTAACCGTTCCATCGAATTTTTTAAATGAGCCATCAACAAAAGAAATACCCATATGTTTAACTGAAAAGTTAACAAATGAGTGCATCGGATCGATTTTCCAACTTGTTTGCGCAAATGATGCCACGCTGATTGAGGTAGCGATCAGAAATAAGAATAATTTTTTCATATTTAGTGATTTTATTTAGACGCAAATGTAGTTGATAACTGAACCAACAGTATTGACTTATGGTAAGAAATTGCTTGGCGGGGGTTAATCGATTAACTGTTTGAATGGATTAATTGTTTTTGGCTTATTGACAATTGCTTTTAGGCCATTAACTATGATCTATCTAACCATTGACCATAAGCTTTATGCCCATCCTCCATCTTACCTTTTCCATTTTACATACTCAAACCTCATCCAGCGTTTTCCGGCCATCTGTAGATCCAGCTTTATAGGCTGAAGGCGTAATTCCGGCCACTTTTTTAAATTGTGCAGATAGGTGCGCTACGCTACTGTAATTCAGCTGATAGGCAATTTGGCTCAAAGTGAGTTCGCCATAGGTAAGCATTTCTTTTGCTTTTTCTATTTTTTGAGCAATGAAATACTTTTCAATCGTTTGGTTTTCGACCTCAGAAAAAATGCTGCTTAGGCCTGTGTATTCCTGTTTCAACTGCTCGCTGAGGTAAGCGGAAAGATTGATTTTCAGTGGTTCTACGGTGTAATGAACCAGGTTAATGATGGCAGTTTTAATCTGTTCTGCAATTTGGGTCTTTTTATCTTCTAGCAGCCCGAAACCAAAATGGCTTAGTTGCTCCGCAATTTTAATTTTATCATCAGCTGTTATGTTTTCGGAAAGGGTAACCTCGCCAAGCTCAACCAATATGGGTTTAAAGCCAAGCTTTTCCAGCTCGGCCTTAACCACCATTTTACAACGGTTGCATACCATATTTTTGATATGCAACTGCATTATTTCGATTTTATGGTCTCAGAAACATCACCACAATCAAACATCATGCTTCCGTAATATGGGTTTTCGATGTTTTCTTTTTCATTTAACCAGCTCGCTTTTGCCATTGGGCAGTGTTGAACATACACGGTTTGGCTGTTAAATTTCAAGCTTTTCAATGTTTTGATCATGGCATAAGAAATTCCTTCAAAAGCCTTTCTTTGGGTTTTGATGTCGTTTGAGCCAGCAAGTTGAGCAGATTTACTTTTGATAACTGCAGCCTGTTCCATAAATATTTTATGCTGCTCTGCCGGCAAGTCTTTATGATTAACTGCATTTAACTTTGCTGATAAAACTTTTGCTTTTTCTATGGCAACATCTTTTTTATCTGCGGCCAATGCATTTTTTACATCGTAGTAGGCCGTTAATACCTGGTTTAATGCTACGTCTGTTTTGCTCTGCGCGTAAGTGAATGCTGTTGTCGCGATCGTCATGATGGCAACCAATCCTAATATTTTTTTCATCTTTTTTATATTGTTTTTAATGGTGATGAAGCAATCATGGTTTGATGTTTAGTTTAAATATAGAAACCATGATGATTTCATCTTTTTTTATTTTAAAACGTTAAAGAAATTAAATTCTGCACGAAGCAGGTACATGTTTTTGGTGTATCGGTTATCCATATTTCCAGCTGACTGGAAACGGTAACCAAAATCGATACGGGTCGTACTGTTTAAAATTACTTGTATAGCGGGGGCAATGTCTAAATAAGACTGGCCGCTGCCTGGATCAGTTTTACCTAATAGCTCTAGATAGACATTAAAGTTAGGCTGCTTATAATCTTTGTAAACAACCGGCAGAACCAAATAACCTGAAGATAAGCTATAGGCCAACATATTCTTTGGCTGCGGCATTCCGGTAATTTGCCTTTCGCTATTTTCGAAAGCATGGGCATAACCCAGTGTTGATGATAATGCCAGTTTGTGCAGCAGCTGGGTAAAAACTAATCCGCCCTGTAGGCCGCTATTGTCGCCCTCCAGGTTAATGTCTCTTGTATATGTTGGTCGTTTGCTGGTACTCACCCGACCAAAAGCCGCTGCCCTAAAATGGCTTTGTGCCTCATCCAGAGATAAAAACCGGTATTTGACATATAAACTACCACCCTCTAAGCGGTATTTACCATCCATATCCGACATAAAACCCTGCAGATGCATCATCAGGTTTTTATTAAAACCAATCATTACCTCAGGAATGGTCCTGCTTACAAAACCCGGATTATTAAACATGCCCTCGTTGGTAAGTCTCACGCCGATCGATTTGGTTGGCATGTTACTGGCCGGCTCGGTAAATACATATAATTCTTGTGTAAAACCATTTGTATAGGCGCCAATCACCATCAGCGCCAATACGAATATTCGCCTCATCTTAAGAAAGAATTAAATGATAGATGCGTGTTTTTTTCCCATTAACCACACCAGTTCCGCTGGCATAAGCATCAGAGTTAGCGTTTGTGGCTTGCTTTTTAAATGCACTGCCTGAAATGAAATCTTTATCTACAATACTGGCTTTTACAGTTCCGTTAAGTGTTTTGCTTTTTGCGTTTACAAAACGGTATACATTTCCATCAATAATGGCCTGGCCTTTATCATCAATCTTTACATCGTTAAAATTGAAGCTTGCTGTTAAGCCACCAACTGAAAAACCAGCATCCTGAACTTTTTTGCGTACCAGATCAAGGTTGACGTTTGCGTCTTTCTTAAAGGTAAGTACAAAGATGTTTTTATTTAAATCAGGTTTTATACTGCTGATAAAGTTTAAGGTTTCTAATGACTTTTGTGTAGCATTTGAACACATAGAACAGGTTAAACCGGTTACCTGTAAATCTGCTGAGGATATTTTTTGTGCCGAAACATTAACGGCAAAGAATAGCATAATGATGCTGAATATTTTTACTGCTTTCATGATTTTTAAATTAGAATAAATTGGAGCTATTGTCAGGCCGCATTATCAGCGCTTACATAGCAAATAGATGCTAAACGAATCCGATAAGCCATCGGATCAGCATAACGGGAATAATAGAATCCTAATTCCTAAAAATACAATTGAAAATATGCAGCGCAATCCGCGAGGAAAGTGGTGGCGCTTTATTTGAAATTTTACTAAAAAATTTCGGGGTAATATCTGTTAAAAATGCTAAAACTGGCGGGTGAAGAAAAAGCTGGATAGAAAACAGCTTAGGCATTTTTACTTGTGCCTCTGCCTGGTGACTATCTTTAACCTTAACTGTTACCCGGGTGTTTTTGCAGCAATCATCACCTTTCTTTTCTGCAGGGATATCCTTACAGAACTTACAGGAAACCTCATTGCTGAAAAGTTTAACATTTTCAAGTTTGCCTCCACAGAAATGGAGACTTAAAGCCAAACCCATAACACTAACTGCATAGAATACAGCCAAAGAAAGTGCTATTTTTTGTTTTAACTTCATCAATACAAAGGTAAGGGAAAAAAAATCGAATAAAGCCAATAATTATTTACTCAATTTCATTTTTTAGCTTACTTTAGCCTTAAACACCATTCAAATGAAGAAAATATTATTATTCCTCTGTACCTTTTCTATACTTTCAGCCTTTGCTGCAAAGCCAAAAAATCAATATGTTAGGATTAAAACTGAATTTGGAGAATGCATTATTAAACTATATAATCAAACCCCTTTGCATCGTGATAATATTCTAAAACTAGTCAAATCCGGATATTATAACGGGGTGTTGTTTCACCGGGTAATTAATAATTTCATGATTCAGGGTGGCGATCCGGACTCTAAAAATGCAAAGCCAGATTCGCTTTTGGGCGAAGGTGGGCCAAAATATACCATCCCGGCAGAGTTTAATGATAGCTTATTCCACAAAAAAGGCGTTTTAGGCGCGGCCAGGGAGGGTGATGACATTAATCCGGCCAAGGCATCGAGTGGTAGTCAGTTTTACCTTGTTCAGGGTAAGGTTTTTACCGACCAGCAATTGGATAATTTAGAAGAAAAACGACTGAAGTTCAAAATTCCTGAATGGCAGAGGGAAATATATAAAACGATCGGCGGTACGCCACATTTAGACCGTAATTATACTGTTTACGGTGAAATTGTGATGGGTTTGGATATGGTGGATAAAATTGCCGCTTTGCCAACGAATAAAAACGACCGGCCAAAGCAAGACGTGAAAATGGAAGTAACCGTTTTGAAAAAGAGAGAAGTAAAAAAATTGGAGAAACAGTTGCTTCAGGGAGGGTTGAAAGATAAAATGGTTATGTAATTAAAGGATCCTGTCTGTTGTCGAAAAAAAATAGAAGCCGAATTTGATCATTTTGAATTTCATAGAACACGGATGTATGATTCGTAATTCTTCCTTTCCTACATTGATTGAAAATTGATGCCTCAAAAATTTCAGGTTTTACTTTTATTATTTGAAGGATTTTATTTGCTTGTTTTAAAAACTTTTTTGCTGATTGCTCACTAAATTTCTCCAGAATGAAGAAAAAAATTGCATCAAAAGTTTCTTTTGCTTCATCGGTCCATAATATCTGTAAACTCATAAATATTTCGCATACCGTTTCATTACTTCATCATGAGGAGTTAATTTACCTTCTTCAGCCTGTTTAAGCCCTCTTTTAATTCCATCTTGGACGTGTTGAGGAAGTTCTTCCAAAACAACTGGTTCACTATGGCTTAAAAGCATGTCCAGCTCCGACAAAAGATTCTCGTCATCTGTTTCGAAAACCTTTTTTGCAATCTCTATTTTTAATTCTTCGATGCTCATAAACAAATTTAACGAAAGCAAATCTGAATTACTAAGCATTTATTCAATTAATCTCTAAATTTACCGCCCACAACAATTGAAATTTATTGAATGAAGATTATCTCTTATAACGTTAATGGGATTAGGGCTGCGAGTACCAAAAACTTTTTTGGTTGGTTACAAGCTACCAATGCCGACATGGTCTGTTTACAGGAAGTAAAGGCGTTACCTTCGCAAATCCCCGAAATTATTGCACTGGTTGAACAGTTGGGTTACCACCATTATTGGTTCCCTGCAGAGAAAAAAGGATATAGTGGCGTAGCCATTTTAGCTAAAATCAAACCTAATCATGTAGAATTTGGCTGCGGTGAAGAGTGGATTGATAAAGAAGGACGCATTTTACGAGCTGATTTTGATGATTTTTCTTTAATGAGCCTCTATATGCCCTCGGGCTCTAGTGGAGATGATCGTCAGGTAAAGAAATATGAATTTATGCGGTTTTTTGATGCTTACATTGGAGAATTACGTAAAGAGATTCCAAATTTGATTGTGAGCGGCGATTATAATATCTGCCATACTGCTATTGACATTCATAACCCAAAATCCAATGCCAATTCATCTGGTTTTTTGCCAGAAGAAAGGGAGTGGATGCAGTTATTCTTAGATAACGGTTTTATTGATACCTTTCGCCATTTTAATAAAGACCCACATCATTATACCTGGTGGAGTTACCGTGCAGGATCAAGAGGGAAGAACCTGGGCTGGCGGATCGATTATCATCTTGCAACAACGCCCATGGAAAGCCGCCTGAAAAATGTAAGGATTTTACCTGATGCCATACATTCTGATCATTGTCCGGTGCTTTTAGAGATCGAATAGGTTTTTGGGTTAATCGGTTAATTGTTTAAACCGGTTAACTGAGTCCAATTTTCGATTAACCAGTTTATACAGTTTCAACAATTAACCAGCCCATATATGCTGATCACAAACATAAAAGGCCTTGTAGGCCTGCATCCTAAAGAAAAGTTAGTGCTTCGTGGCAGTGAACTGGATTATTTACCTATTCTCGAAAACGCATGGCTTTTGATAGAAGATGGCATTATTAAAGATTTCGGCGAAATGAGTTCAATTCCTTCTCAAATCTCAAATCTCCCATCTCAAGTCTTGGCGAAAGGCCGTTACGTTTTTCCATCCTGGTGCGATAGCCACACGCATATTGTTTTTGCAGCCTCACGTGAGGAAGAGTTTGCCATGAAAATACAGGGCAAAAGCTACGAAGAAATTGCGGCGGCGGGTGGAGGGATTTTAAACTCGGCCAATAAACTTCAAAAGGCAACAGAAGATGAATTGTTTCAAAGTGCTGCGCTTAGGTTAAAACAGATGATTCTTCAGGGAACAGGGGCAGTTGAAATCAAAAGCGGATATGGATTGACGACTGAAAGTGAAATCAAGATGTTGCGGGTAATCCGCAGGCTGAAAGATCAATTCCCGATTCCGGTTAAAGCCACTTTTTTGGCCGCCCATGCTTTTCCTGCCGGGTTTAAAAACAATCATCAGGGTTACATTGATTTGATTATTAATGAAATGCTACCTCAGATCGCGGAAGAAAAACTGGCCGATTATATTGATGTTTTCTGTGAAAGAGGTTTTTTCTCTGTTGAAGAAACCGACCAGATACTCAAAGCAGGGGCAAAATATGGTTTAAAACCTAAAATACATGCCAACCAACTCTCAGTTTCAAGAGCAATAGAGGTTGCTGTTAAAAATGGGGCCGTTTCAGTCGATCATTTAGAGGAAAGTAATGAAGAGACCATTGAAACGTTGAGAAATGCGAATACCATTGTAACGTTGCTGCCTTCCTGTTCGTTTTACTTAGGGATTCCATTCGCCGATGCCAAGGGCTTTATTAAAGCTGGTTTGCCGTTAGCTTTGGCTACCGATTACAATCCGGGTTCGACACCTTCGGGAAATATGAATTTTGTAGTGTCATTAGCCTGCATTAAAATGAAAATGTTTCCGGAACAGGCTATCAATGCGGCAACATTAAACGGTGCTGCGGCAATGGAGTTGAGCGGGGATTATGGAAGTATTACAGTTGGAAAAAAGGCAAATTTAATGATTACTAAACCGATGCCATCAATTGCTTATCTGCCCTATAGTTTTGGCGAAAGCCTGGTAGATCAGGTGATTTTAAATGGTAAAATTTATAATGGATAACCTTAAAATCTATGCACGGCACGACATCGATCGGTTAATTATCCGCCGTGATGGTGAAACTAAATTGGGCGAGAAAGTTGCTGTTTGGTCATCATGGGAAGAATTGCAAAACATCAATGCGAAATTTGTGTTGCTGGGCATCCCTGAAGATATTGGTGTACGTGCAAACGGCGGAATTGCAGGAGCGGCATCGGCATGGCGCCCGGCTTTGACGGCTTTTTTTAATATCCAGAGTAATCGGTTTTTGGATGGTAAGGAAATCATGGTTTTGGGCCATTTCGAAATTGACGAGCCGGGTGACTCTTCCATAAAAGGCCTGCGGTATAAAGTGGCTGAAATTGACGAATTGGTTTATCCTGTCATCGAAAAAATTGTAGCGGCAGGAAAAATCCCGATTGTAATTGGTGGCGGGCATAACAATGCTTATGGCATGATTAAAGGTGCTTCCTTAGCCTGTAGAGGCCCAATTGATGTGCTAAATATTGACGCGCATGCTGATTTAAGGGAACTGGAAGGCCGGCATAGCGGAAATGGTTTTTCTTACGCTTTAAATGAAAATTATCTCGGTAATTATTTGATATATGGGCTGCATCAGAATTATAACAATGAGGCTATTTTAACCCAGATCGATAACAATCCTAAATTAAAGGCCGTATTTTTTGAGGATATTTTAATCGGAGCGAATTATAACCGTTTGATTGGAGAATTAGGGCCAACAGCAGGTTTGGAAATTGACTTGGATTGTATTCAGAACGTGCTTTCGAGTGCGGAAACACCGTCTGGATTTGCGGTTAATGATATCAGAAAGCTAATCTTGAGTAAAGCCAATAAGTTTTCTTATCTACATATTTGTGAAGGAGCTACTCGGATGCTGGATGGTAGGGTAAACCAGTTAACCGCTAAGCTGATCGCGTATCTGGTGAGCGATTTTGTGAAAGCACATCGCTCTTGGGTTTAAGCACATATGCATTGAGAACACGGATTGTTCCCGAATTGATTTATCCCGCAAAATCCATAATATCAAACGGGATGAAACGCAAATAAGAAATTTAACTCCAGGTAGATCTCTCCATTCCACTGCGTTCCAGTCGAGATAACGCGAGATACAGACTGTTTATTAAGCACCCGGACCAATAAACCAATGGTCATTGACTAATGAACCCTTACAGGTGCTCTGCTTCATATTTCTCCCCAGCCTTTAACATTAATTCTATTTGTTTTAGGTCTTCGGCCGTTAAATCTTCTTTTTCCTGAAGTTCAAATACGGCAATCATATTGTCTTCGTACTGTTTTTCGGTTTTGATAACAATTTCCTGTGGCATGCCGGTGAGCTTAAAACTTTATAATTTCTGTTGGTGTAATGCAAAAATCGAGTTTGATATCATGTTCATGTACGTCGTCGATTTTTTCTATTGCAGGAAACAAAGATAAACCTATTTTTTGAGCATTTAAACCTTTAAGAAAACGATCATAAAAACCCTTGCCGTAACCTACCCTATAACCCTGTTTATCGAACGCTAAAAGCGGAATAATTACAAGATCTACTTCGCCCTCATGCAGGTTTCCTTTTTGAGGTTCAAGGATGTTATAAACGTTCTGTTTTAAATCGCCTACCCCTAAGTATTCGTGACTGGTCATTAATGCCGTTTCAAAATCTGCCCTGGGTACAATAATTTTAATATCCGGCAGGGTTTTGTTGAGCCATCCGATTAGCATGAAAGTATCAGGTTCTTTTCGTTCCTTAATCGGCAAAAAGATATGGGCCGTTTTAATTGAGCTAAAATTCAGCGTTTTAAACTGTTTTAAGAGCGCTGTGTTTAACTCATTATATGCGGAGTCGGATAGTGATGATCGATCCTTCAGTGCTTGCTTTCTGATTTGAGATTTCAACATAATGACAAATGAACTATTTTACAGACTCCGGAGGTTTTTGAAGCCTTCCCGGTCATAATAAGCTAAAAAGCCTCTGAAGCATTAACTTCAGAGGCCTCTATATGTGCTGATTTAATTATTTCACACGCTCAACGTACTCACCGGTACGGGTATCAATTTTAATTTTATCGCCCTGGTTCACAAACATAGGAACTTTAACTTCAACACCATTTTCTAATGTTGCTGCTTTTAGCGCATTTGTTGAAGTATCACCTTTAACCGCAGGCTCTGAGTAAGTAATTTCAAATTCGGCGAAGTTTGGTAACTGGGCCATAATGGCTTCATCGCTTTCCATTGATACAATGATGCTCATGCCTTCTTTTAAAAATTTAATTGCCGAACCGAACAAGGATTTTTCAACATTGAACTGTTCGTAGGTGTTGTTGTCCATTACGATCAAAGAATCACCTTCCTCATATAAGTATTGGTAATCGTTGGTTTCTACGCGGCAGATTTCTACTGCCTCATCGGTATTCATGCGGGCTTCAACAATTCTGCCTGTTTTAATGTTGCGGAACTTACCGGTATAAAATGCGCCACCTTTTCCTGGTGTGCGGTGATTCCATTCGTCAACAGTAACCAGCTCATTGTTTACACGAAGAATGTTACCTGTTTTAATTTCTGATGCTTTTGCCATATTGTATGATCCTAAAATGGATTTGTATTTCAGTTTTTCGTGACGGCAAAGGTAAAATTATTTTGATAAAAAACGATAAAGGTTTAAGGCATAAGGCTTATGGTTTAAGAAAATTTAAACCATCATCAAACTATTTTACCCGCTCCATGTATTCGCCGGTTTTGGTATCAATCTTCACCTTTTCTCCCTGATTGATAAATAGAGGAACCCTGATTTCAGCGCCGGTTTCTAAAGTGGCATATTTTAGCGCACTGGTGGAGGTGTCGCCTTTAACGGCAGGTTCAGAATAGGTGATTTCCAGTTCTACACTATTAGGCAGTTGGGCAACAATCGGCTCATCACTTTCAAAAGCAATGGTAACATTCATGCCTTCTTTTAAGAATTTAATCGAGCTGCCAAAAAGTAATTTGGGGATGTTGTACTGCTCATAAGTGTTATTATCCATCACCACCAGGTAATCGCCATCCTCATAGAGGTATTGATAATCGCTGGTTTCTACCCGGCAAATGGTCACTTCTTCATCTGTACGGAAGCGGTATTCTACAATTTTACCGGTTTTTACATTGCGCATACGCGCCTGATAAAAAGCCCTTAAATTTCCTGGAGTACGGTGGATGTACTCTTCTACACTTACCAACTCTCCGTTAAAACGAAGTACATTTCCGCTTTTTACTTCTGATGCCTTTGCCATTTTGTAATCGTGAATATTGTTTTGTTAAAGAATTAAAAATCAAAGTTAAAAAATGCAGACAGATTTGAAAAGCAAAACCTTCATTAATCGTAACCAGAACGGCGTACTTTGGTTTCAATCTTCTTCCCGTTTTTAAGTTGTAAACGGAGATGGCACGAATCCAAAGTATTTTATTGCGATCTGGTTTATAAAAGGTGAGCCGTGTGATGGAAAAAAGTCCTTATAAAAGAAATGCCTTTGGGAACCACTCCAAAGGCATAATCAACCTAAACCTCAAACTAAACTATGAAAAATTCTTTGCCTTTTAGGGGCTATATAATTGATTCCAAAAATGGAAAAATATAATCTTTACTTAGAGAGATAAATTAAATAATTGTTTCTCTTTTTGGTGGTGCAAAGGTAAGTATAATCTACGAATCTCAAAATATTTTTTCAAAAAAATATTTATAATACAAATGTATGACAAATCAGACTTTGCTATAATCGCTATGTTGTGTTTTAATCTACTTATAATCAGCTATTTGTGTGTGATTAGAGCAGAAATCGTATTCTTGTAGCTGATTTGAACCGATTATGGTAAGCCGTTCTTTCCCAAAATTTTCAATGAGTTCGCGGTACCAACTTATGCCCTGAACGTCTAAATTACTTGTTGGCTCATCTAAAAATAAAATGGGTGTATCTGCACAACAGGCCAAAGCCAGTTTGGTTCTTTGCTTCATTCCCGAAGAAAAGTACTTGATTTGTTTATTTGCTGCTTTCTCTAATCCTAAAATACTGATCAGCTTTTTTGCGTCTAAGTCAGTAGCAAAATCTTTAAACTTAAAATGGAAGTCAATGATCTCTTTTAGCGTAAAAGTTTCAACCAGTTCCAAATAGGGGGCAGCAAGGCTGGTGTATTTATAAATATTTTCGACAGGGATCTCGGTCTTATCTATAAAAAAGGAAATTTTGCCCTCAGAAGGGGATAAGCTACCGTTTAAAACGCTAAGCAGTGTTGATTTACCAGAACCATTAGGTCCAAGTATTGCGTAACTGTTTCCTGAGGTAAATTCTGCGCTTAAATTTCTGAAAATCCACTCTTTGTTAAACCTTCTGCCAACATTTTGTAAAGTAATATTCATTTGTACCAAGCGTTTAGGGTTTAACGATGAGCGGTTTATTCATGTAAACGCTATTATCAATGCCGATATATTGTTCATAATTGTCCGTGATGCGATAATATGCCTTTTGATAAAGTCCAATGGCTTCTGGCCGTTTTTTGCCTGTTTCTAAAACGCATAAGGAAAAACCGAGCTCAGTAGCCCAGTTTTCTAATCCGCTTAAAGCTTTAGCAGCTATGCTTTGCTTCTTGTAATCTGGACGTACAAACATCCTTTTTACTTCGGCTGCTGTGGCGGTGAAAGGTTTTATCACACCGCATGCAACCAGCATCCTCCTCTGATAGGCAATAACAAGCTCCTTAATGCTCTCAATCTGATTAAATCGTGCATAAAAGGCATGATCATCACCATCTCGAATAACCAAATCCAGATCTAATAAAGCAGCTAACATCCTAAAATCCACATGTTCTGAATCTGTCCGGATCATCTTAAATCACCCATGAACATTTATTTGAATCAGGTTAAGCAGTGTGTTTAACCCTCTACCTTAAACCCTTTGGCCTTCTACCTTAATTAGCTTCCCATGCCAAAGCCCTTCATGACCCCACGATTAGAATTGCGGATAAAATCTACGATTTCATCACGTATTTCAGTAGGTTTAAATTCGGCTTCGATCATGTCTAAAGCTTTCGTTACGTTATTGTGTTTTACAAAAAGTACACGGTAGATTTCCTGAATTTCATCAATCTGCTCGTTCGTAAACCCTCTTCTACGCAACCCCACAGAGTTGATGCCGGCATAAGAAAGTGGCTCGCGAGCTGCTTTGACATATGGTGGCACGTCTTTACGTACCAATGAACCGCCGGTTACAAAAGCATAAGAACCAACTTTAACAAATTGATGTATGGCAACCAAACCAGCTAAAACCACATTGTTTCCAATGGTGATGTGGCCCGCCAAGGTGGTACTATTGGAAAATATGCAGTTATTTCCAACCTCACAATCGTGTGCGATGTGCGAATAGGCCTGGATTAAACAGTTGCTGCCTATAGTGGTTTTCCATTTATCTTTTGTGCCACGGTTAACGGTAACACACTCCCGTATTGTGGTATTATCGCCAATTTCTGCGGTGGTAATCTCGCCGGCAAATTTTAAGTCCTGCGGCTCCCCTGAAATAACCGCACCAGGAAAGATTCTGCAGTTTTTACCGATCCGGGCGCCATCCATAATGGTCACATTTGATCCGATCCAGGTTCCCTCGCCAATTACAACGTCTTTATGTATCACTACAAAAGGTTCAATTACCACGTTTTCTGCGATTTTTGCCTGAGGGTGTATATATGCTAAAGGTTGTATCATTATTGAGCGGGTTCTGCTTGTTTAACTTTTGAAATTTGAGCCATCATTTCGGCTTCTACCACGATTTTTTCACCTACCATACCTACACCTTTCATCTGGGCAATGCCTCTTCTGATAGGTTCAAGTAAATCGCAGCGGAAAACAATGGTATCGCCCGGAAGTACCTGTGCCCTAAAACGCACATTATCTATTTTCAGGAAATAGGTAAGGTAATTCTCAGGGTCTGGTACAGTACAAAGTACAAGAATTCCACCAACCTGTGCCATAGCCTCTATTTGCAGTACACCTGGAAATACCGGAGCACCTGGAAAATGACCTTTGAAAAACTCTTCGTTCATGGTTACGTTTTTAACCCCAACCACGTGGTTTTTAGAAAGTTCTAATATTTTATCAACGAAGAGAAATGGCTGGCGGTGAGGCAAAATTTCCATGATCTTCACTACATCGAACAATGGTTTTGCACTCGGATCGTATACCTTCTGTACTTTTTTGTTCTTCTCTTTTTTAATCGCTGCTTTAATTTTTTTGGCAAAAGCAACGTTTGCGGCGTGGCCTGGACGGGCGGCCATGATATGGCCTTTTAAATGCATGCCAACCAGGGCCAAATCGCCGATCATATCCAAAAGTTTATGTCGTGCCGGCTCATTCTGGTAACGCAGTTCCATGTTGTTCAAAATCCCTTGTGGGGCAACATCGATATCTTTACGGTTAAATAATTTAGCCAGGTGACTCAGTTCATCCTTGGTAACTTCTTTATCTACAATGACAATGGCGTTATTTAAATCGCCGCCTTTAATTAAATTGTGCGATAGCTGGTATTCCAGTTCATGTAGAAAGCAGAAAGTACGGCATGAAGCAATTTCTTTCTTAAACTCTGCAATGGTGTTAATACCAGCGTGCTGGCTGCCCAAAACAGGAGAGTTATAGTCAATCATGCAGGTAAAACGGTAATCGTCTAACGGCATGGCCACAATTTCTACTTTTCTATCTTCCTCTGTATAGGTAATGTTATGTGGAATGGTAAAGTACTCACGATCTGCATTTTGCTCTACTGTACCCACCTCTTCCAGTAAATCAATAAACTGGATAGAACTCCCGTCCATAATCGGTGTTTCCGGACCATCTAATTTAATCAGTATGTTATCAAGGTCCATACCCACCAGCGATGCCATAACATGCTCTACGGTGCTTACGCTAGCACCATTTTGGGTTATCGTAGTGCCTCGTGAGGTATCCGTAACATTATCTGCATCAGCATCGATAATAGGCTGGCCTTCTAAATCAATACGCTGAAATTTGAAGCCATGATTTTCGGGGGCGGGGCAAAATGTTAAAGTAACATTAGCACCAGTGTGTAAACCAACACCAGATGCTGATATTTCCTGTTTAATCGTTTTTTGTCTAACGTTCATTGTGTATTGTATTCTTTTCCAGTTCGGCGGTGAGCTTTTTCAACTCCTCTTCGAGCTTATTTATTCTTTTTTCCACATCGGGAAGATGTTTGAAAATGACTGAAGCCCGCATCCAGTTACGGAGTGGTTGCGCCGGACTACCATGCCATTGTTTATTCTCTTCTGTAATATTAAAATTTATGCCGGCCTGTGCACCAATTTGCGTTCCCTTAGCTAACGTTAAATGTCCTGCTATACCTACCTGTCCGCCAATAACGCTATTTGGGCCAATTTTTGTGCTTCCGGATATGCCAGACTGTGCCGCTAAAACGGTATTTTCGCCAATTTCCACATTGTGGGCAATCTGGATCAGGTTATCGATTTTCGCACCTTTCTTCACAATTGTAGATCCCATTGTTGCGCGATCTACAGTGGTATTTGCGCCAATTTCCACGTCATCTTCGATAATCACGTTTCCGATCTGTGGAATTTTATTATAAGTGCCGTCTTTTTGTGGTGCAAAACCAAAGCCATCACTTCCGATAACGGTATTGGCATGGATAACCACACTGCTGCCGATTATAGAATTGTGGTATATTTTTACACCAGGAAAAAAGGTGCTGTTTTTTCCAATTTTTGAATTAGCACCAATAAACGTTTGTGCATTTATTTTACAACCATCAGCAATCTCTACATTTTCGGCAACGTAAGCAAATGCATCAATAAATACGTTATTGCCGATTTTTGCGGTAGGATGAACGAATGCCAGTTGATCAATCCCGGATTTTATGGTTTGTGCATTGATAGCTTCGTTATATTTATCCAGTAAAATCGTAAACGCACTATATGGATTTTCAACACGGATTAGTGTGCTGGTATAAGACTGGGTAGGTGCAAAATCTTTAGATACGATAACAACTGAAGCCTTCGTAGAATACAAAAAGTTTTCATACTTAGGGTTAGAAAGAAAAGATAGGGAGCCTTCCTTCCCGTCTTCTATTTTAGAAAGTTCGGTAACGGCTACATCGGGGTTACCATCAATGGAACCGTTTAGAAACTGACTTATCTGCGTGGCAGTAAATTGCATCGTACAAAGGTATATGTTAAATTGATATGAACAAAAAAACCTGCATGGGTTAAACGGTGTATTATTTGCACAATAATAAGAGTTAAAACGGCACCAAAAGTCAAATATTTTGTTAAAAAAACTTAAATACCTCTTGGGTAACAGAGGATATATTTCTCTACAGTTTTTTGTAGCGACTCTAAATTGGACAAATCAGAAGCCTTGGCAATATCAACAATGTCGTTATTTTTCATTAAAATCTTAATATTTCCGAGGCCTGCGTGATAAGCACGGTTTTGGATAGAATCGGTAAAAACAAAATAACGGGCCTCTTCTGGTTTAATTCCCAGTAAATTAATTGCTGCATCCTGCAAAAAGTTTACGCGATCTTTATCGGCCCTCTCATTACCCATTTCAACTTTATAGAGGTTCCGGGCAGTAAGCATTTTACATAACGTAGACAAAATTTTATCATCATGTTTGGTCCAAACCTTAACTGCAGCATAAATATCCTGATCATCAAGGTTGGTAAAATGCTCAAGATTTTCATGCTGTTCAAAGAAATTAGCCTCGTTGATATCGTTTTTTAAAAAATAATTTAAGGATGGTGAAGCAAATAAATTCTCGCCGGCAGCAGCTAACTCCTTAGCACGTTCCAGTAATTTTACCAGAATCATCTCGCCCGATATTACTGTTTTGTGCAGATAAACCTGCCAATACATCAGCCTGCGGGCAATTAAGAATTTTTCTATAGAATAGATGCCTTTTTCTTCAATCACCAGATTATCATCGTAAACATTAAACATTTTAATGATCCGATCGAAACTGATTACGCCTTCACTCACGCCAGTAAAAAAGCTGTCGCGGTTTAAATAATCCATTCTGTCCAGATCTAACTGCCCGGAAATCAATTGATGGAGAAATTTTTTAGGGTAAGTACCATTAAAAATTTCAATGGCATGGGTTAAACGTCCTTCGAAATGTGTATTCAGGTCCTGCATCAGTTTGGCTGATATATCTTCATGCCTGATTCCGGTTACCAAAGAATGTTCAAGTGCATGCGAGAAAGGGCCATGACCGATATCGTGTAATAAAATGGCCAAAATGGCGGCTTCCTCTTCGCCATCAGTTATGGTGTGTCCTTTACTTTTTAAAAGGTTGATGGCCAAACTCATTAAGTGCATGGCGCCTAAAGCATGGTGAAAACGCGTGTGTAAAGCTCCTGGATAAACCAGATGGGTCATCCCGAGCTGTTTAATGTAGCGTAAACGCTGGAAATAAGGATGGGAGATGACGTCGTAAACGAATTCGGACGGGATACTGATGAATCCGTAAACAGGATCATTTATTATTTTCTTCTTGTTCAATCGTTAAAAATAGTTAAATAGGTAGATACGGTACAAAAATTGCTATTTTTATTTATAGTTTGAATGACCTGCCGTAATTAAACGGCAATACTGTTCTATTTTTACAAAAACATGCAAGAAACTAAAATATTATGGGCCGATGATGAAATCGACCTGTTGAAACCACATATATTATTATTAAATGATAAGGGTTACCACGTAACTACTTTTACCAATGGAAATGATGCTTTAGAGGCATTCGGAAAATCCCATTTTGACCTGGTTTTTCTGGATGAGAATATGCCTGGAATGAGTGGTATCGAAACCTTATCGGCCATTAAGAATTTAAACCCGGATGTTCCGGTAGTGCTGATCACAAAAAGTGAAGAAGAAAACCTGATGGAAGATGCGATAGGCAGCAAAATTGATGATTATCTGATTAAACCTGTAAATCCTAAGCAGGTTTTGCTGACCATTAAAAAGCTGATCGACAACAAACGTTTGGTGAGTGAAAAAACCTCTATGGCTTATCAACAGGATTTCCGCCGTTTGGGGATGACATTGGGTGACAGGCTTAATTATGAAGAGTGGATTGATGTTTACAAAAAAATCGTTTTTTGGGAGCTCGAGTTGGAAAAACTGGACGATCCGCAGATGCATGAAATTTTGACCATGCAAAAACAGGAGGCCAATACACAGTTTACAAAATTTATTGAGGAAAATTACCTGGATTGGATAAAGAACAGGGATAAAGCGCCTTTGCTTTCGAACGAATTATTAAAGAAAAAGGCCTTTCCGCTTATTAATGATAACACACCGGTATTTTTCATCCTGATAGATAATCTGAGATATGATCAATGGAAAATTATCAATCCATTAATATCAGAATATTTTAGGATAGATGAGGAAGATATGTATACGAGCATTTTGCCAACGGCAACACAATATGCCCGTAATGCAATTTTTTCTGGTATGATGCCTTTGGATATGGAAAAACGTTTTCCTCAGCTTTGGCAAAACGACGATGATGAAGGTGGGAAGAACATGCATGAAGAAGCTTTCCTGGCTGATAATATAAAGCGTAACTTAAGAAAGGACTGTAAATTCAGTTATCATAAAATCCTGACTTTTGAGCAGGGGAAAGACCTGGTTGAGCAAACAAATAATTTATTGCATAACGATTTTAATGCCATTGTGTTCAACTTTGTTGATATGTTGAGCCATGCGCGTACCGATATGCAGATGATACGGGAGCTGGCCAATGATGATGCGGCGTACCGTTCATTAACCTTATCATGGTTTGAGCATTCTCCGCTTTGGGATTTATTGAAGAAAATTTCGCAGAAAAAAGTTAAGGTAATCATTACTACCGACCACGGGACCATACGGGTTAAAAAACCGGTTAAAGTAATCGGTGATAGAAGCACAAATACCAATTTGAGGTATAAGCAAGGCAGGAACCTTAATTTTAATGCAAAAGAAGTGTTTTTGATCAAAAACCCTCACGATGCGTTGTTGCCGAAGATCAACATCAGCAGCAGCTATATTTTTGCGAGAGAAGATAGTTATTTCGTTTATCCGAACAATTACAACCAGTTTGTAAATTATTATAACGAAACTTTCCAGCATGGCGGTATTTCGCTTGAGGAAATGATCATTCCGATAGTCACGTATTCGCCGAGGTAGTCTCAGAGATTTTAGATACTAGATTGGAGATATGAGGCTGTCTCATTCAATAGAATCGTCATCCTGAAACAAGTTCAGGATATGTTTCATTCAAATTTAATAGTAAGGCAAAAGCAATCCAATTATGTATTACTTTTGCCTTTATTTTACAAAATGGATATCGAAGTAAATAGTTTAGCCGATTTACCTGCTGTCGCTCAGCAGCTTTCAGATTTTGCAGGCAGTGAGAAAGTCTTCATATTTGAAGGCGATATGGGCGCTGGGAAAACAACCTTCATCAAAACTTTTTGTGCAGCTTTAGGCATAGCCGATGTAGTTTCGAGCCCAACTTACTCTATCGTTAATGAATATGATAGCCCTAACGGACCGGTATTCCATTTCGATTTTTACCGGATAAAAGATATCCGCGAAGCCTACGATTTGGGGTATGAGGAGTATTTTTATGGTGGTGGTATTTGTTTAATTGAGTGGCCGGAGCGGGTAGAAGAATTATTGCCCGAAAATCTTATTAAGGTTGTGATCAATGTGCTGGATGAAAACCGCAGGCTATTCCGCTTTTCGAAGGTATAACAATTCGTTATCAAGAAATTAACAGATTTTGCGTACCTTGAACAACCTAAAACTATCATAATTTTAATTCAACATGGCTACAGGATTACGCGAAGGAATGGCCGATATAGCTCGTCAGGGTTTATTACAAACGCAAGAAGCAACGTTAGAAACCAGAAATAAAAAAAATAATCTATACATAGGAATACCCAAAGAAATTTCTTTTCAGGAAAATAGAATTGCATTAACCCCTTTATCTGTTGCTTTACTGGTAAATAACGGGCATCGGGTTGTTTTAGAAAGCGGAGCAGGCATTGCCGCTAATTTTTCTGATACGGAATATGCAGAGCAGGGCGCAAAAATTGCCTATAACAAAAAGGAAGTTTTTGATGCTGATATCCTGGTGAAGATTGCACCTCCAATGCTGGAAGAGATTGAAATGATGCATAAGGGGCAAACGCTTATCTCCTCCTTGCAGACCGGAACGCTTAAGCAAGATTACCTGAAAGCTTTGATGCATAAAAAAATTAATGCGTTATGTTTTGAGAATCTTCGCGACGAGGGCAATACACTTAGTGTAGTGCGCGCGATGAGCGAAATTGTAGGTTCGACCTCTATTTTAATTGCCGCAGAATATCTGAGTAATGTAACCGGAGGAAAAGGCTTAATGTTAGGTGGCTTCACAGGGGTTCCTCCAACAGAAATTGTGATTTTAGGCGCCGGAACGGTGGGTGAATATGCTGCCAGGACTGCCTTGTCATTGGGTGCAGAAGTAAAAGTTTTTGACAGTTCTATTTACCGCTTACGCCGTTTGCAAAATAATCTGGGCAGCAGGGTGTTTACCTCGGTTATGCAGCCTATCGTTTTAAATAAGGCTATCACAACCTGCGATGTGGTAATCGGCGCCATTAGGGCAACTCATGGGCGTAGTCCGTGTATAGTGATGGAAGAAACGGTTGCCCGGATGAAACCACATTCGGTGGTGATTGATGTTAGTATTGACCAGGGTGGTTGTTTCGAAACTTCTGAAGTAACCAACCATGCCAATCCGGTTTTCAGAAAGTATGATGTAATTCACTATTGTGTGCCTAATATAGCCTCGCGCGTTCCAAGAACGGCGTCGTATGCGCTGACCAATATCTTTGCACCGATTTTATTGGATATAGGCGAACTGGGAGGTCTGATGAATATGGTTTGGAATAACCCGGGAATCCGTGAAGCACTTTACATTTATCAAGGTAACTGCACCAATAAGGATCTGGCTGATATGTTTAATTTGCCATTTAAGGATCTTGAATTATTAGTGGTTTCGAATCAATAAAAGGTTGGATGTAAATGTATGATGTAAGACGGATCTATCCTGAAGCCACAGTCGAACATCTTGATGCTAAAGTATGAAAATCAAACTCTTTACATTATTTCTTTTCCTCTCGGTTAGCGTTTGCGCGCAAAATAAACCGTCCACCACAAACAAGCTTGTAGTGGTCAGTTCCTATAATCAGTACCTGGCATCCATAAAAACAGACCCGAACAACGAATTGGTTGAAATTAACAAAGCCATTCCCAATATCAAACTGGATATCCGCTACGCCACTAAAAATAATTTTATGCGGCAGATCATGTATAAGCAGGCGAGGGCTTTTGCGCGAAAGCCAGTGGTAGAATCTTTAAAAAAGATCCAGAGGGAGTTAAATAAAAATGGTTACGGCTTAAAAATATTTGATGGCTACCGTCCGTATGCCATTACCGTTGAGTTTTATAAAAAAGCAAGTGATAAAAATTTTGTAGCCAATCCGGCAAAGGGATCGAAACACAATAGGGGCTGTGCAGTAGATTTGACGTTGATTAATTTGAAGACTGGCAAAGAACTTCCGATGCCAACACCTTACGATAGTTTTTCGGCTGCAGCAGCAGCCAAGTATGAGAATGTATCTCCGGAAGTAAAGAAAAACCGTGATTTTCTTATTGCCATCATGGCTAAATACCGCATGAATGTGCTGGAAAATGAATGGTGGCATTATGATTTCTCGGAATGGAGAAACTATGATTTAATGGATATTCCATTCGGGAAACTGTAGTTTATTAGTTCAATTGCCATTGGTTTATTATAAGTTCTTCGATAAGCTGACAAACTCCACTAGTGTGATCGTCATTCTCGTGCATGCGGAATCTTAATGCAAACGTCGGTGGTGTAAGATGTTACCATCTTACACTATATTACTTAATATTTAACTTTCAACTGTCAGGTAGTAAAACCTGACAACACAATAACCTGAGTTAAAAACTACAAATGGTGTGGCCTGCCGTATTGGTCCATTTTTACCCGCGCTTTATCTCCTTTAACAGATAATTCAAAAATATAGTCATAATCATCGTCTGTTAATTCTTCTTTAGGTTTTTTACCGCCAAAGGCTTCAATAATCTCAAGAACCGTGTTAGAATGGCCGGCAATAATCACGTTTTTGCCAACATAATTGGTTTTAATGCTATCCACAAGCGATTTGATATCTTTATAATCAACCACTTTCGGAATCACCAGTGAATCTAATGTTTGGTGTGTTCTTTTCGTGGGTGTGGCAAAAGCAACATCAAACTTTACCTTTTTAAGGTATGTAGCTAAATCTCCCGCCCGGATTCTTCCTTCATCAGAGAGGCTTGGGTTATTATCCTGTGGATTGGATTTGTCTTTCTCGGCGTGCCTGACAACCCAAACCGTAGTGGTTTGCGCAGAAACGATATTAATGAATAGCAGTGTTAAGGCCAGTAATACGAAAAGTTTTTTCATACCATAAATATTGAAAAATTAATTGGATCAGGAAAGGCTAAAAATTTATGGCTGCCACCAGTTTTTCGATATCTTCTTTCTCATGCCAGGAAGAAAGCACTATGCGATCTAAAGGAGCATCGCCAGGGTTTGGATAAGGGAAAGATGAAATTAAGATCTGCTTTTGCAGGAGCTTTTCTGAAGAATTAATTTCACTGGACAAATACACCGGAAAGCCGGATGCGTGTTTCCAGGTATGGTTTAATGCTGTTTCAAACATCAGCATATTGTTTTTAAGTTTGTTTAATGCCTTGCTGTATATTTTACTTGCGTGTACAAATGCATAAAGTCCGGCCTGGCCAGGCGGCGAAGCGCCTATAAAGGTATTTGAATGTTTAAGTTGATCAATTACTTTATTGGAAGCTAAAACAATGCCCGCATCTATCCCCAACGCTTTGGCCATTGAGGCAACTACTACATTTTCAATGTTGTCTTGTTTGGGAAGGTTTACGATAGTACCCATACCGTTGTTGTTTACACCAATTCCGTGCGAATCGTCAACAATTAGCATGATGTTTCTATCATTACGGATTTCTTTAACAAATTCGAAATCGTAAATTTCGGGCATCAGGTTGTTCATCGAATTGCTGATCAAAACCCAACTTTTTTCTTCAGATGCATTTATTTTGTCGATGGTTTCCTGTTTCCAGGCTTCAAAAGGCATTACATTTCTGGTTTGATTTTCTGCTAACCAAAGTGCAGGGTGTGTGGATGGGGCATAAATTACCTTTCCGAGTTTCGATAAAGCCTTAATGGTAAGTTGCGCTGCTAAATATCCGCTTGAAGTAATCAAAGCGGCTTCAGCTCCAAAGCGTGCCGCAGCTACGTTCTCCGCCTTGTTGTAAACACCCAATTGAATGTTGTTGGTGCGACTTGTTCCGTTATTTAAACCAAATTTTTTAATCCCTTCAATATATAAGTCGATGAAATCCTGATTTTGTGGAATGCCCAGATAAGCCGTTCCGCCAAAGTATAAATAGGAGGTATTTCCAATGCTGATGGTGTTTGAAAAAGGTTGTTTTATCGATTTAAAGTCAAGCATCATATCAATTGTAGTTTCTGCCAAGCTCGTCATTTGCAGCACGGATAATGGACTTATCACCGTTGTCATCATGGTAGAATTCCCAGAACATGATTCCATTTGCAATATCTTTGGCAAGTTTAGCTTTTTTTCTGGTGGTTATCATTCCATTAAAATAAAATTGAATGCCATCAACTAAAGCATTATCTAAACTCACATCGACACCAGCGGCTACAAAATCACGATAGGCCTTAGCTGAATTATTGGCATTTTTGCCATAAGCAGGGATGCCTAAAACGGCTTTTTCCCGTGGCATACCACGTGTATTTAACCAATAATTTAAACTGGCAGCAGCCATATTATAGGATGCATGTTGAATAGGCTCATTTTTATCCCAGCCAATTCCGTCATAAACCATAATATTAAAGAAATCCACAGCAGGGAAAACCTCAGATTTTAATCCGTCACGAATACTGCCGGCGTATACGCCGGGGGTTATGGCTGCGCTTAAAAATTTATGATATTTATGAAGTGAATCTGAAAGTTCTTTCATCAGCAGCACATAATTGTCTGCAGACCCATCGCTGGTGGTAGGATACTCCCAGTCCATATCTATGCCATCCAGGTTATTTGTTTTGGAAAAAGTGAGCACATTTTTTACAAACAAATTTCTGGTAGCTGCAGATGCAGCCATGGTTACAAAAATACTTTTTGTGCCAGAAATAGAAATGCCTGTTTTCACACCATTTGACTTTGCTTTTTGGATTACGGCTGTAAATCGGCCAGGTTGTGCTAATGCCGCTAAACTTCCATCCGGATTGGGATTTAGAAAGGCATAAAAGAGGTGTGTAATCATTTTAAATTTCGAATCCGCAATACCAGCCGGATCCCGGTAACTTGGGAAATAACTTATAACCTTAAAGTTATTGTCTGGTACGTATGGCGTGCCAGGAAGAGGTGGCTCAAAAGGCGCTGTTATGGAATCATTCTTTTTGCAGGATGATACGATAAGCAGTACACAAATGCCGGTTAGCAGGTATATTTTTTTCATAGGTTAGGTGTTTTGATGTTGCGTATGCTTAAAAATGATCGTGTATATAGGTCATGATTCTCACCATTTCCGCACGTACCTCGGCAGTTGGTTTTACAAAGTTGTTGTTCATGAAAGAAAAAATATAGGTTTTTCCCTTTTTGGTGAGTACATATCCGCTTTGGTTATGAACCCCCCCGAGTGAACCCGTTTTACCAAAAACAAAAGGTTCATTGTTTTTAGGATAAGCACTCTTTAAAGTGCCGCTTTTACCGCCTGCAGGAAATAGATCAAAAAGCTTTTCGGGATTATTTACCAGCCTGTAAATGGAATCAAGAAGGTATACATTGTCTCGGGGTGTAAATAAATTTTGGCGGGACAGTCCAGATCCGTCAACCCATTTTACTTGATCAGGCAGAAAAGAAAGGTAATTTTTTGTAATGTATTCAATGGCTTTCGCAGTACTTAATGTATCGCCAATCTGGTTGGCACAAACCAATAAAAGGTGTTCTGCAATAAAATTATCGCTGGGTAACATCATGTACTTTAGAACCGAATCCCGCTTAGCGCCAGGCACGGTTTTAGCATCCTTAGGTATTTTTTGCTTTACGATTCCAATGGGTTTGTGTAAGGTATCAGCCAGGATCTCAACGGTTAATTGCGTTGTCGTTTTATAGGGATTTTGTTGATTATAACCAGGTTTTACCGCAACTGCAGGGTATTGAAAGCGGTTGGTTAAGAAGTCTCTTCTAACCTGAAAGTTGCCTGTTTTCTGGGTAGAATCTATTTCAAAACAAGGGGCAAAAACCTTTGGTTTAATATTAATCTTATTGGGTGAGGCATAGGTAGAAGTAACCATGTTGTCCATGATGGGCATTTCGGTAATTTCCGGCTGGTAATAATAGTCGTAATCATCCCAGGCCCAGCCTTCGCCGAAGAAATTACCTGAATATCGACCGGGAGAAAAGAATAGCTTTTTATCTGATGCCAGGAGAAAATTATATGCGGATTTGTCTTTTATTGCAAACTGTAAAAAAGCAGGGTCGCCGGTTCCCCAAAAAATCAACGAATCATTCTGCTCGGTATATTTTAAAGCCGGCATTAAATCGGGCAGCATTTTTAGGCTTGCAAAAAAAGTATACAGTTTGGTGTTGGATGCAGGGGTAAAATACCGGTCTGCATCTTTCTGAAAAATCATTTTTTTTCCTGTTGGATTATAAAGTGCGAAGCCAACCTGATATTGTTTTATCACCTGAGAATTTTTAAATTCTCTGGCTACTTTTTTAGAAATGATCTTATCGGTTGAGCATCCTGTTGACAAACAAAGCAATAGAATCAGGGCAATAAAAATAAAATTATAATTTTTTAAAGGAAACATGTGCTAAATTTAGGATACATAAAGATTAACTAATTTATTAAATTTAGTTTAATGTTAGCCAAATATAACCCTGGTGTAATAATCTGTTTACGTAAACTGACCATTTGCACGCTGCTTGTATTGCTCACATTTTCCGGGCATGGCCAGGAGTTCCTCTTTAATAGAAAAAGGCAAAAACAGTCAATTTCTTTTAAGTGCATTAAGAACCTGATGGTTATTCCGGTGTTTGTAAACGGAAACGGGCCCTACGATTTTGTGCTCGATACTGGCGTTGGTCCCATGATTATTACCGATCCATCTATTATCGATTCGTTGAATTTTGGTAAACTCCGTAAAATTAAAGTTCTTGGCCTTGGCATTGAAAGCGTGGATGCTTATGTTTCTCAAAGTCTTAATGTTAAAGTAGGCAGCGCCAGCATCAAGTATATACCAGCGGCGGTGTTAAAAGAAGATTTGTTTAACCTGTCAGGACATTTAGGACTGAAAATTTATGGCTTGCTGGGATATAGCTTTTTTAACAGTTTTATTGTTGATATCAGATACAGTGAAAACAGGCTGATTATTTACGATCGGGACACCAGGATTAAATACCGGGGGAAAAAAATCCCGATCGAAATTGAGAACCAGAAGCCTTACATATTCGCTACCATTGATGTGCCTAATGGTAAAACGGTTGAAGCGAGGTTTTTGATAGATACCGGGGCCAGCCACGCTTTATCGCTCGAAATGCTGAATGGAACAGGATTCCCTCTGCCTGAGAAAAAAATCAAAGCTAATTTGGGAATGAGCTTAAGCGGGCTGATTAGGGGATATGTTGGCCGTGTAAAGAGATTCAATATTGGAGGATATGTTTTCAAAGACGTCGTTTCGGGATTTCCTGATTTTGCGAGCATTGCAGATAAAATTGATCTATCGAAACGGAATGGCAATTTAGGCGCCGATTTACTCCGGAAATTTAACATTCAGTTTAATTATCAGGATGGCTTTATTTATGTTAAACCCAATGGATTCAGAAAAGTACCTTTCGAACATGATATGGTGGGTATGGTGTTATACCTAGACCAGCAGACATATAAAAGAGTATTGATAGGCCAAATAGACGAAAATAGCCCGGCAGAAAAGGCTGGTTTACGGCCTAATGATGAAATTATCGGCGTAAACTTTAAAAGCATGGATGCTTATTCTTTAAATGATCTTACTGAAATGTTTAAATCGAAAGCAGACAGAGCCATCATTCTCGAAATTTTCAGGGATAATCAGACCTATTTTAAAGTAGTTAAACTCGAAAAGAGGATTTGATAAGCGTAATTTTACAGTTACAAATGGTTTGTCGTGTAACAAGGTTTTAACTTTAACCTCTTATTGCCAAGCAAACTAACTTTATATACACATGAATAAAAATCTTAAGGTATTTGCCCTTGCAGGTATCGTAGCACTTGGCATAGCCGGAACCAGTCCGGTATATGCCCAGAAAAAATCCAAAACAACTAAAGGAAGCACTCCAACAACTCCAACGGCAGCTCCCGCGGTAGCACAAAAAAAAGAAGGCATTAAACCATTTGCTGAAGTAATTACTGCAAAGGCGAGAACAACAAACGGTTTATTTAAAACACATAAAGTTGATGATAAATGGTATTTTGAGATACCGGATTCAATGATTAACCGCGAAATGCTCGTAGTTACCCGTTTGGCAAAAGCACCTGCAGGAGTAAAAGTAGGTAACCAGCAATATGGTGGGGAAGAATTAAACGAGCAGGTATGGAAATGGGAGCGTAGAGGTAAACAGGTTTACATTCGGGTACCTAGCTATTCAACCAAAGCTGATCAGAACAGTGATATGTACGAATCAGTGCAAAACTCTAATCTTGCGCAGATTTTGGCAAGCTTTGAAATTAAAGCCTATAACAAAGACACAACAGGCGTTGTGATTGATGTTACCGATTTTTATAACGGTGATATTATGGCCATCGGTGCTACGGATCAAATCCGTAAAGCATACAAAGTTACGATGTACGATGGATCACGCTCTTATATTGATACGATAAAAACTTTTCCTATTAATGTGGAAGTAAAAACAGCCAAAACTTACCGTGCAGCGGAATCTCCTACTGATAGCAGTAATGGAGCTGTTACTTTCGAGTTTAATACATCGATGTTATTATTGCCAAAAACGCCTGTGAAAGCCAGGATAATGGATAGCAGGGTTGGTTATTTTGGTCAATCTCAAATCGATTACGGAAGCAATGCGCAAAAAGCAGAACGTACAGCCTACATTCACCGCTGGAATTTAGTTCCAAAAGATACAAATGCCTATAAACGGGGCGAATTGGTAGAACCGGTAAAACCAATCATCATTTATATTGACCCTGCAACGCCAAAAAAATGGGTGCCGTTTTTGATCCAGGGAATTAACGATTGGCAGGCAGCGTTCGAAGCTGCTGGTTTCAAAAATGCCATTATCGGTAAAGAAGCGCCAACACCGCAACAAGACCCTCAGTTTAGTGTAGAAGACTCCAGGTACTCGGTAGTCCGTTATTTTGCCTCAGATATTGCAAATGCTTACGGCCCGCACATTAGCGATCCCCGTACCGGACAAATTTTAGAAACGCATATTGGTTGGTACCATAACGTAATGAACCTGTTGCGTAACTGGTATTTTGTACAAACAGCAGCCATTAATCCTGAAGTGCGTAAAGCACAATTTACCGATGCACAGATGGGCGAGCTGATCCGTTTTGTATCATCACACGAAATTGGACATACTTTAGGCTTGCCACATAATTTTGGCTCAAGTTATGCTTATCCTGTTGATTCCTTACGTTCAAAAACATTTACCGATAAGCATGGTACCGCGCCATCAATCATGGATTATGCACGTTTTAACTACATCGCTCAGCCTGGTGATGGTGTAACCAAACTTCACCCTCAAATAGGAGAATACGATAAATGGTCTATAAAATGGGGTTATTCCTGGATTCCCGGCAACAAAACCGCAGAGCAGGAAAAGGAAGTTTTAGACCAGTGGACATTGAAAAATGCAGGTAATCCTTTATATTTCTACGGCCGCCAGGGGACCTCATTAGATCCACGTTTGCAAAGCGAGGATTTGGGCGACAATGCCATGAAAGCCAGTACTTATGGCATTGCTAATTTAAAACGCATTCTTCCAAATGTCGAAAAGTGGACCTATCAAAAAGGAAAAGATTACAGCGATTTAAAAGAGATATATACCGAAATTGTTGGCCAGTTTAACCGTTACATGGGGCATGTAGCAACCAATGTTGGTGGTTTAAGCGAAAACTTTAAAACTTACGACCAAAAAGGACCGGTTTATGCCTATTTACCTAAGTCAAAACAAAAAGAAGCTGTTACTTTTTTTAACCAGCAGTTATTTAATACGCCGCTTTGGTTAATCAGCAATGATCAGTTAAGTAAATTTGATAATGGTGTATTGTTAAACCGCATTAAAGGCGTTCAAACAAATACTTTAGGTAATTTACTATCAGCATCCCGTATTGCCCGCTTGTTAGATAATGAGACTAAAAATGGCAAAGCTAAAGCATATACCTTGCCCGAATTATTTACAGACCTAAGGTCATCCGTTTTTGTAGCTGGAAGAGCAGATGCATTTAAACGTAATTTACAACGTGCCTACGTAGACCGTTTGCAGGATCTGATGACTAAAGAGAATGAACTTCCGGTTGGCTTCCCTGTAGATTATGCTGCAAGTTATGGTTTAACGCCAATCAATGTTGGCTTATCTGATATCAGGCCATTGGTTCGTGCGGAATTGAAAACCCTATTGGCCACCACAAAAGCCAGGGCTGCTGACGGTGATGCCATTACCAAAGCACATTATGAAGATTTAAATATCAGAATTAAAGATATTTTAGATCCGAAGAAATAAATAAGTGCATGGTTGAATGTAGCCCTGCATTCAATGATTATTTTGCGTTGGCTAAACCTCGCAGGTTTCAAAAACCTGCGAGGTTTTTTAATGACAAGTTTTTTAATTTTATCCTAAAACAAGGTTATGTTTAAAAAGATATTTTTTTTCGTTGCATTATTTACTTTAAGCTTCTCATCCTTTGGCCAAAATGCCGATTCCATTACCGTTGTTAAAACCAAATGGCATAAAAGCAGAATCGCCCGGCAGGTGATTTTATTCAGGCATCACTTTGACCATAAAAATCTTTTTGCAGCAAACCAGAATATTTCATTTTTAGAAATAAAAAATACAGGTCGTAGGGCCGTTTTTGCTATCGGGGCAGAAGAAAGAGAGTTGCTTACCACCAGCAATTTTGGGTTAAGGGATAAGGCAATAGCAGCAATAAACGGCAATTTTTTTGATGTAAAAAACGGAGGTGCTGTAGATTTTGTGCGTGTTAACGGAAAAACCATCAACACAAACCACTTAGATAAGAATGGTAATAGGGCCAGGCATCAGGAAGCAGCAGTTGTAATTGAAAATGGAAAAATTTCGATTAAAAAGTGGGATAGGACAACAGATTGGGAAACAAAACTGACCGCCAATGATATGATGTTGAACGGACCTTTACTAACTTTAAACGATATTGATGAAACCTTGGATACGGCCAGTTTCAGTCGTTTGCGTCATCCGCGTAGCTGCCTTGGGATAAAGCCAAACGGGCGGGTGATTTTGTTGACCGTTGATGGAAGAAATGATCATGCTGCGGGCATGAATTTGTTCGAACTAACCAAACTGATGCGTTGGCTAGGCTGTACAAGTGCCCTAAATTTTGATGGTGGTGGTTCAACTACCTTGTGGGTTAATGGAATGCCTGATCATGGAGTGATTAATTATCCAACCGATAATAAAAAATGGGATCACAAAGGGCAACGTAAGGTTGCCAATGTCATCCTGGTGAAAAAACAGGGCAATAGATAACGTTGCCCTTCTGATAATGCTGTTCGCCTCTGATTAAAAAAACCTATTTTAGCTCAATATTTTCGTCGACATGTTTAAAAATACCATATACCCTATCTTTTTTGTACTGATGCTTTCTGCCTGTAATTATGGCGCTAAAACCAGCAATCCAACCTTAAGGGATTTTACTTTCGAACCTGTAAAGGGCATTCGTTATGTTGAAGTAAAGCGGCGTTTTAAAGATGGATATTCTTTCAATCGGGAAGGTTTTATGCAAAAGCCATCATGGATTATTGAAGTGGTAAAAGAAGACACCATGGCTGCATGGAGCCTACAGAAAAATAGGATGCAGAATTTTTACCTGCAGTACGACCACGCCAATGTATATAATTTCGCAGCAGAATTTTTTAAAGTGAAGCACATCAGTAAAGACAGTTTGGTTTTTCAAAGAATACAGGTAGATGGAAAGGTGATTGCCACAGATGTCCGTTCTGATGTAAACATGACTTTTTACGCTCAGGATTATATAAAAAATAAATTAAAAACGAAAGCCGAAGAACTGCAAAAACCGAGCAAAGCCGACACCGCTTTTATAGAGAAACGTTCGGCCGAAGTTAATGCCAGTAGTGACAGGGCTTTTGCCGCTACAAATCCGGTTCAGTTTATCCCTAAAAGCAAAATTGCAAGGGTTGAAAAAATCAGTACGGTAGACCGGACGAATAACAGAACCGAGGCTTACGATTACATGTTTCCACAATATATTATCAGGATAGATCGCGCTTATAAGGATTTTGCTTACCAGGTTTCGGCTATTGTTGATTTTCAGGGAGGCATACATGTAAAAACGGTTTATAACGTGCTTCCTGAAAATGCTGAAGCTAAAAAAAAGGTAGCGCAGGGAATAGCTGATATCTATGTCAGAAACCTTTTTAATGTTGCTCCTGGAACAACATTGGAGATTCCGCATAATAGCGAAATTACTTTGACCATGATTGGGAAAGCAAAATAAAAGGCCTTAGTAATCTGTTGTTTACAAAAAATTAATGTTAAAAAATGTTAAGATTTTATTTTGATTTTAAAAATTAAAACTTACCTTGCATACTTAATTTTTAATATTTAATACAATGCAAGAAGGCACAGTAAAATTCTTCAATGTAACTAAAGGTTTTGGCTTTATCATCCCTGCGAATGGCGATAGCGAAATTTTTGTTCATTCAACAGGTCTTATCGACGAAATCCGTGAAAACGACAAAGTACAATACGAAGTTGCCAACGGTAAAAAAGGCTTAAATGCCGTTAATGTGAAAGTAATTTAATTTATTTATCATATTTACACATGAGGCTGCTTTCTTGCGATGGCGGCCTTTTTTATTTCATTTTTACGCGGATTCATAGTGTACCCAATGAACCATTACTTTATTATTCCTGGCCTGGGTAATTCAGGTCCCGATCATTGGCAGACGCATTTTGAAAAATCCGGAGATCATTTTATCCGTATTAATCAATTGGAATGGGATAAACCGGCCAGTAGAGAGTGGATTGAAACGATTGAACAGGCACTTATTGGCTATGATTTGGACAATGTAATTTTAATTGGTCATAGTTTAGGTTGCACGGCAATTGCAAATTGGGCAAAGGAATACCAAAAGAAGATAAAAGGTGCCTTATTGGTTGCGCCCAGCGATTTGGAAGCGCCGCGTTATACTTTTGATACAGTCGGTTTTGATCATGTACCTTTAGCTAAAATCAATTTTAAAAGTATTGTTGTAGCCAGTTCAAATGATGAGTGGGTAACATTAGAAAGAGCTGGTTTTTTTGCCGAAAATTGGGGCAGTGAATTTATCAATATTGGTAATGCCGGACATATTAATGCTGCCTCTGGATTTGGAGATTGGCCAACGGGATTGGAAATTTTGAAAACTTTGGGTTAAAATTTGACTTGATGAGTTCCCTAATATTCCGCGAAAGGTGCAGATGAACATAAGTCTGCGTAAATTATTCTGATCTGCGGGAACGTGTAAAGCTATCTTACTTCTGAGCAACTTTTTTCCTTAAAAACAGATCAAGAAATACCAGTCCTACCACCAGATCAAAAAATAGAAAGCTATACAGTACAGTTGGCGTAATATATTGATCTACCCTAAAGTTTAAATTAGTGTTAAATCCAAATTTAGGCATACTTAGCGTAGAGTTGTAAATTACATAACCCAATAGGGATAGCAATGATAGGATGAAAAAGCCGCCAATACCGTAAATTATCTTTTTATCCACCTTGGTTTTCATGGCTACGGGTGCCGGCGCCAGGGCAATACTTTCCATCACATTCCTGGTAAAAGACATGGAAGGCTCATCAAGATCGAGTGCATTAAAAGCCGAATTAAGTTCTCGCAGCTCCTCATACTGCGCCTTAATCCCGGCATTGGATTCAATTTTCTCTTCAATGGCTTTTTTTGAAGATTCGTTGAGCTTCCCATCAATATAATCCCAAAGCTGCTGTTCTATCGTATTCATAGTAACTCCTTTACTTCATCCTTTAACAAATATTGTAATTTTTCTTTAAGTCGCTGCCTGGCCCTATGCAATTTTACTTTTATGGTATTAGGTTCCATATGTAACGTTTCGCCAATTTCTTCCAAACTCTGTTCGCCCTTATAAAATAGGGTAATAATGGCGGCATCATCCGGTAAGAGCTGTGTAATGGCCATATTTAAAAAAGCATGGCTGTCTTGCTTCTCGTACCCATTTGCACTAAAGGCAGAGGTCTGATTTTCGAGTTGCAAAACTGCGCTTTCATCATCTATTGAAGTGGTATCTAACCGGTTTTTCCTTAAGAAAGTCATGGCCGTGGTGTAAGTAATGGTGTATAGCCAGGTGCTAAATTTAGCCGTTTGTTTAAAAGTACCCAAAGCTTTATAGGCTTTTACAAAGCAATCCTGTGCAACCTCTTCAGCATCTTCCCTGTTTTTTAAAAACCTTAAAGCAAGCGTAAACACAAACCGCTGATGGCGTTTCACCAATAAAGCATATTGATCGGTTTCACCGTTCAATACTTTTTGGATCAGCGCTAAATCTGTAATGTTTTGCTCCATGTTTAGTAGTGAGACTACACAAAGGATGATCAGGTTACACGTGAAACATGATTAAAGAGATTTATATCTTTGGGTTGAGACAAATAATCAAAATAGTCTTTTTTTTATGGAAACGAAAGGGCAGTATTTTATTGGGGATTGCAGCCCTGCTGTTCGCTGTAGCCCTCATTCTTCGGGGCTGCCGCTGCCATCAGGGTTAGGAACGGCGTTTCTGTACCTCGAAACCTCAAAAATGAAATCCTGTCTTTGCCAATTAGCCCTGGGTGCAGCGGTACCCTGCAGGCTGAGGTACGAAGCCGAAGCGTACAAGCGGAACACGGGAATTACGTTATTTATTGCACAATCATTGCGCTCCAAAAAGATAATCATACGGTGAAACTTGGGAAATTTGTTTGTGCGCTTGCCAGATAAACTCCGGAAGTTGAGCAGTCTGCTAATGCGAGGCGAAAAATTTTAACCCGGCAATGGATCCAATAAGGGTGCAGATAAAAAATATCCGCCAAAAGGTTGCGGGTTCATTGAAGTATAAAATCCCGATGATGACCGTTCCTACAGCACCAATACCGGTCCAAACGGCGTAGGCTGTTCCCATGGGTAAAGTTTGGCTTGCTTTATTGAGCAATAAAAAACTTAAGGTTATACATACAAAAAAAGCTGCGCTCCATTTTATACTCGAAAAATTGTTCGATAATTTAAGGCAGGTAGTAAAGCCAACCTCAAAAAGGCCGGCAATAATGAGAATTATCCAGTTCATGATAAATGTGTTTCTGCAAATTTAAGTCGCGTTGAGCAGGCAACATTTTACAAATGTTAAAAAATCATTGATGTGCCGCCCTTATTCGGCTCAATGTCACCTGCGTTACACCCAGATAGGAAGCAATATGTTTTAAGGCCACTCTTTTAATCAGTTCGGGAGATTGTGCTGCAAATTCATGGTAACGTAATGCAGCACCTTTAAAAGCCCGGTCTATGAGTCTCCTTTCCGTTGCAATGAGTTCCTGTTCGGCAATTTTTCGGCCCCAATTGGCTATCTCGATGTTTTGCCCGTAGAGCATAAAGAGATCGGCAAGTTTAATCCTGATTAGTGTGCTATTGGTTAAAAGTTCGATATTCTCATAACCGGGACTATTGTTGATATAACTGTTGAACGAAAAAAGAACCGAACCGCTTTCGCCAAACCAAAAGGTAATCTGCTGGTTTTCGCCATCACTATAGGCCCGGGCAATGCCACTTTGAAGTATATAAAAATAGGATTCTACTTTATCAGCATAAATGATTGTGGTACCTTTAGGATATTGGACGCACGCCATGTGATGGCTGAGCTCGACCCAAGCATCATTACTTAAAGCGCTAAAAAGTGGTATATCGCTGAGTTGTTCAATCAAAATAAGAAGATTTATTACAAAAATAGAAATGTTTCTAAGTTTGCTGTCTTAGGTTGGTAATAATAAAGGCCTGCTGATTGACTTTTTTTAACCTATAGTGTAACCTGATTAAAAATCATGTAGTCATAATACACAGAACACGGTTCGGTTTAAATAATATCCTATTAACACATTAAAAATTATCATTATGAGCGGTATATTAGTTCCCATCTCACTTTTTTTAGGCGGATTTGCCATGGTATTTGGAATCCGTTATTTATCAAACAAGGAGAAAATGGCCATGATTGAGCGTGGAATCAATCCTGGGGTCGGTAAATCGGCACCCAAACCTTATTTGAGTTTAAAGTTCGGTTTGTTGCTTGTAGGCTTAGGTATTGGCCTGCTCGTGGCCCTTACACTAGTAAGAAATATGTTTAGCGGCGAGATGACAGATGCAGAAACCTCGCAGGCTGTAGCGGTTTATTTTGGCTGCCTGGGCATTTTTGGCGGCTTAGGTTTGATTATTTCTTTCGTGGTGGAGAAGAAAGCGATTGAAAAAGATAAATTCTAGTCAATTTTAAGCGTGAAAAGAAAAAATATCAGGGTACTGTGTGGCCTTTTATCCATACTAACCTCCTGCATGTTCTGGCCTGCAGCGACAAATGCCCAAAAGCTGAATGGTCAGATTGATAGTCTGATCAAGACGGTAATAACCGGTCAGCAGGGACCCGGAGGTGTATTTATGGTTGCTCAGAAAGGAAAAGTTCTTTATCAAAAAGCTTTTGGCAAAGCCAATATTGAACTTGGGGTAGACCTGGCTCCTGAAAATGTTTTCCAATTGGGCTCTATGACCAAACAGTTTACGGCAATATCGGTGCTGCTTTTGGAGCAACAGGGTAAATTAAAGGTAAGCGATTCCATTTCAAAATACATACCTGATTATCCAGCTGGAAATAAAATTACGATACACCATTTACTTACCCATACTTCGGGAATTAAAGATTTTACCAAAATGAAGTCGCTTGCCGGTATTGCCCAAAGGGAAATGACACCTAAAATGATGGTCGATTTTTTTAAGGATGAGCCTGTTGACTTTGCTCCAGGCGAGCGTTTTGAGTACAATAATTCGGGCTATGTATTGCTAGGCTACCTAATTGAGCTCATTTCTGGTGAACGATATGCAGATTTTGTTCAGCATCACATTTTTGATCAGCTTGGTATGAGCCATTCCTATTACGCCAGCGATAGGCAGATTATCAAAAATCGTGCTTATGGATACCAGAAGAAAGAAAATGCTTATGTAAACAAAACGGTGATTAATTTTAGCGTACCCTTCGCATCGGGGGCTTTAATGTCTACCCTGTCCGATCTGTTGAAATGGCAAAATGCACTTAGCCAAAACAAACTGTTAAATACAGCAGAAACAAATAAGGCCTTTTCGCCCTATAAATTAAATAACGGTACATTATTTAACTATGGTTATGGCTGGCACCTAAAGGAGTTGGAAGGTTTGCCGGTAGCCGCACATGGCGGAAGTATATTTGGGTTCAAAAGCATGGGTGTTTATGTGCCTGGTGAAGATATTTATGTGGTTGGGCTTACCAACTGTGATTGTAATTCGCCAACCTTACTTACCGAAAATATAGCGCGTCTGGCGATCATGCATTTAATTAAAAAGTAACTAATCCATATCAAAGGGAATAACTGCCGGCAGTTAGCTGCTTTCCTATTGCGGTTTATTAATAATCGCTACCGTTAGCCTGCTAATGCAGTTCATTTTACCACGTTCATCGTAAATTTTTATCTCCCAAACGTGGGTTTTGGCTCCTATATGCAGGGGTTTGCAAATGCCTTTAACCAAACCACTTTTTACCGGCCGTAAATGGTTGGCATTTACTTCTAAGCCAACAGCAACGTATTTATCAGGGTTAATGCACATATACGACGCAATACTGCCCAGCGTTTCTGCCAAAACCACCGAGGCACCACCATGTAAAATGCCGGCAGGCTGGTGTGTACGTTCATCAACAGGCATGGTTCCGGTAATAAAGTCTTCGCCGATTTCGGTAAAGCGGATATCGAGCAGTCCGCCTAAATGATTTTTAGGGCGGCTGTTCAGTTCATCAACTGTAAAGTTTTTAAACCACATGGTAACGTTCTTTTAAAATAGAAATATGGTGGATAATGTGGCCACCGGCAATAAACAAAATCGATTTTACATTAATTTCCCTGCCTGAGGCAATACCTTTTCTGTTCAGTTCTTCTTCGTTCAAAGATTTAAAAAGATATAAGTTAGCGTTACGCAGTGTGATAAACTCTTCGATCAGGTCTTCCAGATCACGTTGGGCAAAGCGGGCATTCAGCACATAGTCATCTTCTTCGAAACCTGGTAAAGGCTGCTGTTCTTTCCGGGCAAAACAGGTAATGCGGTAAGCAAAAACGCGTTCAGTATCAATAATATGGCCTAACATTTCTTTGAGCGTCCACTTACCTTCAGCGTAAGCATAATCAGCTTTTTCGGCGTTTGCCCTGAACAAAGCCGGAAGGCTTTTGGTCTGATCACTTAAAATCTCGAAAATATCACCATTAACTTTACTGATGTAGGTTTCGCCCCAGGCGGGATATTCATTAGGCTGTGGTCGGTTCATATCTTAAGCTGCTTTTTAATATTATTCTAAAAGTGGTGCCTTTGCCCAGTTCAGATTCTTTTACAAAAATTTCGCCACTGTGGTAATTTTCCACAATCCGTTTGGTGAGCGATAAACCCAGGCCCCAGCCACGTTTTCGGGTGGTATAACCAGGTTGAAAAACCGCATCGAACTTAGACCTTGGTATACCTTTTCCGGTATCGCTTACGTCGATAAAAACCTGTTCTTTGGCTAAATTTTCTACAATGTTGATGGAAATTGAACCTTCATTCTCAATGGCGTTCGCTGCATTTTTAAGCAGATTCTCAATTACCCAATCAAACAATGGAACGTTCAACATGGCCCGTACCTGTTCATCGCCGGTAATGCTAAATTTAACCTTATCTGATGTACGCACTTTGAAATAACGGATAAAATCACTTACTACGATGTAAACGGTATGGTCTTCAAGTATAGGTTTTGAGCCGATTTTGGAGAAACGATCGGTTATGATTTCCAATCGCTTAATGTCGTTTTCCATTTCAGCAATCAGCGGATCATCTTCTGCATCAAATTTAGATTTCATCAGTTCTGTCCAGGCCATAAGCGATGATATCGGTGTACCCAACTGGTGTGCCGTTTCCTTGGCCAAACCTACCCAAACATGATCCTGTTCGTCTTTCCGTGCAGAACTGAATGCAGCATAAGCAGTTAAAAGAAAAAGGAAGATAACACCCATCTGGATGTATGGGAAATACCTCAGCTGAGTTAGAATGAAAGAGTCGCGGTAGTAAGCCTTGAATTTCCGGCCAAAAATATTCATTTCGTCAGGTGGATGCTGGGCTTTCATTTGCCTTAACTGCCGTACAAAATATAAACTATCGTAAGTAAGTTTGGTATCTGCAACGGGGTAATTGGTTTTAGTACTGTCTAAACCAAAAAAAGAAGTAATCATTCCTGCAGAATCAATCATGATTACAGGGGTTTTTGTGTTTTTTCTAACGGTTTCTACCACATCGCGGTAATCATCATTATCATAAAGAAACATGGCCCGTTCCTGGATCCTTACCCAAAGATGAAACTGGTTTGCCTCTTCACGTTCCATTTTTTTTACAAAAGAATCAGTGTAAAATACTGAAGCAATGCCAATTAAGATGGCAAAAATGAGAAGGAAAAACTTCCAGCGGCGTTTCTTTTGATAAGGATTCATGCTTTAGCTAGCCAAATTACAATAACAAAACGAAAAAAACATCAAACCATTATGCTTTTTCAAAACCTTCCGGTAATCATATTAAGCGCTTAATGGTTTCATCGCAGATGAATATTCAATAAAATGGATGAAAAATATATCTTTGCAAGGTCTTGCGTTTTGCGTATGGCGATAGGCGTTTATATCGCCTTGCGCCCAACGCCAACCGCTTAACAATTCAACCATGGATAAGAAAGTTAGAGTAAGATTTGCCCCAAGCCCAACCGGAGGTTTGCATTTAGGCGGTGTGCGCACTGCCCTGTTTAATTATTTGTTTGCCAAAAAAAATAATGGAGCTTTTGTACTGCGAGTAGAAGATACCGATCAAAACCGCTTTGTAGAAGGCGCAGAACAATATATTGTAAACTGTTTGAATTGGTGCGGCATTACACCAGATGAAAGCCCAGATCATCCAGGGGTTTATGGACCGTACCGCCAAAGCGAACGCAAAGCCAGCTACCGCAAATTTGCAGAACAGTTGATCAGTGATGGTTATGCCTACTACGCTTTTGATACCCCTGAAGATTTGGATGCCAAACGCAAAGAGATTCCAAATTTCCAGTATGGGCAGGCCACACGCATGCAAATGCGTAATTCTTTAACCCTTACTGTTAGTGAGGTTGAAGAATTATTGGCAGCTAAAACACCACATGTTATCCGCATTAAGGTGCCAGGTGATGAAATAGTACATTTTAATGATTTGATCCGTGGTGACGTAAGTTTCGAAACGGCTTTGGTTGATGATAAGGTTTTGTTAAAAGCTGATGGAATGCCAACCTATCACCTGGCCGTTGTGGTTGATGATAAGGCAATGGAAATCAGTCATGCTTTTAGGGGAGAAGAATGGTTGCCTTCTGCACCGGTACATATTCTACTTTGGAAATATTTAGGTTGGGAAACCGATATGCCGCAATGGGCACACTTGCCTTTGATCTTAAAGCCAGATGGACATGGAAAATTAAGCAAACGCGATGGGGACCGATTGGGTTTCCCGGTTTATGCCATGAACTGGACCGATCCTAAAACCGGTGATGTAACCAGGGGATTTAAAGAAATGGGTTTTATGCCCGAAGCTTTCATTAATATGCTGGCCCTTTTAGGCTGGAATGATGGTACGGATCAGGAACTATTTTCGTTAAAAGAACTGGAAGAAAAATTCTCGATAGAAAGAATTAGTAAAGCAGGCGCTAAATTCGATTTTGAAAAAGCCAAATGGTATAACCATGAGTGGATTAAAGCGGAGAACGCTGAACGCTTAGCGCCAAGCGTAAAAACGGAACTCCAAAAGGCAGGTATCGAAATTAAAGATGATGCTTTTTTACATACTATTATCGACCTGATTAAAGATCGCTGTACTTTATTGCCTGATTTTTTAGCGCAGAGCGGTTACTTCTTTGTTTCACCTGCAGAATATGATGTGAATTCAGTTAAACCTAAATGGACAGCTGAAAAGGCTGAGTTCTTTAATAGTTTCGCTGCCGGTTTAACCTTAACAGATGCCGGCTCTGCAGAAGCAGCCTTTAAAGCCCTTGCTGAAGAAAAAGGCTTTAAACCGGGAGAATTGATGCTTCCATTCCGTATTATGTTGGTGGGTGGTAAATTTGGTCCGGGCGTTTTTGATATTGCAGTATTGTTGGGCGTGGCCGAAACTCAGGCAAGAATAGCTAAAGCGATAGCTGTTTTTAACGCATAACGCATAATATTGTTAGGTATATCCACAGAAGTCGAGTTTGTTGAACTTGACTTCTTTTTTTATACTCTAAAGCTACCTGGCGATGTCTATTATATAAAACCAGTTACTTTGTCCCAATCTAGAAAGCGGACTTCTGCTATCGCCACAACCCCAAAGGATAATCAAAAAAATAATTTATACTTTAGCATAACAATTCGCCCACAATTAAGGTTTATTCAGAAAACTAAAAGATAGACTATGCAATGGTTTGGTAAAGGCAGTAATAATGTAGAAGACGGCAGGAGTGGCGGTGGAGGAAAAACCATCCTCGGCGGTGGTGTAGGTATCATAATTGTGGTGCTAGGCCTGATTTTCGGTAAAGATCTAACCGGCTTGGTGGGTCAGATTCCCGCTACCACAGGTACTGAAGAAGTTAAGCAGGGTGTGCCTGCAAACGATCCACAGGCACAGTTTGTAGCAGGTGTGTTAGAATCAACAGAGCAGGTATGGGATAAAGAATTTCAGGCAATGGGCAGGCAATATGAATATCCTAAGCTTAGGTTGTTTAGAGATGCAGTGCAAACAGCCTGTGGAAATGCCAGCGCTAATGTTGGACCATTTTATTGCCCTGGCGACCATAAAGTGTATATCGATTTATCATTTTACGATGATTTAAAGAACCGTTTTGGCGCTGCCGGAGATTTTGCACAAGCTTATGTAATTGCGCATGAGGTTGGCCATCACGTTCAGAATTTATTGGGAATTTCGGAGAAGCTAGACCAGGCGCGTGGCCAGGTTAGCGAAAAGGAGTATAACCGCTTATCGGTAAAATTAGAATTGCAGGCCGATTTCTTTGCCGGACTTTGGGCACATCATGCTCAAAACCTTAAAGATTTTAAATTGGAAGAGGGCGATATAGAAGAAGCATTAACGGCCGCCAACGCCATTGGCGATGATAAATTGCAAAAACAGGCTACCGGCGAAGTGAAGCCTGATTCTTTTACCCACGGTACCTCTGCCCAACGGATGTATTGGTTTAAAAAGGGTTTCGAAACAGGAGACATAAAACAGGGCGATACCTTTAATTCAAATAATTTGTAAAAAATTAAAACTTTTTTAAAACCCGGCTGTTTGTTTACAGTTATAGAGATTTTATCTTTAAACCAAACATAATTATCCCGGCTTCTTATTTTTTTTAATCAAGATGATCCTTATAGTTGATGACAGGCCAGAAAACCTGATCTCCTTACAGAAAGTACTCCAGGCACACAATTTTGAGGTTGATACCGCATCATCTGGTGAGGAGGCGCTTAAAAAAGTTTTAAAGAACAACTATGTCCTGATTATTTTAGATGTGCAGATGCCAGATATGGACGGCTTCGAGGTAGCTGAAGCTATTTCGGGTTTTAGCAAGGCAAAAGATACGGCCATCATATTTCTCTCGGCCGTAAATACAGAGTTGAAATTTATTACAAAGGGATATCTTAGCGGCGGATTGGATTATATTACCAAGCCGGTTGATATTAATGTCCTGCTCCTGAAAATAAAAACGTTTTACCGTATTTACGAACAGAATAGAAAGCTTAATGAGGTGCAGGAAAAGCTGCTTGAAGAAATTGAATTCAGAAAGCAGGCCGAACATAAAAAAGACGAATTCATTAGTATTGCCAGCCACGAGCTAAAAACGCCTTTAACCAGTGTAAAGGGCTATATCCAGCTACTGCAAAGGAGCCTTAAGAGGGATGATAAAGCTGTTGCGCAAAACCATCTCGAAAAAGCCAGTATCCAGCTCGAAAAGTTGAACGAATTAATTGTCGATCTGCTCGATATCTCGAAAATCGAAAGCGGAAAGATGAAATTTAATATGAAACCTTTTTGTGCAGATAATATGGTAAATAATGCCATTGAGATGTTGCAGCAATCTAATCCCGACTTTAAAATCAGCAAACTGGGCCAAACTGATGAAATGATTTTTGGTGATGAAATGCGGCTGGAACAGGTGGTGATCAATTTTATTACCAATGCCATAAAATATGCTCCCGGAACCGACCAGGTTAATGTAACCGTGAATATTAAAGATGAGAAACTTTACGTGGCTGTAAAAGATTTTGGGATCGGTATTTCAAAAGAACAGCAGCAAAAGATTTTTGATAAATTTTATCGTGTAGAAGAAAACAGCAACCGGTTTAACGGGCTGGGGATTGGCTTATACATCTGTTCAGAAATCATAAACCGCCATGGCGGCACCATAGGTGTAAACAGTGTGCCGGATGAAGGTTCTGAATTTTATTTCATCATTCCGACTACAGAAGAAGAAATCCTCAAAAATCAAATCTAATTATCCTTAATCCACATTAATGAAAACAACTCTTAAAAGTAATTTGCGTTTAGGTCTCGGCTTATCGCTCATTATTCTGTTTATCAGTTCTCTGGCTTCTTACATAAGCATTGGCAACCTGATTAAAAGCACTGAACTGGTTAAACGCAGTGATGAGGTAATTTTGAATGCTGAAAGTATTATATCCTATCTAAAAGACGCCGAAACTGGCCAGCGAGGCTTTTTATTAACAGGAAATAAGGTTTTTTTAACGCCATATTATGGCGCAAGTGATTCGGCTGCATCACTATTAAAAAAAGTTGAATTCATCACCAGAGACAATCGAATTCAGCAAAAGAATATAGCCAAATTAAAGAATATCCTTTTCAAGCGAATGGGGATCATTAAATCCACTATAGAAATTAAAACTTTAGGCGGTGCTATTGATCCAACGGTTTTGTTCCAGGGCAAATTTTATATGGATGATGCCAGGGCCACTGTAAGTAAAATGGTTGCCGAAGAAAAAAGATTACTGGAAGAAAGAACCAACGAACTGAATAAACTTACCGCATATACGCCCATCCTGATTTTAATTGCTGCGCTTCTTGCCATTTTGATCACCTTATTTTTTTACAGGAGGGTATCAATCGACTTTGATGAACGTGTTAAACTTCAACAGGAAATTGAAGATAAAAAATACGAGATGGAGAAACGCATAGCCGCCATTAAGGAAATTGCGGCTCAGATTTCTAACGGTAATTACGGCGTAAAGCTCGATAGTCAGAGCCAGGATGATATTGGCGAACTTTCCGAATCGTTGAATACCATGTCATTGTCGTTAAAAAAATCTTTTGACGCTTTAGAAGAGAATGAGTGGTTGCAAACGGGGGTAGCTAATCTAAACGTGAAAATGGTTGGCGAAAAAGACGTTTTTCATCTGGCAGAAGACATTGTAGAATTTCTGGCCAATTATACCAATAGCCAGATTGGCGCCATTTATTTATTTAAAGATGACGGATACCTGCATTTAAAAGGACAATACGCGCTGCAGGGGCAGAATTTAGCCAAAACCATAGAGTTAGGCCAGGGTTTAATTGGCCAGGTAGTTAAATCTGGCAAGCCCATATTGCTGAATGATGTTCCTCAGAACGAACTAACCATTACGCATGCTACCGGAAAGATTAAACCTGCGCAGTTAATCGTATTGCCTATCATTAGAAATGAAATTTCGATAGGTGGGTTAGAACTAGGTACCATTGCTCAATACAGTGAGCTGCAATTGCATTTCCTGAATCTGATTTTATCTGATATCGGTGCCGCTTTACTGGGTGCACAGAACAGGTTTAAGTTGCAGCAATTGTTGGAGGAAACGCAGGCACAATCAGAAGAGTTGCAGGTGCAGCATAACGAACTGGAAGGTTTAAATGCAGAACTTGAAGCGCAGGCACAGAAACTTCAGGCCAGCGAGGAAGAATTACGTGTACAGCAGGAAGAGCTGTTGCAGAGTAACCAGGAGCTTGAAGAGAGAAGTAGCTTACTAGAGGAGAAAAATGAACTGATTGAAGAACGGAATATTGAGATCCAGCAAAAAGCAGAAGCTTTAGAGCTAAGTACAAGGTATAAATCAGAGTTCCTGGCCAACATGTCGCACGAGTTAAGAACACCGCTCAACTCAATATTGTTATTGTCAAGACTAATGGCCGAAAATGAGGCTATGGATCCTGAACATCAGGAATATGCATCGGTTATTCAAAGCTCTGGTCAAGGGCTGTTAAGTTTAATAGACGAAATTTTAGACCTTTCTAAAATTGAGGCAGGCAAAATGGAGCTCGATCGTACCAATGTTAAGGTTGATGATATCGTTTCCGGTATGCGTTCATTGTTTAATCCCGTGGCCAGGGATAAAAACCTGAACTTCATTATTGAAAAATCGGCCGCAGTTCCTGAATTTTTCCATACCGATAGAATGCGCTTAGAGCAGATCATTAAAAACCTGCTTTCAAATGCCATCAAATTCACTACAGCAGGTTCGGTTACCTTAAATATTAGTACAAATGAAAAATTAGGCGCACTGGTATTTAAAGTTACTGATACCGGTGTAGGCATTGCACCCGAAAAGCAGGGTATGATATTCGAAGCTTTTCAACAGGCCGATGGTTCCACGCGCCGTAAGTTTGGTGGTACAGGCCTTGGGCTTTCCATCAGCAGAGAGCTGGCTAAGCTGTTGGGCGGATACATCGATTTAAAGAGTGCAGAAGGCAAAGGAAGTGTTTTTACGCTTACGCTGCCAATTGATAAAAATAAAGGCTTTGAAGGAGTAGTACCCCAAACCGAGAAACCGGTAACGGCTTTCGAAACTCCGGTAAAAAAAGTAACCCATTTAACGGTTGGAAATATTCCGCAAGAGATTGAGGATGACCGTAATGATATAGGGCCGGATGATAAAGTGATTTTAATTGTGGAAGACGATACTCCTTTTGCCAAAACACTTTTAGATTTCACAAGGAAACGAAACTATAAGGGGCTGGTTGCCGTTCGTGGCGACCAGGGCATTGAAATGGCAAAAACATTTAAACCGCTGGCCATTTTGCTTGATATCCAACTGCCTGTTAAAGATGGCTGGCAGGTAATGGAAGAGCTTAAATCGGATTCTGATACACGCCCGATTCCGGTACATATCATGTCTTCTTTGCAGGTAAAGAAAGAAAGTTTATTAAAAGGTGCGGTAGATTTTATCAATAAACCTTTTGCGTTTGAACACATGCAAGAGATATTTTCAAAACTTGAGCACGCTTTAACCCGTTATCCTAAAAAAGTACTTATTGTAGAAGAAAATGAACAGCATGCCAAGGCACTAAGTTATTTTCTAAGCAATTTCAATATCCAAACGGAGATAGTTAACCAGGTAAACGAAGGCGTTTCTGCTTTGCATAAGCCAGAGGTCAACTGTGTGATTCTGGATATGGGCATTCCAGATAAACATGCTTACGAAACACTTGAAGTGGTGAAGCAAACGCCTGGCCTGGAAAATTTGCCTATTATCATTTTTACCGGCAAAAACCTGTCAAAAGGTGAGGAAAACCGGATCAAACAATATGCTGATTCAATCGTGGTAAAAACGGCGCATTCCTATCAGCGTATTTTGGATGAGGCTGGCCTGTTTCTTCATTTGGTAGAAGAAAAAAGTAAAGACAAAAATAAAGCCCCTAAAAAGTTTTCTGAACTGCAGGATGTACTGGTTGGTAAAACCGTTCTGATCGCGGATGATGATGTGCGTAATATATTTTCCTTAACCAAAATGTTAGAGCAGCACCAGATGAAAGTGGTAGCGGCCATCGATGGAAAAGAAGCCCTTAAACTTTTAAATGAAAATCCTGAAATTGATGTAGTTCTAATGGATATGATGATGCCGGAAATGGATGGTTACGAAACCACGACAGCCATCAGGCAGAATATCAAATACCGCAACCTGCCAATTTTAGCCGTTACCGCAAAGGCGATGATGGGTGATCGTGAAAAATGCATTGCTGCAGGTGCATCCGATTACATCAGCAAACCGGTAGATATGGATCAGTTGATATCGTTATTAAGGGTTTGGCTATACGAAAATCATCATACATCATAAACCATTGTAAATATGCCTCAAAAATTAATTCTCATCATTGATGATGATAACCGAAACATTTTTGCTTTAAAAGCTGTTTTAAAGGCCAAAGGTTTTGAATGTTTATCTGCAATAAGTGCACAGGATGGCTTTTCCGTTTTAGAGAAGCATGATCATGTGGACATTGTGTTAATGGATATGATGATGCCGGATATGGATGGTTATCAGGCAATTGCAGTCATGAAAAAATCAGCTAAAATGAAGGATATACCTGTATTGGCAGTAACTGCCCAGGCCATGGTTGGCGATAGAGAGCGCTGCCTGAGTGCGGGTGCATCAGGTTATGTTTCCAAACCGATAAACGTTGACGAATTATTAAAGCAAATAGAAAATTTTACGAAATAGCAGGTGATAAGTGATGTGATAGATAACGAACAGGTAGAAATCCTGTTGAATGATGTTTTGGAAAATCATGGTTACGATTTTCTGGAATACTCTCCTGCATCAATAAAAAGAAGGATTATACGCCTTTACGGTCTGGATAATTTCGTGAGTTTCGCCGAATTTCGTTATACAGTTAAAACGGATAAACAATACTTTAAGCGTTTTTTGGAAGAAATAACGGTTAATGTTACCGAAATGTTCCGCGATCCATCTTTTTACAAATCATTACGCAATGATGTATTGCCGGTGCTGGGCACCTATCCATTTATCCGGATCTGGGTTGCCGGTTGTTCTACCGGTGAAGAAGCTTATTCGCTGGCTATTGTTCTAAAAGAACTTAATTTACTGCATAAGTCGCTTATTTATGCTACAGATATCAATCCATCTGTTTTAGAAAAGGCAAAAAAAGGCATGTTTCCTTTAAGTTATCTGAAACAGTATTCTGAAAATTACCTGCAGTCAGGAGGCTTAAAAGATTTCTCGGCTTATTATACGGCTAACTACTCGTTGGCAAAATTTGATGAAAGTTTAAGCAGTAAGATGATCTTTTCTACACATAACCTGGTATCAGATCATTCTTTTAATGAGTTTCAACTCATTTTATGTAGAAATGTATTAATCTATTTTGATAAGGGGTTACAACATAAAGTTTTCAACCTATTCGACAGCAGTATCGAGAAATTGGGCTATCTTGCTCTTGGAAGTAAAGAAAGTTTGGAGTTTTGGCCAAAGGCAAGAGAATATAAAAGGGTTAAAATGGAGAAAATATGGCGCAAACTATAGGCTCTGCATCTTGTGAGGCATTGATTATTGGTGGCTCAGCCGGTAGTTTAGATGTTTTGCTAGAAATCTTTCCGGCATTACGGAAAGATATACGTTTTCCTATTGTATTGGTTGTTCACCGTAAGCCAAGTAACGAATCTCTTTTAACCGATTTATTGAAATCGCGTACTACGTTGGCCGTTGGCGAAGCAGAAGAAAAGGAGTTTTTAGCACCTGGTAAGGTTTTTATCGCGCCGGCGGATTATCATATGCTGATAGAGGAAGATCGGAGTATATCTTTGGATTATTCTGAAAAGATTAATTATTCCAGGCCATCCATTGATGTCACCTTTCAGTCTGCAGCTGAAGTTTTTAAAGAAAAATTAGTCTGTATATTGCTTTCAGGATCTAATTCAGATGGGGTAGAAGGATTAAAATGCGTAAATAGCTTTGGCGGTAAAGTGGTTATACAGAATCCTGATACGGCCATCATGCCATATATGCCACAGCAGGCGGCGCTGAATGTGGTTCCAAATGTAATATTGGATAGCCGTGATATGGCTGATTATATAAATAAATTAAATGATTAATAACTTTCGGAGGTTAAAATGATAGTTGCAAAAAAAGTATTTGTTTTTGATGATAATAGGGATATCCTTGATCTCTGTACATTTATTTTGGAAGATGCCGGGTATGAAATAAAAACATCCGAAAGCGCCAATAACATAGAAGAACAGGTAGCGGCTTATATGCCTGATTTAATTTTCATGGATAACTGGTTACCTGATCTGGGAGGAATACAGGCTACCAGGGCTTTAAAAAGTCATCCTGATTTAAAACATATTCCGGTAATTTATTTTTCGGCCAATAATGATATATCTTCCTTAGCCGATGAAGCTGGTGCAGATAGTTACCTTTCAAAACCATTTGATATTGCTGCATTAGAAGAAATTGTGAAAAAACATTTGAGTTAAGCCTTGTTAACTGCAAAGGCTGCAAAAGAAAATCGCAAAGTACGCTAAGTAATCTGTTTTTATAATGCTTAGCGTTCTCTGCGTAAAAACTACGCGTTCTTTGCGGTTAAAACATTTTTAAGCCTTCCCCCAAATCCTGGTATTCAGATCCAGTTCCTTAACAATATCATACATAAATTTTATGGTGGTAATATCATTGTTTAAGGCTTCGGCATTAATTAAAGATTTAAAAACCGGGGCTTCAAAATAATTACGGTTCAAAGGGAAAGCGATATACATCCTTGATTCGATGAATGATAAACTAATATCATATTTGGTTTGATGATTGAGGTTTAAGATACGTTCCATCAGTGCCGGTGTTAATATATAACGCGCCTCTACCTGGTCAGAACCATAAGTGATGAAAGTTTTGTCAAAATCAGAATTTTCCAGCTTTACCACATCGTTTCCACCGAAAGAGAACACATTTTTTGAAAACCAGGCCCCTAGTGCATTGGCAAAGCCCTTGGGACGTACTATGGTTACGCCGTTGAAGTTTTTGTTAAAATCAGCAGCAAATAGAATTCCTCTAAAAATGTCGTGCCACTCTGTTCGCGTTCCGTTTTTGGTTTGGGTAACCGTTTTATATTCAGTATGTACCTCGGCAAAGTAAAACCGGGTTCTATCCGCACATCCGGTTACGAGATCCTCTGTTTTATAACGATCAGGCTCTTGGGTAAATAATTGAGTGTACATAAACTCCGAAGCCGCAATTCCCTGGTAAGGACTAATTGACAAGCTTTCGTCTAAAAATTTAAGTGCAGCACCAATTACATTGGTTTTATATTCATTTCGGTAAGCCGTTAAAGAATCGTTGATTTTAAACAACAGAACGCTGCCATATATTAAAGGGATTAAACCAATAATTACACCAGGAACAGGAAAGCCCAGCACAAAACCTAAAAAACAAATTAAAATACCTGCTGCAATAAAAATATAGCCTCTGGTTTGGGTAGCAGCAATTCTTTTGCGTGTTACCTCCATAGTAGCCAACACTTGTTGTAAAGCTACATTATTTGCTATATCGAACAACATTAATGATTAAAGAGTTCTTTTGCACTAATGTTTTTGCGCTCTTCAGCTGCGGTTTCCAAAACTGGAATCGGATGAAAGTTTAACATCCCGGCAAACAAATTGCCCGGAAACATCATAATCGAATTATTGTAATCGGTTACTGAAGCATTATAGGTTCTTCTGGCAGCGGCGATCTGTTCTTCGCTCTCGGTCCAGGTGGTTTGCAGGTTAATAAAATTGGTGTTGGCCTTTAAATCCGGGTAATTTTCAACGTTTACCATTAAGCCTCTTACATTGCTGCTTAATTGCGCATCTAAATCTGCTTTTTCGGCGTTGCTGATATTCGCAGCTCCTGCCTTCGCTCTCAGTTCGACTATTTTGGTTAAAGTTCCCTGCTCATAAGTTGTGTACTGTTTTACCACTTCAACAAGGTTTGGAATAAGGTCGAAACGTTTTTTTAGCATGACATCAATGGCCGAGAAAGCATTTGTTACCTGGTTTTTCTTCCCGATAAGTGAATTGTAAGAAAAAATTCCAGTAAGAAAGATAAATCCGATAATAACGAGGGCAATAATCATAATTTTAGTTTAAGGTTTAGAGCATAAATATAAAAAAAGGTTACAACATGTTATCGCTTTTCATTTTGCTCGCGTTCCCGTTTTATCCTTCGCTCTAACCGTTTTTGTTTCCTTTTTAAATGATTGGCTCGCATGGCCTTGAAATTTGCAATATGTTCACGTACTTCATTTTGCTTTTCTTCGGTAATTCCTATACTGTATTTTATACCAGTAAAAAGGCCCTTCCAGATCATGTGGAAGAAAGAAGCATTGGATGGCCGGCTGTAATTTACATTTACAGGTACCAGCTTGCCGTCTGCACCGGGATTTTCAGATTTGATAATTAAGGCATTGGCTAAAAAAGAAAGAAAACCGCGCGTTACCAGGTGATCCTTTTCGGGATCGTTTTTCATCAGGGCAACAGAAAGGTCGTAATAAGAGAATGCTACCGTTCCTTTTGTACCCGAATCGTTTGCTTTAAAATTGAATTTCAACTGATCTACACTGCCGCGGTTAATGCGAACCAGGCCGAGGGGTTTGGTAATCTGGTTTAAAATCCTTGCATTAAAATTGTGTAAAACCCCGCGGTAGGAAAATGCACCATCTTTGGCAGTAAGGTTGAACATAAAATTTACGTCAAGTTTTCCCTGGCCAAATAAATATGTATTTAAGTTAACTTCCATAATTGGGTTTATGGCCTTAATATTATCCAGGTTGGTGGCATTTTTAATAATTCCTGAGGTATTTTCAAAACTGATACGTCCTCTTTGGTTACTTTCACTGTTAAAAACTGAATAATTGATATTTACATCTTTCAACTGGATTTTCTGTACCAGTATAGGCGCCCTTAAAAGCTGCAAAAGCTGATGTGGAAATTTACCGATTTTATTTTCCTGCGGCTTAGATGGGAGTCCATTTTGGTTAAAAACAGATACAGAGCCATTAGCAATGGCCATTTCTTTTGCCCAAAGCTCCTGCTTACTAATGTACAGCGGCAGGTCTATGCCGTTGAGCATAATATCACGCATGGCAATGTCAAAACGTTCCCTTGCATAACCCGCAATTTTGCCGAATTTCATTTCATCATAAAGCGGAACCAATGCAAAGCTATTTATCCTTAATTTACCCGTTGTAGCCCTAAAATCAAGCTGATCAAGCTTAATGTCGTACATTTTATCAGGTGTATGATAAACATAGTTATTTAAGTTGATCACAATATCTTTCAACAGGTAAAATCGGCTGGGGTCGTCAGCAGAGGTAGAGTCAACCAGTAAATCCGTTAGCGTAATGTTAAGGTCGTCAATATTAAAAGGGACTGAATTTGGTATGTTTTTGTTTACATATTTAAAGCTTATGTCTTTAAAACGAATGGTTTTGATGCTAAATTCCTTCAGGTTTTTGGAAATGATATCATAAGGCGATTTAATGGGTCTTGGTGCCCGCCCCTCGTTAAAATCAAATTGCTGATTAACCATGACTACTTCAGGCTTATCAAATATAATTTCTTCCAGCTGCAGTTTTTTTTCGCGGTACAAGGTTAAGGGGTGGAAGCGTTTTACCACCAGCTTTTTTAAAGAAACCGTATATAAATTGTTTGGCGCTCTTTTTAAGGCGATAAGTTGCCTGAACCGATTGGTGTCAGGCGTTATTCTTACGTTTTGTAAAGTAGCATTCCCCGTAAAAACGTTTGTAGATACTTTGGTAAAGGTGATGGTATATAAACTATCAGTTGATTTATAAAGCAGTGTTTTTATCCTGTCTGTTAAAATGGGACGGGACTTTACATTTAGCAACCAGGCTATACCAGCAAGCACGATAAAAATACCGATTAGTGTACACGTAACCCATTTAAAAACTTTGTAACGGTATCTTTTGGTATCAGGCATTAAAAAAAGAGAGATAGTGTTTTATCAGCAATATACGGTATAAACATATATTTGAAAAACGTAAGATCAATTTTTTTCCCTGCGGGCTTTTCTTGCAGCTTTTCTGTCGGCCCTTTTTTGCTCCCTTATTTTTTTAGCTATTACTTTTTGCTGTTTTACAGGGTTCTTTTCAGGCACAATGCCGACACCTACAATATCCTTTATGCCTACAAACACGGTTTTCCACATCAGGTTAAAAAAGGAGGCAGAGTTGATCCTGGTATTCGTCATGCTGGCTGTTCTCGCTGCTTCGCCTTTTTGTGGATTTTCATCTTTAACCAAAATGGTATTGGCCAGAAAAGACAAAAAGCCTTTTTCCTTAGTTCCCTCACCATCAATATTGTCTGATAGTAGCTTTACTTTCAGATTGGTGTACAGCATGTTCATGGTACCTGTTGCCGATCTTAAATTTCCCTGGGCCTTAAAATCAACATGCTGTATGTTACCGCTTTCTATTTCTACCAAACCCAGTGCTTTGGATAATGGATTTAAATTTTTCATGTCAAATTTACCCAAGCTGCCACTATAGGTAAAAGCGCCATTGTTATCGGTTAAGTTGAAATCGATGTTTACGTCCAGCCTGCCTGTGCCCATTAAAAGTGTATTCAAATCGGCCAGCGCATGGTTATTTTTGCTCAATTGCAAACTATCATTGGTCACATTTAAAATATTTCCATTTAGTGCTTTAAAGGTTACTGCTCCGGTTTTTTTACTTGCCGGATTAAACTCGGCGTATTTAACATCAATTTTTTTCAGCCTTACCGTATCGATCAGTACAGGCATGTTTAGTCTCTTCAGCGCCATGTGTGGATAGTTGCGGCCTTTATCAAAACCTGGTGGCGGCGGCGATTCGCGGCTCATAAACACTTCAACGTTGGCAGGTCCAATTCTTAATGATTTGGCATATAATTTTTGGTCGGTATTCAGGCCAATAAAGTCTACACCATTAAATTCTACCTGATCAAAGCTTAAATTATATCGGTCTTTCTGGACCTTGTATTTTCTTGCAAAAGTTAGTTCATTATATAATGGTATAAGTTTAAATCCTTTAACCATTATCTTTTTCGATGAGGTAGAGCCTTTAACGGTATCTACTTTCATGGTGTACATTTTATCTTTCGTTACCGATTTATAACCTGCAATCTGGAATGATACATCTTTTGTATAGTAAAACCGTGTGGTATCATTTCCTGAGAAAGAATCCAGTAAAAAATCATTGATATTAATATCCAGGTGTTTGATCGAATTTTTGGTTTTTGTAGAAGCGGTTTTGTTGATGTAATCGAAATCTGCATCTACAATTTTAATGCTTTTTACATGTACGGATCTGAAGTTTTTAGAAAGTTGTTCATAAAGTGATTTTTCGTCTTTTATACTGTCGGTTTTTTGGGTTACCTTATTAAAAGACATATTGATAGATGGTTTTTGTAAAAGGATTTCATTTACCTCGATGCGCTTTTTAAAGTAAGCGGTTAGTATGCCAACACGGCTAATCTGTAGTTTCTTTAATCTGAGTTCGAAAACATGCGCAGGAGCCAGTTGTTTTTTCTTCAGGCTGTCAAAAACCGATTCATCTGGTATTAGTGTAACGTCGCGCAGTGCCATGCTGCCCGTAATCACGTTTAAATTAATGCTTTTAAAATCTATCCGATATAGGTGATGGGAACCATTATAAACACCGGCTTTAATTTTTTCAGTCAATATCGGCTTCCATCGGGCGCTTAGGAACATGGCACCAAATGCAACTATCAAAATCAATATGCCGAATATGCTTCCTATCCAGGCCCAAATTTTACTTTTATGCTGCGCTGTCATTTATTGTGGCTTATCGATACGTAACAGCTGGGAGCGCTAAAGGTTTTTTTCGTGTTAAGATCCAAAGGAAAAAGATATAGTTGGATATTCCATTATTAAGTGGTTTTGAAGCGCAAGTATCGCGTAAGTAACATCGTTTGTTCCTTTGCTTCGCTTGTACGCTTTGGCCGTCGTACCTCCCGGCCTGCAGGGTACCGCTTCGCCAAGGGCTAGGATTGCTGGGGCAGTGGGGGGAATCCGTCATAGTAGCAGGGGCGGCTGTTAGCTAAACCCGACCGTAGCGGGATGCCGCAATTTTTTCAATTGGGGCAGAAGCGGGGGCGGGGCTGCAGGCCGCGATTGATACCGAAGCCTCCATTTTCAAAAAAATATGACTCGTTATATAATTAGAATCTATCAATTTGAGGAGCGCAAGGACCGCGTAAGCAACATCGTTTGTTCCTTTGCTACGCTTTTATGCTTTGGCCGTCGTGCCTCCCGGCCTGCAGGGTACCGCTTCGCCAAGGGCTAAGATCGTTAGGGCAGTGGAGGGGAAACCCCGTCATAGTAGCAAGGGCAGCTGTTAGCTAAACCCGACCGTAGCGTGATGCCACAATTTTTTCAATTGGGGCAGAAGCGGGGGCGGGGCTGCAGTCTTCGATTGACACCGAAGCCTCCATTTCCGAAAATATTTTATTCGTTTCATTAGAGGCTATCAATTTTTTGAAGCGCAAGAACCGTGTAAGCAACATTGTTTGTTCCTTTGCTTTGCTTGTACGCTTTCCCGAAGGAATCGGGATGCCTCCCGGCCTCCAGGGTACCGCTTCGCCAAGGGCTAGGATCGTTTTGGGCAGTGGTTTGAAATTTTTCATAGGAGCAGAAGCGGAGCTGCATCCTGCCATTGACATTGAAGCCGCCATTTACAAAAGCACACGCTAACGCGTTTTATCAGAAATTATCAATTTTTTTATGCTTGGTAGCGGATTACAAATCCCGACCAGCCTGTTCTTCATAATCGTACTGTAAGAATTTAAACTAAATATGTCAAATTGTCACTTTTAATTTTATTTATGTATTTTTGCAATCCCCAAAATGTTTTTAAATAATGATTGATTTACAAGTACAGGATAAAACGCATGATGAAGCCAGACAAGGTGAAGCTTTAATTTTAGATACACCGGTTAAAGCTGATGCCCGTAAATTATATATCGAAAGTTACGGTTGTGCCATGAATTTTGCTGATAGCGAAATCGTGGCCTCTATTTTGTCGGAAACTGGATTTGAAACCACAGGGGATTATCACCAGGCTGATGTAATTTTTATCAATACTTGCTCTATTCGCGAAAATGCTGAAACCAGGGTCAGAAACCGGCTATCTCAGTTTGGTGTTGAGAAACGCCGTAACCCCAAATTAATTGTCGGGGTTTTGGGCTGCATGGCCGAGCGTTTGAAATCTAAATTTCTGGAAGAGGAACGTTTGGTTGATGTAGTGGTTGGGCCAGATGCTTACCGCGATCTGCCTAACTTAATTGAGCAGGTAGAAAGCGGACACAAAGCTGTAAACGTTTTATTATCGCGTGAAGAAACTTATGCTGATATCAGTCCGGTTAGGTTAAACAGCAACGGAATAACCGCTTTTATTTCCATTACCCGTGGTTGTAATAATATGTGTTCTTTCTGCGTAGTGCCTTTTACCCGTGGCCGCGAACGTAGCCGTGATGCGCATTCTATTGTAGAAGAAGCAAAGGCCTTATTTGAGGCAGGTTACCGGGAGGTTACGCTTTTAGGCCAAAATGTAGATTCTTATACCTGGACCTCGGAAGATGGCACTGAAACGGTTAATTTTGCACAACTTTTGGAGCAAACTGCATTGGTTAGTCCGGATTTAAGGGTACGTTTCTCTACTTCACATCCAAAGGATATTACCGATGAGGTTTTATATACCATTGCCAAATACGATAATATCTGTAACTATATCCACTTGCCTGTTCAGTCGGGAAATACCCGCGTATTGGAACTCATGAACAGAACTTACACCCGCGAATGGTATATCAATCGTATTGATGCCATCCGCAACATTATTCCGGGTTGTGCAATTTCTACTGATATCATTGCCGGTTTTTGTACAGAGACGGAAGAAGAGCACCAGGAAACCCTGAGCATGATGGATTATGTGCAATATGATTTTGCTTATAATTTCACCTACTCTGAAAGACCCGGGACTTTAGCTGCCCGTAAACTGGAAGATGATATTCCCGAAGAAGTGAAAAAACGCCGTCTGGCCGAAATTTTAGCCAAACAACAGGCACATTCATTAATGCGTTTGCAAGAATGGGTAGGGAAAACCATTCGGGTTTTGATTGAAGGAACTTCAAAAAAATCTGATCTGGATTATTGCGGAAGGGGAGATAGTGGAGCAATGGCCATTTTCCCGGCCATTGAAGGCGTTAAACCAGGTGAGTATGCAAATGTGTATATTGAAAAATGTACATCTGCTACGTTAATCGGTAAAATAGTTTAAAAAGGTTGAGGGTAGAAGGAAGAAGGGCGTAAGGTCTCATATCTTATATCTCAATACTCAAATCTAAAGAATGGATACACAAAATATTAAGCAGCGTTTCGGTATTATTGGTAACTCGCCATTATTAAACCGTGCCATAGATATAGCAAGCCAGGTAGCACCAACTGATATGTCGGTGTTAATCACCGGCGAAAGTGGTAGCGGTAAAGAGGTGTTCTCGCAGATTATCCATCAAATGAGTGCGCGTAAGCATGGTACTTTTATCGCGGTAAACTGCGGTGCCATCCCCGAGGGCACAATAGATTCTGAACTTTTTGGTCATGAAAAAGGATCGTTTACCGGGGCACATGAAGCCCGTAAAGGATATTTTGAGGTGGCCAATGGCGGAACCATCTTTTTAGACGAGGTTGCGGAGCTGCCTTTAGGTACACAGGCCCGTTTATTGCGTATTTTAGAAAGCGGCGAATACTTACGGGTAGGTTCTTCTAAAGTGCAGAAAACAGATGTTCGCATCATCGCTGCCACTAATGTGGATGTATACAACCGCGTTAAAAATGGAAAGTTCCGTGAGGATTTATATTACAGGTTAAATACAGTTCCATTGCGCATACCGGCTTTGCAGGAACGTAAGGAAGATATTTACTTATTATTCAGAAAATTTGCGGCTGATTTTAGCGATAAATACCGTAGCCCGGCATTACACCTGGAGCCAGATGCCATTCAGGTCTTAACCAATTATAGCTGGCCGGGTAATGTCCGTCAGTTAAAGAACATTGCTGAGCAGATTTGCGTATTGGAAAAAGATCGGAATGTAAGTGGCCAGGCCATTTTGAACTATATCCCGAACGAAGCCGGCAGTAATTTGCCAATGGCAATCAACTCGCAATCGAAAGAAGATTTTACAGAAAGAGATATTCTGTATAAGGTTCTTTTTGATATGAAAAAGGATATGGTTGAGCTTAAAAAACTGGTTGCCGAAATTATTCAGCATGGTGGAAACACTGCATCGGTTTTGGCAGATAATCCGCAGTATATCAATCAGCTGTACCGTGATGTAGAATTGCCTGTCGGACAAGAGCATGCCTTTACCATTCAGCATCCTGCACCAGGCAATAATAACGTAAACAACAATAATAACGCTGATTATTTTGCACACGACGCCGAAGAGGTAGAAGAGTCTTTATCGCTGGTGGATAAAGAATCAGACCTGATTAAAAAAGCGTTAAAAAAACATAAGGGTAAACGTAAGTTTGCTGCACAGGAATTGGGCATTTCAGAACGGACCTTGTATAGGAAGATCAAGGAATTAAACCTGTAATTAATCGCTTGTGTAAGTTTCCTCTAAAGCACGTTTCTCAAAAAACAGACAACTTTTTCGGTAATGATGAAAATTAAAATATTTGCTTTAATCCTGCTTACGTCGGTTTTTAGCGCGTGCTCTTATAAATTCAGCGGAGCATCTACAACAGGATTAAAAACGGTGGTTGTTCGGGTATTTGAAAATAACGCGCCTTTAGTGGTGCCAACTTTAAGTAACCAGATTACGGAATCGTTAAAAAGCCGGATCCGTAACCAGACCAAACTGATTATTTCTCCGACAGGTGAGGGAGACGCATCCTTTGAAGGCAGGATAACAGGTTATGATATTAAACCTGTTGCACTTCAAAATAGTGCCACGCCTACTGCAGGTGCAAACAGATTAACTATCACCGTTTCCGTAAAATATAAGAATAATATAAAAGAGCACGAAAAAGAGAGTTTTGAAGAGAGTTTTACCAAATATTTTGATTTTCCGGTTAACGGGGCACCCATCCAAACCTTATTGCCAGGAGCTATCGAAAATATCAACAAACAATTATCAGAAGATATTTTTAACCGTGCATTTGCACAGTGGTAAATAAAGCAGCACTCGAAAAGACAAATTTTTCAAAACCCGTTTACATTTTTTTAACTTAGCGGCAAACCCCGATAATGGATAACAAAAGGCTACTGGCAGATTTAATTGCGCAACCTGGAAAGGTTAGGCCAGAGCATGCATCCATGTTACAGGAGATGGTTCGGCAATTTCCATATGCACAACCCATTCATTTACTTTTAGCCAAGGCCAATGCCTCATTTATTCCGAAGGCCGCATTATATGGTCAGGGACACGTATTGTTTCATGTACTTAATATGGTTCCGGTTGAAGAGGCAGGACTGGAAGAGAAAGCTGATATTGATGTTCCGGTTACCGAACCTAAGCAAGATGAGCAGGAAGTTTTAACGCAGGCAACTGAATTTACGGATAGCACATTAGTTGCAAAGCAGGAGGTAAATATAGAAACACAGAACAACCTGCGAGGTACGGACAGGCATTTGATGGATTTGCCATCAGATAACGATTCTTTTATCGAAAGTGTGGCGGCTACTGATTTTTTCGCATTTGAGCAGAAATTAAGTACCGATGTAGTGGGTGCTGCGCCGGAAATTGAAACGGTAGTACCAGATGAGCCGGAAAGGAATTTTGTTTCGCAGTATAATGATGATAAGCTTCCGTATACCTTTTTATGGTGGTTGGCTAAAACCCGTAAAGAGCATGAGCAGATTTTTCAGCCTTATGCACACCCTAATGCCACTCATAATAATAACAAACCGCAGCCGCAAAATAAGCCAAATCAGGGAGGTGCTGAGTTCCAGCAACAGTATGTAGAGCACATTTTTCATATTCAAACCCCTTTTGAGGTAGCAGATCATTTGGCTGAATATCCTGCTGCTGAAATTAAAGATGCAAAGGGCGCCAAAATTATCGAGAAATTCTTAAAAGAAGATCCAACCATCAAGCCGCCTAAGCCCGAACAGATTGATAATGAAAATAAGGCCAAGAAAAGTGCAGAGGACAATTATGACCTTGTTTCAGAGACTTTAGCTAAAATTTATATCGAGCAAATGCTTTATCACAAAGCCATAGATACTTATAAAAAATTAAGTTTGAAATATCCGGAAAAAAGCCGTTACTTTGCCGACCTTATCCAATCTATAGAAAAGAAATTTTAAAATATAATATTACCATGGTAACCTTTTTAATCATTTTATTAATTATTGCGTGTGTAGCCTTAGGCTTATTTGTTTTGGTACAAAATCCTAAAGGTGGCGGTTTAGCTACAGGCGGTGGCACCAGTAACATGTTTGGTGTACAACGTACTGGCGATGTTTTAGAAAAAGGATCGTGGGTGCTGTTAACCCTGATTGTGGTGTTAACCCTGGCCGTTACTACAATTGCCAAAACCAGCGGTGGCAGTGCTGCCGTAGGAAACTCAGCTATTCAGGAGCGTTTAGATAAAACACCATCACCTTCTCCAATCGGTGGCAATTTAAACAGCACTCAACCGGCAACTTCAACTCCGGCTAAAACCGACTCGACTAAGAAATAGGTAATACTTATCCATATTTTACAAAGCTTTCCTCAAAAGGGAAAGCTTTTTGCATTTTAATGATGCTGTGTCATAGATATAGATTGTCATCCAGAGGAATAAGTTATTGTGTAAAAAAATATAAATGGCATTAGCATTAAAGGGAATAAACCTCTCCGCAATAACGACTTTTTTAGGGAGTCTGTCTCAATGATAGCCTGTCGAAGGAACTGTTTAAATGTCTTGCAAAAGCGTTTCGGCAAGTTCGAAGTAACAAGTTCTAATGGAGTCACAACTTATGGTACAGCCTATTGTGTTTTTAGAATTCCGTAAAATGAATGAATAGCCTCTGCCTCTTAACACACATTTAACATAAAAAGCTTTAAATTGCCGCATGAAATTAAGTGTGCTGGTTTTATTTACTGCGCTTGCTGTAGGCCTTTCTATAGGAATGGTCAATTTTTACTTTCAGCATAGCCTGTATTATATGGCCATTTCTTTTGGCGTATCGTTTTTGTGTAGTTTTTTGGTTTTTTATTATCTGCTGGAGAAATATATCTACACCAAAATTAAACTCATCTACAAACTGATCCATAACCTTAAACTGGGCAAAGATTTAAAAGATGCGCTTGGTGAGTATGTAAGTTCCGATCCGATTAATGATGTAGAGCAGGAAGTAAAGGAATGGGCAGGCGCAAAGAAAAAAGAAATCGATTTATTAAAAAAACAGGAGCAGTTTAGAAGGGAGTTTCTTTCAAATGTTTCGCATGAGTTTAAAACCCCGCTTTTTGCCATTCAAGGTTATATCGAAACTTTACAGGATTGCCTTGTAGATGATCCCGATCAGGCCGTTTTATTTCTGAAGAAAGCAGAGAACAATGTAGAAAGATTGAGTTATCTGATCAATGATCTGGATGTTATTTCAAAGCTGGAAACGGGAGAGTCGCCAATTAACTTCCAAAAATTCGATTTTGTACAACTGGCGAAAGAGGTAATGGAAAACCTTGAAGACCGTGCCAAAGCAAAAAAAATTAAACTGTTTTTTAAAGAAAAGTATACTGCCATCACACCGGTTTCTGCTGATCGCGAGAAGATCAGGCAGGTGTTGATTAACTTAATGGTCAATAGCATTAAGTATGGTATTGATGGAGGTGAAACCGCCATTAAAATTTTCGAGCTGCATGACCAGGTTTTGATCGAAGTAACCGATAATGGTATTGGTATAGAAGAAAAACACCTATCGCGCCTGTTTGAACGTTTTTACCGCATTGATACCCACCGGGCGAGAGAAGTTGGCGGTACCGGTTTAGGTCTGGCTATTGTAAAACATATTTTGGAAGCTCACCAACAAACCATTTCGGTGAGAAGTACGCCAGGTATTGGAACCACCTTTGCCTTTACATTACAAAAGGGCGGGTAGATTTAGCATCCTTTTATTTCGATAAACTGATGATAGAGGGGCAAAATGCGCATGTAATAGCTCGCTGATGGCTTAAATGTTGTTTAATTATTCATGATCAGCGAGTTAAAAGCTACACAAACAAGCTACCTCGGCAGAAACAATGTTGTAATTCGTTAATATAATTAATAAATTAACATTAACTTAACATTGGGCTTGTAGCTTTGCAACATATTAAAAATTAACATGAACAATATTTTTAAGTTCTTTACACCTCAGGACAAAAAGTTTCATCCGCTTTTCGAACAAGCTGGTAGCAATGCATTAAAAATTGCTGAAACCCTTTTAGAAATGGTTAGCACAGGTGATGCGGAAAGCAGAAAAACAATTTTTAAAGAAATTGAACGCTTAGAGCATGTAGGTGATGATATTACCCATTCCATTTTTCTTGAACTGAGCAGGAACTTTATTACACCATTTGATAGAGAAGATATTCATGCATTGGCTACTGCCGTAGATGATGTTGCCGACTATATTTATGGTACTGCAAACCGCATGCAGATGTATAACATGATTGCCATTAATGAGCCGATTGTTAAAATTGCCGAGCTTTTGGTAGAAATGTGTACCGATATTGATAAAGCCATTAAAGAGTTGCGCAGTTTTAAAAACATTCGTGTAATTGCTGATGCCTGTATCCGCATTAACAGTGGAGAAAACCAGGCCGATTATGTATTTACATTAGCCGTGGCACGTTTATTCGAATACGAAACCAATGCGATTGAATTAATTAAACAAAAAGAGGTTTTACAAACGATCGAAAAAGCGACAGATAAGTGCGAGGATGTAGCGAATGTGCTTGAAACGATCTTGGTTAAAAACGCTTAATAAAAAACAAACATGGTAACTACCTTATTGGTTGTTGTTGTAATTCTGGCTATTGCTTTCGATTATATTAACGGCTTTCACGATGCCGCCAACTCGATTGCAACCATTGTTTCTACAAAAGTACTTACGCCTTTCCAGGCTGTTTTATGGGCTGCGTTATTCAATTTCGCTGCTTATTTTTATTTTACCGACCACAAAGTGGCCAATACAGTTGCTAAAACGGTTATTGAAAACTACATTACACTACATGTAATCTTTGCAGGTTTACTGGCGGCAATTATGTGGAACCTGTTAACCTGGTGGTACGGTATCCCTTCCAGCTCATCGCATACCCTAATTGGTGGTTTTGCGGGCGCCGGAATGACACATGCTTTACTTACAGGTGCAAGCCCGCTTGATGCGGTAAATATGCAATATGTGATTAAAATTGTATCATTTATTGTTTTGGCACCAATCATCGGTATGATAATTTCGGTTATATTAACACTGATCATTATCAACATCTGTCGTTATGCAAAGCCGGCAACGGCCGAGAAATGGTTTAAACGCCTGCAATTGTTATCTTCTGCAGCATTAAGTTTTTTCCATGGCGGTAACGATGCGCAAAAAGTTATGGGTATCATTGCCACCGCTTTAATTGCTTCTAAAGTAATTCCTGATTTCGAAGCAATGCCCGCATGGGTGCCAATTGCCTGTTATTCGGCAATATCATTAGGTACCATGAGCGGTGGATGGAAAATCGTGAAGACGATGGGATCGAAAATTACCAAGGTAACAGCACTGGAAGGTGTCGCAGCCGAAGGTGCCGGTGCGGTAACATTAGGTATCACCGAGCATTTCGGGATTCCGGTTTCCACTACACATACCATTACAGGGTCAATTGTAGGGGTAGGTGTGGTAAAAAGTGTTTCTGCAGTACGTTGGGGGGTAACCATCAACTTAATCTGGGCCTGGATTTTGACCATTCCGGTTTCGGCTACATTGGCAGCCATTATCTATGCAGTGATTTATTACTTAAAATAAAAAGAAAATTATCAATATCATAGGAGACCAGGGCATTAGCTTTGGTCTTTTTTTGTTTAACCGCAAAGTGCGCGAAGTTTTTCGCAAAGAGTTTAAGGCGTAAGGTAATAGGAGAATAAGAACAGCGTTTCTCCTTATTTAGCTGCGATAGAATTAATGAACAATTTCTAATGTCACCCTGAGTGCAACAAAGGATCTTTTAACCATGCTTTTATCATTCATTAAAAGATTTGCTTCGCAGAGTCTCATGTTCTTCACTGCGTTCAGAATGATAGTTAGGATGTATTCTTCAGGATAAAGTCAATGGATTAAATGAGAACATCTTATATTCAATTTTAATCGTAACAATAAGTTCTATATGGATTATTTAAAATAACCCAGGCACGATGCTGATTACAATGGGTAATTGAGTAATCTAAAATTTAACGCTGATCTCTACCGAATCCGTGCCTTTTTTAGGCAATACCCAATCCGGACCTTCCTGAATCAACCGTTTAGCTTCTGCATCAGCTTTTTTATTCAGCGATTTTATGACCGTGATGTTGGTTGGCCTTCCGTTGCTTTTAACTTTGAAACTCAAAATCACAAATTGCTCCGGTCCTTTAGGATTATAAAGTTTATTGTTGTGTACTAAGTACTGGTTATAGTTAACGGTAGAAACCGGAATGGGCTTCGTAATTTCATCGGCCGATTTTCCATCCAGGTTTTGTTCTGCACGCAACGTAATTTTTGGCGCGGTAATGTTTTCTTTTTTACGTCCGTTCGAACCTGTAATCAACGCAATCTCATTCAATGATTTATTGCCACTCAATGCATTTCGGATCGCATTAGGATCTTGCAGACCAGCTACAGGTAATTCCTTAAAGCCGATAGCATTAATCAGTAAGTCTTTATCTTTAGCATTGCTGTCAGCAGGTAAATAAAAATAGCCTTTGGCATCAGTAGCCGTTACATTTTTAGAGCCGGCTAACTTTACCACTGCTCCCTGAACAGGCTGTCCGTCACTTTGGTTAACCACATTACCACTAAATGCAATTTTGTTCGAGCCTATTGCCGGTTCTGCTTCCAACGCAACCTCATTTAACATCACTCCGCCCGATTTGTAATCGTTAAGGCCTACACGGCTCATTGCTTTTGTGCGACTATTATCAGATGCGATTTTGGCCGCTTTTACTTCTGTAACCTGCTGTTCTGCAGGTGCTATCACAGTGTTTCTTTTGGTGTTTTTTGCCAGATCTCCTGTTTTTGCCGCTGTTATCGCTGTATCAATCAAGTTTGACTTTTTCGCGTTTTGCGTAACGATTTCTTCTTTAGCTTTTGTTTGGTTAGCAGCAATACTTGTCGCACTATCTAAGTGAACCAATACCCCTTCTTTTTTATGTGCAGCGAGTTCTGCATTCCTGCGATTGGTTTCGCGCATAAAGAATAAGATACTTACTGCAATAAAAGCTACAGTTGCGGTTGCTGCGATACTTAATCTTTGGGTGGTGATGCCCCAAAGCTTGCGCTTTACAGGTTTTTCTGATACACGATCATAGAGTTGTTTTTGTAAAATAGAAAGCGTTTGCTTGCGTTTTGGCGATTGCTTTAGGCCTTCCAACGCCTCTGCAACAAAAGGATCGTCCAGTGCCTGTTTTTCTACAAAATGCATAGCCTTGGCATCAAGTTTACCATCCAGGTAATCTTCCAGTACATCAATATCTAACCAATCGTTATTCACTACTGTTTTTCTCTATACAAATCTTTAAATTCCGCTTGCCATTTTGGATGTAACTCTTCACTTTAAGCATATCGTAACCCGTAATATCGGCTACTTCTTTATAGCATTTTTCTTGTAAATAAAATAAATCTAAGCTTTTTCGCTGTTCTTCAGGCAAAGTTTCCATACACTTTTCCATAACGGTAAGCTGCGTTTCTTTTGTGTTGTCAATATCAAGATGCACAAAATCAGTATTTTCCACAAAAGTATCGTCTATGGAAACATTATTTTGCTTTGCCGATTTTCGTAAAGCCATTAAACAATGGTTGCGCGTTAACACATGAAGCCAGCTCTTAAAATTCTGTACTTCATGTACTTTTAACTTTGTTACCAGTTCTTCAAAAATCTGCATCACCGCATCCTTGCTTTGCTCTTCATCTTTAAAGTAGTTTAGGCAAACACCGAACACCAAATGCATATACTTATTGTAAAGCGTACCCAACGCGTCCAAATTGCCCGTATTTTTATAATCGGCAATTAATTTGGCATCGTCGTGCTGGGCATTTCCAGCTGTGTTTTTTATAAACCTCAAAAATGGTCGCTATTTCGAATTATCTTCCAAGTATAAAAAATATTTCTGAGTATCGATATGGAAAACCCTGAAGAACTACATCATCCTTAAAAAATTAAGACTATGAAAAAGCTTCTATTCTCTCTTATTGCAATTTTTTTGCTGATGAGTTTCAAACAGTTTGATGGCCGAACGATTACCGGTGTAATTACTGATGCAACATCTGTTTTACCGGGGGCATCAATTACTACAAATTACAGTAAACGGGTGGTTACCGCCGATTTGAAAGGCAGATACAGCATCCAGGTAACCGAGAAAGATACGGAGCTCAAGATCTTATACATTGGTTATAAGGCCCAAACCATAAAAATTGGAAAACGCAAAACGATAAACATCATAATGGTTGCAGATACTACTACTTTAAATGATATAGTGGTTGTTGGGTATGGAATGCAACCAAAAAGTATGACGACGTCATCTGTTGCTATGCTTTCCAATCGGTCTTTAGCCGGAAGAGTTGCGGGAGTAATGGTTTCGAATGGGCAAAACGGTATGGCGTACAGAAGCGACGAAAGTTATAAAGGTATTGCCGAAAATACCTTCCATAAAGCAAAAAACGACCCATTGTCTACCTTTTCAATTGATGTTGACGCGGCATCGTATAGCAATGTAAGGCGGTTCATCAACGGAGGTAGCCTTCCCGAAACGGATGCGGTTAGGATTGAGGAAATGATCAACTATTTTGATTACGACTATGAGCAACCAAAAGGCAAAGATCCTGTTCATATCATCACCGAAATGGCCCCTGCGCCCTGGAACAACACACATAAACTGGTGCAAATTGGTTTACAGGCTAAAACTGTTGCGACTGAAAAGTTACCGGCATCCAATTTAGTTTTTCTGATTGATGTTTCCGGTTCGATGAATGCAGCTAATAAACTGCCCTTATTGGTTTCCTCATTCAAATTACTAACAGATCAGCTTAGAGAAAAAGATAAAGTTGCAATTGTGGTTTATGCCGGAAATTCTGGCGTGGTTTTACCTGCAACACATGGAAATGAAAAAATCAGGATTAAAGATGCCCTTGATAAATTAAGCGCTGGCGGTTCTACTGCCGGTGGACAGGGCATTGAGCTTGCCTATAAAATTGCTTCAGAAAACTTTATTAAAGGGGGAAACAACCGGGTAATTTTAGCTACCGATGGTGACTTTAATGTTGGGGCAAGCAGTGATTCGGATATGGAAAAACTGATTGAAAGCAAGAGAAAAAGTGGTGTGTTTTTAACCGTTTTGGGTTACGGTATGGGTAACTATAAGGATAGTAAAATGGAAATACTTGCCGATAAAGGAAACGGTAATTACGCCTACATTGATAATTTAACTGAAGCACGAAAAGTATTGGTAAATGAGTTTGGCGGAACCTTATTTACAGTAGCCAAAGATGTTAAATTGCAAATTGAATTTAATCCGGCTGAGGTTCAGGCTTACCGTTTAATTGGATATGAAAACAGGCTCCTTGCTAAAGAAGATTTTAATAACGATGAAAAGGACGCCGGCGAAATAGGCTCGGGGCATAGTGTTACTGCACTCTACGAAATTATTCCGACAGGAGTTAAAGACAGCTTTACAACAAGTGTAGACGATTTGAAATATCAAAAAATAACGCCGTCAAACACCCGCAACTCAAATGAAATGCTTACCATTAAACTTCGTTATAAAGAACCTTCTGGTGGTAGAAGTAAGTTATTGATGAAAGCAGTAACCACCAATACATCAGGAATTGATTCAACAAGCGATAATTTCAGGTTTGCTGCTGCAGTTGCCGAATTTGGTATGATTTTAAAAGGTTCAGCATTCAAACAAAAGGCTAGTTTTGAGCAGGTAATCGCTTTGGCAGAAACAGCAAAAGGTAAAGACAAAGAGGGCTATCGCTCAGAATTTTTAAGCATAGTAAAATCTGCGAAATTAATGGCCAAAGATTTGCTAAGCATAAAAGATAAACTCATCATGAATGAAAAAAATTAATGTTGTATCTGCAGCCCTGGTATTAATATTATTAGCAAGCCTAAATGCTGGCGCACAGATTAAACTGAGCGATATATTTAAAAAGGTTACCGGGAAGCAAGGTACCACAACAGCCGCTACCGGAACACCATCCACTTTCGAAATCGGACAGGGAATTAAAGAAGCGTTACAGATCGGTGTTTCTGCCGGTGCAGACAGGCTTTCGGTTAAAGATGGCTTTTTGGGCAATCTGGCCGTTAAAATACTGATGCCTCCTGAAGCGCAAAAGATTGAAAGAACATTGCGTAGCATAGGTTTGAACAAACTGTGTGATAATGTGATTGTAAGTTTAAACCGTGCTGCTGAAGATGCCGCTACCGAAGCAAAACCTATTTTTATATCGGCCATTAAACAGATGACCTTAACCGATGCAACCAATATTCTTTTGGGTAGCAAAGATGCAGCCACCGAATATTTTAAAAGGGTAACGACTACTCAATTAATGCAGAAGTTTAGCCCGATTTTAGCGACAAGCTTAAATAAAACGAATGCCACTAAATATTATAGTGATTTAACAACGCAATACAATCGCTTGCCCTTAGTAAAGCCGGTTAATACTAACTTAACCGAATATGTTACGCAAAAAGCGATTGATGGCTTGTTTATTGAAATAGCCAAGGAAGAGTTGAAAATCAGGGGTAACCTGAGTTCAAGAAGCACCACACTGCTGCAAAAGGTATTTGGATACGCAGACAGGAAAAAGAATTAGTTTATTTATAGGCCTTACCCTAATGTGGAGACCAATCAAGGGGGACTGTGGTCCGTGTCCCCACGGACCACGGCGAGAAATTAGTTTGGTTTTTCGTACGGATACGGACCACGGCAGGTGGTTTTTTGGATTTTAATGGTTCTAGCGCGTACCTACTTTGTGCCTAAACCCGATTGGCGGGGAAAGTTCCCGATTTTTCATCGGGACTTGTACCAAAAGCGGGGCTGGAGTCCGCCAAGAACATCATCCTTTCATTTCCAAAAAAACAATAAATCTAATCCTTGTGCGTATGTACATCTTAATCTTTTCAAGTATAAGCAGCTCCGATACCACGCTTGAAAAAATAAAGAAAATTTAAAGTAATATTGAGTTTCATCCGTTTACTGGATTATCAAGCGAAATTTAGTGCCAACAAACGAACCTCAAAATATCATTTCAACGGTTGCCAATTATGGTAAGCGCTTATTTAGTTTTATCCGCGGCCGGGTGAATACGGATGAGGATGCAGAAGATATTTTACAGGATGTTTGGTTTCAACTCAGCAATCAGCCAGAAGCTGGAGCCATTGAGCAGATTAGCGGTTGGCTGTATCGGGTAGCGAGAAATAAGATTACCGATAAATACCGCAAGCAAAAGGAAGAATCGTTAGAAGACTTCAGCTTTGAAGGCGAAGACGGCGAAATTAATTTTAAAGAAATTTTACTGGCGGAGGCTTACTCGCCGGAGGAGGAAAGTTTAAAGAAGCTGTTCTGGGACCAATTGTTTTTGGCTCTGCAAGAATTACCCGAAAATCAGCGGTATGTATTTGTTCAGAATGAATTGGAGGAACGTACTTTTCAGGAACTGGCCGATGAAAGCGGCGAAAACATCAAAACATTAATATCAAGAAAAGGTTATGCGGTAAAACACCTGCGTAACCGTTTACAAAATTTGTATCAGGAGTTTATTAACTATTAAATTTACAGACATGATGAATAGAAATTTTAATCGTGGTAAGAAATTCATGTTCTTTTTCCCTGTAGCGGTGCTTATTGCAGCTATTCTGGGTTATGTAGTTATGTATTTGTGGAACTCGATTTTGCCGGAAGTTGCCCACACGGGGCGATTGAGTTATTGGCAGGCCCTCGGTTTGCTTGTGCTTTGCAGAATCCTGTTCGGAAATTTTAATAAAGGAGGACACCGGGGTGGCGGCTTTCGTGAGCGTGCGCAAAAGATGCGTGCTAAATGGGATTCGATGAACGAAGAGGAACGGGCAAAATTTAAAGATGAGTATAAGCGGAGATGTGGCGGATGGGGCCACCACCGCAATAAAGAATAGTTTGAAAGCCTCGAAATAAATTCGGGGCTTTTTGTTTTATTATCGTTATGGAAGGTATTAACAGATCTCATAAGAATGGTCGTCATTGAGAGGAGGAACGACGAAGCAATCCTAAAACCATCGGTATTTGCCAGTGCATTAAGATTGCTTCGTGCCTCGCAATGACGGCTTTTTTCTATTTGTTGGTGTCTTTCCGACCAACGAGTTAATCTGCTAAAAAGATCCTTCATCGCATTCCTGACGACAAACTACCTAATAAAAAAATCAAAATAATTTAAAGTAAAAACAAAGCTGCTCCGTCTTCCTAAATAATTAACCAAAACAACAGTATTTGTATATCAAATCGCTTAACGTGAATTGGTTACAACGTTTGATAATTATAATAAAATGAAACCATCATGATTTTCAAAAAACAAAATAACCAGAAAAATCATGATAGCTTGATCACAAATAAAAACATATACAGCAGATGAAAAAAATATTAAAAACGATAGGATTCGGGATAGTACTTGGAGCAGTTGCTTTCTTCACCCCATTTGTGTTTACATTTATATTGGCTATTATGCTGATCGGTCTAATGTTCAGGACATTTGCCAGTAGAAGACACCATTATTTCCACAGCCGATATAACGGTTTCGAGAATCATTACAGTCCGATTGTGCCAATCGATAACCAGTGGTACAGGCCAAATGTACAAGGTAACGGAATAGTTAACCACATTAACATAAATGATTAACCGCCATGAGAACATTTAGAATATTACTGGCATTGGCTGTTGCCGCAGGAACTTTTTACAGCTTAAATGCACTGGCTGTTCAATATGGGTACCGAGATAGGTTAGATTTTAAAAACAGGCATTACCATGGTGACTGTAATCACGGGCAACACAGCAAGCGTAGCTTCAGCCATCATCGCATGCCAATGGCTAATACCATCGTCCAGACAGATAGTACAAACAATTTAGATAGATAAGCTGATGTCAAAAATACTTTTTTTAAGCGATCCATCTCAAGCCGATGTTAGTCCGATTTTGGGTATGGCAAATGAAATGATTACTAAGGGAGAGCAAGTCACTTTCTTCAGTTCAGATGAATTTAAGGAACCTATAGAACAAATCGGCGCAGACTTTAAGGCTTATAATCGGGAGTTGAATATTTTTCGGGCAGGGCGGACTCTTAATGAAGAAAAACCCAAATCAGGATTGATCAGTGCATTGCTGGAACCGATGAAATTTATTGATGACATTTTGGTTCAGTTAAGGGGTTTGAAATTTGATTATGCCGTTTTCTCACCCTCTTATCCCTATGCAAATATCATTACACAGTTGTTGGATATCCCGAAAACCGAACAGATAGCCTACCATTAATATTGGCTCAGGCCGACGAATTAACAAAATAATAAACAATTAAAATAAATAAAATGTACAACGAACATAGATGCTATTCAGGCAAGATGCATGGCCATTTTAGCCGGGGAGCTGGAAGGTTTAGCGGACACTTTGGTGGTCCATTTGGTCAACACAAACATAGCATGTTTAATCAGGGCTTTAGAAAGGTACCTGCCAATATAGAAGAAACCGAAAGTAGCTTTATTATTGAGCTTTTTGCGCCTGCTTTGGTAAAAGAAAACTTAAAGGTAGTAACCAAGAATGACATATTGACCATTTCTTACCAACCTAAAGAAGATGCTGATTCCAGTAAAAAGTATAGTCGTAGAGAATATAGCAACGGCACTTTCGAAAGGGCTTTCAGCTTAAATGGAAAAGTTTTGGTCGAAAATATCTCGGCCGGTTACACTGATGGAATTTTAAAGGTTACCCTACCTAAAAACCCCGAAACGAATACACCAGAGAAAGATATTCTGGTAGACTAAGTTTCGTCTATTATAATTTCAGGCCCCGATTGTTTAGCGCAGTTGGGGCTATTTTGTATGCAGAAACAGAGATAAGAAATTACCAGATCATGCCTGGTTGTAATTAAGAAAGCAGAAATTAAATGTAGGTTTGTTATTGGCGGTATTTTAAGGTACTTTTGCTAAAAGACATAAACACAATAGATTGAATTTTAACGACTTTAATTTCAACCCCGATTTATACGAAGGCTTAATGGCCATGGGGTATAAAAGCGCTACTCCAATACAAGAACAGGCCATTCCGGTAATTTTAGATCATCATGATCTGATTGCCTGCGCGCAAACGGGTACAGGAAAAACGGCCAGCTACCTCTTGCCCGTAATGGATAAAATCAGTAAAGCTGCTGTTAGACACAACAATACCTTAATTTTGGCGCCAACCAGAGAACTTGCGCAGCAAATTGATTTACAGGTAGAAGCCTTAGCCTATTTTACCAATATTAGTTCATTGGCAGTTTACGGTGGGGGAGATGGTATTGCTTACGAACAGCAAAAACGCTCGATGCGCGAAGGTGTAGATATTATTATTGCCACTCCGGGGAGGTTAATGGCACATCTATCTTCAGGTGTATTAAAACTGGAACATTTACAGCATTTGATTTTGGATGAAGCAGATAGGATGTTGGATATGGGCTTTTACGATGATATTATCCGCATCATTAGCTATCTGCCAAAGAAAAGGCAAACGCTTTTGTTCTCCGCTACCATGGCACCGAAGATAAGGACCATGGCAGGCAAGATATTGCATGAACCGAAACAGATTACCATTTCAATTGCTAAACCAGCTGAAGGAATTGATCAACAGGCCTATAACATTCATGATCAGCAAAAACAGGCTTTATTAACGGAAATTTTCAAAAGCGACCAATACAAGAGCAGTATTATTTTCGCCTCCACAAAAGAAAAGGTAAAGGCATTGTATAAGGCTTTTAAGGGTTTAGGCATTAAGGCTGAAGCTTTTCACTCCGATTTGGGGCAAAAAGAACGCGAAGATATTCTCCTGGCCTTTAAAAACCGTAGATTGCCTATTTTGATCGGAACGGATGTATTGTCGCGCGGAATTGATGTAGAGGGAATCGATCTGGTGATCAATTATGATGTTCCTGGAGATCCTGCAGATTACGTACACCGCATAGGCCGTACCGCAAGAGCGGCAACGAAAGGTACAGCCATTACGTTGGTTAACGGAAGGGACAAGCGCAAGTTTGATAATATCGAAAAGTTAATTGAGAAAGCGGTTCCGCGTATGCCACTGCCAGAAAGTATAGCTGCTATGGAAATTACACATGTAGAGGAAAAAAAGGCGCCGCATAAAGGAAAGAAAAAGGTTTGGCACAAAAAGAAAAAGCCGAAACCCTCAGTTTAAAGTATCTAAAACGCCATAAGACTGTTCTTATTGGCGTTTTTCTTTTATAGATTATCTTTGCGCTATTAAATGGCAAATTTTATTCTTATCGGTTTATGCATTTTGGCGGGCATTCTTTTCAGAAAAAGTAAATCGTTGCCCAAAGATGCACACAAAGGCATAAATGCCTGGATTATTTACGTTGCGCTGCCAGCAGTTTCATTCAAATACCTGCCACACATTGCCTGGACTAAGGACCTGCTTTTTCCAGCTTTGGCTCCGGTTTGTATCTGGCTATTCGGATGGTTATTCATCTCCGTTTACAGCCACATCCGGAACATCAGCAAAGCAAGCTCAGGAGGTTTAAAATTAACCAGTTCTTTAAGCAATACTTCATTTGTGGGTTTCCCTTTAATTGTGGCCTATTTTAGTGAAAAGGAATTGGGTATCGCCATTATCTGCGATCAGGTTACTTTTACGCTGCTATCTACCATCGGCATTATTGTAGCCATCCGGTCGTCACAAAATCAAGAATTAAGTGCAAAAATGGTATTGAAAAAGGTATTAACCTTTCCGCCGCTTATTGGCTGTGTGCTGGCGTTAACGCTGCCGGGTTTCATAGATATTACGTCACTAGATCCATTATTCGAAAAACTAGCAGCTACAGTTGGCCCACTGGCTTTATTTTCAATAGGTTTACAGTTAAAGTTTGGAGGTTGGTTTAGTGAATGGAAGCATATTAGTTTTGCTTTATTATATAAACTGATTTTAGCCCCTTTGGTGGTGATGCTGGTTGCGATAATTTTAGGAATGAGCGGCACCATTACCAGAATAACCATTTTCGAGATGGCTATGCCAACATTGTTAACCGCAGGGGTGGTAGCCGATCAGTATAACCTAAATCCAAAACTTTCCAATTTAGTAGTAGGGATCGGCATATTGCTTTCCTTTATTACCACGGGTTTATGGTGGATGGTGCTGAATTATCTGGGCGTGGTTTAAATTATGCCGGTTTTTTACCACAGAGGCTAAAGAGAAAAACACAGAGCGCACAGATTATCATGTTTGTCATTCTGAGGGATAATTTATGATATAAAAATCAATATGATTGACGTTTTTTCCTTCGCACAATTCTTGCCTCGGCTCACCGCCGCCGAAGGGCTCTTACTTTTTGGCATCAAAAAGTAACAAAAAATGCCGGCTGAAAATTTTTCTTTCAAAGCCAGTGTTATGGCTAGAACAGTGCAGTCCGAAAAATTTATTAGGCCGGTTTTAAGTAGAACGGTGATACGGTGCTATGGCCTAGCTATACGGAAATGCATGATGCCGCATTCTGCTCATTAATAGGTAATTAAAAAATAACGTCAATGGTAGCAGAGTCGAAGGCTTGCCACGGAAACATAGATTAGCACGGAGTATTTTCACTTATAGATCTCTCTATTTTGCTGCGCTACAGTTGAGATGACTAAAGCTATAGTGCAACTTGCCTTGCTCACTAATCGCTTTCTACTCGCTTCTTTGTGTTTCTCTCTGTGTAAAACTCGGTGAGCTCTGTGGTTAACAAAAGAAGCCGCAAAATTTCTTCTGCGGCTCTCGAATAATTTAAGTTTAACTATAAAGCTAATTTCTTGGCAATTGCAGATGGCATACCTGCTTTGTTTAATAAAATTGCTGTTGTTTTATATTTCACATAGTTTTTAGTTACGTATAAATATCCTTTGTAGTCGTTGCTAGCGCCCCAGGAGTTTTTAACGATATAATATTCTTTTCCGGTCTGATCTTTAGCTAAACCAACAATGTGCATACCATGATCATCAGTTGTTTGATAGTTATCGAAAGCAAGCTGACGGTTTTCCTGCGTAATTTCCATCTCCGGTTGCGGACCATTAAACATGTCTGCTTTTTGTTTTGCAGTCATTTCAGCGAAAGGCGTTTGTGGTACAAAGGCTACACCATTTTTCCAGCTGAAGTTTTTTTCGCTAACATCTGTAGCCCAGGCTACTGTATAACCGCCTTTCAAAGCGTTATCAATAATGTCTGTTAGCTCATTCACTTTTACATTATAAACCTGATCGAAAGACCAGTTATCAGGCACCAATAGGGTAAATTTACTATAAAAAGGATGGTCATTGAACGATGAAAGTTCTATATAGTTATCTGGATTTAAGCCCACCACTTCCTGAGCGAAAGTTTTTGGGGTATACTTTTTGCCGTTATAAGTAAAGTTTTCTGGTACAGCGCCTAAATAAGCATCAATTACGCCTGTATAAGCTTTTAACCAGTTTGGTGTCAACTCGCCGTTTGCATTTTTTACGACAGCTTCTAAAACACCTTTTTCAATATCGCCAAGTTCTGCAGTTTTATTGATTTTAGTGCCATAGTTTAACCCGGTGTATACCTCTTGTGGAACTGCACCATATTTTCTGTACATGTTGATTACATCGTGCAAAGCACCACCATCTCCTAATGAAACCGCACCATGCATGCGCACGTAATTTTTACCTTTTTCTACATAAGCATTACGGGCCGAAAAAAGCGGAGATAGGGTTACAGGCTGCTTGCCGGCTTTGATCATTTCTGATTCTAAAAAAGAGTTGGTAGAATAGCTCCAGCAAGTACCTGAAGAACCCTGATTTTGGACTGGGGTATTGGCCAGGTTAATAACTTCTGTAAATTTAAAAGAAGCTGCACTGTTTTCACTTTGGTTGTTTTTTAAAGAATTAACGAGATTGTCTTGCGCATAAGTTGCCGATATAGATAACGACAAAGCCAAACCAATCACACTGATTTTGGTGTAGTTGATCATTTTTTATGAATAATTAATAATTGAGCGAATGTAAAAATACTTGTCGATTTAGTACCAAGAGTTTTTGTAATAAATCAATAACATCGGTCATTTTATTGCAACAATGTTGAATTAACATTCTGGTAAACTGATTGGGATGTTTGTTGCCAGCCCGCCATCAGAGGTTTCTTTATATTTCGCATTCATATCTAAAGCCGTTTCCCACATGGTGTTTACTACGGCATCTAAACTTACCTTTGCCTTGTCAGGATTACTTTGTAGTGCCAATTGGCTGGCGGTAATTGCTTTAATCGCTCCCATGGTATTTCTTTCGATGCAAGGAATCTGTACCAGACCTCCAATCGGATCGCAGGTTAAGCCCAGGTGGTGTTCCATAGCAATTTCTGCAGCCATTAAGACCTGACGTTGCGAACCGCCTAAACACTCAGTTAGGGCTGCCGCAGCCATGGCGGAAGAAACGCCGATTTCGGCCTGACATCCACCCATAGCGGCTGAAATTGTTGCCCCTTTTTTGAAAATACTACCAATTTCTGAAGCACAGGCAACAAACTGGATGATTTTTTCTTCGCTATAACCATCGCAAAAGGTGATGAAATATTGTAATACCGCAGGGATTACACCCGCGGCACCATTGGTAGGAGCGGTTACTACACGGCCAAACGAAGCATTTTCTTCATTAACGGCTAATGCAAAACAGCTTACCCAATCTAAAATATAATTAAAGCCGTTTCCGCCTTTTCTAATGGCTGTTACCCAGCCTGTATAATCTGAATATTCATTTTTGCCAATTAATCGCTTATTTAGTGGAAATGCCCGTCTGGCTACGTTTAAGCCTCCCGGTAAAAATCCTGTGGTATGGCATCCACGATAAATACAGTCGCGCATTACGGCAAAGTGCTGTAAAATGCCTTTTTTTGTCTCCGCTTCGGTACGCCAGGCCAGTTCATTTTCCATCACAATTTCGCTCACCTTTAAACCGGTAGATAAACACCAATGTAAAAGATCTTTTGCTTTATCTACAGGAAAGGGAAGGTCTACCTGGACTTTTTTGCTGTTGTCTTCGCCTTCTTTTACCACAAAACCACCGCCAATAGAGTAATAGGTTTCTGAAAAAGCTTTTCCACCTGTTAAAAACGCCTGAAAAGTAACGGCATTGGGGTGAAAGGGTAAACTTTCGGCAAAGAGAAAAAGCAGATCGTTATCGTAATCAAAATCAATAATTAATTGATCAGCAAGATTTAATTTTTTATCTCTTTGGATACTTTCGAAGGTGGGGGTAACTGCATCCACATCAAAAGTTACCGGATCTGCGCCTGTTAAACCCAATAAAATGGCAACATCGGTTCCATGACCTTTGCCTGTTTTGGCCAAAGAACCGTACAGCAATATCTTGATGCCTTCAACATTGTTAATCAGGTTGTGCTGTGTAAGGGAAGCCGTAAATTGCTGGGCAGCCCGCCACGGGCCTAAAGTATGCGAACTGGATGGTCCGATACCAATTTTAAAAATATCGAAAACCGAGATTTGTTCCTTGATCATGATGAAAGTTAGTTATACAAAGCTATGATTGTTTTATGATTTCGGCTAAATTTATTTTAGGCTGGAAAACGAAAATATTATCTTAGGGCAATCTAATCCCAACACGCCAAAAATGGACTTCAACTATCATGCTCGGGAAATCGGCTTAAGCTATTGTCGCGCCAGCTCAGGTAAAAGATTTGCTGATGATGTCATCGACCTGATTATTTCTACGTTTTTCTTTTTGGTATTACATCTGCTCGGAATTCTTTTGCCTGGAACTTTAGATGGAACCAATGATCTTGTAAACAGGTTAGTTGTGATGGTTTATGATGGTCTGTAATGTGTTTAACAGAAGCTGTTTCACGTGGATCAATCCGAAAACTTAGTACAGGAGCTAAAGCCGTAAACTTAGATGGCAGTGAGATTGATTTTTTATAAGCATTTACAAGGGATATGATCCGTGCGATTCCCTTTAATGCAATCAGTACAATTCCTGAGGTCTATGGCACGATTGACTGTCGAACACGATGATGGTTGATGAGAAAATTAGCGCTGCAAACCTTAAAGGAAAGAGCTGTTTGATTCACTTAAAAATCAAACTCAATAATATCTTCGTCTTTAAGCATTCGCTCTACAAATTTCTGGTGGTTTTGCGGTGTACCGGTAGCCGTCCAGTTTCCGGTAATAATATTGTTTACCAGCTGATGCTTGCCACGTTGGGGTTTCAGTTTGCTTTCCTTAAACACTTCTTCGTAACTTTCTAAATCGCCGTGTGTATGTTGTTTTTTAACAATACGGTAAATCCTTTTGGTAAAGCGCCGGTCGCCAATTTCTTCTAAAAAAGGGAAGATGATCAAAGCCAGCATCACCACGGCGGTAACACCAATGGCTTGTTCATAATAACCAGAACCTACTGCCATGCCAATGGCGGCCACAATCCAGATGATACAAGCTGTGGTAAGGCCTTTAACGCGGTTCTCTTCCTTAAAAATTACGCCAGCACCGAGAAATCCAATGCCTGTAACAATATTTGAAGCAATCCTATCCTGGCTGGTAGGGCCTATTTTGATGGATAAAATAGTAAACAGGGTTGCGCCTAAACCAATCATCATCATGGTTTTTAATCCGGCAGATTTACTTCTGTATTCACGTTCTGCTCCAATTATACCGCAAAGTAGAGTTGCCAATAAAAATTTATTGATTTCACTTTGGGTAATGAAATGGTTTTGATCTATAATTTCATTCATCGCCTTTTGTTATCAACGGCAAATTAATAAAAATCATAACATCTCAGTCCGTTTGCGCGGCCACCGTTTGAACTATTTGGAAAATATTTTTCGTAACCTACACCAATTTCGGATGTTCCCCCTGTATTGCTATAATTAATTTTTGAAGTTGTAGCATCGTGACTGATGCCTAACCTGAATTTTTCACCATTGGTTCTGCGGTTAAAAATATCGAAGATTACCGAAAATACAATTGCATCATTTCCGTTCGAACTGCCATCATTGCGGTACCAGATGCCTGCATTTATACTGGCATACTTATATTGCATGCCCGCGCTAAACGATTTAATGTTACCTTGTTTATAAGCAATAATAGATGGGATAAGGTAATTTCCATCCCGGTCGTACTCATCCGGCACCAAGGTTAATTTGTAACTTAAATTACCCGATATGCGCATGGGTAACTTAGCCTGAAAACCAGATAAAGATTCATCCGGACGATTAAGGTGATGCATGGCTAATCCCATCATGAATTTTCCGACCACGAGATTGGCCCCCGCATTTGAATCGAAATAATATCGGCTATCTACACTTGGCCTTTCTGCACCCGAAATACTGCCCGGAATATAGCCAATGACATCGATCTGATCGCCAAACACGAGTTTATCCCAATTTAGCTTTTGGTTGGTAATGCCTGCCTGTAGTCCAAATGATAGGGCAAAATCGTCTCCTCCGATGATATAGGAATAGCTTAAGGCAATGTTGTTCTTCACCAGGTAGGAGGTTCCTTCGCTGCTGCGGTTAAAAATAATTCCAACACCACTGTTTAGGCTACTCAGGTTGAGATCTCCGGAAGCGGACATGTATGAATAATCACTGGCCAAGCCTGTCCACTGGTTACGGTAAAGCGCATTAAACCTGATGTCGCCTTCAAACTGGCCTGTAAGTGCCGGATTTAAGTAAATTGGCGCATTGTAAAACTGTGAGTAAATATGGTCTTGTGCCCGCGAAACAATTGGCAGTAACCAAAATAAAATTATGATTATCCTTCTCCTCATTATCTATCTGATTAAATATATTACACCTGTTTTTTTCGGAGGAGATGAATCATGGCTTATGCCTCTCCAATCGCTTCCATTAATAAATTTTACGTCAACTTTCCAGTAATAAATACCCTGCGGCTGATCCTGGCCTTTATAAGTTCCATCCCAACCTTCTACAGGAGCGCCGTCATCCAGTTTGCTGGTTTCCCAGATTAACTTGCCCCATTTGTTGAAAATAGACATGTTCCATTCTTTAATGCCGCGACCTTTGGCCATAAAGGTTTTAATTTCATTTTTAGCGCTCGCCGGCATAAAAGAGTTGGGAATACTTAAGTTGCCAGGTACACTAATAATCCTTACTGATTGAAATGTATTAGCCGAGCAGTTTTCCTTATTTAATACTTTTAAGGTTACAGTATAAGTACCCTCGTTCGCATAAGTATGGTTAGGGTTTTGCAAGGTAGATGTAGTTCCATCGCCAAAAGACCATTCCCAGCTTACCGCTCCTGTACTGGTATCTTTAAAGCCAAAGCTATAGTTTGGAGCGGAAAGTTCATTGCCTGGAACCACTGCGAATGTAGCAACAGGAGGAGCTACAAGCTGAATATAATCAGCCAAGCTTAATGTGTTTTGGCATCGCTGGCTGTTTATTGCGGTAAGGGTAACTTTATAGTTTACGCCTGAGCCCGTGTAAGTGTGTTGAGGCTCAAAATCTGTTGAAGTTGGCGAACCATCACCAAAATCCCATACATAGGCAACTGCGCCAACACTGGTATTTTTAAATTTAACGGTAAGATTAGAACAACTAATTGTTTTATCGGCTATAAAACCAGCGGTTGGTTGTGGCAGGATTGTAACGGTTTCGCTTATTGAGCTTTTTGAGCAGTCGTTTTCTGCATCTAATCTAATGGTGTATTTCCCGGGCTTGTCGAAAGTTTTTGGAAAAACACCTGTAGTATTGGAGTACGCCGTACTGATTTCGCCCGTATCGTCATTCGTAAATGTATAGGTAAAATTGCTTGCGCCGCGTGTATTATTGATGAAGTTAACGGTAAATGGTACGCAACCAACCTTCTCGTTACCGTTTACTACGAGTCCTGGAGTGATATCATTCGGTGAAACCCTGATGATTACTGGGATTGCATTTGCCTCGCCGCAACTGCTTTTAGCGGTCATGGTTACCGTAAAATCTTTTACTACAAGCGTTTTGAAGGTATGACTTATTGTTCTTCTATCTGTTAGGGGGCCTGACGAAGTGCCATCACCGAAATCGTAGGTATATGTTGTGCCTGCACTTTCCGGGCTGTTATTTACAAAGGTAACAAGGAGATCAGCGCATCCTCTTGTTTTATCAGGCGAGAATATAGCAACAGGTTTAGCATGTACAATAACCGTTGCGGATGTAACCACAGCCGGACCGCATGGTAAGGTTGTGGTTAGCGTAATTTTATAGGTTTTATCTTTCCCGGTTGGGTCAGCCAGAAAAGTTATTGCTGCAGGTTGCGCGAGGTTAGAAGATTGTCCATTACCAAAATCCCAGGCATAGGTGGCACTATTAAGCGGAGTGGTGGTATTGGTAAAAGTAACGCTAAGAGGTCCGCAACCTTCTGTTACGCTTTGTGTAAACGCTGGGGTAACAACAGGAAAAGTGCTGAATACCTCGCTTTTTTCATCTGAAGTACAACCCAGGCTACTCGTAACAACAAGTTTTATGGTCACACTTTCGTTGCCATTTGCAATGGTATAACCTGGAAATGTTGGCCCTACTCCGATTTGTACATTATTGGCAAACCAGGTATAAGTATTGTTTCTATCAGGATATAAGGTTGCAGCAATATTGTTAGCGTCGAGTTTAAAAGGAGCACAACCTGTTTTAGTATTGTAGGTTATTTCGGATTTTGCATTTGGGTTTACCGTTATCTTAATTTGGTTGCTTAAAATGTTGCTGCAAACCCCACTGGCTACCGATCGGCGGTAATAAATGCTCACTGTTGGTGTTGGCGGTGTAAAGTTTATACTGTTAGCGCCCAGTACATCGCTCCAGGCAGTTCCATTTAGGCTTGATTGCCATTGATAGGTGTAAGTTCCGCTACCGCCGCTGGGTGTAGAGCCTGTTAAAGTTGCAGCAGCTGTGCCTACACAAATATTTTGATCGGCAGAAATGGTATTGTTGGTTAGCCCTGGCAAAACGGTAACCTGTACCGAATTGCTGATCGAAGTACAAATGGTGCTGTTAACCAATCTCCTGAAATAGGTAGAAACTGTGGCCGTTGTGGTTAAGTCCTTATCAATAGCCGATGGGATGTTGGTCCACGTATTGCCATCGGCACTGCCTTGCCATTGGTAGGCAAAAGTTCCTGTACCTCCGGTTGGTTTATCGCCAGTAATGGTGATGGTTTGTTCGGCACAAACCGGAGCGCCGGTTGCGGAAATATTATTGGTAACCGGCGAATAATAAGTGATGACTACATCATCGGTAGAAGGAGGGCAACCACCAAAACCAGTAATGGTCCACCTGAAAGTATAGGTCTGACCAGGTACAAGGCCAGTAACAGCGGTATTTCTAAGTGTAGGTTCAATGATGGTGACACCAGTTTGTGCTGAAACCAGTGTCCACATTCCGCTGTTAGGTAAAGGATCGTTGCCGTTTAATGTGATGCCATTGCCGCTGCACAAGCTTTGGTCTGAGCCAGCGTTCGCTGCAACTGTGCCAGGATTAACCGTGATGGTAGTTACCGTTGATACAGCTTCTGCACAACTGCCACTTTGTACTACCGCACGATACTGCGTAGTAGTGGAAAGGTTAGAAAATACATAGGGATTTCCATTTGAAGTAATGGTCGACCAGTTTGTCCCATTATCTATGGAGCTTTCCCAGCGGATAATGTTGCCAACCTGCCCGTTTAAATTGATATTTCCACCGTTTGCACCCGCACACACATTTACATCGCCTGTTGTTGTGCCACCAACACTGATTGGATTTACGGTAATCTGTACATCATCGCTTGATGTGGAGCAATTGGCATCGCTTATGGTCCATTTCAAAGTATAGCTGTTTCCAGCCTGTAATCCCGAGATTGTTGTATTATGCTGCGTGTCATCAGCGAATGTTACAGTTGTTGGTGCAGAAACCACGGTCCATTTACCTGTTCCCACTACCGGACTGTTTCCTTTTAAGGTGTAAGATGTGGCATTGCATACCGCTTCATCCGGGCCCGCATTGGCTAGTGTTGCATTGGGTAAAACAGTAATGGTAATGGTTGTGGGTGTGCCGGGACAGCCGTTTGTAGATATTGGGCTGATGGTATAAGTTACTGTACCTGATGTGGTACCCGAATTGGTTAAAATATCATTAATCCCGGTATCTGCAGATGCCGTCGCCCTGTCGCTATTACCTGTTATTGCACCTGTCACTGTACTGGTATAGGTATAATTAATGTCTGCTAGATTTGCTGATAAAGTGATGGCAGATGAAGTGCCATTACAAATTGTTGATTTTGCTGCCGTTGCGGTTGCAATAGGATTTGGTTTAATTACAACGAGCAGTGAAAATGGTGTGCCATTGCATCCGTCCAAATGAGGTGTGATGGTATAGGTAACGTTGGCATCTGCATTGATATCGTTATTAGTCAATACATCATTAATATCACCTGTTCCGGTTGTAGTCGTGTAGCCTGTGGCAGATGCTGTTCCTGTGGCCGTCCAGGTATAGGTAACACCTGGAACTGCGGAGGTTGGGGTATAAGCCACACTATTTCCTGTACAAATGGTTTTGCTTGCACTACTTGTTAAGCTGATATCTGGTTTGATTTTTAAGATGATCTCATCATCGATCTGGTTGCACGGAGCAGCCAATGCGGTGGTAACCCTTAATGTTAAGGTAACCATACCAGCTGCTTTTTCGGCAGCAGTAGGGGTGTAGGTTGCATTCAGGTCGTTTCTACCTGGATTAAATCTACCTTCACCCCCAATCCATGTTTGTGTGGTTGTAGTTCCGTTTATGGTGCCGCTTAAAGTAAAGCCTGGATCATTAAAGCAGATGTTTTGATCTGGGCCGGCATCAACTATAGGAGCGGTACTGAAAGTTAATACCTGGGTATCTTCGGCCGTGCCGCAGTTGTTTTTATGAACAACTTTTACCGTATAAGTGTCGTAGCTATCGAATTTTATCGATGGATACTTTGAATTGGCAGTTGTACCACCTGTAAAGCTATAAGTTCCAGCTCCCGAGGGAACAACTGTCCAGGTATAAGTATCGGGTAGATCTTGTGTAGTACCTGTAAGTAAAGTTTGCGTGGGTCCCGTGGTGGTATTGTTAAAATCGTAAGTGGCCAGGTTGCAGAGCGTAATATCGGGCGAAAGTGTAGCCTTTGGACTTTCGTTTACTACAACAGTTTGTGGCGGGCTGGTAATTAGTCCGCATGATGGAGTAGCGGTGCTTAAGGTGATGGAATATGTCCCTGCCGTGGGAAAGCTGAATACAGGTTCTTTGCTTGCAGCACTTGTGCCTCCTACGAAATCTACAGCCGGACTTACAGACCAGGAATATGTGTTAGCGGCATCGCAGATATTATCGAAAACAGAAAGATCGGTTGCTTTTAATGTTGTTCCGGCACAAATTGTATTTGATGGCAAACTGAAATCGGGCTTTGGCGGATCCTGGATGCAGATTTTCATTTCTACAGGATCGGCATCGCATTCACCGGTGATATTCTTTGACTCCAATCGGATAACATGCTCGCCATGACTGGAAAAAACATATTGAAAGTTGAATGATTTTGGTCTGTCTGCCGCTTTAAGTACGCCATCTACATACCAGTTGTAGGTAACATTATTCGGTGCGCAGGCTGCGGTATTGGTGTTTGGGTTTTCGCCCAAAACAGATGTATTGGTAAATACAATATTGGCATTGGTACAACCTGGGTTAGTGAAGGTAAAGGAGTTTACTGGTTTTGTTACTACTTTGGCCGAAGAAGAAACTGGTGTGCCCATCGTTGGACAAAATGCATTTGATACCTTAATGGATACATCAAAAGCATTATAAATTGTTCCCGAGCTGGAGCTGGAGACACTGCCGCATGAGGAGCGTTTGTAAAGGTGTTCAACTAAGCCGTTATTGTTAATGATTTCGCAGAGCGTATATGTTGTAGTGGTTTGATCTCCCCATGCAATTGTATAAATATCACCCGGGTAGTTGTTTTGTATACCCGAGGCAGAAGTTACATCAACGTTAAATTTAAAAGTAGCTGATGGAAGGCATAATACATTATTCCCTGAGTTGGCAAAAGCCGTAATCGCTTTGTTATTGATCAAAAGATAAGCCTTTGTAGCAACCGTTCCATCGGGCATTACCGCTTTTGTATAAATGGTATAATGTGATTGCTGAGCGGTAAAAGATTGTAAAGGTGTAGCAAAAGAAATAGTAGCTGATGTAGAGCCAGTCATTTCGTCGGTAACTGTTGCGGTTACCGAAGTGTTTGCAGTAGATTCATTGTTGAGGGAAAAAGTATTATTCGCTCTGCTGGTACAGTTTCCGAATGTCTCATTATTCACATTCTCATTTAATAGTGTAGAGGTTAATTTTGCTTCTACAGCTGCCCCCGCCTTCACTTCAAAAGGCGAAGATTGCACACTTACCGTAGCAGGGATGGTTGTTTTTACCCGAACCCGGTAACCTGTACCTGGTGTTAGGCTGTTAGGAAGTAATCCGTTTATGTAAGTGCTGTAAAAGCCTGCGTAATTGCCTATAAGGGTTTCTGTAGCGAAATTTCCATTCTGATCTGATAGGTAGAGCTGGAACTGATTGCCTTGTGATATGCAGCTTGTTGGTACTTTAAATGGAACAGCAATGGTGCTGCCTGGGGTATATGGTCCCGGATCTACCAGGCCAATGCTTACCTGAGCTAAAACGTTCGACGTGAGTAAAAATGTCCAAAAAAATAGGACAAAAGAAAACCACTTCCTTTTACAACGAATCTTCATAGACATTTAATAATAAGGATTGATTTTTATTGCGTTCCGGGGGGATTCATTAATTACCTGATTTTATCAATATCAGAAATGAGTACTAGGCCTAAGACACATCAATAAATATTCGCTTTAAAGTACGTAGTTTTTGGCTTACATCGCCAAAATTTTACACCAAAAATACTAAACCTGTAGGTGAAGGAGTGATAAAGCTTCTTTATGATATAATAAGGCATAAAAAAAACCCTCAAGGTATAATTACCTGAGGGTTTTTTTACACGAAATTATTTCGCTGCGATAGAATGGTATTACATCATACCACCCATGCCGCCGCCGCCCATTGGAGGCATTGGCGCACCACCTTCTTCAGGTTCATCTGCCAAAACAACTTCTGTGGTTAATAACATGGCTGCAATTGATGCTGCATTTTCTAAAGCTACACGGCTTACTTTGGTTGGGTCGATAACACCAGCGCCAATTAAGTTTTCGTAAGCACCGGTACGTGCATTATAACCAAAATCAGCAGTACCTTCCTTAACTTTTTGTACTACGATTGAACCTTCAATACCTGCGTTTTCGCAAATTTGACGTAATGGTTCTTCAATAGCACGGCGGATAATCTGAATACCTGTGTTTTCGTCTTCGTTAACACCTTTTAAATCAGCAATAGAAGCTACGGCGCGGATGAAAGCTACACCACCACCAGCAACAATACCTTCTTCTACAGCTGCACGGGTTGCGTGTAAAGCATCATCAACACGATCTTTTTTCTCTTTCATTTCAACCTCACTGGCTGCACCAACATAAAGTACTGCAACACCGCCAGCTAATTTAGCTAAACGCTCCTGTAATTTTTCTTTATCGTAGTCAGATGTAGTGGTTTCGATTTGCGCTTTAATCTGGTTAACACGTGCTTTAATATCGTCTGTGTTGCCTGAACCGTTAATTACAGTCGTATTGTCTTTATCAACAACAACTTTCTCTGCAGAACCTAAGTAAGTTAAATCAGCGTTTTCTAATTTGTAACCTCTTTCTTCAGAAATAACAGTACCTCCGGTTAAGATCGCGATGTCTTCTAACATTGCTTTTCTTCTGTCGCCAAATCCCGGAGCTTTAACAGCCACAACTTTTAATGACCCACGGATTTTGTTTACTACCAATGTAGCTAAAGCTTCTCCGTCTAAATCTTCTGAAATGATTACTAATGGTTTACCTGTTTGAACAGTTTTTTCTAAAACCGGCAACAATTCTTTCATGTTGCTGATTTTTTTATCGTAGATTAAAATGTAAGGACTGTCTAATTCAGCTTCCATTTTATCTGCATTGGTAACAAAGTATGGAGATAAGTAACCTCTGTCAAACTGCATACCTTCTACTGTTTTCACTTCAGTTTCAGTACCTTTTGCTTCTTCAACGGTGATTACACCATCTTTACCAACTTTACCCATTGCTTCAGCAATTAAAGCACCGATTACTTCATCATTGTTAGCAGAAATAGACGCAACCTGTTTGATCTTGTTATTGTCTTCGCCAACTGTTTGTGATTGTGTTTTTAAGTTTTCTACAACAGCAGCAACCGCTTTATCGATACCGCGTTTTAAATCCATTGGGTTTGCACCGGCGGCTACGTTTTTAATACCAGTAGTAATAATTGCCTGAGCCAATACAGTTGCTGTAGTAGTACCATCACCCGCAATATCAGCTGTTTTAGATGCTACTTCTTTAACCATTTGAGCCCCCATGTTCTCAACCGCATCTTTTAATTCGATTTCTTTCGCCACCGTAACACCATCTTTGGTAATTGCTGGTGATCCGAATTTTTTATCGATAATTACGTTACGTCCTTTTGGACCTAAGGTTACTTTTACTGCATTTGCAAGAATATCAACACCTCTTTTCAGGGCGTCGCGTGCTTCTACGTTATATTTTACTTGTTTAGACATTTTAAATTTTGTTTTTAAAGTTTTAATGTTGGAAGGTTGAAATGTTTCAATCCATCCGATTTATACAACATTGTAACATTTAACGTTACAACATTTCAATTGATCTACCCAACAACAGCGTAAATATCAGTTTCGCGCATGATCAGGTAATCTTTACCTTCATAAGGGAACTCTGTACCACCATATTTACCATAAATTACAACATCGCCAACTTTTACGCTCGCTTTTTTACCTTCAGAATCTTCTTCAGAAACAGAAACTACAGTTCCTTTAGATGGTTTTTCTTTTGCAGTATCAGGGATATACAAGCCTGATGCAGTTTTTTCTTCAGCTGCGGCCGGTTCAACGATTACTCTGTTCGAACTGCCAGCAATTGGTTTAAGGTTTAACGCCATAACTTTTATTATTTTTTATTTTGATTTGAATTTTTAACTATGCATACAATTAACACTTTTTATGCCAAGTGATTTTCAGGGACAAATTTTCACCAAACTGTCAATCTTTTCATGCTAATGGTTTGTGGGTGTGTCAGCATGGCAGTTTGTTACGGCTTTTAGCTAATCTGTTTGTCCAATGAGGCCGGAGATCAGGCATTGCGTAAATCGGATTAATCATAGTAGAATCCTATCTATAGTTCCTTTTCAGTTAAATATTTCCAATACCTTTTGGGTACGTGCTGAACATGAAGTTTAGTATTTTTACGGGCTACAATATTGGCGCTTTTGAAATAATCTTTCCAGAGCGTTGCATACAAAGCTTCGCTATCATCCATTAAAATTGATGCCGGACTCTGTTTGTTTATTCCATTGGTAAAGCTGATTGTAATTTCTTCAACCGAAGTTAAATTATAATGCAAACCATATTTCCGTTTTAAATCATAAATAACCCATTGCTGGTCGGCATACCGGTTCTTAAAATGATTGGATATTAAAGGTAGCACATTAAAATCAGGATCGATACCTGCATAAAATATCCCATCTCCGGTTTTCTGAAAGCGGATAAAGGCCTCCATCCGGTGTTTTTCCCGTTCTACGCTTTTAGCATATTTAGAAAGGGCAATGATATGCTCGTTTCCATAATTGCTTTCTGCACCTGAAGCATGGTTAAAAATGTAAATTGAAAATTGAAAAAGATGATTGTAAGCTTCGGGAATTTCGGATAGATAGCTGCAATAAAATTTGCGGAGCCAGTCTTTCTTTAATTTTTTCTGAAGTCCGGCCCAAACACGGTCGGCCTTGGCTCCATCGGTAATTACCGTAAAACTTTCTGCAAAAGCTTCCGGCTGGAACATTTCGGTGGGTTTGAGCGTTGCTTTGCCTGGTTTGCGTTCAAACCATTCAAAAACGGCTGTTAAAAGTCCTTGTAGCGAACCATCAAAAATGTAGGTCATATTTTTATTTTCAGGTTTTACATCAGTCGTCATTCCAGCGCAAGGGGGAATATTATTGTAATAGCTTTAAGATTATTGATAAGTATTCCCCTGTTTCAATAGCATTCAGGATCACTCCGTGTTCACGATCAAGTTGGGGCTGGCGCATCTCCCTGAGCGGGATAGCGCAATTAAAACAAAATCATCTGGTTACTATCGGTTTTTAGATATTTACTTTTGCTTTCGGCCAGAATAAAAGCCTTGATCTGCGTACCTTGATAATCTTTTAACTGATAAGGGCTGTCGGAGCAAACAATAAAATGTTTGGCTTTATTGTAGGCTATGCCTATTTTCCTGAGCTGATCAATCCTGAGTTTACCAAATTTACGCGCCTGGACAATTTTCTTTGCCGACATTACGCCGATTCCAGGCACCCTCAGTATCATTTTATAATCAGCGGTGTTGATATCTACCGGAAAATGTTGCATGTTTCTGATTGCCCAGCTTAATTTTGGATCAATATCAATATCAAGGTTAGGATTGGCATCGTTTAAAATTTCCTGTACTTTAAACCCGTAAAAACGCATCAGCCAATCGGTTTGATACAAACGGTTTTCCCGTAACAACGGTGGTTGGGTACCCAATATAGGCATTCTGGTATCGTTGCTGATGGGTACATAACCGGAATAGTATACCCGTTTTAAAGAAAAATTTTTGTAAAAGGCATTAGCTGTATACATAATGTCTTTATCACTTTCCGGTGTGGCGCCAATAACCATTTGGGTGCTTTGCCCTGCAGGTACAAATTTTGGGATATGTTTGATCAGTTTTTTATCTGCTGAAAACTGGGAGATCTGTTTTTGCACAAAGTCGAGTGGTTTAATTACGTCTGCATGGTTTTTTTCAGGGGCCAGAAGTTTTAGCCCGGCTTCGGTAGGCATTTCCAGATTAATGCTCATCCGGTCGGCATACAAACCCGCTTCTTTAATTAATTCATCGCTGGCGCCGGGAATGGTTTTTAAATGGATGTAACCGTTATAATTTTGCTCTAAACGTAACTTTTTTACCACTAAAAGCAATCGTTCCATGGTAAAATCGGCATTTTTAAAAATCCCTGAACTTAAAAACAAGCCCTCTATGTAGTTGCGGCGATAAAAATTCATAGTCAGTTCTACCACTTCATCTACGGTAAAAGCCGCACGCTTTATATCATTACTTTTACGTGAAACGCAAAATAAACAATCGTAAATGCAGTGGTTAGTGAGCAGGATTTTTAAGAGCGAAACACATCTGCCATCTTCTGTGTAGGTATGGCAAATGCCCGAACTGTGGCTGTCCCCGAGTCCTTTGCTGTCATTTTTTCTCGTGCCGCCGCTTGATGAACAGGAAACATCATATTTAGCAGCGTCGGCAAGAATATTTAATTTTTCACGGATACGATCAAACATAGGGATATATTTTACTAACAAAGATAGTCTAAATAACTAAAAATATTAGTAAATAAATTAGTTTAATCCATTCGAATAGGGAATAATCGCATGCAGTTAAGGTTATTTACCTTCCCATTCTTTGTAAAAGTGTTCCAGGTAAAGTAGCATAAAATCGTGTCTTTCTGTTGCCATTGCTTTTCCTGCTGCGGTGTTCATCAGATCTTTTAATAAAAGCAGTTTTTCATAAAAGTGGTTAATGGTTGGTGCGGTTGTATTTTTATAGCTTTCCTTATTGAGGTGTTTTTCCGGTAAAATTGCAGGGTCGTAAAGCACCCTGTTTTTAAATCCTCCATAGGTAAAAGCCCTGGCGATACCGATAGCCCCTATGGCATCTAAACGGTCTGCATCCTGTACAATTTGCAGTTCTTTTGATGTAAAACCTGCACCATCAAAACTATTTTTGAACGACATGTTCTGGATAATCAGTTTAACATGCGCAATTATATCAGCATCAATATCAATCGACGATAGGAACGATGCAGCTATGTTTGGTCCAAGTTCCTCATCACCACTATTGAATTTAGGATCAGCAATATCATGCAGTAAGGCGGCGAAACAAACTACAAGTTCATCGCCATTTTCCTGTTGATTAATAGTTTGCGCAGTTTTGAAAACACGCTCAATATGAAACCAATCGTGACCTGCTTCGGCATTAGCCAATGTTTTTTTTACAAAGTCGATGGTTTTTTGAATGGAGACCTGCATAGTTGAAATTTTGCTCCAAAGGTATTGGAATTATATGCAGGGCACAAGAAATGATATCAACAGCAACAGTTTAGCTTGCTGTTCTTTTCTCGTCATCAGCAATGATTTTTATCAAGTCACCGTGATTTAAGGTCAATAAATGTGCTACATCAACTTCCAAAATGGCTGCAATCTGAAATAAACGATCGATAGTTAATTTGCTATAACCGAGCTCAATTTTGCTGTAAGCATTTTGGGATATTTTTAGTTTCGCTGCCAGATAATCTTGAGTGTAATCTCTGTATTCTCTAATTTTTCTAATATTCCCCGCAACATTCCTTGTTTTTAAAGCTAATACATCTTCCATAAATCGGATAAATTTTTAATATTTTTTACTTATGTACGAAAGTTTTACTCCTATAGATTTTAAGAGCATAACTTTTAGCGCATTTAAGAATTACACGTAAAGGGGATGAATTATATGGGTAACAAAGTCAGGCGTAAAATGTTTGGTGTTTACTTTAGCCAGGGGTTAGATTTTGTAAAAGTTAGTCTTCTTGAAATTGCAGAAGCCAGACGGAAGCAGTATGATATTAAAAGATATGAGGTGAGAAGCGGTCAACAAATTAAAGAAAGCTAGAGATTAAGTTTTCATGAAGGACTAATATAGGCCCCAGTCATCTTCAAACTCATCTTTTTCAAAATATTTAACCCACTCTATAAAAAGTAGACGAAATTTTTCAACTTCGTCTAAAACGATGTCTTTATATTCCGGGGTACATATTTCAAACATGTCTGCAGCTCTTACCTGGGTTTCCAGTTCGCGGCAGTTGGTTCTGATGATAGAGGCATTTTCCATCCTCAAAATATACATGTCTGCACCTTCTGCACCAACAATTTTGGGGCATAACATCATGGCATTTTGCATAATCAGGTTAGCAGTCATTTCCGCCATTTCTCCCTCAAGTGTTTCGCAGAAAAGGGCAGCATATTTGTAAAGGGCTCTGGCCTGATTGTACAGGCTTTTAGCCCTGGTCACTTTCAACCTAACCTTTTCAGCATCATCGCTTGAAAGGCTTTCATCCGCCTCATCGTCCCGGCCAAATCGGCTAAAATGTTCCCATTCGGGCATATGATCCATGTCATCAAATTCCATACTTGTCAAATTTCTGCGTTGATACGTAACAAAGCGTAATATATTAATTTCCAGTAAAAAGGCTATGCATCGGTTAATGGTGCCCTGCGAGATCCTTCATATAATTCATATTCTAATAAACGGCAATCTAATTTACCGTTATAAAATTCAATTTTTTTAGCCGCTTTTAACCCAATTTTTTTTGCAAGATCAGGATTTCCGGTGAAAATATAACCAGCGTAGCCCTTACATTTTGTCTTCATAAAATCACCCATCCGTTTATAGGTCAGTTCCAACTTGCTGTGCACACCTAAACGTTCACCATATTCGGGGTTAAAAATAACAACACCTTTACCATCTTCAGGAACAGGCGTTAATTCAAAATCGCAGACCTGAAATTCAATTAATGTGTCAACACCTGCTGTTTTTGCATTTCTGCGCGTTACTTCTACTGCATCTTCCGACAAATCGGAAGCTACAATTTTGAAATCAACGCTTTTAATTACCTGATCTTTTAGGATTCTGCGTTCAGCAAAAAAAACTTCCTCATCATAACCCAATATGTGCATAAAGCCATAATTCATGCGGTATAAACCAGGAGCGCGGTTGGTGGCTAAAAGGGCGGCTTCAATAGCTAAGGTACCTGATCCGCACATGGGGTTTATAAATGCTGATTTTTTATCCCATTTAGTTGCTAAAATAACTCCGGCAGCCAGTGCCTCTAACATCGGGGCTTTCCCTGGTATTTTCCGATAACCATGTTTGGCAAGGGTTTCGCCAGATGTATCCATAAAAACATCAGCATCAGCATCTTTCCAATATAAATGCACAACCGTTTTATTGGCGTCCGATCCTGAGTTCGGACGAATGCCCTTTTTCGCTTTCATGCGGTCTACAATTGCGTCCTTTACCTTTAGGTTTGCAAAAAGTGGTGTAGTAATATTAGGGTTATCAACATTTGAGGTTACGGAAAAATAACCCGAAAAATCAATCAGTTCTTCCCATTCAATGGCTGCAATTTCATTATAGAGATCATCTGGAGTAACAGCTTTGAAACTTTTTATGGCATATAGAATCTGGCTGGCGCAGCGCAGGTTCAGATTTAGTTTAATACACTCTGTAAGGGTGATATTGAGTTCAACGCCGGTAGCAAAAGACCGCTCAATGGTGTAGCCTAAAGCCGTAACTTCTTCTTGTAAGTAGGGCGAAAGGCGCTTATTGCAGGTAATAATTACCTTGCTTTTATTGTGGAAAACTTGCATCATAATATATGCGAAGTTATCAATAAAATTATAGAGATTTGATGTTTATAGTACATTAAGTAGTATTAGTTATGGAAATTAAAGGAAAAGTACACGAAGTAGGTGCCACGCAACAGATAAGTGAAACGTTTAAAAAACGTGATTTAATAGTAGAATACGCAGAAAATCCAACATACCCAGAATATATCCGTTTTGAGGCTTTACAAGATAAAACTGCATTATTAGATACATTTAAAGCAGGCGATGAGGTTGAGGTTTTCTTTAATTTACGTGGTCGTCCCTGGACAGATAAAATGGGTAAAACATCATATTTTAACAGCTTGGTTATTTGGCGTATCAATGCAGTTGCTGCAGGCGCTCCGGCAGCTACGCCAGCTTATGCAGCTCCGGTTGATGTAAGCAATGCGCCAGGAGAAGATGATGATTTGCCTTTCTAAATAAAGATTCTTTTTTAAGCAAACAATTTTGAACCATGCCGAGGCTTAGCTTCGGCATTTTTTTTGACCTGCCAGGCTTCCGAAGTTTATATGCCCCATGCCGGATAAACATCGGAAGTCTTCCCGCTGTTAAAATATGTTAAAAACAAACACTTCGCTCTACTAATCAGTATTTTTGATATCTGTTTAAATTTAAGAAGATTATGCCCGGTTTTTTTGTTTTTAAAAACCGATCTGGTTTATGAAGAAAAGAAGTTTTTGGCTAATTACGGTTTTAATGACGGTTGCGCTGCTTGGCGTATTCGTAATGCAATTGTATTACATACGGGAATCGTATAAACTCAAATCACAGCTTTTTGATGAACAGGTAAATCAAACATTAACGTCGGTTGTAAATAAACTACAGCGTAGAAATGTTGCCGATCACTTAAACCGCAAAGATGCTGAAAATAAGTTAAAGCAGTTGCAGGATTCCAGACAGCGTGCACTGGATATTAAGGATTTACGGCAACAGTATGCGCAGGAAGCAGAACTGCGGCAGGCGGAGCGCGAAAACCAGATTGAGAGCTACCTGAACCAACAGGACAGTATTATCCGGGTATCTTATCGTGCGCCAAATGTAATTTCTGAACGGGAATATACCTCATTAAGTTCGGAAAACGGCGACAAACTGGATTTGCAGATGGATGCCATCATTGACATTAAGAGCCTGATCTTGAAAGGTTATAGTATGCGTACCAAACCTTTTACCGCACCACCCAAAACATTTGAGTTTAAAAGTCTGCAGAGTTTACCTGATACATTGAGATATCTGGTTTTTGATCCGAGGGATGGTAGCCCGGGTTTTGCAAACGTTCCAAAAATTCCGAACGATTTACAGAAAAAATTTCAACGTGAGGATGAAATTGAACGTAAAAAATTGGCGCTTAAAATTGCAGCGCTAGGTAAGGATACTTTCTCGTATACCCGTTCAAGTGTAGTTGAGGATGTATCCAAAGAAATGCAGGAAACCAATGTGCCTATTTATAAGCGCATTAATTTTAGCGCTTTGGGCCGTTTATTAAAACAGGAACTCTTAGCCAATAACATTACGCTAGTGCCTTCTTACCGGATTTCGCTTGCCCGGAAAGATTCGACCATTTTTATGATGGCATCTCATGTTAAAGGAGCGTTTTTGCCGGAAAATACGTATAAAACGCCTTTGTTCGGAAATGATATTTTTCGCGATCCCGGCATGCTAGTCGTCAGTTTTCCAAACAAAAATTCAGCTATTATCGCTAATCTGAGTGCTACGCTTGCATCGTCAATTGGTTTGTTGCTGGTGCTGGTTTTCATCTTTTCTTATACCCTTTATGCTATTTTGAAGCAGAAGAAACTGTCGGAAATGAAAACGGATTTCATTAATAACATGACGCATGAGTTTAAAACGCCTGTAGCAACGATTATGATTGCCAGTGAGGCCTTAAAAGATCCGGAAGTGACAGAAGATAAGGCACGGTTGAAACGTTTGGCCGGGATCATTTATGATGAGAATGTTCGCCTGGGAAGCCATATTGAGCGTGTTTTAAGCATTGCCCGCTTAGAGAAGGGAGAGCTTAAAATGGAGAATACAGAAGTAGACGTGAACGACTTGATTGTAATTGTATTGGATAGCATGGAGTTGCAGCTACAGAAAAGGAATGCCGTAATTAATGTGCATACCGATGCAGAAAATGCTGTTGTATATGGTGATGAGCTTCACTTATCTAACGTCATTTATAACCTGATTGATAATGCGAACAAATACAGTCGTGATACCCCTGAGATTACCATTACTACCCGTAATGCCGGTAAGAATTTAGTTATCGAAATAGCGGATAAAGGCATTGGCATGACCAAAGAGCAGTCAAAAAGGATTTTTGATCAGTTTTATAGGGTGCCAACCGGTAATTTACATGATGTTAAAGGCTTTGGCCTGGGTTTAAATTATGTTCACGATATTATTAAAAAACTGAACGGGACGGTTAAGGTTAGTAGTGAAAAGGATAAAGGAACAACGTTCGAAATATCTTTACCTTTATAACACAGAAATGTTGATACGAATGCCAAGTTTATCGGTACAGCAAAATTGAAGGGGGCTATATAGTGGCGTATTAATCTGATCATGATGGTAAAACGATCACATATCCTTAATCGAATACTAATTTGGCTTTAAAGCCATTTATGTAATAAACACAAGAAAATGAAAAAAATACTTCTGGTAGAAGACGACCCAAATTTAGGTTTATTGTTACAAGACTATCTGCAGCTGAAAGGTAAGTTTGATGTGGTGCTTTGTACTGATGGGGAAGATGGATTAAAAGCATTTAATAAGCAGAGTTTTGACTTATGCATTCTGGACGTGATGATGCCTAAAAAAGATGGCTTTACCTTGGGTAAAGATATTAGAAAGGTAAACACACAGGTGCCTATTATTTTTGCAACGGCAAAAACCATGTTAGAAGATAAATCTGCTGCTTATGATTTAGGTGGAGATGATTACATTACCAAGCCTTTTCGGATTGAGGAGCTTTTATTGCGCATTAACGCGATGTTTAAGCGGATAGCAAATAAAACAGATAACAATGATGAGGTTGCTGAAACGCAGTTTTCTATCGGTCGGTATCATTTCGATTATACCACTCAGATTATCACCGATAATGATCATCAGCAAAAACTATCTACCAAAGAGGCTGAGCTTTTACGGCTATTGTGTTTAAAAAAGAATACCGTTTTAACCCGTGAGGAAGCCCTGTTAAGCATTTGGCACGATGACAACTACTTTAACGGAAGAAGCATGGATGTATTTTTAAGTAAACTGCGTAAGTATCTCAAGGCCGATCCTTCGGTTGAAATTATTAACGTACACGGAAAAGGTTATAAGTTGCTGGTGAGTTAGATCAGTGTTAAGTGTCGGAATGTTGTAAAGTTAACATGTTCCTGGCGCCAAAATCAACTTTCCAAACATTAAACCTTACAACTTTTTACTCCTCTTAAATATACAGGTTCTCCTGAATAACCGGAATGATGCCGCGTTCCTGTGCCAGTTTAAACAAGGTATCAACTGCTTTACGGCCTTCTTCGCCAAGGTTGATGCTGTATTTATTTACATACAGTTCGATGTGTTTGTACATCACGCTTTCTTCCATGGCCTGCGCATGCTGGCGGATAAAATCGATGCCTGATTTTGGATGGGCAAAAGCAAACTCAACGGATTGGCGGATCAGACGGTTAACTTTTAGCTGTACCTCGCGGTCTAAATTGCGGTTAATCACAATTCCCCCTAATGGAATAGCGCAACCGGTAAGTTTTTCCCAATAATCACCCAGATCAACAATCCTGGTCAAACCCTTGTCCTGATAGGTAAACCTGTTTTCGTGGATGATCAGGCCTAAATCAATCTGCTCATTAATCAAGGCTGATTCAATTTCTGAAAACACAAGTTCTTGTTTGTTTTGCAAGTGTGGATAGGCAATTCCCAATAAGAAATTGGCAGTAGTATATTTTCCGGGTATCCCGATTTTGAGTTTATTGTTTAGCGTTTGGAGTTGATGATCGTCTGGACCTTCAAACTGTTTTTTGCTGATCAATAAGGGGCCGACACCGAAGCCCAGGGCGCTGCCGGCATCTAATAAAGCGTACTGATTAGCTACGTACGCAAATGCATGAAAACTTAACTTGGTAATATCTAATTCGCCCCTAAGTGCCTTTTGGTTTAGGGTTTCAACATCATCATAGTAAACCTCAAATGTTAATCCCTCCGTATCAATTTTATGGTGAATGAGCGCATCGAAAATAAATGTATCGTTAGGGCAGGGAGAAAATCCAAGTGTAAGTTTCATCTATTTATTTTTTTGTTTTCAGTTGTTAGATGGAGCCTTTTACAATTAAATAATTATTTCAATTGTGTTTGGTTCATAAACCAAAATTAAGTACTGCGGTAAACTAATTGGTCATAATCAGTTCATTTCTCCAATAAACGCGATGGCCCAGTCGTTTAAGTTCTTAATGGCCAAACCAATTTTCCAATTGTCTTTATTTCTCGGTTCTACATAATTAGAGATGCTTCTGATCTGCAAACTTTTAATATTTAATTGTTTACAGGCATAAAAAACAGCGGCGCCTTCCATGCTTTCAGTAGTTGGATTTAACCGGCTTATCAAATTTTTAATGCTTTTCTCACTTCCCGTTACACAGTTTACGGTAATGCCGCTAACAGTGGGCAGGTTAATGTTCTCTGCTGTTGTTGAAGTGTAGTGGTTTTCCCCAAAACCTAAATCTACGATGGTCAGAAATTCATCTTCATTCTCCGCACCCAATTCAGCAAAAGTATCTTCAGTAATATTTAGTACGGTACCTAAGGCGATATTACGGTCGAAGCTGCCGGCGATGCCTAAATTAACCACCAGGCTATATTTAGATGAAAGATATCTTCCCAGGGCAAAGGCTGTTGCTACCATTCCAACTCCGGTAATCAGCAGGTCAAAATTTTTACTTTCAACAAAATCAGTGTCGGGTAAATTAAAGTGCTGGTATAGGAAGGTAAGTTCAGCTTTTGTAGCCGCAACAACTAAGGTTTTCATTAAGTAAAGTTAACGAAATAAGTGGAATGTAAGGTGGATGAGGAAAACAGGACCAGTATATCCTGTGATGAAAAATGTAAAATGGAAGATGGAATGCGAACAGATCTGGAATGAATTTGGGCAAGACATATTTACATCATCCATTATCCGCCAAACATCATCCATTTTATCCGTATATTTGTATTTTATTTTATAGTAATGATTTACATAACGAGAAAAGCATCATTTAATGCGGCGCACAAATTGGCGCGTACCGATTGGGATGATGATAGAAACAATGAAGTTTTTGGTAAATGTGCCAACCCAAACTGGCATGGCCATAACTACTGGTTATATGTTACCGTTAAGGGCGAAGTAAATCCGGAAACAGGTTTTCTGGTTGATTTAAAATGGCTGAAAGACGTAATGAATGACTATGTGGTAGACAAGGTTGATCATAAAAATTTAAATCTTGATGTGGATTTTATGAAAGGCAAACTGGCTTCGACCGAAAATCTGGCCATCGAAATCTGGAAACAGCTTTGGGGTCCGATCGAAGCTAGCGGCGCAATTCTGCATTGCGTAAAAATCTATGAAACCGAAAATAATTTTGTTGAATACTTTGGTTAAAAACCTAAATTAATGAGCAGTAAAGACATATTAAAAGGCGAATCGAGAGACGGCTATGTAAAAATAGACCGCTATAACGAAAATAAAATTGAAGCGGTAGCCTCACATTATAAAGATATTCTTAGCCAGTTGGGCGAAAACCCGGAGCGCGAAGGTTTACTAAAAACACCTGAGCGTGTGGCTAAAGCATTGCAGTATTTAACACATGGCTACGATTTAAAGCCAGATGAAATCCTAAGGTCAGCCATGTTTGAAGAGGATTACAGCCAAATGGTGGTGGTTAAGGATATTGAGGTTTATTCGATGTGCGAACACCACATGCTGCCATTTTTTGGCAAAGCACATATTGCTTATATCCCTAACGGGCATATTGTAGGTTTAAGTAAAATTCCTCGTGTGGTTGATGCTTTTGCGCGTCGTTTACAGGTACAGGAACGCTTAACGAACGAAATCAGAGATTGTATCCAGAATACCCTTAGCCCGATGGGTGTGGCGGTAGTGATGGAGTGCAGGCACTTATGCATGTCTATGCGTGGAGTGCAAAAGCAAAATTCGGTCACCACAACATCGGCCTTTACAGGAACCTTTTTAAGTAACGATAAAACAAGAGCCGAGTTTTTGAGGTTAATTACCGCGAGTTTAGATTAATTGTATCAGGTAAAAAGTAATAAGTATCAAGTAAGGTATAAATAATAACGCTAGCCGCCAAACGCGATACACCAAACTAATTATAATGAAAGCATATATTTTTCCCGGACAGGGAGCACAGTTTGTAGGTATGGGTAAAGATCTTTATGAAAACCCAAAAGCTGCAGCATTATTTGAACAGGCCAACGAAATTATTGGTTTCCGCATTAGCGACATTATGTTTAGCGGAACAGATGAAGAGCTTAAACAAACTAATGTAACCCAACCGGCAATTTTTTTGCATTCGGTTATTTTAGCCAAGGTTTTAGGCGATGATTTTAAACCAGATATGGTTGCGGGTCACTCTTTAGGCGAATTTTCGGCTTTGGTTGCTGCAAATGCATTGAGCTTTGAAGATGGATTAAAATTGGTTATTGCCCGCGCAAATGCCATGCAAAAAGCATGTGAGGCACAACCGTCAACCATGGCAGCAATTTTGGGTTTAGCTGATGAAGTGGTTGAAAAAATCTGCGCAGAAATTGATGCCGTGGTAGTGCCAGCAAATTATAACTGCCCTGGCCAATTGGTTATTTCAGGAAGTATTGAAGGTATTGATCTGGCTTGTGCCAAATTAACGGAAGCAGGAGCAAAAAGAGCATTAAAATTGAATGTTGGTGGTGCATTTCACTCCCCTTTAATGGAACCGGCAAAAATTGAATTACAGGCTGCTATTGAAGCCACTAACATCGCATCTCCAATCTGCCCAGTTTATCAGAATGTTGATGCCAGGCCATATACAGACCCCGCTGAAATAAAAGCCAATTTAATTAAACAATTAACCGGTGCTGTGCGTTGGACACAAACAGTAGGCAACATGCTTGCAGATGGTGCAACTGAATTTGTAGAAGTTGGTCCGGGCAATGTATTGCAGGGATTGGTTAAAAAAGTAAGCCGCGAAGTACAGACAAGCAGTGCTGTTTTAGCTTAATTTATTCAAATAGAATGAATAGTGCCAACGCCATAAACGAGAAGTTTATGGCGTTGCTTTTTATCAATATTTAATATCTTTATCCGTAGATGAAAATGAGCTTTGGTATAAAAATAAGATTTCTATTGCTTGTTTTGGGCTGTTGCCTTATTGCAACCTCTATTTCGCTAAGCAGGTTTACCACCAAAAGTGAACTGTTAGAACACGATGGAGCGGAAATCCAGCAAAACCTTTTGCTTAAAGAAAAAGCCGTACAAACATTTTTGGCCAATAAGCAGGAAGTGGCTAAAGCTAGGCAGTTTCATCTGAACCCTAAAGATGCCATTGATTTCATTACAACCTATCGCGAGAGTAATGGAATAAATTTATTGACCTTTGAAAATAACCAGCTCAAGTTCTGGAGTACTTATAAAGTTTCTGAAATAGACCCGGCTACTTTAAAGGAAGGCAGTTCTGTACTGTTTTTTTATAATGGCTGGTATGAGGTCATTAAAAGTACGCAGGGCAATTTCAGTCTCGTTTTCCTGATTTCCATTCAATCACAATATCCTTTTAAAGAAACCAAGTATTTTAAGAGTGATATTGACCCTATTTTATCCAAAACAAAAATACTAACCTTTGCGTCTTTTACAGATAAGGATGTTTATGTTATCAAAAATCTGGAAAACAAGTTTTTATTCGGATTAAAAGTAAAACCTGGTTATGCTGAAACCCATTATTCAGGTACACAATTGTGGTTGTTTGTTGCGGGCATGTTGTGCATCTGCATGTTCTTCAATTCTTTAAGTTCATTCATTGCCAGGCGTGGACATATTGTTTGGGGTACGTTTCTGCTGTTGTTTTTCTTTCTGGCTTTTCGGTTAACAGATCTGTATTATGGCTGGTTTAACCACCGGTTTACCTTGGATCTGTTTGATCCGAGGATATATGCAGATAATTTTCTGATGCCTTCTTTAGGCGATTTTCTCTTAAACGTTATCGCGCTCACCTGGCTACTCCTTTTTATGTATAACCATAAGGAACAATACAAATTTCCGGAATGGATAAAGCGGAGTAAAACAATCGGAATTATTATCCAGGCTGTGTTAATGGTGTTGATAGGGCGAATTGTTTGGGATACAGATGATATCTTTTTTGGATTGATATTTAACTCGAAAATTAATTTTGATATCGTTAATATCCTTAAGCTTAGCGGAACAAGCTGGGTAGGTATTGTGATTTTATGTTTGGCATGGTTCCAGATTTACCTGATCACCGCTATCTCAGCAAAGGTAAGCAGCCAGTTAAACGTAAGCAATAGGATGCGCGTAATTATCTTCCTGTTCGGCTTTACTGGCGTTTTTATCTACAAGTTAGTGGTAGGTTTCAATGCATTTTTTATCGTTTTCGCACTTGTATTATTTATTGTGGCGAGGGCTGTTTATTTAAAAGAGAAGAACTTTTCAATCGGCATGTTTGCCATTGTGTTTTTCTGTCTCGCTTTCAATACATCTATTAAGTATACCAAGTATAAAGACATTAAAGAAAGAAGTTTACGTGAACCTCTGGCCAGAAAAGTGCAATCTTCTGAAGATCCGAATGCTATAGTTGCTTTGGGTACTTTAGGCAATGAAATTGTTAAAGATAGCTTTCTGACGAGCTACTTTAGTCAAAATAGGGAAGGTAATTATGCTGTACTCAAAAATCACATTAAAGATTATTTAGATGGCTATTTAAGCCGCTACGACTATCAGATCTATCCCTATAACAAACTGGGTGCTGCAATTGAAAATGCTGATGCACCCCCGATTGATAAGTATAAAAAGCTAGTGGAGGCTGGTTCAGTTAAAATAGATGGATCTAACTTTTTTTATCAGGTAAACAATACATTTGGTTATCAGGATTATTTTGGAATCATCTCAGTGGTAAACAATGGCAGTTTACTGGGTACGCTGGTTATCGAACTCAGGTCCAAACCATATAATTATAATAACCGGCTACCCGATCTTCTCGGAGATCAGAAAATGATCAAAGACGAAGATTTTAAAGGTTATTCTATTGCTTTATACAGCAATAATAAATTGCTGAATCAGTCGGGAAATTATACCTATCCTTTAGATGGAAGCATATTTAAAGGCAAAAAGGACGATTTCATCATTAATAATGATGATAAACAGCATTACAGCCATTTGATCTATAAGCCTACTGAAAGCAAAATGGTTGTGATTAGTAAAGAGAAAGTAGATTATGTAGAACGCTTGGCCGCCCTATCATTTTTCTTTTTGATATTTATCATTTTCTCCCTGGTGCTCTATGGTTTAATATGGTTAATCAAAAATCTGGATGATGATAAAGTAGGCTGGTTTAGCATCAACAGGTCTTTAATGATTAATGCCAATAAGATTTTGTATAAAACCAGAATCCAGGTATCTATTGTATTGGCTGTAGTGGCTACACTGGTTATTGTGGGTTGGGGAACCTACTACTATATGAACAATGAATATCGCGGACAGCAAGACACGATATTAAAAGATAAGATAAGAAAAGTTCAGCAGAATTTTGAAAAGCAGGTGTTCAGCAATGGTATTATTGCAAACGATGAGAATGCCGCAGCAGATTTTAATAATTTTGCCGATATCAACAATGCTGATTTAAACTTGTACGATCTGAGCGGAAACTTGATCATGACCACTTATCCCAAGCTGTATAATTATAAAATTATTGGTAAAAAAATGGGGCCAAAAGCGTTCTTTTCATTAAGTGGTCTGCACCGTTCAGAATATATTAACCCTAAGGAGAACATTGGAAGTTTAATTTACGCTGCCGCCTATGCCCCCATCAGGAATGCCCAGAACAAAACGATTGCTTATATCGGTTTGCCGAACTATTCTAACGAAGAGGAGTATAGCGATAAACTGGCACTTTTCGTAAGTAACCTGATTAATCTGTACGCGCTGGTATTTGTAGCTATTGGCGTATTGGCTGTATTTTTGGCTAATCAGATTACAAATCCTTTAACCTTCATTCAGGAGAGTATCAGTAAGACCAAAATAGGGCAGAAGAACGAGCCCATTGTATGGCGGAGGCATGATGAAATCGGTTCTTTAATTAAGGAGTATAACCATATGATTGCTGCTTTGGAAGAGAGTGCAATCAAACTGGCCAGATCAGAACGGGAGAGTGCGTGGCGTGAGATGGCCAAACAGGTGGCTCATGAAATCAAGAATCCGCTAACCCCGTTAAAGTTAGGTGTTCAGTTGTTGGAAAAATCATGGAGAGAGAAAGATCCAAATTTCGAACAAAAGTTTAATAAGTTCAGCAAATCATTTATAGAACAGATTGACAGTCTTTCTAAAATTGCTTCCGAGTTTTCTAATTTCGCCAAAATGCCCGATACCAATCTGGAACGACTTTCTTTGCTTCCGATTATCGAACAGGCAAGAGAAGTATTTAAAAGTACTGAAAATGTAACTATCGATGTGCAGAACAAGAGCGAAAAGGATATCATGATCCTGGCAGACCATGATCAGCTGCTAAGAACATTTAACAACCTGCTTAAAAATGCGATAGAAGCTATAGACGAAGAATCGTTATGCTGCATTACCATCATTATATATGCCGATATGAAAAATGCATATATAGAAATAAAGGACAATGGGAAAGGCATACCACCTTCACTGCAAGATAAAATATTTGTGCCGAATTTCACTACTAAGACATCGGGTACAGGCTTAGGCCTGGCTTTTGTTAAGCAGGCTGTAGAAAATGCTGGCGGTTCAGTTAAGTTTACCTCAATAAACGGTTTAGGAACGACATTCTATCTGAACTTTCCTTTGATTTAAGTTAAAATAAGGTAGATGGATTAATCTGATGGTGGATGTGTTATTTCAACTCCACTTGCGCTTTGCCCATGGTATTGCCATCAGCATATAAAATAACGGTATATATGCCCTTTATAAATGGCTTAGGATTTGTCCAATCGATAACGTAGGTGCTATCGTCATTATTGTAATTGATAAAAATAGAATGGCTGAACTGCATATCCTGTCCGTCAGCCTCAAAATGGTTTTCCTCGTTGGCAAGCAGGTTTCCTGCCGGATCAAATACCCGAAGATAAATGTTATGATGCCCTTTTTCTGCCAATTGATTAGGTACAATGTTAAAACGTACGCTTAACTTTTGGGCAGTAGACGATTTGGTAACCTCAACTTTTTTGCCGCTTGATTTTGTTCTGAAAGCAATAATTTCGGCCCATTGTAACTTTAATGCTGCGGCCGTTTTAACTTTTGCATTTAAATTGGAGTTTTCGCTCTCTAAGTTCGCAGCCTTGTTACTGATGTTTCTGAGCGTATTTTGTAAGCTATCGCGGCTGTTTTTTAGAAAGATATTATCTTTTTGTAGCTGAATAATCTGATCGTTGTAGTTTTTTACAAATGTTTTCAGTTCATTAATCTTTGCATTGGCCCTGTCGATTTCGGCCTGGGTAATCTGGTTCTTTTCTAAAGCTTTCTTTAACTCTTCTATTTTTGTTCGCGCAAGCTTCTGCTCCTCAATGAGTTTTTCGTTCAAATCAAGATTCAAAGCATTAACCTTATCAAGTTCAACCTCAATCTTTTCTACTTCAAGCCGGAGTTTATCTTTTTCTGCACTAACGGTAACAAATCTTTCACTTTGCTTTCGGTCTTTAAAAAACAAGTAAGCATTTGTGCCAATTAGAGCGGCAATAACGATGACAAGGAAGTAAATTTTGTTTCTATCACCCTTATTAATCTTTTGTGGTTCCATTTAATAACACTGTATCTTCTATAAATTAATATACTTTTGTTCTCCATAGGTAAATGGGGGTACACAATTAATTTTATCAAGGCGCAAATTAAAATTTTTAATAAAGTTATAAGAGTTTTTAAAAAAAATCGTTTACTTGCTAATGTTCGATTTGTATACAAATCTACACAAACACACAACCTGAAAAAAATAAGATAAGAAATAATGCTTAAAAACTTCCTATACGCACTTTTATCCTTAACTATAGTACCATATATATTAAATGCACAACCTTCATCAAAAATTGCACCAAAAAGGGAATTTAGAGGTGTTTGGGTGGCTACTGTTACCAATATAGACTGGCCGTCGAGACCCGGGTTAACCATTGATCAGCAGAAGCAGGAGTTGATTGGTATTTTAGAAAGACATAAAAGCCAGGGAATGAATGCCATTATATTGCAGGTCAGACCCGCAGCCGATGCATTTTACGCTAAATCCAGAGAGCCCTGGAGCCAATGGTTAATGGGTAGGCAGGGGCTGGCGCCGGCACCTGGTTACGATCCGCTGGCTTTTGCCATCAAAGAAGCCCATTTCAGGGGAATGGAGCTGCATGCCTGGTTTAACCCTTACAGAGCCAGTATGAGTAGCTCGGCCGTGTTAAGCGAAAACCATGCTTATCGTAAACACCCCGACTGGTTTTTTACCTATGGTGGTAAAAAGCAGTTCGATCCGGGTATTCCTGAAGTGAGGGAATATATCGTACAGGTAATTTTAGATGTGGTAAAAGGCTATGACATTGATGGTATTCACTTCGACGATTACTTTTATCCATATAAATTAGAAGGGCAAACCATTAATGATAGCAATACTTTTAACAAATACCCTAATAATTTCTCAGACATAAAAGATTGGAGGCGCAATAATGTCGATCTGCTTATTAAACAACTTGATGATAGTATCCACCACTATAAAAAATGGGTAAAATTCGGGATCAGTCCGTTTGGTATCTGGAAAAATAAAAATGAAGATCCCGAAGGCTCTGCCACCAGCGGGCTATCTAACTATGCTGAACTTTTTGCCGATAGCCGTAAATGGGTGAGAGAAGGTTGGGTGGATTACATTAATCCTCAGATTTACTTTACGTTCACCAGAAGAGTGGCGCCTTACGGAGTTTTGGTTGACTGGTGGAGCAATAATACTTTTGGCAGACATGTTTATATCGGGCAGGGCGCTTACCTGGTAAACTCAAGGGCAGAAGCCGCATGGAGAAACCTGAGCGAAATACCGAGGCAGATTAGATATCTGAGAGAGAATAACCGCATTCAGGGCAGCGTATTTTTCAGTTCAAAATCATTAAGTACGGTTGCTAAGGCAGTTGGGGATTCGTTAAAGAACGATTTTTATAAATACCCTGCTTTGCCGCCGCAAATGCCATGGCTGGATGAAGTGCCGCCAAACGAACCTCAGTCCTTAACTGCCGATGCATTGAGAGATGGGGTACATTTAAAATGGCAGCTTCCATTGAAGGCAAAGGATGGAGAAACAGCTTCGGGATTTGTGATTTACAGATTTGATGAAGGAGAGAAAATCTCGATACTCGACCCGAAGAACATTGTTAAAATAAGCTTTGAAGATTATCTTTCATTTATTGATACGAGTGTAGAAAGTGGAAAACGGTACAGTTATCTTGTAACGGCATTGGATCGGTTAAAGAATGAAAGCGAGCCTAGTGGGCCTGTTGGTGTAGAGATTCCGCTGGCAAAGGAATAAAAGCTTTTAGTTTTTTTTATTGGTCGATTCTCTTTCTACAACACCCGGATCGAGCACAATATGTTCCATGTTGGCGTATGGGCTTTCCTGATTAATCATTTTCAGAAACATTTTAGCACATTCCTGGCCGATTTTTGAGGCATGCTGATCAATAGTGGACAGGTTGGGTGTAATGTAAGCGGAAAAGGCTTCATTTGCGAAACCGATTACCCCTATTTGAGGTGGCGTTTCATTTATTTCTTTCAACTTTTTAATTACGCCTAACGCCGTAAAATCATCACCTGCAATAATTGCATCGGGTTTATCGCTGCTGCGCATTAATTTTCCTGCGCCAAACCGACCATCTTTAATAGATAAACCGCCAAAAATAATATGGTCTTTTATTACCGGAAGGTTATGGTCTGCTAAAGCTGCTTTGTACCCTTCTAGCCGATCGTTAAATATTTTAATCTGGTGAACAGTGGTTACAAATGCAATTTTTTGATAACCCTGATCTATTAAGTGTTTTGTAGCAATATAACCGGCCTTAAAATCATCGAGTGTAACGGTTGGTACTTTTAAATTGGTGTTTACACGGTCAAATAAAATCAGGGGCTTGTTTTGCTTGATAATTTCGCTAAAGTGGGCGGTATCTTCTGTTTCTAAAGACATTGAAGCCATAATACCATCTACCTGTGCTTCTAATAAAGTTCTTACGCCATTAATTTCATTTTCGACTGATTCATTAGACTGGTAGATAATCACACGGTAGCCGCTGTCTTTCAGGCCATCCTCTATGCAGTGGATAATGGATGCAAAAAAATGTGCCTGTACACTTGGTACAATTACACCAATAATGTGGGTTTTGCCGGATTTTAATGCCGATGCGAGTTTATTCGGGCTATAATTTAATTTTTTAGCCATTTCAACAACGGCTTTTCTGGTCGTATCACTTATCGCCGGAAAGCCACTGAGCGCCCGGGAAACAGTTGACACTGTAATGTCAAGCGCCTTGGCAATGTCGTATATGGTAGTTTTCTTTTTCAATTGGGTAAGAGAGGGACAATCAATTATAGCATTTTTTTACTAAACCTTAATGATAATGTTTTTTTTGTACATAAAATATAATAATACATAAAAACCAAGTACATAGGTTATGGCCCAAACCAGTGAAGCATTTATCGGGCTGAAAAACGGGGTATAACAAGTCTCGTAAAACCAAACCAGGAGGCCTTTTTTGGCGCCATCTGTCTTGGTAATCTGAATGAGGTTTAATACTCTTGGCATTAATCCGGCCAGAAAGAAAACTGTAATGGCATTTACACCATACACAACAAAAGGTGTAGTGAATTTTTTGTAACCCTGCACATCAATGATCCAGTAGCAGAGTGCCAATCCAATAGAGGCCAGGCCGCCTGTATATAACACAAAAGAACTGGTCCATAACGATTTGTTAATCTGAAACTGGAGGTCCCAGAGTAAGCCTAAAATAACTGCAGCAATTCCAGTGGTAAACAACCAAGCCACTTTTGTTGGATTATCTACATCTTTTCTGCGCATCCAAACGCCAACCAGAATGCCAAATAAACAGGTACCTGTTGCCGGCAATGTGCTTAGAATTCCTTCAGGGTCCCAGGTTTTAGATGAAGCCCAGGTATGTGCCTCTGTTAAAATTCCACGATCAATCCAGGCCGCTAAATTTGTTTCTTTTTCCAAATTCGGGTATCCAACTCCCGGTACTGGGATAAAAGTCATTAATGCCCAGTAAACGGCAAGTACCACAATTAATGTTTTAAATATTGTTTTGTTCGAAAATTTAATGAAAATGATACTGCTGATGATGAAAACAATTCCTATTCTTTGTAAAACCCCCAGTAACCTAACCGTTTTAAAAGCTTCGACAATGGTACTATCGGTTGTTAATGCACTGATGATTTTCCCGAAGATAGCTAGAAAGAAGCCCAATAAATATAGGATAATACCACGCTTAACCGCTTTTATGATTGTTTTTTGATGTGTAGAGCGGTCTGCTTTACTGTTGCTCATGGCAAAAGCGATGGAAACACCAACAATCCATAAAAAGAACGGAAAAATCAAATCAGTAGGTGTGCAGCCGTTCCATTCTGCATGCTCCAAAGGTGCATAAATGTGGCCCCAACTACCAGGGTTATTCACTAAGATCATCGCGGCTACAGTTAACCCTCTAAAAAAATCCAGAGATAGCAAGCGTTGTTTAGGTTCAGTCATGATTAGCTGGGTTTGGTTTAGCAAACTAATTTAGACTATTGTTCTTAGAATGAGAAATTACTTGCAAAGTTTAGGCGGACAGCAGTGAGCAAGTCTATGGAAAACTTTCGAAGTCTTCCCACGCCCATGGCATTTGAAACTTCAGAGGATAAAAAATCCTGCTTTGAGCTAACAAAGCAGGATTGAATTATATTTTATTAATCTTCAAATTTCCAGCGAACAAAAGCTTCCATCGCTTCGTATTCTGCTAGTCCAAGCTCGTCATAAGCTTTTGCAGTATCCCGGTTACGGTCTTCAGCCCGTTGCCAGAACTCTCTTGCGTCATCGCCAGGGAAAACCGCCCTGTCTTTCTGGCTCTGGTGTTTAAAAATCGCATATTTTTTGCGCTCAAGCTCTTGCGGAGAGATTGGAACCGCCATTTCGATTTCATGGGTTTCAAATTCATGCCATGCACCGCGATACATCCATAGCCAGCAATCCTGCGCCCAGGCTTCGGTTTTACGTAAGCGTTTCAGGGCTTCTAAAACAATTTTGAAACAAACAATATGTGTTCCGTGAGGATCTTCAAAATCACCGGCAGCATAAACCTGGTGAGGTTTTACCTGCTGCAACAGGGCTATTGTAAGTTCGATATCGGCATCAGTTACCGGGTTTTTCTGAACCTTTCCGCTTTCATAAAAAGGAAGTGCCTGAAAATGGATGTGATCATCTTCCAGACCGCAATATCTTGCCCCGGCAATTGCTTCACCTTTTCTGATAAGTCCTTTAACCGTCTGGATTTCAGGAGTGTCGATCTGGTTTGGTTTTTTCTGCTCAATAAAGGTTCTCATGTTGTTATAAAGCTCCTTTAACTGCGTATTGTCCATGCCCATTTTCTCTGTAAAATCTACATTAAATTCCACAAAACGAAGTGCATCGTCATCCCATACGGCAGTATTGCCTGAAGTTTGATATGCTACATGTACATTATGCCCCTGATCAACCAGGCGTAAAAAAGTACCGCCCATCGAAATCACATCGTCATCCGGGTGAGGAGAGAATATAATCACATTTTTTTGAGCGGGTATGGCTCTTTCCGGACGTTGGGAGTCGTCGGCATTTGGTTTGCCACCCGGCCACCCGGTTATGGTGTGTTGTAACTTATTAAAGATATGGATGTTGATATTATAAACCGGTCCTTTTTCAGTAGCCAGTTGCGCCATACCATTATTGTTATAATCGTCTTCAGTTAATTTTAAGATTGGTTTTTTTAATGTATTGGCCAACCAGATTACTGCCTTTCGGATCAAAGCATCTGTCCATATACAATCTTTAACGAGCCATGGTGTATCAAAACGGGTAAGTTCTGAAGCTGCGGGAGCATCAAGTATAAATTCTACATGATCAGAAAGCTGAAGGTATGTTGCCGGAACTTCACCTGAAATTTCGCCTTCAACAGCTTTTTTGATAATGGAAGCTTTTTTACGGCTCCAGGCCATTAATATAATTTCTCTTGCTTTGAAAATTGTACCGATACCCATGGTAATGGCCTTTGTTGGTACAAAAGTTTTTCCACCGAAATCGCGTGCCGCATCCCGGCGTGTCAAGTCATCTAAAGTAACTAAACGGGTGCCAGAATTTGGTGCAGAACCTGGCTCGTTAAACCCGATGTGACCAGTACGACCGATTCCTAAAATCTGGATGTCAAGGCCGCCAAGATCGCCTATTTTCTTTTCATATTCCACGCAGAAAGCCGGAATATCTTCCAGTGCAAGCGTACCATCAGGGATGTGGACATTTTTTTTGTCAATATCGATATGATTGAAAAGGTTTTCGTTCATAAACGTCACATAACTCTGTGCCGCAGTTGGCGCCATTGGATAATATTCATCCAGGTTAAAAGTGATTACGTTTTTAAAACTCAAGCCCTCTTCTTTGTGCAGTCTAACCAGTTCGGCATAAACTGCAATTGGGGTAACACCTGTTGCTAAGCCCAGTACTGCAGGTGCGTTGTTTGCTTGTTTTGATTTAATGAGGTCGGCAATGCGATGTGCCACATTAATTGAAGCAATTTTTGGATTTTCGAACACGCTTACGGGTAATTTCTCGAAACGTGTCTCCTCCAGTAGATTTAATCTAGCCATTTTTTTTATATGGATTTTAATGTACGGAGCAGTAAATATAAAGAGTTATGCCCAATTTATAATAAAGGTTATTTACATTTATTGCAAGTATTTGCATAAAATCCATTAAAGGTGGTACACAAACGTTTGATCTTTTTACGATAAAATCAATATGAACGCACAGATCCAAAAGTTATATTCTAAAGCAGGCAAGCCGGAACGGCTGATTATCGGGTTGATGAGTGGAACTTCTATGGATGGGCTGGATATTGCCCTCTGTTCGGTTAAGAAAAGTGGTGCCGAAACCGATATCATGGTTTTAAAATTTAAAACAGGTGATTATACAGCTGATTTCAGGGCGAAAATAAAAGCCATATTCTCTAAAAAGGAAGTTGATCTACAATTGGTTTGCCTGATGAACGAGTACATTGCAAACACCCATGCCCAATTAATCAATGAAGCCCTAAAGGAATGGGGGTATAAAAACGACGACATCGATTTTATTGCCAGCCACGGACAAACTATTTTCCACGCACCAAAATCTTTGCACCAACTGGCCGATTATCCTAATGGTACGTTACAGATTGGAGATGGCGACCACATAGCCGTTAAAACCGGAATTATCACCCTATCTGATTTTAGGCAGAAACATTTGGCTGCAGGTGGTGAAGGTGCTCCTTTGGCTGTTTATGGTGATTATCTGATGTTTTCAAAAGCGGGGGAAGATCGGGTAATGTTAAATATTGGAGGAATAGCAAATTTCACGTACCTGCCCGGGAACACCGATGCCAGCGAAATTTTTTCGACAGATGTTGGGCCAGGTAATACGTTGATGGATCAGTATATGCAACAACAGTTTAATCAATTTTATGATAAGCATGCGGCTGTTGCCCGGAGCGGTCATTCAAATCCCGGCCTATTGGCGGCATTGCTAGATTGTGAATTCCTCATGTTGGATTTTCCGAAAACTACCGGGCCGGAATTATTTAACCTGGAATATTTGGTAAAGGCGCAAGAAAAATCTGCAACAACGCATTTAGGCCAGGAGGATGTAATGGCCACCCTGTGTCATTTTTCCGCAGAAGCCATTTCCAATGCGATAAAACGTTGTTTTGGAGCGGACGCCACGGTGCAGGTATTTATGAGCGGGGGCGGGATGCACAATCCGCTGCTTGTTCAGCTTCTTCAAATCAAGCTGCCATTTTGCAGCTTCTTAAGCACTGAAGATCTTAATATTAATCCTGATGCAAAAGAGGCTGTTTTATTCGCTGTTCTGGCCAATGAAACGCTATGCGGTGAGCCGATTGATTTCGGCAACCGGCAAGGTGTGCCATCGGTTTGCATGGGTAAAATCAGTTTGCCAAAGTAGTTTTTCGGACTGTTTTTTCAGCATCTTAGTATCCATTCGAAAGGTGAGCTGACACTCATATTGGCACCTTGTACTTTCAGCGGTTTTGACTTTTCAATCATTTCAACTATTGGGCAGATCAGGAAAAGATTGAAAATTAAGTTATAAAATATTCAGCTCCTTTTGGCGGTAGGTCGAAAGCGATTCATGATCTATATCCAGCTCGGTAATCAAATAACTAATGCTTTCTATCGGACAAACTCTTAGGCGTAAAGCAATGTTGAGTTTTTCTGAAATGCAAAGTACTACTGTTTTTTTTGCACAGGCCAACATGGCTTTTTTAAGTTGGTTAATTTCCCAGTAGGTGTCGGTTAAGCCTTCTTCAGGGTGGATGGCACTTGTTCCCATCAGGCATAAATCGGCCTTAATTTCCGATAGTTGAGTAATTACCTGTCCGCCGTAAGTTATTTGCGAATTTTTTGAAAACAGGCCACCAATCAAAATCACTTCAATATTGTTGTATTTCGCCAGTTCTACAGCAACCAGCGGACTAATAGTAAAGAAAGTGGCTGATAATCCCTGCGGAAGCAGCTTTACAAACTCTAAAATTGTTGTTCCGCCACCGGTTAAAATCACCATGCCATCCTTGATCAGGCGAACAGCTTTTTTACCGATAGCAATTTTACTATCGCGGGCGTATACCGTACTGTCATCAAAAGAACTATGATACGACTTGGATAATGCTCCTCCATGAACCTTATAGAGCAGGTTTTCGTCAACAAGTTCCTGTAAATCTCTTCTGATGGTATCTTCTGAAACATTGAGCTGCTGCACCAGATCGGAAGTTAACACGCGGTTGTGCAAATTAATCTGTCGCATGATGAAGTCGTGGCGTTCTTTTTTTAGCATAGTGATGTTTGGCTTAAGCGAAAGTATAAAAGATTTTTAGATTTTCTAAATGCCGCGCGTTTTTGCGTGTTTTTGCAACAAAATATGGTTCGTTTATAAGAAAAATCTTCCCTATTTGTTTTTTATATCAAAAACATTCATCATATTTACTTAACTAACTCAAAAATGCGTGAATATGCGTTTTTTGAAAGCCGAAAACAAACAACAACTTCAGTAACCAAACTTTCTTATTAACTAATTATGATGAAAAAACTACTTTTTAGTTTTATCGGTGTCATTATGCTGTCTGCACAAATCTTCGCACAGCAGATAATCACAGGTAAGGTAAGCGCTTCTGATGGACCTATTCCGGGTGTTTCCATCCGCGTAAAGGGGAGCAATACCGTTTCACAGACCAACGGTACAGGAAATTATTCTATACAAGCATCTAAAACAGATGTATTGGTGTTTTCTTACGTTGGGTATAAAACTATAGAGCGGGTTGTAGGCGCAAACACAACGATTAACGTTATGCTTGCTTCCGATGCCAGCAATTTGAACGAGGTGGTGGTTACCGCCTACGGGATTGATCGTGATGCTAAATCATTAGGTTACTCTACTCCAAAAGTTTCAGGAGCAGAAGTAGCAGAAACCCAACGGAATGACTTTTTTGGCGGTTTACAGGGCCGGGTCCCGGGTTTGTCGATCAACAGCACCAACGGAAATCCTGGTTCTTCTGCACAGATTGTTTTGCGGGGCTTCGTTTCTATAAGTGGCGATAACAACGCACTTATCGTTGTAGATGGGGTTCCGATTAATAACAGTACATTAAATCAAACCAGAGAACTTGTATCGGGTGCAGCAAACAGGGATCAGGATTATTCCAACAGGGGGATGGATATCAACCCCAATGATATTGAAAGTTACGTGATCATGAAAGGTCCGGAGGCAACTGCATTATATGGAAGCGCTGGTGCCAGTGGCGCCATTTTAATTACGACAAAAAAAGGTAAAGCAGGGCGTGGAACGATCAACTACAACAATTCTTTCAGGGTGGAACAGTTGAATAAATTCCCTGAAATACAGACCAAGTACAATACCGGGGCTTCTAACGGCGTTTATGATGGCGGTTCATCTAACTTTTTCGGTCCTGCATTTTTGCCTAATACACCACTTTACGACAATATCCACAATTTTTTTGAAACAGGTTTTACGCAAAAACACAATTTGTCGTTTGAAGGCGGAACTGATAAATTCTCTTACCGCTGGTCTAATGAATATACCGATTCAAAAGGAACAATCCCTACAACCAGTTACAGCCGGATTTCCTCAAGGGTAACCGCAGTTGGGGCCATTTCTCCGATTTTAAAACTAACCACCACCTTCAATTACATCAATTCCAATAACGATAAGGCTAATAAAGGTACTAATGGTTCACTCCTGCAGTTGATGCGTTTTAGTTCGGCTTATAATGTTCAAGATTATCAGGATGCTAACGGAAACCGGATTTTACACCTGGCGAGTATTTACTCAGAATTTGATAATCCCCTTTGGGACGTAGCAAAAAACATAAATAACGATAAAGTTAACCGTTTAATTGCCAATACCAATGTAGAGCTGACTCCTTTAAAATGGTTACGTATCAATGGTATCATCGGCGCCGATATTGCAAACACGAAAGGATTGTCAGTATATCATGCCCAATCTTACCGTGGTTCAGGTTCTGCTGCCGCTCCAACAGGTGGTACGGTAATGACTTATGGCCAGCTGGCGAAAATATTTAATGGGTCTTTAACGGTTTCAGCCAAACATAAATTTGGTGATTTTAACAATACCTATGTAATCGGTGCTACATTTAATGATTATAATTCTGCTACTGATTCTCAGCGTGGAACGAACATGTATGATCCTAATTTTTACAGCATCAACAACACCCTGCCTTCTACGCAGCGTACTTTAACATATGTAAACCGCTACCGTACCGTGGGCGCTTTTGCGCAGGCCATTATGGGGTATAAAACTTTGTTGTATTTAACTTTGTCAGGCAGGATTGACGGTGCTTCACGCTTAATGCCAAACAATCCATATTTTGCTTATCCTTCTGCAAGTTTGGCTTTTAATTTTAGTGATCTTGCCAGTGTAAAAACTGCTTTGCCCTGGTTAGATAATGGTAAGTTGAGGGCTTCTTATGCCTTAACCGGTAAAGAACCCTGGAGAGAATATTCTACAGGTACAAACTATGAGGCCAAAAGATTTACTGGTGGTGGTTATGCCTATTCGTACTATGGCGGCAATCCAAACTTAAAACCAGAGGTGTCAGAAAATTTTGAAATCGGTACAGAAATGCAGTTCCTTAAAAACCGCATCGGACTGGATTTTAACTATTACAACCTTTTGAGTAAAGATCAGATCATTAATCCGCGTTTAAGTTATGGTACAGGTTTTGTTTTAGAGATGATGAACGGGGGGACTGTACGTAACCGGGGTATTGAAGTGCAGTTAACCGGCACTCCGATCAAGGGAAAGGATTTTAACTGGAATACTACTTTAAACTTTACCCGTAACCGTGGTGTGGTATTATCGCTGGCGAATGAACTTCCAGAGCTTTATGAGTCTGATACCTGGGTAGTGGGTGATATTAGAAGCGCAGTGCATCCGGGCTACAGCACAGGTGCAATCAGTGGTACCAGGTTTGCCCGTAATGATAGGGGCGATATCCTGATCAATCCTTCTTCTGGTTTGCCATCAGTTACTGACACCCAGTTTTATCCAATCGGCGACAGAAATCCAAAATTCACTTTAGGTTTTGTAAACAGATTTAGTTATAAAGGCTTTAACCTATCTTTCCTATGGGATTTCAGATATGGTGGCGATGTGGTTAATGGTACTGAATATGCTTCTTACATAAAAGGAATCAGTGTTAAGACATTGGACAGGGAAGTGCCAAGGATTATCAAAGGTGTACTGAATGATGGTTTGCAGAATACCGCTAACCCAACGGTTAATACCATTGCGGTGACGCCATATTATGCCTCTAACTATTATTCTTTAAACGTTGCGCCAGAGATGTTTGTAGAGAAGAATATTAATACGATCCGTTTAAGGGATGTTACTTTGGCTTACGATTTTCCTCCTTCATTGGTTAAGCGTATCGGGTTTATTCAAAGCTTTGGTGCCTTTCTTACCTTGACCGATTCAATTCTGATCACCAATTATTCTGGTGGCGATCCAGAAAGTAATTCCAACTCACCAGGTGTGGGAGGTATCGGAGGTTACGGTATCGATTATGGCAATGTAGGTAAGCCGATTGGTTTTAACGTAGGATTTAGGGTTAAATTATAGTGAATAATATGAAAAGATTATATAGATTGTATATTGCTGCGGCAGTATTATTAACGGTTGGAGGATGTAAAAAATACCTCGATATCAATACCAATCCTGCCGTGCCACAAACCAGCAAAGCGGAATTGCTGCTTCCGCCAATTTTATTCCAAATGACAAATGGAACGTCGCAGGATTATCGTTTGCTGTGGAAGTTTACACAGAACATGATCGGTGCCTCAACAGATATCGCATCGCTTTATCCCGAAAAACACTCATTTGTGGCCAATAGTGATAATGGAGGTGTGATCTGGCGGATGACTTATGTAGATCTTGGCTTGAATCTCGAGAACCTGATTAATGATGCCGTAACCAACCAGAAATATGAATACGCGGCAATTGGTTATGCCATTAAAGCCTGGGCATATCAACAAACTACCGATCTGCATGGGCCGATTATTTTAGATGAGGCTTTTACGCCCGGAATGTTAAAATTTCCTTATCACGACCAGCCGGAGGTGTACGCAAAAGTCCGTTTCTATTGCGAACAATCGCTAAAATATTCTATGATGAAAAGTCCATTGAATTATGCTACACAATTGGCCAGTGTTACCGGAGATGGGATTTATAAAGGAGATATGGCCAAATGGCGCAAATTCGTTTATGCCATTTATGCATTGCAATATAGCCATTTGATTAATAAGCCGGAGTTTAAAACCATGTATGCTGACAGCGTAGTGAAGTATGTCAACTTATCTTTCGCTAACGAGTCCGAATCTGCAACAGTATATTTTTCAGCCGCTAGTCAGGATGATACCAATCCTTTTGGCCCTACATTAGGCTATATTAACACTTCCGGAGCAACTGCTACTTATTACGGGAGGATTTCTACTACGATCTTAAATTATCTTGCCGGCGGAGTGAAGGGGACGCCTACGGTAAACCCAACAAGTTCGCTTGACCCGCGTTTAAGTAGGATGTTACCTGCAAGTACAGCTACTGCTACTTTGGGCAGGTACATTGCCGGAGTGCCAACCCAGGGCAGCAGTACATCTGCACTGCCAATTGTTTTCGGATCAATCCCTTCAGGCGCTACTATTTATAACGGAAAATATATTTTTGCCGATGCTGCCAGGTATCCAATCATGACTTATTCGCAATTGCGATTTGCAAAGGCAGAGGCTTTGTTTCTGCAGGGCAAAATTGCCGATGCCTATACTGCATATAGAGAAGGTATTACAGGTCATATGATTTTTTGCAATACTTATGGCCGTTCTTCCAAAACACCCGATCCAATAATTACAGATGCGGAGATCAATACCTATTTAACGTCTGCCGAAGTGGCGCAGAGTGCAGCTACCTTAACCTTGGCCGATATTATGGGGCAAAAATATATCACGCAATGGGGATGGGCCGGCTTAGAGCAGTGGACTGATCTCCGGAAATACCATTACGATGCTAATGTTTTTCGACAGTTTTATCAAATTCCTACTGCAGATCTTTTATTGGGCGGTAAATATGCCTACCGTTTTAGACCTCGTTATAACTCAGAATATGTCTGGAATGCCGAAGAACTCAGAAAGTGGGGTGGTTTAGAACCTGATTATATGACTAAAGAAACCTGGTTTAGCCAGCCATAATATTTAATTTTAAAGTATAACAACATGAAGATATTTTCTAACTTATTCACCGCTCTGTTCATTGCCATGGCTTTGACGGGTTGTACTAAAAATGTACTCGATTATGGTGATACCGAAAAGTTGACTAGCGATCAGGCATTGTTAAAAGTAAATTATGCCTCTTATTATTATAACAATAGAGCAATAGCCATTAAAATTAACGACAAAAGGGTAAGTAGTGTGATTACTGCACGTACGCCCTTCCCTGGTGGCGGTTACAATACTGGAGGAAGTTCAACTGCCGATTTTCTGGCAGTAACTCCTGGAAACTTAAAACTGTCTATCATTCTTCCTAAAAAGAAAGATGATGGTACAGATTCGCTGGTACTGTATAGTGCAACTTTTCAGATCCAGGCAGGTAAAAATTATGTTGCCCACATTACAGATACTGCGGCCTTTACTAAAAATGTGTTAACTGAGGAGAGTTTTGTGAGGCCGGATACAGCCTATTGTAAGTACCGTTTTATTAACCTGATGCCTAATGTTCCTTCAGTAGATCTTTATTATGGAACGAGTGCTTCAGATAACACAAAAGACTCACTTATTGCAGGCAATGTAAACTATTTAAGTATCAGCAATGAAATTAAATTAAGGTCAGCACAGTCAAAAACCTGGAAAATCAGACCGGCCGGGGCAGCTGTAACCACTGCAACAGTTTTAGCTAATTACACCAGTGCAAGCACATTCTTAAATCAACGGGTATATACCATTTTTGCCAGTGGCTACAGTGGCATTACGACTGCGCCGCGGCGGCCATACGTATCCTTTTTTCTGATTAGATAGTTTTCTCTTTGTTTTAATTTAAGCCGCCGCTAGTATAGTAGGCGGCTTTTTTGGTAAAATTTAAAAAAAAATTAAAATGAGATTAAATTCATTTCATTGCGCTTTTATGCGGTTTTTTGCAACAATATCAAACTAATTACAAAGTTAATGCCCTAAATATTTATAAATAAGTGAAAAACAATTATCATATTTACTTTCGATTCAGTACCGTGCGGTAATCTGCGTGTTTATGAGTTTAAACTAACAACGAATAGCATTAACTAAGTGTTTATGAGAAAAAAACTACTATCAATCATTTTTGGTACATTTCTGTTGCTGGCCCATGCCTTTGCGCAACAAATTACCATTACAGGTAAGGTTACATCAGATGATGGTCCCATACCGGGAGTTTCTGTAAGAGTTAAGGGCAGTAATACGGTTGCGCAAACAAATGTTGACGGAAGTTACTCCATCAACGCATCTAATGGCAGTATACTCGTGTTCTCTTACATTGGCTATGTAACTGCCGAAAAAACTGTTGGTACGGCTAAAATCATTAATGTAAGTTTAAAAACCGACGCACAAGGGTTGGATGAGGTAGTAGTAGTAGGTTATGGAACCCAACGCAAAGGTAATCTTACTGGCGCCATTTCTACTATTGATGTGAAAAAGACTTTAGAAGGCAGGCCGATTGCTGATGTGGGCAGGGCGCTTCAAGGAGCGGCATCTGGCTTAAGTGTTACTGTTCCAAGTGGCGAAGTTGGCTCTGATCCCGTAATAAAAATCAGGGGGCAGCTTGCATCTTTCGCTGGCGGTAGCTCTCCTTTGATTTTGTTGGATAACGTAGAAATCCCAAGTATCCAATTGGTTAATCCAAACGATATCGCATCCATTACAATTCTGAAAGATGCTGCTGCGGCTTCAATTTATGGGGCAAAAGCCGCTTTTGGCGTAGTATTAATTACAACCAAACAAGGGTCAGGGAGGGATAAGCCATCAATCAACTATTCCAACAACTTTTCATTTCAAAACGTTTGGAAAGATTTAAAGATGGCCGATGTAAATGGTTTGAAATATACCGTAGATGCTGCTGAACGCGTAGGAATAACTACTCCTGTAGGTGCATTTTATTATGTAGACAGAGCAAGCTACGAGAAAGCAGTAGCCTGGAAAGAAAAATATGGCAGTACAATCGGTCCGGATGACCCAACTGTGTTCGGAAGAGATTGGTATGTACAAGGGGCTAACCAGAAAATGGGGGTGAGGACTTATGATCCATATGATTACATGATTAAAGAATGGGCGCCTACACAGCAGCATAACCTGTCAGTTGGAGGTACAACCGGAAAAACGTCTTACAACATCGGACTTGGCCTGCTCGACCAGAGTGGTATGTTAAAGCCAGCGAAAGAAGACCGTTTTACACGCTATAATGCCTCTTTTAAAATTTCAAGTGAGATCAATAAATACCTTACCATCCGTGGGGGTGCATTATACTCGCGAAGAAATAAGCAATATGCTTATACCACCAGTTCTACAACAGCCGATCCGTGGCTTTATCTGTACAGATGGAGTTCATTATATCCGCTTGGGAAAGACGAAAACGGAGATCTGATCCGTAGTCCGCAAAGCGAAGTGGCTTCGGCAAATACAGCTAACATATTATTAAACTATGCTAATGTAAATTTGGGAACCACGATGAATATCATGAAAAACTGGAAAGTTGATTTTGATTATACTTTCACCAATCAAAATGAAGATTGGAAGAGACCAGGTACGCGATTTACTGCCAGAAACTCGTGGGTTGCACCGAAAGCACGTTTAGATGCAAATGGCGCTGCTGTTTATGTTAACGATCAGGGTCAGGTGGTATCGAGCACTAGTCCGGGGGCTATGGCTGCTTATGATCTCTCATTGGACATGTACACTACGCCTGGTTCAAGTCCCGATCATTTTGCAAGGTCTGCAACCAATTTTTTTAGCCACACCATTAATGCATTTACCACCTATAATCTAAACCTTAAACAAGATCACGATTTTAAATTTATTTTAGGTTTGAATCGTGTTACTTCTACTGCTGAATCGCAATTTGGTCAGATTACCAATTTGGCTGATATTATTAATCCACAGTTTAAATTTGGTACGGGAGTACAAACGGTTCTTCCTGCTACAGCAGCAATGGGTATTATACCTGGTGGAATTAATATCCCGGGTGCTGATAAAAGATGGGAGGCACAGTTAGGTTATTTCGGTCGGGTAAATTATGCCTTTAAAAACAAATACCTTATTGAAGGTAACCTGCGTTACGATGGTTCTTCTAAGTTTCCTACCGATTTGCAATGGAGATGGTTTCAATCATTCTCTGCAGGCTGGGTAGCTAGCGAAGAAAGTTTTATGGCTTTCACCAAACCTTTCTTAAATCAGTTAAAATTTAGAGGATCCTGGGGCTCCATCGGTGATCAGACTGTACCGAATGGCTTATATATTTCAACTATGCCTAGTGGACAGTCGAGCTGGATCGGAGCAAACGGTGCAAAAGTGAATTATGTAGGTACACCTGCTGCTGTTGCTGCCAATATTCAGTGGCAAGATATTGTGACCACCAACGTTGGTGTTGATGCCACAATGCTGAGCAATAAGGTAAATGTCTCTTTTGATGTTTTCAAAAGAAATACGAATAACATGATCGTACCACAGGAAGGCATTCCGCTAACTTTTGGAGCCGGTGCGCCACAGGGTAATTATGGCTCATTGTCAACCAGGGGTTGGGAGTTAACCTTAGATTTTAACCACAGGTTTAAAAATGGTTTAGGTATCAATTTCAGAGGAAATATTTCTGATGCCAAAACTATTTTAAATGCTTATGGTTCAGGAACTCAAGTTACCGGTAATTACAACGGTAAAGATATTGGCGAGATTTGGGGATACCGTACTGATAGGCTATATCAGCTTAGTGATTTTGAACTGGATGGTTCAGGCAAACCAATTTTAATAACCCTAACCAATGCCGAAAGTAAATTAAATGCCGGTAAACAGACCTATAAGCTAAAGCCTGGTCCAAATGGCGAAAAACCGGTTTATCAGCCTTTTTTACAGAATGCAGCAACGTTTCGTTTTGGTCCTGGAGATGTTAAATTTATTGACGTTAATGGTGATGGAGAAATTAGCAATGGTGATGGTACGCTGGCAAATCATGGCGATTTAGAGGTAATTGGTAATGCCAACCCAAGGTATGAATACGGGTTTAGACTAGGCGCCGATTTTAAAGGAGTTGATATCAGTGCATTTTTCCAAGGGGTAGGAAGCCGTAAAATCTGGGGTGCCGGTTTTTTAGCTATCCCTGGATTTAACTCTGCTGATGGTGCGATGCCAGAAGCTATTGCAAGCAACTACTGGACACCGCAAACGCCTGACGCTTTTTATCCTGCTGCTTATAATAATGCCGCAAGTGGAACCACTAATAACATGCAGATCCAGGACAGGTATTTGTTAAATATGGCTTATATCAGGTTGAAAAACTTAACCGTTGGTTATACTTTTCCGCAAATGCTGACTAAAAAAGTGGGGATAAGTTCATTAAGGGTATATACTGCCTTAGAGAATTTCTTTACCTGGGATCATTTGGGCGATTTACCGATAGATCCCGAAAGTGTTAGTGGTTATTCGATCTGGGATCAGTCAAATTATAATGGTGGCCGTACAGGGACAGGAATCCCGGCCTTTAAAAGTGTCTCATTTGGTGTTCAGTTGAATTTTTAAAAATTATGAAGATGAAATATTGTAAATACATATATGGATTGCCAATCCTGGCCAGCTTACTGTTTGTGTCTTGTAAGAAAGATGTCCTTGACCGCCCACCTTTAACCGATTATGTTGATGGGCAATTCTGGCGAGGTGAAGACGATATCCGCATGTATGCCAATGCTTATTACACGAACTATTTTAACGGATATAATTCGGGCTTCGGAGTGGATTATGCACCGGTAAGGGGGTACAATTTCTCTGATGATTTAACCGGAAAAAATGCCCAAACCAGCTTTGAAAGCAGTGTGCCAACTTCGAGAGGTTCTACATTGGAAACAGCTGATTGGTTAGGTACTTATGCAGGTCCAACATGGGATTTCGCCTGGGTCAGGAAATCGAATGTCATGTTAGCCCGTTTAAACGACGTGGCCAAACCAAAAATCACAACTGAAGCCTATAACCATTGGACAGCTGTTGCCCGGTTTTTTAGGGGTTTCGAATATAGCCGTTTGGTAAGTGTTTTTGGTGATGTTCCTTATTTTGATAAAGAGGTTTTGGATACCGATCTGCCAACGTTATATAAAGACAGAGATGCCAGAGGTGTGGTAATGGATAAGGTATATGATGATTTTAAGTACGTGATGGCTAATATGCGTGATAATGACGGGGCGCAATTCCTAAACAAATATATCGCCGCGGCATTTATTTCAAGGTTTATGTTGTTCGAAGGTACCTATGAGCATTACCATGGCTTAGATGTAACAAGGGCAAAAAAATACTTAGAATTTGCGGTAGAAGCAGGCGATTATGTGATCAATAGTAATAAATATAGTTTCACCCGTGATTTTAAATCATTGTTTTCAAGCGATAATTTAGCCGGACATCCGGAAGTACTGCTTTACAGAACTTATGATGCCGCACTAGCCGTTACACATAGTATAGGCTCTTACCAAAATGGAACCGAAGTCGTCGGTGTTGACGCCAATTTGGTGTTGGTTAAATCTTTTCTCCTTAATGATGGTAAAGTATGGCAAAATTCTTCGGTTGCAGGAGCGAATTCTTTTACCATCGCCGATCTCGTAAAAACAAGAGATCCACGTTTTGAAGCTTCATTTTACGATAAAGCGCTGGTGCCTTCAGCAACTTTGCTTTATGGTTTTAAATTTGCTTCGAGAGAAGCACTAACCTATATTGGCAAAACTTATCCTGCTGCCTGGGGCAGTAACACCAATACCAGCGATGCACCAGTAATGCGTTTAGCTGAAGTGGTACTAAACTGGATAGAAGCAAAAGCTGTACTGGCACAATATTATTCCGGGGCAGCTATTACGCAATCTGATTTGAATAAATCAATAAATGCCATTAGGAGCCGTCCGTTGGATGCGGCTGCTGCGGCAAAAGGGGTATTAAAAACAGCACCATTAACTTTAGGTTCGCTTCCGGTTGATCCGGCCAAAGATGCTGATGTTCCTGATCTGATCTGGGAAATCCGTAGAGAACGCCGTATGGAATTTGTATTTGAACATACCCGTTTATTGGATTTGAAGCGCTGGAAAAAGCTGAATAACATGGATTTCAGTAGAAATTCTGATTATTATTTAGGGCCGTGGGTAAATGTGCAGGCCGAGGCACCTAGTTATTTAACCACCGCTAATGCAACCGCACGCAATGTTAAGGTTAAAAAAGCTGATGGCACTGTGGTTACTTATGATGGCACTAACGCAGCAGCGATGGTAGGTTATTGGATGGTTACCAATGCATCAAATAGAAATGCATTTACAGATAGAGCTTACCTGGCACCTGTGGGTCAGGCGCAGGTTATCCAGTACCAGGAAAAAGGCTATAAACTTACGCAAACAGCAGGTTGGTAATATTTTAGCTTGTTTTTAATTAGCTAAAAGCCTCTTCAGATTAATTTATGGAGAGGCTTTTTTATAATCTTCTGATCTTATTTTGTTTGTAACCAAACCACTTTGCCATCCATAGTGCTGACGAGGATGTTTTTACCGTCAATCACATTCACTGTGTTTACCATCGAGTTATCTATTTTATGTGCCCAAACTGTGCTTTGCTGTTTAGGATCTATGGCGTAAACCACACCATTTTTTGTGCCGAAAAATACTTTTCCATCTTTTTCAATTAACATGGAAGGGACATGCTCATATCCAAAACCGGCATTATATCGCCATAAAATTCCTGGATCTTCTGCTTGCGCTTTATATCCCACGATTTCATCCTGCATGGTTTTTCCGTAAATAACAGTGCTATCTGCCGATTGGCCAATTGATTCGCGAACTGTAGCTTCTTTGTTGCGCCAAAGCGTACTGCCATTTTTCGCATTAATAGCGGTTAAGTATCGGTCCGGAGCAGCAATGTACACAATACCCTGGTAGGCCACAGGCGTTACCATCGCTGGCGAAAACATTCGGTTTGCCTGGCCATTGTTCCATTTCCAAAGTAACTTTCCAGTATTTATATCGAGCGCATAAAGGTGTCTGCCCCAAGATCCAAATATAATTTTATCCTGATAAATCAGTGGTTTGCCAACTATGGTACCCTCAATTTCATTAAAGGCCCATATTTCTTTTCCGGTTTTAACATCTAGTGCTCTGAAAGTATTATCGCTGCCACCAATATACACCAGCTGTCCGTTAATCACTGGCGATCCCAATACCGAATTTGCTGTTTCTTTATGCCAGATTTCCTTTCCTGTTTTGGCATTCAGCGCATAAATGTTTCCATCCCCCGAACCTAGAATAACTCTTCCATTAACCGCTACCGGAGAAGAGTAGATGGCACCTTTAGTTTTAAAGGTCCATGCTTTTTTGCCTGTTTTTTTATTTAAGGCTTCTACCAAACCTACGCTGTTTCCGAAAATGATATTGTTGGAAGTAAATGCCGGAGTATTTACCACATTGGCATTAGAGTGGTAAGACCAGATTTCTTTCGTAGCCGGATATTGATTATTAACCGCAAAATTGGGCCTATCGTATTTTTTCTGATCAGGTACAAAGGTTTTTAAAGCGATTTTGCGCCAAACCGGAAGAATTTGATGTGCCGGTTTCCTGACCTGAAAAAATACCGTATCTTTTGTCATGCTTACAATATTGTATCCGCCAATACTATCTTTTGCCCTTAAATTGGAACGGCCCATAGTGGCTTCAATGCCTTCAAAATTGTAAGGGTGGTTGTTGTGTCCATGGCCACATATTGCATATTGGATGTTATATTTCTTTAAAAGGCTTGTTGCTTCGTACCAATTGTCCAAACTGTTATCCAGTGGGTAATGGTTGGCAAAAACAATGGGCATATTTTTAGGGGTGGCTTTAAGAACGCTATCTAACCAAACGGTTGCGTCTCTTGGAATATGTCCGTCACTCATCCGCACATAAGGTCCGGAGGCGCAGGCAATAAATCGATAACCATTATGGTCAAACACAAACTTATCATTACCGAATTCTTTTGTGAAATTTACACCTCCAGATTCTGACCAGCCTGTATCATGGTTACCAGGTATAATGTAATAGGGTTTGTTTAGCTTGGAAAGGATTTCTTTTGCCAGTTTAAGTTCATAATTCGTACCCATTTCGGTAATATCCCCCGTAATGATTACGAAGTCGATATCGTTGATCCTGTTGAGATCTGCAACAGTTCTGTTAAGATCTTCTTCGCCTGTTGATGATCCAACATGGGTATCGGTTACAAAAGCGTATTTGAAATTTTGGGCTTTTACCGCGAGCGAAAGAAGAAAAGTAAACAGTAAAAGAATGGAATGTTTCATTTTTTTTAGGCTAATCATTTCAATAAAAATCGATATTTTTTTGGGTTAAACCGAGCTGTAATGCCAATATTACATGTTAATAAAGGTGTTGCAGAAAGCTAAAAAATGATTGCTTATTGTTAGAATGATTTCAATAAAAAGGCGACCAATAGCCACTCATGGTCGGAAGAAATTCCGGCCATTTTTTATGTTTTAAAAAATAGGCCCGGATCTCCACCACATTGCACAACGATCATAGCAATTGTTAGGTCTCTAACCTCCATAGCGAAACGCCTTTTAGCAGTCTTGTAACCGATTTTATTAGCTTTTTTGTACATCAACAACATCATTGCAACGATCAGTGTCATGTACAGCACTACCTGTATCCCATTTTTGTTAAGCGAAACAAGATGGCTGACATTAAGTTCCTGTTTTAGGAACCGGAAAAAGACTTCTATGTCCCAACGCCTTCTGTATGCCTGTGAAATCTCCGCCGCGGAGCGTTGGAAGTCATTGGTCAGTAGCCAATATTCCTTCTGATCTTCTCCCTTGCCCTTAACTACTACAAGCCGAAAAGGGGTGTCCACCAATTCTTCGCTATAATATTTTTTGCCGTTTTTATTGATGGGAATACCGGTGTAGAACTGGACCTTACGGTCGCTGACCAGTACGGATTCACCCAGATCGAGCTCCATTCCCTCAGTAATGAACGAGCCTAGTTCAACCAGTTTCCTGTTTTCCTTCGATCTGCAGAGGAAAGTTATCTTCTCCTTGCTGAAAGCAGCGATCGTTCTGGTTGATTGCAGCCCCCTGTCCATCACATAGATATTCTGGTGGCCTGCTTTCTTTCCTATATGCCCCCTTACAACTTCCGGCAATGCATTATCCTCGTTTCCGTAGCTGGGGTTGGTGAATACGGTTGAATGACATGGCAAAACACCGTCAAAGGCAATACTATACTTGACCGCCTTTTTACCACTTTTGTTATCGATGCCTTCCATGAGCTTACCGACACTTTCGCTGACCATGGAACTATCTACCCTGATCAGGTTGTTCTTCTTCCGCTCTGTGGATGTATATGCCCTGGAAAATTGCTCGTAGATACAATCATATATCTGCTTAAAATAGTCAGGATCAACCTTGGACAACCGCTCAGAAATAGAACTTCTGCGTACCGTTTCATCTTCATCGAGATTGAAAAGCATCTTGAATACAGAATCATTAAATGTGTCTTCCAGGGTTCGCTGGCTCAACCTGTCATTGTCCAGGATGCCATAGAGCAATAAATAGAACAGCTTATTGCCCTGCAGAACCTTTGCATAATGGTCGATCCTAGTAGTAAGAGACAAATTTGATAAAAGCGCCTCGGGAATGAAGCCAAGAAGCTGTTTTACCGTAGTGTTGTGATCCCTAAATATGGCCATATCTTATTGATTATCAGTCTATAAGATACAAATAATAATCAAGAAAAGAAAGCCAAATACCTGATTTACAGGTGTTTATTTCGATAAAACTAACCTCCTTAAAACAGAAAAAAGTCGGAAGAAAAAATCTTCCGACCATGAGTGACCAATAGCCGCCTTTTTAATCGCTTTGTTGTAAGCTTACAAAATCTTAAACCCTAAACTTAATTGAAATAAGTTGGGTTTTTGTGTATATTTCTCGCTTTTGCTGATGTTTGATAAACCAGCTTCATAGCGTAAATCAACCGAAATGCTGCCTACATCTACACCTGCACCGGCTTGTAAGCCCAATGCCTGGTTTTTGTAATTGCTAAAATCTGTTGCTTGCTGATAGGCAGAACTAAAAGAAGAATTTTCATCCAACACAAATGAAATAACCGGGCCGGCCATTAAGCGGAAGTTTAAATTTTTGGCGCCAAATTTTGTTCCCAATAAAACAGGAATATCCAAAGTCGTGAATTTTACTTTTCCTTCTGCAGATACCTCGTTGCCATTATCCTGTTGAATGCTGATAAATTTATTGCCTTTGCTGCCAATATAAGCCTCAGGCTGTACATAAAAACTGGCGCCACCAATACGTGCCCAGGCACCGATCTGATAACCTAAGCGGTTTTCTTCACTTGCGAAATCTGCATTTAACTTAGCCAGATTTACACCTGCTTTAACCCCCAGGTTAAAAGTTTGTGCCTTTGATGTTACCCAACCCAGGGTTAGGAAAACAATGGAGAAAATGATTTTTTTCATGTTGTTTAATTTGTTTTTTTAGTTGTAATTCCAAAACAGTGCTCAAGTGATTTTATGTGTGTTTTGCGCTCATGGTTTCTTTTTACCTCTTTTGCTGTTTTCTGTTTCGGCATTTGGTTTTATAACGCGCATTTAACACAATTATCGTGCAAATTTTTTTTGCGGCTAGCTACTTTTTTTATTCCGTTACATAAAAAGGTGTCAACCTGAACAAATATTTTTTACTTTTGCATCAAACAAAATATGCCATGGCTAATTTTCAACTTACTCCCGAAACCGCATTTAAGGTAAAAACTAAATTTTTAAGAAAATACCGCGATCTGGCAAATGAGCCTTTGGAATTTACACCTGGCAAAGAAGATCAATTGGTTGAAGATTTAATGCGTTTGGTAAAACGCGACCGTACCTACATCGAATTTACCATCCAAAAAGCACTTGCCGATACTAAAGGAAACAGGCTTTAAGGTTTTCATTTTTTTAGCAAAAATTTTAATTTAAACTTTCTTTAGGCAATTTAAATACATAAATCGCTACATGTATTTTGCTCCTGCTATGCAACGCAATTCTTTTATATTGGCATCCTTACTTTGGTTAGTGGCGTTTACCGCAACAGCACAAAAACAGGTGTTTAACGATGCTTTCACAGATAGTTTAACTTCAGCGCAGACAAGAAAAGAATTAAATAATTTATCTGCCAATGACTACCTTAAGCAAACTTTAAGTAAAGGAAACCAATCTATTAATTATAGATTGCTATTGCCGGCGAAGAACAGAAATCGGAAAAAGTATCCACTGGTGATTACATTTCACAACTCAACACGGATAGGTACAGATAATGAAAAGCAATTAGAACCATTAGCCAGGATCTGGTTACGGCCAGACATACGCCGGAGGTACCAGGCATTTGTAATTGCTCCGCAGTTTCAAACACGGTCATCAAATTATTATCCAGATTCAGTAAGAAATTGCTTAATCTCGAAGCCATCTTACGATGTACATTTATTATTGGATTTGATCCGTGAGGTAAAAAATAAATATCCTCAGATAGATCCTAACCGTATTTATCTGGTCGGTTATTCTATGGGGGCATCTACGGCACAGAACCTGATGAACATGGCTCCTGAAACCTTTGCCGCCATGGTTTCAATTGCTGCAGTTCCCGATTTTGTTAATATAAATGCAATAAGTCAGAAGCCGATCTGGTTAATTCATGGCAGGCAGGATTATGACAATCCTTATGAGGGGAGCGAGCATTTATATCGCGCTTTAAAAGGCAATCGTAATCTATTGTTTACGACTTATAATAAGTTAGATCATAACCTGATTACAATTCCATTATTGCTTACACCTCAAATACCAGCCTGGTTGTTCTCCCAGCATCAATAGAATACACTGCCTTAGCCTTGAAACTGGTATTTAAATGGCCTGTTGCGTAACGCTCAATTTACGCTTTGCCCTCCAGCGGTCGTTTTTTATATTTATCGCTTTTTGTACATTTACATTGTATATAACACTAAATATCTTTCAAAAAGGCGGTAGATTATTGGTCCGCATCAGCGAAATTAAATAAAAGGGGAATGAAGAAACTAAAATACGGTCTTTTAGCAGCAGGTTTTGGGGTGGCTGTTTTATCTTTTTCGTTTAAAGAAGATTTATTTCTGGTATCTAAAAACCTCGATATTTTTGCTTCGCTCTATAAAGAAATCAATATCAACTACGTTGATGATACCAACGCTCCTCAATTGATGAAGACCGGTATTGATGCCATGTTGGATAGTTTAGATCCTTATACCGAATATGTGCCTGAATCTGAAATTGAAGATTATAAGCTGAAATATGTAAGCACGCAGTATGGTGGTATTGGTGCCAGTACTGTTTTTATTGATGGGAAGCTTTTTATTAACGATATCAGTGAAGGTTATCCGGCTAACAAAAGCGAGCTTAAAGCAGGCGACCAGCTGATGAGCATTAACGGAATCCCGGTAAAGGGCAAAAATCGTCAGGAAATAAGTCAGCTTTTACGTGGCCCCAAAGGCACAGCAGTAGATTTGCTGGTGGTTAGAGAGGGGAAGGAAATAACAAAGAAGTTGGTAAGAGAGGAAATCAAACAGCCTAATGTTTCTTATTCAGGAATGGTAGGTGATGGAATTGGTTATATCAAACTTGATAAATTTTTAGAAAATTCCGGACAAGAGGTTAAAGATGCTTTGTTGGCCATTCAAAAAGAAAATCCAAAAGGAGTTGTTTTAGATTTAAGAAACAATGGCGGTGGCATTTTGCAGGAAGCAGTTAAAATTGTGAACCTTTTTGTAGATAAAGATCAGCTTATTGTAACCCAAAAGGGCAAAAATGCTGAGAAAACCATTTCCTACAGAACACTTTCAACCCCGGTTTCAACGTCAGTTCCATTGGTGGTGCTCGTAAACGGAAATTCTGCCTCAGCGTCAGAAATTGTGGCGGGTTCTCTGCAGGATTTAGACCGTGCCATCGTAATCGGGCAGCGGAGCTATGGTAAAGGCCTGGTTCAGCAAACTTTTAATCTCCCTTACAACAGCCTGGTTAAAGTAACGGTTGCCAAATATTATACACCTTCCGGCAGGTGCATCCAAAAGTTGGATTATGCACATAAAAATGCCGACGGTGTAGCGGAGCGTTTTGCCGATTCTACCATGGTAATGTATCCAACTAAAGCAGGTAGAAATGTGTATAGCGGCAATGGCGTTTACCCCGATATTGTGGTGGATGCTGCCAAGTTAAGTCCAATTACCATTTCGATGATCAATAAGAGCCTTTTCTTTAATTATGCCAATCAATACAGGAAAGAAAAACCAACATTAGCTTCGGCCAAAACTTTCCGGTTGTCGGATGCAGATTATGCCGCCTTCTCCAGTAGCCTTGCCGATAAAGACCTGTCTTACCAAAGCCGGACCGAGCGGTTACTATCCGATCTGCGTGCAGAGGCTGAAAAAGAAAATAAATCTGAAGAGGTAAAAACCGATCTCGAAAATCTTAAATATAAACTTACTTCGTCTAAAAAAACCGACCTCGTAAGCCATAAAGCAGAAATTAAGCGGGTTTTAGAAACACAGATCGTAAGTCGTTATTTTTACGAGAAAGGAAGGATTGAGCAGAGCTTTCAATACGATAAAGAATTGGCTGCGGCGAAGAATCTTTTTGCTAATCAATCGCAAATGCTGGCCATTTTAAAAGGCGATGGGAATTATAAGGTGATCGGAAAACCAACCAAAGCCACTGCATCAATAGATTAAACCTAAAAACCTATACCATTTCTTATGAAGAAATTGACCTTGTTGGGCCTTGTGCTATTTATTGCATTACAGTTAAAAGCGCAGGATTATACACCTACAGCTGCTAATTTAAAACAAAGAGCGTGGTTTAATGAAGCGCGGTTCGGCCTATTCATCCACTGGGGGCCTTTCAGTATACCCGGAAGTGGCGAATGGGTAATGAATGATCGAAAGCTTACCGTTCATAATTATACCAACCTTAAAGATTTTTTTAACCCTGTCGAGTTTAATGCGGCAGAATGGGTAAGTATGGCAAAAAATGCCGGAATGAAGTACATTACATTAATTACCCGTCACCACGATGGCTTTAGCATGTGGGATACGAAATATTCTGATTTCAACATCATGAATACCCCTTATAAAAAAGATATTGTTAAAATGATGGCTGATGAATGCCATAAGCAAGGTATACAGTTGTATTTATACTATTCGCTTTTAGATTGGCGCAGGGAAGATTATCCACATGAAACCGGACGTACAGGGCAGCATTCCGGCCGGACCGGTAAAGGCGACTACGCCAGTTATTTGCAGTTTATGAAAAACCAGTTAACCGAGCTCTTGACCAATTACGGCGAAATAGGCGGAATCTGGTTTGATGGGCACTGGGACCAGACCGAACCAGAAGGATCGAAAGACAGAACCTCCAGGATTGATTGGAAATACAATGAGATCTATGGTTTGATCCACAAACTTCAGCCACAGTGCATGATCGGTAATAACCACCACTTAACGCCATTTCCAGGTGAGGATTTCCAGATGTTTGAACGCGATCTTCCCGGCGAGAATAAATCCGGGCTAAGTTTTCAAAAAGCATCAGATAAGCTGCCATTAGAAACCTGTGAAACCATTTCAAATTCGTGGGGTTATAATTTGAGCGATACCTACTATAAATCCGATAGAGAGCTGGTGCATATGTTGGTTAAAGCAGCCGGTTTGGGTTCCAATCTTTTACTGAACATCGGCCCGATGCCGAGTGGCAAAATCCAGCCGGAATTTCAAGACCGTTTGGCCGGCTTAGGTGCCTGGCTTAAAATTTACGGTGAGAGCATTTGTGGGACAAAAGCAGGGTATATTAAACCTCAGAACTGGGGAAGCATTACGCAAACCACTAAGAAAATTTATATCCACATTCTGGATGGCAAAACCACCAGGCTCGATTTGGAAAACATTCCGGTAAAGAAAATAAAAAAAGCATATTTGCTAAAAGATAAAAGCGCAGTAAACTTTGTTTTTAAAAAATCGAAACTCACTATTGATACGGTACCAAATACAGATGCACCAGATCAGGTGATTGTTTTGGATATTGAGTAAGGCATTTGTCATCATTGAACACAATGAAGGATCTTTTTACCAATATTTTTAAAGGTCCAGCCAGCTTAAATATTCTCATATCTTAAAATATGGCATTTCAATTTTAAATCAATCGTTTTATTAATAGTAGTCGCCTGCAGTTAATAATCTTTTTCTTTCAAAAACCGATTAAAATCCAAGACTTTAAGTAAAACTAATGTTTTTTGATCCTTTTAAGTTAAAATAAAGGTAAAACGTTTTATTTTTAGCGCGTTAATCTGTTATTGGAAACCGTAAGCATACATCAATTCAAAAAAACTTTATCGATCCTATTTTAAATAAATGAAGAATATTTTTCTACTTTTCATATGTTGTTCAGCCTTTTTAGTCAATGCACAGCAACGATACGAGTTAAACTCGGGCTGGGTTTGTGCCAACATCAAAAATACCCAATCCAGCGGTATGGAAATTTCTAAAACTAGTTTTTCGCTTAACAGCTGGATGCCCGCAACGGTGCCTGGAACAGTTTTAACTACTTTACTGAATAACAAAAAAGTGCCTGATCCATTTTATGGAATGAATAACGAAAAGATTCCTGATGTATATTACACAGGCAACGACCATTATACTTATTGGTTTGTAAAAGATTTTCAGGAGCGCGCAATCGGCAATGAGCAGGTTTGGTTACAGTTTAGGGGGATAAATTATAAAGCCGAAATCTATTTAAACGGAAAAAAGGTCAATCCAGAAACGCAGGTGGGCATGCACCTCAGGGCGCAGTATAATATTACCAGATTGTTATCTCCAAATGGAAAAAACAGGCTTGCTGTAATTGTTTACCCGCCAGATTTTCCCGGCAACCCAAATGGTGGCCAGGGGGGCGATGGAACGATTGCCAAGGGTTTAACCACCCAGTATACTGCAGGCTGGGACTGGATTCAGCCTACTCGCGACCGCAACACGGGTATCTGGGATAAGGTAACCATCGAGAAAACCAAAAGCATCAACATTCAAAATCCGCAGGTAATCACTTTGGTGCCGGGTAAACGTTTGTCGGAAGGCAAGCAAAGCCCTGCCACGATTAAGGTTTCGGTTGAAGTAGAAAACCCAACCAATCAATCTGTTTCAGGTATTCTACAATACCAGATCGATGGAAAATTGGTTAAACAGCGTGCAACTATTGCCGCAAATAAAACTACTGCGGTTAAATTTCCTGATTTACAGCTCGAAAATCCGAAGTTATGGTGGCCGAGCGGATATGGACCGCAGAATCTGTATGATGTGAAAATTGAATTTATAGCGTCCAATCAGGTATTGGATCAGGAGCAGCTTAAAGTTGGGGTCCGCCAAATTGATAACATCTGGAATGAGCATACCGGAAGTATGGGCGCTTTTGTAAACGGGCAAAAAATTTTTATTAAAGGTGGTAACTGGATCATTAGTGATGCCATGTTGCGCTTTAGCGATGCCCGTTACGATGCAGAAGTGCGTTACCATAAAGATATGAACCTTAACCTGATCAGAATCTGGGGTGGGGCGATTCTTGAAAGACCTGAGTTTTACAATGCCTGTGATAAGTATGGCTTGCTGGTTTTTCAGGATTTTTGGTTTAGTGGCGATTGTAACGGTCGCTGGGTAGACCCAATGAAAAAGGAAGACCAGTGGACACGCAGAAATTATCCCGATGACCATCATCTAACCTTAGCTGCTATGGAAGATCAGATCAAAATGATCCGAAATCATGCCTCCCTTGCTTTTTGGTGCGGAGGGAATGAAATTACCCCGCCCGAAGATATTTTAGAGCCATTGAAAAACGATATACTTCCACGCCTGGATGGTACCAGGAAATTTTTCGATTTTTCTAACAGTGATGAAATGTCGTATAATTCCATTGGCGGAAACGGCGATGGTCCGTACGGTATTCAGGATATTAAAACTTTCTGGGGAACGCGAACTTTTCCTTACAACTCTGAAGTAGGTTCGGTAGGGGTAGGTGATTATGCTTCCTTGCTCCGTTTTATTCCAGAGGAAAACCTGATTGCACCACAATACAAATCTAAACCCGATTCGGTGTGGGATTATCATAAATATATCTCATATGAGCAATACCTGAACCCATATGGTAAGCCAAAAAGTGCCGAAGATTTTGCAATGAAGGCGCAACTGGCTAATTACGATCAATACCGGGCTTTGATGGAAGGTTTCTCTAACAAAATGTGGGATTGGTATACGGGCTCCATCATTTGGAAAACACAAAACCCATGGACGGCCATGCGCGGGCAGATGTATGATTATTACCTTGATCCTAATGCGTGTTTATATGGCTTGAGGAAAGGAGGTGAGCCTTTGCACGTGATGATGAACCCTTTGGATAGCATGGTTACGATTGTGAATAATGGGTTTTCTACAAAAAATAACCTGATGGTCCAGGCAAAAGCTTACGATATGGACGGCAAAGATTATTTTTATTCTCAGGTCTTTAATTCCGTTGGTCCATCTTCAGTAAGAAGACTTTTTCCTATAAATGAGTTTTTAACCAAACTGGATAAAAAAGAGGGGGTATTTGTTTCATTAAGAATTTTAGATCAGAAACAAAATATTTTAAGCGAGAATTTATATTGGCTCCCAGGAAAAGATGGTGAGTATTCGGGCTTGAAAAATATCAAAAGAACGCCTTTAAAAATTGCGGCTATCCATCAGAAAAATGGAAAAGTAGCAGTAACCTTAAGTAATGCAGCCGGAAATCCTGTGGCATTTTTTAACCGGATTGCGTTAATAAATGGCAATACCGGCGAACGTATACTACCGGCATTTTATAACGATAACTATGTAAGCATTTTACCTGGAGAAAGCAAAACGATAACTGTAGAATATGCAGGTAAACAAAGTAATCTGGCGATAGAGGTATATGGCTGGAATGTAGAAAAGCAGAAAGTAAATATCCGTTAGTCGGGGTTTATAATCCCGGCTGTAGAGTGATTTTTAATCCTCAAAGTTGATCGCGTAATTTGTTTTTTGGAAATGATGGGTTCTGATGTCTTGGCGGATTGTAGTCCTGCTATCGCTACAAGTCCTCGCTGCGCTCCGGGCTTTTCGCTTTATCAGGTTTAATAACACAGGCAGCTGCACCAAGTGCTCCAGACCTCTCAGGTTTTTGAAACCTGAGAGGTCTAATTTTAGCCAACAAAAATGGCGATACTTTTGATATCGCCATTTTCTTGTTATGATTTTTTACTACTTAACTTACGCCGTGTAATTTCACTTTTAATCCATCCATATTATTGTTTAATTGCAATTGGCAGGCTAAACGTGAGTTTGGTAACAGGTCAGGCAGAGTATCCAGCATGGCATACACCGTTAGTCGGGATTTGTAATCCCGGCTGTAGAGTTAAAGATTTTTAATCCTCAAAGTTGATAGCGTGATTTGTTTTTTGGAAATGATAGGTTCTGATGTCTTGGCGGATTGTAGTTCTGCTATCGCTACAAGTCCTCGCTGCGCTCCGGGCTTTTCGCTTTATCAGGTTTAATAACAAAGGCCGGTACTCAAGAACTTTTGCTGTGTTCCGTGTGGATTAAAATTCTACAATAAGAAGGGCCGGGATTGTAAACTCAAGTCGCGGTGGATTTGCGTAAGGAATTGTAGGTGTGCACCGTTAGTCGGGATTTGTAATCTCGGCTGTAGAGTAAAGATTTTTAATCCTCAAAGTTGATAGCGTGATTTGTTTTTTGGAAATGATAGGTTCTGATGTCTTGGCGGATGATAGTCCTGCTATCGCTGCAAGTCCTCGCTGCGCTCCGGGCTTTTCGCTTTATCAGGTTTAATAACACAGGCAGCTGCACCAAGTGCTCCAGACCTCTCAGGTTTTTGAAACCTGAGAGGTCTAATTTTAGCCAACAAAAATGGCGATACTTTTGATATCGCCATTTTCTTGTTATGATTTTTTACTACTTAACTTACGCCGTGTAATTTCACTTTTAATCCATCCATATTATTGTTTAATTGCAATTGGCAGGCTAAACGTGAGTTTGGTAACAGGTCAGGTAGAGTGTCCAGCATGGCATACTCATCATCTGTCATTTCATTAAGTTTTTCTTCGCCTTCCAATACATCAACACAGCAGGTTGCACATAAAGCCATTCCGCCACAAGTAGCCAGAATATCGTACTCTGATGCCTTTAAAAACTCCATCAGGCTCAGGCCCATATCGGTTGGGGCAACGTGTTCTGTAACCGAGCCATCCGGCTCCTGCATATATATATTAATGTTGTTTTCCATTTTGCTTTCTTTATTAGCGCAAATATAACAGAAAGCTTAAAATTCTGAAACTCCGTTTACAGTGGTATATTTCATCGTATATTTCACGCCAGGATTCATGTAAGAATAAGCGCTGTGGCTCATTAATGCCGCCTCGTGGAAACCGCAAAGAATCAATTTGAGTTTGTTGGTATAGGTATTGATATCACCAATAGCGTAAATACCCGGGATATTGGTCGAGTAATCATCAACATTTACTTCAATTGCACTTTTGCTGATGTTTAAGTTCCAGTCTTCAATCGGACCTAACTTAGGGCTCAAACCAAACAAAGGAATTAAGTGATCGGCCTCAACAACTGTTTTTTCCATGGTACGGTTCTGTACAATTTCAACCTTTTCCAATTTATCTGTTCCGTGTACGGCCTGTAGGTTGCTGTTTAAAATCAGATTGATTTTTCCGCTTTCTGCCAACGCCATTACTTTTGCAACCGAATCAGGGGCCCCACGGAAACTTTCACTTCTGTGCACTAAAGTCAGTTCAGAACAAACATCCGCCAGGTAAATGGTCCAGTCTAAAGCAGAGTCACCACCGCCGGCAATCACCATTTTCTGGTCTCGGTATTTCTCTGGATCAAGGATCATGTAGTTTACACCTTTACCATTTTCAAAGTTTTCTAAATTTTCTACAGCAGGTTTGCGCGGCTCAAAACAACCTAAACCGCCTGCAATAACTACAACTTTAGCTTCGATAACGGTACCCATATTGGTCGTTAAAACAAAATCAGCTTCACCACGCTTTTCCAAACCTTCAATACGCTCACCTAAAGTAAACGTAGGATGGAAAGGTTTGGCCTGCTCCATTAAATTGTCGATAAGTTCCTGTGCCAGTACAGAAGGATAACCAGGGATATCGTAAATCGGTTTTTTAGGATAAATTTCAGACAGCTGACCACCAACCTGAGGAAGGTAATCAATTAAATGACAACGCATTTTTAATAAACCGGCTTCAAAAATGGCAAATAAACCAACCGGACCAGCGCCTATTACGGCTATATCAGTAGTGATCATTAAAGAAAAATTTGACGCAAAGTTACGAAATAAAGTCTTACCAAATCAGCTATTTAGAAATATTCTAGATAATTTTGCAATCCTATTATATTCAGTATTTTATATGCTTTGAGCTAACTGAAAGCAAAAGTTAAAGGTTTTTAATGTTTTAAAGCAAATTATAATTGGTCTATAGGTTTAGTGGGATAATGTTTTGTCATCAATAAATCCTATGCTAAATTTATTTCACAAGTTAGAACTGGTATTTTCACCTGCCTGACAGCTAGTTGCTGGTCCGCATCTTCTAGCGGGAGGACCCTGAAATAAATCCGATTGCTATCGGATCAGGGTGACGTCTCGGAAGTTCTACCAACTCATCCCTAAATTCTGAAATACAAAACTCCATACATCGGTTGCTTCTTCAATCAATTTGGTTGTGGGTTTACCTGCCCCATGTCCGGCATTGGTTTCTATCCGGATTAAAACCGGGTTTTTACCTTTATATTTCTCCTGTAGCGTTGCTGCAAATTTAAATGAATGTGCCGGTACTACACGGTCATCATGATCGGCAGTGGTTATTAAAGTTGCCGGATAATTAACGCCGCTTTTGATGTTATGCAACGGCGAATATTTGATCAGGTAATCAAAGTCCTCTTTTTTATCGCTGGTGCCATATTCAACTGCCCAACCCCAGCCAACGGTAAATTTGTGGTAGCGAAGCATATCCAGCACACCAACCGCAGGTAAAGCTACCTTGAAAAGATCAGGCCGTTGGGTCATGCAGGCCCCAACCAGCAGACCGCCATTTGAGCCGCCGGAAATCGCAATTTTGGCTGGATTGGTATATTTTTCTTTTACGAGGTATTCCGCTGCGGCTATAAAGTCATCGAAAACGTTTTGTTTTTTAGCTAACATGCCGCCTTTATGCCAGGCTTCGCCATATTCACTACCTCCACGTAAGCTAGGTTGAACGTAGATGCCTCCACGTTCCAGGAACAACATCCTGGAGAGACTGAATCCAGGCGTTAAACTTACCTGGAAACCACCATATGCATAAAGGTAAACCGGATTATCACCATCCAGTTTGATGCCTTTTTTGTGTACGATAAACATGGGTACTTTGGTGCCATCTTTCGAGGGATAAAATACTTGTTTGGTTTCATAATTATCTGTATTGAAGTTTAGCTCGGACTTTTTATATAAGACTGATTCGTTCTTGGCTACATCGTAACGGTAAATGTTGCCTGGAGTGGTAAAATTAGAAAAAGTATAAAAAAATTCTTTATCTTCTTTGTAACCCCCAAAACCTCCCACGGTTCCGATTGCCGGTAGTTTTACTTCGCCGATTTTGTTTCCGGTCAAATCAAACTGAATAATGTTGGTACTCGCATCTTTTAAATAGGTAGCCCAAAGAAACCCTCCGCCAGTTCCAACACCTTCCAAAGCCAGTTTGGATTCAGGGATAATTTTCTGCCAGTTTTTAGGATCTGCATTTTTTGGATCGACTAAAACAACCTGTTTGTTTTCTGCTCCTAAATCGGTGTTCACCAATAATTTGTCGCCCATATTGTCAACAACGCTGTGATTATGGTCATAACCTTTAATCAGGGGCGCTATTTTGCTATCTGGTATTTTTAAATCCTGATAATACAATGCATTGCCCGAAGTGCCCGCACTGGCATAAATCACCAAAAAACGTTCATCTTCTGTAACGGTTGCACCTAAATATAAATTAGGATTGGTCTTGTCTTCAAAAACTAACTGATCATTTTGTTGCTGATCTCCCAATTTGTGGAAATATACCTTTTGGGATTTGTTGGCTGCAGAAAGATCGGTTCCTTTGGCAGGCTCGTCAAATTTACTGTAGTAAAAGCCATTGCCTTTCCAGGCTGCACCAGAAAATTTAGTCCATTTTAACTCATCGGCTAATTTGGTTTTACTGGCAATATCCATTACGTAAATGTTGCTCCAGTCTGACCCGGCCTGCGCAACGGAATAGGCCAGGTATTTTTTATCGTGCGAGAAACCGAGCATTGAAATGGCCGCTGTACCATCTTTGGTAAGTGTATTGGGATCGAGAAAAACTTCTTCTTTGCCCTCTAACCCTTTTTTAATAAACCAGATACTCTGGTTTTGAAGGCCATCGTTTTTGGTGAAAAAATAATACTCACCAACTTTAAACGGGGCGCTTTCTTTCGGGTAGTTCCATAATTCAGTTAGTCGCTTTTTTATATCGGCACGATAGGGAATCTGCTCCAGGTAATTTTGAGTGACTTTGTTTTCGGCCATTACCCATGCTTTTGTTTCTGCCGAGGTATCGTTCTCTAACCACCTGTAGGGGTCGGCGATGGTTGTACCGAAATAATTATCTTTTGTGCTGTCTTTTTTTGTTTCAGGATATTTCATCAATGTTATTTTTTCTGCAGGTTTTTTACCCTGGTTACAGGCAAAAAGGCTTAGTGCAAATAAACTTAATACAAATTGTTTTTTCATAATTTTTGATTGAAGAGAAATGCTAATTTAGTGAATGGCACTGATTAAGTTATTGATGATGAACGAATATTTTGGTTTGGCCTTATTTTTAACCGGGATTTGGGCGGTGGTTTTTATACTGATGTCTCAATCCTGGCAGCTAGCCATTGCATTACTGCCATTTAGTATGTACCTGCTATTCAATCCGGCTAATTGGTCCTATTATGTGCTGTTTTGCCCGGTTTTGTGTTTGCTCGTATTCGATATTCATGTACTGCCAGCGGATATGAGGTGGAAAGGATGGAAAAAATATTTGCCTTATGTTTTTAGTCTGCCTTTTATCGCCCGGTTTATTTACTATACCCCTGCTCTTTTTAAAGATAGTTCGGCAGTGTTTAAAGTATGGTCTATATTCATTGTTGTTTTGATATTGATACTTGTTGGTAAGATGTGGGTTGGCGATGTAATCATATTGCTTCTAAACCGGCTGAAGTTAAAATCGGTAACCGAAATAGAATGTACCTTTAAGAAACAAAAGACTGAGCGTACTTACCGGCATATTCGCTACATGGTACAGTTAACCGGAATGGAAATGCTGGAAACTTCAGGATTTTTTTACTGGTACCTTAAGTTTCGAAATGTAGAAGAAGGTGATTCATTAAGGTTTAAAATTAAAACAGGATGGTTAGGACTCGAATTTATCAGCGGTTTCCCAAAAATTGTAAGTAGAAAAAATCAATCCACCAGTTAAAATTAATATCCATCTATAAAATTTAAGAATCTGTCTCAGTCTTTAAGCTTTTTATCTTTGGAATCATTTCACGGATTTTGAGATTAATAGATTGTGCTAGTGTGAATTTATTTTACGGTTTTTTAGCCGCGGAAACACAGATTTACACGGAATTAAACATATTAAAAATATAAAATTGGCATTTTTCCGGGTTGATTATATAGGATCCTGTACTTTAGGCTTTCATCTTTCCGCTTTAATCTTTTTCCCTTAACTTTGAGGAATCCATGACAAAAAATATTTACTTCGCTTCTGATTTTCATTTAGGTACACCCAATTACGCTGAAAGCCGTGCCCGTGAAGCGCGGATTGTGGATTGGTTGAATTTTATTGAACCAAATTGTGGTGAGTTGTTTTTGATGGGCGATATTTTCGATTTCTGGTTCGAATACGCTAAAGTGATTCCCAAAGGATTTATCCGTTTGCAGGGTAAACTGGCATCTATGACTGATGCAGGGGTAAAAATCTATTTTTTTAAGGGTAACCATGATATGTGGGTGCGTAATTATTTCACTCAGGAAATTGGCATGGAGATCATCAGTGATGAACTGGTGATTGAGCGTGGTGGAAAGAAATTTTACCTGCACCATGGCGATGGCTTAGGGCCTGGAGATCATAAATATAAATTTTTGAGAAAAATTTTCAGGAGTAGGTTTTGCCAATGGTTATTTGCGCGTTTGCATCCAAACCTCGGGATCGGTATCGCAAGCGCGTGGAGCCAGGGTAGCAGGGCCGCACAAACGGAAAAAGAGGTGTTTTTAGGAGAAGATAAAGAATGGTTGGCCATTTATGCTAAAGAGCAACTCCAGAAAGCACATTTCGATTTTTTTATTTTCGGACACAGACACCTGCCGCTCGATATTGATTTAGGTAATAACAGCCGGTATGTAAATATTGGCGAATGGCTTAATTATAACTCTTACGGGGTGTTTGATGGGGTAGATTTAAAACTTGAATACTATAAGCCAAAACCATAACTTCTATTTTTTTGAAAGCAGTGTCTGCAGCATTGTTTAGCGTTCGTCGGGCTTTCCGTTATAGCCCCGGTGAAAAATCGGGAGCTGCCACTGCAATCCCGTTTATTAAGGGAGGCCGGTACTACTATTTGAGGTGGTATTAAGCCTAAAATCTACCATACTTTGTTCCTAAACCCGATAAAACGGAAAGCCCGGAGCGCAGCGAGGACTTGAAGAGATAGCGGGACTGCTGGCCGCCATAGTATCGGAACCGTCCATTTTCAAAACTGCTAAAATAATGCCTTACCTGTTAATCGATCTTTAAACTGAAAACTGATGTGTTTTTGGAAAGCAGTGTTTGTAGCATTGTTTAATGTTCGTCGGGCTTTCCGTTATAGTCCCGGTGAAAAATCGGGAGCTGCCACTGCAATCCCGTTTATTAAGAGAGGCCGGTACTACTATTTGAGGTTGTATTAAGCCTAAAATCTACCATACTTTGTTCCTAAACCCGATAAAACGGAAAGCCCGGAGCGCAGCGAGGACTTGAAGGGATAGCGGGACTGCTGGCCGCCATAGGGAAGGAACCGCTCATTTCCAAAACCTTCAATAGTAAAATAACTTTCCTTTTTCCCATTCCTTTGTTGAATGCCCGCACAGTTAACCAATTAACCATTCTCCCCAACTAACTAATTCATCTTTTTTCCTTATTTTTGCATTTCCTGAATTTTTGGGCCTATGCCGACCATCAGGAATTTCAACAACAATAAATATGTTAGACAAATTAGAAGCTATAAAGCTGCGTTGGGAAGATGTAGAGGAATCGTTGAGCAATCCGGATGTAATTCAGGATATGAAACGTTTTGCGGCTTTAAATAAAGAATATAAAGACTTGGGCAAGATTGTAGACGAGTACAAAATCTACAAAAATGTGATGAGCAATATCGATGCCAACAAAGAAATTTTAGCTACTGAAAAGGATCCTGAAATGCGCGAAATGGCAAAAGAGGAACTCGATCTGCTGTTAAAGCAACAGGAAGAAATGGAGAGTAATATCCGTTTGATGTTGATTCCTAAAGATCCGGAAGATGCTAAAAATGCCGTTTTTGAGATCCGCGGTGGTACGGGTGGCGATGAAGCAGCTTTATTTGCCGGCGATTTATACCGCATGTATACCCGATATTTCGAATCTAAAGGCTGGAATGTTGAAGTGGTTGATGTGACTGAAGGTACAGCGGGTGGTTACAAAGAGGTTATCTTAAAAGTGAGCGGTGAAGATGTTTATGGTCAACTGAAATACGAAAGTGGTGTACACCGTGTGCAGCGTGTACCGGATACCGAAACCCAGGGCCGTGTGCATACTTCAGCTGCCTCGGTAGCTGTTTTGCCGGAAGCAGAAGAAATTGATCTTTATATTAACCCTGCCGATATTGAACTGCAGACCTCACGCTCAGGTGGTGCCGGTGGGCAGAATGTAAACAAAGTGGAAACCAAGGTGCAGTTAACACATAAACCATCGGGTATCGTAGTGGTTTGCCAGCGCGAACGTTCGCAACTGGGTAACCGTATAATTGCAATGGAAATGCTGCGCAGTAAGCTTTACGACATCGAATTGCAGAAAAAGAACGGGGATATTGCTGCTAAGCGTAAAACAATGGTGTCAACCGGTGACCGTTCGGCGAAGATCAGAACGTATAACTACCCTCAGGGCCGCGTTACCGAACACCGTATCGGCTTAACCATGTATAACCTGCCAGCGATTATGGATGGCGACATCCAGGAAATTATTGATGCGCTTCAGTTTGCAGAAAATGCAGAGAAGATGCAGGAAGGTGCTGTTGGTTAGGGAGTTAAATGTTTTTTAAAAAAAAATTTGCGAATTAAGATATAGTCTCTATATTTGCAACCTCGAAAGAGACAAGAGGTTCGAACTTTAAAGAAGAACAAAAGGAGTGGTAGTTCAGCTGGTTAGAATGCCTGCCTGTCACGCAGGAGGTCGCGGGTTCGAGTCCCGTCCATTCCGCCAAGCGACATTACAAAATGTATCAAAAGCCTCTAGAATGTAGTTCTAGAGGCTTTTTGGCTTTTACTGCATCACAAATAAATCAGATTTTCTTAAAATATAGGTGGACAAATAGAGCGCACTTTTCCGTATTTGAAGTTGACGCACCAAAAACTATATAAGAATCTATTAATCAGGTTGTTCGAATTCCGAGCATCTTGACTGTAAAGAACAACAATCTTAATTTTATAACTTTTAAATTACTTTAAAATGGGTGCAAAATTTAGTTTGTTATTCTTCCTTAAAAGAAGAGGTGGTTATGTTGAAGGTGATCTTCCAGTTTATTTAAGAATTACTGTTGATGGAAAGAGGGCCGAATTAGCAATTCAAAGGAAATGTGATCCTAAAAAATGGAATACAAAGAAAGGTTGTATGGTTGGTACAAAGGATTCGGTTAAAGAATTTAATTCGTTTCTTTTGGCATTTCAAACTAAGGTTTATGAGATTCAAAGATCTTTACTTATGGACGGTAACCCTATTGACCCAGAAATAATAAAAAGAAATCTTATCGGTAAAGACAGATCTGCGAAAATGTTTCTTGAAGTTTTTGAGGAACATAACGAAAATATGAGAAAGCTTGTCGGTAAGGATTATTCTATGGCAACGCTTACTAAATATTCAACTTGTCTTAAATCATTAAAGTTGTTTGTGCAATTTCAATATAAGACTAGTGACATCAATATTCGTTTAATGGATTTTTCGTTCCTTACATCGCTTGAAATGTATTTAAAAACGGAAAGGGGAGTTGGACACAATACAGCGATGGGTTATGTGAAAAAAGTAAAAAAAATAATCCATTTTTGTGTCGCCAATAAATGGCTTACTTCCGACCCCTTTATAGCGTTCAAAGTTTCGATAAATAAAACATCAAGAACCTTTCTTAGCGAGGCGGAGATTAGAAGTTTAACAGACAAAGAATTTAAAATTCAGCGATTGGAAGAAGTCCGGGATATGTTCCTTTTCAGTTGTTATACTGGACTTGCATATGTTGATGTAGCAAAGCTCACAAAAACTGCGATTGTAGAAGATGGTAATGCAACCACATGGATTGTAGTGGACAGAACGAAAACGGGGGTAATGGCAAATATTCCGCTATTGCCTCAAGCGGAAAAAATTATTTGTAAATACAAAGACCATCCAAAAGTATTGGTTACCGGTAAACTGCTACCAATAATTAGTAATCAGAAGGTAAATGCCTATTTAAAAGAAATATCAGTACTCTGCAACATTACGAAGGAACTCTCCCATCATTGCGCGCGCCACACATTTGCAACTACAGTTACCTTGTCAAATGGTGTACCGATTGAAACGGTCTCAAAAATGCTTGGTCATTCTAGTCTAAAGTCTACACAGCATTATGCTAAGATTTTGGACAAAAAAGTTGCCTACGATATGAAAAGATTGATTGGTGTTTTGGAGTAGAGTATCAAAGTTGTGGTTATTAGAATCAGTACTTTGATACTCTTTTCAGCAAATTTGCTTACGGTAGTTTTCTTTTAGATAACAGATACCTCCCAAGCACGGAGTCCATCATAGCTAAATCCAATCTTGAATTGAACATTTGTATTTATATCCTTATCTTTGAATAAGCCTCTACTTTGGTTTGCTCTCGCTGGTGTGAAAAAAGCTGTCAATCCCGAACTAAGCTCTATTTCGCCAGCTTCTGGGCCTTTGATGCGTGTGACTTTGCCTGTCAAAAACGGCAAATTTTGTAGTTGAATATCCCCATTTGCATCACGGGTCACAGCATCCTTATAGGAAATCATTTGATGTATTCCACTTCCTTTACCAAACCATTCAAAACAAAATGTTCTATTTGGTAAGGATCTAGCCATTTCGCTACATTCTTTGGTTAGAGACTGTGCTCGTTCCCTAGAAATACTACTTTTAGCAATTGCATCAATCGAATATAGAACGTATAAATAGAACGTTTTCTCAAGAGAATTGTGATTTGCTTTCCATTGAGAAAGTTTTTCTAAAACTCTATTAAGGTCAACATATTGCTGAAACCTCATCGCGTTAAACCATAAAAAAATATTTTTCTCTTCGCCAGGCTCCTCAATTATATTTTCCTCCATCAAGTGAACAATTCTCTGAATTTCTTTCGGTTCTAAATTTTCAAGTGACATTCTTCTTCTTACGTAAGCACGAGCAATTTGTCTCCTGATTGGAGGTTTGTATACATCAATTCTAGACAAAATATTTGTCCAGCCTTGGATTGCTTTTGAATAGTCTCCATACAATTCCTTAAGCCTTATGTCACACTCTGCAAGATATTGAGATTCATTCACTCCAGACTTAATCCGTTTCAATTCGCTCAATAATTCCTCTGCAGTGTCAAGACAGTCTTGGAAATAGGAACTGCCTGATGATAAAAGAAACTCTGATTTAGAGGAAGCACTAGAAATTTTATATCCGAAATCGATTACGTTGATAAGAAGTTGTATATGGGAGATATAACCGTATTCATGGGATCGATTAATTTGACGGCATTGATTAAACTGAATTTCCGTTTCTTCCACCAAATCTTTAATTGTCTCCAAAGCTATTTGAGTTGAAGAATTCTCAAAATATAAATTAATCAAATCATAAACCTTTGCTCTTAAGCACATTCCTTTCATGTGAAATAATAGTGCATTTGGTCTTTCCGTTAGTGTTATAGCTTTATCTATGGCATAGATTGCATTTTCGTAATCTTTTCTTTTAAAGCTATAATATCTCGCTAAGTGTCCCCAGAAATGGGGCTCATTTGGAAAAGATTCTGTTAGTTTTTTGAAAATTAAAAACTTACCTTCTTCCGTTGGAATATCATCAATAACATTTGAAAAATGTTTATCTTCTTCCTTACCCATTAAATCTTCGTTATCTCGGAATACAAACAATCTCTCAAGAAGATCCAAAAACATTTCTGTATTATGTATTTCGCTATCTTCATTCAATGATATTAGGTCAGTGCAATACTCGGAAAGATTTTGCTTCCATAGGCGATCATCTGACCCACCTAAAATTTGCTTCAATAATTCCTCTGAAATCAAATAATGAAGAGGGCGCCATTCATTAGATGTGTCATTTACCAATAAATATAATAGGTCATCGCTCAGATGATCTGCTAGATTCAAAACCGAATTTTCAGGCCAGTTCAGAAAGGATGAAAAGTATTGTGCTTGAATTGATTTTTGGGCGTAATGGTGGGCTATCGCTAAAAACGCAATGATTTTCCTTTGTTGATTAGTTATGTTTTGTAGTGATTTTTTAACAAAAGACTTTAGTCCATTAAAATTTTGTTCAAATGCAATAAGCCCCATGTAAAATGGGTGTCTAAATTTACCTTCGTCTGATTTTTCAATATCCTCTAATTTTTTAATCTTTTCCCTTGGGGCTATTTCTTTATAAACATTCAGCATCAATTGAAATTCCATGTCGCTCAAAGATTGAGGAATTATTAATGTATCACTATTGTTATAATTGAACCCGTTAGGTGTTTTTCTTTGTATTGTTAGAAAAGTGCAGGGAAAGTTTCTGCTGCTGACCTCATTACAAAGTTTTTCAATATCGTCAATCCTAATAACAGAAGCTTCGCTAATTACGAGAACAGGTAACTTCGTATGTTCATAGATACTATATAGCTTATTAACAGTTTCTTGTGGAGAAAACCTTCGGAGAATAACAACAGGATACGTAGAATGTAAATCCCATGCTATCCTTTTCCCTAGGGTTGTCCCGCCAATACCTGGGTAATGTTGCAGTGTATACCTGTTAATTTTTCTGTCTTTCAGACTTTTTTCAATAAGTTTTTTTATCTCCTTTACTTTATCTCTTGCTATATCATTATTGCTAGCCAAACCAAACCAGCTTATTTCGTTACCTCTAAAAAAGTCTTTTCTAGTTTCTGATTCTAGCGGCTGGTAGTTTTGCAATTTATTTAGATGGATGAATTCGAAATCTTCCTCTATCCAGAAAAAATCCTGCTGGTTTATTAAAACATTACTGTTTTCGGCTGCAGGTGCCAAACATACATGTGATGGGTTTTCAATATGGAAATATTTTGATCTATCTGCTAATCCTTTCGTAATGGTTCCAATATCTATCGTAGCACTAAACCCAACATAATCATTTATTGTATTTTCTATTTCACTTGGATTTTCAACGGCATATACGAACTTTACAGATTTATCCAAATTGTTAAACAAAATTTCACATAATCTAAATACCAACTTGTCTGTAGACAATACAATTACCGTTGTAGGTCTGTCCCCAAATACTTTTGCGAAATTTTGGATTAGCTTGTTAGTATCAGTACTATATTTTTTACTCCAATCCTTGTAATCTTCCACTAATGTATCTTGTCGCCCAAGGAGTCCTCTAGCTCCATACCAGTACACCGCATTATAAGGTGAAAGGCTTTGAATGTCATTCCTAGTAAACAAATGGACTTTACTTTGGCTTGAAACATCTGAGACTATGGCTTTATGCAGTCCAGAAATTTCAGTATTTTCATCTAAGTCCAAAATTAACTTCCATTTCACATAACTAAGAGGTGACAGGTCATTTTTATTCCCCAAACTAGAAGTTATTAAGATATAATTTCTATTGTCTTCAAATGAATCGCATGCCTCGAATAACTCGTCCCATTTTGAAATTGAATGCTCTGATAAAGGAAAATCTACTTTGACGATATCAATTGGATCAAAGCTTGTGTCAATATAAATTTGTATTAGTTTTTGCACTTCCTCGAGAAGGTTTAGTATTGTGTCAAAATGAGGGATATTTCCTGAATGTTCTGGATCATTTCTGACAGCCTGTTTTTGACTTCTTATTAGGTCAAAATTTAAGTTTATTGACTGAGGTGTTGGATGGGCTTTTGATTCGAATAATTTTGTTTTTTCATAAAAATTATTTCCTTCAACTATTTTTAATTCTGTTTTGTAAAGTTCAGGATCTACATCAAACAGTTTATGCAGTACAAATTTGATTGACCACTCTGTAACTTCATAAACAATCGTTGCAGCATTAACGAGACTTTCTTGCTCTTTCCCAATTAATCCTTGTGAAGCAAATTTATATGCATCGTTTAAATTTTCGAGAGCTGTATTGTACCTGTTTGTAATTCTTTGAGACGAAATTTTCGACATGTGCTTAATTTAGAAAAGTAAATCTAAAAATATTATAATAAAAAACGATATACAATTGGAAGGCTTTTATAGAGATTAATCAAAATTGATTGTTGGAAATTGATATTAATGATATTAAAGAATTCTATGTAATGTATTTAATATACCGATTTATATTGTCTCTGAAATTTCACTAGATTTAATGCAGATATTTAATTCAAGATAATTGTTGCTCCTCTATATGAAAGAATATTTCAAGTTCCGCGACCCATTCGACAAAAATCCACACAAGTTTGAGATAGGTAATCCAATTAAGTTTGACAGGAAAAAAGGTGATAACTTTTTCTTTAAAAAATTCTTCAATCTTGGGTCTGAAGAATATGTCGAATACTATCAATTCCACCTTGACTGGTTTGTTTCTAATAATAATCAGAATACTGAAAAGGAATTCTTTATGCATGTTTTGAATAAAATTGAAGATCAAGTCGCCCACTATCATAAAAAAAATATCACCGCATTAGATACAATTAGAAGCCTCGAAGCACTAAGAAAATTTAAGGATGTTATTGGGCAGTTTGACAGATGGCATATTAAAAAGAGCTTTGAATTAGTTATTTCTGAGCAGGATATCGAGATATTAAAGCTGAAGGAAGAAATACAGCTTTTAAAAGGTCAAATCAAACTTATAAGCCGTTACGAGCCTGACCAAAAAATTAGACTTCTGGACGGTAATCTTCCACAATTGATCGATCTGATAAAGCAAATTCAGGAACTTGAGTTGCCGGACGGTAAAAAGTTAGCCAAATCACAATCTCAAAGCCCCTGGTATAAGATGATTGCCAGATATTTTCAGCACGGAGAGAACGAAATTTCTCTTGAGACCCTAAGAAATTACTTTCCTGCAAATAAGACCGGCAAGCTAATAAAGGGCTCTGATATACCAGAATCCGTCAAACTCTTCAAAATTGTAACAATAAAATCCAATCCCTTAAACTAAACTGTTTCAATTTGACCAAACTAATTGACTGGTCATATAAAACGGTATTTTGTGATTCAGTTTTGTATTGGCAATATCGCCAAACTAATTGAATTTTATGTCTATAGAAATTATGACCAAATCTGATTTGATGGATTTCAAATCAGACCTATTTAAAGAAATAAGGGCTATTCTAGCTCCCGAAAAACCGATTGACAAAAAATGGCTTCGTAGCAGCGAGGTCAGAAAATTACTAGGAATATCCGGTGGCACACTCCAAACCCTTAGGAATAACGGAACGCTTAAGTTTACCAAAATTGGTGGCACGATGTACTATAGTATGGAGGAGATTAACAAAGTTTTGCAGTTTCCAAAAACACCAAATATTTTGCGATGAAATTGTCTACGCCACTAACGGTCTTCCTCTGCAAGGCATCGGATGACCAGATTATTTCGCCAGTTCACGTTAGCCTTTTTACATCAATAGTTCAATGTTGGGCGAGTGGTGGGCGATTGAATCCGGTGGTCGTCACTAGAAAGAAATTGATGAGGATATCGAAGATCAGGTCAACCAGTACTTATCATAAGTGCGTTAAGGATTTGTGCCGTTCTGGTTATATGTCTTATCATCCCTCATTTAATCCATCGGGCAGTCTAATTTTTTTAAATAAGTAATCATTAACCTACCAGTTTTTAGCGAAGGGAATTTTTGAAACTTTGAAGGAGCAAGTTTGTGTTTTTGCTATACAAAAACCTTTTCCGCTACTAGCGGAAAAGAACTTGTCTTTTTTCTCCCGATGGTCGCAAAAAGTAGGTTCAGTAAGGCGTGTCATAAATGGAAAAGCACCTAAGTAAAGAAAAAGCCAAAGGCGGAAGGCCACCTAAGAAAATAAAAAAGGAAAAAATAGTTATGGTGAGGCTAAGCAATAACGAACATTTTCTGATTGAGGGCAAGGCAAAAATTGCAGGCATGAGAATAAGCGAGTGGTTCAGGCGGTCAGCAAAATCCGGCAAGGTAACTCCAAGGATGAATTCCGAAGATCTCAAGGCAATGAGGACCCTGACGGGCATCGCAAATAATCTAAACCAGCTTACCAAACTTTCACATCAGCAGGGGCTATTGCTACTGCATAGAAAATGTAGGGATGTGGCCGATAATATCAATTCGGTAATGCAAAAATTTTTTGAAAGATGATCGGGAAAATAGTTATCGGAAAAAGCTTTGGGGGCTGCGTGCGATATGTTATGGAAAAAAAAGACGCTGAGCTAATATTTGCTGAGGGGATAAGAGCAGAAAACGTATCATTGATAGTTAAGGATTTTAATTCCCAAAGATGTGCCAATCCAAATCTATCCAAGGCAGTCGGCCATATTTCCCTCAATTGGAGCGATAAGGATACTAATCAGCTAGACAATGAGGTGATGTTAGAGACGGCACTTAATTATCTTGAAATGATGGAGATCCGTAATACACAGGTTTTGATAGCAAGGCACTATGATGGCAGCCATCCCCACTTGCACATAGTTTATAACAGAGTAGACAATGATGGTAGAACGATTACTGATAGCTTTCAGTTAAAGAAAAATATCGAAGCATGTAAAAGAATTACACTAGAGCGTGGATTTTACATAGCTAAAGATAGAAGCGCGGTAAACAGAAAGTCACTCCGAGGCAAGGATAGGATGCGGTACTTGCTAAATGATAAGGTTAATACCATAAAAATTGCAAGTGCTAATTGGGAAGTTTTCCGATCAAAACTAACTGTCCAAGGAATTGAAATGGTGCCAAAATATAAGGTGAATAGCAACGTGATGCAGGGTGTCTCTTTCAAATATGGTGAATATAGCTTTAAAGGAAGCGAGCTATCGAGGTCTTTAAGCTATGGTAATCTGGAGGAATATTTCTCTACGACACTGCTTCCTGCCTTTGATAATGGGCATGAGCTAATAAGTGAAAAGAGCGTTGGCGTTAATTCAGCAATGGAAAAAAGATCAGATATGCTTCCAGAACTTTTGGAGTCACTGTTTGAGCCTGTTTATTTTCATCACCAAAATGAAGAAGAACCTAGAAAAAAGAAAAAAAAGAAACAAAGAGATAAAGGATTGAGCAGATAAAATTTATTTGAAATGGAAAATATTAATGACAGGCTTGAAAACATCGAGCAGATATTGGAACTGCTTATTTCCGAGGTGAAATTAAATAGTGGCGCATTAGGAACAAACTTTGGGACGAAGATTCAGGATATGCAGAAAGTCTTGCTTGACCGTCTGGTAATTATCGAAAATCTTCCATCAGAAGATTCCCTCAATGATTTAAGGAAAAATTTACACCATGTTTCATTGAAGCTAAAGGAAATGCCAGAAGTTTTTAAGGTGAGACATCAGCATCGGATTGAGGTGCATAGCAAGTTTCGTGCAGCAGGCCTTTTTTGTGCCATTTTTTTAATAATACTTGCGATCTCAGGATCATTATTTTTAATTTCTAAAAATGTAGAATTACAATCAGGTTCAGATAAGTTTCTTGTGGTTCAGGGAGCATACCCGAAGTTGGCATTGGCAATCAACAACCTCTACAGTAAGGATCCCGACAAGCTCTTGGATTCCGCTAGGATGCAGATTAGGCATAGGCAAGATTTTATGGAAGCAATACTGAGGGAGAGAGAAGCAAAGCTTGAGTATGAGAAAGCTAAACGAGCAAAGAATGATATCAAGGATGCCAAAAAATAGCTATCGCATTATCCCGCCCGCAGTTGCGGCCTGCAAACCCTAGGCACAGGCCGCCCGGTTTGCCAATTGCATATACCGAAAAATCTGTCCAGCAGTACCGCTATTGACATTGCCGGGCAGATTTAGGTTATTTTTCCCTGAGGCCGTAAATACCTCTTATCTGTTCAACAAATGTTTTGAAATGTTCTTTATAATGTGCTTTTAGTATGGGCATTTTAAAGTTTATCCTTGCAAAGAACGATACCAGTTCAGCCTCCGCCAGTGAACCAAGTAAATAAAATAAGTTTGGATTGCAATCAGAGGCTGCGAAGAATCTCGGAATAATCGAGGAGGTAAAATTCAACCGTTTTTTGTCTAACGTAAACTTGAGTTCGAAAATATAATATTCTCCCTTGTCCCTTAACGTGAAGTCCAAACATGGGATTGCAGCCGATATGGTGCAGGTATTGATATCCTTTTTTACGGGTTTGTTTTTTATGTATTTTAAATGGTAGATATTTTGGTAAAAAACGAACTGTTGTTCCAGTAACAACGGCAAGGCTTCCTGCCAGAAGGTGAACAATATTTCTTTCCTATCTGATGCATCTATGGATATTGTGTCGGGTTGTTTTTTTAAGTAATAGCTTGAGATTTTCAACATCTCTGAACAAATATCATTCAAATTATATTGGCTGTCTGAAAGTTCGGGATGTAGCTGGTCCCTAACAGGTATTAGGTAGGTAGTCAATGACCTTAACGCTGTTCCTGCAAGATTCAATGTTGCTGTAAACGGGATCAACATCGGGTACTCTATATACATTTCGCTCTCATTGCGATTTAAGGGATTTAACAAGCAGTATCCGATCACTTTTTCGTTTGCGGAAAATTCTGGACAAAACATGGCCGGAGACGGATAAGGAATTCTCGTGGCAACACTACTGCCCACTTCTGGCAATGCCATACCCGGCCTAAAGAAGTTGTCATACCGCTTTTTGAATCTTATTACAAATTTACCACGCTCCTTACAGGAAATTAAGTATTTGGAATTTCCATTTTCGTCGAAGAAATCCGGATAGTAATACTCATCAAAATTTCGCTCGTTGTAATACCAAAGGAATCTGTCTAAACAAAAGTATGCATGTCTGCTCATATAAGAGGAGTCGGTGTCGGTACTGCAGCTGATCAGCAAGTGATCATCTTTAACCATTATATAGACCCTTTCAGCATCTTCCTTCTCAATTTTTACAATAATCGTCAATATTCCGTTTGTAAAGGCAGTTTTTGACACGTTAACTGCCAGATAGCCCCTCTTGGGTGCCCTGAATTCTGAGTGGGCATCAAGGGTACATCTGTCAAGTATTTTTGACCCAACTCGAAAGGGCAGTTTGTATAGCCTGTGTTCTGGTACTTTAAGGATACTATTATTCAAAACCTACCTCGCTTTCCGTCATAATACAGAACTTTTTAAACTCTGCAATCTTTATATAGCACATTTTTTTTGTAAGCTTATAAAAAGCGTATCCTTTGGAAAGTATCTTATCTGCATCATTCTGTTCCACCTTGAAGCTATCCTTGTACCTAGCTTCCGAATAGCTTCTTGTAAGGATGCCGAACAGGCGCAGATCCTCATGATTTGATCTGAATATTGCTGATGGCTCATCTGAAAAACATTGGCATAAGTCCATTTGCCTCCCAAGGTGATGTATGTCTGACCGATAGGCCAAGTGTACACGTATTAGGCTTATAGTACATTGCTCGATTACTTGGTGAACCAAGAAAACGCATACCGAAAAGTGATCATTACTGAAGCTTTCTGAGGCTGCCTCAAGAAATGCGTTAGCCAAGTCCGTTCTGTGGAAAAAATGCTTCTGCGCCTTTTCGTAGCTTTGGGCAGGGTCAAAGGTAGTTCTATCGACCTGATCCATCAGACCGCTTCGATTGTAGAGCAGAATTCCAGTATTTAATATCGAGGTAAAGAACCTATTGTTTTTCTCGGTGCTTTCTATGATGGTAGCAAGGCTATGGGAAAGGATTGTGATCTTTCCATTTTTAAATCTGTTGTTGCAGAAATCCTGGGCTTCGTGCTCGTTGCGCGTAGGGGGTTCCATAACCATCAAGAGGAAATATTGTATTTCCTCTTTTTTAGTTTCGTTTACAAAGCATCCACCGCTGTTTATCGTCTTAACATTTTTGCTGAAGAGATAGATTTTCAAAGGGCTGAACTTTTCAGTGAGCAACGTAACGAAATCGTTTAGTTCGTTGCATAATTGTGTTGGCTGATTCATAAGCATTGGAATTAATTTATTCCAATTTCGATAACAGGGAATGTGTACCGAACCAATTGAAGTTGTTTATTACAACGCAGGAGTTGTTTTTTACGAGTGAATAAATTTAGATATATTTGAATATGGAAACCTTTGAAAAAAATACTCGAATGCATTTGGGACGAAAGATTAGCCGCCTGAGGGAATTAAGGGGGATGAAACAAGAAACATTAGCTTTAGAGCTGGGAGTTAGTCAACAAGCAGTTAGCAAACTTGAACAGGCTGAAGTTATTGAAGATTCTACCCTAGAAAAAATTGCTGTCGTCTTAGGATTGCCTGTTGACTCAATCAGGAATTTCGATGAAGAAAAAATGATTTATAACATCCAGAATAACTATGAAAACTCCAATAACACAGGTGCAAACATAGGTTATCAAGTAACATTCAATCCTTTGGAAAAGGTTATTGAGTTGTATGAAGAAAATAAGAATCTTTATGAAAAATTATTGGCTAGTGAAAAAGAAAAAGTAGAGATTTTAAAGAATTCTTTGTCTAGATAAGTTATTTAAAAAATAGTTCTAAAAATACTGGTGACGCATTTTGATCGTAACAATATTTACATTTCCTTTGAGCAAAGTTAGATCCATATTTTTTTACTAAAAAAATTAGTATTATATTGCGGAATTAATTTTATTTACAAAGTACCCCAAACATATTTTTAAATGAATTTTTTTGATGAAATTTCACTTGATGAAATTAAAGGAAAAGAATACGATAATCAAATCTTAAATACCTTAGAGTATGGAAAAGCATCTTTGACTCATTATTTGCATAATAGTACAAATGGTGTGTCCAAATCCTATAAACAGAATGCTTTGAACTTTGTTAAACATGCCCTAGAGTATAAATTTCCAGATGCGGAAATCGATCGTGGTACCACTGAAAGAGCTTTGGGTAATTTACTAGATGAACAGTTAACAAGACAAGTTCCTTTTCCGGCTCCAGAAAAACCATCTTTTAAATTCATAGATCTTTTTGCGGGTATAGGTGGATTTAGGATAGCTGCTCAAAGTCTTGGTGGCAAATGCGTATTTACCAGCGAGTGGGATCAATTTTCCCAACAAACGTATTTCGAAAATTTTGGTGAAATTCCATTTGGTGATATTACCAAGGATGAAACCAAAAATTTTATACCTCAAAACTTTGATGTCTTGTGCGCAGGGTTTCCTTGCCAACCGTTTAGCTATGCCGGCTTAACTAAAGGATTTGAAGATTCAACTAGGGGAACACTATTCTTTGATATTTTGGCTATTCTAAAAAAGCATCAGCCCAAGATGTTTTTACTTGAAAACGTTAAGGGGCTTAAGTCCCATGACAATGGAAAGACAATGGAAATCATTGAAAAATCTCTTCAAGAATTAGGATACAATGTTCAGTGGGAAATTCTAAATAGCTATGATTTTGGATTGCCTCAATATAGAGAGCGTTGGTATTGTGTAGGTTTCAAAGACCAAGTGAACTTCAGTTTCCCAAAAGGAAAGCAAAGAGGAAGTAAAATAAAAGATATCGTTGACGAAAAATCGAATAAAGATCCAAGACTTGCTTTATCGGCATTTGAAACTGAAAGAATCAATTTCCATTTCAAGTCAGATCAAATCAGAGTCCAGCATGATAATCATAAATATGAAGCGCATACCAAAAAGGGGCGGCATGGAGTTTTTTCTTTTCAAAAGCCTGATGGAGCACTGAGATTTCATATTGGTGATGCTGCGAAAACCCAAATTCAAGAGGCATTTTATGCGTGTGTTGATACATATGCACCCACTATTATAGCTAATAGGGTTCCTAAGCTTTGGGACTTGAATCGAAAATTATCTGTTTTAGAGGCACAAAGGCTGCAAGGGTTTCCAGACAAATATAAATTTCCAGTTTCAGATAATCAGGCCTATAAGCAGTTAGGAAATTCTGTTGCAATTCCAGTTTTAAAAGCTATTTTTGAAAATATGGTTAATGCAATCAAGACTCAATAATGAAATATATCTCGATTGACTCAGTTTTTAGTAGCTGGAAGTCTCTAATAGAACACGGTCAGCAAACTAAAGCGAGTTTGACCAAATTTTTTGGTTTACTTGAATTAATAAAAAACAGTAATTTAATTGTAGATCAAACTATTACTGCTAATCAACAATATGAGGTGAAGTCTTCCGCTCTGTCGAATTCTTTACAAGATCTTTACTATTTCGGAACGACCGGAAAGAGTTTTAACTCGCAAGAGGTGTTAAGAGTGATTTTTCCCACAAACTGGCAAGAAAATGTCCTAAAATCTTTGTTGAAAAATACACCTCTACCAATAATTGATGTTGCGATTTTATGTCAACAGAATTATGGTTATGCTGATGATTTAACGGGTGAGCATATAGTGAATACATTCAAAAATGTCTATCATATTGGTGATGAAGAAGAAATATTTTTTTCTGATGAGAACAAAGAAATTACCTTCAGTGACGAGCAACTAGATAGAAAGGCGCTTTTTAGCTTGTTCAAAGATTATATTAATAAATTTGATGCAGAAAAAACGACAATCGGATTTACAAAGGAATTTTTCAGCAAGCAAGCCGGGGAGCTGACAGCAGGCCCATTTATTCAGCCACTGTATGCCGGACAAGATAATTTGAAATTCTTGCTAATAGCAAATTTTGATATAAAGCAAGCGTACAATATAAATCCATCTTTTTCCAAAAAGACACTTTCTTCGAACTTGAAGCAGCTTCCAAGAAACAAGATCATTTACGGAGCACCGGGAACTGGAAAAAGTTTCATTTTAAGGGAACAAGCTTTAGAGAGTGGATTTATTGAGGAGAATATTATCCGAATTACTTTTCACCCTAGTTATACCTATCAAATATTTGTGGGGAGCTATAAGCCGACACCAGTTTATAAAAGGAATGCTAAAGGTGACGACAAATTTTATGCTTCAAATAAGGTGGATGAAGCGGTAGATCAGATGGAGCCTCTAATTGATTATACTTTTGTTCCAGGACCTTTTATAAACTCCTTAGTCAATGCACTACGGAATCCAAATGAAGTATTTATGCTTGTTATTGAAGAAATCAATAGAGCTAATGTTGCTGCGGTATTTGGAGATGTCTTTCAGCTATTAGATAGAAATGAGATTGGCGATAGTGAATATGATATAGAATTTAATCAGGATATACGCAATTATCTGACTTCTCAGTTCTTAACTGGAACAAAATTCAAGATTCCAAACAATCTATTTATCTGGGCTACAATGAATAGTGCAGATCAAGGTGTTATGCCATTGGACTCTGCATTTAAACGGCGATGGTCTTTCGACTTTTTGTCGATCGATGCCAAGCAGGATGATGTGAAATCTCGGACGTTTTATTTCCAGAAAAAGCAATATTCATGGAATAAATTCAGGAATGATTTAAACAATAACTTAAAATTACTCTCCATTCCTGAGGATAAGCTTATTGGACCGTTCTTTTTGAATCAAAAGGAGTTGCAAGAAGATTCTGTAATAAAGAACAAATTATTATTGTATTTACGAGACGATGTTGTTCGACACAACCCTGAAAGCTTGTTTATGAAATCAACCTTTTCTGACATCGTTAAGGCTTATGATTCGTCTGAGCTAGTTTTTCAAAATCTCAAAAGTGAAAATTGGGAGATTAGTGATTTTGACGATGAGGTAGAATAGACTTGTTACTATGAGAGCGCAAGGAGATTATCTCTTTTTTATAGAAAATGAACCCGAGCAACAATCTGTTCTGCTCACAGCTCTTGAGGAGGACTTGAATAGATATAATAAGTTGCTAGAATTTGGATATTTAACATATAAAAATGAACAAATATCTTTTTCATTCGTTGGACTTATTGTATTGGACAAGTTCAATGTATGCGTTTTACCTAAGTATTTTAGGAACATAGAATTGTCTGATGATACCCTTCTTGGAGAATTCATTAAAATCATCAAAGTACTAAGAAAAGCTGGTCAGGTAGAGACCTCACTTCCAGACTTTCAGTTTTTAAATAGCAACAGCAAAATAAATTTGTCCGAAATCGTTCTTGCCGATCAAATACTAAGGGACTATTTGGATTATGGTATATATAGACAAGTTGTCGGTTTACCTATCATAAATGGTGCTGGAGAAATTAACTGGACAATGACAGTCGATCTCATTGATCCTATTATTTCTAGAGGGAAGCCTATATATTTGGACAGCTATAGTGATCTGCAATCTATTAACGAAGCAAATGTCATTACTACTGTTCACAAATTTGCAATTGGGAAATGTCTAAAAAAATTTGGGTTATTGCTCGATTACCAGTTTAATTTTGACGAACAGTTTGATGAAAAATTATCTGATATAGGTTCGACAGAATATCTTACAAGCGTTTTACAACGCGAACTTAATATCACCTACGGAGATAGATATGTAGCCGTCATCAAGAGATTATTGCTTTATATAAAATTAGCTGAATCAAATAGTGCTCAAAAGAAACTTGATATATTTGGTACTGGTTATTTTCATACAATTTGGGAAAAGGCATGTGGTATTTTGTTCAATAATAAAATTGAACAATACAAGCAATATTTTTCACTTCCGAAGTGGCATGATCTCCAAGGTAATTCCATAACAAAAGATGGACTGAGACCCGATATCATTGTTGAGATCTCCAAATCTAGAAGTATAGCAATTTTAGATGCAAAATATTACAATCTTTCTTACAAATTAAATCCGTTCAATGTTTTTGGCAACCCTGGTATTTCAGATATCATAAAGCAATTTTTGTATCAAGAAATGCTTGAGAAAACTTCAGCTTTTAACGTTTCTAATTTTTTCGTATTTCCGAGCTACCAAACTGACAATGTGGACATTATTGGTTATACTACATTGCCATTATTTGCAAAAAAGAAAATTATCAATTTGAAAGTGTCAGAAGATTTGGCTATGAAAGCATATCTGAATAATTCTTCAATTGGTGTTGAGATGGTAGATTGTTTGTTAAGAAATCCAATTTAGAATATTTATAAAATTAATTTAAACAATCCCTTTTTTAGAATTATTATAAGTTTATTAAGCTTAGATGTAAATGAACACATTGAAAAAAGGTTAAAATAAAATAAGAATATGGCACTATCACTAACGGCCGAACAAAAAAACATACTTAAAATCTTCAAAATTGAAGAACAATATATGATCCCCTCCTATCAGAGACCTTATTCTTGGGAATATGATCAGTGTTATCAATTATATACTGATCTCATGAGGTCGTTTGATAATGATGAAGATTATTTCATCGGAAATATTATCACAGCAAAAAGTGAATCCAATCATGAATACATTGAAGTTGTAGATGGTCAACAAAGGTTAATCACATTATTGCTATTTATTAAAGTGCTATCAGTCTTTCAACAAGATTTAAAAATTCTTTTCCAGCTGATATCTAAGGAGGATTGGAGAGGTAATAATAATGTTCCAAGGATTAGAACAGAAGTTTTTGAAACAAATGACGGTGATGCTTTTAATAAAGTTATGGAGTTTAACCTCATCGAATTTGAAAACTTACTAAGAGAGTCGATTGACAAAAGTGGCAAAATACTGGAGAAGAGGATAAATGACAAGTTTGCCACAAATGCTCTCTACTTTTACAATTGGTTAGTTTTCTTTCAAGAGCGTAAGGGGAATTTGGAAAATTTCACGTATTATTTACTTCAAAAAACCTTTTTGCTTCCAATCGAATTGGGTGGAAAGACGCAGGACGAGGCCAATGAAAAAGCTTTAGTTATTTTTGAAACAATCAACAATAGAGGAATGAATCTTGAAGATGCAGATATCTTCAAAGCAAAACTTTTTAACAAGGCAAAGAAAATCGGGGAAGAAACCAAGTTTATCGGACTTTGGACTGACTTTAAAATTTCCAGCGACAACTTAGGTTTAAAGATAGATGACGTTTTCAGATATTATTCACATATTATAAGGGGCAGACAAGGAATAACCTATGGCGAAAAAAACCTACGAGAATTTTTTACACGAGAGGATTTTTCACCATTTGAATTAAATAGCTATGAAGATGTTTTAAATGACTTGTTTAAGATTCTTGACCTTATAGAATTTCTCACAAAATCAAAGATTGAACCGACTCAAATCACTCCGTGGTTGCAAGTACTTTCACTTTATACTAATCAATATCCAAATTATGCGATTGTCAATTATCTTTATATAAACGGAGTCAATTTAACTTATGAACTAGTCGAGTTTTTAAAAGCACTTTTGAGGTTTGTTTATTACCAAGGGTCCACATCGACCGTGAAATTTGAGATTTACAACATTATTAAACAAGTTTCCCAAAACCAAACTATAGGGACTTATCTTAGACCGGATATAAAACCAAATGCTTTTGACAATACAGGTAGGTTGAAACGTGGATTTTCATTGTTAGCGTACTATTTACAAGGAAATGAGCCTCTTTCATATTATGTAATCGATAGAATTTTATCAAAAAACGACCGATCTAGCTTAGCGAAAGATTGGGATGATATTGACTTTGAGGAGGTTCTTGAAGACCTAGGAAATTACATAGTTATCGGGAATAGTAGGAAGAATCTTCCATTTGAACGGAAGTTAGCTTTCTACCTTGATTCGGGTAGTCTCGAGCTAAAAGAATTTATTGAGAACGATTTTATGTACTCTGATTTTTACAATAGAGAAGTTAGCATCAAAGATAAATTAGTTCGTTTTTTTTCTGAATAATGCAAAGCATAAAAATCAACCATTTTAAAGCGTTTAAAGACTCCATTGAGGTTCATTTTAACGATGAAAGCTTACTAATCTATGGAGATAACGGAATGGGAAAAAGCTCGATTTATGATGCTTTGAAAGTTATATTCTATTGGCAAAGACTGGAGTCAGAATTACCAACATCAACACCAGAGGAATTCGAAGAGCTGAAAAAAAATCTTTGGGGCACTTACGATAACAAAAAACAGGATTTGCGATTCAGCTTGCATATCGATGGTCAGGATATGCGAAATTTTGATAGAGCAAACCATAATACCTTCTTTATATCTCTTCCAGAGCTGCATGTTGGTGATGGGCTTAATCTTGTTGAATTATTAACAAGGTTTTTTCTTGATATTCCTGACGTAACAGCGTTTTGCCAATTGGGCTACAGCCTGATTGAAGAGGCCGTTAATACCGCTTTGTTATCTTTTCATGAAGATGTTAGAATTGAAATTGATAAGACAGATTTTGATATAATGATAATAGACACTTCTAGAAATTTAAAACGAAAAGCTAATATTAGGAGATATTTCAATGAGGGAAAGATAAATCTAGTAATGCTATTAGTATTATTTAATTCAATATATCTTAATAAAGTCCCGAATAAAAAAAATATAATTGTTCTTGATGATTTTATAACAAGTTTAGACACTGCCAACCGAACCTACATAATTAGGTGTTTATTAGATATGTTCGCAGATTTTACTATTGTTCTCTTTACTCATAGTGCCTCGTTTTTTAATTTAATAAAGTATATGATTAATAATATTCAGCTTGATAAAAAGGACATCTGGACTTTTGCAAGCCTTTATGAGATAAAACAAGTGCACAAAATTTATATAAAGGATGTAATAGATACAGTCACTGCAATTCAGACGGACTACGATGCTGTAGATAACCATAATCATCAATCAATTGACCAATTCGGTAATAGGATAAGGAAAAAGTTTGAGACATTGTTGTATGATCTATCTAGAATACTTATTGTTGGAGGACTTGAAGAAAGTAAAACAATTTTATCTAGAATATCAGCAGGTAAATCATATTATGCAAAAGCTGGAGGTAAGACAGTATATAACCTTATGGATGAAATTGAAGGACTGCTCAAAAATGCCCCAAAAGAATTCCTAAAGAAGAGACTTTCTTCGAAAATCGATTCATATAAAGAATATAACCTAAACAGTCTACAATTAATATTAAACGACCTCAAACTCTATCAGAAAGTGACTATGCATCCTATGTCTCACGGCATAAGTGGCCTTGCATCATTTACTGCAAAGGAAATCGAACACTCACTAGAAGTACTGTCGAAAATGGAAGAAATAGTAAATAATTTAATAGACGGAAATTTAACATCAACTTAGACTTAGTTTTTGTAATTAAATGAAGTATATTTGATTCTAAAATGTTGTTCTTAGAAAGATTTTTTGGTGTGCATTTAGAGCGCAATTTTTGTTTGATGTGTTAACGAGTTGATATTTAGGTTTGTATGGTGTTTAGTTCGAGTCCCGTCCATTCCGCAAAAAGCCTTAACTTGAAAAAGTTGAGGCTTTTTCGTTTTACGGTTGTGGCGATAAGGGATCAAGCGGAATTCGGATCAACACCAAAAGTTGTGGGGCAGGATAAAAACACATAGCTTTGTTTTTTACTATTTTCATTTCACATGCCTTCTATCGTAGTCTGTTCTGCTCCCGACAGATCAAGGGGGACGGTTGGGGGTGAAATAACTACATTACTTTAAAATGCACAGTATACGGTTGTAACGGATAACCTGTTTTGGACTTGAATGATCTATCGGTAATTACAAAATCATAAGTTTGCCCGGATTTTAAGGCTAATTTAAGCTTAAATGATTTACGGTTGTCTGTAAAACCTATTACACCCGAAAGAGGAAAATGCTCTTTACCGCCTTCGCCCAGGTTAATCGAATAACCTTCGCCCATTGGTTCAGAGAAATTGACGGTGAGTTCAGTTAAAGATGCAGAAACATCTTCCCTTCCATTAATGTCTGGCGTAAGGCTTACCACCAGCGGTTGCAGCTTTTTAAACTTATTTAATAGCTCCTCCTTGTTAAGCGGCTCCTTGTAATATTCCGAATCCTTAAGAAAATCTAAAACCTGCTTTTCATTGCTGTAATCCAATTCTATGATTTTTTTAACCGCCAATTTTTTGTCGGTTTGATGCTGATAATAAGCCTTACAGATAACATAACCCATAAAGTAGCCCAGATCCGGATGAGGACTTTTAGAGCCATTATACAGCCAGTTATCTGTATTGGTGCCAAACATTTCAATTTGAAACTTTTCTTTGAGCTCCTGCTCATGCTCACGGCCGTATCTCATATAAGCATTGTTGTTTTTCTTGCCGGTTACCAGTTCCGCAATAAAATCAGCCGATCCTTCCATAATTGTTTGTGCAAGCAAAACCCCTTCACCAGCTTTTTGCTGCGTATGTACGTATTCGTGAACATTAAGGCTAACCAGGTTTGAGGTTTGCTGATCTTTAAATACATTTTTTAACCAATCGCTCAATTCGGAGGCTTCGGTATTTTTGTCTGCGGCTGCAATTTCTGTTCCCACAAGAACCATATCATCTGTAGTGGTACCGCCTGAACGCAGGCCGCCAACGGTGAAATACATTTTAGCCGGGCGCATTTCGGGATACAATTTCCTGAAATTATCTATACTACTCGTAATGGCCGGCACCTGTTTTTTAATACTGAGCGTGTTGCTCCTGATGCTCTTCCAAAACTTAGGATATTTATGGATCAGTGTAACCCACAATTTTGCATCGTAGTCTCGGGCTTTCATAAAAGCTTTCAGCCCCGGAGTACCTTTGTCCACATATAGCCTTTGCATAATATCGACTTGCTTTGCAGTATCAATAGTAGTCACAACGCTGTCATATGCTTGCCAATAACGGTCAATATCATCGGTGTTGACGGTTTTTGAATGGTGTTGTTGCGCGTGAATTAGCGGAGGAAAACAAAAAGTAAAAGCGAGTAGGTAAATGTATTTCATGTCAGTTCGAAGGCGATTTTAATTTAAATGCGACATCAATATAAGATTATTTCATCATTACCCTTAAATAAATTGTTGTAAAAATCCTCGCCTTTGATATCGAAACCAGATTATTCAAATGTTGTAAGTAACCAGGTCAATTTAATATGCTATATCACTCCAGATTGAGCATTCTGCTTTTACCATCTCTTCTCGATCGTGTTGCAGAGTCCTTTAGCACATTTATTGATAAACGTTACGAATATTTATTGAAATCTAACAAATATCAAACATGCCTTGCATTACCAAGCGCTTATGTTCAACTTTCAAATAAATTATAGTGGTAGTGCTGGCAAATTAAATTTATATCACAATAGTTAGCTATTTGTATAATGTTTTTCGTTGAGGTATAACTGATGTTTATAAATAGCGAATTAACCAAAACCTGAACGCTAGGGTAAGTTGGCGATTATCAATCAAATATTAAATTTTAAAGAAATGATCAAGTTAAAAGAGATGCAAAAAAGCCTGTCTTCATTGGAAAATAAGCAACTAGATTTCAAAAGTTCTAAATCTGTATTAGGTGGTTTAGCTGGTGGGCCTAAGTATATTGTGTCTAATCTTCGAGATGAAAACGGATGTCAATTGGTAGATTACTATTACGATGGCAAATGGTATGCTAGATTTAGCGATTGTAAAAACGAATATTAATGATAATCAATTTAATGAAATAATAATTAAGTCTGCAAGTTTTTCTTTTTACACAATGAAAAGCTTGTAGATTTTAAGCTTATAAGTATTACGATCTAATGTGAGCAGTGGTATATGCTGTTTCGATCAGATGTCTGCAATAAGTCAAATAGGGCCAGATAATATCCTCATTGAACTATGGTTTCTAAATCAAGTAGCTTGATAAGCCAATAAAAGCAGCGCTATACTTTCCTTAAAAGGTTGAATAACCTTATTAATTATTAGGATTTGCATGCGGTGTCATGCAGACTCATTCCACCTAAGTCCAGCCTGATCCTTTTACTGTTGTATAAGTCGTATCATGGCAATAAATTGCAGTAATAGAACGTAGATTCGAGTACTGCCCAGTCGGCAAACAAAGTTGAATTATAAAAAATGCCAGATTGATAATTAAGCGTTTTTTATGATCAAAATCTGCAAAATACCTTGCATTTAAGCCCTGGTTTTTATATTTGCTCATCAATAAAACTACGCCATAAAACCCCGTGAAAAAAATTACTATTCTACTACTGTTATTAACAACAGGTTTATTATGCGCCAATGCGCAGGAAAAAGCAAGCTTTGACAAAGCTTTTCAAAAGGCAAACAACGGTAAATCCCGCATAGAGATACCGCCCCTTAAAGAACTGTTGCACATTATGCTGGCCATTACTAAAACCGGGCTTGGCAATGATGATATGGTGAATCAAAGTGGTACATACTATCAAGATGTGCTTAAACATTTTAAGCCATATGCAAACGAGCCCATCATAAAAACCTTTGATTCATTGCTGAACGTTTCGCTCTATAATTATATTTTCATCTCCGGAAATGCGATGTCTTATGATTTTTCGGGAACTACACTAAAGCGAAACCCTAATTACATTTTTCCGGCGCGTGGCGTGGCTAATATGGTGATCAGCACCAATCCGTTAGATACCTATAAAAAAGATATAGAAGCGTTTGCTAAAAAATCGCGGTTTCAGGATTTTTATAGTCAGCAAAAGCCATATTATACTAAAATAATTGCAGAATATAAGTCCGGTACAGACCTGGATAAACAATGGAAATGGCTCGAAAAGAACTTCAAAACCAGCATCAACAGCTACCTGATTTTGTGTTCGCCCCTCATTAACGGACTCAATTATACCACTGAGTTTAAAGACAAAGGCTTTAGGCAGATCGTTATGGTGCTTCCTATGCTCGACCATGATCCTAAACTTTCGGCAATACAAAACGAACTTTTCAATACAAGGGTGATATTTTCGGAAATAGACCATAACTATGTTGGTGTCCCATCAGATGCCAATAAGACGGCTATAGATAGCATATTTAAGGATAGGGGAACCTGGGTAAATGAGAAAGCTGATGGCACCTATGCTTATCCAACGCCGATTCAGGTCTTCAACGAGTACATGACCTTTGGTACTTTTTTGCTGTATTGCCAGGACAATTACAATAAAGCGCTTTATGCTGAAACTCGAAATAATGTAATCAGTTTGATGACAGCGCGAGGCTTCCCGAAAATGGAGCTGTTTGTGTCGTGTTTAGAGCAGGCAAGATCGGCGGCTCCTCAGAAAAAGATTGATGATCTGTATCCACACCTGCTGAAATTGTTGAGTAAATAGCGTTATGCAGTTGACTTTGTTTATTAACTGTGATAAAGGGCTATTCTTATGAATAGAAAGATGATGAAAGAAGTATTGGTCACTAAACAAGCCGCAACGAAAGAAGTTAAAGTTTTTGTTTTGTAGCAGATACAATTAAATATATAGAATGAGGATCAGTGTGTTACGGGCTTAATGGCTAAAAAAATCGGATACTATGTTGATAAACTGAATATAGTGTCTATATTTGCAATCCTGAAAAGGGAAAGAGGTTCAAACTTTAAAGAGAACAAAAGGAGTGGTAGTTCAGCTGGTTAGAATGCCTGCCTGTCACGCAGGAGGTCGCGGGTTCGAGTCCCGTCCATTCCGCAAAAAAGTTTATTCAACTAAAGCCTGTAAATTAAATGTTTACAGGCTTTTTCATTTTCTGGAAAACCCAAATTGGCATGGCGAAAAAAGGGATCAAGCGGAATTCTTGGGGGAAAGCTTTTAAGCGTATATTTTTGATAATCTGAAAAGAAAGAAATTAATGTCTCTGACGCCTCTGGATGTTGCTCTGAACGCTTTGACTTTGGCATTGAAGGAT
>Ga0308159_1000164_pt1 | contig 224786 bp, 204 predicted proteins | sample PhyCR1_FD_201040 | JGI IMG/M metagenome (GOLD analysis project Ga0308159, IMG submission 201040) | Phyllosphere microbial communities from UC Gill Tract Community Farm, Albany, California, United States - DLSLC.R1 | ecosystem: Host-associated > Plants > Phyllosphere > Unclassified | place...
AATTATCTTATTGTGATGGACAACACGAGATATCACAGCTTTGTTCTTAAGTATACCGGTTTATCTAAACCATTTATCTCTAAGTCTCAACAGCCATTGATTCATACATGAGGAAATGGATATCGCCGAAAATTTTATTATTTGTTGTAATGATCTAGAAGAGGTCTTCTAAAATCACCCTCTTATATGTATTTACTTCTAACTATGACTTTTGTTCCTAGTATTTAAAGAATTTGAAGCATTAAAATTTAAAATGTGATTGGAATCTTTAAAAATAAGTTTTGTGATAGCATATTTCTATCCTAAATTATGCTAGTCTAGATATTCGACACTAAATCTAAATGTTCGTTTATTGAGACTTTTTTATTCAGTTGCAATTAAACCATGAAGTTTACAGTTAAAAGGAAGTTATGTTTTTGCAGGTAAATGAGTGTTCCTCCAAGACATTCTCACGGCGAATATTACCGCTTCCCCTGAGTTAATAGTTTGCATACCTTATAACGGTGATCCAATAGTCAAATCAGTGTGGGATAGAAAAGCTAAAATTACTACCTGTTTCACCTGGTTTGCTTTCTGCCCATATCACTCCATCATGTAATTTTATAATCTTTGCGCAAATGAAGAGGCCGATACCGAAACCCGCTACCATATGAATGCGCTGGTTTTTGCTTCTAAAATAAGGCTTAAAGAGTTTTTCTTCCTCGCCCGGTATTATGCCTATACCCTGATCTTTCACTCTAAATATCAAATTACTGTCTTCCACCCGGAATTCTATCTGAATTGGAGATCCGGAAGGAGAATACTTTATCGCGTTGCTGATCAGATTATGTATAACCATTCCAATTCTATCCCTATCCCCATTCACCATAATACTTTCACATTTTGTAGTGGAAATGCTATGTGTTGAGATCTCATTGATAAACTCCTCATTGAGTTCATCAATGAGATCACAAAGATTAAATTCTCTCTTCTCGATCTTCATTTCGCTAGACTCTATTCTTGAGATATTCAAAAATCCTTCGATCATTCGGCCGATTTTTGATAGCTGATGGTGGACCTTTTTAGAGATATTTGCGATATCAACCTGCTGACCAAGATCATTTTTGTATGCTAATAGCTGTATAAATCCGCCGATTGAGGTTAATGGTGTTTTAAGCTCGTGACTGACCATTTCTATAAACTTATTCTTCATGTGCTCTTCCTGAATAGCTCCAGTCACGTCCATCACAACAGCATATATTGATTGAGGTTTCCCTGTTTTATCTTTGCTCACCTTCCCAACTACCCGCATCCATTTCCGCTGGCCAGATATCAGGTGGCGGATAGGGTAGGTGCTATCAACCGCGGTTCCATGCTCAGCCGCATCATAGAGTACCTGATTTACTTCATCACGGTATTCCGGTTCTACTGCCTGCATTACCATTTGCCAGTCAATGTCTCCCTGTAACGGCAAACCGTAATGATTGCGGTATTCTTGGGACATTTTTGCTTTCAAGGTAGCGATGTCAAGACTGCAACTTCCCATTTCAGCTGCATTCAATGCAGATTGAAGTTCTTCTTTCCGGGCAGCGATTTCAGTATTAGAGATGATGAGCTCCTCATTTAGCCTGGTAAGCTCCAGCAACTGATTTTTAGTTTCGCTTATTTCTATACCGGTGCAGACATATCCTAAAAAACGCTGATAACTATTTAGTCTTGGTGAACCTTTAATTTTTAACCATCTATACAGATTGTTTCGATCCTTTATCCTGAGCTCTGCTGAAAATGAAGCCCTGGTTGAAATCGCATTGTAAAGCTGATTATGAAAGGGCTCCAGGTCATCCCCATGGACTAGTTCCTCCCACTGGAATCTGCCCTGCGAAGGGATTCTTTCTCCCATAAACTTTTCCCAGGCAAGGTTGCGGAATTCAAGGCTTCCATATTCATCTACAATACTAATCAATACTTCTGAATCATCTGTCATGTTCTGAAGCGTTATCTCACGCTCCGAAACCATCGCCTTTTTACAGGCTATGCTGCCAATACCGAAGTTTAAAATGATTGCCCCTTGACTTTTATCCGTAGATATCGTGTTATAAGACACTCCCTCAAACTCTGATTTGAAAGCATCCTTTACATCGCTCAGGGAAAGCCTATCAAAATTTGTTCTAAACCATTGTTCCAGATCAAGTGCATAGTCCTGAATGAGATCTGGCGAACTATTCAGGATGAGTTTTAGACCAGGCGCTAAATCCATATTGACAATGGTATCCTTATCGATCTTCAAACAATCCGCAAAATAATCGTTGACCATGGAAATCGACATGCTTGGAGAAATGATCATTAAACAACTGGGCACTAAATTGAGTGAATGTTTAAGTTCAGCTGAAGTATTATCTTCCATCGGTAACCGGATTATATTGTTTTAGTAAAGTTTTTGATATATAAATTGACTATTCTTGTTCTATTAATTATCTAACCCCCCCCTTAGCCCAAATGTTTGAACTCATCTCAGTTTTCCTGGATTCTTAAATTTGCAGTTTATCGATCAATGCTTAACTTTGCTAAAATAAATAGCTAAAATAATTGCCAAAAAACTTTTTTAATTCTGCCAGGATTTCTGAGGAACATCTGGCTATAGCCCTTGCCCAGGTTAAGCTCGGCTTCTGGGAACTTGATCTTAAAACCAAACTGATTGAATGTACTGACCAGAACAGGATAAACTTCCGTTTATTACCAGATCAGGTCATTACTGAGCAAACCATTATAGATTCCATATTACCTGAGGACCGGTGGCGAAGGGAGGAAGGACTGAGGCAGGCTATGAATCCTGAAACACCTACCTATGATTTTGAAGTCCGCGTCAGGCATACCGGTAACAATATCCATTGGCTGCAGGTAAGGGGGACGGTGATTTTCGAGGATTTAAAACCAGTTCGCATAGTAGGTACAACCATTGATATAACCGAAAAAAAGGGTGCAGAAATTTTGCGTGATGAAATCCTCAATATTACTACCCACGAACTTAAATCACCCTTGTCAGTTGTGAAAGGGTACTTACAGTTATTGCACAAATTCATTGCTAAAATTGGAGACACCAGGCATCAGCTTATTGCGGAAAGGGCAATTACTGCAAATGGGAAGGTCGAGAGACTTATGGACGATATGATCAATAATAAGTTATATAACCAGACTGAGATGATCCTGAAAAAGGAAACTGTCAATCTTGAGGAACTAATACTAGAGGTTATTGCCAATGCCGCTCTTACCAGTGGCGATTTTGAAATCAGCCTGGCTACAAAAACAGATATTCTCAAGGTTACTGCGGACAGATACCGAATCGCACAGGTCCTGACAAACCTGATCAATAATGCAGTTAAGTATTCTCCAGGTGAATCCAAAATTCAGATCGAAATCTCCGGTGACCATACGAATATCCAGGTTTTGGTCATTGACACTGGTATAGGCATATCCGAGACCGAACATACAAAAGTTTTTAAAAAGTTCTACCGCGTGGAAAATGCGAGCACAATTGCATCGGGCAGCGGAATAGGCTTATTTCTATGTTCAGAAATTATTGCCCACCATGGCGGTGAGATTCGGATAGAGACTAACCCTAAAGGTAAAGGAACGGTGGCCCGCTTTACTCTGCCACTTTAGATATGGGTGAAATGTCAGTGAAATTTATTCACTGACATTTCATTGTTCTAAGCTTTTGCCCATACGGATAATGACCCGGCTTCACAGTAAAACTCTGCCCAGCCATCTTCGTCGATAGTGACCTCTCCCTGATGATGTGATAGGTAATCACGAAATATGCTACCTGCAAAATGAACGCCGACTTCCATTCTTTTGGTTCCTGCCGAGCCATTTGATAAAATTACTGCGATTCCTGAATTTTCATGGCCGTCGTCCCCTGATCTGGTCCAGCCAATGCAGCTTGGGTGATCTAAATAATCTCTTTGTTCACCGTAAGCTTTGTCTTTTCTTAAATTCAAAAGAGCCTCTAATTGTGGTAGAGGTTCCATGGTAACTTCATGGTCGAATCCATCTGTACCTTTATCGGTATAACTCGAACCATATACATCCGAGTAGAATACGCAAGGGTATCCAGCTTCCCGAAGCAGAATGACTGCATAGGCATGCGCCCTAAACCAGGGCTCTACCGTTTGCTCCAGGGACTGAAGGGGCTGGGTATCATGATTTTCTACCAGTGTAACGGCAAGTTCAGGTAAGGCCCCTACAAGGGTGCCCTGAAGAATAGTAGTCAGATCAAAGTTTTCTCCTTCCTTTGAGGCGCGTGAAAAGTTCGCCTGAAGGCAGGCATCGAATAACGACATGCGTCTCCCGGTTGCGTTGATATAATCGAGCATGGATTGAAGATCACCCGGTGACCAGTATTCGCCGACAGTAAATAATTCCTTGCCCGTCACTGAACGCATGTGGTCCAGCCACTCATTATAAAATTCAGCAGGCATGTGCTTGATTGCATCCAGACGGAAACCGTCCATTTCTGCGGTATGATAAAACCACTCGCCCCATTTTTTTAACTCTTCCCTCACGTGTGGGTTTCGGAAATCGATGTCAGTGAGCATCAGGTAATCATAATTCCCGTTTTCCGTGTCCAGCACATTCTCCCAACCGCTCCCATATTCGTTTTGAATGCTATAAACAGCGGATTCTTCCGTTCTGGCATCGTAATCCACGCCTGTGAAACATTGAAAGTCCCATTTAAACTGGGAATATTTACCCTCCCGGCCGGGATAGTTGAAAACGGTGTAGGCATCAATTTCGAATGGTTCAGAAATGAACTCATTGCGGTTATCCGGATTCACTTTTCGCACGGTAACAGGCTGATGGTCGTCTGCGCCCCCCAGGTGATTGAGCACAATGTCTGAATAAACCTGGATTCCAGCCTCGCGAGCTGCGCGTACTGCATCAATGTATTCCTGTTTGGTTCCGTACTTGGTACGGATGCTTCCCTTCTGATCAAATTCGCCCAGATCGTAGAGATCATAGGAATCATAACCGGTTGAGGATTCGCCTTCCATGCCTTTGTGAGCCGGTGGAAGCCATACTGCATCAATGCCCATGGCTTTTAACCTGCTGGCATCATCTTTTACTTTTTTCCATAAACTTCCGTCCTTTGGATAGTACCATTCAAAGTACTGCAGCATCGTATGGTTTTCCATATATTTTTTAAGATTAATTTTCGTTAAGCATATCAACTCGGAACTATCTATGATAGTTTGAAAATTCTCATGGTTAGTTGTAAGGATTTTTGATTCAGGGTATAATATCCAAGAACAATTCAAAAACCTTTTGTACTGAATGGGAGATAACTTTCTATAAGAGTGAATAACCTTTTTGTGCTGGAATATCCTATTGCTGGGATAGGTGGCTGGGATAAGCATATCACCGAAATATCCGAAATGAAATTCCTGGATTGCTATAACCTGTAGCAGACTTGATATCCATTAGAGCATACCGACACGCTAAATAGATTTAACCTGAATGCAGATCAATTGTAATTTTCGTATTGAGCAAATTTAACTTATAAATTCATTAACGCGTTGTAAAAGTCTATCTATATCAAAAGGTTTCGGAATGTATCCGTTTGCGCCCGCTTTTAAGGCAACCGCCTTACCGTCCTGCGCGGCCGACATAATCACTACCGGGATGGATGAAATATTTTTATCCTTCCGCATACGCTTCAATATCTCATCGCCCGATATCACTGGCATCCATAGATCCATTAAAACCAGTTGCGGCCTTATATTGGAAATTAATTCCAATACCCTTTTACTGTCAGTTTCAGTTATAATTTCATAGCCGCTTTCATCGAGTACAATTTCCAACATCTCAACTATATCCCTATCATCATCACAAATAAGAAGTTTTTTACTCATCACCACTCTCCTTTGCCTTTATTGGTAGCGTAAAACTAAATGTTGCCCCTTTTCCCGGCTCACTGTCTACCCATAGGGTTCCACCATGTTGCTTGATTATCTGGGCACATATGTATAGTCCTATGCCCATTCCAGGGAAATGTTTCTGGATGGTTGAAACCCTGAAAAACCTATCGAAAATCATTTTCTGATCTTCCTGACTGATGCCAAATCCATAGTCCGTTATGGAGACCTTTATATAATTACTCACTTCAGTAAGCATCAATTTGATTTTCCTCGAATCAGGGGAATATTTAATGGCATTGGTTATCAGATTCTGTAGCACCTGGGATATCTGTGATTCATCTGCCGGTATCGTATGGTTAGTCTGTCCTTCAAAGATTAGGATATGCTCTGGATTTCCCTCTTGTGCTTCTTCAAGCATTTCTTTAATGAGGATATTCATATCAATTGAGTCTGCATCAAGTACCAATTTTCCAGATTGTATCCTTGACATTTCCAGTAAGCTTGTGATAATGTTTTGTAGCCGGTCGATTTGTTTGCCAGATTTATTAACCATCATCGGTATTTTTGGATTAATGTCAGCAGGTAATAATCTTAATATGGTCTGGTTATAACCCTTTATGGTAGTTAGTGGGGTTTTGAGTTCATGGCTGGATACGGACAGGAAATCATCCTTCCTGTTTTCTGACGCGCGAATCTCGGTAATATCCTCTATTGCTATTAATATTCTATCCTTAAAACTTCCTTCTATTTCAATTCTATGCGCATTAAGCAGCATGAGTTTTCTTCCGATATGTGGAAATTCGTGGTCAACCTCGAAATCCAGAACGGGATTATTACTGGGAAGTATTTGTTCCAACAAAACCCTGAGCTGTTTGATATCCCATTGACCATTACCAAGATCATATAATGAACGGCCGATGGTATCTCTATTTTCTACCTTGAAAGTCTTCAAAAAGAAATCATTGGCCGATATAACTTTGTACTCAGGATCTAAAACTATAAGCCCCTGACGGATAGTTTGGATGATGCTATCCAGATATTCCCTGTTTTCATTCAACTCCCATGTTCTTTTCTCAATTTTTAGCTCTACCTGCTCACGTTCATGTTGAAGGTTTTCTTCGGCATTTTTTCTTCTGGTAATATCGTTCTGTACACCGATGAAATGCGTCACCTGCCCAGCTTCCCCAAATATTGGTGAAATGTAAAGCTCGTTCCAAAATAGTTCCCCTCCCTTTCGGTAGTTTCGCAATTCTACAGTGATAGAATCACCCCCGGTAACGGCTTTTCTGATGTCCTCTCTTGCCTGCTGATTGCGTTCGTTTCCCTGGAGGAAGCGGCAGTTCCGGCCGATCACTTCTTCACGTGAGTACCCTGATAGCCCCTCGAAAGCCTTGTTGCAGTATATGATCGGATTATCGAACTGGGTATTATCCGTGATGATGATGCCGGAAATTGATGAGTCAAGTGCGGACTTTAAAAGTCTGATGTTTGCAGGGTCATTCCCTGATATGGGAAGATCAGATGAATGGTATATACTCAAAACTTGGCAATTATCATAAATTGATAAGGAACCACGAATGTTGATATTAGACTTAAAGTTTATCAATAGAACTAAATCTATAGATTATAAAATTAAAGAAACATAAGTTTTGAAAGCCTTAGAATTTTCTGATAAGCTATGTTCTCAAAAAACGAAAGTATTCATCCCCTATTGTATATCTTTTTTTCAGCTGTAAGTTCTATTGCTCCAATAACGGCAAAAAGAAAATTGTATTACAAAAATAAGGTATCCTGACCCCCACTTTATATTTTTTTCTCATCTAACACTAATGCACCAATCATTACAAAAATAATAGACTTATATTAGTTGAGTATGGTTTTTCAGAATGTCAAATATTTTTATCATACACCTCCTAAAAAAGAATAGCTGCAAGGGAATTAATAACCAAAAAGCTCAGTCAGATTTGTATATCAAAACATAATTCATCACCTTTACGAAACTGAGCAATCATTTTATCGAGTTCCGGACGAACTTTCGTTGCTCCGGAAATTGTTTCCCTAAAGATGATTTCACAACCCGCTTTTTCGAGTGCTTCAATTTGCAGATTTAAATTTTGTTCTTTGGTAGAAACCCTGGCGTATCCGATCTTCATCATTATATCATTAAAACGTTCCTTTGTAAATTTGATAAACTTTGTTTTGTGATACAGGTTTTTGGGAAACTAGTCTTGATAGATTGATTTAGTTCCTTTCGGAATTAAAAAATCTCATAATACCACCGTTTTTCTGCATTTTGAGAGATTGTATCCAGTGCATGTGCTCCCTTCCGGTAAATCAAAGTTCCGTTCAAACAGCCTTAATTGTACATTTTGTAGCGACATGGACTGAACAGATCAAATTCAATTGCCTGTCTACCTAGAGGGAAGGTGGTATTTGAACTGGTAAATAACTTTCAAAGGGAATGCGCACTACTGTCAGGAAATATTGACCTTCCGAAAAGTAGCTGATGGAGGCATGATTCCCATAGACATGTGTTAAACGCTGCTGAATATTTAATAATCCGGTATGCAGTCCGGTATCATTAACGCCATCACTTTTCAGGTTTTTGGTTTCAATGGCTAAGGTTTCCTCCTGTCTGAAAATTAAAATGCTGCCCGGGATAGTAGCGTTACTCAGATCACCATGCTTAAGCATGTTTTCGACCAGGGACAATAAAACAAAAGGGATAATCAGTGCATTTTGGCAACCGGGCTCGCAGTCGAACCGAACATAGGAATTATGCTTTTTGATCTGGGTAATCTTAAGCAGGTTTTCCACCTGTTCAATTTCCTCATTGATATTTATTTTCTCTGGTCCGCGTTCACTTGATAGGGCATATCTTAAGAGTTTGGACAGGTAACGAACAGTCTGCGCAATTGTTGGTGCTGACTTTCTGGTGTGGTCATAAATATAGCTCAGGCTGCTTAACATAAAATGTGGGTTGATCTGTGCCTGCAGGTAGGCATTTCTGGCATTGGCCAGTTCCAGCGCGAGTTTTGACTTTTGCACTTCCGCGTTTGATGCAGCTTGCTGCATTTCCGCTGCTTGCTGGAGTATGGTGACCCGGTTTTGAAAAAGAAAAATAGTACTGCCTATTCCCATGAAATAGATCCCCCGCCATATTGTTGCCGCAATAAAAATTTCATCAAGACCTGCGCTTGCAAAAAAATCAGCCTCGCCGATATAGCCCAGGAGCCTGTCAGCAAAGTTGCTTGCCATCAGATATAACATCAGTGCGAAGGGTATGGATATGGCCAATGTCAGTATCCGCCGTCTGTCTCCTCCCAAACTAAATGGAAGAATCCAGGCGGAAAGGGTGTAGGCCAGTGAGATGTTGATGGCATAGTGCACTAAATAGTTTTCCAAATTAGCCAGTTTATTATGTACCGTATAGATGGAAATAATTTCGTAGGCAGCAAACAGTGTCCAGAGCAGGGGATGCCAGCGGTATTTTCTAAATAATGTTTTCATATTTTCCTTCTTTTTAAGGCTTTCACCAAGGGAACTGCGGACTTGGCCACGGGCGATCTTTTAGGGCGGTCAGTACGGCTAGTTTTCCGGAATGAAAGCAATCAATACTCCAAAATTGAGCAGGAAAACCGTGTTTGTTTTCCGCTCAGCAGCAAAAAGGGATCGTCAAACTACTGATCCCACAACCACCACTTTGACCATCATCACCACCACGCACGATGGTAATTTGGGCAAAAAGTAACGCTATTTTCGGCTGGTTTTCAGATAAACCTGTTTAAACCATTCCATGAAACTAGCATTATAGTTGGGGGACATAATCACCTGATAACCTTTCAGGTATAAAGTGTTCCCCTCTACTTCGTCCAATTGATCCGAGTTGATGATATACGAGCGTTGAACGCGGTAGAACTTTAGATCGTTCACTAAACGCTCTTCTATTTCTGTAAAAGTCATATATACAGAGTAATCACCACCTGTAGTATAAAAATGGATGTGGTTGTTGGCCCCCTGGATATAGATAATGTCCCGTTTAAGCACTTTGATGATTCTTTTTGTCTCCGGGTTTTTTTTAAGCATGAAAGCCTCATCGGTTTCCGTATCAATCCTGTGGGGTTGGAAATATTCCTGGATGACCACGTTGGTTTTTTGCATGAACTCAGAGAGGTCGAATGGTTTGAGCAGATAGTGTCTGACCCTCAAATCAAATGCTTCGATAGCATAATCTGGATGCGAGGTGGTAAAGATGATGTGATGCGGAGAATCTTTCAGACTTTTCACCAGCGTGATTCCTGACATGCCCGGCATGTCGATATCCAGATAAATCAAATGCGGGACGGTTTCCCGGATTAATGCCGCTAATGCGGTGATGGCCTTGGTATAGGTTCCTTTTAACGAGATGCCTGGTAGTTCGGTGATGTAGTCGGTCAGTGTATTGATCGCGCCGGCTTCATCATCGATGATGAGACAAGGGATAGTTTTTTCCATAAGATTCAATGATTTAGGCTAGCCCTAAATTACGAAATATTCCTTTAAGGGGTGTATTTGTAAAAGGATGGGTATTTAGGTGTGACCAAATGAATCAAATAAGCAAGCTAATGAAATGTTGATGAGGATTTCGCCGGCCAATAGAATGATCTTTTAGCTTACCTTACTGCCATCAGGTTACTGCAGCGAAAATACGCTGGTCTGTAATCTCTTCCTACAGCTTTCGCAGTTCAGATGGTACAAAAAAGCAACAGAAGGTTTGATAGTGTTAGGTTAAGTTTTTGAGCAAGGGGGCAACTGTATTCGCAGAATAGTGGAACGTTACGTTTCGATAGAAGAGCCTGTTGGGACACAAGATTCGTTACTGGATTAATTTAGTCGAGGCCCGCCTGGAAATCAATTCCGTAATCAAAATTTGTCAGTTCTGAGGGATGGATTTTGAGACCTACTGCAAGGCGCTTGAGGGTAATAAAATCCGGTGCTGTTTCTCCTTTTTCGTACTTGATAATCTCTCCGGTATTGACGCCGCTATTGGCATAAAGTTGTCGGTAAGATAGATTTCTGTCCTCCTTAAGTTTCTTTAAGTGTGCGCCGAACTTTTTCAGGATTTCTCTTTCTTTCTCACTGATCATGGATAACTTTTGAGTCGTCCAATGTCAAATTTTATTTATTTCAAGATGTCAGGTAATTACTTGACATTTTCAATTTTTTTTGATACGTTTACTTCAGGTAAGAGCAAAACAGGGCAGCATTTTACCCATAGTTCAATGATTTAGGCGATTGTTTACTTGGGTTGCCCTGTTTGTGTGATGACCGCCCATAGATATGGTTTCAGCTCGTTGTTCATGACAAGGATGCTGTCGTGCGGTAAGCCAGTGGCTAATCTCCACCGTTGAGCTTCAGGTAGCGGTCCAGGTATTTTTCCTCGATCCGGCCACGGAGCTCCGGCCTGCAATGCCAAAAGGCTTCCAATCTTTTTTTTCCCGCTTTGATCTGTAGGAGGGCTTCTTTGTTGATTTGCCTGCTAAGCGAGCCCGTACTGATTTTCCGGTAGATTAAGCTGATGGGGATCAACACTTTCGGCAAAAAGGTATAATGCTTTTCTTCAAGTGCGAGCAGGGTTGTATCCTCTAAAAATAACAGCTTTGCTTCTTGAACCAGTGCCGGATCAGCTGGCGGTAAGGCCGGCAGAAAATCACCCTTTGCATAGAATTCATGTACGCATATTTCATGGCCCGCGATGCTTCTGGAGCAGAGCATGGCAAGTCCGCTGTCGATACAGGGGATATACAGGTCGTTTAGCTCCTGCGCATTCACTAAAGTGCCTTTTTCATACTTGAATTCCCGCAGGGCAACGGTGAGGTAGCTGGCCAAGCCTAAGGGCAACTCATGATGCCGGGCGAGTGCCCTGAGGTAACGTTCAGTTTTCATATTTTTTTTATGCAAAGAAAGGCGCTTTTGGAAAGCTGTCAAGTTGCTGGATCAGCAACCCCAATTGTCCCCCCTTGCTGTATGCATTTTTCCTGAAGGGACTAAAGCCCACGGCATGCGCATTTTTAACCGCACCGGTGTGGAACTTATCTGGCAGATCAGCCGGTTTGGCCACGCTGTTTGAGCATTTGACCAAGGTGGTTCTTTGGTTTCGGTGCTGCTTACGATAATCGGTCTGGTGGGAAGGCTGACTAGTTCCGGTCCTGGCTTTCTGCATTAACTTTCCAGTGATGAAGGATAACCGCGAACCTGTAAGAAAATTATTTGCCATCCTGTGTAGCTATAAAATCCAGCCTGAGGCGCTGCATTTTTATCTGCTGGAGAAAGTACGTGCCCGTTTTTTTCCAGCAAAGGAGGTGCTTTACGATCACCAGAAGGTAGTCCGGGATGCGGTTTTTGTTTATTCCGGTTTTCTGCTCATTTATGGCTTTGATGAAACGGGGGACAGGCAGTTGCTGGGGATTCAGGGAAGTGGCCGTATTCTGCTCAGCAAAAGTTTTACCCGCCAGTCGTCTTCTGATTTGGAACTGGTGGCCCTTGCCGGTACCTATCTGCTCCTGCTGAGCCATTCCGATGTATTGCAGATTTTTCGGCGTTTTGATGGAACAGAAACGGTGGCCAGGATCATTATGGCGGATTATGCGGAAGCTGAACAGCTTCGCCTGCTGCTGATGAAAGAACGGGCGGAGAAAGTGATTCTGTCCTTTTACCGGGAGTATCCGGAATTTCTTAAAGGTGGATTATTGCTGGATATCGACATTGCTTCCTATCTACTGATCGGGGAGCAAACCCTGCGAAACGTGCGCATGAAGTTGATCCGGGAGGGTCGGCTTTAATGGAGTTAATTAACTAATGGTGGCTAAATGCATTCGTACATACTTTTTGGGATGTCAGGCGCCTAGGCTGATGGCGAAATTAGCTATTGTTCAATCACACCGAAAACTGCTTAATTTAACAACATGATGCATTCCAGCCCAGCCCTATCTCGTCCGGTTTCCAATGCTGACTTCAGCCAACTCCTTTTAGATCACGGGCTGAGCTGGGAGCTGGATGGCTATTATCTCCTTTGCGGAGAAAGGATCACTACTGAAACCGATAAGATGTATTTTTCGGTAGTGGTTAGTCAGATTCCTGCTTTCCTTAGCCAGTTGATTCCGGTACTGGTGAATGAGCAGGTCAGTTTTGCGGTGGTCAGGGATGAGCAATCAGCTCGCACCATTTTGAACGGCCTGGCGGGAGCAGCCCATGTGGGAAAGGTGCTCATGATTCCGGTTCCAAAAGATGTGGATAAATTCCTTTCGCTCATCGGGCCGGTGCTCACAGGCTTTCGGGGCCCTGTTGTCCCAGGCAAGTGCCGGCTGGCCGGTCATGTCTATATCGATCGCGAAGCCACCGGATTAAAACCGGACCAACCAAAAGTGCAGGTATTGGCGGGAAAATACCTGGTGCTTTCCTCGCTTAAGAAGGATCCCAAAGGGGAGGTGCTTAAAGCACTGTATCTATCGGGGTGGCTCTGGCCAAAACGCTGCATCATCAAGGAAGGAAAAGCGCTGATGGTTTGTGATGCTGCGCTGCGGGATATGGGGGATCGACTGAAATGGCAGGCAGCGCTACTTAATCGCCTGGAAGGCATCATTGCTATTCCCCGGGTCTTGGACTTGTTTACTGAAAATGGCAATACCTATCTGGTTATGGAAAGGGTTTCGGGTAAATCCATGGGCGAAGTGATTGAGGAAGTTTATGGTGGAAAGGATTGGTCAATGCTGAAAAGGCAGCAGCAGTTGCGCTTGATTGCTGCTATGGTCAAAATACTATCAACGGTGGAGCAAGTACACCTGAGGGGACTGTTGCACCGTGATTTGAGCACGGCGAATTTCCTGCTGAATCAAAAGGGTGATTTGTATTTGATCGACTGGGAGCTAGCCTTTGATCTGCAAAGACAATATCCATTGCCGCCTTTTGGATTTGGTACCCCTGGCTTTATTTCGCCGGAACAAAATTTAGGTAAGATCCCTACGGTTAAAGAAGACATCTATGGACTCTCAGCCTTAATGTTGAGTTGCTTTACTGGCGTCAAGCCAAGGGAATTCCGGATGGGGGACAATGCGCACCTAAAGGCCTTTATTCTGGCCAAAACCGCAGACCAGGCACTTGCCGAGGTCATTGCCCGCGGATTGAACGCTGATCCGGACCAGCGACCCGTACTATCAGAATTACAGGCGGTAGTGGAAACCATGTCAGTCAGGATAAACGCCTAGTCCGAGGATTAACGCTAAAACATCAAACATATGCAAACTACCCATTCCAACCATCCGCGCAGCGATAAACCAGGTAACTGGCAGGAGCTGGTAATTGATTTTGCGGTCTATAGTCACATTTTGCTTTTTTTCTATACCGCCTTTAGTAAGCTCATTACTTACCCTTCTTTCCTGAAGGTACTCAGCGATCTTCCTGTGATTGGGGAATGGCATGAGCTGATCGCTTTAACAGTGATTTTTTCAGAAATTTTATTTGGCTTGCTCCTGATCTTTCCTGCCAGCAGGATCCGCGGGCTCTGGTGCGCGCTTTCATTAATGATTTTATTTACCCTGTATCTGGGCTATCATATTGCGGTAAAGAGTAAACTGCCCTGCAGTTGCGGTGGGGTGATCTCTGGGCTGAGCTGGCCCCAGCATGTCATTTTCAATATTGGTTTTATTTTACTGGGTGTCGCCGGAATCCTCGCGGACAAGAAACTCAGGGCGATCAACAAGATATTCTCGCGAGGAAGCAGGTAAAGTCATGGCCTGTAAAAAGAAATGTGACCTAAAAACACAATACCAAAATTTATAAACATGAAAAAGTTAATTTTCGGAATGCTTGTGGCTGTAACAGCTGTAGGCGGAAGCGTAGCCACTTACGCTTCATCATTAAAAAGTGGTCATGCTAATTTGGTGCCGCAATGGTACCGCTTTGATGGAACGGATCAGGATGATCCGCAATCTTACACGGCAACCGCCAGTGCACCTACAGAATGCAGTGGTGGCAATGTTCGTTGCGCCATCCTGGCTGAGCCGCAATCGGGTGATGCAGCACACCCTGATTTAGCTAACATTACGGTGTTTGCCAATAAAGCAAATTAATGAGTAGCTGAATTGATCATTTTAGGCACGCCTATCCGGGCGTGCCTGAATTTAACGGTCGGTAATGACCAGCATATCAATGTCGAGCGTCTGCTCGATGAGATCGAATCCTGCCTTTTGCAAATCATATCTGATCGCCTCCAGATTTAGCTTATCGGTGAGGCTAACGGTGACCTTTCCTTTAAAATTCGTAGCATCTACCAGTGGAAGCGGGCTCCGGCCGGCATAGGCGCCAAGGCCGTTATAGATTAAGCTGCTTAAGGGTTCATTTTCCATCTTAAAGGTCTTTCGGTTTTTACCCGCCAGCGCTCCGCTGGTCTTGTTTTCAGGTTTTGAATGGTTTGTTTTTACGGTTCTCACCAGCGCCAGGCATCGCTTTTTTCTTTTTTCGATACTCGCACGGTAGGGCAGGTAACGGTTCAAATCTTCATACATCATTTCTCCTAAACGTGTACTATCTTTCAAAGGAATCCTCATGTCGTAACAATACAGGTTTTCCAGTGCCCATCGTCCGGCTTTGGACTGTTCCCTTGGCCAGTAAAATTTAGTGGTATCGGCCACTTCCAGCATGATTCTTTTGGGCGAGAAGAAAGTCCGCTGGTAAGTATCCTTTGTGGCCTGCTGATAGAGGTTGAATAAAGTGAAATTATAGCAGCTGAAGCGGTAGGTCTCCTGAAGCGTATCCCTTTGCCAGACGATTCGGGAATTATTGAATTCCCGGGCCTGCTTAAAGAGCATGGAATAGTATTTCAGGTTTTTGAGCTGGCGGCCTTTGCCCTCCTGGTAAAGCGGGACATCGAAATCAAACTTTCCGGTGTCGATTTTTTCCACCACATTTAAGGATTTATTTTTCAATACATCGCGGATGTTTTCTTCGTTGGTATCGCCGCCGGAGGTAATGTAGCGGATTTTGCCTTCCCCATCTATCCAGATGTGATGGGGAACGGCCCGGTGTGGGAAAAGCCGGTGCAGAACGGTATCGCTGGTAACCGAAGATAGCGCTGCGGGTATGCCCTGGACAGGGGTTTGCTTGCCTTGTCTTTCTGCGATTTTTTGGAACTGATCAGCAATCTGCTGGGGGGTATTATTGGTGACGGTGAATATTTTAACCTCCTCTGGAAATTGGTTTTGAAGTCTGGCCATTTCCGGCATGGCGCTGATGCAGACCGAACACCAGATGTTCCAGAAATCAAGGATGACGAGTTTTCCGCGCAAGGATTGGGTGTTGATTTTTTGGAGTTTTCCGTTCTGGGTATATTCAATATTGATATCAGGCAGGGTATCGCCGATTTTTAAAAGCTGCGCTGGCTTTTGCTGGGCAGATAGCGAGAGGCTGATGCCAAGGAGCAGCGCAAGCGCGAGAATATGGAATGGTCTGTTTTTCATAAATTATGTTTTAGGGTAACTTTACTTATTTAGTGTATCCTTCGTTTTGGGTAAGGCTGGGGTTTAAACGCAATTGTTCATCGGGCAGGGGCCAGTTGATGGCATAATCTTTCCACGTTGCAGGCTTGAGCAGAGCTAAGACGGCACCAGCCCGTCCGGTCCTTTTCAGATCGATCCAGCGGTGGCCCATTTCATTCATCAGCTCCATTCTTCTTTCTTTTTCCACAGCCAGTAATGCTTCTGTCTGGTTAAGACCCGGGCTTAAATCCGGTAAGGGGTTGGGCAGGCTGCTGGTGGGGACGGCCCTGGCCCTTTTTCTGATGGTATTGAGGTCTTTGATGCCCGCTGGAATCTGGCCCTGCTGGATCAGGGCTTCTGCCCGGATGAGGTACATCTCGGACAGGCGCAGGATGGTCTGGTATTCGGTGAGTACCGCGCTATTGATCACTTTGTACTTGCTGGGATAATAAAGGGTTTGTCCCAGGAATGTCCTGGAGGAAATCCAGACAGTTTTGCGAAGGTCTCCGGCTTCAAAGGCATTCAGCAAGCTGTTTGTGAGGTAGTATTTTGGCGTTTCTGCGGCGGTAGCCGGGAGAAAGCTCGGCCCGTCCAGGGTATTTTGATTGGCCTGGGTGGGGTAAAGCTGCAGGATGGCTTCTGTACTGTTTTTCAGGAATACTTTGTTCAGATCACCCGCCAGGCTGTACTTATTGCTTTCGATCACTTCACTGGCTGCCTTTTCCGCCAATTGGTATTGACCGTCATAAAGGTAGGCTCTGGCCAGCAGGGCTTTGGCGGACCAGCGGTTTGCCCGGATCTTTTCGGGATCGACGCGGTCTGGGAGTATCGTTGCGGCCTCCTGAAGGTCGCTGATGATGAAACCAAGCAGCTGGGCGCGGGGTGTTCTGGGAAGCTGGCTGGTTTGGGTATAATTGGTCTGCTCAATCAGGGGAAGATCACCAAAGAGGTTGCTGAGTTGCAGGTAGAGGTAAGCCCTGAGGAATTTAGCTTCTACGCTGAGGCTGGTTTTAACTGCCGGGCTGAGCGACTCGCTTTGGCTGAGTTTTTCAATGGCCAGGTTGGCCGGGTAAATGTTTTGATAGCCGGCGGACCATAGTGCGTTCAGGCCGGGTGAATTGGCCAGGGTAAGCTGGCTTTTGGCGAATTCGCTGGCGTTTCCTTCGGTATAATTCTTGAGCTCATCTGCGTACATGCTGCTGTAAGGGGTGATGTCTTTGATGATTCCGCTCTGGCTTAGTCTGCTGTAGATGCCGACGATGGCGGCGGTAGCGGTTGCATCGGTTGAAAATGCGGAGGCACTGGTGATCTGGTTGATGGGCGGGTCAATTTCGACGAATTTCTTGCAGCCGGAAAAGCTGAGCGCGATCAGCAGCGGCAAGAGGTGATGCAATTTATTGTAGGGGGCTATTTTTGCTTTCATGTTTTTCTTTTTTTCGGAATGACTTATAATTATAAGGTGATTTGCAGGCCGAGGCTAAACAGCTTTAAGGGTGGCAGGGCGCTGATGTTCTGGCTCTCGGGATCTAGATTCAGGTAAGGGCTAAAAGTGAGCAGGTTCTGTCCCTGGATATAGATCCTGGCAGTTTTCAGGTGTGCCCTGCGAATGAGCACTTTCGGCAGCTGATAAGAAAGCGCAAGGTTTTTCAGGCGAATGAAAGAAGCATCAACCAGGGCGGCATCGGAGGTGGGGATCATCAGTCTTGCCTGGCTGATGGGGCCGGAACTGGACTGGGAATAGGCCTGGTATTTGGCATTTGGATTTTCCGGGGTCCAGCGGTCTAATAGCGCGTTGGGGGCATTGACCGATGAGCCGATGAGGTTATAGGAGCCAAAAACCAGATCAGTTCCCTTTTGTCTGACGAACTGAAAAAAGATGTTCAGTGAGATGGACTTGTATTGAAAGGTGTTTTCTATTCCGCCGTAAAACGAGGGGTCTTTGGTTCCGATGTTGTAAAAATCTGCGGAATTAATGAGCCCATCACCATTCCTGTCTTCAAACTGGTAAGCGCCGGTGGCGGGATTAATGCCGGTGTAATGGTATCCCCGGATCAGGCTTAAGGGCTGGCCGATGACGTAGGTACTGGCATAACTGGACCGCTCCAGGCCAGGAAAAGCCAATAACTTATTTTTAGCGATGTTTACATTGGCGGAGGTCGACCAGATGAAATCTTTTGTTTTTAAATTCGTGCTGCTTAAATCAAATTCCAGTCCCCGGTTCTGGATCTCAGCATCCAGGTTTTGCAGGATGGAAGGGAAACCGGTCTGCGCGGGCAGGGAATAGGAGACCAGCTGGTTAGAAGAGAGGTTATTGAACCATCCGGCGTTGAGGCGAATCCGGTCTTTGAAAAACCCCAGTTCAATAGCAGCCTCTGTTTTGCGGTTTTCTTCCCAGCCGTAATTTTCGTTAAAGAGTTTATTGGGGATCAGTCCGTTTTGTCCGCCATAGGGAAGGGTAGCGATATAGCTGTCCAGGTACTGGTAGTTGTTGATCTGGTCATTTCCGGTGATGCCGTAACTGGCGCGGATTTTTCCAAAACTTAAAAAAGGAATCGCTTTCAGGAACTTTTCCTGAGAAAATACCCAGGCGGCACCAACCGCGCCGAAGTTGGCAAATTGCCTGCCTGAACCAAATCTGGAAGATCCGTCTCTTCTGGCGGTGAGGTTGATCAGGTAGCGGTCTTTTAAGTTATAGTTTAACCGGGCAAATACGGCCTGGTACTGGTATTCGCCAAAGGTGTTCGCGGGTACTTTGGTGGCTGCGGATTCAATGGAACCGAGCAGCAGGTCGCTGGTATAGCCTGTTCCCCGGATGGTGGATCCGGTATTGGTGGAGCCTTGCCAGCTGGCGCCGAGCAGGAGGGAGAATTTTGCGGCATCGGGGAGTGAAAATGAATAGTTGATTTGCGGCTCTACGATCCAGGTCTGATTCAGGTTGTCTGCAAAGCTGGCCTGTCCGGTGGGGGCGGTCGCAGGGTTCTGGGCCAAGATGGGAACATTGCTGTACTGGTTGACGGCGATGGAATTAAACCCGGCGGTGGTTTTGAGTTCCAGGTTTTTGAGCAGCTGGTAGCCGATTACGGCGTTGGCACTGAAGCGGTCGGTTTTAAATCTATTGGTTTCCAGTGTTTTGGCCAGCGGGTTGACAAAGGAAATCCCGTTTTCGCTCCAGTTGAGTTTTCCGCTGGCATCGTATAGGTTTGGGGAATTGGGTGCCAGGCTCAGCGCGCCTGAGAGCTCAATATTACTTAAATCGCTGGTATTGATGCCGTAACTGGTGCTGAGGTTAAGGTTAAACCGGTTGTCTAAAGAATGATGGCTGAGGTTGAGGCTGGCATCTTTTCTTTGCAGTTTATCTTCACCGGGGTAAACGGTAGTTTCTTTGTAGTAATTGGCGCTAAAGGAATAGCTGGTCTGTGGGCTGCCGCCGGAGAGCCTGAATTGGGCATTTTGGCTGCGGGCGGTGCCGCCGATTAACAGGTCTTTATAATCGGTGTAGCGGTTATTGTCCCAGGCAAGCAGGTCTGGGGCACTAGCAAGGGTTGGGTTGGCTTTGTCGTTGGCGAAGGCTTCTTTTCTCATGGCGAGGAATTCTGCGGTGTTCATCAGTTCTACCGCGCGGGTGATTTGTCCAAAGCCGCCGGAGAGGTTAATATCGGCGGTGGTGGCGCCGGTTTTTCCTTTTTTGGTGGTGATCAGGATGACGCCGTTTGCGCCTCTGGAGCCGTAGATAGCGGTGGCATCGGCGTCTTTAAGGACTTCGATGCTTTCAATGTCATTGGGGTTGATGCTGTTTAAGGGGCTATTGGCACCCAGTGAGCTGTTTTGGGCGAGGCTTTCGGAAATGAAGGGTACGCCGTTGACCAGGTAAAGCGGGGAGGTGCCGGATTGGATGGAGCCTCTGCCTCTGATCTGGACGTTGAATTCTGAGCCGGGCAGGCCGTTTCGCTGGGTGATCGTTAGGCCGGCTACTCTTCCCTGCAGGGCGGCGAGTGGATTGCTGACAGGTTGGCGCGATAAGGTGGCGGCGCTGACTTTGGCGATGCTTCCGGTTCTGACTTTGTCTTTTACGCTGTAGTAGCCGGCGTTGATCTGGACTTCTTCTAAGGCGTTTTCTTTGCTGTTCAGCAGGAGTCTGAGGTTCCGGTTTTGTGCATTAAAAGGAATGTTTTGAGAGATATAGCCGGTATAGCTGAAGCTCAATGTGCCTGCTGCTGGGGCATTGGGGAAACTAAAGTTCCCGGATTCATCGGTGGTGGTGCGGAGTTTGGTGTCTTGGATGATGAGCGTTGCGCCGCTCAGGGGTGTTCCGCTGGTGGATTGGAGCTGTCCGCTGAGGGGCAAGGGTGTTTGTGCCTGGAGCTTTGGGATCAGGCAAAGCGTGGCCAGCACGATGAATATCGTTATTTTTTTCATGTGGGTTTGGTTTTGGTAAATCGGAAATAGCGCTCGGATGAACGGCGTGGGGGATGGGCTTTTAGCTAGTCTGCGGATGGTGTTTCTGTTGGTCTGGCTTTAGCTGAACAGGATGATCATTCTGGGGGGCAGATGATGAGGGTAAAGAATTTGTTATGGGGGTTTTTCATTTGGAGGTGGTTTGAGGGTGTTGTTTGAATGGTCGAGTGAGGATATTGACTGCCTGCTTTTTGAAGGATGATAAGGAGCTTGTTTTCTTAAGCAGGTTGCGCAATTTGCTAGACGGGATTTTTGGGCTTTAAGGCGTAGAGTCGGTCAAAGGGATAGAACGATAGGGACGATTTGATTTGGTGTTGGGTGTTGGGCAGGGAAAAGTGGCAAGCAGGGCAGGATTGATCCTTTAAGGATGATTCGGTGTACCGGTTGATTGTCTGTTTTCTCATTGCTCGTATGGGTTACGAGTCTTGGCTGGAAAAGCCCTTCACAATACAATACATGTGGGGCCACTAACCATAGCTACATTAAAGTTCTCACGCCTTACGTCGAAATGGAATTACAGCAGCCCCACATCTATTTCGATGTACAAATATAATACAACTACACATAGATATGGGATTAATCTGCTGTCCTGCACCGACGGCGTGAGATGATGTAGCTGCAAGACTCTTATTAATACCTATTTATAATTAACGAATATATGAAATAATCTTTAAAAAACAAATTTGTTGCACTTTTTGAGATCATTTTAAAAAGAATTTCGCCTATATGGTAGATTCCAATCATGATAACATTATTAATAACATCAATAAATTGATTGATGCAACCGGTCTCTCAGATGTTAGCATTGCCAACATGTTAAATTTATCAATAAGGAAGTTGAAATATTTAAAGAGAGGTAAGGTTAAGTTAAAGCTAATTGATATAGAACTATTCACTAATTTTTTCAATGTTAGTATACACGATCTTTCCAAAATAAATTTTAAAACCAATTCACAAATACGTGAACGACTTAAAGAAAAATATAGAGGAAATGTTGAATATGTTATACATTTTGAACAAACTCCAACTATTACTTATTCTATACAATACGTATTGATCAATAGTCCTCTGTTTAAAAAGCCAATGGAAATCAAGGACATAAGATCTTTGCTTAAATCAAGAGGATGGATTTATCGTAGTTCATCGATTTCCCAAGCGCTTGCTAGACAAACTGAATTAGTTGAAATTCAAAATCATCCAACAAAAAAAAAGACATTTCTTTATTCAAAAAAGTAGGTTAGTAAAATCTGAACAAAACCATGTTTGTGGTAGGAGTGCCTTATGTGAACTTTGTCAAAGTTTTTTGTCAACTGTTCTAATAAAATTATGTTTGAATGCTCAGTGAAATCCTATATTGGTTAGTAAAATGCTACCGGCCAAAAACTGAAGATTTTTACACAAACCCAAGGCATGTTAATCATTTCATAGTATCGATAAAAAAGTGCGATTCCAGAAAATTTTGTCAACTATTTTGTTAACAGGTTAAAAAAAATAGACAAGCGAAAACCCGCAGCTTTTAAGGAGAAAATTTTTACTAAGAACGGGACTTTTTTTAGTGAAAAATACTAAGTTTTTAGCCTTTATCTATGAATTTTTTGTTTACTGCCAAACAATAAATCTAAATTTGATTTAGTTTGTAATTAATTGATAGTTATGGTGCTGTGCGCCTTTCATGGTTGCCAGTTTCGTTGACAAATTGATTGATTTTTTTGCAGGTACTACAATATCATTGATTTGTTGTATTTGCGCAAATATTCGTTTACAACCTCAGACTTGTTCACTCTTTTTCTTGTTTTTAGGCTTTTCCTGGGTGAAAACCATCTTCACAAAACCAGAAGTTTCACGCGGTTCTTTAGCAATGGTTAAAAGTTAACCTGTGGGTTTGGTTAGTGCTTATTTGCATGCTCTCGATCCATCGTTTTCTAAGGTAGGGGACTATCTGTTTTCAAAATTTATGGCGCTGGAGCGATTGCAAGAGATTGTGGTTTCATAGATGGACGTGCCAGCGCTCGCTGGTACTAGTGTGGTTCGTTCGAAAAAAGGTAGAGAACTTCGATGGACGGGTGACAGCTGTAATTTGATAGAATTGGTTTACGAGATTTTGATTGTAAATAAGTAAATGATGGGGAAGTGGATTTATCGGATTTGATGGATGTTTTTGAGTAGTGTTTCCAGATTAACCTTTCCAAGTACTTTAGACGGTTTACGGAAGTTAAGCGGCAAAAGTCAATGTCTAAGACGAGGTTCCTAGATGAGATGGCAAGAGTAGTTAATAAGAGGATAGAGTATGGGGATGCCTATGTACCGAGGTCAATAAGGTAATTATGCAAAAAAAGAACTTATTTGGAATTTGCGATAACGTCTTAATATGTTTGGGGGTGAAAATAAAATGATGTTGCATATTCATTTTTTTTAACCTCATTGGAATATTAATCTTATGTTTATGGATTAGAAGGCAAGTATTACTAAATTAATGGATCTCAATTTAAAAAATAAACTTAAGGAAACGATAGCGATAGAGGTAAAAGAATGCTTCTTGACCAATAAATCGATAGTAATTGATGAAATATTGGAGTTGTTCTTTCGACTCCTCGAAGTGCCAATTTTGGAAGACAACGTAGAACTTTCAGGCTTGGGAAATCGTGTCATACTTGCACTTAAAAAGCTATTGTTAGATAGTGTAAGCAAAGAAGAAAAAGCTACCTATTTAGCAGATTTAGTTAAGGTTGAGCAATTCTTAAAAAAAAATCTATATTTTATTGATAGGTCATCCTATAATTCAATTACCTCAGACTATAAAGGTTTGGCAACACTAATAAATGTGTGTGGATTAAACCCTAAGAATGCAAATTTGGACAAAAAAGACTTGACAGATCAACACTATCTATCGTATATAGCTAAAGTTTACCGATTTAGGAATGACGAATCGCATAATGCTCCAATTCTGTCCAATAAAGAATTTGGGGATACAGTTCAGAGTATTCTTGTGCTGTTTATTTACGCCACCCACTTACACAAAATAAAATTAAAAGGTGTTTTGGAGAATTTGATTATTGATCCAGTACCAACGTTTCATAGTTATTGTGATCTAGTCATTTCAGAATTCAGAGAACGGTTTAGTCGGTTCGTACATTTATCCTCAAAGGAAGATATCACATTGTCTGGCAGTTATGTGTCTGAATACCTCTTAAAACAAGGCCCGGATAAAGAAATATCGGTTAGGGAAGGTAGCGTTCGTGATCTTAGAAAAAATAGGGTGCCAGAAAAGAGAATGATGCTTTGGGCTGATGCTGGTTTGGGTAAGAGTACCACACTAGAGTACCTTGCCTATATTGATGCACAGGAAAGAAAGAAAAACCTGAATGCTAATGTTCCCGTGTTAATCCCGCTAGGCTTATTAACGGATTCTGAAGTTACAATAAAATCTTTTATTGCAACAAAGCTCTCAATTGAGAGCAAATTACTAGAACAACTGCTGGAAAATGGAAAGATAAACCTATTCCTAGATGGCGTTAACGAAATTCCCAAAGATACTACCAATGCATTGAAAACCTTGCGCGTCAAGGAGATCGATGCACTTTTAAGAAATTCTAAAAATACGTTCATCATTATCTCCAATCGACCTCAAGATGTAAACCTATTTGAAAATATCCCTGTGTTTTTTATTCAAAAAATGAATGATCAACAAATTACCGAATTCATTCAAAAGTACACAGTTGATAGCAAGGATGTAGCAAGGGTTATCACTGCAAAACTAGACTCTGATGCACGCATCAAAGATATTGTAAGGTCACCCCTTATGTTATCACGTCTTATAGAAATCGTAAAAAGTGAGGGAGTAATTCCTGAGAATGAAGGGATGATAATTGATAAATTTATCAAATCATTATATAAACGCGAGAAAGTAGAAAAAAAAGATGTCTATTTCAATGACGAAATTATCCATAAATTACTTTCGAGTCTTGCGAGCTTTTCATTAGACTTACATGGAACTAATGCTGGGTTAACTCGAAATCAAGTGCTTAATCATTTTGTTAAGGTCAAGTCTGACTACGGATTTGACGTCGACACTATGTATAGTTTAGATATTTCTTGTGCACTAAATATTTTGGAGTTGAGGGAAAACGTTTACCTATTTGTGCATCAAAGTTACCAAGATTATTATGTAGCAGAACACTATAAAATTGTATTTGGAGAATGATTTCGATTAGAGAAAGAGCAAAAAACGAAAAATATTTCGCAACCCTTAAATATTATTACCATAATAGCGAAGCTGATATCAAAATTAAAATTTTTGATATTTTGTTGGAAAGTAACATTTACCTCGCCGCCCACTGCATTGTCACAGATACTCCAAACCCAATTTTTCTTGAACGTGCTATAATTGCAGCAAAACAAATATCCGACAATTTTTCTGAGGCAGAAAAATCATCTAAAGCACTGCTAGCATTAGCTGAGCTTAGACAATTCGATCAAATCATTACTATATTCGAAAAAATTAAAAATCCTGAAAAGTTGCATTTTGCAGTATTGAGCAGGGTCTTTCAGCAAGCTGACCAAGGTGCCTTCCTAAAATTTGTTGAAACTTTTGTAAATAGCCAAGCATTAAAATCTTACGCGTTTACTTTTTTACAGTATCCTAACCAATTGGATCTTCAGACAGATGCATTGGAAACGTTGAAGTTATTTGTTGTCAAGTTGTACGATACTCAGGCCTACGGAGCGCTAGCAGCATTTCTAGATAAACAAAACCTTTATGACTTCCTTTCCTTTTTTTTTGATAAGGAGCCGCTTGAATTTTGTAAGGAGCTGTTAGAGTCAAAGCAACATCGCGACGCAATTTTCGCATTTTCAATCATTGATAAGTTCAATTTCTTTCGGATGATTGGTATTGATAACCTCATAAATATCTATGCTAGTTCAAGTTCAAAAAAAATATACAAATATGCAGTCAAAATCGCAGTGGAGTATGAAGTCGTAAACAATTTTGCATTGGATCAAGCACTTTCTAAGCTGTTTGTTAGCCAGAAAATCAAAACTAAAAGGAGACAAATCCAGAGTTCTAAAATAATCACTCGATTGATTAACAGTCAATTAATTGAATATATCTCTAGATCTGGAACTTTGCAGGTACCTTTTTTACAATTCTGTTTTGCCCAAGGAATCAGGTTATATAGTAGCCTTGAAAAGGCGTATGAAGAAGAAGTCTTGCAAAACGCCGAAAATTATTTCGATAGTAAAAGAATAAATCTAGTTGTGACAACTATTCTCAAATCAGACGGCTACCAAAACTCGCAACAAAATGTTATAGATTTTTGGACAATTTACTTCGGGTCGGCCTTGCCCCAGGTAAGAGCGTTTCCTATCGAACCAATATTGGAGAAGGTGACTGAGCTTTATAATATTGATTATAGAAAGCATTTTAAAATCTTGAGAAATTTCAGCCATATTGGATTTATTCAAAATAGTAATGAAATGGGACATTATGTGTATCCAAGTGGTTTCAGGTCGGTCAAGCAACTATTTCTTCACAACCAACAAGTGAAAAATCCCCGTGCTTTTTCTACTAGATTCGATTTACGGACATCCTTTAGGTTAGTCGGATATAATAAAGATAATAAGCGCCTGAATGTATCAGAACTGGAATTGGAAGAATTAGTTGCAAATAGTATAGAATGGGAGAAGCGTGAAAGTTAAAAGAGAGGACGAACTATCACTACATAAATACTAACTGTTAATACTCTATAAAGAACCTATACAGGTTAATTGTGTAAGTGTTTCAGGAGGTTCTCGGAGATCAATTTCGCTAGTCGATGAGTCGAAACAGCTCGGTCTAGAATTCTACTTTTAACTGGTCTGAATTTTGGGAAGTGCACAGTCTCAGAGGTATTTTTGTATACTGCATTAGTTCAGTTGATATTTTACACAACTAATAATTCAAAGACGACAATTTCGTTAAAATGATTTTTATGATTTCTTTTTCGTGCTGTGGCATCTTTAATGTCGGATTTTTGCCTGTCAATTTATGTATCATAATACCATCGCTAGTTTCCTGTATCCTGATGATATCTTCAAGCTTGATTGTGTGCGCTTTTTCAGAACCATAATGTAACAATCTTTTTTGAGTGAGGTAAATTGGCCCCGAGCTTATCAGTTTGGGATAGGTTCCGCCATATTTTGATCGCATTGCCCTCTCCTCATACCACTCAACATTTTCGATGTGTAAATGGCAGCTTTCACTTTTCTGAAGACTGATCATTGGGGTGAGCAGAGGTAATGGTGTATTTTCCAGTGCCCAGTATAGTTTACCATAATTGAACAGTTGCATGGTCCTGGCATCTGAATTTGGTGTGATATTTAGGTTTTGGCAGAGCATTTTCCATTGTTCTTCATCCCTTGGGGAGATTCGTTTTGTCTGTATGAGTTTGTTGAAATACTGGGCGACGAAATTTGTACGGATTCTATTGGAAATTTCTGTGATTATCTTTTTCGGAAGCAGTAAATGTTCCTCCAGACGGTCAAGCAGAGTTCTTTCTTCCTCCGAAAAACGCCCGTCTGCGATAGCCTTTACATAACATTTTTCATAGACTGTTGCGCCGATTTCCCGGGTCAAGAAAGATACCTGGTTATCATCAAGGGCTAGGATCTGTTGGAGATGTTCCAGTTTTTTACGGTTGCCAAGCTCGAGTTTGAAGTCTTGTATAAGGTCATTGAGCATAACAGCATAAAATTCTTCCATATTCAGCCTGAATTCTTCAATCAGCATAATTCCGTACCGATTGCCTATTTCTGCTATCTGCTCTTTGGTAATCATGGCAGTTGGCTGGGTAGCCAGTAAGTTATTGACCTCTATGATGGCATTTTCACTTGGCTGCTGTCCAAATATTCTTTGCATCAGGCTCCGGCGAAGAAGGTTTTTCTGTTGATATACCATGGCTTAATATTTTCTGTATTCTTCGTAAATGGGGGAGTTCCAGTTGCAGACCCCTCCATGCCAGGAGCAGGCACCGCGCCCACTAGCCCCGGATGTCGAACCATCACAACAAAGGGTGATATAACCCGAGATTCTGCGTTTTAGGGGATTGATTTTATTGTAAAGCGTTTTTGCTCCAGAATAGTTAAGGTCCCGAGATTTGCCAAGATCAGCTACGGCTAATTTTATTTTGCCAAGTTTGTAATAACAGTAGGCCCGGTCATAAAGCAGTTTCGCGTCTTCGCCATGGGCATTGAGCATTTTATCAAAATGGCTCAATGCCAATTGGTATTTTTTCCACTTGAGCAGGTCTTCTCCACGAACGGAATCCCGGTCGTTCAATGCATTGCCAAGTGCAACGGTATCGGCTGTGGTGGTAAGAAAGGTAGCCGCCGTGACTAATGCGGCATCTGCCTTTACGGGGTTATGTTTTTGGGTGTTATAGCGGGATAGATATAGGTTCAGGCTGTCCAGCCGTTTTCTGTTTTCCTCCTTCCTTATTTCCTGTTGTTTTTTTTCCTTGGCAAGATCGGCGATATGCTGTTTTTCAGCAAGTATATCGACATCGTGGTAATGGACCAATAAGGGAATTAGGATAAGCCCGGCCAGGATATAGCTTGCGAGCCTGATCCTGTTGGTCAGTGAAAATCGGAGTTTGCGCTCCAGCCAGGATCTACCAGCAGGGAGGGTGACAAGAGCGGCAAAACCTAAGACCAGCGAGATGACTGGATGGGGGATATATACAGCTGCGAAAATGAGCAGCACTATAAAGATGATAATATCGATAATTTCGCTGCCGGATTTTTTAGGCTTTTTTTCTGGACCGTTCTTTTTTGCGTTGAAATAGTCCGGCAATACCTTTGCAGGATGTGGAATGAGGTCCGGTATATATTTATTTCTGGACATGAGGGCGCATGTTGGGGAGGTTTATCTGGTGTTTTTTAATGCTTGTTTATGTCAGTCAAATCCAAAAATGTTACAGTTGGCGTCAAGCTGAATATTAAGCAGCTTCACCCGGACAGGTAAGGTAATTATATTTTTGAAAGGTTTTCCTGTAGAATATTGACCAGCTTTTTAAAATCATCCTTTTTAAAGAAGAATGTTGAATCTGAATATCTATCCAATGATAGGTATCCTTTCCACTCTTTATTTGAGCTGAACGCACCCCCGCTGAAATCGCTTCTTGCGTAATAATTATATTCTTCACTGTTTGCGGGTAAGGGACTGTCAAAGACCTTTTCGTTTATATATGAAACGGCTTTTAGGAAATTTGTAACTTCATCCTTATCGATAAAGGCTGTCTTTTCGCTGCTATAACTGCTTCCTGTAGATCCACTAAATCTAATACCGGATATCGATTTCTGGTTGATGATATCGGTTATCCTAATTATTGAAATGGTTACACCATTAACTTTTCCAAGTTCTATATATTCTTTTTTGCTAAAGGATCCCGATTGTTCAGAAAAGGTTTCCAGATTGCTTTTTTTTACTTTTTCCTTTACGGCCTGTGAGAATGCGTTTAATGATACGATTAATACAACTGTTATCAGCCCTATTGTTTTTTTCATGATGAGCGTTTGGGTTAAATTATGTTTTGAATTCTGTGGTACAAATATAATCATCTATAAGTCATTCGTTTTTATGGTTTTCCGTATAATCCCCATTAAAATTCAATAATCCAAAAGTCTTTTTGATCACACCTTCAACTATTTAAAAATGCTAAAGCCAAGTCCAAAGCCGAGCCATGGCTGGTTTTTATATCTCCACTCGTTGGCGATAGAGTTACTGATCGGTACATCAATGCCACCGGCCAGAAACAAAACAAAACTGTCATAGTGGAAACCTAAGCCAATCCCAGGGCTAAAACCAAGTACTGAACCTTCATTGGCATTTTTGTTGATATTATCGTTCGCTGCGATCGTTAGCTTTGAAAAGCCTACAATTGCGTTGAGGGATGTAAAATACTCGTGTGTTTTGCCTTCTTTTTCAGCGGGCATGTCTACAAAACTTTTTTTGCCCCATTTCTGCCCGATGTAGAATCCAGCATTGACATCGGCTGTAACATTGCTAGTGTGGGTATCATCTCTAGAGGAAAGGTATACCTTAAAGGGCGTTGTTAATGGACCTGCATGCCAGGCTCTTGAATTAAGATAGAGATATTCCCGTTTGCGGAGGTTGAAGTAGAAAACATTTTTATTTACAAGCTTATTAAAGGTAATGGCAGCTGTATCCTTAGGGTCAGTGTTTGGGCATTCTTTTGAATCCTGATCAATTAATTTCTCATTCTTTATAGGCCAAAAATGGATGTACAACTTGGACTTATCTGTACTTTGTACCACATCAGCATATAGAGATTTTATCCCTGTAAAAGAGCCGTAACTATTATAAACAAATTTCCTCCCAGCCTTATAGTCTGTCTTTAGTCCTATTATTTTAGTTTCGTTTCCTAGATGATCTACATTGTATCCAGTCACCTCCTTAAGCATCTCTTTTTCATTAGTGTATTGGATATCAAAACAAGGGTTTCCCGCTAAGAATATCTTATACCTAACCTTCCACGAAGCGGATTGGCCAAATACAACATAAGGAAAGCATAGGCCGATGGCCAGAAAAAATAGAGAACGTTTCATAAGTGAGATTTTGAGTTAATTAGTTGAGACAAGATAAGGATTTTACTTCAATCAGGAATAATAAATTAATCCTGAATAATGTATTAATGGTAGATTTAGTTTGTTGATTATATTTGACTATTTTGAACCTTATATCGACAAAAGATGAAATGGATTTAGATGAATTCCTAGTCCCTAAAATATATTGTGCAGCTTTATTAATGAATGCATTGGATCTTGACCGGACTCCACCCATGCAGATTGCTTCTGGAATATTGATCTGAAATTCTTCGAATTTTTTCTGCTTACCTGCAAGCATGTTTTTGACAATATTAAAAATAGATGATGTTGTTATTTTAATAGGGGCAGGATTTGCTGTGAGGTTGCCCAAAGAAGTGAGGTTTATCAAAAATGAAAATGATAGCATCGATCTAGCTTTAGTACAGCTCAAAGGTGAACGGATTAGAGCGCTTAAGTCAAAAATTAGAGCGATCATGTTAAATGTTAAGCCCAATTCTACTTTGTATTTTGAAGGTGGCCAGAAATCCTAATCTTCTGCCGAAAAGTTCTTTTTGAAATAAAAATTCAACTGGGTTCTAATACTTGTATACTATTGATGTGTTTGTCTTGCTGATCGATCAGTTGATCATTAGATTTTTTACCCAGTGAGGAATTTTCGACGCCACGACGGGCTTCATCACTAAAAAGCTTATTCTTTGCACTCTTTAGCAATGTTATGTCTTCATTAAATGTTAAGCCCTGCATAAAAACTTGATCACCTAAACTGTGTTCTTTTGTGCATTTAGTCAGTGTTTCTATTAATTTCCTTGTAGTACATTGGGCGAAATCATACTTACAGAGAATAAAGGATCCGTCTTCTCTTGGTTTCTTTGATATACGAGTTCTATAAGTTAGATAAGCGATAACTAATCCAATAATCCCAATAATAAGTCCTGTAACTTCCATGGTTTTAATAAGCTAAAAAATGAATTAAACCAATAGGTGTTTCGAAATTATTAAAAATAATTGGATCGACTGTTGCTAAATCCCTAGTGAATTGGTTTTAGATGAAGAATAAGCATAAAGTTGTAAGTTTTTACCGATTGGTTTATCGAGTTTAAAACCTACCTCTCCCGAAGAGACATCATTTACAGGTTCGTCATTGACTTTTATCGATATTATTTCAACTTGTTTGAATTCTCCTTCCTCGACATACATTAATTTGTCACCTATAGCCAAATTTTTCTCGGTAATTAAGTCAATTACGATTGCAGAATTTTTTGGAAAGAATTCCTTTGGCGTACCTATAGCAATCATCGATTTTGGAATGAAATCGACAAGTCCGGTTTCATAAAAACAGCTTCTGGCATCAGCTTTGGAAATAATGGTTTTTTCAATTGCAAAATAAAGGTTAAATAGTTGCCAGGTTGTAATGAGTCCTCTTTCATCATCTTCTGCATCTTGGATCTGATCTTTGCTAAATGGCGGATTATTTCTTTTTTCAGCGGCCTTATGCCTTTGATGATTGACAATGTAGTGCCCATATACGTCAAAGCTATTTCTCTCCCTTTGACGTCGATGTATCACTTTTCTAATCTGGCTACATTCTGAATCTTTTGACGTACCCCCAAGACCTTTTACTTCAATCACAATTAGGCCCTTTTCAGTTTCTATGTTGATATCTTCTTCCTTTTTGCTTTTAACATTTGTTGAATCACCATCTTTTACAGTCGTGAATCCTAGCCATTTCAAAAACTTGATTGTGGCATTTACAAGCTCTTGATCTTTTTTGGTAAGCATATCGGTTAAGAATGATAAACTAAACTTGTTTTGCTCAATCTCTCTCTTTTTATTAGCAATGGCATCTTTAAAATTTTGTTCCAGTTCCTTTTTTTCCGCCTCTAGCCGGTTTTGATTTGGGAGATGATACCTTTCTTCTTTAAGCCAATTTTCTTTTACTATTTCGGGAAAAAGGTCTGGTAAATAATTTGGTACGATATCATGTAAAAATTCATCTAAAAAAGAAATTTGATCTTCTATTATTGGCAAAAAGAATAATCCGCTTTTTTCCGTCAGGCTGCAAAAACCAACCACTCTATGCTCATTGTTGTAAATCAGTGGCTTATATTCTAATCCAAAAATATATCGCTCAGCGTTACTTGAATTTTGTTTTGGAATATCAAAGATCGTCTCATATGAAAATTTGCCATTGTATTTTTGAAGGAAGTTAAATAGCTCACCTTCGGTTTGATCCACTATGGTTTTTTTACCGCTTTTATTCTCTCTCTCAGGAATTCCATAAAGAAAGTCATATAGACTAAACTCTTCATAGTGACCGTCTTTCTCAAAACGATATGAAATATTTTCATCTTTTGCGCAGAAGACTATCACTAATCCTCCCTTTTCTAAAAAGTCTTTGAACTCTTTGGTCATTAACGTTAAAGAAAGCGATCTTGGGTCAAAAATTGTTTGAGGATAATCACAAACTATATACGAAACCTTATCGTTTTTTACGCTTAAGTGAGTGTGGTCTGCTTTTACATATTCGACTTCATAATCATTAGTCAGATCCATAATGATTATATCATATTCATGCAGGTTTTCCGGATATGTATTCTGTAATAGGCATCTGATTGAGCCTCTACTAGGCGTTAAACGAGTTGGGAAGCCAATTTCTCCATCATACACTTCTATACCTCTCTTGGTTAAACCGTCAACGGTTTCTTTCCTTAAATTAATACCGCAGATTTGAGTTTCTTTCATTTGAGCTTATTCTAGATAGCCAAATATATTAAATTTCGATAACTTCATATCCTCATGTTTTTTTAAGATGGCTATTTTTTTTGGTGGTGCGCAAGACCGATCTGCTTTACCCTTGACATGGGGAATATGTCACAATTCCCACCTTTTTCGTGATAGAAAAAAATAAAGTTTTTTGTTTTTCCTATGAAATAATTCTGTTTATCTGATATCAGTTCGCGGTCGTCGAGCACGATTTTGGTACCCATGGTGGCATGTTCATCAAGGATATTGTTAATCTGATTTCTGGCTAGCGTAAATACAAGGCCTATAGAAAAAAGGCTCCAAAGCAATAATGTCATCAACATCCTTGTATTGTGGCTAGATTGATCCCGTTCATGTTTCAGTTCTACTTCATGGAAAACCAATATGAATACAATCACTGCAATTATTGTAATTAAATAAGTGAGAAATCCTTTGTTCAATGGCGAGATGTGAAAAAGCTGGCAGATGTAAAATCCTAAACTAATTAGTGCCCAAACAATAAGAAGAGGAGCCAACATCCCTAGATAAATGCGGAGTCTTTTGATGAATGAATGTTGATTTCTGAGTTTTACCTTATTCTCAATTTCACCCTCTACTTCACTTTTACTCCTGCTTAAGAAATTTTGTATGATACCGAAAACCGCCTGAACAGCTACTATTATCAAGACATCAAGAAATGAAGTGAGTATTTCCGCAAAATCGAGATAAGGAATGATCTGGACATGAAATGCCCCATAAAAAGTTGTTAATCTTAAAACCCCAAGAAATATAATAAAAGGTCCGGCGTAGCCTAGAAATTCCTGTAGTTTTATGGGTTTGCCTGTGTTATTGTCTGTTGTCATGTTGAGAATCGTTTATGCAATAATATAGAAAATAGAGATGGTTAAAAGAAAGCGTTCAAGCTGTAAGAGCTAATTGTCGAGTAGCCAGGGAGAAATCTATTCGTGATTCAATAAGGAATAAGCAGATGTCAGTGGTCACAAATTCATCTGTTATTTCTTGAAAATAGCTTTCCCACAGAATGACTCATTATTCATAAGATTACCCCAGTTGCTGATGTTTTTTTTCATATATTGATATAATTCCCTTTTTTGCTTATCATTGACTGGAGCAAATCTCAGGTTCTTGTATGAGAATGATACCGCATTTGGTATAAAGAAAATCTCTTTGGTTCTCGTTCTTTTTCCTAAGTCTTTATAGAAAAATTTAGTGTAGTAAACCGTTGTGGTATCTAGTAAAAGCCCTATTTTGTCTTCAGTCATGAACGATAACGATCCTTTAGGGAAAAGGTCAAGATTATAGCAGTTATTGTTAATCGTAAAGTATTTATAATGCTTGTTAAATTTTATTTCTAGAGTTTTAAATACATGCGCTGTTCTTCCCGAGATATTTTTAATACTAAAATCTAATATTCCGTCTTTAGCATTTTTGATCCTGATTTTTATCGAGTCAAGAGTTAGGTTTGGTTTTTCAATCTCGTCCCGTAATACAAGATCATTTTTTTGCACGACGAGCTGTTGGGCTATAAAGTCATTTTGCGCAGACATTATCAATAATTGTAGACTGTCTTTTCTATGGTTAATCGAATCAATATTAGATTCATGTATGCTATCAGATTTATCTTTTGACATCTGATATTCCAGAGCTTTTTTAGTAGTTACATTAGCCTGATATGAAAAATACAAACCAAACAAGCCTAAAGCAGCCAGTCCGAACTGGATTTCGGACGAATGTCTCGTAAACCAAGTTTCTTTTATCGGCGACCTATTTCTTTCTCTTTCAATACTCCAGAACCTTTTCATTGAGCGTTTTTCATAAAGATAATATTAATTATTGTTCAATTAGGTGAACGATAGTGAGTTAAACTAGGAACAAGCAATTGTGCGATTCTGATTAAATCACTATATTGACTTCTAATTTAGCTATCTGACGAATCTTTTACGTGTCCGACAAATTCTCAAAACCAGAAAATTTAGCTTTTTATGTATGCGAGTATCAAAAGCACACATTAGATCAGAACAGTAACTAACTTCTTTACTTAGCTTATGCTGTTGTTAATTGAGATAAGCAGAAGGTCTTCATTTTTTTTTGATGATTTTATTCTTTGGGATATCGATTTTCCATTTGGATTCTGATAACTGGAGTCGATAATCCCTGTCGGTCATCGCATCTACTATAAGCGCTTTATCAGATACAGTTAATGTAATTTTGCTGATATTACCGTAGGTTTTTGAAGTGTATTTTTCTTTTAGAAACGCGGCTTTGGTACCTTCTGCTGCATAATCATATATTTTTGCGGATGCAAGGTTAACTGGATGCTCGAACTGCCCATCGAAGTTGAGGACTAAGGATTTACTTAAATAATCTAGCTTTCCCTGAACGTTTTGATATTGGAAGTTCGCAGGTGTGTTTGGAGCGCCTGCTTTACTTACAATTGTTGCCGGAAACAGCATGGATTCTGCTTTATCCATTCCCAATTTAAACTGTGGGGTAAAAAAATCATCTACCTTCGTTTTGATGCCATTTGGGAAAAACCTTGAAATGGCGAAAAAACGATTCATTTTTTCCATCGTTGCTTTTGAACTATTTTGTTCGATAAAGGTTTTATAAATTACTTTGATATAATTCTCTTTGAAATAATCATTATAACGACGATTGAAAGAGGAGAAGTTGTCGAGGTCTTTTTCTGGTACCGTTAGGTCGCTTTTCATCTTGGCGTTTACCCGGTCTAAAAATGTTTTTAGTTTAGTTGTCCCTTCTTTGTTTTCAATTTCAAAATTAAGCACATTGGCCAATATGGCATCTGGCGTAACTTTTAATAGATCGTATGCAGCATTAAAATATTCTTCGTCGGTTTTAGGCATGTTTTGGTAACCGCGTTTAACATAATATGACTTGATTTGCTCTGTATAGATCAGCCTCAATTTCTGAGATTTTAATCTCGGCGGATAGGCGTCTTCAAATTTTAGTTTTATGCCATTTGTGTTCGGCAAGGCGATACTTAAACTGTTTTTTCCGGTGAAGGCAAAACTTATCGAATTATTATCTCCCCAATAAGAGTTACTGGTTTGTAGGCCCGATATAAATAAGGGTTCGACTGTTTGCGAGACCCATTTTTGAACGGGCAACATCTCACAAGGTAGATTTTCACAGGCGGTCATTTCCCATAGGGCGCCCATAGGTTCCTGGGCAGATAATTTGGCAATGTTTAATATTAAGAGCAGTAGGAGAAAATTTAGAAAGCGCATATTTAGCTATTTAAGAATATACAAACTTAGAAATTTCAATAAACTTGACGTAATAAGTTGATATAAAATTTGAAGCTATGGGATTGCAACTGGAGAATATTTTGCTTGCTTCATCATGTTTTGTTTTTCGACGTTTTTTTTATCTGCTCAACTGGATTTAAATTGAAAGATGAAAGTAAATGCGAATAGGAGATGGGATACCTTTGCTTTTTGATATTGTTTTTAAATGAGGTTAATTCGAGAAAGTAGGGGTGCATCCTTTTGTTGCAATATTTCGTTTCTTTTGAAAAACATATTATGGCATGAACAATATCGCTTTTATATTCCTGCTGTTCCTAACCTGCACTGCTGGTTTAGCGTGAAAGATAATCAATCGCACATTATGCCTGCTGATCGTATACGCTGTGAACCAGAATAGAATAAAAGATAACTGCTAACAAACTATATTGTGATTTCTAAGGATCAGGAATGGGATTAAATCCTGTTAATTTGGCAATTTTTTCTATGTGTTCATGTAAATCGGCAGATGGCAAATTCACTACGCATTCTTTATTCTCTATGATATTCTGATAAGTTCTACTATAACTGGGTAGACCAGGATAAATTGATTCCGTCTCACCAGCAATAGATTTGTTGTAAGTTTTTGATTGGTTGCGTATTTGTAAATTGGCGTGAAGGGGTTAAATGCATTGATATGGCCAGGCATGGTAAACAAATTGCTCAAACAAAATGACCTTTCTGTGGTTTAAAGTGGGAATATACATAATCAAATCCATGAAAAACCTGTACCAATCCCTGATTTTCCTGTTGGCTTTTGTCGTCATGACGATGCTTTTTATCGCTCCGACTTTTGCACAGTCGCAAACCGCCATGAATATGAAGGCCTATGCGGACTATAAAAAGGCAGATGCAGAACTAAATGGCGTGTACCAAAAGATCCTGAAAAGCTATTCCAGGGAAACTACTTTCATTAAAAAATTCAGGAATGCACAGCGGCTCTGGATCTAGCTTCGTGATGCAGAACTGGCCGCTAAATACCCCAACAGCGGAACCTATGGTTCGGTGGCACCCATGTGCGAATCGATATACCTGGAAACGCTGACCAGGGACCGGATTAAATTTTTAAGTGTATGGGTTACGGGAATCGAAGAAGGTGAAGTTTGCCTGGGCTCGGTCAGGATGAAATCGTAGCACATCCCGGTCTTTTAATGATGCATTAATCAATCCTATCAATTCCCTATACTTTTACCTAACACCAATGACAATGACTTTTTATCAGCTCCTAAGACGATTCTTTTGCCTAATCTTACTGATCAGTATATTCACCTGCTGTAAGAAGAAGGAAGATCAACCCCAACCTGAGGTAGATGTGCCGGCGGTAGTTACAGGAAAGCTATATGGATCGCCTTTTACGGCGAAAGTGACGCTGGAGCGTTATACAAAATTTGGTATGAACAACTATCGCCCCGAAGACCTGTTCAGTATATACCTGGCAGGAGATGGGGCCAAAAACTGTAGCTCGCCATTGAGTGATTTTTCGATACGCCTGACGGTGCCCAAAAAGGTAGGCACTTTTTCTGGCAATGATACCTATATCCTGGTTAATGATCCGGGCGATCCTAGCGGTCAGAATGGTTCATTATTCTCTTCAGAACAAACCATTATCACCATCAGTTCCATCACAGGGGATAAGGTGAGCGGCCAGGTTAATGTGAAATGGCCGGAACATAATATTGATTTTAAAGGGCACTTTGAGGCTTACTATTGCAAATAAGATGAGAGATGTTACTTTCGATTCGGCTTCATCACCGGGGTGATCCAACGATGAGTATCTTTCCATCGGCTAAATCTGGCGCCTAGGTTATAACCCTAAGCTGATTCTTCACGCTTAGGGTCATCAATTTTTCATTTTGATTCTGAAAATGGAGTTGGTAATCCCTATCGGTGATCGCATCTACTACAAGTGCTTTATCAGAAATAGTCAATATTTTGGCTGAAATTACCGCAGGTTTTTGAACTGTATTTTCTTTTAAAGTAAGTATAAGGAAGGGTTTGAATCATTATGATGATTTGTTCCAATCATTTGGATACAATTAGGAAAAGTTTGTCTATCTAAATACTTTTAAATTTATTTCATTTAATGCTACAAAATCGGTGAAATCGTTATTACAAATAAGGATAAAATTATTCGGTTGAAGCCTAACTAATTACAATTATTAATATACCAAATCGGATTTATATTTGATTTGTCGTCAAAATTTGTCCTCTTTTGCGCCATCATCAAAATATTATATGCTCTTTAGACGAATACATGAAAATTAAGAAAATGAGCTTTAAGACTATCTAAAATGAGCTCACTCAAGAAGAAATGAGATCCGTCATGGCAGGTAGTGGAAGTTCGATAGGTACGGCTGGACCTAGATTTCCAGGGAGTCCGAATGCTATTCGTGTTTTCCCTACGATATAAGAAGTAAATCCAACATCCTAGTATGCCAGGGGCTGGTGGGTTCGGAGGTGGTTAAATAGGACGCGTTTAACGACGCAATATCAGTTGCTGGCGGTTATCATTCATGTAACAAATTTTTATTTTAATGGAAAATATGTTGGTCAGCGCTAAAGTGTTAATTTTTAAGCGATATGTGCTCTTTATGAATAGCTATATTGTCTTTGGTATGCTACTCTCCACTTTCCTTTTTTGGTACTTTCATGCCTTATTCATTCTCTGGACAGGATGTGCAATTTTCCTTTTATTGCCAATCATAGGGAAAAGGTATCTAATGACAAGGTTTTCAAGGCAAACAATCTTTGAATTTTCAGACGAGTCTATTGTTATTTCATATGATGGACAATCTTTAAAAGAAAATTGTAAATATGAGATTAGATTTCAAAACGTATTGAAGTATAAGTATGAAGAGGGGTATGGTAATCCATACCTCGTTTTATATTTTAAAAATGGAAAGAAAAAATCATTTAACTTTGAATATAAATCTCCAGGAGAAGCTCATGTCCTGGATTATTTTCTGAATTATATTAAAAATTACAATATAGTCTATGGTCAGGATACGATTTCAATACAACCGACTTTTATGGCAACTAAAAATGGTCTGTTTTTTCTGATGGTCTTAGGGATTGGATGGGTGTCACTATGTATTTTAACCGGCATCAATCATATCAAACTACTCCCATTACCGATTATAGGAGGATTAGCTATGTTCATGCAAACTATACACTTGCGTTCAATTGCCTTAAAGTCCTATAAAACTCAACAAAATTAATTTCATAAAAAGAATGGCGCGCCCATATCCAAGTGGTATATTACTTGACCAGGAAGGAGTGGCGCTGATCACCGGGATATTTACGGGAAGTTCAGGAGAGGTTACAGCGCTTGCTTTTAGGGGCATGCCGAATACGATTTTATCGGTGGGCATACGGCTGGATTTACTACAGGCAATGTTTCTTTTCCTTTGCCCTTTGATGCTGTTTTAGCATTGACCACAGGTTATGAAAGCGATCGAAATGGGAATTATTATCCATATATCAGTCCTGATGTTGTGGTTTCCAAACAAGATAATTTCGATGATCTATTGGCTGACATGAATATTCAGGAAGGAATAAGGTTTAATAAGGGGGAAGTGATTGGAACGGTTTCTTTGTTAGTATCGCTAGGCCAAGCATTGTTATAATAAGTTCGTTGTTTTGAAAGGGTTTTAGGTCGTTTAGTGATGCTAACTATTATACGCTACAATATTCTTTATAAAGTTTCATTATCTTCGAATAACTTATTGGAGTATATCCCATTTCATGATGAAATTAAATTATAAACTTACGTTATTGCTTACAGGGGCTATAATGATATCATTGTCTTCATGTGTCAGGAAATCTAATCAAGAGCGACAATCCACTAATCAGCCAGAGGCCAAAATTGAAGGAAAGACTGAGGCTGGCTATGGTTTGACCAACACTTGGATTGATGATCTGAAAAATCTTCGCACAGCTGTATCTAAAGGTGATTTAGAAAAAATGAAGACCTATTTTAACTTTCCGCTTGTGGATGATACGACTCAGATTTGGTCAGCCGTTTATGATGGGGTGGAGGTAGATAAAAAGCCGAAGGCGTATAAGGAAATATTTACAGAAGATGACTTTAAGGATCATTATACATCGCTATTTAATGAGCCATTTATTAGAAGCGTTAGTAGGGTAGATCTCGACAAACTATATAAAACGAATGAATCTGTTACTGATGATATCAAGGGTGAAACTGAGGGTTATCATATGATTGCTAATTTTGATAAGCCGACTGCAATGCTTCAGCTTTCAGTAGTGTTTTCGGGGGAATTGGATGAAGAAGGAAATGCAATCAGTGAGACCGAGCATGCGATCATTTATTTCTTCAAAATCAAAGATGATAAATACCTAAAGTTTGATAAAATATTATTTGCCGGCTAATCCAAGAAACGTAACCTGAAAACCTCACTTTTTCAGGTGCTGGCTAATGTCTCTGTTCGTTTAGTTTCACCATAGTTTTAAGTGAAAGTTTAATTTGGAAATACTAAATGTTGCTTTCAATGATGAGCTTCATCTGCGCTAATCGGTAAATGATCGGCTTATTGATTTTAGTGTCCGGATAGGTTCTCAAAGGAACAAAATGGGATTCCAGGAATAGGTCATAGTCGGTAACCATTACAGCAGCATTTAAATATACTGGCATTTGTGGCCGCGGGGCATTGCTAAACCATTCTTCTAATTTATTCATTTCTTCTGCTGTCATTTCCGGATATTTAAGGTTCAAAGATAAGTCAAATCAATGGTTTTAATGACTGTTTAAGCTTTATGCATAGCCTTAAAAAAGATAGAAATTAAGCTGGATGGACTTTCCAGGTGATTAGCGCGTTGATTCATATAGAATCAGGTTTGGTTGATTGGTTGGCTTGATGCTTTCTGATGCTTCAGGAAGGGTAATTGAAAAAGGTGCTTGAGTTGCGGAGACAGTGAATGCCTGATATGTCAACCTGAAGGGCCATCTTCAGCATGCGGGTGAAAAAGGATCGGATCGTAATTTATGTTAAAGTTTTCTGGTTGAACTCGGGTGACTGATGGATTAAGCCCATGTCTTGTTTGATTTCCCGGTTTTTTAAGCCTGTGATTTCTTGAAATTCATGGATAAACTGTTCGAGTTGTTTGCTGGTTCGGAGTGATGCGATGGTTAACAGATCGGTTTTCTCAGGCGATCCGGTATTTTTGAACCTTAAGTTGACTGCGGTTCTGGTGTAAATAAAGTTTGTATAGATCCTGACGGTTTCGATGCTGATGAAGTCTTTGAAATGATAATGTTTATTTAAATAAGCCAGGGTTCCGGTTCTTTCAATGGTTTGCGCTGTTTTATTAAAAATGACTTTTGTAAAGGCTGCAGCGATACAAAAGAATCCAAATAGGAAGAAGGCTGATCCGCCTAAAATGGCGCCGATCGGGCTTTTGAAAATTAAAGTAAAAAACAACATGCCGAATAAAACAAAAAATGCACCCAGTATGATTACGCCTGGTTTTTTGCTTTTTAAAAGATAGGAGCCTTGATCATAGACAAAATACTGATAAGAAATCATAGCTGGTGGGGTTGGATGGTTAAAGTGGTATGGTGCTGTTGTGGTAAAGGTAATTAATGGTTTCTTTTTTTTTATTTTTTTAAGATGAATAAGCTTTGACTAATCGGGGTGTCCGGGTGATGATGTTTGAGACTGTTCTTACTAGGCTTTTCAGTCTGTTATCATTCAACCTGAAAACTTTGCGGCACTCGAAACCCATCAACTGGGATATTCTCCAGAGACTATGGTCATTATTAAAGAAGGTTTTAACCATGATCTGGCTTTCCCGGTAAATGGGATGACCTTTCAGGCGGTCAGTTTACGCTCTTCTTTTGCTCCTGTGACCTTAATACGAGTACAGTACCTAGGACCAGGGGAAAAAAAAGCCAAACATAATCATCTATCGGTAAACAGGTGACTGGTACGTTTGCGGTTGCTATAAATAAGAAGCTGGCACTTGAGCCACCAACCTGGCAGGGGGTCGAGCTCACTGAAATACTGGTAAATGAGTTACAGCTGTTTGCTGCGCCGCTGGTGGCATAAGGGGTTGCACTATAATTGTTGCCGGATATATTGCGGTAATAAAACCTGCCCAACCCTCCTCCTGAAGGTTGACTGTAACAGCCTCTAAGCTGAGCGGATGATAACATGGGAAGGGTAAATAAGGCAATAAAAAGTAAAAAAATTGGATAACGCATAAACGAATAGTGATAATCACATGGGTAATGCAGGGGGAAAAGCCTGGTGTTGAGGATTTAGAAATCCTGCATCGCTCACAAAAAATGGATGAACTGAATTGACAATTGGAAAGCTACAAAGCTAAAGTGTCTGTCTAAGCAGTAGGGTCACATTTTAATGACTAACTAAAATATTACATTTTAAAAATACATGCTAGGGATATGAAGCTTGTGTTTCTGTGTTTAAAAAAATACATGCGATATGGGTTTTAAATGTATGATTTATAGTTTGTTAGTGGTGAGAAACGGCATTAATTCCTGTTGTGTATTTAAGCCCTGGGCATCGTTAACAATGATGATTCAGACGAACGCGTATATAGTTAAGGGATCGGGTTTGAGCTATGATTATTCGCGGCGGTTTTAGGATCCGTTCATGAATATTTAATATCCTTTTGACAGGAGAAATCGCTCGCAGCGGGTCAGATCACATTCATGGTCAATATGTAAGGAACAAAGGGTATACCTTTTCAGTATAAAAACAAGCTGATATATAGATGAGGATAGATCAAGCAGGATTTGAATAAGTGCAGGACTTTAACATATTTTTTATAGAAATAAATAAAGCCATGGGCTCATGGATCTGTTTGGGTTGAGAAATAGCAGATGCCGGATCGTTACTAGCGTTTTTCCTGTGCGATGGCCAGCATGGTGAGGAGTTTGTCGATTACTTTTTCAAGGTCGGTGGTAGATGCGCTGTAGTAGGCGTTTTTAAAGCTTTTGGCGGAGATGTGGCTGGTTTCCATGGTGCTGTAGTGTCTGGAGATGTATTCATGGAGCAGTTTCGGGCTTCCGGGGCTGATGATTTTTGCGCTGACCTGGAGTTGGATGAAGATGGCGAGTTGTTTTACGGTAAGGGTGACTTTGTACCGGTTGTTTAACAGGCTTTGGTGGCTAAGTTCGCCTGCGATGCTGTCTATGGATTGCAGGTAGGTGATTTCGGCGGTCATGTATGCAAGGAGTGTGGTATTGATTGGGGGCAGGTGAGGGGAATGGTGGCACGAAATGGCGGGTGCGGTCTGGCTAATGCATTTTTTGATTAAGTAGCTGGTTTTATATTGTGTGGTCAGGTCTTCGCAGGATTGTATTTCGCTCTGGATGAAACTGCAGCAAAAGGTATAAAAGGCCGGATGGTTGAGGTTCAGGGAAATGAGCATGCAAATGGTTTCGAGTGATCCGGGTTTCTGCACGGCGCTCTTGAACATTTTGCTGAGCGCTGGCAGGAAGAGTCGCCAGTAATGGAGTTGCCGGTAGGTGGGCCTCTGGGTATCCTCATCTGTTACTGTAATGATGTTTTGCAGAAAGCTGGTGATTTGCGTATCTATTTGCAGGGTCGTGTTTTGAAAAATTGCTTTGGCCTGCTTTTCTAATCGGATTCGCTCTTGCTCCCAGTATAGGGCAGGAAGGGGGCTGTCCCGGTTGAAATGGCCAGGGAAATGGGTGCTGAGGTGCTGCAGGTTTTCCGCTATGGTATTGCTGAATGTGTTGAGCATTTCTTGCCTGAATTTATTTGCTGCGGTCTTTGCCGGGGAGGCATGGGTTGCTTTTTGTACTGCTGACAGCAAGCTAAGCAGGCCTTGCTGGTACTGACGGATGTGATTTCTTGCCTTTTTTGCTGTAACCTGGCAAACGGCATTAAGCAGGGCGTCGGTCATTCGGCGGGATTCCAGTTTGATTTCGCTTTCAAAGGCTGGAAGGGTGGCCTGTTCGGGTATTTTTGCCATGGCTTCAATAATTGGCCTGAAGTTCAGGTGTTCATCATTCATTTTTTCACTTTCTTTTTTTTTGCTTAAAATAATTTTTTCTTTACAGCTGGTTTGCTATCCGTGGTCAGGTGGGTTTTTTTCGTGGTGAGATCTGCCGCGAGACTGGAAAGTTTGGTGGGGATTTTCGGCATCAGAAGGTTTGCGGGTTTGGATGTTTTGGGGTTGCGCATGAGGGCAACCCGACAGCAACTTGACAGATGTGGAGAAATGTTTTTTATTTGCCTGAGTTGTCTGCTGGTGAGTGTCTTATGCTGTGGTTGTTTGGTTGGTCTTAATGCTTTGTGATGTTGCTGAGGTCTGTTTGATAAGGGCTGTGGGCAGGCGAGGGTTTGATGTTGAATTTAATTTTTGGATTCATGAATAGGATGGATGCGCTTTTGGATCTTTTGTCTAAAATACACCAGATTCTGGTGCTGGTGTATAACAGTAAATATCATGGGAATATTGCTTTTGAGGAAGATCCGCAAATGAACCGCCAGCAGGTGAAGGACTATCTGGGCATTAGTGAGAGTACGTATAAACGGATGGTGAAGCAGGGCCGGCTGAAGCCGATGAAGCTTCCGGGCGGGGATAAGTTTTATAAGAGTGAGTTGCTTTCGGAGTATCAGGAAAGCAGGAGAAGGGGCAGGGTGTGATGTTGATGGTATAGCAGCTTTACGGAAAGGTGCTTATTGCCGGCTTTTGGCTTAGTTGGTGGGTGCTGGTTGCGTAGGTGTCGGAGCTCATCTGGGCGGGTACTGGCCAATGTTGCACGGAATCTGCTGAATACCTCCGGTTATGGACAGGGTGAGGTAGCGGTAAGATGGTGCTAATGTTAAGTTTAAATTAGGCCGGGCTGTTATTAGCAAAAATAGGGGAGTCACCGTGAGCTAATCACATAGGTCATTGCCCTGCCTGCCCTTTCTGCCACTACAGATGAAAGGCCAGGGGGTGATCCATGATATTGATTTAGCTTAGGCGTATTTTGATAAGTTTCTGAAAGAGCTAGTTTAAGTTCATCATGCGACGCTTTTCAAAATACATGATGATTTGACCTTTTTAAATACCGTTGTCTGAATTCACCAAGGCTTAATAATTGTTTCTTTTAGGAATGAGTTTTTGAGCAATGTGATATTATCAATATTAAAAATAAGAGAACCGCGATTTTAATTAAGGCGACAATATAGCAAATTACCCTAAGTCAAAATCAAATCATTAGTCTTATATTTTCGATTTTCATTATCAAATGTTTAATTATGAATTATCAAATAAGTAAAGATTACGGTTACTATTACAGTAGTAATTATTGTCATTAAAGAATAAATATTAGACTTTTGGACGAGATTCCCTAAACGGTCTCTTTCAATAGGACTTATAGATTTTACGTTACTTTCTAATCGACTTTTCTCCATCATTTGCCAGTCTACAAAAAGAAGAAGAAAGAAATTTATGATTGGTATTAATATTAGCCAAGAGGATGTAATAGGTTTTATCACAATTAGTGCGAAATAACCAGCAATGATCATATTATTTAATTGGAAAAGCTTATCGTTGATCCGGTCAAAATACTTAACTAAGTCTGCAAGTCCAACAATTTGTATAGCATCAAGTCTTTGATCCATTTCTTTGAGCTCGGTTTCTGTCATGATACCTAACTCTCTACATTCCTCATCAGTCATATCCAAATATAACAAATCACAACAATTATTTGGAGTATATGCAGATAAAGACGGAAGTTTAGCTTAAATCGAGAAAGTAGATAAAAATTGAAAGAGGCTATCGAAAAGCAATCACCATTATTTCGAAAATTAATATTAGACTTAGAGGAGTTAGTGTTTCAATATACTAGTGAATCTAATAATCTATTTGGCATATGCTTAATGAGCAATTCTGATTTAGACAAATGGTCAAAAATAAATCCACATATGGATAAGAACCTTTATTTCAAAAAAATGGATAGGTTTTGGGGTTTAAATATTGGACTAACGAATGTTGGATTACTTATTTCTCAAGAAGATTTAATTTAAGCTTTCTCGAAAATTGAGTGATTAAATCAATAGTACTATGATCCATCCTTCTTTGTATTTCTAACAGCTCAGTATCAAAAGGAACACTTAGATAAACCACATCGTCCTTAAGTATAATTGAGTACTCGAATCGATTAGCTACAGAATTAGAAATTTGCAAAGTATTTTCGTGTTTGAATGAATAGGTAAAGCCAGATTGAGTTTCTAAGAATGATTTATCTTTAAAATATTCTTTAAGTTTTTGATGCTCAAAATAAAGTTCGATTGACTTTTGTATCCTATCTATCTTCTTATTTTTTAATAAATCAACATTTTCTAATGGCTTAATTATCTTGGAAATTAACAACTCTTCTGAATAATGTGCAATTTCATTTTCATCGTTGAAAATAAGAATAACATCATAATTTGGGCCACCTTTAAAATTCGGAGTTGGAAGATTTAGCATTTGGAAATCCGTAGTATCCAAAGAAAAATCATCTTTACTTAAATAATGTGCTGAAGAGAGTACGCTAATTTCTATCATAATACTTTGAAGTTATTGCGAATATAACATTTAAAAAATAAAGCAGGAAGTTTACAAAATGTACGAAGACAGATTTAAAGCACAAGCATTTAAAGAACAACAAGAACTAGAAAAACAGGTTAACGAATTGATTTCCGCATTTGAAAATAAGTGGAAAGCTAAATATGTTGATATGCAAATCGTACCAATTTCCTCAATTAAGAACAATCTAACTTACGATCAACAAAAAGGTAGAAAAATCCAATTCTTTTTGACTTTATAAATCTTAGCTCTAGATAGAGCTTGGGCACTTTCTTGCAAGTTTTTTTACAAAAATGGTGGACCCCATTGTTAATAGTTGGACCTTTAGTCTAACATTACAAGATCGAGAAAACACCAAAAAGAAAATGGAACAACACTACACCAATTTATTTGAATTAGTAGAGTTTTTAAAAGACGAAGAAACAGCTGTAAAGCACCTTGAAGAATTAAGATGGAAAGGTAACAGAGCATGTCCTCATTGTGGTAACGTTAAAACTTATGCTCTTAAAAGCGGTAAATATAAATGTGCCGATAAGGATTGCGATGAACAATTTACTGCTAAAGTTGGAATTATCTTCGAAGGTTCAAAAGTTCCACTTAAAAAATGGTTTATAGCCATCTATCTACTCACCTCGCACAAGAAAGGGGTATCTTCCCATCAGTTAGCAAGAGACTTAAAAGTAACGCAGAAAACAGCATGGTTTATGCTGCAAAGATTACGTACAGCATTAGGAAATGGAAGTTTCGAAATGCTTGGTGGTGAGAATATAGTCGAAATTGACGAATCATTTGTCGGTGGAAAAAACAAAAATCGCCATGCAAACAAAAAGGTTAAAAACTCGCAAGGTAGAAGTTGTATTGATAAAACACCAGTGCTTGGAATGATTGAACGTGGTGGTTTACTTGTAGCTAAAGTAATGAAAGATACTTCTGCATCAGAAATTCAACCAATTGTTGATGAAACCATTAAATCAAACTCAACTGTTATGACTGATGAATGGAGAGGTTATAAAGGATTAAAGAAAAGCCACTCGCATAGCTTTGTTAAGCATGGAGAAGGTCAATATGTTGTTGGTAATGCTCATACAAACACCATTGAAGGTTTTTGGAGTCATCTAAAACGTAGTATATTTGGAATATATCATTCAGCATCAAGATTACATTTACAAAAGTATGTTGATGAAAGTGTATTTAGATACAACTACAGAAAAGCTGGTGACGGCGAAAGAGTTGCAATGGTAGTAGATCTTGCTAACTGCAGATTGAAATACCACGAACTAAAAAGAAAATAATGAAAAAAGCGAAAGTAAAACAAGTTAAGCCAAAAGAGAAAAAGGATGAAGAAGTAACAAATCCTTTTTATGGCATTTCAATGGAACAGGCTATAGATAAGATTGTCGAATCTGGAAAGCCCAAGAAAGAAAAATAAAAGTTGACCAACTAAAATGATAATGTGATCTTTAGGTTACTAATTCAAATAAGTTGCTGTAAGGCAAAAAGAAGAGAGGGTTGTAATGTTCCCTCTCTTTCTTTTAATTACCTATAATGTACCAATAGAAATAAAAACATCATTGACTCTATTCATGAGTGAAAGTTGTCTCTTGGTTGTTGGATTTACAAACACATAATAAGGGTCCTTGGTTTTTAAACTAAATCTTTCCGCTTGAATTTCAGGCATTGCAAGATTCATAAATTCTTTATCCTCATTCCAAGCTATTGCACTTACCTTAGAATTCTTATAACATACCGTTATAGTACGTCTAACTCCATTATTCAAAAGGCTATAGGAGCTACAGTCGTTATTGCTGATTACAATCTTAAATCCTTTATTTTTTAAAAATGTTGTTATTTGAATTTTGGACTGTCCAACTTTTGCCAGTCCATTTGAAATGGTCATTATTCTATTTTGGGAAAACAATGCCAAGGATGAGCCTATTAAAATAGCTGTTAAAAAGATTTTATTCATATTATAAAGTTTTAGATAAAACTAAATTTAGGCGCCTATGCCTAAATAATATTTATGCATCTACACCACATTTGACTAATGTTATTGCGGTCAGATGAAAAGGAGCAATTAGAAGCATTCGGAAAGAATCTTCGAAGAATTAGAAAGGAGAAAGATCTTTCAATGGAAGCACTTGCAAATTTGGCTGAGATAGAATTATCGCAGATATATAGGATTGAAACCGGAAAAATTAATTGTAAGCTCATTACAATATTGAGGATCGCAAGAGCACTGGAAATAGATTCTAGAGAATTGTTTTAAACAATAAAGCCCCTCGTACAACAAGGGGCAGTCAGTCAAATTTCATAAAAGTGTGTTAAGCAATCAAACTTATTTCTTCTTAGTTCCGTAAGGACTTTGATTTGTTGGCTTTAAAGAAATATCGTTCTTTGAAGCAATTGACTGAACAGCAGCTGGAGTTCGCTCAACCTTTAAAGCAATAATCCTAGTAGGAGTATTTTTAGCAGCTAGCTGCTCAACTTGTTTAATTACAGCTGGAGTTACCGGTTTTCCATTATTCGCAGGCGTTTTTGCCATATCTATTTGTATAGCAATGTGATGCTACATATCAAATGTAGGGTTTTCGCTAAAAATATTAGCAAGAACTTTTCCACATTATGACGGTAGTTCATTATGTCTAACTATTTGAAAATCAATTGACTTTTAGATGATAATTGATAGGATATTTAGGAAATGGAACAAATAACAGAAACTTGGGAAGCTTTCCAAGAAAAATTCAAAACTTTCCTTGTTAAGGAAAGAAATTGGTCAATAAGCAAAGCTTATTATTACAAAGAAGATGATAGCAGGATTAAAGAATGCTTCGAAAAAGGCATGTCGGTTATAGATACCTTTTTCGAAGTTCTTACGGGTTCAGGAAGTGAAAGGGATTAATTAACCTTCTTAACCTCTTCTAATCCTATCCAAGTCCTACCTAACGTTGGTGTGACAAGAATAGCATATTTATGATTAGTTGCTTTAGCAGCAATTTTGGCTTTATTCAAAACTTCACTTCTTGTACTTTCACCGATATAGTTATACTCTGCAGTTGGCAGTTTGTATTCCTTATTGTCTTCGTCGCTAATTATGGTTCTTGTAAATCCATGTTTTTCCATTTCGGTGTGTAGTTGAGTGTAATCTTCTTGCTCGTCTGCGAAATGCAACATTACTCTTGTAGTAAATCTTTTCATAATTGTGTGTGCCTTTGGTTTATCAGGCCTGTATAGTAACACAAAAGTTATGCAAGTATTAAAACTAAGACAAACTGTCCGTTAAAATGGTTTTTACAGGACAAGATAACTGAAAATTAGATACTTATAGTGAAATTTATTCCGGCCTTAATAAATTAAAAATACGCTAAGGGTAATTTGCTATATTGTCTCCTTAATTAATTTAAATTGTTGTGCTCTTTTAAGCGTTGAAGAATCTCTTTTGGAAGTTTTCATAGGTTTTGAGGGCTTGATCTAAATGTACCCTTAAACATACAGATAATAGGTTTAGTATTTTACAAATATCGTAGTGAAGTTAGCTGGTGTAGGATAAGCTTATTCATCGACTAGATGGGGGGTGAGCAATCTTAATAGCTTATTCAAGTAAAACTCAAAGTTTGAAAATTGTCCCTTTCAACTGATGTTAAATTACTATTCTCATTTTATCGAAGTAAAAGAATCTGATAAGCATTATCCAGATGAAATGTATAAACAATACCATTCCAACAGCATGGCGTTCAATTTCTTTTACAATACCCTTAATTTGATATTCATCTGAGATATGATCTCCGGTTTTGATGTTTTCCAATACATCATCTGCTGTCTGGTATGTAAGTCTAAGCATTGATAATTTTTTGCCAATTTCGTATTTATCTAATGCTAATGAGGGGGTGTTTTTACCCTAAATCATTTTTATTATTATAAGTGAGAAAATTTTTGAAGTCATATGATTATCAAATCAGAACTAAAAGGGGGCTGAAATCCACCATAAAGAAATTATTATGTATTAACCGTAATAGCCTAAGATCTCAAACCAGGTCAATATATTGATCTGTTCATCAATTTTTTAAATTTTGCATAGGGCATATTTTATACAAAAATGAAAAAGCGTAATAACTGTCCGACATTTAATCATGACTTAACAATGGTAGTATTAATTTTGATGGTAAATTCAAAAGATAATGTCAAAACGCTCAAACCTTTCAAAAAGATCCTTTTGTTACTACATTTACATGATTACAGTGCTTGCCGCTGTACATACTTCCTGTAAAAAAGCTGAAAAAAGGCCTGATTACCCTTTGGGAAGCAATGAAAATATCAACACATGGATATTGGATAGCCTTAAGCGTTATTATTACTGGAATGAAAACTTAACTTCCAATCCAAATGTCAGTGTTTCACCCCAAAACTTTTTTAGGTCTCTTCGTGATCCATCTGACCGGTTCTCTTACCTCATATTGCCAGGAGTGACCACCACAGCAGGCAACAGGGATTTTGGTTTTGATTATACAACTGTAAGTGATCAGACCAGTAGCAAAATTATCGGAATCGTAAAGATGGTTTTAAAAGACTCCCCGGCGTCCCGTGCGGGTTTAACACGCGGAGATTATATCAGCAAAATAAACGGTAATCCGTTGACATCGGCCAATGCTCAAGCCCTGCAAGATGAAATATTAAACAGTACCCGCTTTTCAATGACCTTGGCAGCGCCGAAAAATAACACCTGGGCAGATACCAGAACGATTGAAATCAGTAAAGGTATCGTCCTTGATCAAAAAGAAATCAGCAGGATAATGGAAAGTAATGGAAAAAAAATTGGATACTTGTTTTTTATTGATTTCAATCCAGGTCTGGCCTCTTCCCTCACTCCGGTTTTTAAAAATTTTAAAACACAAGGTGTTTCTGACCTAATCCTCGATCTTCGTTATAATGCTGGTGGGCAGGTTGCGGAAGCGGCAGGTATTTGTGCCATGATTGCCCAAAACATCACTTACGATAGACCTTTCATCACCTACAAGGGCAATAAAAATGGAGGAGCCAAAACAGAATCTATTGGTATGGCATCTACTTTTGATCGGACTGCAAACTTTAACAGCCTCCTTCAACAGAATTTGAGCCTTAGCCGCGTTTATGTGCTATCTACTTCAACTACGGCATCAGCTGCAGAAATCATCATTAATAACCTGAAACCCTTTATGCAGGTAATACAGATCGGTGAAAAAACGAGAGGCAAAGACGAAGCATCCTTCCGCATTTTCGATGCCCGGATTCCTAAACAGGTGAATTGGGAAGTGCATCCCATTGTTTATAAACTTTTTAATGCGCAAGGCAACGGCGCGTATAGTTTGGGGATTACTCCTGATGTGGTCATTAATGAAATGGATACGCTACCCTTGCTTGAGCTTGGTGATCCGGGTGATCCGCTGATTAAAACGGCTATAGCCAGGATAACGGGTAAAACAGCGAAATCAGGAACTGGTATGAATAAAGCACTTTCAGGAAGCTTTCAGGCAGGAAATATACTTCTGGATTCACGGCTTCAATCTACCCGGAACAGCACGGTCATTACCCACAAGTAAGGGAAGGGAAAAGGTTTCATTGTGTTAACATTAACTTTAAACGACACGGCTAACTTGCATCCCATAACTGCTACTCATGAAAAAGTTGGAAAGTTTTAACCAGATAAAACTCCTGAATAATGTCAAAAATGGCGATTCAGTTGCTTTTAATGAACTTTATTACCAGTATCGACAAAAGATATACGGTTATGCGCATCATTTTACCCGATGTAAGGAAGAGGCAGAAGAACTGACGCAGGATACTTTTGTAAGGCTTTGGGAGAACAGGGCTAAATTAGATCCGGAAAGAAATTTTGATGCTTTTCTTTATACCCTCGTTCGTAACAATTTCTTGATGGTACTTCGCAAAAAAGCAAGGGAAAAAGCCTATAGCAAGGAGAATTTATGTCAGCAGGAATCCTTTAATGCGATAGAAGATGAACTCAATGCCAAAGAATCTAAACGGATAGCGCAAAACGCGATAGAAACACTTTCCCCGCAGGTAAAAAAAATATACCTGATGAGTAGAGATGATCACCATACGCATGAAGAAATATCGCAATTGATGGGGATTTCAAAAAACACCGTCAATAACCACCTCAAAAAATCATTAAGCATTATGCGGAAATATTTTAAAACCTATTCTCCGGAAACGATTTTATCTTTAATCGCTTTCATTTGCTACTAAACTGATCTCTTTATTGATTGATGATGTGATGCCCTTTAGGGCATTTTTCATTTGCAGTCAGCCTCATTAAAAAAAAATAAACATCTGATAAACAAGGTTTTAATTTTTATTTGAGAATAAATTAAATTCTATATAGCTGTATCCAGCATTTCAAACATATATATCATAGTGAACAGCATATAAGGCGTTAAAGCACTACGATTAAAAGTGAAAAAAGAAAACATTGAAATATTATTTGAACGCTATCTGGAAGGTGAAACCAATCAGGAGGAAGAAAGAGTTGTGCTGGATTATCTGGCCGATCAGGCAAATGAAGACAGCGAATTTCATCAGGTAATGGAAAAGGTTTGGGATAAGCAGACTAAAAAAACCGATCATTCTGCAGCAGCAGAACAAGGTCTGGTAAAAATTTGGTCGAAGGTAGAAGAAAACGAACCGAAAAGCAGTCCGCTGTATGCGATATTCAAATATGCCGCAGCTATTGTGGTAATCATTTCTGCTGCATTGGCTTGGTATACCTATCATAAAGTACAAGAGCCTGAAAAAGTCGCCATCACCTATCTCACAAAAACGACCTTTAAAGGTGAGAAAGTAAAACTGGTCTTGCCCGATAGTTCGATCGTATACCTCAGTGCCGGAAGTAAGCTGATATGGCCTTCGCGTTTTATTAAAGGGCGCCTAAGAAATATCCGGCTGGAGGGAGAAGCTTTTTTTGAGGTGAAACGTGACACCACCAGCCCCTTTATTGTACATAGCGGACAGATGCAGACGCAGGTACTGGGTACTTCGTTTAACATTTATGCCTACCCTCAGGATCATACCTTTAGTGTGGCTGTACGTACCGGAAAAGTAAGCGTTTCTGCCAATAGCCAGGGCAAAATGAAACAACTTTCACTGCTTACTCCTGGTATGAAACTTTTCTACTATTTAAATAAGCAAAATTATAGCTTAGGTTCAGAACCCATTACAGATATCAATTCCTGGATCAAAAATAACTTCGTGTTCAAGGATGCAAGCCTTCCAAACATACTCCGGTCACTGGAAAGGTATTATAATGTTAATATTGAACTCCAGGGCAACCAACTTTCCAAATGCAGATTCAATGCCACATTTTCTAACAAAAGCATTAATGATGTAATGGAAGAAATCCACATCATGAGTGGAAAACACATCAACTATAAAATAGACACCAATACTAAAACAATTATTGTATGGGGGGAGGGATGCCAATGATGCGTTAACTACTTGAAAGCCGCAATAGAAATGCGCAAACCTGACTAGAAAATATTTACGAAAAAATTAAATCTCTTAATATAAATAAGGAGCCGGATTGCTCGAACAACCCAGCCCCTCAACAAAAGTTTTTAACCCGTGAGAATTAAAAAACATCTTGATCCTATTAAAATAGGATTTTACGAAAATATAAAAAAATATATTATCAACCTGAATTACAGTAAAGGATTAGCAACACTACTGCTATTTACCTTATGCTTTAATCTGGCAATGGCTAGAGGGCTTACACAGAATGCTACATCAGGAGGTTTAAGTCTTAAAATAGCCGAACTGAGCATTCCGGAAGCACTTGGTTTGCTCGAAAAAAAATCAGGCTTTCTGATTAATTACAATAAATCAATCTTTAGCCAGAAAGATAAAATAAACCTGGATATTAAAAACATGGCCTTTGAGCCTATCCTGAAAAGAATACTTTCAGGAACCAGGGTAGCTTACCGTTTTGCAGATGCCCAAACCATCTTGCTTTACAAACTTCCAGATCCGGTAAAACCTGGTTTGATATCAGGTAAGATATTCGATGAAAAGGGCGAAACCCTTCCTGGCGCTTCAGTCAAGATAGTAGAGACAGGTAAAGCGACTCAAACCGCCAGCGATGGAAGTTATACCTTAAGTATTGAGCCAGGCAACTATACGCTGGAAATCAGTTACATTTCTTTTACTACCCAACGCATTAGCGATGTAAATGTAAGGGCCGATAAAAACACGCCTTTAAATATTTCCTTAAAACCTGATACGAAGGGTTTACAAGATGTTGTAGTAACCGCCAGCTACAAAAAGGCTTCGGTTGAAGGTTTATTAACCCGCCAGAAGAATGCATCCGAGATCAGTAATGGGACCAGTGCCGAACAGATTTCCAGAACACCCGACAGAAACATTGGCGAAAGTTTAAAACGCATTAGTGGAGTGAGCACGGTAGAAAATAAATTTGTAATCGTAAGGGGCATTGGAGAACGCTATAACTCTGCTCAATTAGATGGTGTTACCCTTCCAAGTACCGAAGCACAAACCCGCAATTTTTCTTTTGACCTGATCCCTTCCAATTTGGTGGACAATGTGGTTGTAAGTAAAACAGCAACGCCTGATATGAATACGAGTTTTGGTGGCGGTCTTATTCAGATCAACACCAAAGATATACCGGGAGAAAACTTTATTGGTTTTACAGCAGGTACATCCTACAATGATCAAAGTACTGGAAAAGATTTCCTGAGCCATAAAAGAGGCAAATACGATTATTTAGGTTTTGATGATGGCAGACGTGACTTTCCTGAAGGCTTGCAACAAACTGACAGAGGAACGGCACCTAATAACAATTTATCAAATGAAGAATATCAGAAAAAGATAGATGATCAAAGTAAAATGTTTAAGAACGATAACTTTAGTATCTATAAATATAAAACGGCGCCAACACAAAATTATCAATTCAGCATCGGCAGGCTTATTAAGCTGGATACCGTTAATCAGAACAGGTTAGGTATTATTGGATCAGTTACCTACAGGAATACGCAAACCATTAATCAGATTGATCAGGTACGCAGAAGCGATTGGTATTTAAACTATAATAACGCTGGCGCTAAATACATCTTTAATACCACTTTAGGCGCATTACTTAATGTCGGCTTAAAACTGGGAAGCAATCGTTTTAGTTTGCGTAATACCTATACCCATTTTTACAACAATGAGCTGCTTAGAATAACAGGGTATGATAATAATGACGGGGCTAATTTTATTTCATCAGGGATACCACCGAACCGAATACAAGAAGTTGATGATCCGACATTTACCGACCTTTTACAAAATAAATTGAATGGCCAGCACCAGCTGGGTAAAGTAAAATTAGAGTGGAATCTAGCCCGGACGGCAATTGAGCGTAAAGAGAAAGATATTGGCATTGCTACAAGTGTACCAAGGCTAATTGGCAATGAATACTTATATTTTTATGATACTTCTCCATTTATCCAGGGAAATATCTTACCTACTTCCCGTCATAATTATGCCAATAGCGAACGCAATTACTCCTGGAGTGTAGATGCTTCAACACCATTTAATATCGGAAAACTCAGAAATACATTAAAAACAGGCTATTTCGGCGTAACCAAGAAAGGCACCTTTAACTGGCAGATTGCTGCACTTGCCAATAGTGCGAACCTGGCAGATAGCTTAAGGTATATTCCCATCAGTGAAATGGCAAATCCAGCAAATTTCGGTGCGAACGGATACAATTATGCGATTAATTCTTATTTCTTGAATGGGTATGAAGGAAGCAGCAAAACCCATGCAGGTTATATCATGCTTGATGACCGACTATCTGAAAAAATACGATTGGTTTGGGGAATCAGGGCGGAATATTATAAATATACTGAACTTAGAAACGACATCAATATCAGAGGTGAAAGTGAATTTGTTCTGCCAACCGAAAAAAGATGGCAATGGTTGCCTTCAGCAAACTTAACCTATAGTCCGATAACAGACCTAAACATCAGAGCGGCGGCTTCCAGTACAGTAATCAGACCGGAGCTAATGGATAATAGTCAGTTTTTCCGTTATGATCCAAACCTGGGTTCGCTATTTGGTAATCAGGGGTTGGTGAGTACTAAAATCAACAACTATGACCTTAAAGCAGAATGGTTTCCAGGATTAGGAGAAATTATATCAGCAGGTGCGTTTTACAAACGTTTTGATCAGCCAACAGAATTAACTTTTATACTGGTGAATGGTAATATCAATTATTATATCAAAAATGCAGATCAGGCGAAAGTATATGGTTTAGAATTTGAATTAAGAAAGAATTTAAACTTTATTACCGACAACCAGATCTTAAGCAAGATTACTGCTTATGGCAACGTGACTTTACAAAAGTCCAGCGTGGTGGGCACCTATAAAATCACTAACCCGGCTGGGCCCAATTTACCAGATCTTTCCGTTCCAACAAAACAAAGCAGACCCATGTATGGCCAGTCGCCTTATCTGGTTAATTTAGGTTTACAGTATACAGGAGACTTCCTCGGCCTTAATGTTATTTATAACAAATCCGGCTACAAAACCTATATCGTGAGCCCATATTTCGACCAGATAGAATACGAACAGCCACGTGCACAGATTGATCTGCAAATTAGCTACAGGTTTTTGAAGAAAAAACTGGAAATCAAATTAAATGCAAGTAACCTTCTTAACAAGGCATCTGCTTTTTATGTAAATACAGGCAGCTATGAAAATAACCCGGATTATGCTGCCGGAAGAGATGACATAAGTGAGCGGTTGCGCTTAAAGCCAGGTTTTACCAATAAATATGAAGAGGGCGATGAGCTGAGATACAGACAAGTATTTGGTCGTACCTATAGCACCTCTATCAGCTATAATTTTTAAAAATGCGAAATGTAAATATGGTTGAACATTTTAAAAAGAAAGGAGAAATAATCATTTCCTAAATGCCAAAAAAAACGAAAGGTTGTACTAGAACCTTCCGTTTGTACCGATAATTTCTTGTGGAAGTCGGCGCGCATCCAGGGATAACCCTGAAATCTATCTGATCATACTGTTAAAACCCAAGGGGTGTTAGCATGCTGTTCTTAGCTAAAATGCTAAGATAAAAAAAATCATCTCATTTGGGTATAAACAGGCTTTTATTTTGATCAATAAAGAAATAGCTTAGCTGTATACATCCGAATGATTGTAAAAAAAATCATCCTATAAATATGGATCCTGAAAAAGGTCCTGTGAAAAACGAAACCATCATGATAGTCTCTTTATCCTCAAACAAGATAAATAAATCATGATCGCTTCATCAACTTTGAAAAAATTCAAAAACCATGAAAAATTTTAAAAAATTAATCGGTCTTTTATCAGTTGTTGCTGTTTCTTTTACAGCTTGTAAAAAAAATGAAGGTGGATCAGCTTCCTTCAATAATCGCAGCACTTCAGCAGCAGATTATTCGCAATCATCTTTACCAGTAGTACCGGTAAGCGGAGACATTACCAGCTCTGTTACCTGGACAGCAGGAAACGTTTACGAATTAAGTGGTATAGTAACGGTTAGAGGTGGCGCAACCTTAACCATCGAACCAGGAACTTACATCAAATCAAGCGTAAACACAGCAGGTGTGCAAAATGGTGTATTGGTTATTGCAAAAGATGGCAATATCAATGCGGTTGGTAATTCATCAAATCCAATCGTATTTACCAGCCGTAACTTATTAGATGGCAATGCCAGCACAACAGGTGCTCCTGGTGATTTTGGTGGTGTGATTATTTTAGGTAATGCCAGAATTAATGTTGGTGATAAATTGATTGAAGGTTTAGCTGATCAGCCTCAGTTTCATTACGGAGGAACAAATGATGCAGACAACCGTGGTACCTTTCAATATGTACGTATTGAATATGCAGGTTTTCAATTGGCACCAAACGTTGAAGTTAATGGTTTAACAATGGGTGGCGTAGGTAGCGGAACTACAATCGATCATGTTCAGGTATCTTATGGCCTTGATGATGGATTTGAATTCTTTGGCGGAACAGTGAGCCCAAGCAATTTGGTGGCGTTGGCATCAGATGATGATCAGTTTGATTTTGATAATGGTTTTACAGGAACTTTAGTCGATGCGGTTGCAATTGCTGATAAAAATTCTACCCATAGCGTTAGTAGTGGCAATAGCGATTCTAACGGTATTGAATCGGATAACAATGCCCCTGCAGAAGATGGTTCTTTTAGTCTAACTCCAAAAACTCATCCTATTTTAGTCAATGTTAGCATTTTCGGAACTGAAAACACCAGCAACATAGCAGGTTTAGGTTACCGTAATGGTATCCGTGAGCGTAGAGGCTCTGAAGTGGAATTATTAAATGTAATTGTTAGCGGCTATAATACAGGTATTGCATTCGATGCGGATGCTCCTGCTGGGCCTTCTACAATTACAAGTACTTCGGTTCACGGTTTTGTTAATGCAGTAACTGTAGCATCAGGTAGCTTTAACGATGGTGGTGGCAATTCGTTTGTGGTGAATGCATCAAATGCAGATTCATTTGGTGTTAGCCAGCCATGGTACAATACTCCAGGTTCTCCATCTACTGTTACATTACCAGACTGGGCAAATAGCTGGACAAAACTTGTATTCTAATTTTTCTCTCTTAACAAAAGAGGCTATACCCTATTGGGTATAGTTTCTTTATTAAACGCAGTATTATGCTGTTATAAATGCTAATTATTAAATATGAAACTTAAAATTTTTACCCTCTCGTTTCTTTCTGTAGTTCTCTTACTAAGCGCATCTTGTCGCAAATCAGCACTTCTGGAACCTGAACAACCAAAAGTGATTCAGTTTACGGTAACCGGAAGTACTGCCGTAGATCTGGAATACCTTTATAGAGATAGTGTCATTGCAACAACTAAAGCCGGTACTGGTAGTATAAATATTAAAACGCTACTCTCCGTAAAAGATCAAAAAGCCCAGCTTTTAGTTAGAAAAAAAGGAAGTACAGAAATTATACTAAGCAAGGATGTGATGCCTGCCCCTTTTAACCAAAATATCACTATTTTTTACGATGGCATCAAAGTATATGATCAGGCCATTTCTTTATTAATTAAAGGTTATGCCTTAACCGGAGAGCTTGAATTTTTACTGGATGGAAATATTATCCTTTCTAAAAGCGGAGCAGTAGATAACCGATCTTCTATTTTGATTGATAAGGGTACTTCCAGAGAAATTCAGATTCGAAAAAAAGGCGAAACTACCGTTTTGTTTAAAAAGACAATAGAATCAGGTATTCCACAGCAAAATATCCAGTTCTTTTTCGATGGCCTAAAGATTGCCGATAATGTAAAGCTAGATCCTCCCACCAATCCGGCCAACATGATGATAAGTGCTAAATTCGAAACCAGATACCCGGCTCAATTTAAAAATGTTGATGTGGATATTGTTTTTTATGCCAATAACCAAACCACAAAGTTAGCCACTAAAATCTCTCCCGAAGTAAGGCTTACACTGTCTAAAGATGGCGGTTTTAATGCCATTGAACTTCCGCCGCTACCGGGTCCAAATTACATCTATAGTTTTGATATCTTCGAAAAAGGCACCAATAACGTTCCATATTCAAGTTTAACCACGCCGCTAATCCCAGCAGGATTTCCTTTCAAAGCAAATGACGGGCGTTTTGGAGTACTCAATTTTGAGGCTGGCAAATCAAAATTATTTGTGGTAAGGGATAAGAACAATTTGATAACCACTACGCCTAGAGGCACTGCTCTATCTGGAGAGTTGACTGATTTATCTCAGTATTTTCAATAAGATTGAAATCGGTTTGTATAAAATGGGGATCCAGAGTGATAATCCCCATTTCATTGAAATGAGGTAAAAATTGGAGAGGCCTATCAAATAATTGGCTAAGTTATTTTGGAAGTTTCATTATAATCCATCGTTTACGCATGCAAGCGTAGCATCTATAGTGTCTTATAGGTGACCAAAACAAAATAGTTTTCATAAAAGTAGTGCGCGGAATCCTTTCAAAATCTGAGCTATCGCCCCTTCCGCAGGGGCATAATTTTGATAGATCAGCATCGCTAATAAGCTGGTTATGGATTGTCATAAAATAAAAATGTTGAAAAAAAATATCAGAAGAAGACTTATAGATTATCTGATAAATGTAATAAATACATGTTAACTGCATGTAAACTTTTTATGATTATAATTGTAATATATATTATATATTACAATTAAATAATGTTTTCTTTTAGGGAAAAAATATATTACATAAGTAGTGATGATGTGCACATACGGTGGGTTATTGGCCCAGAGTGACGCTACACAACAGCTTGTGAATTTAAGGGGAAGAAAGATTGAGGGGAGGAAACTGGGATAGGGTTACCGATAGTTTGCAATGCCCTAAGCATACTCCTTCCGGGATTTTTCCAGTACTAAGGCTTGAATCTAGTATCCACTAATACCATCTTTAGGATATCTATACTTATCGTGATTTGCCTTTATTTCAAGCGAGAACCAGCGAAGCTGCCGATTGTTGTGGAATTGGCTAAAATTGTGTCTTCCCCACTTTGGGGTGGTTAGGTCGGTTTGATTGGGGGTTTTGCTAAAATTGCGCGCCAGATTTCATCCCGAACTGTGCACCCCGCTCACCATCCGTCTTGATAAAAAGGTAAAGACTGAGCGAGATATATCCAATCTTCCCAGGTTCCTTCTCTTCATTTTCCAATCTGTCTTTCCTGCATTTGGTCGGCCAATCCTCCATAGAAGGAAGATGGTTTTTCAAGAAAAACGGCCGTCCAGGATACGATTTATCGCAAATTAGTCCACTTTGTAAAACATATTGGAATCAGAAATATCATTATTGCGTCTGAGGCTAATTGAACACCTCCATTTCGGTTCCTCTGGGGGGAACTGTTATTGAATGCCAGCTCGCTTTTTAGCAGCTTAAAGCTGTTTAAAATAAGTCGCGGCCATTTTCAAACGAAATCCGGTGAACGATATAGGCCAAAGATGGTCACAATGGATGAAAACCAGTAGCCATTTTTAGCGGAACCGGGAGTCTGAAGGCTGTGCTCATTAAATCTTGAAGACATTGCAGCAATACCCAAATTTCAACGCTAGAGAGATAATTGACTTCGGGAAAAAATATGATGAGATTCGTAACGGAAGCAGTTGATGATGCCAAACAATGGAAAGATCTTATTCTCTCTTTCATTCCAGGAATTTGAATTTAAAAAATTTCTTTGTCTTGGAGTGAATTGCCATAGTTATAACAAAAGACCTATTACTTTAAAAGCCTCACGTTTGTATCTATCCAGATGTTTGATAGACAACTCCTGATCATCGATCATACTGAGATAATAATAGGCACCATCAGAAATGACAAAAATGATGTCAGCCGCTTCCTCGGCATCTTGAATGACAATCACTTTCTGATCAATGCAATCCTGGATTAATTTTTCAAGCCATTTTCTTAACAATACATGTAATTCGCGGAAGTGGGTCCTGATTTTCTCATTCCTGAAGGTAAGGGCATAGCAGTTGTAAAAAATACTATCATCTACATAAACATCCCATTTACGCGAAAAAATATTTTGAAGAACAGATGTTAATTTAGCCAGCGGATCATCAAGTTTGAGCTTGATATCGTAAATGTTTTGATAATTGTTGATGATCAGGTCAATAAGGCCAAACAACATTTCTTCCTTATTTGCAAAATAATGAACGATTAAACTTTGGTTCATGTCAAGCTCTTTAGCGATTTTACCAAAAGAAATGTTTTCAATTCCCTCGTGCTTTGCCATATCATAAAAGGCTTGTATGATTTTTTTCTGCTGACTTTCTTTCAAACTTTTTCTACCCATAAGAACCTTAAAATTATAAATATTTTGCGAAGAAACAGGTTTAAAAATAAATTTACTGACTGTTCAGTTTATTTAATAAATATTTCATCATGCCTTAACATGCCGATAGTTCCTTTGCAGCATAAATCAAACAAACATGAAAAAAATTTACTTATCGCTATTCGTATGTTTTTTATTTGGTTCAGCTCAGGTTTTTGCGCAGCAAAAAATAAGTGGAACCATAAAAGACGACCTTGGCGAAACGCTGGTTGGCGCTTCTATACAAGAAAAAGGTAAACCAAATGGTTCCCAAACAGATGTAGATGGGCACTATTCCCTAACAGTTAGTAATGCCGATGCCGTTCTTGTTTTCACCTTTATTGGCTACATTAAACAAGAAGTTGCCATTGGTAACCGTAAAGCTGTTGACGTCATTTTAAAAAAGGATGATGCTGATCTCAGCGAGGTGGTTGTGGTGGGTTACGGAACCCAGAAAAAGGTGAATCTTTCTGGTGCTGTAGACCAGGTGAATGCAAAAACACTGGCCAGCAGGCCAATTGCAAATGTGGCGCAGGGTTTACAGGGACTAGTACCTAACTTAAATATTGATTTTGGTTCGGGAGCGCCAGGCGCGGTGGCAAAAATTAATATACGTGGCATTACCTCGATTAATGGAGGAGACCCACTGATCCTGATTGACAATGTTCCTTCTGACGCGGCAGAACTCAATCGTTTAGCTACACAGGATATTGAGAATATTTCGGTAATTAAAGATGCATCCGCCTCTGCAATTTATGGTGCAAGGGCAGCATTTGGTGTAATTTTAATCAAAACCAAAACCGGTACGCAGGAAGGTGTAACGGTGAGTTATAGTAATTTCGTATCCTTAAATAAGCCTACCGTTATTCCTGATAAAGTTACCGACCCCTATATTTACTCAAGGCTTTTGGAACTTTCTACCAACAACACACCATGGGATAACGTGAATTATAGCGATCAATATTACCAGTACGCAAAAGAGAGATCAGATAACCCTAATATTCCAGGTGTAAGGATTAACCCTACTGATAATAAGCTTTGGGAGTATATGGGTAATCAAGATTGGACACGCTATTTTATGAATGATCAGACCTATTCTAATGATCATGCATTATCCGTGAGTGGAAAATCTGAAAAGGCACAATATTACATCTCTGGAAACTACAACAAGCAAAACGGAATGCTGAAAATTGCTGATGATTATTTTGATCGCTACAATTTGCGTAGTAAGGTCAATTTTCAGGTAGCACCTTGGTTAAGTTTTGGTAACAATACTTTTCTTACTGCTACCCAAAGAAAAAACCCCAGCCAATATTCTATCACAGGGATTTATAATCTTTTTCCTACTGATTATGATCAAAATCCAGACGGGACATGGGCAAACAATGCTGTTGGTCGTACCGGGGCACAACTTACCAATGGAGGTAAAGCTATTGACAAGTATTTTAGCCTTCAAACGCAATTTAACGCAGAGGCCTCTTTGTTTAAAGATATGCTGAAAATTAATGCAGATTTTACCTACCGAAGAGGGGCAGATAATTACGATGAAAACACTGTGCCCTATAAAATTGGTTTTGGCCCTGATGATGTAAGAGAAGAAGGGGATAGTTATGCCCGAAAATGGACAGCTTTTGAGGATTACACGGTACTCAATACTTATATAACCTTCAACAAGAGCTGGCAAAAGCATGATGTTACTGCCCTTGTAGGGTATAATCAGGAATATTTCCGCAAAGAAGAAAACGACACCAGGCGGACCAACTTAATATCTTCATCCTATCCAACCATTGGATTGGCAACTGGCGAACTATCTTCAACGCAGGCCATTAATGATTGGGCAGTGCAAGGCCTGTTTTTCCGTTTAAATTATATCTATAATGACAGGTATATTTTTGAACTTAATGGCCGCTATGATGGCAGTTCACGGTTTCCTACTGATAAACGCTGGGGCTTTTTCCCTTCTGCATCGGTGGCATGGCGTATAGATCAGGAGGCATTTATGCAAAGCTTGCGCCCTGTTGTGAGTAATTTCAAATTACGTGCGTCATATGGTTCTTTGGGTAATCAAGCCGCTTCAAACTATGGCTATATTTCTACCTTCAACCCTCTACGCTCCGGCTATTTAATTGGAGGAGATCTTCCGCTTACGGTTTCAACACCAGGTTTGGTTAGTCCGGATTATACCTGGGAAAAAGTAAATACGGCAAACTTGGGGACAGATATAGGTTTATTCAATAACAAAGTCAACCTTACATTTGATATATACGAGCGTAATACAAAAGGGATGCTTGCCAACGGACGTGATCTGCCTGATGTATTGGGTGCAACGGAACCACGCGAAAATGCTGCTGACTTGCGTAACCGCGGCTGGGAATTATCGTTAGGCTACCAAACAAGCTTTAAGACGGCTAAAGATCCCATTAACTTTAATACAAGGTTCTCGCTATCTGATAGCCGCTCGGTAATTACCAGATTCGAAAATCCCAATCAAAGCTTAACACAGTACCGTGAAGGAATGGAACTTGGAGAGATTTGGGGATTGCAGAGTAATGGCTTGTTCCAAAACCAGGCCGAAATTAATGCGCTGGATCAGTCTTCGATTATTCCATGGGGAGCACTTTCCATTGTACCTGGATGGCCAAAGTATATCGATCAGGATGGAAACGGGAAAATTGAAACAGGTTTAACCGCTGATGCCGCTAAAGATTTATCAATTATTGGTAATTCAGCCCCTAGATTTCGTTTCGGGTTAGACCTGAACGCCAGCTGGAAAGGCTTTGATGTGCGGGCATTTTTTCAAGGTGTTGCTAAGCGTGATTACTATCCGCTTGATTACCTTTACTGGGGCTTCTATCAGCAACCGTATGCCGGGGGTTACGCACACTTACTCGATTTTTATCGCCCGAACAGCGATAGCGCGGTAGATATGGCCAAACATTCTCAGGCCTATATCAACGCAGGTTTAGCCAATCAAAATCTTGACGCTAAATACCCTATCTTACAATCATGGCTTGCCGATGTAAACCTGGGCACTAACATTCGCGATGCTAAAGGATTAGCTATTCCGCAAACGGGCTATATGCTTAATGGTTCATACTTACGATTGAAAAACGTAACTATTGGTTATACCATTCCTGCTTCTATTACCAAAAAATGGCACATTTCAAACTTAAGGTTTTATGTCAGCGGAGAGAATATCTACGAATGGTCTGCACTTAAAAAGTTTTATGATCCCGAATCCATCAATGTAAATGATGTGCTCAATCCTCAGGCAACAAATACTGACCGTTCTGGAAATGGTTATGCCTATCCATGGCAAAGACGTTTCTCAGTCGGTCTAAATCTTAATTTCTAACATCAAGCAAAATGAAAAACTTTAATAAATGTGTTGTCGGTGTTGCTTTGGCCACACTAAGCTTAAGTGCCTGCAAAAAAGATTTTTTAGATAGGCAACCACAAACTTCCATCGGTAGTGATAATTTTTTTAATAATGAACAGGATCTAAAGCTTTACATCAATAATATGTACAACTTTGCCGGAGTTGGTTTATTTAATGATGATAGGGCAACAGACAATGCGGCCACTACCGGGAATGTGGAAATCAAAACCATGATGGTGGGCAACCCTGGGCCATCCACCATAACAAGCGGATGGGGCTGGGACCAGCTTCGTAGTGCAAATTACTTTCTTGATCATTTTAGAAAAGCTCCCCTTAATGCCGAAGTGTTAAACCATTACGAAGGTCTGGCCAGGTTTTTTAGGGCACAGTTTTATGAGGCAAAAGTAAAACGATATTCAGATGTCCCATTTTATGATAAAACAATTGGTACGAATGATAATGACCTTTTAATGAAAGGTCGCGATCCACGGGCAGCCGTGGTTGATAAGATTATGGAAGATTATGCTTTTGCAGCACAAAATGTGAGAGAAACTGCTGAATCAGGCGCTATAAACCGTGCCATTGTAAAGGCATACAGGGCAAAATTTGCGCTATATGAAGGAACTTACAGGCGGTACCATAGCGAATTGAATCTGGCCAGCACTGCGCCACAGTTTCTCCAGGTTGCCAGAGATGTATCAAATGAAATTATCACAAGTGCTAAATACAGACTTTACAATACCGGTAATCCAAACCAGGATTATCTAAATTTATTTATCCAGCCCAGCTTAATCAATAATCCCGAAATTTTGCTTGCTGTATATAATGAAAGTGGAATACGTAACAGTGGTTGGAGCGAGACCGTTTTTGGTAATTATGAAGTTTCTCCTGCTAAAGATTTACTTCAGGATTATTTGATGAAAGATGGAACATATTACACCAACCAAGCAGGTTATGCTACCTTTTCGTTCGTTCAGGAGTTTCAAAACCGTGATCCAAGGTTAAGCCAGACTTACGCATATCCAGGTTTCAATCTGGCAAATGTTCGCACGTACTCTCAGGGAGGGGGTATATATGTACAACAACTGGCCAAAAACTTCAGTGGTTATCACCAGGTGAAGGGTTTTGTTAACGATCCGGCAACGGCAGCGATGCAAACAGTAGATGTTCCGATTTTACGATATGCAGAAATACTGTTAACATTTGCAGAATCAAAAGCAGAGTTGGGTGAGCTTACCCAGTCAGACCTTGATCAGAGTATCAACTTAATCCGCACGCGTGCAGGCATGCCGGCGATGTCTTTAAATCCAACCATTGATCCGGTTCAAAACGCTCGTTATCCCAATGTTTCAGGCCCGCAAAAAGCCACTTTATTAGAGATTCGTAGAGAACGCCGAATTGAATTGGCTTTGGAAGGTTACCGTTTTGATGATTTAATGCGTTGGAATGCAGGGAAGTTGCTAGAAAAGGAGCAGGAAGGTATTTATTTTTCCGGTTTGGGCAAACACGACTTAACGGGAGATAATATTCCAGATATTATTTTACTGGCCAATAATGAATCTATTCCGGCCGTTAAAGAAAAAAATTCATTGGGTAAAGATTTTATATATTACCGTACAGGAGCCATAGGGCAGGATGCAGGTGTGTTTTTGAAAAACGGAACCTCTGGTACAGTGCAAACCATTGCAGATAATGGCATCTTTTTAGAGCCAAAATATTATTATCGCCCAGTTCCTCAAAGTCAGGTGCTGCTGAACCCTAGTCTTAAACAAATATTCGGTTGGTAAATTATTGATAACAAAACATGAGAAAATTATTTTTATTGGCACTTTTTGCCAGCATAGCATTAACGGTAAGTGCGCAAAAAAAGAAAGCGGTATTCATTATCATCGATGGGGTAAGTAAAGATGTTATAGAGAAATTAGCAACGCCTAACCTCCATGAGATTGCAAAAGAAGGGGCCCTGATGAGTGCTTACCAGGGCGGAGAACTTGGGGAGTACAATCAAACGCCCACGATTTCCGCGCCCGGGTATACCAACGTGCTTACGGGCGTTTGGTTTAATAAACACAATGTTCCAGATAATGATATTAAGGCCCCTAACTATCATTATCCAACCATATTTAGATTCTTCAAAAGCCAATATCCAGAAAAAAAGATCGGTATTTTTTCTAGTTGGGAAGATAACAGGACTAAACTGGTGGGTGATGGTTTGCAACAAACCGGTAATATTAAGGTAGATTATAAGTTTGATGGTTTAGAGCTTGATACCATCAAATATCCGCATGATAAGGCACGTCAGTTTATGGCTAAAATCGATCAGGCCGTAACAGATGAAGCCGCTCATTGCATCCGTGAGAATGCGCCGGATTTATCATGGGTTTATTTAGAATATACTGATGATATGGGACATGCCTTTGGGGATAGCAAACAATATGATGATGCTGTTATGGCTGCCGACCGGCGTATAGGTGAAATTTGGACAGCTGTGAAGCAACGTGAAAAGCAGTTTAGAGAAGACTGGGTGATCATCGTCACTACAGATCATGGTCGTGATCCTAAAACCGGTCGTGGTCATGGTGGGCAATCTGATCGTGAGCGCGCCTCATGGATTGCGACTAACGCTAAGCCCTTAAATGTTTATGCTCAAAAAGGTAAAGCAAGTGTAGTAGATATTCTCCCAACGTTGGCAAAACACCTGGGTGTGCAGCTTTCAGATGCGCAAAAACGCGAACTTGATGGGGTAAGTTTGTTGGGAAGTGTTTCAGTTTATAATGTTGAAGCAAAGCACACTGAAGAAAAGGTTGTTTTGAAATGGAGGAGTGGAGATGGTAAAGGAATGGCTAAAATATCGATCGCCACTGCCAATAATTATAAACAAACCGGTAAAGCTGATGTGTACAGTTTAGTGGCTGAAGTACCAGTAAGTAATGGTAGCTTCGAGGTTGATTTAACTAAATTTCCTAAATCGGAAATTTATAAAATCATAATAGAAGGAGAACACAACACCGTAAACCGTTGGATCGTTAATAAAAAATAATTTTAATAAGCAATGCATCAATTTGTTATGGATTTAATTTTTAATACCCTTGGCTGGATTGGTGCCTTGCTTTTCTTAATTTCTTATTTCCTGGTCATTACCAAAAAATGGCTGGTCACCTCATTCGCTTTCCATTTATTTAATATTCTTGGGGGAGTATTTTTAAGCATGAGTACCTTTTATGATACCTCTTATCCTGCAACATTCGTTAACCTGGTCTGGGCATTTATTGCAGCTTATGGGATGTATAATGATCAATATAAAAAAAAATAGACCTGATTTCTGATACGAGGGGAATTTTTTTTATGAGCTCAATAGGCTTAATATTTGAGTCGTTCTTCTGCAGAGTAGGTTTAGAAGACGGTTAAAAATTCCTCCTGTTTGGTTGTGAAAAGACTGATACAGCACTTGCCTAATGCTTCGATTTCAATCTCCTGTTTGGTAATATCAAATAGCCTTTTTTCTCAATGATGACGGCAGTTAAGGGTTAGCAGGCGACAATGTTAAATCCTGATTTGAGTCCGGTGCCAAAACTGTTAACATTTGTCGCTATTTCATTCTCGAAAAAAAAGCCTGTGTTCTTTGTTTCATCATCAATTTCGTGATAACGCTTACAATACCCTGCACAAATATAGGAAGGTTATAGAGCTGAACAAAAGCATATATTTTATCACTGGTTTCGGATGTTTAGCGCCGTTAGGATAATGCTAGTGAATCAGTTCAGGCGTTTCGTTTCCTGGCTTCTTATGCAGGTAGTAGAAATAGTATTCAATATATTCTTCTCCCTCTGCGTTGGTTACCTCAGAGCGCAGTGCAGGCGGCCCGATATAAGGAAAATCAGTTCCTTCCAGGGTTACTAAAGGACCATTACCATAAAACTTCATCTTGTAGTTTTCGATAGGCTCCATCACCAGTTTCTTTGCGTTAAGGATGGTACGATGAATTAACTACGATGGAAAAGGGAAAAAGTATTGGTGGACATTTTGTCCATTTAGTATGCTTTATCCAGGCATTTTGGTAATTTCACTGCATAAATACTCGAAAAGACTTTTCATTTAAGAGGTAACAAAAAGAATAAAAAAGGTTAAGCTTTAAATGATAGGAGTTGAATCGTCTGAATGAAAAGCCTAATCTTGTGGGTTAGTAACATTCAAAATTGACAAGGTAGAAAGCCTTTGCCAATCTATCTTAAGGATGCTTATTTTTTTGCGCTTCCCCAATCTTACCGTAATGTAGAATGGTGTAAAAATGAAGGTTATGCAATTTGCCAAATAGGTGTGCCAATTGTATTCTTTGTGATCTCAATGCGCTTTCCCGGAACCGGTTTTTTCACTGGTAACCGTAAAACAGCTGAGAAGCTTAGCTAACGAATACATCAATTATGTGCAACTTGTTGTTAATATACGATCAGAATAGTCGCCTTTTGTGGTGTACATTTAAAACATTAAATATTTTTTATACAACACTGTAATTAAACCCCGGAATCAAGTGGGCCCACGCCTTACCACTTTTATTCTGAATGTGGACGTGTATTGTAAAATCTGTTATTTTAAGTATTAACCCATCATAAAAATATTTTTCGCGAACTACCTGTTTATCTTCTAAGGGAATCAACAACCTAAAGATTAGCACGCTGTGTGATGAAATTTAATCAATCTATAAACCTAATCAAACAAAAACCAAAATGAAAAAACAAATTTTATTATTCCTGATCATTGTGATGTTATCAGGCTGTAAAGATGAATTCAACTCCATTCAGCCCTCTGAGCTGACCAAGCCGCAAAAGCTGGACAAAACAGCAGCGGTTGCAGCTGCGGCGCCGGATGTCTATATTCCGATGGAACTACGATCAAACGATTTTAATAATTCCTCTAGCACATGGAGTTGGTCTAGATCCCGCTCTTCCGATCACTTTATTGTGTTCTGGGCCAAAGGCTATGGCGGTAACGACCCAAATTCAACTGCCGTGCCAGCCACATACCGGGTAGACATTACTGACCTGCTGAGCAAAGCAGAAGGCTTTTTTCAATTAAATGTAACTGAATTAGGTTTTGCTAATTTAGCTACATCCAAGCTGAATAAATATAAGATGATGATCTTTATAAACTATCAAACAGAATGGCTGGCTACTGGATCAGGTTATGATAACGTAATTGGTGCCCTGTGGGTAAGTCCGGCTACCATGCAGCCGGTTGGTCATGTCATCGGTCATGAGATTGGCCATAGCTTCCAATACCAGGTTTTTGCTGACCAGGGTGTTGGCGGGTTCCGCTATGGGTTTGGTGGCAATGGGGGCAACGGCTTTTGGGAGCAAACGGCTAATTTCCAGGGTTTCCAGAGTTATCCCTCAACGGTTTTTACCGCATATGATTTTACCGTTTACAAGGATAATTACCACCGCCATGTTCACCATGAATGGTACCGTTATGCTAGTTACTTTATCCTTTACTACTGGGAATTTAAAAGAGGACGCAATTTTATCGGAAGATTATGGCGCGAGTCTCGCCAACCGGAAGATCCTATCCAGGCATATATGAGGCTCAATGGTATTAATGTCGCTACTTTTAATGGAGAAATCTACGATCAGGCGGTAAGATTTGTGACCTGGGATATTCCTTCACTCCGGTCTTATGGTACCAATTACCATGGCGCCCAGACATGGAACTATACAAGGCTGACGGACGGAAGCTACCAGGTAGCATATAATCGTGCGCCGGGTACTACTGGTTACAATGTTATCCCTTTAACCGTTCCTGCCGCAGGCACAGTTGTATCAACTGCATTTACCGGTATGGCTAATGCGCCCGGGTATAACCAGGTAGCAAATCCGGCAAGAGCCGGCTGGCGCCATGGATATGTCGCAATTTTAAATACAGGAGAACGCAGGTATAGCGGCATGTGGACCAATAACGCCACCAGTAGCTTTACTGTGCCGGCTGGTACTGTAAAATTATGGTATGTAGTAACCGGAGCGCCGACTACCTATGCACCACATCCATGGGATGAAAACGAAGCCAATGATGACCAATGGCCTTACAAGGTAAAATTCACGAACAGCTCCGTATTGTAACACATCACTGCATAATACATTTTATGCAAATAAAGATTAGGCCGTCTCAAATGTGTTGAGGCGGCTTTTTTTTGGTTATCCTGGTAACTTATTTAAGAACACTCAACTGAATCAATTTGGTTAAGGGTTTTCTGTTTGAAAGATTAACGAAGATTCTATAGATAAAATCTACATCATTTAAAGGCGACATAAGCTAGGTTAACTACAAACAAGTATGGTTCAAAGCTGGACTATCGTTTAATGCAGGCAATATTAAGGTAGGGAAGTGTGATGATTTTTTGAATGTTTCTTATTCTGTTTTACTTGCGCCGAATACTTTATCTTCAATCATTTCTAAGGGACGATAACCAGATAAATCCTCGCCATAGGGTCTTGCTGTATTCCGCCAGCTAACTGTTCTACCCTTTTTTTTTCCTTCCTGGTATGCACCATCTGACTGCTCAATCAGGAATGAAAATAAAAAGAGATTGTGCTCAGGGAAAGCAATTTCCTCATCCTTGATACAGGGGATTTCATTTAATTGCTTGCTGATGCACATGACCAATTGTGTCGGGTTTGAATCAAAAAGGGGAATACCCTGAAAATGCAGCTGTTTCGCCCTGTCGTCAGCAAAAACTTCCACCAATTGATTGGCTTTATACTCCAGCGATATTCCAGCGTCCATGAACACCGTCGAAATATCATCCCGGCTGTCTCCAATAACCTGCATTGCTTCAAGGACAGTATTTAAATCGTCTTGACTGAAGAATTCGCTGAACTGATTAACCGTATCATATAGTTGCTGTTGCTGCTCCTGGAAATTTTCGCTTCTTTCTGCCGTGATCGAACCGAGTTCTTCGTGATATGTCTGTAGCACTGATTTATCCGTCAAAAACCGTATCGGCCCCAGGCCTTTAAGCGGCAATAGTTCCCAAAATGGAGAATATAGGTTAAGGTTACTCATATCATAAAATTAAGTATTATTTGAAGGAAAACCATATGCATTAATGCGCAGACATGAACGAGATTCCCAATAGAAAATAAATATTCTTTTCATATATGAAGTTGTTTTGGTTGATCGGTAATGATGTAGTTTTTTAAGGGTTTTAGTTGTTAAATTAACAACATATCAACGAAAAGGTAGTTTTAAATTTGCGCACATCAATAGTAATGTATTATTTTTTACTTAGCCATATTCCGTAAAACATGAGAATGGATCCCACAAAAAAAGCAGTTCTGTATATCACCTTTATTCCTGACTTATGCTCCAGTGCGAACCTGACCGGATTTCTGCCGGCATTCACCGTATTTTCTGTTTCCTGGAAATGAAACAGTTTACGGATCATCGCCTCTGCGGAGATCACGACAAGATTCAGCAGCATCATGACCACCAGGCTAAACATAGCTGCAAAATAAATATCCTGAAACTGTTGATCGGCGTGAAAATCAAGGAGTCGTAATAGGTAAATACCTGCCACCATCAGAACAGGAATGATCACTAAGCTGATGGCATATGATAGAGCTGCAGCTTTTGGCTTAAGTAAATTATTAACTTTAAAAATAAGGATGAAGTTGATGATGATGAAGAGTATAAAAAACAAGGTTTTCATTAATGTTTTTAGTTTGGTGCAAATTAAGGTTTAATACTAACTATTTGTAAATGACCAGATAATTCGGATTGCGCATTTGAAATAATTGTTCCTGGTAGCTGAACGTCAAATAGGTTCCAGATAGCTCAATTTCTTTCATCCAGGAATTTTAGGTGTCGTTCTTTGAGCGCGGTGGTATAAGTTTTGTTTACAAAAGAGTTGTCTATCTCTCCATTACTATGGTAGTAACCTTTCAGCAATTCTTCACGCGATAGTTTTGAAAGTAATTTCATCGGTACGGGAGTGATTTTAGTCAGTTTTAACCGCTCTCTCAGGTAAACGTAATTCGGTAAAGAGGAAAAGTAGATTTTCCATTTATTATTTTCAAGAGCCCCGTACATGAGATATACGTAATCAACTTCCGCGTCCCAGGCATTATCCTGTATCAGGAGCAATAAATAACATCTGTCTTTTTTTGTGTTAAAAAAAGTAGCATCATCAATCTTCCATGTGCATTCCTTTAGGATTTGTAATTCTGCAACTCCCTCGCTGATCCATTTTTTAAGGCAATTATCAGCTGCTGCAACAACTTCTTTATAAGGTGTGGTCACTTTGTATTCCTTGAGCTGATGTTCGAACATTTTGTTTTTATCCTGCCTGCTGGAGCAGCAGGTGGTTGAAATAAATACCATAAGGAGCAGGTAAAATGTGATTTGTGGTTTCATTGTTCTTTTAGTAAAAACCGTACTGTCTTTTTAACAGTAAAAAAAATGAGCTTTGATAAAGCATTATTTGCAGGTATGCGCTGTGTTACCTCTGCTAGGTAACAGTAAAATCCACCTCAAAGTTTTTAACCTATAAACCAAAGGATCGTTTGACGCCATTGATACAACTGATCGCAGTTATTACGCAACAATTCATAGTTTACATCTTGGTTTGTATAAAACATATGGAGGTTAATTTTTTTACCAGCGGTTTTTTTCTTTGAAAGCACCAATCTTTTTCCCATCTTAGGGAAGCCTGGTTTCATAAAGAGTTCCAATCAGCTCGGAGTCGAACATCAGATAGTACTTAGTGTTTATAAGTACATACTCAGCAAATTACGCCCTTATGGAACCAATCCTATTTAGAATCCTGATGTTCAGCATGATCCCAATTGGCATATTTTTGCTGGTCAAAGTTATCCGGATGCTCAAAAAAACGTTCAATGGGAAAATCATCACTGAAATACCTTTCCAGCAGAAATCGAGTACCTTTGAATTACCGGAATCCGGACATTATGCCATCTGGCAAAAAGGACAGCTATTTCGGAAAACTCCAATCGGTGACTTCAAGCTACAAATCCAGGATGAAAGCGGAACAATAATCAGGCTCAATCCAACCTGGTTCAGCGTACATAAAAATGGATGGGATACTGGCAGATCAGAGCTCAAAAAGTTTACAGCACCTGCCGGCAAGTTTACCCTATCGATCCTCGATCAGACTGACAGTAATTTCCTGCGAAAAATGCTAAAAGACACCTTGCCGGTCAAACCGGTAGATCAAAACTGTTATTTTATACAGATCCGCGAAAGTCAGCCAGTTTATTATTTTCTGATCGCTATCCCGCTTTTAACATTAAGCGGTTTTTTGATGATCATAGGACTGGTTGCGGGGCTTGTGGGTCCTCAAATTGCTGTAGATATGGGTATCTTTTAATCCTGAACAATTAATAGCTATAAATAACTCAGGTTTAAGTTATAGCTGCCTTCGATTTTAATAGCGATATCCATTTTTTTTCCTAGTTCATGACCATGATTTTTGATTACTTCAAACGTACAATTGAAACATCTGAAACGGGCTTGACAAAATCAAGAAACCATTTTTCTGCATACGGCTAGAGGTTTTAGACGGCATGACGAGTATGGAAGCCAGGTATTGAAGCGGCAACCTGGTTAAAATGTTCACAATTTTTACTAAAGAATTTTTGATGACGTTCCTTGACAGGCGATATATTGTATTCGGATTAATACCTTATTATTCTTTAAATAAATGACGCTATTAATTTATATTCTCTAACTTGTTATTCTGTTAATACTCCTTACTATAAAACTTTGTATGAATAAGCAATCTAACCTGCTTCGTTTTACGACATTAACGCTGTTAATGATCTTGATGACCATTATCGCTTGTAAAAAAAAGGACGGCGAACCAGAACCGGTAGATCCCCTTCCAATAGCAAATCGGGTTTCCATTGCCGAGCTGAAATCATCAATAACAGATAAGGCTGTTAAAATAACAACTAAAGGTGTGATCAGAGGCGTTGTGATATCCGATTCATACTCAAAGAATGTGGACAATGAAAATACGTTATTCCTGCAAGAAGGCACAGGTGGGGTAGCGATTAAAGTGATTTTGCAAGCCCCCCCATCAATACCAGGTAAATGATAGTCTGGAGATTGACGTATATGATCAGTTTCTAAATTCTATTAATGAATCCATTTTCCTGGAAAACGTAGCCAATAATCTTGTGAAAAAATTGGGCGTTGGAAAAATCCTGCCACGCGAAACCAGTATTAGTGAACTCCAGGCGAACAAGAAAGAGTGGGATGGAAGTCTGGTTGCTATAAAAGCCTGTGAGCTATTCTCCGCTAATAAAACTTTTAGTAACAATTTTACCCTTAGAGATGGACAAAGCGTAATGGCAGGTTTGATGTTTGACAAAGCAGTCTTCAGTAGTCAAAATTTACCTGGAGAGGTGAGTAGCCTGGTTGGAATTGTATACAGGGATGGCGATCAGGTGAAGTTAGCCCCCCGTAATGTTAATGAAGTTTTGCCTTTAAGATATATTACGGATGACTTTACCACTTGGAAAAATACTACATTGTCTTTTAACCTAGCGAAGGAAAATGAAGCGCTCCATACCCAATTTGCGAATTGGAAAGGCAACATTAAGGATGGTACAATTAAACAATTACCAGTTATGGCTGATGCTGGTTTTTCTAAGTCAACAAAAATTTACCCTTATCTTCCAAAAGACTCATTGGGCTCCCTTTTGATGCTTTACCCTTTGGAAAATTCAAGTTTGAAGGGTGTGAAAGTGATCAGAATTACTTTCGCAGCCAGTAAAAGTATAGGTCCTTCCCGATTTACAGAACAGAGCCTGAGTAGCCAAGAAATTAATATTGATGTGTTACCTTTTAATACAGGGACTGATATCGCGAACGTAGGTGTAGCCATCCCAATCGTTTCAAAAGGTGAACTGATTCCCGGTAAACTCGCTACCCCCGCAGGATTTGATGATTATTACAATATAAGGTCTTATACACCAGCGTTAAATGAGGCAGGTAAATTTTATACTGTGACGTTCCTGTTACCCACAAATACAGCAGATCTAAAGAAAATCGGCATCACAACAGGTGAGTTTAACAAGTGGCTTGAATCTCCTGTTTTCAAAATCATAAATCTCTCTTCCAGAAAAACTTTAGGAATTACAACCAGAAACAGTGACCGATACATTCCTATTTTAATAGATAAGGTAGAAATGGGATTTTAACTTTCAGTTCAACTTAGTTATAAGTTTTCGCTTGCATTAGAGATGACAGATTATCAAAGCCTACCAGGAAGTCTCTGTTCGGCTTTCAGCGATAGAAAATTATAAACAGGCATACCGTTTTAAATCAAATGAGGTTGAGGAACTAAAGAAAGCAGTTTCGACGGCTAACGACTTGTATTTATCGGGATATGCCAGTTATCTGGAGGTTATTGTTGCCCAGCGCAGCGTGCTTGATGCGGAAATGTAGCAGGTTGATCTAAAACAAAAATCCTACTCCTCACTAATTAACCTTTTCAGGGCGCTTGGGGGATGACAGTCGTCAATTCGCTTTTAACAAATCATACATTACCCTGGGATTTATGTTGTGTAGATCTCAGGGTTTTTATCACGCGCCATCTTATTTTTGTTTACAGTGCCATTACAAAGGCTATTCTTTCGCCCTGGAACGGTGTGGATGCACCATTTTTTAACCAGCTTTCCTGGCAGATGAAAGGTTCGTATGAAAACACCATAAGGCCGATGTTAAGGAAATTATAATCAACCAGAATTTCTATGGAACAATGAGGTTTATTCGAGAAGAAGTTTGTCCAGGGCTATCGAAAATTGAAACACCCGGTAGATTTCAATTTTTAGTCTGTAATCGGGGGAACTTTCTTCTGCCTGAAAAAAAAGCATATTCAATAGTGACCAGAATCAGGGAAAGCAATGAAAGTATCGCCGTTAGCGCATCAGTTTTTAATATAATGATTGGGATACCTGCCAGGATAATTGTTGCATAAAAAAGTACCAAATAACGGAAAGGTTTACCCTACATCCCTACGTGGCATTTCTGATTATGCCACTTTTCGCCCTGGCCAATTCCGGAATAATCATTGGTGCTGATTTTTTTTAGCGATACCTAAAGCGGTTTCGACAGGGTTGACAGCGGGCCTTGTGCTAGGTGAGTTTACCGGCATATTGCTGTTTGATTTGTAAAGGTCAAGCTGGGTATTGCCAAATTGCCTGAGGTAGTTGGATCGGGTGGAGCAGGAATAAAAAGAAAATGATTTTGATATAAGGTGTCCAGGACCTACTGTTATATCAAAATCATCAATGTCACCAACCGTATCATCATAAACTCTTTAGCATTTCAAATTGACTGATGTGGTTGCTTAAACCTTGCTTTTCTAAGAATAATTTCAAGTTTTCTGCTTCTTCGTCCATATTGTTGAGCTTTACTTCTTCGCCTGACATTTGCAGCTCTACTGCTGTCAGTAGCTGCGTGCCAATGCTTTTTCTTCTATGTTTAGAAGCTACGGCAATTTGGTAGATGCGTTTATTGGCAGGGTTAAAAAGGGCATATCCGACCAGTTCTGCATCAATAAAGGCACCAAAGGCGTTGGGTTTTGCAATATTCATGCTTGGAATGGCACTTTGCCAGCTTGGTGAAATATCCCAAAAGGAACGAAAATTCTCCCATATCAAATCTTGTAAAGGCTTAATCGTTGCTGTATTTGAGTGAGATGTTGGCTTTAATTCACCACCAAAGCATAATAGTTTTCGACGAATGGCAAAACCGTTCTTCTCATAAGCACGAATGGCAGATTGATTACATTCAAGCACTTCCAGGACGAGCTGATTCACTTTATTCTCCTCAAAAAACGGCTGTATATAGTCGTACATTTTGCCCACCAAACCTTGTCCCCGATATTCAGGAAGTACTCCTGTTCCGGCATTGTACACCACGGTTTTGCCATCCGCTATTCGTACCCCCTGCATGATAAAGGCAACCGGTTTTTCTGCTTCAAAAACACCAACGGACCATTCTAACAAAATGTTTTCCGATGCCATTTTAAATTGTAACTGCTCTGTATTCAGCTGATATGGTACGATATAATCGGCAAAAGCACCATTAATAACATTTAATAAATCAGGGATATCTTGTTGTGTTAATTTACGTATCTGCACTATTTATGTTCTAGGTTTATTTAAAATTTTCAATATTTAAACAGTATTCCTGTAAGGTTGCAATGAGTTTGGCCACTTAAAACCCGTCACATACTGCATGGTGAACCAGTATTGCCATGGGCATCAAGATATTGTTTCCATCTTTTTGGTATTCCCCCATTATACAAGAAGGTACAAAATAATCGGTGAAATCGGCAATGTTCAGCTTAAACTGTCAAAATTGATGCATGGAATTGCCGAAATTTTAAAATGATTCTCAGGGGCTTTTTCTGGAAAAAAAAACGATAATCGTTCTGGTGCTGCGCTGCCGTTTGATCGTACGCTTTTATAAATTTCGTCAGTTCTTCGGTGTATCGGCACGAAAGTGCCGAAAAAGTTTCCGTTTCCGGATGCAGGACAGTGTAAACCGGATCTACCCGATCCCAGACTATTAATACACCCTCTTCCATTGCCATTTTAAATTCAGGATGTTTATTTACTGCTTTTGAAAGCAGATAAATCATCACCGGATAAATTTATACCCCTGTTTCTTTATGAACGGAATTACCTGTGAAATATCAAGCTTAAAAGTCGGTAAATCCGCATTTTACCGCATTACGATAAGCATTAAAATGCGCTTTCCGTTTCCATTCTTCAATATTAATTGTTTGATATGTTGTATTATTCATTCTTAGATGCTGTGTTTAGTTTTTATTCCCCTTGTCCGGTTTATGTCTTCCAGTCAAATGGTATTAATTCTTCCACAGTTTTGAAAATCCCGTTGTGGACTTCCACGATTGATTTTCTATTCTCAGGATATAACTGGCTCATGAGTTCGCAACACCTGCCACAAGGCGGAACTTCATTTTCATAATGCATTTACAATCTATTCAACCAATTGTTTGCCTTTGTTCCCTTCTAAAAAGGAAAGCTAATTTACACTATTCTTTACCATGTGTAATTAATATAAGTATCATTTTTTTGAACTAAGGTTCAGTAGTCAGTGGATATAAATTGGAAATTTGCTATTTTAAATTTACAATTATGATTAGGAGAATAAGAGTAGGGAACTATTCGCATTGATTAAAATATCGGAGAGTGCCGTACTAAATACACACGATTTTCTGAAAGAAGAGGACTTTACTTATTATAAGGAACAGATGCCTGTGTATTTTAAACAGGTTACCCTTTGGGGATTTGAAGAAAATAATGTTTTAGTTGGATTTATGAGGATTGCTAAGTTTTTGATTGTCTCTATATTTGTAAATTGGCGAGAAGGGGTCAAAGGTATTGGTATGTCGATAAGCATTAATTGTATCTCTATAAATGGATGAGCTGATGCGAAATATTTTACAACATTTAGTAGTTTCGCCCCCAGATGAAGATTTTATATGCTATCCTGCTGACCCTATGCTCGACAAGTCTTTTTGCCCAAATTTTAAAGGGGAAGATCACCACAACCGGTGATCTCCCGCTAGAGGATGTTTATCTGCAGAACCAGCGGAGCAAAAAACATGCGCATACCAATGAGGCTGGTTTTTTCCTGATGAAGGACGTGAAAACCGGAGATTCAATTAGGGTAACTTTATTGGGCTATCAACCGGTGACAAAGGTGGCGAACGGGAATGAAATGAATGTCAGTTTATCACCCTCGAATTTCCAGCTCAATGAGGTGGTGGTATCCGAAGGGATAAATCATCTCTCTTCTGTAGCGGCTGTGGATATCGCCACAACCCCGGTAAATTCTTCCCAGGAACTTTTAAGAAAAGTACCCGGCCTTTTTATCGGTCAGCATGCTGGCGGGGGAAAGGCAGAACAACTCTTCCTTCGTGGCTTCGACCTCGATCATGGAACAGACATCAATATTTCTGTGGACGGGATGCCGGTAAATATGGTAAGCCATGCGCATGGACAGGGTTATGCAGACCTGCATTTCCTGATTCCTGAACTGGTGGAAAAGATTGATTTTGATAAAGGTCCTTACCATGCGGATAAAGGTAACTTGGCTACGGCCGGCTACGTCGCTTTTCAGACAAAGGAAAGGTTGGATAACAACTCCCTAACCCTTGAGGGCGGAAAGTTCAATACCTTTAAGGGACTTGGACTGATCAATCTGGTGAATGATGCCAAACAGGCTGCCTACCTGGCCGGTAGTTATATGAAGACCGATGGTCCTTTTGAGGCGAGCCAGGATTTTAAGCGGTTGAACCTAATGGGGAAATATACCCGTTCGTTCAATAACCTCGATAAGCTTTCTCTTTCAGCGATGCACTTCAATAGCTCCTGGCTGGCTTCCGGGCAAATTCCCCAACGTGCGGTAGAGGAGGGACTCATTTCCCGCTTCGGGGCTATTGATGCCAATGAAGGTGGAAAGACCAGCCGCAATAATCTCAATCTGCAATACGATAAGTTCATCAATGAAAGTACCTCGCTCAAGTCCAGCGCCTTTTATAGCCGTTATGATTTTGAGCTTTACAGCAATTTTACTTTTTTTCTGAATGATCCGGTGAACGGGGACCAGATCAAACAGAAAGAGGGCCGGAACATTTATGGCCTGCAATCGGTATTGAACAAAAAATACAATTCATCCGCGGCGGACTATGGCATCCAGTTGGGCGCCGGATTAAGGGCAGACCAGGTGAAAGATATGGAGCTTTCCCACACGCTAAACCGGAGCACTACTCTTGAACAGATTCAGTTTGGTGATGTTAATGAAATCAATGCTTATGCCTTTTTGAATACAGAGATTGATCTGGGTAAACTCCTGATCAATCCTGCCATCCGTATGGATTATTTCAACTTTAAGTATATTGATCATTTGAACGGTAATTTTGCTGCTCATACAGGAAAGGCTATTCTTAGCCCTAAACTGAATTTTCTCTATAACCAAAGTAAAGACCTTCAGTTCTTTTTGAAAATGGGAAAGGGATTTCATAGCAATGATTCCCGCGTGGTGATTGCACAGACGACTCAACAGATCCTACCGGCTGCTTATGGAGCAGACCTTGGGGCAAGCTGGAAACCGGCACCGCGCCTGCTTTTAAATGCCGCCCTTTGGTATCTCTACCTTCAACAGGAATTTGTCTATGTAGGTGATGAAGGGGTAATCGAACCCAGTGGAAGGACATCGAGAAAAGGGATCGATTTTGGATTGCGTTACCAATTGACCAATTGGTTTTTCTTAAACGGCGATATGACTTACAACCATGGCAGGGCACCGGATGAGCCGGAAGGGGCAAACTACATTCCCCTTGCGCCACCCTTCACTTTTACGGGGGGCTTAAGCATGAAGGGCCTGAATAATTTTTCTGGAAGCATTAAGGCCCGCTATCTGTCCTCACGTGCTGCTAATGAGGATAACTCCATTGTTGCAAAGGGATATTTTATTACCGATGCCAATGTGAACTATACCTGGGACCGTTTTACCTTTGGTATGATTGCTGAGAACATTTTTGACAAGGCATGGAATGAGACGCAGTTTGCAACCGGGTCGAGGCTGAAGGATGAGCCCTTGCCAGTTGAGGAGATTCATTTTACGCCAGGAACTCCTTTTAATATCAGGGCTACTGTTTCGGTAAGGTTCTGATCAGTTAGGCCTGGTCAAATGATCAAATCCTTTACGTTGTCCTTTTTCGAAATTTAAACCACTTACTTTCCTTTGCAATAGAAATAAGTAAAGGCTTCTTGAGGGTGTTTACAGTATCTCCTTTTGTCATCGGCAAAAGAAGATCTTTTTGCATAGGGAGTCAGGCTTGTGACCTTAAAACGGGGAGTGAGGACTGCACTTATTTTATCTTGAGGGAATTCTCAATAACTGGCATGGTAAAAAAATAGAAATTCCTAAGGTCTTTTTTATAAATAAGCATCAGCTCAGTTAGGCATTTACATCAATACCCTTAAGCGCCACATGTACAACATGTACCAAAAATTGCAGGTGGATAATAAGACGGATGCGATTAATAAGGTTTTTGGGAAAGAGAATCATCTCCATTAATTAATAAAGTTTTAGATAGCTGTTGAGCATTTAGAGAATGATAAGTGTTTTAGCCAGGCTTTATGTATATTATTGCGACAAAATCATATTGGTCGTATCGGGATACTTCGCTGATATGTCGCGATTTGATTTATTGAGACTAAGATAGTTGTGTTTATTGTGATACTTTGCTGGCCTGACAGAAATCCAAATGCTGCCACTGCATTTACATGAACGTATTTTTACGCTGCATTGGGCGAGCTCTACGGAATTTGCGCGCTTTAAGGAAAGAAGCAAATCAAGGGCAAAAAGTATTGGCCCGTAAGACCAAATCATTCATATACACAGGGTAAGGGAGAACGCTGTGCATCATCAAGAGAAGATAGTCTAGCCTGGCTCGGTTTTATCGCTATTTAAAAAAGGTTTGAGATTCGTGATATTAGGATACAGGTGTTTCCATGGCGTGGCATATCCTGGCAAATATCAGGTTGTGGATATCACTTCCGTCTAAACGGTAGTACTCACCTTCTCGTTTTTGAATATATCCTTTAAAGGTATTATTGATCATTACCCTGAATAATAATGCATCTCCTTTTACGCCATTGATGGTGATGAGGTCACTACCTAACTTAATTTGCTGTTGGGATGTCGCTGCTTTTATATTCATCTTGATTATAATTTAGTGATTATGCGTTTATCGATCTGTTTAAATGATGGTGATGGCATTTTCCAAATACGTAGCTTCATGGCGTATACTTTGCAGAAATCCATGTTCCTGTTCATTCTGTCTGCAAATTTTACTAATTTATTTAGTAAAAACAAAATGAGTTGCTAACATTTGGTCGTGATAGGCCTGTGATGTTTTCTAGTAGTATTTGGCGATTTTAGATCAGAATGGTTAATCCAATTTTATTGACTCCAATCTCCTAATTTTTAGCTATGGCGAAATCAGCTGTATTCCATAGGTTTATTGCTCAATTAATTTTGCTGAGATGGGGTTAATTACATCTGGTTTTTCCACTTAAAGCCTAAACTGAAATTTATGGTCTACATGCTATAAAGAAAATTAAGCTTTTGCTATGACTCGTTGGCTGATCAGCCACATGGCCTCGAACAGTTTAACCAGTTGTTCGTAAACTGTGATGACTTCGGCCTTGGTCAGGCTTTCCTCTATAAAAGAATTACTTAATGCATCATGAAGCCAGATATTTAGGATTTTTTGGAAAGCATCCAGTTGATACATACTGAATATTTCCTTCAATACAGCTGAGGGCTTTATGATCTCCCGAATGCTCAGGTGTTCAGGATAATCATGGAGTTTTTTCCTTTCCGATTTGATGTGCCGTTTTGCAATGTCGGTGTCCTTTTTACTATCTGTCAGGATTTTGCCCAATTTTTTATCCTTTAACAACCATGCGGCCTCCAGCAGCTTGATGGTGAGTTCATACTGATAGAGCAGGCTAGCTCCATCACAATTTTTGGGTGCTTCTGATGCAAAAGCCGCGTCATTACGCCATTGTTTGAGCATTTTTAAATGACTGGGCAGCCGTGAGGAACTGAAAAAATCGTGCGCCACGCTAATCGGGTCTGAAATTTCATCAGGATTAAGATTAACGATCCTGTGATGTGCTATTTTCTTCGTTTGCTTTTTCATCGTATCAAAATTTAGTTTGTTGTATATTTTCGGGCTGTATATGATAAGCGTTTTTAAAGGCTGCATGATCTGATGTCGATTTGGCTAGCAATTCTATTTAGTTGTTGCACATCTCCTTTACCAGCCATTGACCGCTGAGTGGAAAAAGTCATCAACTGGTGGCGCTTACAAAATATTAAGCCACCCAACTTAATTTAAATATATATTAAGGTACAGTCATTAAAACATCCTTTGCGTTGGGCACAGAAGGTTCACTTATAAGAACAGATAATGCACTGATCTTTATAGTAGGGTATACTTATAGAGTTATAGAATAAGCCATTTTACAATAGCCTTATGCCTTAAATGCTTTTTCGGGAGTTTTTGGTGCTAGTTCTTCTTCGCCACTACTATAGCTTTTCTTTTTGTACATTGCTTAGTCAATCAATTGTAAAAGCAAATAAGCACAAATTTGTGCGTACTTGCAGCATTGTATGTAATGAAATAAGTTTGCCTCAAATTATTAATAAAGACAATGATCAAATTTACATTTTAGTAAACAAACTACCATACCTGAGCGCTGAAGAATTTGCGGATTATCACAACAATCATCACGCTTTTTTATCATGTTCCCTACCTTATTTTTTATAATAATTCTATTGTACGGTTATCAAAATAGCCTCCAAAATATTTATTTAATATTTTGGAAAATACGGGGGGTGGTATTTTTTACCTAGGCAAAGAGTGTAACACTCGAATGAAGTTGCATGTTATCGGGCGCCCCAAATAGCTCCTTAGCAGACTTGCCTCAAATCATAATATGGCGGTGGATATTTCTATCATGTTATTAGAGACTGTTTTAATTTTGTTCAATAATAATTTTATACCTGATCGAAAAGGTGACCTTAAAGGCTATTGCCGAACCAATTTGGATTAACAATATTGGGGTAGAGGCTTGGATAACAATAATGGGGTATAAACGGCGAATCTATATTGGTTTTAATCTTGCGGTATATCTTATTTGTTAATAAATAGAAGTAGTGATTCATTAAATATATCGTTAGTGTATGTAGCTAAAAAAATTATAAAAACGCTCCCTTAACTGTGTATTTGGCGAAAGTGACCACTCCGTTTCGGGCCAAACTGGCCACCAATTTGATTACCGGATGATGCAGTGAATATGAGCGTTAATTTTGATACAACATAGTATGTATCGAAAAAAAAGGCAGTTGATGATAGTGAATTTTATCGCATCAGCAGTAAAAAAAAACTCAAAAGGCCTAATCCTATTCAAGTAAACCAAGATCATTAACAGCAATATACAAACTTAGCCAAGTTGCATAATGGCAGATCAAAACCAATTCTGGAGTTTTAAAACCATTTTTAGAATTAGCAATCGAAAAGGTGTCCACTCCGATATGCTCCAAAATTTAAATTCAACCGGCAGATGACTACCTGAAATTTCTTCCACCATCAAATATTTCCTGTGGAGAAGGCTGTCTGAGCTGTGAGCGTTTGTTCTCAGCAGGGTAGGGTGGCGATTTTTCATCGGCTCTGGACAAGGTTAAGATTGGCAGTTGGTCATTGTCCTTAGTGGTCAGCCCTTTAAGCAGTTTGGTGAAATCAAAGCATTTGGATACGATCACGTGTACCACTTCGCCTTCTTTTTGCACTTTTCCCTCAACCATCAACAGGCGCGAATGAAGGATTTCTTTTCTGTATGTTTCAAAGAGCTTCTCGAAGACCACAAGGTTTGAAAATCCGGTCTCGTCCTCGATGGTGATAAAACAGACCCCGCCAGCTGTTCCAGGTCGCTGCCTGACGATCACCAGGCCGGCCACCTTGATCAGGCTACCGTTGGAGATTTGTTTGATATCCTGGGATGATTTGACGTTGAAGAGTTTCAGTTCTTCTCGCACCAGACTCACCGGATGTGCTTTCAAAGAAAGAGAAGTCGAGGCGTAATCCTGGACAACGTGTTCGCCTTTGCTCATCAGCGGAAGCTGGATTTGCTGCTCTTTGTCCGATGCTGAGGGCTGGCCTTCAAACAGTGCCACAGGTCTGTCTTTTAGTGCAGATACTTCCCAAAGCGCTTCTCTGCGATCCAGGCCCATCGACCGGAAGGCGTCTGCATCGGCTAGCCTTTCCAGAGCGCCCAAAGAAACGCCTGCATCCAATAACGAATGGAGGTTGTGGTAGCCAGCGCCCCGTCCTAGAACTAATGCTTCCACATCATCTTCCCTGATGCCTGATATTTGCCTAAAGCCCAGTCTTAGCGCACAATATTTGCCGGACTTTTCCTGTAAATGGTTATCCCACCTGGAAACATTGACATCAATTTCCCTTACTTCCACGCCATGGTTACGCGCATCAATGACCAGCTGCGCGGGCTGATAGAATCCCATCGGCATCGAGTTCAGGATCGCGCAGGCAAATACATCAGGATAGTAGCATTTGAGCCAGCAGGAAACATACACAAGCAAAGCAAAGCTTGCCGCGTGGCTTTCGGGAAATCCATAGCTACCAAATCCTTCGAGCTGCTTGAACACACGCCTGGCAAATTCCTCACTATAACCTTTTTTGGTCATCCCGTCCACCAGCTTCTTTTCGAACTTGGTCACCATGCCGTGCATCTTAAAGGTCGCCATGGATCGGCGTAGCTCATCCGCTTCGGCTGGAGTAAAGCTGGCAGCGACAATGGCAATCTTCATGGCCTGTTCCTGAAAAAGTGGTACGCCAAGGGTTTTGCCTAGTATCTCTTCCAGTTCTTTTGAAGGATATTCCACAGGCTCTTCGCCATTTCTCCTTCTTAAATAAGGATGCACCATATCGCCCAGGATCGGCCCCGGACGCACGATGGCCACCTCGATCACCAGGTCATAAAAACAGGACGGGCGAAGTCGTGGCAACATCTGCTGCTGGGCACGGCTTTCGATCTGGAAGACGCCAATGGTATCGGCATGGGAGATCATCTCATAGACTTTAGGGTCATCCTCTTTATTAATCGAGGCTAAAGTCAGGTCCAGATCGTAATGCTTTTTGGCCAGGTCAAATCCCTTACGGATGCAGGTCAGCATGCCTAAGGCCAGTACGTCAATTTTCAGGAATCCCAGCGCATCGATATCGTCCTTGTTCCATTCGATATTCGTTCGGTCTTCCATGCGGGCATGAAAAATAGGGCAGAGGTCAGTGAGTTTGCCGCTGGTGATCACAAAGCCCCCGGTATGCTGGCCTAATTGGCGCGGAAAGCCCATCATCTGACGGGTAAGCTCAAGCACTTTAACGAGCAGCGGGTCCCTTGGATTGAGGCCCTGCTCGGAAACCCTGTTGCTCTCAAACCATTCATCTGTAAATTCCCAGATCGATGCTGAAAGCCTGTCGATGGTATCCGCAGATAGCCCCATGGCCTTAGCTACATCCCTTAGCGCTCCTTTTTGGTGGAGCTGGGTAACGGTGGCGACAATTGCTGCCCTGTCCCTTCCATATTTATTGTAGATGTATTGGATCACTTCCTCGCGCCGTTCGTGCTCAAAATCCACATCAATATCAGGTGGTTCGTTCCGTGCCGAGGAAATAAAACGTTCAAAGAGCAGATCGAACTTTGTGGGATCGACTGAGGTGATGCCAAGGCAATAACAGATGGTGGAGTTGGCGGCAGAACCCCTGCCCTGGCAAAGGATTTTTTGGTCCCGGGCAAAACGGACGATATCATACACGGTCAGAAAGTAGCTGGCGTAATTCATTTCCTTGACGAATTTCATTTCGTGGTTGATATTGGTAACCACTTTTTCTGGCAGGGGAAGCCCGAACATTTCTTCTGCACCCTTCCAGGTCAGATATTCCAGTTCTTCCTGCGGCGCCCGGTCACCTGAGAGGATTTCCTCTGGGTAAACGTACTCCAAAGAATCAAGTGAAAACTGGCATCTTTCTGCAATTTCAAGGGTCCTTTCAATCGCATCAGGATATTGGCGAAAAAGCCGCTGCATTTCCTCTACGGGTTTAAGGTGCCTTTCTGCGTTCATCATCAATCGAAAGCCGGCGGTATGGATGCTGCATTTTTCCCTCACGCAGGTGAGGATGTCCTGTAGTTCCCTGCGGTGGGGGTGGTGGTAATAGACGTCATTGGTCGCTACCATCGATATACCCAGGTTTTTGGAAAGCTCATTGAGCCTGAACAATCTTTTCTGGTCCTGGCCATGATAGTTTCTATTGGCGGCCAGGTAAAGTGAGCCGCCCAAATTTTGTTTGTATTCTTTTAACGCTGAGGAGAAGTCGAGTTCGAAATCAAAACCTTTGCTTAAAGCGTCCGGAGGTATGGCAATGAAAACGATGTCCTTTTGGCTGTTGTAAACATCATTTTTATACAGGAAGCATTTTCCCTTTTCCGCACGGAAGTTGCCTTCGCTGAGCATGGCCGATAAACGTCCATAGGCCTCCTGGTTTGTAGGATAGGCGAGTAGGGATGGCCCATCCAAAAGGTCTAAACGGCAGGCGGGGATAATTTCGATGTGATGTTTTCTCGCCGCGGAATGTGCGCGAACGATCCCTGCCATCGTATTGACGTCGGTAATGGCAATCTTGGGATAGCCAAAGGCGGCTGCCTGTTCGATCAGCTCCTCGGGATGTGAAGCGCCTCTTAAAAAGCTGAAGTTGGAAGTGACCTGTAGTTCGCAGTAGCCCATTATCGTTTTCTCCTTTTCTTTTTTTATGCAAAAAATCCATGCAGGAACCAGGCGGACCCTTCTTCGTTATAATGACCCGAACGGAACACCCAGTAGCGTCTGCCCTTGTCATCCTCCAGGATATAATAGTCCCGATGCTCGCCCTGCTGCATCCACCATTCCTGCTCGATGCGCTCGGGTCCATCTGCCTTTGCAACCAGGTGCAGTTCGTTCTTGTAGCGAAAGTTCATCGGCGGGTAATCCGGAATGGGCGCGGTGACCTGTATGGCGGCTGGCTTATGCAGCATTTCCATGGGTCTTGGATTTGATTTTTGCCATTTGACTTCTGTCTTTTCTTCGAGTGATACCGCTGGGCGGAGTGAACGTTCGGGCCAGTAGTGCGCCTGTGGAATATATCTCCTGATCGCCTGCGGTCCGACCTTTCCGGCAAGCCTGTCCAGCAGTTGTGCCAGGGCCTGATCAGCAAGACCTTGTTTTCCGCTCCAGAGTTTTTCCTGGATGGCGTGCACGGGTTCGGTCTTGGTAGCGGTCAGTATAAAAAGTTCAATGCCAAGAGCCGGCTCAATCTGGGCAATCTTCAGCTCGAAGAGTTTGGCCAAATGCGGTACCTGATGGGTGGACTGATTGGTGCCGATCATCGTTTCGGTGACCCGTCCATCTAGGCGGTAGCCTTTAAGTTCCGCCGACCTGATGCCAAGACCTTCTTTTGCAAGTCGATCGCATAACGATTGAAGCAGTTTTTCAATCGCAATCTCTATGGCGGGTTTGGTTCGGATAGCTTCAAGGCAATACAGTCTTTCTTCATAAGGTGCTTTGATGATAATCGGGGCGATGGTTTCTTCTTCTGTGCCAAGGGCCTGGCCCAGACGGAGCAGAAATTCTTGTCCAAACCTTCTGCGCAGCATAGCGGAAGGAAGCTGAATGAACTTTCCAATCTTGTCAAAACCGAGTTTGTGAAGGCGCTGGATGATAGGCTGTTCAAGTCGCAAAGCCATGGGTGGCAAATTTAAAAGTGCGTTATATTGCTGAGCGGGCGCGATAATTGGTGATTTTTTGCCCAGTCTTGCTATTGCCCATGAGGTGCCGATGGTATCTGAAATCGAACCGCTACAGTGATAGCCTGATGCTGTTAATTTACCTATTATGGTTTGGAGGTAGCTTTCTTCACCACCAAGCAGGTGCGAGCAGCCACTGGTGTCAATAATAATGCCATCAGGAAGATCAATGGCTACCGTTGGGGAATACCGGACCAGCCATTTGGCAATGCGAATAAGTAATTTTTTATTGAAATCAAGCTCGTCATCAAAGGCAAGGATATCAGGTACGATGGCTTTAGCATCGGCTAGTACCGTGCCTGCAGCTATGCCTTGTTTTTCAGCTTCCCTGGAGGCGGCGGTGACCATAATCCGGTTTTTTTGAGACATGGTGAATACATAAACTTTGCCTTTAAGTTCTGGTTTTTTGATGGCCAGGTAATCGCAAAGTAGATTGGTAAAGTAAATGCTTAAAAACCTGCTCATGCGGTCAGCCCCCTTTCCGGTAGCGAAATGGTTTCTGGCTGAGCTCTATATTCTGGGCTTTCGAAAGGAGCAAACCTGTCTTCTGCCCATTCGATGTAGAATTTGCCGCCTTCTCCGTTTTTTACCTTCAATAGGTTTACCTCCCATCTGGGGTTGCCTACACCCGGGATTCCATTAATCAGTGCTGTTGGCTGGGGCCTGATCTGCCAGCGTGCAGTGCATGCTGTTGCAGATAAGCTGTGCTTTGGCTCTTTTCGAAGTAACAGTCCGGTAACGTGGCTTTTTTCTGTGGCCAGTTGCAAGCGCCTGCTTTGGGCAAAATCAATATCGGAAATTTCAGCGATTACGCAGGCTAAGCCCTCGCATTTCAGCGCTTCTTCCGTGACCCAAAGGATTTCCTTAGTGTAGTAAAGGTCGATAAAGATGATCTGCTGGGGATCGGTGCCGAAAGCTTCTAGGGAGGGTGGAAACAATTTTCGGTTGCGGCTGATCCACAGGCAGGAGCTTCCGTTTTCCATGAGCTTGGCCAGTAGCCCCGCAATAAAGCCTTCGCTTGCCGCTGCATCCTCTGCATTTTCGGCCAGAAACTCGTGGATGGTACCGATTGGGAAAACATTGCTGGGGAAGCAGGCTTCGATTTCGCCCAGTCCAAAACCATCACCCTGGGCGTTAATAGCAGGTTTAAATCCCTGCGCTGCTGAGATCTGTTGCCTGAGCCTGGTTAATATTTCCTGTTTTTCCGCTGTCATCGTTACCTTTCTCACAAGCCTTGCTTACGTAAGACTTTAGTAACAACAAAGCTATTACTAAAATTGTTAGTTTTTACTAACAATTTTAGTAAAGTTATCTACATTTGATCTTGAACATTGCTTAATAAATATTAAGGTTTTATCACTTCCCAAGATGGGAGCTAGAACACCTTATCATTTAATTAAAGATGAATCTGGATTGTTTTTAAGTAATCTCCCTCAGGATTGGGTTTATAATGATTAACATGATGATGATGGTATAGAGGGTGAAGTAAAGATATTTTCCAATAATGGTAATCCTACTGGGCTCATGTTTTTGGTGCGGTTGAAAGGTATCTCCTTGATCAAAGATTGTTAGTGAATATCCTGTTGAGTGCGTATTCTTCCGCAGGATATACATGAATCCATGCATGGAAGAGCTGGCTTGGTGAACCCTGCAGTTTTATCCAGTTAAAAATAAAATAACCTTATTTGACTATGGAAAATAGGTATATCTAAGGCTCGTCATTTTGAATGGGCTTTTCAAATAGAATATTTAAATTCAAGATTTGATTAATGACTGCAATTTTTTTAATCCGCTTTAAATTCATTATTGCCAGTCAGATCCTTAACAAAAGGAATTGATCTCGACTTTCATTGTTGCATTTAGCCTTAGCCATCAAAAAATACTATTTATTACTGCGGGCTTTTAGGCTGCTGGATTTTTGTTTCGCTGGCGTATGTTTTTTCGATGGTTTAGCGCTCGGTTGGGATTTATTTATTTTCTTTTTTTCTATTGGCTTTTGTGCAGGTGTTATTTTCTTTTTAGCGTTTTTCAATCGGTATTCCAGCAGGTATAACCTGCTTTGCCATCTTTCCAAAATATGGTGATCCCTTTTGGGCATTCCGTTCGGTTCAAGTTGGCCAAGCATAGTAGCCAGTTCTCTGGTATGGTCAGCTTTATCTTTGTTCGCATTGATCCATTCCTGCATATGCGTATCAGTCGCTTTTTGATAGGCTATTATGGCTTTTTTAATTAGTTGTGCTTCCTGTTGTTTTGTTTTTAATTTGCGAAAAAGAATCATTTGCCTGTTCCAGGCTGCTATGTTTGCGGGATCAGTGGAAACAGCTTGCTCATAACGCTTCAATGCAGCAGCATGTTCACCTGATTTTTCAAGCGCTAATGCTGTTTCAAATTGTTTTTTTGACTTTATGCTTTTTGTTTTTACCACTTTGATTAGCAAAACAGTTTGAAAAGACTATTGTTTCGATGGCCATTCCTTTCGGTTTTCCCTTGCTGCTGATGAACTTTTCAGCGATTGGACGTTGGGACTGATCGCCCTGCCTGTTTACTTATCTCTAAAAAAATGTCTGGTTCTGACCATGAATATTCATGAGCATTTTTTGTCCTGGTTTGAAACGCCTAAACATTTTTAGCCCATATCCGGTCCACTGATAGTCCGATTCAGCCCAGTTTAGTCCAAAAATTTTCTGTCCACTGATTCCTCGATACGTTTGCCTCTATGAAACCGTGTAGCTGGTTATGCTGCTCGGTTGATTTGATCACCAGAGATTATTCTTTAGCCTAATGGCGATGTATGCTCCCGGTGGAAAGATCTTTGACATTGGGGAATGAAACATTATTCTGTGAGAAACGGAAAATCCTGTGAAGTTGAGATGATTTCAATACACGAAAGCGCAGGGGCAGGTGAGGACCCGGTCTGTATGGACTGACGTGAGTAATTCCGTATTAACTTTATTTAAACGCATGGTTTGTTTGTGTTTGGTTAAGGTGGGAGGGGCCGTAAGGCCCCTTTTTTTTTGCCATAATTTTTTGTTTTGCTGAAGCGCTGTATGGCATGGTTAGTATAGATGAGGGTAATGTAATAGGGGAAGGGTCGTGTTTGTTTTTTTATTGGCAAGATGTCTTTTTGTCGGACAAAAAGAATCTTGCCTTTATCCTTTCGCGGGGTCCGCTCTGGATAAAGGGTGAAGGTAACTCGCAACTCGTTTCCTTTTTGAAGTTTTTTATAGTTTTCAGAAGTTGCTTTAAAAGGTTCGCAGATGAGATATAAGGGTAGGCCACCGCTAGTTTCCGGCAAACGCATCAAAAAAATTGATGTTCGGTTCACTCAGGAAGAATTCGATTTTGTTATAGCCATGGAGAAAGCCTCAGGGATGAAAAAAGCGGATCTGATCCGTAAGAAATTGCTTTTGGAGGGAGAAAGGATGCTGGTGGACTCAAAAGCAGTACTGAATGGTATGGATGAGATCGGTGTGGAACTGGCCAAGGCTGGGAACAATGTCAATCAGCTGGCCAGGTATGCCAATATCTTAAATAAGGATGGACTGCTTTCAGCTGTCGTAGTGGACAGGCTCCTGCTTGAACTTCAAAAATACAATAAAATCAAGATGGATCTGGAGCGATTGATGAGAAAGCTCATCAGGTTGATCAGTAGTTAGTTCAGTGGATGACTGAGTAGCTTGTTATTTTGATGCATTGCTACTTTGTGAGCCAGCTAAGCAAATATCAGGTTCGCTGGTTCTTTTGCTTTTCAGCTATTCAATTAACGGATTTGCATGTTAGCTTGCTTATGATGGAGCAAGGTGGCTAGCTGATTTGTTCTTTTTGTAATCTGCTCTAATGCTCTTTTGCGCTTTAGGTTTCTGTGTACTTTCCGAGCCTGATCTATACCCATCAAGTTTATTTGCTATTTCTATAACAAGGTATCCGGTTAGCTTGCTATGATGTGCTGCTGGTATCCAAATCGCTAGCGATATGATCATCAAAATACTCAGTTCATCGGCTAGCTTCTCTGCGGTGAGGTACAATACCGATAAAATTAATCGGGGTATGGGGGAACTAATGGTAGCCAGGAATTTTGGTGCATTGGATCATCTCTCTGTTATCCGTCCGCAGGATTATATCAATTACTTTAAGCTGCTGGCCGCTGGAAACAGCAGGATATCCAAGCCTCAGTTTCATGCAGTGATTTCTGCTGATGGGAAATCTGCCTCCGCTTCGGAGCTTTCGGTTTTAGCTGAACGGTGGCTGGAAAAGATGGGATATGGAAAGAATCCTTACCTGATTGTTTTTCATGCGGACACCGATCACCACCATGTACACCTGGTTTCTTGCCGGGTAGACCGGAATGGCAAAAAGATTTCGTCTGGCTTTGAACGGATCAGGGCGGTAGCGGCGCTGAATGCCTTGCAGGGGATTGATGCAGAGCTGGTGTGTAAAAAAGACATTAATTTAGCACTTACTTACCGATTTTCTACCACCGCTCAGTTCAAATTGCTATTGGAAAATAAAGGATATGGTCTCCGGGCGGTTGATGGAAATCTGGAGCTTTTTCGCTATGGCCAAGTGCTGGGTAGGGTGGATATGAATTTGATTAATGCCCGGCTTTTAGCGATGGATAAAAAGCGGGCTGCTCAGCTCAGACAAATATTTCTTAAGTATCTTCCTGCTTATTCCCCCCGGCTGGTTTCAGTTCCCGTTTCTGATTACCGTTCGTTTTCTCCGGTCCGGTATAGTTCGGAGTTTTCGGCCTTTGCATTAAAAAAGCTTGGATTTGAAATTGTTTTTCATAGCGCTGAAGGGAAACTGCCTTATGGCTATACGATAATTGATCACCCTAGTCAGCATGTTTTTAAAGGTTCTGAAGTGATGCCTTTAAAGGAGATGCTTTCCATTGGGGTTTCATCTCAGTCTCGCGAAGTTAAGGTTTTGGATCGGCTAGATGTTTTGCATCTTTCAAAGCAGGTTGCTGAGGATTATTATCCCTGTGCTGATACTGAATTTCATAATGAAGCATTAGCTGCTGAACACGGGGCGAATGATATCACGCCACTGGAACTGAAGGATGATATCGATGATGAGGCTATTCTTGGCCGTAAACGGGCCAGAAAAGGAATGGCGAGGATCAATACCAGATAAATTAATTTTTTATAGATATGCTTATAATAATAGGAAACCAGAAAGGCGGTGCGGGGAAGAGTACGCTCACGCTGCTATTGGCCAACTTTTTAACGATGGTCAAAAAAAGAAAGGTCACCGTGATTGATATGGATTATCAGCAATCGCTGGCCCAGAAATATGAAAAGGGTAAAGTGCTGGAAAATGAAGCGCCTTATGAGGTGATCGCAGCAGGGCTGGAACATTTCCCCTCGATGTATACGGTGCTCAGTGCAAAGCCTGAACACATTGTAATTATAGATCTGCCGGGAAAACTGGATGATGACGGGCTTTTGCCGGTCTTCTCTTCGGCTGAACTCACCCTTTGTCCTTTTTCTTATGATGAACTGAGTTTTGATTCTACGATTCTTTTCTCGGTAGTCTTTCGAAAGATTAATCCTGATGCGCCTTTGGTCTTTGTGCCCAACAGGATTAAGGGAAATGTGAAATATGAAACCCAGAGTGAGGTAGAATTGCAGCTTTCTAAATTCGGTGAAATATCAGCTGCGATTGCCGACCGGATTGATTTCCAGCGGACCAATACTTTTCAGACGCCGATGATGATCTTTCCGCTGATTTTACCGGTCTTTGAAAAGGTCTATGCGCGGTATCTGGAGTTCAAGTCTTCTTAAATTTTTTAGTTTAATTTTTAAATGGTTCAATATGAAAACACAAATGAAATCTCTGGCGGATGAGCTCAGAAGGAGTATCGGGACGGGAGAGGTAATTCCTTCCAATAAAGATCCGGTTATTGGTGCTAAGGAGAAAAAGCCTGGTGCTGCTAAGAATGAAGCGGCTACTGCTAAAGATAGGAAAGCATTGGATATCATTTCCCGTATACGGGATTTTGACTGTAGTGATCAGAAGCATTTGCTTCATCCCAGGATAGATGGCCATACGGTTGCTATGCTTGGCCGGCTAAAGCTGGCTTCGGGTCTGGAGATGAACCGGGTGATCGCCTTTTCGATTGCCTATCTTTTTGAAAGGCATCCCGAGATTAAAAGTTTTATTAAGGAATCTCTTGAAAATTTTGAATGATGAGTTGGATCAGTTTTTTAACGTGGGTGCTGGGCATCTACTTTTTTTATTATTCCGCCAATATCGGTTTTGATTTACTGAAAATTGGGCGTCCAGCTGATATTGCTGATAATAGCTTGGTATCAGTCAGGGTGGATATGGAGGAGGAGGTCTTGCTTTCGGTGAAGGTTAGTGATGGGGAGGAGATTGATTATTTTATTGATGAGGAAGATACGCCTGTACCGGAATCACCGGTTTATGCTTCTGCCGGCGTGAACTTAAAGCAGCTCTTTGAGCTGGCGCGGTCAGAAAGTATTGAGTTTACGGGTAAGGTCAAATATTAGCATTTTATTGGTAGGTTATGGGAAGTCTTTGGAGTTTTTTAGTTGGAATGCCTTTGCAGTTATTGCTGATCTTACAGGCCGGTGCAGGTAATGGAATGGCTGAGTTACAGCAGGCGGAAAGCTTCCTGCATGGTTCTTTTTTTTCTTTCCGCAACCTCTCCTTCGTACTTGCGGGTTTGATCGCGATAGCCGGGGCAGTCAGCGTTTACCATAAATGGCAAATGGGAAGGGATGTGAGTATGGATGTGCCGGCCTGGTTTTTCTCTTCGCTTTTTGTATTGGTATTAGGGCTAATGGTTGCCGGCTTTTTTGGGCTTTAAGATGAACTGATTAGTTTGGTTAATTATGGGTTAGTTGGTTGATTTGGATAATGGTTTGAATGGATGGTGCTGCTGATGCGGCTTTTTTTATGCCCTGGTTTTTCTACTCGGGTTGGATTTAACTTAAATTTTTTTGGTAATGAAAAGGAATTTCTCTTACGGGCTTATGGGCCTGTTTCTATTTATGTTTGGTTATGCTTCAGCGCAAAGCGGGGTAACGGGCTTGAACACGGCAACCTCCACACTAAAGACCTATGTGGATCCGGCAACGAACATTGCGCTGGTAATTGGCGGGATCGTGGGGATTGTCGGTGGGATCAGGGTGTATTCCAAGTGGAACAGCGGTGATCAGGATATCAATAAGGAGCTGATGGGCTGGGGAGGATCCTGCCTGTTTCTGGTGCTGAGTTCTTTAATTGTGAAGGCTTTTTTTGGTTTGTAGGATGGCCAGGTCGTTTCCGGTTTATAAGGGCCTGCAAAAGCCGATGGTCTATAAGGGCTTTAAGGGAAAGTTTATCTATTGGGGGGTGGGCCTGCTGCTCGGTGCACTGGTGATTGGAGCCCTGACAATGGTCATCATCAATATGTATCTCGGAGCGGTGGTAATGGCCGGAATCATCATTGCGGGCTTTTTCTATATCGGTGCCCGGCAAAAAAAGGGGCTTCATGATAAGACCTTTTCAAAGGGTGTTTTTTATCCGGTTAATCAACTTTCTAAAATAAATAGTTATGCAAAAGCAAAATGAATTCAGGCTGCCTTATCTGGGCATTGATTTATCTGCGGACATGGACTTGCTTTACGGGATGAACGGTGAGTTTTCGGTATTGATCCGCATGGTGAATCCGGTGTTGAGATACAGTGGGGATGCTTCGGGTTATGATGGCTTTCATTCGCTGTTTCTGGGGCTTTTGAAGATGTTGGGTGAAGGTTATGTATTGCAAAAACAGGACGTGTTTTTCAGGGCGGCTTATGAGCATAAGCAGGCAGAAGCCGGGTATCTGAGTGAGGCTTACTTTGCGCATTTCTCAGGCCGGGAATATGTTGGCCTGGAAACGGTTCTGGTATTAACCCGGCAGGTGCCACGCGGCAGGTTTTATGTGCATGATCCGGCGATGCTGCGGGATTTTAAGCTGATGGTAGTAAAGGTAATGGGGATATTGGAACACGCGGGCTGTTTACCAATACTGCTCAGGGAAAAAGAAATCAACCGCTATATAATGCGGATAATTTCGCTGAATTTTTCTGATGGAAATGTGGTGCTGGATAACTTTAAGCCCTTCGAAAGTGAGGTTGGAATAGGAAAGCGGTCTTTTCGGTCAGTTTCGCTGATTGATATCGATCAGATCAATTTGCCTGCTTCGCTTGCTACTTCCGGATATCTATCAGGGTCTGATGCATTAGCAGGCTTTCCGGCAGATTTCCTGCAGTTTTTGTTCAAGGTACCGGATTTTTCGATGATGGTATTTAACCAAGTGATCGAAATACCGGCGCAGCCCTCGCTACTGCGGGGTCTGGAACTTAAGCGAAAACGCCATTCGGGTATTCCAGATGCAGCGAACCTGATCTGCGTAGAGGATATTTCTTTGCTACTGGATGATGTGGCCAGGGATAACCGTCTGCTTGTGCATGCCCATTTTAATGTATTGGTTTGTGCGGATAATGCAAAGCTTTCCAGGGCCTGCAATTTTCTGGAATCTGCACTTTTTCAGATCGGGATCATTCCTTCTGCGAATGCCTATAACCAGATGGAACTTTTCAGAACGGTGCTGCCGGGCAATTCAGTAGAGCTGAAAAAGTATGATTGGTTTATGACTACGGCCGAAGCCGCGCTATGCCTGTTTTTCAAGGAATCGTTGCCAAGGGATGAGGACTCTTCGTTTTTGGTTCGCTTCACGGATCGTCAGGGTATCCCGCTGGCCATGGATCTGCTGGACCTGCCGATGAAAACTGGGAGAATCAATAACCGCAATAAGTTCGTGCTGGGTCCTTCGGGTTCAGGAAAATCCTTTTTCATGAATGCGCTTATTGAACAGTATTTGCGCTATGATATGGATATAGTGATCGTGGATACCGGGCACAGTTATTCCGGATTGTGCGCTTATTTCGGGGGAAAGTATTTGACTTATTCCGAGCATGCGCCCATCACGATGAATCCCTTTTCGATTTCAGAATTCGAGTACAATATCGAAAAAAAGGATTTCCTGGCAACACTCATTTGCCTGATCTGGAAGGGAGCTGATGGGGTAGCCACCCAGGTGGAAAAGGATGTGATCTCAGCAGTGATCAGCGGCTATTATTTGTTTGGTTTTGAAAGGCTTAAAGTGAATGAGTTTAAGCTAGGCTTTGATTCCTTTTATGAGTTTGCCTTAAGCAAAATTCCGGAGATTAAGGAACGGGAAAAAATCACCTTTGACATCGATGAGTTCCGCTATGTTTTGAAAAAGTTCTATAAAGGGGGCGAATTTGCGCAAATCCTCAACGAGGATGCTGATGCTTCACTATTGACCGAGCGGATGATTGTTTTTGAGATTGATTCAATCAAAAACCACAAGGTGCTTTTTCCGATCGTCACGATGATCATTATGGATGTTTTTATCCAGAAAATGCGGTTTCGGAATGCCTTTCGGAAATCGCTCATCCTGGAAGAGGCTTGGAAAAGTCTGGCTTCTCCACTCATGGCCGATTATATTCTGTTCCTGTTTAAAACGGTTAGAAAGTTCTGGGGAGAAGTGATCGTAGTGACGCAGGAGCTCGGGGATATTATTGGAAATGCCATTGTTAAGGATAGTATTATTTCTAATTCGGATACCGTGTGTCTGCTGGATCAGCGAAAGTTCAGGGACAATTATGCAGATATCGCTTCACTGCTTTCCATCAGTGAGGTCGAGCGAAGAAAGATTTTCTCCATCAATCAGCTCGATAACCAGGCAGGTCGAGGCCCTTTCAAAGAAGTGTACATCAGAAGGGGATCAGTTGGGGAGGTTTACGGGGTTGAGGTTTCGCTTGCGCAGTATTTATGTTTTACTACTGAAAAGCCGGAGAAAATGGCTGTGGAACTTTACCGCTCAAGGTTCAACTCTTATCAGGAAGCAATTAAAGGCTTTATCAATGATTTTCTTTCTTCGGGAAAAGATCTGGGCAGCTTTGTCGCCTTTGTAAATAGTAGTGCTGGTTGCGCTGTTTAGAAGAAGGTTTTGGTGATTTAATTTTATGGATATGAAAAGGTTTGTGTTATGGGGTATTGTGCCCTCGAGCCTGATGGTGATGCTGTCAGGCTTTTTTATTTTCCAGGCGGCTGCGCAGGCACTTTATATAGACCCGGTGACATCCGGTGCAATCGCTGTGCATGCTTCAATGATCAATAATCAGCTGGATAAAAATAATGAACGTTTATCACTGATTGCTAAGGGTCAGCTTGCCATTACCGGACAGCTGGTAATTGTTAATGATTTGCAGGACAGGATCTACCGGGGATTATCTGAAGTAAGTTCGGTAATGAATAACCTGTTTTCAGTTAAGGAAATTGCCGACATCGGGATTGATATTGCCGGTGATGTAGAGAAGTCCGTTCGTCTGGCTAAGGCAAATCCTTTGCTGTTGCTTTTTGCGGAGGAAGGGGCCAGGGAGTTTAAGCTCCGGGCAGGAAAGCTTTCTGCTGAGGTTGGGGGATTTGTGCTGAAAGGTGGCAGGGATAATCTGCTGGATGCAGGGGAACGCTCCAGGTTGCTGAACCATGTTGCCAATGAAATGCGGATACTCCGGGGAATCGCTTACGGGATTCAGCGTGCGATGTATTGGGCAAAAATGAAGGGGATTTTTGCTTCGCTTAATCCATGGGACAGTTGGATCAATACGGATGTACGTATCGCAAACAGTGTATTAACGGAGGCTAAATACTTAAAGAGATGATTGATATGGAAAAGGTTTTTAATCTGATTGTTTACGTATTATTTGGTTTGGTTGGTCTTTATGGAGGTGGTGGGTTTGCCCAGCGAAAGGCACTTAATATTGCGGGGATTCACCAACTGGTTTCGGATTCCAAATCAGAGCATGAGCGGCAGGAAACCTCCAGAAACCGCCAGGCGCAGAATACCTTGAATGAGCAGGCAAATAAAACGCTGCTTTTTAAGCTTAAAGATTCTTATCGTTTATTGCAAAGCAGGTTTTCATTTCTGGGGATGGCGGTTTCTGCTGCTGAGGTGGGATTGAATGCATCTCCGCTGGTTTCGCGCATCATTGCCGATCAGTCCAGATTGTATGATGCTGCCGCTCGCGACCCGTTGCTCTTGCCTTTGGTTTACCAGGCGGAAGTGGAGTTTGTATTCCGGGCAAAGGATTTATCTGGATACCTGCTTGGGCTGGTATTGAGCTACGGGGCTTTGAACCAGATGAAGATTACGGAGCGCAAGATCTTGTTTGATCATGTAATCACGGAGCTGCAACAGATCGCGGCTTTGTCTGCGGGACTGGTCAGGATGCTGGATCAGGCTGCGCTTTCATCGATTTTGATGGCTATCAATCCCTTTTCAGATTATATCAGTATGGATAAAAGCGTGGTGGAGGATATTTTGGGGAATGCTAAAGCGCTTGGATTATGAAGTTTAGGGTGAGGATTTCAATGCAACAGTTTTGTTTTTGTATTGGCGCTATAGTTGAAATAGTATGCGTTATTCCACTTTCAGTTTTTTCCCAGCGCATCGTCTATGATGCAGGACATCACGCCATCATCACCGAAAATGCATTTGTCAGGACTTCGGCAGCGCTAGGTCACCAGCGTTATCTGGAAAAGATCGAAAGTAGCCTGAATGATATTAACCTGAATGCTGCAACGGTGGTCACCGCGCAGGAATCGATTTACTCTGGTCTTTCCAATGTCAATGGCGCACTTCGAAATGGCCTGATGCTGCAAAGCATGTACAGTACCTGCAACCAGATTTTGTTCTATTCTACAGCTATGGTGGAAATGGGCAGAAAGGAGCCTTATCTGCTGGTGTTTACTGAAGATATGACAAGGGAAGTGGCTTTGCGTTCGGGGAGACTGATCACGGAGGTAAGCGGTTTTGTATTAAAGCAGGGGGAGAATGTGCTGATGGATTATAATGCGAGAGATGAGCTAATGAAAAGGATCAGTGATGAACTGCATATTATTTCGGGACTGTGTTTTGGGGCCTGGCGGGCGATGTACCGGACGAAACAACGCGGGATCATTCGGGCGCTGAATCCATTCGCCGGTTTTATTAATTCGGATAAACGGATGGTGGAGGATATTTTAATAAAAGCTAAATATTTAAAGAGATGAAAAATTATAGTGTTAACGGATTTTATAGGGGATTAAGCAGGCATTTGCTACTGACGGGGATTGGTCTTTTGGTTTGGTTTTCGTTTGCGATGGGGCAAACCAGCCTCAGGGATGAAAGCATGGTCAACCAGCAGGAACGCATGGTCTTTAAATCCTGGGACAGGAGCAAGTTTACCCCAACTCCAGGTTTTCTGGGGCTCAATCCCTATTACTGGCTAACCTGGGGTTTGCATCCGAATTATCCCAAGACGGATCTGCGGCCGCTTTCAGCCACGGGGACTGAAACGATTCGCATGGGGCTGGAAGCAGGGATGCAGTCGGCGGATAAGAATATGGAGTTGGGTAGCGATACCCTCCGCAATGTTGCCTTGGATCAGATCAGCGCAAATGCGGGTTTATTTTCTGACGCAGATCCACTTTGGCTGCTTTACTATTCCTCGCAGTTCAGGCCGGTCACTGATCCGGATCGGTTGGACATTCTATCCGGACTTTCACCTTCAGTCAAGGCCAAACTGATCAGCGAAGGCAGTTACGGTTGGTACAAGGGTCAGGTGGCCATGCTTGCTGAGCGGCTGGAAGGGAGCCGGAGAACCAATCAGGACCGGGGATCAAGAATATTATCTTATCAGCGGCTGCTATTGGAGTTTCGAAAGATCCAGGGGATTTGGACTTCTAAACGTGCGACTGCTGAAAAAATGATCCGCTTGTCTGCTGTAAAATCAAAGGTAGGTTCTGGTCAGAATGCTGGTGTTTCGGTTTCCATCTCGGATACGGAAGTCGCCCGGAAAGTACTTTTAGACAGGAAATTTTAATGCTTAATCTTTTAAATGATGAAAAATTTGAAATTTATTCTGCTCATGCTCATGATAATGAGTGGCGCGATTTCAGCGATCGCACAGCAACCGGACAATAAGAGCGCTTTTGAATTTTTGCAGGGCAACGGGGTGTATGAAGAAGGTATGATGGTATTTTTAAAGGGGCTGCGGGAATCGATCTGGACGCACTTTGATCTGTTCATCACTGATGTTAAGGCTTTGGCAGCGATCTTTATGATCATTTTTTTTGCAATCAAAAGTTATGACATGATCTCGGGGGATAAAAAGCTGGAGATTATGCCGCCGCTCAGGCCTTTTGGTCTGGTAATGGTGATCATGTGGTGGGGTGGCTTTACCAAAATGATTGCTTTTCCTACCGATCTAGTTGAGGTCAAGACCGAAGAGATGTTTGCTTCGGAGCAAAGTAATGTGAATGCATTGCGACTGGTCAGGGCAGATTATATGCAAAAAGTAGCTAATGCGCTTTACAGCTTTGAAGCAGAAACCGAGCTGGCGGAAAAGGAATCTGATACCTGGGCGGGAAGGGCATGGGATTCGGTGAGCTCCACCATTAAGGAAGGGATGTCCACGGTGGTGAGCCCAGTAATTGAGCTCAAGAACCGCCTGAAAATAGGCATGCAGTTGCTACTGACGCAACTTCTAGAGCTTCTTGGGATCTGGATACTTCGAATAGCAGTTTATGTACTTTTTATGATCCAGATCCTGTACGCTTCCATACTGATTATTCTTGGACCCTTCGCTGTTGCTGCGAGTATCCTGCCTTCCTTCCGGGATTCGATGTCTACCTGGATGGCCAGGTTCATTTCTGTAAACCTATATGTGGGCATTGGATACCTGGTGATGTACCTGGTGGCTTTAATGCAAAAATATGCGATGACCGTGGAGATTAACCGCTATAAGGAACTCATCGGAGAAGATGGCTCGGCGGCGAACCTAGAGAAAATGGCATGGTTTGCCGGAAACGGGATTCTTTCCTTTGGTACAGTGATCCTGAGCTTTGTGATCGGAGCGGTGTGCATGTTTACCGTGCCGAGCATTTCCACCTGGATCATTTCCACTTCAGGCATCAGCTCAGCTGCTTCCAATTTTGGCAGGGGGGCTCAAAGCGTGATGGGTGTAGCGAAGAAAACTGGTGGCAGTTTCTTTTAGATCAGGCCTTTTAAATTTTAACCTTTTATTCTTTTCGACTATGATGATCAAAAATATAGAGTCTAAGATCCGTTTGGCCACTTTGGTGTCGGTGGGAAGTCTGATGGCCTCGGTAGTGATTACTATTGTAGTATCTTTTTTTGCCTACCGGCAGGTCAGTTCGGCCAGGCGGAGCATTTACATTCTGGATAACCATGTGCCGATGCTGGCCAAGCAAACTGATCTACAGCTGAACAGGCCCGCGGAGTACAGGGCAGATGTGGATTTGTTCCATTCCCTGTTTTTTTCGCTCACTCCCGATGACCGTTTCATTGAATACCAGATGAAAAAGGCGATGTATCTGGTGGATGAGTCCGGAGCCAGGCAGTACAATGACCTGAAAGAAAAGGGCTATTTCAGCTCAGTGCTTTCTTCCTCTTCGGTACTCACTTTGCAAACTGATTCGATACTTCTGGACCTGTCCAAACGATATTTCCGGTTTTATGGGAAGCAGCGTATTGATCGCCGAAGTGCAACCGTGGTGCGCTCGCTCATTACCGAAGGCACATTGCGGGATATGCCGAGAAGTGAAAATAATCCCCACGGGGTATTGATCACCCAGTGGAAAATACTGGAAAATAAAGACCTGGAAAATGTTCAGAAAAATTCACTTTAGGCTGGCTGATAAAAGGTTTTTATCAGAGTTCAATGATGCTTTTAGCCCATTATGGAACCGGTGTTTGGCGAAAGTTAGATCAGTCATGATCCATTACCCCAGATCAGTTTTTGCCATAATGATATTATCAATCGGGCTTTCGCTTTTGGTTTTAGCTAGGGATTTCTTCGGTAGTGAAAATAAGGCTGTCAACGCTAAGCCAGCAGGAGAAATTTCTGGGGCTATGGATTTGGGAGCTAGTCACTTTTATCAGGGACTGGAGGAGATTTCTGGTACGGCCGCAAAGATAAAACGGAATGTTGAACTTAATCAAAAAGTTGATACGCTTCTTAATAAAAAGCACCTCACCGCTCGGGATTCGCTCTGGCTCTTACAAGCGCTTAAAGCCCCGGAGCGCTAATGCTTTATTGTTTTCTTCTTATCCTTTAATTTTTAACTGTATGAAAATCAATTTTAAACAGCCCCGGTATATTCTGCCGCTACTGGCCTTGCCGTTTTTATGCCTGTTTTTTTATGTCTACAGCAGCAGTTCGGGCAAGGAAAACCAGCAAAATCCTGCTAGTGGGATGAACGGGCAGATTGCAGATATCTCGGACCAGGTCCGGGAACGGGGGCTTTCCGGAAAGCTTGATGCTTACCGCGACCGGTATAAGGCCAGTGATGGTTATTCCGGGATCAGTCCCATCTCTGAAGAAGTGATCAGGGATACGGTCTTGCGCTCAGGTTATTCTGATGCGGAAAAGCGGAGCCTGGATTCCATTGCGGCATCTCTTAAATCAGGTGCCGGAAGCTATCGGATCAGAAATGATCCTACTGGGTATGCAGGTAGTCAAATTCCCGTAGCTCGGAGTAGCTCGGCAGCTAAGGTGAGTAATTATAACGGTGCGATGGATGCTCAGGATAAGCAGATGGCTAAAGCGCTTTCTGATTTGGCTGCCGCAAGAAAGTCTGTTGATCGGGTGGAACACAAGGACCGGCTCTCTGCGCAGTCGGCTGCTGATCCGATGGAAGTTTTCCGGAAGCAAATGTCCTACATGGATAGCGTGAGTAAGCAGAATGATCCGGCTTTCCGGGAAGAAAACAAAAGAAAGGAAGAGTCGTTGCGATTAAAGCAGCTGCAGGAATCTTCGGACCGCAATTCGCTTCGCGTTAAACCTGCCGGGGATATTCAAGGTAAGGTATCTTTGCAGGTTAAAGCCCTCGTTGATCAGGATGTTACCGCCCGGGCAGGGTCGCGTATTCGTATTCGCCTGCTGGAAGATATGATGGTCGGTGAAATAAGGGTGGCTAGTGGTAGTTTGCTCTATGCCATGGTGAGCGGCTTTTCAGATCAGCGGATCAAACTCTCCATTTCCTCTGTGCATTACGCAGGAAAGATTCTGCCAGTTAAGCTGGAAGTTTATGACCTGGATGGCCTGGCTGGCCTTTATGTACCAGCCTCATTTTTCAGGGAGTTTTCCAAAAATATTGGCGGCGAATCCATCCAGGGGGTATCTCTTTCGTCCGCCTCGGGTCAGCAGTTCCTGATGAGTACGGTTGACCGTCTTTTCCAATCCACTTCTTCAGCCATTTCCGGGCTGATCAAAAAAAACAGGGCCAAAGTGAAATACAGCACTTATGTGTTGTTGATTGATGCTGCTGGCCTGCAATAATCCATTTATAGTTTATTTAAAGTTATTTATAATGAAAAAGATAATTTTTCTAACGGCTTTGTGCTGTCTTTATATTTCATTCACTTTTTCGCAAGAAGTTTCGTCTTCAGTCTTTACAGATTTGCCGGTGATCTTTTTGAAAAAGTCAGTTCCTGTGCATTTGATTTCTGATAAGCCTGTCCGCTATTTGAACAGCTCGCTTTCCGGGGTCAGTTTGTATCAACCTACCGATGGCTTGATCCGTATTAGTCTTGCGGATAGCGCTAGCATTTCTCATGGCGATGGCATACTCACTTTAGCAGGCGAGCGAGGATTTGTGCAGTTCCGGCTGATTTATAATCATCCCTTTCCTGATAGCGTGTTTCGGCCAAGCATCAGGATTGTGTTGGACGATTGGAAACTCTTGAACGGTCAGGGAAAGGTCTTAAGTGAACAGGAGCTGAGAGGGCTGGCACATGACCTGCTCAAGTCTCGAAAGGGTATCTTTCAAATCCGGCAGGATCGCTACGGGATAAAGGCCCGGTTGAATAATATTGCTACGCTAGGTGATTACATCTTTATTGACATGAGCTTTTACAACAAAAGCAATATTGGATACGACATTGACCAACTCAGTTTTTCGCTTGAAGATAAAAAGATCGCAAAGGCGACCAATTCGCAGTCGTTACCTATAGTTCCGGAACTTTCGCTATTCGATAATAGCTCGTTTAAGAGGCTCTACCGAAATGTTTTTGTGTTTAAAAAATTCACTTTCCCTGGCAACAGGATTTTACAGGTGCAGTTGAGTGAGAAACAACTTTCCGGGAGAAACATTAGCTTTCCCATTCGCTACAGTGATGTACTGGATGCGGATGTGATCGTGTATTAATATTTGTATTGATTAGCGTATGGAAGAAACCAGGGAAATTCAGAAACTGCATGGGTTTATGCAGTGCCTGATCTACTTCTTTCTATTGGTAGAATTTGTGGTTTTCATCTATCCCGATGCACCGTTCTGGGGTGTATTTCAGGTTGCCATTGTTCGAATTTCAGCAATCCCGATTTACCAACAGCTGATCTATTCGAAGCTTTTCGTTTTGATGCTAATTTGTCTGGTGAGTATCGGAACCCTGGCTAAAAAGTCGCCTGAGCTCGACCCTAAAAAAAGCATTATTTATCCTTTGGCTATTGGACTGATGCTGTATTTCGGCAGTTTATATGCTTTTGGGCTTTCCTCTGGAATGGTGTTCCGATACACCCATTGGCATGAGTTGCTATATATGTGTGCTTCATTGTTCGGGGCAATTCTGACCAGTCTTTCGATGGACAACATTTCTAAAATGCTGCGTTCCGCGTTGGGAAAGGATCAATGGAATATCGAAGGAGAAAGCTTTATGCAGCAGGTCAGGAAAATAGAAACGCCGTATTCGGTCAATATCCCGATGCTGTTTTATTTTAAAGGGCGGGTGAGAAAAGGCTGGATCAACCTGGTTAATCCCTTCCGGGCAACGCTGCTGATCGGTACGCCAGGATCTGGAAAGAGTTTCTCGGTGGTGAACCCCTTTATCCGGCAGTTGATTGCCAAGGCATTTTCGGTCTGTTTGTATGATTTCAAACATCCAGACCTGGGCAAAATTGCCTATTACCACTATCTGTTGGGTAAAAACTCAGGGAAATTGAAAGACCTCGCTTTCCATGTGATCAATTTAAATGAAGTGGAAAAAAGCAGGCGCATTAATCCACTTCGGGCAGACTATATCCGCACGCTTGCTGATGCCTCGGAAACTGCAGAGGCGCTAGTAGAGGCGCTGAAGAAAGGAGATAAGGCCAGTGGAAGCGATGCCTTTTTTACCCAATCGGCCATCAACTTTTTGGCCTCGGCCATTTATTTTCTCAGTCGTCATGAAAAAGGGAAATATTCTTCGCTGCCGCATATCCTGTCTTTTTTAAACAGAAGTTATGAAGAGATTTTCAATGCGCTTTTTTCCGAGCCAGAACTGGTTTCGCTGCTTTCTCCTTTTATGACCGCTTTTACGGCCAAGGCTTTTGATCAGCTGGAAGGACAGGTGGGAACGCTTAAAATCTTTATTTCCAGGATGGCTACCAAAGAAACGTATTGGGTTTTCTCTGGTGATGATTTTGAGCTAAAGATTTCGGATCAAAAAAAGCCTTCCATATTGGTACTGGCCAATGATCCCAATACTCAGAACATCAATTCGGCCTGTTATTCAGTCGTGCTGAACAGGCTGACCCGATTGATCAATACTAAAGGCAATCTGCCATCGGCATTGATCCTGGATGAAGTGCCGACTTTATTTGTGCACCGGATTGAAAACCTGATTGCAACGGCCAGGTCCAATAAGGTGGCGGTGCTAATGGGACTTCAGGAATTGCCACAGTTCAAGCAGCAATATGGAAAAGATACGGCCACAACCATTACCGCGGTCGTTGGAAATGTGCTTTCCGGATCGGTTCGCAACAAGGAAACGCTGGACTGGCTGGAACGGATTTTCGGAAAGCGCAAGCAGCGAGGTGAAAGCTTGTCGATAGACAGAAGTAAGGTATCGGTTTCGATCAATGAAAAACTGGATGTACTGATTCCTGCTGGTAAGATCGCATCACTTGGTGCAGGAGAAATGGTGGGCATCATTGCCGCAGACGTACAAGGGGATTACGCCGGAAAATTTGAAACTTCAGCGGTCAATTGCAGGGTGAACCTGAACTTAAAGGAAATTGAAAATGAAGAGAAGGGATATCAGGAGCTACCAATCTTTTATGATTTCGGAGGGAGAAAGGAGCAGATCCTGCGCAGCAATTTTTTACGCATCAATCAGGAAATGGAGGATCTGGTGGGGCTTTTCAAATCAGGCTTTACTTCTTAGTTGGTTGATGGGCTGCTTTCTTGGCAAGGTGGGATTGGTATCGGGACAGGACATCAGGTTGGAAATCGATTCTGGCGCTGTTGTCGCACTCCCTTTAAAATCTTTTGCGCTGACTTCTCCTTACGGACCAAGAACGCATCCGGTGACTGGAGAGCGCAGCAAGTTTCATTATGGCATTGATCTCCGGGCTTTTTATGAGCCGGTGTATTCAGTGCTGGATGGCGAGGTTCAGGATGTCGGATTCGGCCCAGTGATTGGAAACTTTGTCCGGATTAAAAGCGTTGATTTTATTTTGACTTATGGACACCTTTCTTTGGTTCTGGTTGCTCCTGGGCAACAGGTTCATGTTGGCGAAGCATTGGCCATCAGCGGTGAATCAGGCCGGGTGACCGGGCCGCACCTTCATTTTGGTGTGAATTATTCTGGCCAGTCAATCAATCCGCTCAGGTTCCTGAGTGAGTTATACATCAATCTTAAACTTTAAATTTTTAGCATATGTACGGAAAAATTTTAAATGAAAAAGATCTCCCGATGGATCAGCTCCGGGAGATCGGGCTGGCCAGGGGAGAAGAAATTCTGCTGGATCGCAGGGATATTCATGCGCTGCTTTCAGGATCGAGAACCAATCTGATCAGGTTGGAAAATATCTCGAGGGCTGGCGTGGAAATCAAGGAAATGGATGTAAAGCTTTCGCTCTCGCGAGATAGCTTAGGTCATCCGGATTTACTCATTCATCCGGTTTATAAGCAGGCGATTACCCCTTCTTTCATTTCTTCAAATGAAGCGGATCAGCTGCTCACAGGACTGAAGGGGAATGTCGTTAAATCGCTGGAACGTGGCGGAATGCAACGGGATATGCTGATTGAGTATGACTGGAATACCCGGGAATTCGTCATAACAGATACTTCAAAGGTCCAGGCGCCACTGGAAATCAATGGACAGCCCTTAACGCCTTATCAAAAGGACCGTTATTTATCAGGCAGACAGATTGAAATGCCGGATGGTTCGATGGTTCAGGCCAGCGGCACGGCGCCGGAAGGATTTAGAAGCAACCGCATGGCGCTGGTGGTTTCAGTACTAATGGACGGCGGGATTTCTTATTTGCTTTATCAGGGCCTAAATGCCTTGATTGATAAACAAGGGGAAACCTTGCAGGAAAAAGCGCTTGGCAAAGCGTATGCTAAAGCGTTGGAGCGATTTGAAAAACCGGAAGCAGGCAATCATGTGCAGCTGGTAGAAAAAGCAAATTCAGCTGAGGCGATTTCCGGTAAAAATGAACAACAACGAAGTTATGGAAGGTCTGGGTTCTCGAGATAATACCTTTGGTTCTGGAATGGATGGAGCTATTTATGCAGTTTTGGAACGGTACTTTAAAGGTACTTATGTACGGGATTACGATGGAAAACTGGATTTTGTTTTCTCTGACGGCGTTTCAGAAAGTTTTCATTCAGGTAAACACCAGATGGCAATTTCATCAGGTATCTGGTACAGTTCGTCGGGATTGTTAGCAGGCAATTCGCTTTATGTGTGTTCTTCAGCAATGGAGGCGGTTGCTTTTGCCGTATTGCAGGATGCGATGTTAACTGATCTGGATCAATCCAGCTGGATTGCTTTTGGGTTAAATTGTCAGCTGCCCGGCGATGTTCGGAAATTCTCTTTTGGCAGGAAAATCAACCTGCTGTTTGGTAGAGGTCTTTTAGAGGTCTTGTGGGCCGTAAAAATCTGTGTTGCACTAAAAGGCTTTCTGGTTGATTTCTGGCTGCGTGAAGATCAGCTATCCTGTCACTTTCGTGGACGAACTTATCTTTTTCCGGCCGAAGGCTTCAGCCTTTCCCGCTTTAAACAGGCCACAGGCTTTCGGGATTATTCCAGTATGAAAAGACCTTCAGGTGGGGGCAGTTTCCTGGATCGTCTGTGCTCTGCTCGCTGAATACAGTAACAATTCATAAATCTTATTTTTTTTTAATCTTAATTTTTTAATCTATGAATGAAGAGAATGTAGTGTATTTGCAGAATAATCTCAAATACCTGGGTTTTGGGGAGCAGCTGAATGCAGCGCTAAGAGAATCCATTGAAAAGGCTTTGCCTGAATTTAAGTTGGAAACATCCATTGCGATGTCTGATCCTGTGCATAAAGACAATCCGGAGTTAGCCGATAAGATGTCTTATACGCTGAACTTCTCAAAGAGTAAAGAGACGGACATGTATTTCTTTAATAACTTTGAAGCAACCTTGCAAAAGGCTGGTGGGATTGATCCTGTTTCACAGGTCTTTTATATCAATAAAGGTAAGGGCGTTACAGCCAAAGAATCCTTCAACCTGCTTTCTAACCGTGCAGTCAATAAGGATGTGGTACTGAAGAGTGGTGAAAAAGCGAACCTATGGCTAAAGCTGGACTTTTCGGATAAGGTGGATGGTAAATATGCGATGAAAAACTTTGGGGAAAAGTACGGCTTTGACCTTTCGGCTACCATTGATCGTTTCATGATTGCTGATCTGGAAAAACCTGGTTTCAAAGACCAGTTAATGAAGTCTTTACAACGTGGTAATGTGCATGAGGTTTCTTTTTCAAAGGATGGCAGAGAGACTAAAGGATTTGTTGCTGCCAATCCGCAGTATAAAACTTTGGACTTTTATGATGCGGGCATGAAGTCGGTTTACAGTAAAGCTGTGGATCAAAAGGAAGTAGCCGGTGAGGCAGTTATCCAGGAACCGGAAGTGGTGATGGAAGCAAAAAAAGGCAGGGGCAGATAGTCTTGGTATTGAGTGTTAGTTTTGTTGAGGCTTAGCAGGGGGCTTTTGCCCCCTGCTTTGTTATGTCCAAATTTTTGGAATTTGGGGGATTCTGATATATTTGCCGCTTAAATATTCATTTATTATGGAAAAATTCGCAAAATTACAGGAGCTTGTGGCTTCAGTTGAGGCTGATGCTGAAAAGTTTTACAACGCAGGGAACGCTGCTGCAGGAACGCGTGTTCGTAAAGGGATGCAGGACCTGAAAAACCTTGCTCAGGAAATCAGAGCTGAGGTAACAGAGAAGAAAAATACAAAGTAATCAATTAAAGATTGCTGTTTTGGGAATCATGCCCCAGTCCGGATTCGGGCTGGGCGATGTTGCTTTAATTGAATGACTTCCTAAATGCCAAAGGTGTTAAGCTGGTTTTAGTTTTGAATAGTCTGCTAAACGACTGGGGATAATCAAACCCTAACTGGTAAGCGATCTCGGATACAGAAAGGGTTGTCGTAGATAAAATTTCTTTTGCACTTTCAATCAGTCTGTTGTGAATATGTTGCTGCGTATTGAGTCCTGTTAATGTTCGTAACAGATCGCTAAGGTAGTTAGCGGAAACGTTTAACTGTTCTGCAATATATTGAACAGAAGGTGTTTTATTTTGTAGCGCTATTTCAGGTGTAAAGTGAGATTCAAGTATGGTTTCAAATTTTGCTACCAGATCAGTGTGAACCGCTTTATGGGTAATAAATTGTCGCTTGTAAAATCGGCTGCTGTAATTGAGCAATAATTCAATCTGCGAAATAATTACGTCATGACTAAAATCATCTATGCGACTATTAAGCTCATCATCAACAATCTTAAATAAAGAAAATATGGTTTCCTTCTCCTTTTCGGATAAATGAAGTGCCTCATCCGTAGCATACGTGAAGAATCCCAACTGTTTGATTTTTCTTGACAAGGAATAGGAAAGAAAAAAATCCGAATGGATAAGTAAAATACGACCTTTGCTTTTATTGCTTCTGGGTTTTTCAAACACTTGTCCAGGAGCAGTGAAAACCAAACCACCTTCACCGAAGTGATAATGATGCTGACCGTACTTGGCTTTTCCAATCGTATCCTTATAAGCAATTTTATAGAAATCCAGGACCAGATGATCGGCTAACGCCTTTTCAGGTAGTGTCATGTCTTCCAAGCGAATAAAACTGATTAATGGATGCTCAGGTTTCGGGAGGCCAAATGTTTCATGAAACTCAGTTAATGACCTAAACTTTTGTAGCTTGTTTTCGGTATATTTCATTTCCAGTCATTTGATTACAGCACCCATTATTGATGGATGTTGCAGGGATCAAATATAAATTATTATTTATCAAGATTGTTCCAACGAGTATGTCATTCGCTGCAAGCCATTTTTGCTTGTGCGATGACATCTTATAATTGTCTATTTTTTGTTATAGGTTTCTGCAAATTCCATTGCGAAATCCTTTAGTTTTACTTTGCCAAGTTCAGGTTTGTGCTGGTAAAAATCTTCATACAAACTGCCGTCTTGCTGCGCCCGCTGCATCTCGATCAATCCTTTACAAATCCATTCATTGATTCCTACAGAAATCATCTGATCTAAAAGTTGTTTTGCAGGAACAACTTTCCACTGCAATTCTGGCTGGTTGATTGCTTTTCCTAAGGCTTGTACGATCTCGTTTGGAGATACTTCATCGCTTGCAACATATTGAACCGTTTTACCACTGAATATTTTTTCCGTTTCGTTGGCAATTGTTTGCGCAATATCTAACGGGGATACCCAGGGCTCTTTCCGATCACCGCCATAGCTTTGAATGATTGCGTTTTGAGATTGAATCATGGGCAGCCAACGGTAAATATTGCTGAAAAACCCAACTGGGCGAATGAACTTAATATTGATGTTTTCAGGAAGTGTCTTAAGGATATTTTCCACTTTGTGGTGCACCAAAAGACTGCCTGTTCCGTTACTTGAATGGGCACCTATACTGCTTAAATGAATAATGTTTTTTACTCCAGACCTTTCCACTGCTGCAACATAGTTATTGGCGATCTTCATAAATTCCGAAAGAAAGTCAATATCCTTATCAAAAAGACCTCCTATTGCTTCCCAAGCCTCCATTAAATAAACCACATCAGCGCCTGAGAATGTCGCCGCTAAAAAGTCTACGTCTTTTATGGTCCCAATTGCTGGAGTTGCGCCCAAGGCTTTTATAGCAGATATTCTTTCAGCATTGCTGCTGATTACTACTACCTGATGTCCTTTACCGACCAATAATCTTATAAGTGGTTTTCCGATGTTCCCTAAAGAACCTGTTAATACGATATTCATCTCTTTGTTTTTTGTTTTTACAAAGATCCATCAATTCGGTGGCAAGGAATAAACAAAATCCTGGTATTCATTAACAAAAACGGGGCTAGGGAGAGTTTCTGGATTAGGTGTCAACTCTTTGCTATTAGTAAAGTATGTATTTACTTTTAACACTAACCCAGGATGACTCCATAAAATTTGATCTAGATTTTTACCATCTTTTCGTTCTTGACAATAAGAATGTTTCCATTCTCAAGCGATAACCATCCGTAGTCAAAACAAAATTTGTAAATGCCCTTAGAAGTGTTCAGGATTCGGGTGATAAACTCAAAATTAAATCTGCTATCCCTAAGAAGAAAATTGGTTACAATTACTGAGTCGCCTTTTTCTTCGTAGAGGTCTTTGAGTATCTTACGATTGTTTTGTAGAATTTCACCAATCTTGGCGTAAAATACAGGAGCATTCCATCTTTCCTCTTTTAGCTGATCACGTCTTGCACGATTTCTGCATTGATCACTGCAAAACAATTTATCGCTTCGTCCCTCGAATGTATTGCCGCAGTACTGATAACTGCAGAGCCGCTGGCTTTCTCTGAGTTGTTGCATCTTGAATGGATATTAGGGTTTTCGCTATCCGTTTTTTATCCGATCTGATCGGATAAGCTAATATACAACCGATTAGCGGGAATTCAAATCTGCAATTTTGTGTGTACCAAAAATGTTAGACATGAAAAACCCAAATCTTACTACCGAAAACTTTTCTTCAGCAAACCGCAATTACTTCATTGATTTCAAGCGGGCTGTCAACGATTCCCATTATTTATGTATCACCCGAAGTGATAAACTGCTAAATGGCGGTTACCGGCGATCGAATGTCGTTGTCTTTGAGGAAGACTTTCACTTTCTGGTTTCTGCATTTTCTTCTTTATTTCATTCTGCAGCCCATTTGCAACTTCAGGGAACAGCATATTGCAATAGCCCAAAATTAGGTTGTCAAAAAGAAGTTAAGGGGATTAAAACATGGAATCCCAACATGCGTCCACGTGAAAAGTTTGTCTCTCTCGGAACAGACGCGCTTAGTGATGCAGAATTGATGGCTATGCTAATCGGATCCGGAAGGCCTGAACAGAGTGCTGTTGCGCTTTGTGAAGCGATTTTAAAGGCGGTTGGTGGCAGACTGGATTTACTGGCTGCCCATGATCATAAAAGCCTTTCCCGATTTAAAGGGATTGGGCTTGCGAAATCCTCAGCTATTCTGGCGGCGCTCGAACTGGGTAGGAGGATGTGTGCGGTTGGTTAAGTTTCTTTTTGATCTTGAGACAATTCATGGTAGGACTTAAGTTTTGGAGGTCTTGAATAAGGTATGCCGAGGCAATAACTCATATAAACTTTTCAACGAAACGGACAAAAAGGCCGTGAATTTCGGGCGCTTCGCTGGCTGCGTGCGCATAATGATCGCGTCTTCGCCTTGATCACCCTCCGGGACTTATAGCACTCCGCTTGCCATGCACCCGTTTTTCCGGACTTTCTTTTTTTCCGTTTTTTCTTTTGAAAATATTTTTTGGGAAAAGGGAAAGGAAATGAAAAAATGTAAAACTTAATTTTTTAAATGATGGAAATCACAGGAAGATTGACCGCTGATGCAGTGGTTAGAACAGTAAGCGAAGACAGAAAAGTTGTAGGCTTCTCAATTGCGATCAATGACACTTTTCGCTCAGGTGGGGAGCAAAAAAAGGTCACCACTTTTATTGACTGCTCGTATTGGATGAATACGGGGATCGCGGATTATCTGAAAAAGGGGGGCTGGGTTCAGCTTTACGGGCGTATTGGTGTGAACGCCTACATGAGTGGAAACAATGAAGCGAAAGCGTCACTCACTTTTCACACTTCGGCAATTAAACTGTTGGGGGCTGCAGTCCGTAATTTGGAGGTGCCAAATGTAGTGGCGAAAGAAGCGGAAGCGGTTGCTTCAGTGCAGGTAAATTCAACTTTTGAGGGCATTGATGATGATCTGCCATTTTAATCTTTAACTGATTCTTTAATTTTTAGACGATACGATTATGGCACACAATTTAGCTTATGACCAAAAAACAGACAGGCACAATTTTTTCTCGGTACGGGAGAAGGCTTGGCATGGATTGGGAACTATTGTGGAAGAATATCCAACGGCAGCGGAAGCGCTGCAATTTGCGGGGCTTGATTATACAGTGGAAAAACGTCCGTTATTTACTGTCGATAGTGCAAACCTGCGCTTGATTAATGAACCCGATCCAGATGCGATTTTGTTCGGGGCATCCTCGGACATTCCCGTTTCCAATTATTTTGCCACGGTACGCACCGATTCCGACACGGTTTTGGGTGTGGTGGGTAAGGATTACGGCGTGGTGCAGAACCGTGATGCCTTCGCTTTTTTCGATAGCATCGTTGGCGGTGGTGAGGGTGTCCTGTATGAAACCGCAGGTGCGTTGGGCAAGGGGGAGCGGATTTTTATCACTGCCAAGCTTCCCTCTTACATCAAGGTTGGAAAGGATGACCTGATTGAGCAGTATTTATTTTTAACCACTTCTCATGATGGCTTTGGTAGTATCACTGCTGCTTTTACGCCTGTGAGGATCGTGTGCAACAATACCTTAAACGCTGCTTTGCGTTCTTCTACTAATTCTATCCGCATTCGCCATTCTTCGGGTGCGGGGGAAAGACTGAAACAAGCGCATACGCTGATGGGAATTTCGGGCAGGATCGCGGAGGAGATCGAGCAGATTTTCAGCTATTGGGCAAAGGTGCGCATTAATGATGCAGAGGTGAAGAAATTGGTGCAGTTGGCAATGGCTCCAAATCAGGAGGTACTAGATAAGCTGCGCAATGGTACAGTAGATGAAACCTCCAACGTGTATAGAAATATGGTGGATGATGTTTTTGCTTATGCCATGAATGATTCTTCGCAATTGCTTGACACCACTAAAGGCACTTTGTTTGGGGCATATAATGCGGTTACGGGTTATTTTCAAAACGTTCGCAAGTTCAAGGACAATGAGGCCAAATTCAAATCCATTATTGAGGGGACAGCCAGGCAGAGGGGACAGGCGGCCTTTGATCTTTGCTTAGATCTTGGTAAAAATGATCACATTTCTTTTCAGTTCAGTTGATTCACCGGGGCGGTGAGGCCGCCCCATAAATAAAACGTCATGAATATATTAGCCGAAACCACAGAAAGAAAAGCTTTACAGGAGATTGCCAGATCACTGCGTTTTTTTTCAAACCTTGACCTCCTGCAAATCTCGGAAGGGGATGCAGTACGCATTAAACATGCGGAGCATATCATCAAAAGTATTATTGCAAATAATGGATATGAGGTTCGCCATTCGAAACGAAGGGGGACTTATTTAATTAGACCGATATTATGAGAAGCATTTTTTTAAGCCTTAAAGCACCTGAAAAGTGTGGGCACTTGGGGTACCAATGTTATTTTTTTCGCAGAGCAGAAATTCAGAACATGCTAAGTTGGTGCTTCTCTAATTGGCAAATGTTCAAAGGAGGTTTAGAGTGTTTTTTAATCCCTCTAAATAATGCACGCAACCGTTAACCTTATGTTCTTTAAAAATTCCGGCCGTCCACTGGACGGCCGGAAGCCTTGTATTCTGCAAATACTCGGCTATGTTTCGCAATTGCTGTATTTGTGCAGGAACTGCACATTAGGCTTAAACAATTATAGAAGCTCACATTGATTTCATAATCAGTCTATTTTGGCTCAAATAAGTTCATTTTTTTCTTATTGCTTGTTTCCACTATACCTTTAAGTTATTGCATAACATAAAAGAAGCTAGAAAGGAATGATTAGTTCAAATCCAAAAACTGAGGTTGGCTCAAGGATCAGTCAATTTATCAGATTATTTAAGACTGCGATCGAATCTGGTGTCTCAAGAGATTTTTTGTTATTTCACGCACCAAATGTTTACATTACTAAAGTAGAAGCCTACAGGCGATATGGAAGATCTACGGTTGATCGCTGGATAAAAGAAAAGTTGATAAAGCCGTGTAGCAGTGGAATGAGAAAAAATGTGCTAAAGGTACTAGAGCTCGAGGGAATCGCTTCAAAAAGTAACCGGGTAAGTTATCTGGAGGTTTCCAATAGATGAACATTTGGCATATCACTGATTTCCAGCTCAGCTATGTTGTAGACCAGGCTGCAGGATTGGCCACAATAGTGACGCTGGTCAGATTAGGAATTATCAGACCCTATATAAACAAATCTGTGGCTTTTCAACTTTATGGTCGGAAGAACGTATTGAGATGGATTGATCATGGATTACTCGAGCCAATCAAAGATGGTCGACACTCTTCAGTTTACAGGATGAGTCGTTTAGATCTTGAGGTTATTTCCAGGTCATTGCAAATCTTAAGGGTTTTAAACGATGATCAATTTACGACTTAGCATCGTTTTCTCCCGATATGAGATTAATAACATTCTTCTGAATCCTGTCAATCAGATTCCAATCCTGGGCAATATAGGTATCTGTAACCGTTCTGTCAGTTTGATTTAAAGCTTCCGCGACATCATCTTTGCTATAACCTAGCTTTCTTCTTGCCCATGTTCCGACACAATGCCTCATATCGTAAAAGTCGATGTTAGGTATTCCAGTGATTTCGCTCACAACCGCTAATCCCTTATCTATGGCAGAATTGAGGCCAGCAGTGGATGAATATCTCAATTGAAGTTTTCCAGCATATTTCTCGAGCAGGGGAAGGGCTTCACTGGTTACCTTTACGCTGATGAAAGCCTTGTCTTTTCTTTTATTTCTCGTCTTTGCTCGATTGTAATTGATTCTCTCGCCTATTTCAGTTACTACAGGCAGCTCATATAAATCTGCAGCATTCATTCCCAGCAAATAAAATGAAAGCATACACAGATCTCTGGCAAGTTCCGCTCTCGAATCTTTGGGAAGTACAGTATCTCTTATCATGATGATTTCTTTTATCGGACGATCCCGGTGTGCTGTGATGGGTGCACTGCCAATCTTATATTTTTTGAACGGATAGTGTGTTATTTTTATGATGCCCAAATCCTCATCATTATATTTGTTCCTTGCTTCATTGAATAACAGCCTTAAATCTCGCATATGATTATGAAGCCCCGAGTCTGAAATACCTTTCTGTAGATAACTGCGAGAGGTTCCGCTGTGGTTATTTCTCGTGAGTGATCTTTCTGATCTCAGGTATACCTCATACCGCTTGAGGAAATTATAATTAATTTCTTTGATTGGAATAAATGGTGATTTAAAATAATCAACCAGACTATTTCTCACCGTTGCTAACGTCCTTGCACTGCTTGCCTTAGCTGAATTCTGCTTTTCATTGATAAATTCGTTGCAAAAAGCCAGAAAATCTATTTGATCGGGCTCTTCCTTTTTATCAATTTCCAACAGTCTGTCCCTCAATTGAAGAGCAGATAAATGATCGACGAAAACTGAATTTTCGCTGATCCAGTCTCGGTATTTTTTTAAATCTGGCGCGATTCTGTCAAGGATGAAATTATCCTTTATAACAAGGGTATCACTTCCCTTGCTTTTTTTTGTTACTTGCTTTATCCCTACATCATGGGCAGTATCGATGTAAGCAGGCTTTTTGTTGTGCCATATTCTAATCTTAACGTTCCATGTTCCGTTAGCTCGTTTGTCTGCCTTGAGAATTGTTGCTGAAATCGTAGCCATAATTTACACTTTAAATAATCGGGTAGTTTGTGGACAAGAAGACCTATGCTCTTCTCGTCAGAAATGCTCTTTTATTTCTTAAGTTTTCCTTAAGTTTTTCGTAAGTTTTTGAAAAATCCTTAAGTTTTCCTTAAGTTTTTTATACTAAGTTAAGCAAAAAGTCATGCTAATCCTAACGATAGATTGGCATTAAATAGTGAGGAAATATTAAGGAAAACAGCGTTTAAAGCCATAAAAAAGCCCTTTGAGGATGCTCAAAGGGCGATTTAATTTTTGTGGGCCCACCTGGGCTCGAACCAGGGACCAAAAGATTATGAGTCTTCTACTCTAACCAGCTGAGCTATAGGCCCCGAAAAAGCATTTGCTTTTTGCGAGTGCAATGTTACAAAATTGCATCGGCTTTTGAAAAACTTTTTTTTAAAAAATATCGTAAATCTGGCATTGCCTTTATTTTCAAGGTATTGTAACTGTTTTAAAAAGTACTGTCTTGATTAAGGCATGGAGTAATAAAAACCATCCTGATTAAATTACGTTGATTTCATTTGCAGCACAATGAAGTTTAAATTTTGTTAAATGTTAAAAGGCTGTATTTTATTTTAATTTAGCGTAGTTTTATATCCATTATTACCGGTAATTTTTAGTTTTAAAAGATTTACAAAACCGTACATGCGTACCATTAAAAAAGATCACATTACAACCATATGCCCCTAGACTATAAACAATTGCAACACGAGGTAGAAAAATACGTTGGCAATTACTTTCATACCCACCATGATCCAAGATTGGTTTATCACAACATGGAACATACGCAGGAAGTGGTAAACGCTGCGAAGCAAATTGCCAATCATTATCAGTTAAACGAACAGGATTTTTTTACCATAACCGTTGCGGCCTATTTTCACGATACAGGTTATTTTGATGATGCGCTGAAACATGAGGAAAAAGGTGCGGAACTGGCCGAAAAATTTTTAACAGAACATCAGGTCAGCAATGAAATTAAAGAAAGCGTAAAAAGTGCCATTTTAGCCACCAGGATTCCACAGGATCCAAAAAATCAGATTGATAAAATCATCTGCGATGCAGATTTATTTCATCTGGGCTTGCCTGATTTCCGCAAGAAGGGAAAACTGATGCACAAGGAAGTTGAACTGATTTACGATAAAAAAATTAGCAAACTGGATTGGCGAAAAAGAGACATTCAGTTTATGGAATCTCATCATTACCAAACCGACTATGCTGCGCTGCTACTTACCGATCAGAAACAGGCCAATATCAGTAAACTTAAAAGCAAACTCACCACTCAGGAAGAAATTGCCGTTGAGCAGGAGGAACCTAAAAATTTTGCGCCGCAATTGGTGCCAGACAGTAAAGATTTTAAGAAGAAGGGCAAAGGCGATCGACCGGATAAAGGGATCGAAACCATGTTCAGGATTACGTCAGCGAACAATCAAAGATTAAGTGATATGGCTGATAATAAGGCGCATATTTTAATTACCGTAAATTCTATTATGCTTTCGCTAATTGTGAGTTTGCTTTTACGAAGATTGGAAGATCATGGCAACCTCATTATTCCCACTTTTATTTTACTGATTGTAAGTTTAAGCTGTGTAGTGGTTTCCATCTTATCCACCCGTCCATCCATCCCTGAAGGAGAATTTACCCAGGAGGATATGGATAATAAAAAGGTAAATCTGCTGTTTTTCGGTAACTTTTATAAAATGAGTTTGCCCAGTTATACCGATGGTATGATCCAGGTAATGAATGACAAAGACTTTTTGTATGGCACGCTGATTACAGATGTATATTCTCAAGGAGTTGTTCTAGGCCGGAAATACAAACTTATTCGCCTGGCTTACAATATTTTTATGTTTGGGTTAATTGCTGCGGTATTGGCTTTTGTTATTGCCTATGCGGCTTACGGTAAACTTTAATGGAACAAACTACTGAAACTGCTTTTTTCAACAGAGATTTAAGCTGGTTAAAATTTAATGAACGAATTTTAACAGAAGCTGGCCGAAGTACCGTTCCATTGCTGGAGCGGATTAAATTTCTTTCTATTTTTTCGTCAAATCTCGATGAATTTTATCGGGTTCGGATGCCTGTATTACTCGCACTGGAAAAATTGAGCAATAAGGAGAATAATGATATTCACATTGAAGAAGATCTGCTAAAAAGTGCCAATCATTTAATTTCCCGTCAGCAACAGCAATATGGCAGAATCCTGCAACTGGAGATTATTCCACAGTTAAAGGAACAACACATTAATCTGCTTTACGGGCAACCATTTCCAACTGAGATTCAAAAATCAATTACACGCTATTTTTTGAGTCAGGTGATGGCCTTTTTACAACCAGTTTATTTAGATCAGGAAACTAATTTTTTTCCCGCAAATAATGAGCTGTACTTCCTGATTACTTTAAAAAATAGCGATGAAACCAAGTCTGTTATTCTCAATATTCCATCAAACGAGCTGCCCAGATTTTACAAAATAGATGGTGAGCAAGAAACGTTTGTTGTTTTTTTGGATGATATTATTCGCTTTCATTTAGATCGTATTTTTCCTCATGATGAAGTACTAGGTTGTTTTAGTTTTAAAATTACCAGGGATGCAGAGATCGATTTAAAAGATGAATATTCTGGAAGTTTATCTGAGCAGCTGGAAAAGCAGCTGATGAAGCGTGATTTGGGTTTGGCCACTCGTTTCTTACATCAGCCTGGCCTTCCTGACCATGTTTTTGAAGTGATGAAAAAACTCTTCAACCTTAAAAAGGCAAATATGGTAGAGGGCGGTCAATACCATAATCTAAAAGACCTGATGAGTTTTCCGGTGAAGAATGACCGATTATTAAATACACCTTGGGCAAAAATTTGCAATACTGATTTTGTAGCAGATACGCTCACTGCAGCCATAACCAAAAAAGATATCATCATTCATACGCCATTTCAGAGTTATGATAGTGTGTTGCGGTTTTTTAATGAGGCCGCTATAGATGATGCGGTAAAGGAGATTTATGTCACCCTTTATCGGGTAGCGAGCGATTCAAAAATTGTGAATGCTTTAATCAGCGCTGCTAAAAATGGGAAGAAAGTAACCGTTCTGGTTGAGTTGAAGGCCCGGTTTGATGAAGCAAATAACATCAAATGGGCTAAAAAAATGAAATCGGTAGGGGTAGACATTATTTACAGTGTTACAGCGCTTAAAGTTCATGCAAAAGTAGCCCTGGTGAAACGTGAGGTAGCAGGCCGGATGCATTATCTGGGATTGTTTGCTACCGGGAATTTTAACGAAAGCACCGCTTCATTTTATACCGATCATATTTTAATGACGGCCCATAAAGAAATGCTTCGTGAGGTAGAGTTATTGTTTATTTTTCTGGCCAAACGAATGAAACCAACTTCTGCAGATTTGATTCCTTTTCAGCATTTACTGGTGGCTCAGTTTAATCTTCAGCAGGCTTTTTTACAGCTAATTGAGCGAGAAATTGAACATGCCAAACAGGGTAAGCCAGCAGCCATTACCATCAAAATGAATAACCTGGAGGAAAAGGTTTTAATCAATAAACTTTACGAAGCTTCGCAGGCAGGAGTGAAGATTGAGATGATGGTGAGAAGCATCTGCAGGTTAATTCCGGGTGTGAAAGGAATGAGCGAAAACATTAAAGTTACCAGAATTGTAGACCGTTACCTGGAACACGGAAGGATTTTTATCTTCCATAACCTCGGTAAAAATGATGTTTATCTGGGCTCTGCAGACTGGATGAACCGGAATATTTACCGCAGGATAGAAGTCTGCTTTCCTATTTATGACGAGCAAATTAAAAAAGAAATCCTGGAAATTATTGAGATTCAAAAACAGGATAACGTGCAAGCTGTTATGATAAATGATCAAATGGAAAATGTTCCCGTTCAGATTGGTGAACCTGCCATTGCTTCACAACAGGCCATCTATCAATTTTTAAAAAACAAGTATTAAATTTTCAATTTATGAATAAGAATAAAACAAAACTGACTTCTATCATTATACTTTTTGCCATAGCATTTATTGGGGTTTCATGTGTAAACGGTCAGCATGATGAAGAAGATAAAAAGAAGGATAAAGCAGCGACTGAAAATAGCGTTTCCACTACTGAAAAAGCAGATTTTCCTTATGATTTGGCCAATCCGCTTAAATATAATATGCCGCAGAATTTGTTCGAAATTTCGGGCATTACTTTTCATAATGGTGATCCGAAACAAGTGTTTGCTATTCAGGATGAGGATGGAGATTTATTTCATTTAGGCTTAAATGATAAAGAGGCTCAATTTACCAAATTTGGCGGGAAAGGGGATTATGAAGACCTGGCGATCATCAATGATCAGGTAATTGTGTTAAAAAGTAATGGAGAACTGCATACTTTTCCCATATCAAAAATTAATACACCTGAAGTGACCGATGTTATTAAAACAAAAGATTTGGTGCCAAAAGCTGAATATGAAGGTTTGGCTGCTGATGAAAAAGCCGGAACAGTATATGTTTTAACTAAAGAAGTGAAAAAAGGTAAGAAGGGCGATACTGAAATTTTCGCTTTTAAATTTAATCAGGGCACCTTCACGCCCTCAGGAACTTTTGCGCTGTCTCATCACGAAATTGCTGATGCGGCAGGTACATCTAAAATGAATTTCCGTCCATCGGCATTGACTAAAAATCCGAAAACAGGAGAGTGGTATGTGCTTTCATCCATGAATAAGTTATTGGTTATTACGGATGCAAACTTTAAAATAAAATCAACTCAGGCCCTAAAAGGTGATGCATTTAACCAACCAGAAGGTATTGCGTTTGATCGGGATAATAATCTTTATATTTCAAATGAAGGTGGATCGTTATCAGCAGGAAATATTTTAATGTTTAAGGTTAAATAGCCTTTCTGAAAATTATTATCTTTATATGAAATAACCCCTAAGCGATGATCAAAACGTTTACCCTATCTATTGCCTTCTTTTTTCTATTTGTTTTTAATTCTTTCGCTCAGGATGATGTTAAATATCGGGTTATTCTTTTCGGCGATGCCGGAGAAATGAATCCCGGCCAAATGCAGGACTTAAAAAATGCTGCCAAGCAAATTATTCCAAAGAAAACCACTGTGGTATATCTCGGCGATAACATTTACCCTACCGGGATGGGCTTGCCGGGAAGCATTGAGGAAGAGGAAACAAAAAAAATCTTACGCTCTCAGTTTGAACCCATGCGCAATATGGGCGCAACGGTTTATTTTATTCCAGGCAATCACGACTGGGATAAATCAGGGCCAAATGGTTTGGCGAAAATTAAAGCACAGGATGATTATTTAAAAGCGCAGAACGACCCGTTATTAAAATTAATTCCTGCAAATGGTTGTCCTGATCCGGTTGCAATTAACCTCACTGATAAACTCACCATCATTGCTTATGACAGCGAATGGTGGCTATTCCCATATAAAAAATCCAATCCGGCAGGCGAATGTGATTGCAATACTAAAGATGAGGTTTTGGTACGCATGGAAGAGCTGCTGGAGCAAAATAAAAACAAGGTGATTTTATTGGCTTCACACCATCCATTCCAAAGCTACGGTCCGCATGGTGGCTATTTTAATTTGAGGAATCACCTTTTTCCGCTGACTTCCTTAAATAAGAATTTATATATTCCGATGCCGGTTTTAGGCTCAGTTTACCCTTTTCTGCGTTCTACACTTTTAAGCCCTGAAGATTTGAATCATCCGGCATATAAGGACATGATCAAGTCTGTTAATGGTGTTTTTGGTGATTATCCTAATGTAACTTATGTTGCAGGGCATGAGCATGGTTTACAAATGATTAAAGGGAAACAGTTGCAGATTATCAGTGGATCAGGATCAAAGGTTTCGCCCAATAAAAAAGGCAAAAATTCCTTATTTCAGGAAATGCAACAGGGCTACGTCATTGCCGATCAATTGAAGAATAATGACATGCGCTACGAGTATTATATTTATTCGGATACCAGTGTTAAAAAGGTTTACAGTTATATTAAGAAGTTTGAGGAAATTCCTTCAAAAATTAAAAACAGAGATAAGCCACTTACCGCCGATAGTATTTTTGTACGCATTAAACCGGAGTATGATAGTGTTGGACGTTTCCATCGTTATGTTTTTGGTGAAAATTACCGCAAGGAATATGCAGAAAGAACCAAAGTTCCGGTATTGCATGTATCAAAAATGAAAGGTGGCCTTAAAGCCACTCAACGGGGTGGAGGTAATCAATCACGCTCTTTAAGATTAGAAGATAAAGACGGGAAGGAATATGTATTGCGGAGTATCGAGAAATATCCGGAGGTACTGCTTCCTGAAGCTTTGCGTAACACCTTTGCAAAAGATGTGATTAAAGATAACATGTCTGCCCAGCACCCATTTTCTGCATTGGTTGTTCCAGATTTGGCCGATGCTGCAAAAATTCCGCATTCCAATCCGATTATTGGCTGGGTTTCCCCAGATGAGGGTTTAGGAGAATTTGAATCAGCTTTTGCCAATACGCTATGTTTATTTGAGGAGCGTGAACCTGTAGGTGAATCAGACAGTTCACCTAAAATGGACAAGAAATTAACAGATGACAATGATAATAAGTTGAATGGTGCAGCCTGGGTTAAGGCAAGATCGCTCGATGTATTGCTTGGCGATTGGGACAGGCATGAAGATCAATGGCGATGGAAGGAAACTAAAACCAAGGATGGTTCAAATTACACCCCTGTGCCTAGAGACCGTGATCAGGTTTTCTTCCGTTCAGACGGTTTTTTACAACGCTTTACACAATCATCATCATTGCTGCCAATGATGCAAGGCTACGAACGGCCAATACAAAACATCAATTGGTTTTTATGGGAGGGAAGGGAAATTAGTAGCCGCTGGACTGCAAACATAGAAGAAGATGAATTTAATCAGATTGTTAAAGATTTCTGTGCCAATTATAATGATGCTGTTTTTGAAAAGGCATTGCGGAAACTTCCTGAGCCAAGCTATTCACTGCATCATGATGAATTTTTAAAAAGGTTGCGTGAGCGGGTGGCCAGTTTGCCTAAACTGATGAATGATTATTATCACTTCTTTAACCGAATTGTTGATATTGAAGTCACGAATAAAAATGAATTAATTAAGATCAGCGATACCAAAGACAATGGTTTGCGGGTGAAGATTAATAAAATATCTAAAGAAGGTAATATCAAGGATGAGTTGTTCGATCGCAAGTTCGATCCGAAGGTGACTAAAGAAATTCGGGTGTATATGCACAACGGGAATGATAGTTTAATTCTTGATAATAAAAATTCTGCCATTAAAATCAGGATTATTGGAGGCAAAGGTGATAAGTATTACGATTTTGCCAATAGTAAAGGTACCGTTAAATTATACGGCCGAACAGATAAAGCAACTTACGCAGGTGATGATCAAAATAAAATCAGCAAAATTATTTCTAATGATACGGCAAACTTTAGTTACATCCCTAAAGATATGTATGTGCGGAGATCATACAATTTAAACGCTGGTTACAACAGAGATGATGGAATTTTATTAGGTTTAATTTACAAGCAAACCAATCCGGGTTTCCGTAAACAACCTTGGGGAAATTCTCAAACGGTTTCGTTTTTGCATTCATTCTCTACAAAGGCTTTTCGTTTTAATTATAAAGGGGAATGGTTAAAGGCATTGGGTAAAGGTGATTTACTCATCAACGGTAATGCTTATGCACCAAATAACAATCAGAATTTCTTCGGTTTAGGTAATGATACCCATTTTGATGAGCACGGTGATGATATTCGCTATTACAGGGCCAGGTTTAACTTGTATCAGGTAGATGCAGCCATTAGGTGGCGCAAGCCCAAATCTACCTTTTCAGTTGGTCCGTCTTATCAATATTATAAGTTTAACAAAGAGGATAATGATGGGCGTTTTATCCTCAATCCGGAGCAATTGCATTCTGCGGATAGTTTAACGGTTCGCAATGAAAAAATGTTTGCTGGTGCCATTGTTAACTTTACCAATAACACCAGAGATAATGATTTACTACCAACTTTGGGCAGTTTTGTTGATTTTAAATTGCTTGGCTATAAAGGTGTTAATCAATATTCAAATTCTTTCGGGCAGCTTACCGCAAGTATTGCCTTGTATAAAAATTTAGATGGAAGGAAAAACTTTATTCTGGCTGATCGTTTTGGTGGAGGGGTAACTGTTGGCAAACCAGCATTTTATCAGGCTTTATATCTCGGTGGACAGGGAAATCTTCAAGGCTACCGTCAGTTTAGGTTTGCAGGTGAACATATTTTCTATAATAATTTAGAATTGAGGGCAAAACTGGGAGATTTGGTCAGTTATGTCTTACCCGGACAAATTGGCTTATTAGGATTTTATGATGTTGGCAGGGTTTGGCAACGTAATGAAGTTTCTAATACATGGCACCATGGAGTAGGTGGGGGGCTTTATTTCGCTCCGGCATCGCTTACGGTTGTGCGATTTGTGATGGGACACTCCTCAGAAGGCTGGTATCCTTACATCTCTTTAAACTTTAGGTACTAAATTTGTAACATCAAGGATATAAGGCAATAATTTAAGTATTACGTTTTACAGACCTATATTAGTGAAAACTGTTAATATCTTTGTATTGAACAAGATAGCAAATAAATTTATTCCATAGAAAGGAAACCCAGGCATGAATACCAATGTAATACAGATAAATAAAAACGAGTGTGTTGACTTTCAGATAGAATCTTCTTTGTCTTTTCGTCCGCTCGTTGAATATTTAAAAGGCAGGTTGAAGACTGAAAAGTCTGTAAAATCTGAATTTTACAGGTTTCTTTTAGAAAAAATTGAGAAAGAGAAAGTGCTTTTAAACAGTATTAAAGCAAAAGATCTGGTTCAATATAAAGATACACTGGAATTAATTTTTACCATTCTTACACCCTTAATGGATAATGAAGATGACCTTTTCTGGGCATTAAGTACGCCTGTTCCGGATGAAATATTCTTCAGTACCAATGCATTTTATAATTTCTTCAAAGATCACGATCCTAAAAATAAAGTTACTAAAGATAGTGATCCGGTAGAAAAGAAGCAGCTTAAATTTATTTATAACATTATCTTAAATCGTTTCTACAACTTTACTTCGGTAATTAAAAGTGAGATTATATACGGTCATGTTAATGAGGAAACCAAGCTTACACAGTATTATAATATTCAAACGGATACCAAGTTTGTAGATATTAAATATAAGGGTGAACTGCCTGAACTTAATTTCGAGGAGCTTGGTAAACATTTTCAGGAGGATAATGAACTGGAGTACTTACTAAAGCATTTACCGCTTAAAGATTTTACTTTCGATGGATTTAGCATCATTTCCATCACGGATGTAACGTTGCAACACTCTATTGATGGGATCCGTGATGCCTTGGTGAATCACAATTATCAAACCGAAGCTTATACACATGTAATCCAGGCTTTGAAAAGCTTAAGTGGTGATGGAAACCTGGAGTTTGGGTTGATGCCTTTTTTAACGGTAAATAACAAACTTGTTTTTGATCATAAGGAATTTTCTCAAAGTAAATTAATTAATTCTGCAAAGGCATCTAACCTGGAAGAGGAAGTATTTTATTCGCTGGTAGATAAGTACAAGGAAAACCCTAAGGCTATTTTTGTGAGTTCTATTAATGATGATCAGATTACTAAAGATCCATTTTTGAGAGTGCTTAAAGAGGCTGGCGTATGTTCATATTCGGTATTGCCTGTTTATTATAATACGCAACTGGCTGGTGTGTTGGAGGTTTATTCTGATCATGAAGTAATTATTGATGATAAATTATTATCGAGATTGCGCCCGGCAATGCCTTTAATTGGACAGCTTTTTCAATACAACATTGAAGATTTTAATGCCAAGATGGATGAAGTGCTGATGGATAAATTTACAGCCTTACAGCCGTCGGTACAATGGAAATTCAACGAGGCCATCTGGCGGTTTATTCAGAAAAATAATGGTAAAGCCAAGATCAATGAAATTGAAACAGTTACCTTTAAAAAAATGTACCCGTTATTCGGAGCCATTGATATTCGCAACTCTACAATTGAGCGTAACAAAGCACTTAAAGATGATTTAAATGTACTTTTAAGTCATTTGACAATTGCCCTTAAAGGCATAAAAAAATTGGTAACGCTGGAGATTACAGATAAGATTTTATTTAATTGTAAGGATTGGGTTAAGAGAATTGGTAACCTGGCATCTTCAAACGATGAAAGCCAGCTTAATGAATTTCTAACCGTAGAAGTTTATCCATTTCTTTCTATTATTAAAGCCAATTATCCACAAACGGCTGATATTGTAGATGATTATTTTAAAGTTATTGTTCCGGAAACTGGTGCAGCTTATGCCAACCGCAGACAGCTCGAAGTTTCTATGCAATTGATTAATACCGAGGTTAGCCAATACCTGGAAAAATCACAGGCGAATCTGCAGGCTTCCTATCCTTGCTATTTTGCTAAGTTCAGAACAGACGGGGTGGAATATGATATTTATATCGGACAGGAGATCGCACCAAATAAACCCTTTGATTTATTATACCTCAAAAATATTCGGTTATGGCAATTAACATCAATGGTAGAAATTGCAAGGTTATCTAAAGGGTTAATAGGACAAATGCCATTTCCTTTGGAAACGACTCAGCTGATTTTTATACATTCAAATGCTATTGACATCAGTTTTAGAAATGATGAAAGAAGATTTGATGTAGAAGGTGCCTATAACATTCGTTATGAGGTAGTGAAGAAACGTATTGATAAAGTATTGATTAAAGATAAAAATGAGCGTTTAACCCAGCCACATAAAGTTTCAATGGTTTATTTCAATCCTGATGAAGCTAAAGAATATATGGAGTACATTAAGTACATGCAGGTGGAGGGTTATTTTAATGATGATTTAGAACAACTTGAATTGGAAGAGCTGCAAGGTGTTTCTGGTTTAAGTGCGCTCCGTGTTGGGGTTAAATATCTGGAGAGTAAGAAAGAAACTGTTAAGAAACTTAAAACAAAAGAAATAGAATCTATCGAAAAAGAGATTGCCTCTATGATGGAAAACTAGCTTCATCGTAAACTAACCTTATAGATGTTTGAAGGCCTATAGGGTTGGTTTATATAATTAATTTAGATTTTTAACACTCTGGTCTGCGCCCACTTCTCTAAAAGAGGAGAATTACAATCGCCTTTATCGATATATCGGAGGCTACCCAAAGGGTGGGTAGTTAAAAATATAAATATCCTACTCAAATAGTATAGTAGACATATTATAATCGAATTCACATTATGAGGTTATTTCAGTTTCAATTTCCCATCTTTAAATAAATCAAAGGCTGTTTGATAATTTGCAATGCCTTCATCCATCACTTTTTTAGACAGTTGATGAGGAATCTGTATATTTTTAGATTTATCATATAAATAGGTGTCTATCTTTCTATGTGGACTTAAAAGGAGTAAACTGTCGCCTTTAAGATAGGCAAGTTTTTGGTAAGTACCTAAAAATACACGAGGTTGGTAATCATCATCCAAAACATTCTGACCGTAAAATTCACTATCATAATTCCAGCCCATTAAATGCCACAGCGTTGGAAATAAGTCTATTTGTGAGGTCATTTTAGAAATATTCATATGGGGCTGATTCTTTAAATTAAAAATCATGCAGGGAATCTGATATTTGGAGATGTCAACTTCATTTTTGCCAGCACTGCTGGCGCAATGATCTGCAACAATGATAATAACGGTATTTTTAAAGTAGGGTTTGGATTTAATCTTCTCTATAAATTTCCCAATGGCATAATCGGTATATCTTACAGCAGCTTCTCTGCTACCTGATGGGAGGTTAATTTTATTCGCTGGAAAGGTAAAAGGTCTGTGGTTGGATGTGGTCATTACGAAATCATTAAACAACTGTTGATGATTATATTTTTCATCAGCATCTTTAATTACCACATTAAAAATATCTTCATCACAAATGCCCCAGGCGTTTTCAAAAGTCACATCTTGGTCTGTAATTAACTTTCTACTGCCCTGATAGGTTTCGTCTAATAATTTCCTTCCTCTGTCTACAATGTTATAACCATTGTTACCAAAAAAGTGATTCATGTTATCAAAATAGCCATCACCGCCATAAAAGAAGGTATTTGTATACCCTTTTTCTTTAAATACATGGCCAACCGTAAATAGGTTCTCATTGTCATTTCGCCTCACAATACTGCTACCTGGCGTTGGCGGGATAGATAGGGTAAGTGCTTCCATTCCTCTAACGGTTCTGGTACCTGTGGCATACATATCGCTAAAGAAAACACTTTTATTGGCAATGGTATCCAGATATGGAGTAAGTTTTTGAATATTTCCATAGTGAGCCAAAAATTCGGCGCTTAAACTTTCTACTGTAATCATAATCACATTGGGACTATAAGTTAATGCTGTTCCCTTAATCTCACGTGATATTGTTAAACCTTTTTTAAAGGATACGCCTTTTTGAGCCAGTTGGTTTTTTACAATGGTAAAAGCATTTTTGCTATTAATAAGCTTATAAAACTCATGATAGTTTAATTCATTATTCTTAAATGCCGCAAAGAATGAATAAATACCCGCTTTGCTCAGCTCATTGGCATAACGGTTATTGCCTTGTTCTGCAGCACTATTTTTAATAACTAGCGAGAACAAAACGGCAGTCAGAATCAGTGGAACAGTGTAAATCAATCGGTTTTTTAAAGGCGTTCTACTTTCGAAACTTAATTTAAAAATCTTTAATCTATTAAAAGTGTATAAGATGGTTAAAGCGATAATTACCATACCTGAAATTAAATATGGTAATGGATAAGACTCATTGATATTATGAATTACTTCGTAGGTATAGATGAGGTAATCGACAGCAATAAAATTGAATCTGCTTTCAAATTCCTGCCAAAAGGTGATTTCAGCAAAGAATGAAAAAAGTGTTATCAAAAGGAAAAGAAAAAATGTAGAAAAGGTAATTACCTTATTCCATTTTGTATGGTAGAGCCGATCTGGAAAAATCAGTAAATACAAGGCATAAAATGAAGTGATGATTAAAGCTGTTCCAAAATCAAAGAAGAATCCGAAGAGATAACATTTAATGATTTCTAAAAAACTAAAATCAGCATGTGGAAAAGATAGTGCAAATAAAATAGTGCGGATAACGACAGATAAGGTAATAAAATAGATAATAAAGCCAATAAGTATGGAATATCGGCTTTTAAATATATTGCTCATTTAATTCAAATTTGTTCAAGTTACAGATCAATTCTGAAGATAATCTGAAGTTTGCTGAGCTGAAAATAAAAATGGCTTTCTGAAGAATCAGAAAGCCAGGGATAAGAGTATGTTTTAATTTAGTTGATTGATGCAATTTCTTTACCTACTGCTGCTATTTCTATTGAGCTAATATTGGTTTTTAAAGCAGCAAACTTATCAATTGTAAGTTTTTGTGTGTTGCCCATTACCAGTGTATGGTTATCAGTTGAGCCGCTTAATTTTAGATCTGCGTTATCTTGAATAACAGTATATAATCCTTCTGTGGTCGTATTAATTTCTGCATGTGTATTTCCTTTTAAAAAGATTTGAAGATATTTTGAGTTTAATTTGCCTTCAGTTTTAACAACTGCATTTTCTGCTGCTTCAATTCTGTAGATATCTGTTAAGTAGACAATTACTTTCGCAGTTGTTCTGTCTGTAGAAGTTATACGGAGAACATCACCATCGTGCATAATTTTAACAGTTCCTGCATTGTCTTCTGCATAAGCAACACCATTGTTGGCCCGCTGAATTAAAATAACTTCAACATTTCCTTTCACAGAAACTTTTTTAAAGCTCCCTAATGCCGAAATTGTTAAAGGGTGAACTTCTGAAGCAGAAACGCTTGTTGAAAATGCAGCTGTAGATAAAACGATTGCTGTTAATGATGTTGCGATTAGGGTTTTGATTGAAGTTTTCATAATGTCTTTTATTTAATAATTAAATGTTAATTAATTGTTATTGAATTGCTTAAGTTTTTTTATTGTTGTTTTGTAGATAAGACGCAACTACTGGAAAAACGTTGCAAGCCATTTGTGGCTTTTATACCATTGATATAAAATTCTCGACGAACGGGCTTTAATTCAAGACGAAATCATGAAAAATTATTGATCCAATTGTAAAAAAATGAAGGATTGAATTTTGAATAGTTCCTTTTTGTTATCTTTAAAAAAATATTCTTACAAACTCTATGAAGAAAAAGGTTGTGCTCGTTCAGGACAATAAAGAAATTCTTGAAATAATGGACCAGGTATTGGAAGAAGAGGGATTTGATGTTACTGCATCACTAACCACTGATCCAGTTGAAAGAATAGATGAAATTGAACCGGATGTTGTGATTGTAGATGATCACATCAAAGGAAGAAAGAAAGGATCAGAAGTAATTAAGGAATTAAAATCTGATCCTGAAACTGAAGATGTTTCTGCTGTACTCACCTCCACCTCTAATAAACTGCCTGAAGAGGCAAAAGAATGCAAGGCTGATGATTATATCGAAAAGCCATTTGATATTGACCACATGATCAATGTGGTGAAAAAAAACAGTTAATTATCTATTTAAAGTCGGCTCGTAAGTATCCGTATTCACCATCGCTTTTAATTCGTGTAAAATTTGATATAAGCCAAAGTTTGTACGGTTCACATAAATAAAATGTTTTACACCTCTGGCCTGTTTAAATTCTGGCATTTTTGAAATCTTCTCACCATAAAGATACAGTTGCTCAAAAAATTCTGTTTTGCTGAAATCAAACACCTTACTGATATAAGGTTTCGCAAAAAGGCTGATCATTTCTTTATACGATTTATAATAAAATTCTACCTGATCCTCTGTGTCATCCGTATGGATCATGTCCAGTTTTCTAAAGGCATCAATCGTTTTAGTTTTATCGTTGATCACATCTGTAGAAATTAGCGAGAAGAAAGGATAATAAAAATCATTTGGCAATTCTTTTATACAGCCAAAATCAATTACACCTAAATCTTCTTCGGGCGTAATCATAAAATTCCCCGGATGAGGGTCTGCATGAACAGCACGAAGTTCATGTTGCTGAAAATTATAAAAATCCCAAAGTGCCTGACCAATTTTATTTCTTAGTTCCTGAGAAGGGTTGGTTTTTAAAAACTCTTTTAAATGTAATCCATCCAACCAATCCATCGTAATGATTCGCTTACCGGATAACTCTGGATAGTATTTAGGAAAAACTACATGATCGAGATTTTTGCAATCTTCAGAAAATTGGATTGATCTCTTTACTTCAAGCTCATAATCTGTTTCTTCCAATAAGCGTTCTTCAACTTCTTTGATGTAGATATTTAATTCCCGCTCTGACATTCCCAATAGACGAAAAGCAAATGGCTTTACCAGCTTTAAATCTGATGAAATACTGTCGCCAACTCCTGGATATTGAATTTTAACAGCAAGCTTTTTGCCATTGAGCGTAGCTTGATGCACCTGTCCGATAGATGCAGCATTGCTGGAATTCAAATTAAATGTATCAAAAATCTGCTCAGGTGTTTTGCCAAAGTTTTTGGTAAATGTACGCACAATTAAAGGACCTGAAAGGGGAGGTGCATTGTATTGCGATTGCGTAAATTTATCTACATAAGATTTTGGCAGGATGTTTTTATCCATACTCAACATCTGCGCTATTTTTAAAGCACTACCTTTAAGTTCACTCAATGATTTATAAATATCAGTTGCATTATCTTCATTTAACTGGTCTCTATCCATATCAGGATTGAACAGTTTTTTTGAATAGTGCTTGATATAGTTTCCGCCAATCTGAAAACCTGTTTTTACAAATTTTGCTGAGCGCTCTACTTTAGTTGTTGGAATACTCTGTTGTGTCTTCATCAATGATTATAATCCCATTTTTTCTTTAAACTTTCCGTTTCTGGATAGAAACTTCCCGTAATCAATCAGGTTATCAATAGGTGAATGCTGAAAAAGATCGAAGGTAACGTTGATTCCTTTTTCAATAGCCTCATCACTTTTCTCAAAACCATCGCTGTCATCATTAATCCAAAAATTAAGGATAAATGAAAATTGGATCCAAAGGGCATCTTTATAACGTTTAGTTAAAAATTTACGTTCAGCCAATTCACCGCTTTCTAAGCCATCATCAATAATTTCCTGTGCAAAATTCTCAAAAATGGGCTTTACTCCAGCCAATATATCTGGCGTAGAAAACTTACCCCTATAATTTTTTAAACTATAAATAACGAAGCTACGTTCGCTTTTTAAATTTTCAAGATAGCTGTAAAAAAAAGAAAGCATTTTCTCACGTGAGGTATATTGTAACCAAACCTCTTGCTCCTTTATTTTACTAATAGTTTCAAAAGTGAATTCAAACCAGATGGTTTTCTCTATACTTTCAAAAGAAGAAAAAAACTGATAAAATTCTGCTTCGGTAATTTTAATCTTCTTTGCAAAAGAATATACCGTTTTTGGTTTTTCATCATTGGTTAAAACATAATCTATATATGCTTTTCTAATCTGTTGAGCAGTTGCCATATTATCGTTTATTTACAATAATAACGTTTTATTAATTTGCTTGTTTTATATCTTTTGAAATGTAGATCATTAATTTGTAATAATAGCTTTCAAAATATTTGAAAGTTGTTTTTTGACTAATGTAAATAGTTTTTAAATCATCATATGAATCATTATTTTATATTTTTACTAAATAAATTAGTATAATTGTGGTTCAAAATTTATTCTCATCTATATGATTCAACTAAACGATTTTTTATACGGAAATATGGAATTTCCACAGGTATTTGAGGCGCTTTTGCAAACAGATGCTTTAAAACGTTTAGCTGGCATACACCAGAGTGGCGCAATTTTTCTGGTTAATCCATCCATTTGCCATTCACGCTTAGAGCATGCCATAGGTGTAGCCATGTTGATAAAAAAAATGGGCGGCTCGGAACTGGAACAGATTGCCGGCTTGCTACATGATGTTTCTCATACGGCTTTTTCCCATGTTGGTGATTATGTATTTGATCATGCTGGAGAGGATTATCATGAAAAGATTTTCGCAGAGGTGATTTATAAATCTGAAATTCCGGATGTTTTGCTTAAATATGGCTATAATGCCAATCAGATCATTTACGGAACTTTTAATATTTTAGAACAGCCTATGCCATCACTTTGTGCAGATCGTTTAGATTATACCCTACGAGATGGGATTCATGGGGAAATTATTACCCGGCAAAGGGCGAGACAGTTTTTAAATGCTGTTGTGCTAAGTGATGGAATAATCGCAGTAAACGATGATACAGAAGTTAAATGGATCAATGAAACCTTTGAAAAGTTAAACAATGAGGTATTTAAACTCCCGCTTCATCTGTACGCAAATGGAAAGATGACAGAATTGATAAAACTCTTCTTAAAAAAAGGATTGCTTACTGAAAGTGATATGTTTAAAACGGATACATTATTGCTGAATAAGATCAGGACAACGTATGAAGGTTACGAAGCCATAAAATCCATTAAACAGTTACGTGGCTTTGCGGAATTCATCAGGCATGGTAAAGTTCCAATGATTAAGGATAGAAGATTAAAGGCACTATTGGTTTAATCACAAATAAATTGCCTTTCAAAACAATATCATTCATTTTAACGTATCTTGTTTAAAATAAATTTATGTCAGCTATAGAAATCATATTGATTGGGGTTGTAATCCTGCTAATTTTTGGAGGTAAAAAGTTGCCAGAATTAATGCGTGGAATGGGTAGAAGTGTGAAGGAGTTTAAGGATGCAAAAGATGAGCCTGTTAAAAAATAAGCAGACCTACAGAAACTTTATTTCCTTCCGGGGTGTTTTGATTATAAACTAACCACATTAACCACAATGGAAAATCAAAACAAAGATCAGGAAAAATCTAAATTTTCGAAGCAGGCTCAGGAAAACCCTTCTAAAGGTTTAAATGATTGGAATGATCGTTTGGATGAGAATTTAGAGCCAGAAAAGCAAGGTGATACAGCAGCAGATGATCGGGCAAAAGATTTTTCAGAACAATTGGGCAGTGGAGATCAGTCAGATCAAAGTGAAGATTAAATATTCTATTAGTGTTTCAATTAGTTATTCAGAATATTATTCTATCTATCGGTTGGGGTCTCACCAACCGAAAATTTATCCTTATATATTCAGTATTATTATAAGATTGATGAAGTAAAGCTTAGACTGGTTCGTGAAACACCAGCCTGTAGGTTCGAAATATACATTAATCAAATGGTTTAGGTGTATGAAATAATACATTTTCTCAGAATGTGTTAATTTTTTTCAACTTACTTTCGTTATCCCTGATAAATAGTATATTGCATATCTATTTAACCAACAAATGTATAGCGATTCTCAATTAGACAACAAGCATGAATAAGGGTTTTCTTTGTGCTGTTATTCTGGTACTATCCATTTCTTTACATGCATTTTCTCAAAACATTTCAAATGAAGGGACTGACTTTTGGGCGGTTTTCCCATCACACGTTCCAACGGGTGGTAGTCTTGCTAATCTGGAAGTATTTGTCACATCGAAATTCGATACAGAAGTTACCATTACCTGTGGGAATTACAACTCTGGATTGGTTACAATTCCTGCAAATACGTCTGTTGGAATTACTGTTGATAGAAGTGCAGCGTATATAAATATTAATGATGCAAATAGCAAATTAATCAATAAAGGTATTCACGTTGTGGTTTCATCAGGGAAACCAAAAGTTGCAGCATATGCACATATTTATGCCGGATATCGTTCTGCAGCATCATTAATTTTGCCTTTCGAAACTTTAGGTCAAAAATATTTTTCTGTTAATTATCGGCAGAATGAGTGGTCGAGACTAGATGAACAAGGATATAATTATTTAACTGTTGTTGCTGTAGAAAATAATACAAAACTTAAACTTAAAGACAAAAGTGGTAGAGAGATTGATCTTCCGGAGTTGAATGCAGGAGATGTTTATGAATATACTGCTGGCTTAAGTGATTTAACTGGTGTTTCCGTATATGTAGATCCGCAAAGTTCTTCATGTAAAAGGTTTGCCGCCTTTTCTGGTTCATCAAATATACTGATTGCCGATTGTATTGGTGGAAATAGTTCTGATCCCTTATATCAACAGGTTTATCCTACTTCAAGTTTAGGTAAAACTTACGGCATTGTGCCTTTTAAAGATCAGGCGTATTTTTATAGAGCAGTTGCAGTAGAAGATAATACACGTATTTATCAGGATGGTGAATTGATAAGTACCCTGGCTAAAGCCGGTGATTTTTATACATCTTCACGTTCAATTAATGGAACATTTGTTTCTGCTGATAAAAATATATTGTTAAGTCAATACATGTATTCTGCAGGTTGTGCAAATCAATCAGGAGGACGTGCCCCGTTAGGAGATGCAGATATGGTTTTACTTAATTCTGTTGAATTTAATGTAAATAACATCACCATATTTTCATCTCCTAAACAGGAAATACCTACACGTTTTTTAAACGTTTTAATTAAAACAAATAAAACATCATCATTTAAAATAAATGGTGTTGTGCCATCAGTTACGTGGAATGTGTTACCAGGCAATGCTGCATACTCCTATGCGCAAATTTCATTGTTAAGTGAAAGTGCAACCCTATCTGCCAGTGAAGGTTTTAATGCAATTGCTTATGGTTTTGGTACAACTGAATCATATGCCTATTCTGCCGGAACAAACTTATCCTCTAATAATTATTTAACAGTTGTAAATGATGTTAGAAGAGATGAAAGTCCGAATGGTTGTGTAGGACAGAATGTAGATTTTAAAGTGAATTTACCCTATCAACCCGATAAAATTACGTGGACACTGGAAGGCGGAACGCCGGAAGTAATCGATCAACCAGTGCCGGAAGTGAGAACGATAAATGGCCAAACTACATATGTTTACAGTTATCCGGTTAACAAAGTATATACAGAAGTTAATGAATATCATTTACAGGTTTTAGCACATGTTCCGGCAAATGCCACTAACTGTACAAGTGGCGATTTAATTACCAATTATGTATTTAATATTTATGATTTACCAGTAGCAAATTTTACTGCTCCAATAAGCTCATGTGCAAATTCAGAAGTAGCTTTCTCTGATCAAAGCGATGCCAGAACTGCTGACTTTTCCATCACAGAATGGCAGTGGGATTTTAAAGACGGAAGTATTTCAAGAGAAAAAAATCCTCAGCATCGCTTTGCACAAGCTGGTAGATATAACGTTACTTTGGTTGTAAAATCGGGTACTGGTTGCTATTCTGATCCTGTTGAAAAAGTAATAGATGTTTATCCATTGCCAGAAGCCGACTTTACAGCGCCGATTGAGACCTGTATCAATACTAATTTTACGGTTCAGGATTTGTCAACTATTAATAATACCATATCTACAAATACCCTTACAAATTGGAATTGGGATTTTGGAGATGGCACTGCACCTTCAAATGATCAGCATCCTACACACCAGTATACCTCAACTGGCCTGTATACAATAAAATTAACCACCACTTCAAACAGAGGTTGCATTAGTGCAGAAAAAACAGCAATTATTAAAGTAACAGACTTGCCACAAGCAGATTTTACAATGCCAGATATTTGTTTAACTGACGCGGTGGCTATGTTTACCAGTACTGCTGTTAATACATCGGGTAATTCAAATGGATTAACTTACTCCTGGAATTTTGGTGATCGATATTTGTCTGCAGTGAATTTAAATACAAATACTTCTACTGATCAGAATGGAGTACACACTTATACGGTACCAGGACAGTATCAGGTTACTTTAACCATTACCAATGCAAACGGATGCGTGAATGTAAAAACACAGAATTTCGTGGTTAACGGTGCTGTGCCAAGAGCAGATTTCGATGTTCTTTCCAATGGTTTGCTTTGTAGTAATAATACCGTAACCATTAAAAATAAATCAACAGTTGATTTTGGAAGAATTACCAAAATTGAAGTTTATAAAGATGTGGAACACAATCCATCTAATTTTGAAACTTTTCGTTTCCCTGTTCAGGGTCAACAAATTGACTTAAATTATACGGCTTTCAGCAGCCCGGCAACACAGGATTATCAAATAAAAGTTGTGGCTTATTCAGGAGGCCGCTGTTTTGATTTCTTAAGTAAGACGATTACATTAAAAGCGGTTCCTATATTAACTGTTGATGAGTTTACTTCAGTTTGTGAAAACGATGGGAATGTAACCTTCAACCAGTTTCATGAAGTTTCGGGCATTGCCGGAGATGGTGGAGTTTATTCAAGTGATGGAAGAGGACTAAGTGCAAATGGTACTTTTAATCCAAAACTTGCTGGAATAGGTTCACACAATGTTACTTACACTTTTACTGCAGATAATGGTTGTACAGCATCAATTACAAAAAGTATTATAGTTTATGCATCGCCAAGGGCTGATGCGGGTTCAACCGTATTTATTTTATCAGGAGGAGAGGTACAGCTTCCGGCTGTTGCTAATGGAGAAAACCTGACTTATGAATGGACTCCTGCCAAGGCGTTGAGCAATAACAAAGTCTTGAATCCTGTGGCCAGTCCGGAAGAAGATACAGAATATACGCTAACGGTAACGGCAAACCCAAGTGGTTGCCAAAACACAGCCAAAGTATTGGTTAAAGTATTACAGGTTTTATCACCACCAAATACCTTTACACCTAATGGAGATAATGTTAATGATGTGTGGAACATTAACTATCTAGAAAGTTATCCTAAAGCAACAGTAGAAGTTTTTAACCGAAATGGAAACAGGGTGTTTTTTAGCAATGGATATCGAATCCCCTTTGATGGTAACTTTCAAAATGAACCGCTCCCTGTTGGCGTTTATTACTATATTATTAACCCTCGAAATGGGAGGAAATCAGTAACCGGACCGCTCACCATAATCAGATAAATCAATTGAAAAAATATTTATTTTTACTCTTATTCATGGTTTCGGCAAGTGCTTTTTCTCAGCAAAAGCCCCAGTATACACAGTATATTTTTAATCAATACTTACTAAATCCTGCACTATCAGGAATAGAAAATTATCTAGATTTTAAAGCGGGATACCGAAAACAATGGGCTGGTATTTCTGATGCGCCGCAAACAACATTTGTTTCTGCAAATTGGGCTTTAGGCGATCAACAGTTATGGAGCAATGCCTTAACCACATTTCCAGAACAGACAGGAAACCCTATGGATAGAAATTATATGCAGAACTATATGTCTTCTCCATCACACCATGGGATGGGTATAACAGCAGTTTTAGATAAAACTGGCCCGTTAAAGCGTCTTGATGCTAATCTAACTTATGCTTATCATTTACAGCTCAATAGTCATTTAAATCTTTCTGCTGGTGTTGCGGCAGGTGTATCCAGTATCTCGTTAGATATTAATGCCTTAACTTTTGATACACCATATGATCCGGCACTTTCCAGGGCGCTGGTTAACCAGGTTAAGCCTGATTTGAGTGTAGGTTTGTGGCTTTATGGAGCAAGGCTTTTTGCAGGTATTTCCGCACAGCAGATCTTGCCACAAAAACTAAGCTTTTCCGGTGATAACCAATACAATCAAGGTAAAGAAGTACCGCATTTTTTTGCTACAGCGGGTTATAAGTTTTTTGTAGATGAAGAAATTGCTGTGATTCCATCTATAATGGTTAAATATGTTCAGCCCTCACCAACCTCAATAGATCTGAATGTAAAATTCGCTTTTAAAGATAAACTCTGGCTTGGTGGGAGTTATAGAAAAGATGATTCCTTTTCTGCAATGGCCGGCTTTAATATTGGAAAAATGGTTAACCTCACTTACTCATATGATTTTACAACATCTCAGCTTAATCAGGTGAGTAATGGGAGTCATGAAATTGTGTTGGGCTTATTGCTCAATAATGTTTATAAAGTACCATCATATATTAGAATGTGGTAATATATGATGTTTGGTAAATGGGTTATCAGTTGTTTGGTAATTAATCAACTAGTGCTAAAAAACCAACCAACTAAAAAACAAACCGACTATAATTCTTTTCTTAATCTGGCAACCGGAATATTCATTTGCTCACGATACTTGGCAACTGTTCTTCTGGCAATGTTATAACCACGTTCTTTTAAAATTTCTGTTAGCTTCTCATCGGCTAATGGTTTGCGCTTATCCTCATTTCCAATACAATCTTCCAAAATCTTTTTAACTTCTTTATTGGAAACTTCCTCACCATTTTCAGTCTGGATGGCTTCAGAAAAAAATGATTTTAATAAAAATGTGCCAAACTCTGTTTGAACATATTTAGAATTCGCCACTCTTGATACAGTGGAGATATCCATGTCAATTTTATCGGCAATATCCTTTAAAATCATCGGACGCATTTTGCGTTCATCGGAGGTTAAAAAATATTCATACTGATAATGCATAATTGCATTCATGGTTTTAAGCAAAGTCTGTTGTCTTTGTTTAATTGCATCAATAAACCATTTTGCAGAATCTAGTTTTTGCTTTACAAACTGAACAGCTTCTTTAAGCTTTTTATCTTTTGAAGATGCCTTATCATAATGCTCGAACATTTCCTGGTAAGAGCGACTTACTTTAAGTTCGGGTGCGTTTTTAGAGTTCAAGGTTAAAATGAGGATACCATCATTATTGCTAATGTGAAAATCAGGAATAATTTGCATTTGCTTGGTTGTTACCTGGTTGGCATCTCCGGGTTTAGGATTCAAGCGAAGAATTTCATTTACTACTTCTTTTAATTCCTCACTATCTAAGCCCAGGCTTTTCTCAAGCTTGTCATAATGCTTCCGCGTAAATTCATCCAAATAATTCTCTACAACATTCATTGCCTTAATGATTATTGGATTGGAAGGGTCTTTTCTCTTTAACTGGATCAGTAAGCATTCTTTTAAATCTCTTGCACCAATGCCCGGAGGATCAAAGCTTTGAATCAGCTTAAGCATTTCCAATACATCTTCCTCTTCAACCATTACATTCTGCGAAAATGCAAGATCATCAATCATAGAACCTAACGGACGGCGTAAATAACCATCATCATCTAAACTTCCAATGATCTGTTTGCCTATAATAAAGTCCTGGTCTGAAAGGGGAACAAGATCTAACTGTTCCTGAAGGCTTTCGAAGAAGGTGCTTTCAATAGCGATAGGTGTTTCCTTTTTTTCCTCATCATCATCGCTATTATTGTAATTGGTGCTGTAATCATTGGTATTGTCATCCTGTAGATAGTCATCTACATTAAACTCGTCCATACTATTATCTTCAGCAGGTCCATCAAATTCTTCCGGGCCATCATTGAGGTCATCATATTCTCCCTTAGGTTCTTCCTGAGTCATTAAACTAGGGTCTTCCAAAGCAGGGTTTTCTTCAAGTTCTTCTTTAATTCTTGTATCTAAAGCAACGGTTGGCACCTGTAACAATTTGATAAATTGAATTTGTTGTGGTGATAACTTTTGTAATAATTTTTGTTGTAAGTGTTGCTTTAGCATATTATATAGTAGAATGGCGTCAAAAATAAACAAATCATTTCAGATTTTTTGGAATTACACCAAATGACTTTGCTTGCTTATTAAATAATTTGCTAAACGCTTGCATTGAGTTTAATGTTTGTTACTTTAGTGATCAAATAAACTAAAACGACTAAAAATGGGCTTTGTAAAAGAATTTAAAGAATTTGCAATCAAAGGTAATGTAATGGATCTGGCAGTTGGTGTAATTATTGGCGGCGCTTTTGGAAAGATTATAGATAGTGTTGTGAACGATTTAGTGATGCCTCTTGTTGCTGCATTAATCGGGAAACCTGATTTTAGCAATTTATACCTGGTATTAAGAGGTGCCGTACCAGAAGGTACAGCATTAGCCGATGCAAAAAAAATAGAAGGAGCAGCTATTTTTGCTTATGGAAACTTTATTACAGTAGCTATTAATTTCATCTTATTAGCTTTGGTAATCTTTATGATGATTAAGGCCATCAATAAAATGAAGCGGAAAGAAGAGGCAGCTACGGCTGCGCCTGTAGCCCCCCCAAAAGAAGAAATTCTGTTAACCGAAATCAGAGATTTGCTTAAAGCAAAAGCTTAATGTAAAAACTGCAAGTATTAAACCTTACAGTTTTTTTATTTTAATAGCTTCTTTTAATTTTAGGATCAGTGATGATAATGTAATCGCCTAGATTTGAAAATTTAGTCCAATCTGGTTTTTCAAAGTCCTGGTCTGAAAAAGCTGATATATTTAGAATTTTAATTTTTGGTGAGTATTGATGTAATTTAGCCAGGGTACCTAATTTCTCATCACTATGGAAACGACCGTTTATGTGAAATACTTTTATGCCTTTATTCGCATTGATAAATTTAGAAATAGACCAGGCCATAGTTGCATCCCAAAAATTCTGTGTTTGATAAACTTTCATAGTGCCCATATTGTGGCCACCTAATAGTGCTGTAAATTTTTGATAGTATCTTCCCGATGCGGTATCTACCGGTAATGGAGGTAAGAAGTTTAATGATGTTTTTGGAAAATCTTTAAGTACAATTAAACCACCCCTGGTAACAGCATTGCTATATCGGGATGCCGCATTTGCAGCAATAACAGGTAATTTATTTACTTTGGCATATTCAATAAGTGGCTTGTAGTCTGGGTAATTCTCCCATGCCCTGGCTTCTTTAATAAAATTCTTTTCGGAGATTACATTGGCCAGATATTCATTTATAATCGGTTGAACATCGGTATGAAACATCTCCATGCTTAGTGCTATTTGTTGAGGATAGGTTTTGTTGAGTTTCTCCAATATCTCTGCTTCCAGATCATGACCAACAGAATCATTATGTTCTTCGCCGAAAAATAATACATCCACATTTTTCATGTCAGCAATAATCTCATCAGCTGATATTTCCTTTTGTTTACTTACATCGTATATTTTATATGGCAGGTTAAGGTCTTGGGCTTTTAATCCAATCGCAGCAGCCAGACAGAGCAAGATCAATAAATATTTCATGGGCTCAAATTATGAAATATTTTTTACCGATAAAATAAGGTTGTTCACCGCTGTTTAACCAATTTTTAGAATGTAAGTATATAGAAGAACTTGATTTATAAACATCTTTGTTTTTTAAATAGTAATCGAAATGGAAAACATCAATCATAATAATAGTCAGAATACTTCGGGTAGGGTTGTGGGTGGCCTCGTCATTGCAGCTATCGGGATCATATTTTTATTAAATAACCTTGGCCTGGATATTCCGGAATGGGTATTTAGCATTTGGAGTTTGCTTATCGTATTGGGAATATATATAGGCTTTCGTCGAAATTTTAAAGGTATAGGCTGGCTGGTTTTAGTATTGATTGGGAGTTATAATACTATAGATCGAATGGGTTTTGATCTTGACCTTTCAAAATATGCACTGGGCTTTGGTTTAGTGATTATTGGTGGATTCTTAATCCTGAGGCCCAATGAACGCATTAAAGTTAAGCGAAAAATGAAAGCCAAGTTCAAAGATCAATTTAATGCTGTTGGTGCAGATGAAGATACATTTAAAACAGCTGATCAGCATGCTTCTGATAATGACATTATTGATGTTGTTGCTGTTTTTGGAGGCAATACGCAAACCGTTTATTCTAAAAACTTTAAAGGAGGAGATATTTCAGCTGTATTTGGTGGAGCAGATATTATTATGACGCAGGCAGATTTTGCCGAAACAGCTAGTTTGGATGTTACCGCAATTTTTGGTGGTATCAAATTAATCGTTCCACAAAACTGGGCGATTAAATCCAATGTTACCGCAATTTTTGGTAGTGTAGAAGATAAAAGATCGCATTTAACGCCTACAGGGGATATTCAAAAAACCTTGATTTTAGACGGAACTGCAATGTTTGGTGGGATAGAAATCAAAAGTTTTTAACAGACATTGATGATAAAAGACTTACCAATTTTATCATCAATGAATACCCACATCACTTTCGGCAAAGATTTTTCTTAATCAGCTGATTGCGTTAACCTAATCATACCTTTAACTAAACTAAACCAAACCGTTTTGACAACCAGACCTTTATCTATTCCGCAGATACAAAAGATCTCTTTCAGCTTTGCTGTAGCATGGATTATATTGTGCGCCGTAGGTTTGCATTATGTAATTAACTTTTCTTGGATAATTGCCTTTACTGATAGCACCGTAAGTAACATGCTTTTGGCAGCCGCCTGTATCGGAATCAGCAATATGCTGGGCTACTATCAGCCTAAAAATGAACGTATTCTTTATGTGCTCATTGTAAGTTTGGCACTAACCTTTGTGGTTATTTTCACGGCAAAGTATCTCATGTTTTATCTTTTCGCTGATTTTAAGGAATACAAAGAATTTTATAATTTTTCTTTTGTATTTCGTGGTCTCATATCTTTTATGTGTCTCGGTTGGTGCGCATTAGCAAACATTCTCTGGTATAGACTGGAGGAACAAACTGAAACGCATGAACGACTAACAACGGCTAAAAGTTTAGCAAAGGAAGCTGAATTAAATAAGCTAAGACATCAACTGCAGCCGCATTTTCTTTTTAACAGCCTGAATTCTGTTTTTGCTTTAACGATGATTAACCCTAAAGAAGCAGGTGTAATGATTACTAAACTGGCTTCATTTTTAAGGGGTACACTTAAACGTGATGATGAATTATGGGTGACGGTAGAGGAGGAGATGGAATACATTCAATTGTATTTAGATATAGAAAAAGTGAGGTTCAGTCATAGGTTAAATATTGAAGTTAATGTTGCTGAAGATACGTTAAACTTAAGCCTGCCGGGAACATTGTTGCAGCCTATTGTAGAAAATGCCATTAAATTTGGATTATATAATACATCCGCTGGAATTACAATAAAGGTTGATGTTACTTTAGCCAATCATGTTTTATCATTAAGGGTTCAAAATCCATTCGACCCAGAAATGAAGGCCGCTAGCGGAACGGGATTTGGCTTAAGCGCTATAAAGCGGCGCCTTTACCTTTTATTTGCTAATCCACACTTGCTACAAACAGAAATTGAGGCAAATAATTTATATATTACCACCCTAAAAATCCCGCAAAAAAATGATCAGAACGATACTCATTGATGATGAACCTTTAGCTAGAGATATTGTTAAGTTTTATCTGACAGATCATCCTGAAATAGAGATTGTTGCCGAATGTTGTGATGGTTTTGAGGGATTAAAAGCTATTACTTTACATAAACCAGACCTTATTTTTCTGGATATTCAAATGCCTAAAATTAGCGGTTTTGAAATGCTGGAGTTGGTAGATGATAAACCAGCAGTAATTTTTACCACTGCTTTTGATGAATATGCGATTAAAGCTTTTGAAGTAAATGCTGTTGATTATTTACTTAAGCCTATTGATAAGGGCAGGTTTGAAGCAGCTATAAAAAAACTTCCCGGTCGATTGAATCACCAGGGGAATACTGAAGCCGTTTTAGATGCTGCGGCCTTAAGTCCGGCGCAGAACAATAGGGTGGTAGTTAAAAAAGATGGTGTAATTAAGATTATCCCAACGGCAGACATTAATTACCTGGAGGCCGATGATGATTATGTGAAAATGAATACGGTAGATGGCGTTTTCTATAAAAATAAAACCATGGCCTATTTTGAGCAAACTTTAGATGTTAATCAGTTCATTCGTATTCACCGCTCTTATATTATTAATTTGGCCCAGGTCACTAAAATTGAATTGAAAGAAAAAGATAGTTACGTGGTATTGCTTAAATCAGATATTTGGTTGCCGGTAAGTAAAACAGGATATGCTAAGCTGAAGGTAGCTTTGGGATTGTAATTAGCGTATATTTAAACCTTACAGGTTTTTAAAACCTGTAAGGTTTAAAAGTAAATAAAAATAAAAGCTAAACACTCTTGCATTTGTAGAGAAATCACTTTATATTTGCACCTCTTAATTTTGAAATTAATAAGATAATATACAGTCATGAAAAGAACATACCAACCTTCGCAAAGAAAGAGAAGAAACAAACACGGCTTCCGCGAAAGAATGGCAACAGCTAACGGCAGACGAGTATTAGCATCACGTCGTGCTAAAGGAAGAAAAAGATTAACAGTTTCTGACGAACGCAAGCATAAAGCATAGTTTTTGATTGCTTTTCCGGAATCGGAATCGGCAGAGCAAAATCTGCAATTATCAATCAAAAATATATGTACACATTCAGGAAAGAAGAACGGTTATGCAGCAGAAAACATTTAGATCTGCTGTTTAAAAATGGTTCTTCTTTTTTATTATATCCATTTCGCATCTCTTATCTTTTTATTGATGAACCTACAAGCATTCCTGCTCAGGTGGTGATCAATGTTCCTAAGAAAAGATATAAACGAGCTGTAGATCGTAATCTGCTTAAGCGTCGCATTCGTGAAGCTTATCGTTTAAATAAGCAAGATCTTTTTTATAATCAACTTCCAACAGAAAGGGGCTTATTATTGTTTTCTATTCAATATGTTGGAAAACAGAAATATGAATTTATCTTCATTCAAAAGAAGTTAATTGCTACTTTTAAGCGTTTTATAACTTTAGTTCAGCCAAATGAAGTTGTTGAATAAGGCTTTCGCCTGGCTTTTTTTAGCGCTGATCAGGATTTATCAATATGCAATTTCTCCCATGCTTGGTGCCAATTGCAGGTTTACGCCTACCTGTTCGCAATATGGAATAGAAGCCATCAGGAAATATGGGCCATTCAAAGGTGGCTGGATGGCTTTAAAGAGAATTGGCCGATGCCATCCCTGGGGTAAACATGGTCATGATCCGGTTCCATAAGATCATTAGTCATTAGTCTATCGTTCATCGATAATTATTTAATCAAATCATAACTTCAAACTCAAAACGATAATATCTTCGTCCATTTTACTATTTTTGATACATTTGCGGCATGGCTAAAATACTTCAATTAGAAACTGCTACGCAAGTTTGCTCTGTTGCTTTATCTTTCGATGGAAAAATAGTAGTATGGAAAGAAGAAAGTGGACAAAACCTACATGCCGCCAATTTGACACTTTTTATTGAAGAGGTGATTAAAAAAGCAGGTTTAACATATCAGGATTTAGATGCAGTTGCTGTGAGTAAAGGCCCAGGATCATATACCGGATTAAGAATAGGCGTTTCTACTGCTAAGGGGTTATGTTATGCCCTGGATAAGCCGTTAATTGCCATTGAAACATTGGAAATGATGGCTGCTGGTTTTATGATCGAAAACCCTGCGTATGAGGGTTTAATTTGCCCGATGATTGATGCCAGAAGAATGGAAGTTTATACTTCCGTATTTAATTCATCATTAGAAATTATTGAGCCAACCTCTGCCAAAATTATTGATGAAACCAGCTTTGCTGATTTACTGCTAAAAAACAAGATTAATTTTTTAGGTGATGGTGCTGCAAAATGTGCTGAAGCGCTGAATCATCCAAATGCATTCTTCGATGCAAATAACTTTAACGCTGCAAAATATATGTCAGCTTTAGCCTTTAATGCTTTTAATAAAGGTCGCTTTGAAGATGTAGCGTACTTTGAGCCTTTTTACCTGAAAGATTTTGTAGTTACTCAACCTAAACAGAAAGTTTAATTATTTTCTTTTAAAGATAGAAAACAGGTTTTTAAAAAAACTTCCTTCCTGTTGATCGTCGATTCCGGGCATTACATCACTAAATTGAGGATGGTTAACAATATTACCAAACTTAATTCCTACACCCATATAAACTGAAGCGCCATTTGGGCCACTTCCAATATTTGCATTACTGTTATAAATGCCTCTTGCCTGGTTGAAGGTAGAAAACAAATTGTCTGTACCACCAAAAATTTCGAAGTTAGGCGTTTGATATTTCCCTTGAATGCCAATCATAAAAATATGATTAAAGTTGTAAAGTGGTGTTACACTAGCAGATATGTTTTGATGAATAATGGTATTAACAAAAGCGATATCTCCGCCTTTATAAAATAGATTTTTAGAAACGATAAGTGCTGGTTTGTAAAAATCATATTGTTTGGAAACATACACATCAAATTTTGCGTTTGTGGCCGCTAAAAATTTTTCACTTTGTTGAGATAGTAGAAATATATCTCTGATCTCTTGGTTGTTATTGGAAGATTCACTGTTAATTTCGGTTAATAGTTTTGATTGATTTACTGTGGCTTTTTGCGTTCCGCTTCTCCACCAGATAAAACCTAAATCCTTAATATTTGCCATCAAATAAAGGCCTTTTTTTGTAGTGTAATTGGTTCCAAAACTTAGTGATAGGCCTGGATTTTTAAAGTTCGGTAAAAGTGTATTCTTATTAATCTCATCCGTATCTGAGAAATTACTGGCATATGTTCCATCCAGCCTAATTGCTAATGCATTTATATTATTATCAATATAAAGACTAGAGTTTCTGATGTCCAGTTTGTTGTATAAAATTCCACTCAATAAACTTGCTTTTACACCAAAAGCTAATCTCTTGTTGTAATTTTCTCTGTATGTAAAGCTGAACTGGTGATAGGATTGCTGATAGCCTTTGTTATTAAAAATTCCATCAAGTGGTGTATCAGACTTGAATCTACTGTAAGAATCAAAAATAGCCAGGGTTTCATTCGTGTAATCTAAATTCACATCCGAACGAATCTGCCAGGAAAGCCCAATCTCTTTCTGGTATTTATATGATTTGAATAAACGAAAAGTAGCTACATATATATTGCTGTTTTCATATAGGTGATTGATGGCACCTGTACCAATTAGAAGTGTTCTGGTATCATTAACACCCTGCTGCGTTAATTTTCGCACCGCATATTCTGCATCTCCAACATTTGATGCATTAACGCCAAAATAGGGTAGAAAGAAATTAGATGAAAATTTGCGTGAAGAATCCAGCGTGAAAGATTTTTGAGCGACATTTTCAAAAGCGTCGAACATGGTTTTCGTTCCAAAAAGGGCGTATTGCTGCGCATTCGCAAAATAGCCACTAGCCATTAATGTGATGGTAAGTAATAATTTCTTCATTTAAATTAATTTTTGTGGCTATCGCTTATTTAACGGTACTTGATGAGTCTGATGTGTTCTGCTTGATGTATTTATTTAAAAGCATGTTTGTAATGAATTTGTTTTGATCAGCACTCATTTGATAATAAAAGCTATCAAATTCTTTTAATCCGCTATCTGCTTGTAAATGTTTGTAGTATGTTAATAGGAGCTGACTTCTGAAGATATCTTTAGAATTTTTCAGGTTAATATAAAAACCAATATTTGAGGTGTTTGGCAACTGATTTAGCGCATCTAGATAGGCTGGCTCCTGAATCAGCAATTTGTTGTTTTTATAACTATTTAAAAAAGATTGAAGCGTGCTTGCGTTGTTTGCTATAACAAGCTGATTATCAATAATGAGGTAATAAGGTTTTGTGAAGTTTTTGAAAGGCTCACCCAGATAAATGAAAAGGATATCAGTTGGTTTAAAATGTTTAATCTCATCATTGTAATCCTCACTCACATCAAACAAAAGTTGTTTCACCTTTTCTCCATTAATCAATGATATAGCGGCTAATTTTTCGCCTGTGTTTAACTGAAAGGTAACAAATTGATTTTTAAGGTATGTCGGAAATATAGCATTTAAATCTGTGCGATACTCGGCTTTGACCTTTTTAATCAGTGAATTTCTTTTATCAGTTAATTTTTTAAGTGTTTGCCAGCTGATTAACTTTTGTTGCCAGGATTGATAATGATCATAAGCATATAAGGTGTAATTGGCCGTACGATCCGGAAGAATATTCTGAATAGCTGTATTTTGAACAGGGATATGCTCAAACAGTTTTAAGTAGTTGTCTGCTGACTTGATTTCTGTATTGCCATTAAATAAAATTTTCTCTTTACTGAAATTGTAATTTAAAGTGGCAAAGCTATTTTGTGTTTTAAATAAAGCCATTTCGCCATTCAAATTTCCAGAAATAATATTTTTTAGCAGAAGCGGTGCCTGATTAAAATTAATGTGCAATTGTGCCAATATGTTTTTGTTTAGCAACCTGGATTCTTTAATATAAGCTGTAAAAGGATTTTCATCAAGTCTGATTGCCGCATTTTTAATTAACTTTAATGAAGTAGATATCGTTAAAACCTGATGCTGAATGCCCATAAAAACATTCAGGCTATCATTTACCTTAAGGGTATAAATGTTTTTTTCATTTAATACTGGCTTAACGATTGGCCGGAGTATATTTTGAAAATTAATCAGTTCCTGATCTGGCCTTATCTGAACAGTAAGGAGAAAATTGAGGGTTTGATTAGTGTCTGGGAGTAAGCTAACATAAATCTCCTGATCATTTACAAAGTTATTGATCGACTTTTTATTAACGAAACTTTCTTTTAGTTGTTTAAGTAAGTTTGTTTTTTCATCACCAATGACTTGCTGCAAAAGACCTTGCCCTTCAATAATTTCATAAAAGGCTTTATCATTTTGGAATGAAAAAAGTATTGCAGCATTGTTGGTTGCCGATTGGAGGGCCAAATCTTTGGCATCGTTTTCTGTACCCAATTTAGAAAAATATAAATAGGACATTGATACTGTACCCAACAATAAAACACTCACTAATATTATGATCTTTCTCATCTGCTACGCAACAAATTTAATTTAATTACATTGATTAGTGAGAAGTTCTTTATCAATTTATTAATTTAGCCATTGCTTCAGGCAAAAATACCTATGAATAAACGAATAATACTAACTGCTTCTTTTTTCGGATTTGTTGCTGTTTTGCTAGGTGCATTTGGTGCTCATGCATTAAAGGCATTGGTAGATGGTTCATCATTGGAAATTTGGCAAAAAGGCGTTAATTATCAATTCTATCATACTTTTGCCTTACTATATTTGTCAACATTTGCCCGTTACAGAAACAAGCTGATCAATATTGCTTACTTTTGTTTTACCTTCGGAATCATCCTGTTTTCCGGTTCGCTTTATCTACTGGCTACGCGAAATATTTTGCAATTAGATTTTGTGAATTTAATTGGTCCTATAACACCAATTGGAGGATTGCTGTTTGTTTTGGGTTGGATCATGTTGTTTTTTGCCGCGATTAAAGATAAATAATGGAAACTTTTGAGAACGATATTTTTGCAGAGAGAGAAACACTTTTTGTGGAAGTGATTTTGCCTTTATCTTTGGCGATAAACTACACTTACAGAATCCCTTTTGATTTAAATGATCAGGTTGCAATTGGTAAAAGGGTAGTAGTTCAGTTTGGGAAACATAAAATTTATTCTGCCTTAATAAGTGGGATTTCCAAAAATCCGCCTACAGCTTATGAAGCCAAATATATCATTGATGTAATTGATGCTGAGCCTGTGGTAACCGCCACCCAACTCAAGTTTTGGACTTGGATGACCAACTATTATATGTGTAATGAAGGCGATGTAATGACTGCTGCTTTGCCAGCCAGCTTAAAACTAGCCAGTGAAACTATTCTTATGCTCTCTGAAAACTTCAGGGAAGATGTAGTGCTGAACGATAAGGAAGAATTAATCATCACTACACTTAAAAAGCAGGAAAAGTTAACGGTTAACGATGTTTCAAAGCTTTTAGGTCAGAAAACGATTTACCCAATTATTAATAATCTGTTAGAAAAGGAACTGATTTTGGTGGCCGAAGAGGTAGTGCAGAAATATAAACCACTACTTAAATCCTTCGTTCTGCTAAATGATTTTTATAATGATCAGGAAAATTTAAAACAACTTTTCAGTGTTTTAGAGCGTGCACCTAAACAGTTAGATGCATTACTGGCTTATCTTAAACTACAAAAATCTACTCAACCGATTTCTAAAGAACAACTTTTAGAAGAAAGTAATTGCGGAGCTGCCGCTTTAAAAGCTTTGACTGATAAGGATATTTTCATTATAACCAAAAAGCCTGTAAGTCGTTTGGCTGCGATCGATGAAGAATTTAGTGTAAATTTTAAGCTTAGCGAATCACAGGAACTGGCACTTACGAAGATTAATAAGCACTTTAAAGAAAAGGATGTGGTATTGCTGCATGGTGTTACGGCATCGGGAAAAACGCAGGTTTATATTAAGTTGATTGAAGAAATTATTCAACATGCAAATGGTCAGGTTTTATTTCTATTACCAGAAATTGCACTTACCACACAGATCGTTGAACGGATTAAACGTTATTTTGGTAATTCCATTGGTGTATATCATTCCAAATTTAACAATAGCGAAAGAGTCGAAATCTGGAATAAGGTTAGAACAGGTGCATATAAAGTTATTCTTGGCGCACGTTCTGCTGTTTTTCTTCCTTTCCAAAATTTAAAATTAATTGTGGTTGATGAAGAACATGAGCCTTCATACAAACAATACGATCCTGCACCGAGATACCAGGCACGGGATGCTTCCATTTACCTGGCTCATCTGCATCAGGCTAAAGTTATCCTTGGTTCAGCTACTCCATCTCTTGAAAGTTATTATAACGCCTTACAGGGTAAATATGGCCTGGTAGAAATGAAAGAAAGATTTGGTGGTGTACAACTGCCGCTTCAGCAGGTGGTAAGCATTTCGGAAGAAACCAAAAAGAAAACAATGGTTTCCTATTTTTCCAGTGTATTGATTAAGGATATAGATTTGGCGCTTTCTAAAAAGGAGCAGATTGTACTTTTCCAAAATAGAAGGGGTTATGCCACGATTTTAATTTGTGCAACATGCGGATATACGCCAAAGTGTGTGAATTGTGATGTTAGTTTAACTTATCATAAAAGTAGCGGCAAACTACATTGTCATTATTGTGGCTATCAGCAAAGTAGTGTAAATATTTGTCCGGCCTGTGGCTCTGTACATGTAGAGCAAAAGGGCTTTGGTACAGAAAGGATAGAAGAGGAACTGAAATTATTGTACCCTGATGTTTCCATTGCCAGGCTGGATATGGATAGTACCCGAACAAAAAATGGATTGCAGCAAATTCTAAATGACTTTCAGGATAAAAAAACCGATATTTTGATTGGTACGCAAATGGTAGCCAAAGGGTTAGATTTTGATAACTTAAATTTAATCGGCGTGATTAATGCAGATACGCTGTTGGGTTATCCTGATTTTAGGGCTTATGAAAGAAGCTATCAGTTATTGGCACAAGTAGCTGGCCGGGCAGGCAGGAGAGCCGATCAGGGAAGCGTATGTATCCAAACATATGATGCCGGAAACCGGATCATCAAACAGGTGGTTGAGAATGATTATGAGGGCATGTATCATGATGAAATTGCGGAGCGGGAGAAGTTTCTGTATCCTCCGTTTTCAAGAATGATTTTTCTCTATATCAAGCATAAAGATTCGCACGTACTGGATCATGCTGCACTTACTCTGGCCAATATCCTGAAAGCAAAATTTGGAAAGCGGGTACTGGGGCCAGAGCAGCCATTGGTAAGTCGGGTGCGTAACCTTTACATTAAACAGGTAATTATCAAAGCAGATAAGCACACCGCTATTCAAAAGGTTAAGGATGCTTTACGAGAAACCCTCACACAGTTTAACGCTACTAAAGAATTTAAGGGTGTTTTTATGCAGATTGATGTAGATCCCTATTAGTTTTTTCCATTCAAACTAAATTGCAAACCTACGGAAACCGGATTTAATAAAAACTCCCATTTTTTATAGGTAGTAACTGTTCTGGCTACGCCACCAGTTTCAGTAATATCTTGCTTTTCGTAAGAATAGTAGAAATCCAGGTTGCTTTCCGCGTAGAAGTTTAATTGAGGAAGGATATTTACTTTAAGGCCAATTAAAGGTGTTAATACCAAGCCATTTTTGCTGGCATCAGCAGTTTGCGTTACATTACTGGCCATTGGATTGCGTTGCGCAATAGTACCAGTGAAACGATTGGAGCGATAGCCTAAGTCAAAACCAAAGTAAGGTTGAATTTTTGAGTAATTAAAGTTTTTTTCGAAACCAATTTTGAAAGAATAATCGGTAACTTTTCCATTCCCAATCTCACAGGTAGCGCAGGTATTATCAAACTGGATATCATCCCTGTAATAAGCTCCACTAATGCGAAAGCTGATCTGGTTATCATTAAATTTAAGCATGGCTCCATTGGCAAATGCTTTGGTATAATCCTGAGTATTGGTTTGATTTAATATTTTTGGCAATTGCATTAAACTAAAGGCACGAAAACCTATGGTGTAATTATAGTCGGCTCCAGTTTGTGCAAACGATGTAAATGAGATAAATAGGGTAAATAAACTAAGTAATATTTTCTTCATATATAATGATACTGATTTTCTTTAGAATTGTTGATCCCAAAAGTAGAAATAATTCCGCACTTCAGTATTATGATTAAACCAAACTTATGAATAGAATATTTAGCTTTTGATTTTCTGCAACTTAGCCTAATGTGGATTTCTTTATCTTGCATCACCATATAAAAAAGCTAATTTTGAGACTTCATGGCCTATAAATTTGTTGATAATTACCGAGAGCGTGGTGCGAGAAAGAAACTGGTAGAACTGTTACGATCTCGCGGAATTGAAGATGAGCATGTATTAAAAGCGATGGGTAAGGTTCCCCGTCATTTCTTTTTTGATGAAACTTTCTGGAATCAAGCTTATAAAGATATCGCTTTTCCAATAGGAGACGGGCAAACCATTTCACAACCTTATACCGTAGCTTATCAAAGTGAATTGCTACACATTAAAAAAGGCGATAAGGTTTTAGAAATAGGAACGGGCTCAGGTTATCAAACTTGTGTTTTAATGGAACTTGGTGCCAATGTAGTTACGATAGAAAGACAACAAAATATTTATAACCGCACTATTCAGGTTTTACCTGGCATGGGTTATAAACCCATTTTCTGTTGTGGCGATGGCTCGAAAGGAGTGGCAGAACATGCACCTTATGATAAGATTATTGTAACGGCCGGTGCGCCATTGGTTCCCGAAATTTTATTGAAGCAACTTAAAATCGGAGGCATTTTAGTCATTCCGGTGGGTGACGAAAAAACTCAAAAAATGGTTACTGTCATCAGAGTAAGTGAAACAGATTACGAAAAAATAGTGCTAGACACCTTCAGGTTTGTGCCTTTAGTGGGCGACCAAGCGTGGTAATTATAGTTGGGAGTTTTGAGCCTTTAGCAGGGAGTCTTGGTCTATTCGACTTAGTTTTCAGACTAATGACTTAAAACTCTAAACTCCAAACTCAATACTATCTTTTCATCGCCCGATCCAGCTCACGTTTGGTATCTCTATCTTTAATGCTATCGCGTTTGTCAAATTCTTTCTTACCCTGTGCTAAAGCGATTTCAATTTTCGCAAAGCCGCGTTCATTTACAAAAATGCGAAGAGGTACAATCGTATAGCCTTTTTCTTCACCCTTTAATTTAAGTTTTCTGATTTCTTTTTTTTGAAGAAGTAATGCCCGGTCTCTCTTAATATCATGATGATAAAATGAACTGTGGCTATATTCAGAAACATGCAGATTTCTGACGTAGAGGTTACCACCAATAAACATGCAGAATGCATCCGTCATATTGGCTTTCCCTTGCCTAATGGCTTTTATTTCAGTTCCTAAAAGCGCAATTCCGGCTACATATTTATCTAGTAAATTATAATCGAAATAGGCTCTTTTATTTTTTATATTAATGTCGTTTTTCAAAGCTAATATTGTTATTAATGCAATGTAGCAAATGGTGCTACTTTATCCAGGTTTATTTGCCGGGCTGCAAATATCTTAAAAATTGATGTGATATTGTGATTTAATTCCATTTCGCAATCGGATAAATTAACAAATAGAAAGTTCATCTGTTTGTAAAAGCTGAAAGGAATATGATTATCTTTCTCACAAATCAATTATGTTTGGGTTTAAACGTCAAAAATGAAATTTAAAAACTTCCTCTTAGTTCTTCTTCTAGCCATTACATGTCAGGTTAAAGCGCAACAGCCTACCTTGCTGCCTCAGTTTACTTTCTTCAAATTAGACGGCAAATCATTTTCGAATAAGGATTTAAAACAGGGTAGGCAAAATTTATTTATTCTTTTCGATTGTACCTGTGAGCATTGCCAACGGGAGATGAAAGCCTTAAACGCGAATTATGCTCAATTCAAGAAAGCCAATATCTATCTGATTACTTTGGATGAAGCTTATATTATTCCACAGTTTTTTAATACTTATGCAAAAGGATTAAATACAAAGCCGAATGTAACTGTAATGCAAGATAAAAATCAAATGTTCATTCCGGCATTTCTTCCAAAAATGTATCCTGCAATGTACTTGTATTCACCTACTAATAAATTATTGGTTTATAACTCTGGTGACGGTGGTATTAAAAAAATGATAAAGGTAATCAATAAATAACTTTTATCTGATGATGAGCACGGGGATGTTGACTTTATGTCTGACTGAATTAACCGTCGTTCCAAAAATCAGATCTTTTAAACCCTTGTGTCCGTGTGCGCCCATTACTAAAAGCTCAAGTTCATTTTTATTGCTGATGTCTGCTATTGCTTTTGCTGTACTTCCAAAGCCAATAAATGGTGTAGAATCAAATCCTAAATCTTCCAGATTGACTCTGTATTTTTCGAGGTTTTTGGCATCACTTTCTGTTTCATGATCCATTACTTCCTGACCATGGTACCGGGCTGCAGCAGTTTCTACCACATGAATTAAGTAATAATGTGCATCCTTACCACCTTGAATGAGGGCATGCCTGATCGTGTTGCCATCATTTTTGGAAAAGTCTACTGCAATGCCAATTCTGTTATAACTGATTTTTTCAATTTTACCAATATCGAGCGCATTACCATGAGGAACTATTTGCCTCTCACGGTTTTTCTTTTCAATTAAGGGGTGAAAAAAGACATATAAAAGCAGGAATACGATAAATATCAATGCCGGTACTACAATAACATAAATCCACCAATTATTGGCATCGTTTGCCCAGCCACTTATTTCTTCTATGACTAATTTTACGTTTAATGCAATAATCGTCAATGCACTTGCCCATGCTAAAACTTTTACCCAGGTTTTGATGGCGAAATCCTTCATCAGATTTTTATCTGAATTGAAGTGAATTAATGGAATAACAGCGAAGCCTAGTTGTAAACTTAAAACAACCTGACTTAGTACCAATAAGCCACCGAGCGCATCATCCCCATAATGTAAAATGGTGAAAAACGCCGGAATAATTGCTAGTAAACGGGTAATCAATCTGCGTAACCAAGGCTGAATACGAAGATTGATGTGGCCTTCCATAATAATCTGACCTGCAAGCGTACCAGTAACAGTGGAGCTTTGTCCGGCGGCAATTAATGCAATAGCAAATAGTGTTGGAGCTATATTTCCGAAGATATTGGAAAGCAGTTTATGTGCATCCTGAATCTCTGCCACCTCATGTAATCCGTTTTTATAAAATGCAGCTGCTGCGAGTATGAGGATAGCTGCATTTACAAAAAATGCCAGATTCAATGCAACGGTAGTGTCAATCAGGTTAAATTTTAAAGCTTCCTTAATGCCTTTATTGGTTCGCTCTATCTTTCTGGTTTGAACCAGTGATGAATGCAGGTAAAGATTGTGTGGCATAACCGTTGCACCAATTATTCCGATAGCAATGTATAGTGCATCTCCGTTTAGGATTGAAGGTTCAAATCCTTTTGCAATTTCTTTTAAAGAAGGCTCTACAATAAACATTTCCACCAGGAAAGAGATACCTACAATAAAAACCATTGATACAATAAATCCTTCCATGGCCCTCATTCCTTTATTTAAAAGGAACAACAGAAGTATGGTGTCAAAAATAGTGATGGAGATGCCCCAGATTAAGGGCAGGTCGAAAAGCAATTGCAAACCAATAGCCATACCGATGATTTCTGCTAAATCACATGCAATAATGGCCGTTTGTGCCAAACCAAATAAAGGAATATTTGCCCAACGCGGATAAGCTTGTTTAGAGGCTTGTGCCAGATCTAACCCCCTAACAATCCCTAGTCTGGCACTGAGCGACTGAAGTAATAGTGCAATGAGGTTTGACATGAGTAACACCCAGATCAGTTGGTAACCAAATTTGCTACCTCCAGCTAAATCAGTTGCCCAGTTTCCTGGATCCATATAACCAACACTAATTAAATAGGCCGGTCCAATAAATGCTAAAATTCGTCGCCAGCCTTTTCTTTTACTCGTATTTACACTCTGATGTACTTCGCTAAGCGATTCAGTTTTTGCCATTACTGCTTGTTAAAATGTGTTTTGCTACTTCTCTACTGATATTTATTTGCTTCCCGGCGATCAGGATTTCTACTGAGCCATCGAAATCGGTAACATCATTAATCTCAATTTGTTTGCCAAGGGTTAATCCTAATTTCTCGAGGTGTTTTAAAAAAGCAGAACTATGCTGACTTACCCCTGTAATGGTACCCTGATCGCCAATTTTTAAATCAATTAGTTTGACAAATTGTGTTTTCGCAAAGCGTCCGTTCTTATCTGGAATAGGATCGCCATGTGGATCTGACTTTGGGAAACCTAAAAATTCATCAAGTCTTTCAATTAACGCGGTGGATTTAATATGTTCAAGTTCTTCAGCAACATCATGTACTTCATCCCATTTAAAATTAAGTTTGTCTACTAAAAAAACTTCCCATAAACGGTGTTTGCGTACAATCTCAATTGCTGCATTTCTTCCTTTTTCAGTTAGGGTCACACCTTGGTATTTGATATAATCCACAAAGCCTTTTTCAGCTAATTTCTTAATCATATCGGTTACAGATGCAGGTTTGGTTTGCATCTGCTCTGCGATGGCATTGGTTTGAACGTTACCGGTTTTTTCTGCTAAGTGGTAAATTATCTTTAAGTAATTCTCCTCAGTGAAACTTTGCATTTATATTTATCTAATTATATTTTTAGGTAAATCTAAAAATTATTTATTAAAATATATTAGATAAATTATGTTAAAATTTAGAATTTAATTTGGTTATGTTTGTGTTCTCAATACCTTTGAATTTATATGGCATCAGAATTAGATAAAATTGATTTTAAAATTTTAAGAATTTTACAAGAAAATGGTCGCATTACTAATTTGCTACTGTCACAGGAAATTGGATTGTCTCCAGCGCCAACATTAGAACGTGTTCGTAAATTGGAAACGGCTGGTTTTATCAAAAGCTATCATGCCTTGGTAGATGAAGAGAAACTTGGTTTAGGCATTAAAACTTTTATTCAGATCCAACTGGATTTCCATAAAAATAATACTATTCAAATCTTTTTGGATGAAGTGAATCAGATTAAAGAAATTACAGAATGTCATCACGTTACCGGTCAGGCAGATTTCCTTTTAAAAGTTTATGTAAAGGATATCAAATCATATGAGCGTTTAATTATGGAGAAGATCAGTAAAATTTCTGTGGTAAAAACTTTTCAAACAATGATGATCATGTCGACTACAAAAAAAGAGCCGATTGTGCCATTGGAGTATTAAATCCCAAACTCCTAAAAGGGCTTTTCCTGGCGATCGCCCATTGTGGCTATGAAAAATCGTCCTCCTGAACTTGATTCAGGATCTTAACTAGAAAGGTGCTGAACTAAATTTATTGCGTAGCTTTCCGCTGCGCTACAGGTCAGCATAACGATTCCTTTCTAGATCCGTACTTGCGAACCAAAGGGTAGTGCCTAGTAATGGAGTGAAGCAATCTAATTCTGTAAAACAGATTGCTTTGTCGTTCCTCCTCGCAATGACGACCTTTGGCAAATTCGTCCTTGAAAATAATTTTCATTAAATGAAGCAATCTGAATAATGATATAGCTTCATCAAGCCGGTAATTTCCAGTCAATAGGTGTTAAATTGTTTTGGATGAGCAATTGATTGGCTTTTGAAAAATGTCCAGATCCAAAGAAGCCATTATAGGCGGAAAAAGGAGAGGGGTGAGCTGCTGTAAGTACATAGTGCTTTTTCTGATCAATTATTGAAGCCTTTTGCTGTGCATATTTCCCCCAAAGTAAAAAAACAATATGTTCACGTTTTTCAGAAAGGGATTTGATAATCTCATCAGTAAAGATTTCCCATCCGCGATTCTGGTGTGAACCGGCTTCGGCGGCACGAACAGTTAAGGTGGCATTCAAAAGCAGTACACCTTGTTCTGCCCAGTGTGTCAGGTGGCCATGCAGGGGTGCTTGAAATCCTTCAATATCAGTCTCAAGTTCCTTATAAATGTTTTTTAATGATGGCGGAACAGTCATGCCCCGTTGTACTGAAAATGAGAGTCCATGCGCCTGACCAACACCATGATAAGGGTCCTGACCTAAAATAACGACTTTAACTTGTTCAAATGGCGTGGTGTTTAATGCTTTAAATATATCTTGTCCTTTCGGATAGACTTTTGCGCCTTTTTCCTTTTCCTCTTTTAAGAAAGATTTTAGATTTTTCATGTAATCTTTCTCAAACTCTTGATCTAAAACGGCCAACCAACCGGGTTCTAATGCAGCAGACATAATAATTTGTACTTTGTACTTAAATAAATTTAAAAGTAATATAGGTAAAGGTATTAACCTCAATCAGAGAGAAATAGTTTATGGTTTCTTTTTATAAATAGCCAATAAATCTCCTTCTAGCGTTGTTTTCGGGCCTTCGATAATTCTGCCCAATTCTATTCCTTTATGATCATAAATAATAAATGTAGGAACCATTTTAATATCCAAGCCGTCTATTATACCATTTTCAGCTTTCTTATTTCCATCAACCGCGATAAGTTCAATGTTTTTTTCTTTAAAATGTAAGGCATCCATGATCTTTAAAAAGTTTGGAACATTTACTTTGCTATCGCCACACCAGGTACCGAAAACGATTTTTATTTTTTCCTTTTTAACTAGCTTTTTTAATTCAATCATCGTAACAGCGTCTGGAGTATATGCTACATACAAAGGATCATACATCTCTTTAAATTCTGGAAATGTTGCCATGCCCTGTCTTGTGCATGCGTTGATTAAGATATCTTTATTATGAACTTGATCGTGTATTTTTTTATTTACTTCTTGTGCGGAAACATTCATTGCTGATATGATTAATATAATAGATAGGAGTTTTTTCATGTTAAGAAAGAGAATTGTTGTATGAGTGAAATTTTTAATGAAATTATTGTTTTAAAAACTAATTTCTGCCATTTAAAAACGATATTTGCAAAAAAAAATAATTATAATAGAATTTATGCCAAATATTATCAGATTAATTGCGGGGTTTGCTTTACTGGGTGGCGCAGTAGCTTTATTTATTTTCGGTTTCTGGCCTTGGGGCATTGTTGCCATTTTATTAGGCATTATTGTATTGGTAACTTATTTCTTTAATGAAAACATGCTATTAGCACAATGGTTTTTGAGAAAAGATAATATGCCAAAAGCAAAAATGTTTTTAGATCGAATTACCAATTATGAAAGTCAATTGATTAAAGTTCAACATGGATATTATAATTTATTGGTAGGTTTAATTGAAAGCAGAACAGCACCAATGAAATCTGAAAAATACTTTAAAACGGCTTTAAGTTTAGGCATGCAAATGGATCATAACATTGCATTGGCTAAATTGAGTTTGGCTGGAATTGCAATGGCAAAGCGTAATAAACGTGAAGCTACACTTTACCTGGCTGAAGCTAAAAAAGCAGATAAGAATAAGTTATTGGCCGATCAGATTAAACAAATGAAAGACCAGATGGGTATGATGGATAAGCAACAACAAGTTCGTTATCGCTAATTAATATAATATTAACTAAAAGGAGTCAAATTTATTTGACTCCTTTTTTTATGCCCGTAAAGGTTTGTTAAAGTCATAATCTAAAAATAATTTTAGACGAGTCGAAATTATTTGATATTTTGGGGTTTTACCGATCCTCAATAATATTATGGAATTATATTACTCTTTTTCGGTGCTTATTGTTTTAGCATCATTTTTCTCTTATTTAAATCTCCGATACCTCAAACTTCCATCCACCATCGGGATTATGATCATCGCTATGATTAGTTCAATCGTGTTGGTTTTAACAGGTAGTTTATTTCCTAAAACCTTCGATCATTTTTCTACATTACTACAAGATGTTGATTTTACGGAAGTATTGATGGGGGCGATGTTAAACTTTTTGTTATTTGCTGGTGCGATTCATATTAACCTGGTTGATTTAAGAGAACAAAGAGCACCTGTAATTATTTTCTCTACGGTAAGCGTGGTTATTTCCACTTTTGCTGTAGGCGCATTGGTATTTTATATTGCACCATTCTTCGGCTTTAAAATTCCTTTTATTTATTCGTTATTATTCGGCGCACTTATTTCTCCAACTGATCCTATTGCTGTAATGGGCGTACTGAAGGACGCTAATGTGCGTAAATCATTGGAAACGAAAGTTGCAGGAGAATCTTTATTTAATGACGGTGTTGCAGTAGTAATATTTGCAGTGATTCTTCAATTGGCACAAGGTAGTGATATAGATATCAGTGCAACAAATATTTCATGGTTGTTGATCAAAGAGGCGGTAGGTGGCTTCGCTTTAGGAACCGTTTTAGGTTTAGGAGCTTCCAATGCCATGCGCAAAATTGATGATTACAAAGTTTCGGTATTAATTACTTTGTCAGTTGTGATGGGTGGTTACCTGATTGCACATTCAATTCATATTTCCGGACCATTAACTATGGTTGCTGCAGGAATAGTAATTGGTAACTATGGTAAAAGAACAGCCATGTCTGCCGTTACAAAAGATTACCTCAATAAATTCTGGGAGTTGATTGATGAGATTCTAAATGCGATTTTATTCCTGTTTATCGGATTTGAATTGCTGATCATTCATAACATTACCGACTATTGGTTAATTGGTTTATGTTGTATCATCATCGTATTGTTTTCCAGATTCTTATCCATTTATATCCCAGTGGTACTCATCCCGTTTAAAAATAAATTTAGTAGTGGTACCATTAAGGTTTTGGTTTGGGGAGGTTTGCGTGGAGGGGTTTCCATTGCCTTGGTTTTATCTATGGATGAAGGGCCTTATAAACCTTTGTTGGTCGGGATTACTTATTTCGTAGTCGTATTCTCTATTATTGTGCAAGGTTTAACTGTGGGTAAATTGGCTAAGAAGGTGCTGTCTGTGGAAGAGGTTTAGTGGTAAGGACTTAGGATTCTACTTTCAACTTCATGTTACTGCGATCGCTATAACACGCTCGCTGTCATGCTGAAGTATGAAGCATCTCTGGCCTATGTACTTGGGAAATCATTGTACTAAATCCCAAATTGCTGCAATTATGTAAATTTTTTAAAGGATTATACATGTCCCTTTAAGAAAAGATCCTGAAGCAAGTTCAGGAAGACGAGCGAGGGATCTTGGATGAGTAAATTTTAACCATTCGCTGTCATGCTGAAGTATGAAGCATCTCTAACCTATGGAATTTGGAAGTTCATTCACTCATTGTACTAAATCCCAGGGTTGCTGCAATTATGTGTTTTTTAAAAGGATTAAACACGTCCCTTCGAAGAAAAGATACTGAATCAAGTTCAGGAGGACGAGCGAGGAATGTAAAAGATCCTGAATAAAGTTCATTTCCGAAATAGTTAAAACCAAAGCTTGTTTTTTATTGTAGTTTATAGAAAATCTTATACCTATGGCAACATCACAAGAAGGAAGTACAAATAATACTCAGGAAGAAGGAAACATTCAGGATTTAGGTGGCCAGGAAGCCATTGAAAAGCTACGTGGTTTGGCAGAGAAAGCAGAAAGTTGCTTCTTTTGTACCAGCATTAAAACAGGGGTTCCATTATCAGTAAGACCTATGGCTATTCAGCAGGTTGATGATGAAGGAAACCTTTGGTTCATGAGCTTAAAGGATAGTCATAAAAATGATGAAATTTCATCAGATCCGTTTACGCACCTTTTATTTCAGGCTGGTGCACATTCTGGTTTCGTTAATATTTATGGAATCTCGGAAATTAGCAGAGATCAGGCTAAAATAGATGAACTTTGGACTCCATTACTTAAAACCTGGTTTCAAGGTGGAAAAGATGATCCAAATATCACCCTGATTAAAGTTATTCCCTCTGAAGGATACTACTGGGATACTAAAAACGGAACTGCGGTTGCATTCTTAAAAATGGCAGCTTCAGTGGTTACTGGAAAAACAATGGATGATTCGGTAGAAGGATCTTTAGATATCGACTAAAATTATTAAAGGTTAAAGGTTAAAAGTTGTATGTTTAGGTTCAGCGCATATTTTGCGACTTTGATCCGAAACTTATAACCTAGAAACCTTTAACCTATTTGTCATCTAAATTATCGTAGCCTTCCAGCTCTTCTCTTTGAGATCTTTTGCTCAAGATATCATCATCTTCGTGCTGTGATCTGGAAAAAAATAATGCTTCGGCCTGGATTCTTTTAATCAATTGGCGAACCAAAGTTAAATCAAATGCATCTTTACTCAGTTTGATGCAATATTCTCTTTCATTAATTTCTAAACTTGAAGTATTCATATGGCAATGATTTAATTATCAATTGCTGTAAATATAGAAAAGGCCTGCTAAACAGTTGTTAGCAAGCCTTTTAATTTTATGTTATGTTTTTGTTAAGATCAGTTACTCCTTAGCGTGTATTTACTTATGCGAAAGGAACAAGCCATCATCAGTTTTAGCAACTTTTAAAATCCCTTTGGAAGTTAATGCTTTCAATGTGGTATCCCACTTCTTGTTGCTCCAATCAGTTAATTTACTTTTAATATCAGTTAAAAGATGTTGCTCATCTTCATTTATAAGTGAATAAAGTTCTGTTTCCTCAGCAGTCATCTCGATTTTCTTTTTCTCCGGACGCATTTGCGGGAAGAACAATACTTCCTGGATGGTGCTCTGGTTGGTCATTAACATTACAATACGATCGATACCAAAACCTAAACCTGAAGTAGGAGGCATACCATATTCCAATGCACGAACAAAATCATCATCCATTGCCATGGCTTCAGCATCACCACGATCAGCGAGGGTTAACTGATCTTCAAAACGTTCTCTTTGATCAATAGGATCATTTAACTCGGAATAGGCATTTCCAATTTCTTTGCCATTTACGAAGATTTCAAAACGTTCTACCAAGCCTTCAGCCGAACGGTGTTTTTTCGCCAGTGGTGTCATCTCAATAGGATAATCAGTAATGAAAGTAGGCTGAATTAAATTCGCTTCTACTTTGGCACTGAAAATTTCATCTACCAATTTACCACGACCCATAGTAGAATCAGTTTCAATATCTAAATCCTTACAGGCTTGAATCAATTCATTTTCTGTCATGGCAGAAACATCTATGCTTGTATATTTCTGAATGGATTCATACATAGTAAGCTTCTCGTATGGTCCTTCAAAGTTGATGTCGTTTTCACCTACCTTAACTACAGCAGATCCGTTGGTGGCTATAGCTACTTTTTCTAAACATTCTTCCACCATAGCCATCATCCAGATATAATCTTTATAGGCTACATAAATTTCCATAGAGGTGTACTCTGGATTATGTGTGCGGTCCATTCCTTCATTACGGAACATTTTTCCGAACTCATAAACACCATCAAAACCTGCTACAATTAATCTTTTTAAATACAATTCATTTGCAATGCGCAAATAAAGTGGCATATCCAAAGTATTGTGGTGAGTGGCAAAAGGACGTGCAGCTGCGCCACCATGAATGGGCTGTAAAATTGGTGTTTCCACTTCCATCCAACCTTGGTTATCGAAATAATTACGCATTGAATTAATCACCTTGCTACGTTTGATGAAAATCTGTTTGTAATCTGGATTTACCGTTAAATCTACATAACGCATGCGGTAACGCAATTCAGGATTAGTAAAACCATCATATACATTTCCGGCATCATCACGTTTTACAATGGGTAACGGTCGTAAGGATTTAGCTAAAATCTTAAATTCAGTAACATGGATAGAAATTTCTCCGGTTTGGGTGGTAAACACGTAACCCTTTACACCTATAAAATCTCCAATATCTAATAATTTTTTAAATACTGTATTATATAAGGTTTTATCCTCATCAGGACAAAGTTCATCTCTTTTTAAATAGACCTGGATACGGCCTGTTGAATCCTGTAATTCGGCGAATGATGCAGCACCCATAATATTGCGGCCCATAATCCGACCTGCTAAACTCACCGTCTTGTAAGCAGTTTTATCTTTTTCGTAATTTGCTAAAATATCTGCAGCAGTTACATTAACGTCATAAGCCTCTGCCGGATAAGGCTCTATACCTAACTGACGTAATTGTTTAAGTGATTCACGTCTTAATATTTCTTGTTCTGATAATCCTATACTCATTTCGGGTATTTTTTGCAAAAGTAATGATTTTGGAAATATAATCGCATCTGATCAAAATATTTATGGAGTACAAAAAATCAATTAGACAACCCAAAAAATAAGTAATTCAACTTATTACGGAAATGACGTTAATCTGTTATTTAGACAATGGTGGCTTTTCCTGGAGATAAAAAGTCAGGTGACCCCCACTTACTAATTGTTGATGCGTGATCTCATTTTTAAGCAGTATTTTTCCATTTAAGATAATTTTTGAAATGTAAATGGCATTTTTGGTTAATCTTATCGTTTTAATGTTTAATTTTTTACCTGTATCGAAAGAAATGGTTGTTTGATTAAAAGAAGGACTGGTGATTTGATAAATATCAGAAACTGGATCTACTGGGTAAAATCCCAATGATGCAAAAACATACCAAGCTGACATTTGTCCTGCATCATCATTTCCGCTTAAACCGCCAGCACCTTCATCGTATTCTTCATCTAAAATCTTAGTTACTTGTTTCTGCGTTTTCCATGGATTAGAAGTATAGTTATATAAAAATGGAATCTGATGTCCAGGTTCATTTCCATGCCAATATTCTTTCTTCAGAAAAATGGAATCCAATTCGTTTTCCAAATTCTTTTTGCCACCCATCAGTGAGATTAATCCTGGCATATCATGAGGCACATAAAAGGTATATTGCCTCGGCGTTCCTTCCGTAATATAAGGCTCTCGGTGATCGGGAAGATAAGGTTTATACCAATTGCCATTGCTGTATTTGCCCCTTACCATACCAACTTCCTTGTCGAAGATGTTTTTATAGCTTAACGATCTTTTATACAGTATTTTATAGTCATTCTGCATGCCTAAATCTTTTGCTATTGTTGAAAGCGCATAATCATCATAAGCATATTCTAATGTTCTGCTTACCTGTTCTTTTTTGTGGAAGGCATTTGGAATACTGTCTTCCATTGGAATATAACCATATTTTAAATAACTGTTAATTCCTCGTCTGCCTTTACCATTTAAATAATCTGCAGAATCTGGCATTTCAAAAGCATTTTGTCTCATTAAACGATATGCTTCCTTAATATCATAATCCCTGATGCCTTTTTGATAGGCAGAGGCAATAAAGGCAGTACTATGGTCGCCAATCATAGCTGCAGTATAGCTATTCCAGCAAGGGAAAATGGGTAGCCATCCGCCTTGGCTTCCCTTAAGAATTAATGAATTAACAAAAGAATTGGCCATTTGAGGTTGCAATAATTCAACGAGTGGTAATTGCGCCCGGTAAATATCCCACATAGAAAAATCATCGTAATAATTGCCACTATTTATCTTTTCGTTTTGATAGTTGCCCGCAAATCGGGGATAGGAGCCATCAACATCATTAAAAAGTCTTGGGTGTTGCTGAGCATGATATAATGCAGTATAAAATATTTTCTTCTTTTTCTCATTACCATCATTGATTTTAATTTGCGCCAAAGACTTTTCCCAGTCTGTTTTGGTCTTTATCCTTACTGCATCAAAGTTATTGGAATTGATTTCTTTTTCTAGATTTGCCTTTGCCGCTGCGATACTCGTGAATGACGTTCCTGAGGAAATAATAATTTCTTCTCCCTTTTGTAGTTTGAATCCGGCAAATACGCCAATATCTTTTTTATTGCTAATGGATGGCTGATTTGTACGGGTTCCTTCAGTATAAGTGCCACTAATTGTAAATGCCTTTTTGATTTGGATAAAGAAGTAGCCGCTAAAACCAGCTGGTTGTCCCCATCCCTGATAAATCCGATGAACAGGATTATAACCGGAGATTTCACCTTTTTTTTGATCAACTTTAATGAAACCCTTATTTTGATCACTATTTGGGCTGATTAAAATATATACACTGTCACTTTTCAGTGCAGTGATCCTTATCATTCCACTTCGAAGCGTGGCCGTAATTTCGGTTTTTAATTGATGTTTGGGTAAAGTAATGCTGTAATAATCAGGGCTAGCAAACTCATTCTCATGGTTATACTCATCTGTCACTTCATTCCATCTGGTTTTTAACTGACCAGAAATGGGGATGATGGTGAAACTTCCGTAATCTTGGGTACAGGAGCCACTAATCCAGTGTGTTGCTCTAAAGCCGTAAATTTTCTTATTGTTATAATAGTAGGGTGCGAGGCATTTGGTTTCACTAAGCTGTGTTTGTGGAGTCCACTGTGTCATAGCAAATGGTGGAGCAACAGCGGGTATGGTATTCGCTAACCTTTCGGTTTTATCTTCAATATGCTGGCTGGCTAATGTGGTACTGGCTGAAGTACCTGAAAATGGTTGTATATATTTTAAAAGGGATTGCTGTTGTCCATATGAAAAATAGCTAAGCAAGAGAACCTGTGAAATGATTACTAAAAGGATGATACAGTATTTGTTGTTATTCATATTATGCTTTTCTATTATGGTTTTGATACTGTATTTGGTTTATGTAGCTAATTTATTAAGGTAATTTACAGAAAGACGATGAAATTATTAATGCGCAATAGCCATTAACTTACGGTATTTCTGGTACATTTCAATTGAAGTATTTACCGGATTTCCGATAGGTTGAACAGGATAATCCTTTTTTTGATTTACCCATTTCCATTCCCACTCACTCACCTCGTCATTAAATTTCTTGAGGTCTAAAGTATTTCTTTCATTTAATGATTTTGCTGCACGACTAAAGAAAAGTTCCCATCTAGGTTTGTAGAAATCATTCAATAAACCGCTCCACTGCCTGCAGGCATATTCATTAAGTGGGTTTTTAGCATCACCCCAAAGGGTAATCAAATCCTTAGCATTCATTTCGTAAAGGGCTTTTTCTTCTGGATTTGTACCCCACATTCTCGCTTCACTTACCCATGGCCCAAGAAGGAAATCCTTTCTTGTTGCGAGTAATTTATCCATATCGGTAATGAGCTGAATAAAGTTTTGACTTTCTGTCTTAAATTTTTTTGAATCTTTCTTTTGGTAGGCACCAACCAATTTTCTTTGAACAGAAAGTGCATAATTGGCCATCACCTGACGAGTTATGTCAACGATATCGTATTGAAAACCATCACTTTGTTTGCAGTTTGGTGCTGCTTTTACAAATTCATCCCAAGCGGGTAGCAAATCATGCTCCTCATAATTAAGTGTTGTCTTGGCCCAACGGGTTAGGGAATCAAAAGTTGGTCTGGCCTGTATGATGGATTCTGCACCATCCCTGATGTATTTATTTTCAGGAACGGTATATACCGTTTTTCTTAAAATTTCCCAGGCTTTTAAGGCATTGGTATTTTTATTTCCATATCGGTTGAATACAAATTTTGGCAACCAGGTATTCAGGTCAATTGGAGTGGTTCGCCAGGTATTTTCCATCATCAGCTCATAGAGAACTGGATTTTGTTCAATGCCTTCCATGGTTAGGCCAATTCCCTTCATCTTTCCGCTCTTTGGATCATTTAGGGCCTGGGCAGGAGCAGTGGCCACTACATCCATTCTGCCAAACAAGTTGGTGTTTCCACCAAAATTATGAAGCATATTCCAGATCCAGGGCTTACCATAAAATCCTGCAGTCCGTTTCCAAACCGGCTCAATTTCTGTCGCCAGATCGAGTAAAATCATTTTGTCATTTGGAACTGCTTTTAACAGTGCTTCTGTTTGTGCTTCTTTCCAGAATTTCCTGTCGCTATAAAAAAGCCATCCCTGCATTACCCAAATGGCTTTTGGATCAGCGGCAGACATGCCATCGTATATTCTGGCACTTAGCTTACTCAAAAATTCAGGTTCGGCAGAAGGTGGTTCATTTTCATTGAAAGTATCGGCCGAATACAGGTGATCGGTACCTAACATTTCTGTTTGTTTTTGCAGGAATTTTTTTCCAATCATCGCAAACATCGGGTCTTCTGAATCCAGAATGTATGTGTCAGCAAATCCATTGGTCCAGTTGGTTGCTTTTAATTTCGCATTAGGGAATTTATTTTTAAAAGCCGCCGGTACGTGCCCAGTAAAGGCAGGCAATACAGGTTTCATTCCCAATGAACGTTCTCTTTCTAAAATTTTCTTTTGTAATTCGAAGTGGCTTTTCATCCAGGTTACGGGAAGCGGACCGCCCCAGCCATCTATATTACCCATCCAAAACCACGAAAAATAAGCAGGCCCCGTGAAAAAGCCTTTAAGCTCTTCATCCGAAAATCCCATTTCCTTGTAAAGTAAATACCAGGTATATTCCTCACCCGTAATCGCCAGTGGCATATTAATGCCGTGTAACGCCATCCAGTCGATTTCTTTTTCCCATCTTTCCCAATCCCACCAGCTCATGCTGTAATTAAAAGTGCAATAATTAAGGTAATACCGATATTCATACGGCGTTTCTTTTCTTATTTTGTGCTTTACCTCAGGAAGGTTTTTAGGCGTATTGAGGTTGGTGCCATTCCAGGTAATCTGGCAATGTGCATATTCGGTGAGGTAGTAATAAAAGGCAGAAGCCAGGGCTACACCACTGCTTCCCCTTAAAATAACTTTCTTATTTTTACTTTCTATCTCGAAAACATCCATTCCGTTTTTAGCGGCAATACCTTCGGTAATAAAGGATTCATGCAATTTAGGTAGTACCCTTTGAATTAGATTATTTGAAGATGCAAGATAATCTTGTGACCAACCCTGGTTGGAAGTCAGGATGAAAAGTACGGCAGCGAATATGATTTTTAATTTCATGCTAGATTTTTAGGAACCACTTTTTATCGTAAAGAAATTTTAAAAGTAATAATTGTATGAGTAAAACACCTGTCCATAAGCCCGCTTGTTGCCAGGCTATAGGTATTTGGTTAATGAGTCCTCCAAAAAGAAATTGTGATGTAGATTCAAAATTGAACAAACCATGCGCAAAAATATAAATGAGTATAGAATTGGTACCTATCCATACAAAAGGCATACTCCATTTTTTTAGCGACTTTAAATCAATGATGTAATAGAAAATGGTGAAAAGTAAAATGCTCCAGCCCCCTGCAAAAAGAACGAATGAGCTGGTCCACATGGTTTTGTTAATAGGAAAGAATAATCCCCAAACTAATCCGATAATTAAGCATAAAATGCCGATAATAAATAAACCTGCAAGCTTTTTTGAAGTGTTTAAAAGGGGAGAGGTAGATTTGATAAAAGTACCTACAAAGATACCCATCATTGCAGAACATATTGCAGGAATGGTACTGAGCAATCCCTCAGGATCATATATCACCCGATGCAGTTTGCCTGGCAATAATACCCTATCTATATAAGCGGAAAGATTGCCTTCGGGTGTTAACACTCCACGACCAAAATGAGGTACAGGTATATAAACCATCAGCAGGTAATAACAAATGAGAATGGCAAAGAACCAGATGATTTGCTTTGGCAGTGAAAAATTTAAATAAATTAATGCGGCAAAAAATGTAGATAGTCCAATTCTGGCGAGCACACTGGCAAACCTTGTATTTTCATATCCATTCCATTTAAAAAGGCCATTTACAATAACGCCGAGCAAAATTAAAATGAGTGTTCGTTTAATTAAAGCTTTATAGATGGGTTTTGAAGAATGATTTCCTGTATTTTTTTGGTCGAAATATTTTTGATATGAATAGGGCATGGATACTCCCGATATAAAAATAAACAGTGGAAAAATCAGGTCGTAAAAAGTGAAGCCGTTCCAAGGGGAATGGTGTAATTGGTTGCTGGTACCTATTAAAATCCGTTCAAAAGTCGAGAGGTTATCATTTGTGGCGATAGTCCAGTTAATAGGGTTTTGCACCAATGTGTATTTTTCTTTCACACCATTTGCCAATCCATGAAAAATGCCTTCGCCGCTTACAATCCAGAACATGTCAAAACCCCTTAATGCATCCAAAGAAATCAATCGCTTGCTTTTTTGGTCGGGCAATTTTGCCGTGGTGATTGGTAAGGTGTCCATTTATTATTTTTTGATGAGGGTATTGTAAATGATATAACCTTCATCGTTAAGCACTTGTACCCGTAATTGGTTATTGGTAACCGAAAATAACATGAAGCCGTATTCTGAAGCCACCATTTGCGCATCGGGAATTAATTTTACCGGAGTTTTCTCAGATGCTGCACCAGAAATAAAGTGATGTGTTTTGCCTTCTGGTTTGAGGTATTGTAAGCTATGTTCGTGACCGGTAAGATAAACATCTACGCCATAACGATCCAACATCGGTTTAAGCGAACTTCTGATCGCTTTAGTATCATATCCATCTGTCCTGCTGCCACCGGTATACATGGGGTGATGGCCAACCACTATTTTCCATTTAATAGAAGGATCTTTATCTTCCAGGGTTTTAGCAAGCCAGCGTTTTTGTGCAGTGGTATCCTGACCTTTTACATTAGGGCCATATTCAGCATTTTTATAAAATTCAGGAATAAGTGGATTGGTATCTATAAATGCGATTAAAACCTGACTGTTGAGGTCGCCATTAATAGGAAACTTTTTGGCAAAGTAACGGGCAGGCATTTTCCACCTCCGGCTGATTTTTGAATAGGCTACCTGTGCATCCGGATTGGATTTATAATCGTGATTACCTAAAATTACATACCAATCCCATTGCAGGGAAAAATCAGTATAAATATCCTCAAATGAATATTTAAAAGATGGATCCTGCGGACTAATCACACCACTGGGATAGAAATTATCACCTGTAGAGATGATAAACTGTGCCTTAACATCACTAGCGGTAATGCCCATCTGTTTAGCAACCTGTTTTTGATGATCTGCACCATTACGACCCCAATCGCCCATGGCAATAAAATTTAAGGCGGCGGGTTCTTTGGTAAGTGATTTGGTTGTGATACTGGTTTCTGCCGGAGATTTTGTTAAAACTTGTGCTTGTGCCAGAACAGAAGTAAGTAGTGGAAAAAATAAAAGTAATCGTTTAATCATAGAGATGAATTTGGGTAATTTTTCTGAGATAAGCTGTAATGAAGAAGAACTTTCTCTAAATAGTTTTCAGAGAAAGTTCTTTTTATCAAGAATTAAATTTTAGTTGTAACCAGGGTTTTGTTTTAGTTTAGGATTTAAAATCATAGCTGATGCTGGAATAGGCATCAAACGATGAAAGGTTTGTGCATCGGTTTTAAAGCCCCATTTGTCTTCATATTTTCCAAAGCGAATCATATCGTTCCGGTGCCAGCACTCCCACGACATTTCTCGGCAGCGTTCTTTGTACAAATCTTCCAGCGTTACTGATGTCCAGGCTGGCGAGGTGGTACGAACCGCTCTAAGTTGGTTAACCAATGATAAAGCTGTTTGACCTTGAGTAGGCGTTGCCCCTCGAAGTATCGCTTCAGCCTTCATTAACAATATATCTGATAATCGAAATATCGGTACATCATTATTCTGATTTCTGTTTGATGATGTGCTGTCACAATAAAATTTGTTATTGCGATACCCCATATTCCAGGCAATTTCATCATTTCCAGCATCAAAAGGTCTTGATGCATCTCTTAGTGTTACATTAGGTGTAATATCTACCTGGTAAGTAATTGCATTCGAAGCATCAGCTCCTGTATAAAACTGATCATATCCTTTTTTGGTTGTTGCAACTGTTACCGGTCTGCCATCATTCAAAGTCTGTAATCCTTTAATCCATTGCGCATTTCTTTTATCATTAGGATCATTAAAATTTGAATAAAATTCTGGCAAGGTGCTCATCGGCGCACTCGGCGTATGCTTCAAACTATATTTTTGCTGTAAAGATCTAGGTAGCGAGTATCTCGAATAAATCATAAATCCGTTACTATATCCCGGATCATATGGAATGGCAAATATAAATTCCTTTATCTGAGGACCATTATCAATAAAAAACATTTTTTTGAAATCGGATTCTAAGCTATAAGGTGTGCCTGTTGCTGTGGTAATGGCATCGCACATGGCAACGGCTTCATTGTAACGTGCAGTACCAGTATAAACTTCCGAATTAAGGTACATTTTTGCCAGTATAGCGTAAGCAGTGTATTTATTTGGTCTGCCATAGATAGCAGTTCCCGTGGTGATGCTCAGGTCTGGCAATATCTCTTTAAGTTCGGTTTCAATAAAATTAAATACCTCTGTTCTTGATTTTGTTTCTGGTGAGGTAGTTTCTCCGAATGTAGTTACAACAGGAATGTTTCCCCAAAGATCCATCATCATATAAAATGCCAGGGCTCTGGTTGCCCGTAGTTCTGCTATAGCTGTAGTTTTTGCCGGAGAATCAGGCGCATTTTTCAGTAAAAATAAACTTTGATTTGCTTTACTAATTACGCCCGAAAGCCATGACCATCCACTATTCACATGTCCGTTATCTTTATTCCAGGTGTGCTTGTGATGCGCTTCGTAGGTACCACCATCATACCAGTTACCACCTCTGGCTGGCATGATGGCTTCATCTGTACTCAAAGTTTGCATAAAAAAGTAATCGGTGCTCCATCCCTGGCGTAATTGTACATACACCTGGCCAGTTAACTGAACGAAATGTTGTGCGGTTTGAGGAAATGTTTCTGGTGTTAATTGTGTTTCCACTTTTAAATCCAGCTTATGGCAGGATGTTAATACACTTAATGTTAGTGCTGCTCCTGCAATATATTGAATAAGATTCTTCATCTTGTTAGTTTTTAATTAAATGATACGTTTAAACCGAATAAAAATGTTCTGGTTTTAGGGTAAAAGTTATTGGTATCAACACCTGGAGCAGTACCACCCTGGTTAATTTCCGGATCGATCCCTTTGTAACCTGTAATTACAAATAAATTGTTTGCTGTTGTGTATAAGCGTAACGAATTTACCCCAGGAATAATTCCCTTCTTAAAAGTGTAACCCAGCGTAGCATTATCCAGGCGCAGGTAACTCCCATTTTCTATAAATCTGCTTGAATATTTATAAGAATTAAAGTCATTCGGAGATTCATTTTCAACTTCTACAGGAATATTGGTAAACTGGGCCGTATTCGGGCGGAACAAATCAGCACGGGTTACGTTCATAATTTTGCTCCCTAATACCGCTCTCATAAAAATACTTAGGTCAAAGTTCTTGTATCTGATGTTGTTTGACCATCCAATTAAAGCCTTAGGCTGTGCATTTCCAAGAATGTAGTAATCTGTTCTGTTTAACAATCCTTGGGTTTTAATATTACCTGCGGCATCATAATATTGAGATACACCATTTGCATCTTTACCTGCATATTTAAATGTAAAAAAAGTACCTATTGCCTGGCCTGGTGCTAAAATTTGTAATGATGCACCACTCTGTCCGGCACCATCTGGTGTTATAGTCAACCTGTTATCAATGTTAAACCGACTGTCTGAAAGTGTAATGACTTTGTTTACATTATGAGCAAGGTTGATGCCTGTTGTCCAGCTAAAGTTTTCAGTAATCACCGGGCTACCATTTAATACAAACTCAAGACCTCTGTTACTTAGCTTTCCAACATTTGCAGTAAGCGAACCTGATGGATAAAGTGACTGATCAACATCAAAAGGTATAATCAGGTCTGTTGTTCTTTTATCATACCAATCAACTGATCCATTCAATCTACCATTTAACAAACCAAAATCAACGCCGACATTCGTAGTTGCTGTTTTTTCCCAACGCAAATCCGGGTTTTCATTTTGTATCGCACCCAACGCACTTTCTCTTGGTGAGCCATTATAATAAAACTGACCAACCTGTCCGTAAATTAACTTCGTGGTTAACGGTGCAAAACCGAGTGAGTTTCCTGCAATACCATAACTTCCACGTAGTTTTAAAGTTCTAATCACATTTTGATTTTTCAGGAAGTTTTCCTGGTCAATATTCCATCCTGCACCAACTGATGGGAAATAACCCCATTGTTCGTTTCTGCCAAATACATTAGATCCATCTCTTCTGATCGATCCCTGAATTAAGAATTTATTTTTATAATTATAATTTACCCTTGCGAAATCAGAAATCATCAAAATTTCCTGATAGGTAACACCCGGATTAAAATCCACTCTAAAATCGCTCACTGCATATGGGTTTCCTAAACTGAGGTTATTGTAGCCTACATCATTAACCGGAAAGTTTGTTGAGGTTGACTGAAAACCATCATTGTTTAAAGATTGCTGATAGGAATAACCAACTACAGCATTAATTTCGTGATCGCCGAATTTTTTATTCCAGGTAAGATAGGTTTCTAAAATTTTATTGGTGTTTTGGTAAGCATTTCTAATGGCAACACCATTCTGGCCAACCAATGATACAAATGTTGGGTTTGCAGGTGGGTCTGGTGTATTTCTAACGTTGTTATATCTTGAGGTGTAAATGCTGTTGTAAAATGCACCGTATACGTTTTGATTATTCTGATAAGAAATATTTACGTCATAAGTAAAGCCAAAAGGTAATTTCAAATTAGCGCTAAGGTTTCCTAAAATGGTTTTATTTTTTAAGTTTTCCTTTGCATTTTCCAACATAGATACCGGATTGTAATAGCTGGTTTGAACTAGATTGTCAAAATAACTTCCATCGGGATTTTTAACCGGAGCTGTTGGTAAATAAGTCAGCATTTGCGAAAGAACGGTATTCCGGTATGGAACAAGATCTGCATTACTTACAGAGTTGCTTAAGCTAAAAGAAATTTTCAACTTATCATTCAATGCCTTTTGCTCAACACCAATACGGCCAATAAATCTATCTAAACCGCTGGTTTTAATAATTCCTTGCTGATTAAAATAATTTACACTTGCGTTGTATGTTGTTTTTTCTGTTCCGCCACTTAATGAAATGTTATGATTTTGAGACATTGCGTCGCTTCTTTGCACTTCATCTTGCCAATTGGTATTGGCGCCTTTATCATTCGCTGGCGTTAGCGCAGAATTGTTTTTTGCTAAAAAAGCACGTAACTGATCTGCATCCATCATGTCGTATCGGTTTGAAACGTTCTCAACGCCAAAATAACCATTATAGGCAATTTGAGTTTGTCCGGCAACACCTTTTTTAGTTGTAACCATGATTACGCCATTGGCTGCACGGTTACCATAAATAGAGGCTGCGGCAGCATCTTTTAATACATCGATTGAAGCAATATCATCCGGAGCAAGAATAGAAATATCTGCCCCAACTACGCCATCAATAACAAATAATGGCGATTGCGCACCTTCACGAAGGGTTGATGCACCACGCATAATAATGGCAGCATTGCGGTTCGGATCACCACTACGGCTAACATTTAATCCGGGTACTTTACCTTGCAACATCTGGCCAACATCACTAATAGCACCCTTGTTTAAATCATCACCTTTAACTGTAGAAATAGAACTGGTTAATGCTTTTCTTGAACTTTTACCATAACCCACTACCACCACATCAGTTAATGAAGCAGTTGATTCAGTAATCATTACCTGATAGGTTGAGGGTGCACCAACCGTAAGTTCTTTTGTTTGGTAACCTAAAAAACTAAAAAGGATTTTATCACCAGTTTTAGCAGCAATACTAAATGAACCGCCAGCTCCGGTAGAAGTTACTTTTGTAGTTCCTTTTACTGCAACAGAAGCTCCAATGATGGGCTGGTTGGTGTTATCTAATAAATTACCAGAAATTTTACGCTCTGTTTGCGCGTATACGTTATTGAAAGATTGTCCTATAAGTAAGAGGACGAGAAGAACAAAACTATACTTAAAGTGTGTAAAGTTAATTCCCATGAGTGAGTAAAATTAAGTTCATAAATAATTTGTTTGATTTAGTTATTGTTAGTTAAAATTTAATTGTAGGAGGGAGGTATTTCGCTACCAATGCTTTGTAGTAAGGCTGTAATTCCTCCCAACTCTTTTGATTAGGATTTTTAGAGTATAAATCATATGGATTAAATAATCTTACCCATTTAAACATTTCATGATCTTTTTCACTCATTAAATGGTCATATGCATTTTCGCGATGTTGCGAATAAAATGAATGGTAGCGCAGCATATATAAGCCAGATTCAGGTAAATAGGGCTTCATCATGTGGTAAACATATTCATCATGCCCCCATGACATGTCCACGTGATCAAGTCCGCAGTTTTGCCTATATACACCAAGTTTGGTTTGGTAAACAGGATTGTGGAAATCGGGGTTTGCACTAAAAAATTCTGAGTACACAATTTTATCTGAATAAGCACATCCTACCGGAAAGGTATCACCCACAACAGCCCATTGCGGCTCCCCATATAAGCAAAGCACTTTGCCCATATCGTGAATCAATCCAACCAGTACCATCCAATCTGGGTGGCCATCATTTCGTATGGCTTCAGAAGTTTGTAATAGGTGTTGCATCTGATCTAAATCCGTGTCAGGATCAGAATCATCAACAAGTTTGTTTAAGAAATCAAACGCACTCCAGATTGGCATTTCTTCTTTATCAAACTTTAAATAATTGGCTTTTTTCTGCTGTACAAAATCATAAGTCTGATAAGTGTGATTTAATCTGTAAAATTCTTTCACACCATCTTTTTCAGTTTCTTCGTAGTTTCTGAACTGATCTTCTTTTTTATCTGTATTAATGCTGGTTGGATCAGGATAACGGACTAATAAATCCTCTTCCCATTGATCAAGATTTTTCAAAGGATTGTGATCATCCTTTGAAACTATATTTTCGTTTCTCATAAGATTAGAAATAATTCGGTTAAAAAATTATCTTTTTGGTTTTATAAAGTTGAGTTTTTGAAACCTTAAAATTTTATGATTTACAGTTTTTATTTACTTAAACGATTACGTAAAAGTCAATAAAAATTTGATCTTGAAATATTAGTTAACATACTAATTTAGATAGATTATGTTGTTAATTGACTTTTAATCAATGTGTTATGGTGATGTGTTTGGTCTTTCTACTGTGGTGTTATTATGACAATTATTTTATACTTTCGTAACTGGAATTTGATAAGGCAGCAGGAATAGATAATTCTAAGCGATTCAAAAAGGTAACTCTAACTAATTAAAATTCATATTCAAAATAGTTAAGGATAAACTTTTTGTATCGTAATCACAACAAACAAAACATAAATAACGAAGAATGTCTGGAGAGGTTAATATTAAACGATTAGCACAAGAACTCAATATTTCTATTGCAACTGTTTCTAAGGCACTTAATGATAGCTATGAGATTAGTTTAAAAACAAAGAACAGGGTTTGGGACCTGGCTAAACAACTCAATTATACACCAAATCCAGCAGCTAGTAATTTAAGAAGCAATAAAACGAAAACCATTGCCGTAATTATTCCTTTTGTGGCCAACAATTTTTTTTCAAGGGCAATTAAAGGTATTGAAGAAATTGCCAGAAAGTATGGACACCATGTATTGATTTATCAAACGCACGAAGATATTGAAATGGAAATGTCTTTCACCAATAGTTTACTTAATGGGCGGGTAGATGGAATTTTAACTTCAGTGTCAAGCAGTGAATATAATTTAGATTATTATAAGAATCTGGTTAAGAAAGTACCATTGGTTTTTTTTGATCGGGTTTATAAAGATTTGGATGCTTATAATGTAGCCACCGATGATTATGAAATTTCATATGATGCCACCGTTCATTTAATTGAATGTGGTTGTGAAAAAATTGCTTATTTGTATGGCTTAGAAAATTTGCCTGCTGGTAAAGCGAGGTTTTCAGGTTTCGAGGATGCTTTGCGTGACAACGGATTAATTGTAGATGATCAGCTGGTCATAAAATATGTGGAGGATGAAGAACAAAATTTAAAACAAATCAGTGATTTACTGAGTCAGCACCAACCGGATGCACTTTTTTCATCTATAGAGGAATTTGTCATTCCAGCTTATACCGCTTGCAAAGCACTCCGTTTCCAGATTCCGGAAGATATTAAAATCATAAGCTTTTCTAACCAGGCTACAGCGCATCTCCTTAACCCATCATTAACAACGATAACACAACCGGCTTTTGAAATTGGCCGTGAAGCCGCTGTATGCCTATTTAAAATTCTTAATAAAAAAGATCATGGAGATGATCAGGACATCATTCTTAAATCAACTCTGATCAAAAGGGAATCTACAGGGTGTTAGGTATTATTCGAACTAATTTAAATAATTACCATACCGAAAACGTTTACGTAATTAAATAAAAGCTTTAAGCCATTAAGCTTTAAATTTTTTCTGATTTTTAAAAAAAACCAAATATTTAAATCCCTAACATGAATCACCTTTCAGCACTTGATTGTGTCGTATTTTTTATATACTTCATTGTTGTATCTGCTTATGGCTATTGGGTTTACCGAAGTAAAAAAAATAAGCAAACAGATACGAAAGATTATTTTCTTGCTGAGGGCTCGTTAACCTGGTGGGCAATTGGGGCCTCTATTATTGCATCCAATATATCTGCTGAACATTTTATCGGCATGTCGGGTTCTGGTTTTGCCATGGGCCTCGCCATCGCAAGTTATGAGTGGATGGCAGCAGCAACGCTGATTATTGTTGCCATATTTTTTCTTCCCATCTACCTGAAGAACAAAATTTATACCATGCCGCAGTTCCTTTCTCAGCGGTATAATAATACAGTGAGTACGCTGATGGCTGTTTTTTGGCTTTTAGTTTATGTGTTTGTCAACTTAACATCGATCTTCTTCTTAGGCGCTATTGCCATCGAAACCATTACGGGTATCCCATTTAGTACATGCATTATATTTCTGGCTATTTTTTCAGCGATTATCACCTTGGGCGGAATGAAGGTTATTGGTTATACCGATGTGATTCAGGTGATTGTATTGGTTGCTGGTGGGTTAATTACCTGCTATATGGCCTTAAAATTAGTATCCGAAAAACTGGATACACAAACCGTATTGGGTGCACTTCCACTTTTGCGGTCTGAAGCTTCTGATCACTTTCATATGATTTTTTCTAAAGGAGATAAATTTTATAACGAATTACCAGGTATTGCCGTTTTGGTTGGCGGACTTTGGATCAATAACCTAAACTATTGGGGTTGTAATCAATATATTGTTCAACGGGCATTAGGCGCTGATTTAAAAACTGGCCGGAGCGGGTTAATCTTCGCAGCCTTTTTAAAACTTTTAATTCCTGTGATAGTTGTTATTCCTGGTATTGCAGCCTTCGTATTATATCAACGGGGTTATTTTCAACAGGAAATGCTTGATGCAAGCGGTGTCGTGAAGCCAGACCATGCTTATCCCGTATTGATGAATTTATTACCAGTAGGTGTGAAAGGAATGGCATTTGCCGCTCTTACAGCAGCAATTGTAGCTTCACTTGCAGGGAAATCCAATAGTATTGCCACTATTTTTACGCTGGATATTTATAAAAAATTTATTAAGCCAGATGCTTCCGAAAGAAGATTAGTTGCTGTTGGGCGATGGTCTGTAGTAGTTGCTTCCTTAATTGCAATCGTTGTAGCGCCAGCCTTACGAAGCTTTGATCAGGTTTATCAGTTCATTCAGGAATATGTTGGTTTTATTTCTCCAGGCGTATTCGGTATTTTCCTGCTTGGGTTCTTCTGGAAACGAACGACTTCTAGAGCTGCACTTACAGCAGCACTGCTAACAATTCCACTATCTATGCTTTTTAAATTTTTGCCAGTATTAACTGATGGATGGATTGCAGCCATTCCATTCCTAAACAGGATGTCTTGGGTATTTGTTATTATAATAATCTTAATGGTGCTGGTTACCCTGACTGATCCTAAAAGCAAAAATAATCCTCAATGCCTCGAAATTGATCGCAGCATGTTTAAAGTTACACCGGCATTTACGGTTGCTGCGGTGATCATCTGCGGTATTCTGGCTGCACTTTACGCCGTGTTTTGGTAGGCTTCACAAAGATGTTGTATTAAAATAACCCAACTTTAATAAAATGAAATTTAAGATCCTGATTTTTTTTTCGCTACTGATTTCTTTCCATGCGATTGCCCAACAAAAGTTCAACATCAAAAGTTATGGTGCCATCGGCGATGGTAAGACCAATGATGCCAAAGCGATTCAAAAAGCTATAGACGCCTGCTCGGCTGCTGGAGGCGGACAGGTTCTCGTGCCCTCAGGTCATGTTTTCCTGGCTGGTCCTTTTGATTTAAAATCTTTTGTAGAATTAAGAGTAGAAGGAGGCGCAAAAATTCTAGCCAGTCCGGATGAGAAACTATACACCAAAAGTGCATTCAGGGAAAATAAAGGTGAAGGAAACATCTGGATTGGTGGCGAAAAACTGGAACAGGTTAGTATTACCGGAACTGGAATTCTGGATGGTAACGGAATTTCATTTATGGGAGAAGAAATTTCTGATTCTTATGTATTAAAACCTTTTGAAATCGTAGACCCAAGGCCGCACCTTCTTACACTTGTCGATTGTAAAAAGCTAAATATTGATGGCGTTACCTTTCAAAACTCAGCCTACTGGACAGTTCATCTGGTTGGCTGTAATGATGTGTCAATTTCTAATATTACCCTGCTGAATAGTATAAAAATTAGAAACAGCGATGGAATAGACCTGGATCACAGTAAAAATGTAAGAATAACCAATTGTTATATAGAATCTGGTGATGACTGCATTTGTCTTAAAAACAGGCGTGAGTTTGAGGAGTATGGCGCTTGCGAAAACATTGTGATTAGCAATTGTACGATGACTTCAAGTTCTTGCGCCATCAAAATTGGCTCGGAGAATATGGATCGGATCAGTAAGGTTTTAATCAACAACTGCAACATTGTAAACAGTAATCGTGGTATCGGAATCCAAAACAGAGATGAAGGAACAGTGAGCGATGTTATTTTTTCAAATTTGATTATTGAATCGAAGCTTTTTTCAGATGTATGGTGGGGAAAATCTGAACCGATTTATATTACGGCTTACCCAAGAGCAACTGCTAACAATAAAGATGCTGGCTGGCGTTTACCTAAAGGACAAAATAAAGGAAAAGTAGGGGCTGTTCATGATATTTATTTCAGTAATATCCGTTGTACCGGAGAGAGCGGTGTTTACATTAGTGCAGAAGGTCAGGATAAAGTTTCAAATATTCATTTTGATCAGGTGCGTGTTAAGTTAAATAAAACCACTGAAAAAACTGGTGGTATCTATGACCGCAGACCAAGCAATGTGGAAGGGCTTGTGAAAAGTGCTATTGCAGGTTTTTATTTTGAAAATACAGGTAATATCAGTCTTAGTAACAGCGAAGTAATTTGGGGCCCTAATAAACCTACTTATGCCGGAAAGGCTTTAGAACAGAAAAATGTAAAGAAGATTAGCGTTGTGAATTTTCAGGAAAATGCCACTAATGAATAAATAAGATTCAAATTCTTTCTATATACTTATCTGGTAATTAGCAGTGTTTATAATAAAAACATAAAGCATTAAGCTTTAATGCAAAGCTTAATAAATTTTTTAAAAGCAATTTTGTTGCATTTATTTGGAATAACCAATTTTGAACTCTATTTTTGATCAGATTATTAGGTTAATTAGTTGATTGATAGTGGAGGGGTAGTGGTTCACCCCTCCTTATTTTAAATTTTTGACAAGCAGTTTCTTTCACATTATTTCTTATTTCGTGAGACTACTCATTAAGGCATAGGAGAGCAGATTTCAATCAGAAATCCATTAATATCCTGAACATAAGCTACTGCCTGCCCCCAAGGTTTTACTTTTATTTTTTCTAGGGGAATGGCACCCATTTTCACTGAATGGTTAAAAACTAGTTCTACATTTTCTGTTGTGAACCCCAGTTCTATACCAAAAGGTGTGTCGCCTTTTATACTTACCTTAAAACCATTTGATAGGTTTGAGCTGGCAAGTTGTACATCAGCAAATGAAATGGTAGTATCACCACTTAATAATTCTCCGTAGTCATTATCTGGGGTAATAAATTTCCTTTTAAAACCAAATGCCTTTTCATAAAATTCAATTGATTCGGATACATTTTTTACATAGAGTATTGTATAGCTAAATTTCAACATGATTTTGATTTATATTTCTTCAAATATACTGCGTATACCAAGACTTGACTTTGTAAAAACACGACAAAATCTACAGCTGTGAAGGAACTGATCCCGTAAATCTTTTGATTTCTTTTGTAAAGTGGGCATGATCATAGTAACCAGATTCGAATGCAAGTTCGGCTAAACATTTGCCTGAAGTATTGTTTTTGATTTTCTTGCTGGCAAACTGATAGCGTACAAGAGCGATAAAGTCTTTTGGACTTATACCAACCAAATTTTTAAAATGTCTTTCTAATTGCCTCGATGTAGTAAAGTGTTTTACAGCGAGATCACTTACTCTTAATTGACCATTTTGTTGCTGTATATACTTAATTATGGGGATAATAGAATATTTAGGCGGAGAGAATTTATGAATAAAAAAGTGATCGAGATAAGTGGATGTATATTCGTCGATACGATGAATTGCAGGGAGTTCAATATCTTTAAGCTCAATGCTTTGATCTGTAAATTCGTGTAATGAAGAAAGTTTAAAAAAATAAGAAAATGCTCCGGGTTTAAACCGGACTCCCAATAGTTTGGCCTTACCAATCGTTTTATATTCTTTAAAGCACATCATTGTACCAATAAGGTAAATGGCTTCGCTTTTCATCAATAGGGTACCTGTTTCGGTTCGGTAATCATCTTCAATGTTAAAGATGATATCTACACAGCCATCGGGAAGGATTTTCGTTTTATTGAGTGTTTGTCCAGTAATCTCAGAGATCCAATAGGCATCGATATAAGGTTGCAGTGCCAGATGGGGTTGTATCTCTAAGTATGCCAATGAAATAAATCTTGTAATTATTTTTGATAGGAATCTTATTTAGATTTTAAATACAGGCAATAGACTGTTTAATCTCAATAAAAAGAAAATTTAAATAAGGGAAAAGATATCAAATTCAGATTTTTTATGACTCAACCTCAATACCTTCTTCGTACATTTCATTAATAGCGTCGGTATATTTCTTTTCTACCACGCGGCGCTTAACTTTCATGGTTGGCGTAATTTCGCCTTCATCTATATTAAATGGATTTCGCTTAATTTTAAAGTTCTTGATTCGTTCGAACTTTGCCAACTCATTAGAGATTTTTTTAATGTCAAGCTCCATCCAATCAATAATCTCTTTTTCGCTAATGAAAGCTTCTGGCTGGTCAAAAAATTCCTGCTTTAATTTAAATGTTTCTTCAAGTGTTTCTTTGTTGGGAATAATAATCGCGGTAATGAATTCGCGTTTGTCACCAATTAAAAATAGCTGATCAATTTTCGGACTTTTTAAATAAATATTTTCAACAGGGGTAGGATAAACGTTTTTTCCATAAGCATTAACAATCATATTTTTTAAACGATCTGTAATTTGAAGATTCCCTTTATAAAAACGGCCAATATCCCCGGTATGAAACCACATGTCTTTGTCTATCGCCTCAGCAGTTTCAGCAGGCTTGTTAAAATAACCTTTCATAACACAATGTCCACGAACAATCACTTCTCCCTCTTCACATTCAAATGATTCATTAAAAGTGTCGTGTGTTTGGATATTAATGATTTCTTTAGTTTCCACATCTTGAACTCCTACTTCAATTCCGGGGATTACACGGCCAACAGTACCATAAACCTGTCGGTGATACTCCGTAACTGACATCACTGGTGAAGTTTCCGTTAAACCAAATCCTTCTAAAATTTTGATGCCTAAATCTCCAAAAAATTCACCTACGTTCTTGGGTAATGCAGCGCCACCAGAGATCATAAATTTTAAGCGACCACCAGTTTTCTCTTTGATTTTACTGAAAACCAATTTTTCTGCGAGGGCTTTTTTCCCAGAAAGGATTAAACCCGGGCTATTACCAGCCTCTTTAATTACCCGATAGTTTTTTCCAGTCTCTAATGCCCAGGTAAATATTTTAGCTTTTGTACCACCTGCAGCAGTTCCTGACTTGATGGCCTTATCATGGATGCGTTCCAATAATCTGGGTACACAACTCATTACAGTCGGGCGAACCTCACCCATGTTTTTCGCCAGCAACTCTAAGCTTTGTGCAAAGGCAATTTTACATCCTTGTGCGCAACAAACATGATAGGTGGCGGTACGCTCGAATACGTGAGATAAAGGAAGAAAGGAAAGGAAAGTTTCTGTTTGATCGATTACTGGAATTTGTTGCAAACAAACTTCTACATTCTTTACAAAATTGTAATGGGTAAGCATTACACCTTTTGGTGTTCCTGTAGTACCGGATGTATAGATAAGTGAAGAAACATCATTCGGCTCGACTAAATTTCTACATTGCTCAATTTCAGCTTTTTCTGCTGCGGTGACTTGATGTTTAAGTGCAAGAATGTCTGAAAATGCTATGACCTCAACATTTACATCAGCCGGAATGGTTACTTTTTCAAAATCTTTGAATGCCGGAATGATATATTTTAATGCTTTACAGTTAGCGGCAACCTTCAATACTTTTCTATATAAAAAGTTATTTCCTACCAGGATACCTTTTATTCCCGAATCATTAATAATGTATGCTACTTCGTGTTCAGAAAGTGTTGGATAGATGGAAACGTTAATTACACCAATTTGCTGAATGCCCTGATCATAATAAACGTACTCTGGTGAATTTTCAATCATTAATCCTAAACAATCACCTTTTTTAATACCCTTTTCAAGAAAGTATGCAGATACAGCATCGGCTCTTTTAAGGGTATCTTCATAAGAAATTTCAACCCATTCCGTTCCCTGCTTATGAATTAAAAAAGTATCCGCAGGCTTATGAATGTTTTTCACAACATTTCTCAACAGGGTAGGGACTGTTGAAAATTCATTAATTAATGGCATTGCTCGTTATTTGATGTTCGTTATAATTAACAATAATAATGCTTTTTGAATTAAAAACGCAAATCAGCTTAAGAATTTAGGTGCTTTCAATAGGACAAACATTTTCCGGGCAATTTTATCAAAGCGTATAAACGCAAAAAAGATCCCATAAATGGAATCTTTTTTTATCTGTAATATGATTAAACTGAAAAACTTTCACCACAACCGCAAGTGCGGCTGGCATTTGGATTTACAAAGTTAAAACCTTTTCCATTCAAACCATCTGTGAAATCTAATTCAGTTCCGGCAAGATAAAGGAATGATTTCATATCCAATGCGATTTTGATTCCTCTATCTTCAAAAAATTGATCGCCTTTTTGCTCTTCGTTATCAAAATCTAAATTATACGATAATCCAGAACAGCCACCGCCTTTTACAGATACGCGTAAAAAGTAATCAGATCCCATTTCAGAATCCTGCATGAGGTGATCAATTTTGTCTTTTGCTTTATCGGTTATAGTAATCATGTTGATTTACGATTTTAGATTTACGATTTTAGATTATAGACAAATTGCAAATCGTAATTCGTCAATCTAAAATCAAAATTCTGTCTAGTGGTGTGATTTTTCTAAAACAATAGCTTCTAAACCATTTTTTACACGGTAATCATTAATGGCAGATTTAATTGCATCTTCTGCTAACACAGAGCAGTGAATTTTTACTGGAGGTAAAGCCAATTCTTCAACGATATCCATATTGTCGATAGATAAAGCCTCATCAATTGTTTTTCCTTTCAACCATTCAGTAGCTAATGAAGAGGAAGCAATTGCTGAACCACAACCAAATGTTTTAAATTTAGCATCTGTGATGACGTTATCTTCACTTACCTCAATTTGTAAACGCATTACGTCGCCACACTCAGGTGCACCAACTAAACCTGTTCCAACGAATTTACTGTCTTTATTTAATGTACCTACATTACGTGGGTTATTGTAATGGTCAATTACTTTTTCTGAATATGCCATGATATTTTAGATTTTAGATTTACGATTTTAGGATTTCCTTCCACCGTAAATTATTAAATTTTATTTTTTCTTTTATTAAGATTTAAGAATCGCAATTCGTCAATCTTCAATCGTAAATTAGTTAATGTTCTGCCCACTCGATTTTACTCAAGTCAATTCCTTCTTTGAACATTTCCCAAAGTGGAGAAAGTTCTCTTAAGTGATTTACTGCTTTTTCAGTAACTGCAATGGCCTGATCTATTTCTTCTTCAGTAGTAAAGCGTCCTAAGCCATAACGGATAGAAGAGTGTGCTAAATCATCTGATAAACCTAAGCTTTTTAATACATAAGATGGTTCTAATGAAGCTGATGTACATGCAGAACCTGAAGATACCGCTAAATCGCTCATGGCCATCATTAAACCTTCACCCTCCACATATTTGAAAGAAATATTAGCTACGTGAGGTAAACGATATTGTGTATTACCATTAACATAACTTTCTTCCATTTTGTTTAAAGTAGACTCTAAACGATCACGTAAGCCTGATAAACGGATAGCTTCGCTTTCCATTTCTAAACGGCAAAGTTCGCAAGCTTTACCTAAACCTACAATACCCGGAACGTTTAATGTTCCAGAACGCATACCACGCTCATGGCCACCGCCATCCATTTGTGATGTAACTTTAACTCTTGGGTTTTTTCTGCGAACGTAAAGTGCACCAACGCCTTTCGGACCGTACATTTTATGTGCAGAGAAAGCCATTAAATCAATTCCATCTGCGTTTACATCAACAGGAATTTTACCTACTGCCTGCGTTGCATCCGTCATGAATAAAGCTCCGAACTTGTGTGCAATAGCCGAAATTTCTTTAACCGGCTGAATTACCCCAATTTCATTATTCCCATACATGATCGAAACTAAGATAGTTTCTGGCGTCATTGCAGCTTCTAACTCAACTAAATCAATTAAACCATCTTCCTTAACACCTAAATAAGTTACTCTTGCGCCATGTTTTTCAAGGTGCTTGCAGGTATCTAATACGGCTTTATGTTCAGTAACCGCAGTAATGATGTGGTTACCTTTCTCTTTGTACATTTCAAACACACCCTTAATCGCCAGGTTATCAGCTTCGGTTGCGCCTGATGTAAAAATAACTTCTTTTTCTGTACAGCCGATTAATTTGGCTACTTGCTCACGAGCATAATCTACTCCTTCTTCAGCCACCCAACCAAAAGCGTGATTACGGCTAGCGGCATTTCCAAATTTCTCAGTAAAGTAAGGTAGCATCGCTTCCAACACTCTTGGATCTAAAGGTGTTGTTGCGTTATTATCTAAATATATCGGCTGTTTCATCTCTATTCTGTTAATTATGATTACAAAGATACAAAAAAACTTTCCTAAGAATTATCAATAATAGCTATGAGGTTATAGAGAAAACCTGCATTTTTACATTCAACCAACCTTTTAAACGATGAACAAGATAGAACATGTCGGTATAGCCGTAAATAGTCTTTCTAAGTCTGTGCCACTTTACGAAATTTTATTAGATACATCTTGCTATAAAACCGAAACTGTAGCATCAGAATATGTAAATACTGCATTTTTTAAAACGGGCGAAAGTAAAGTAGAATTACTTGAAGCTACAGATGGTGATAGCGCGATTGCTAAATTTCTGGAGAAAAAGGGAGAGGGGATTCATCATATCGCCTTTGCTGTAGATGATATTCTAAAAGAAATGGAGCGACTAAAAGCCAATGGTTTTGTACTGCTTAATGACATACCTAAAAAAGGTGCTGATAATAAAATGGTTTGTTTTGTGCATCCTAAAAGTACAAATGGTGTTTTAATTGAACTTTGCCAGGAAATTAAATGGATTTAAAAAAGTTTAGATATTAGATTTAAGATGGATGAAGAATAAAGAAAATATCCTCAACACATTTCAAATATGTTTTAAAACTTTATTATGCAATTAATCAAAATCATCAGCAAAGATTTCGATATATCTGATCACCTTTCCGAAAGCCAGTTAAGAGAAGCAATGGTTGATGCCTTTGCCTATCTGATTGACAATGATTTTCCTAAGCTGATTCAGGTTTTGTACAAGGCTGATGTAGATCAATATGAATTGAAAAAACTACTGGAAACGGTAGAGGGTTTAAGTTCTGCAGAAGTGATTGCTGATGCTTACATTGCTCGCCAGATGGCTAAAATAGAAACGTGGAATAAATACAGTCCTAAAAAAAATTAACTGAAATTTATTCCTGCACCGGATTAAATCGATTGTACATATCCATATCAAAAAATGAAACGGAGTTAATCTTATCCGCCTTAAGTACAAGATCAGTTTTTAGCTCATTAGTATTGGCAACAGATCCATCTTCAATATAACTGGCGTAGACGGTTAAATACTGCGTAGTAAAAACCAGTTCCTTATCATTATTTCTGAATCCACTAAAAGCAGGCGTAATGCGGATATAGCTGGTGGTAAAGGGCTTTGGTAATTCTTTCACCCAGCCAATATAAAATTTACCACTATCCATGGTAAATTGTAAAAGGTGGGCATCAAAGAAGGAGGAACTCAATAAAAGTTCAAACTCATTTCCGGAGGTTGATATAGCCCTTTTTATTGCTTTAAGTCGATTAATAAATAGATTGGCAAATTCTGTTGCAGCTACAGCTACAAATAACGATAGGCTCGTAGTACCGAAATAAGGTGTGCGAATAGGCAACAATTCACTTAAGTATGTAACTGTTTGAGGAAATATTGCGATCAATAATGCTCTTAACAAAAAGCAGGCGCCTAAAAGCATGATACCAGCGATAGCAGAATTTAATAATACACGCTGGCTTTCAAGACGATATTGGATATACCGGAGGTATCTAAACCTTATTAGAATATAATAGCCACCCACAAGAGGAAACAAAAGCAGGTTAAAAGGCATCTAAAGGTTATTTCTTATTTTTATCTTTTTCTATTTTTTTAAAAATACTTGATTCCATTAATGCACCAACCATCTCTTTAATGCGTGGTTGTGCAAAAAAATCAGGACTTTTAATATAAAGCTTTCCACTACTGTTCGAGTGGATAATGCCATCAAATGTGCCATCTTTTCTCATAACTCAAATTTAGTTATTTTTTTTAAATATCTGAAAAACAATATAAAGTTCTAAAAAGTTTAAATTTGCAGACTGATTCCTCAATAATTAAAAAGCTTTTAGTGATGTTAAGGTCAGGCCATTAAGTTACTGCAGCTAAAAAAGCTTATAATTTAAAATTATTAATTTAGGCTTGTAAATCAAAAATAAAATTAAGATATTTGCATCCTCTAAAATAGAAGTAGAAAGATTAATAGAAATTGTCATAAGCGTTGTTGCCAGCAAATTGCAAAAATGTTCTTGATGCTTTCACACAAATAACTTAAAATAATATTCAAATGAAACCATCGAAGCATTAGCGAGATAGCTTCATCACAATTAAAAGAAAATAAAAAACACGATGAAAAAAGATTTGCACCCAACAAGCTACAGACCAGTTGTTTTTAAAGACATGTCTAACGAATATGCTTTCTTAACAAAATCTTGCGTAGATACTAAAGAAACGATTAAGTGGGAAGATGGTAATGAGTATCCTCTTTATAAATTAGAGATCTCTCATACTTCACACCCTTTTTATACTGGTAAAATGAAATTAGTTGATACTGCAGGACGTATCGATAAATTCAAAAACCGTTACGCTAAGAAATAATTTTAGCCACAAAAAGCATTTTTTAAAGTCCCTTTGCCAAAAGCATCGGGACTTTTTTTATTTTTGCTGCTTATGACAATCAATTTATTTGATGATGCAAGCTGGATGTATCTTCGTCCGCTTACCTTTACCCGCCCTGTTGCTGATCTGCGCATTGGTATTCTAACCATTGCAGAAAAATGGGCAAAATACCTTAAAGCTGATTTTGGATTTTACACCCAGGATTATCTTGCCGCAAAATATCCATCAAAAACCAATAGCAGCTTATCTATTAATGGTTCGGTATGCCCTGATCAGGATTTGCTGGATGCGGTTTCAACTTTAAAAATGGGTGAGGTTCTTCTTGCTGGAGATCATGTTCTCGCTTTTAATTGCGAAGAAGTACTTACGGATCAGCAAGCTAAACAAATGTTAGAGCCTGTAAACTATAATTTAAAATTTGTCAAAATTGCTTACCCTGAGGAAATTTTCGGAAACAACCCTTCGGAAATCAGAAAAGATTTTGAATTATTAACTAAAGGGCGGAGCTCTGCAAAAATTAGTAGCACTAATCAGCTTATTGGTCATGATATCTTTTTCGAAGAAGGTGCACAAGCAGAATGTAGTGTGCTTAACAGTAGCTATGGCCCCATTTATGTAGGTAAAAATGCCGAAATATGGGAAGGGAGTTTAATTCGTGGATCTTTCGCACTTTGTGAAAATTCATCCATTAAAATGGGTGCTAAGATCTATTCAGGCACAACAATAGGTCCCAATAGCCGTGCAGGTGGCGAAATTAATAATTCGGTTATCTGGGGCAATTCGGCTAAAGGCCATGAAGGTTATTTAGGTAATTCTGTTTTGGGCGAATGGTGCAATATTGGCGCTGATACAAATAATTCTAATCTCAAAAATAATTATGCAGAAGTAAAGCTTTATGATTATGAAAGCAAAGCAATGCGAAATACTAAGCTTCAATTCTGTGGCTTAATCATGGCCGACCATTCTAAATGTGGTATCAATACGATGTTTAATACCGGGAGTATAGTTGGTGTTAGTGCAAATGTTTTTGGTGCTGGCCTTCCCCCAAATCATATTCCCGATTTTAGCTGGGGCGGTGGCAATTGCTTCGAAACCTATAAGTTAGATAAAATGTTCGATACAGCAGAGAAGGTATTAGCAAGAAAGACATTAGCATTTGACCAGGTAGAAAAAAATATTTTAACAAAAGTTTTTGAATTAACTTCATCATACAGAAACTATTAATATGAACATGATCTTTCTATTGAGGATCTTTAAACCAATAAAATAAATACAATGAGAAAACAAATAGTAGCCGGTAACTGGAAAATGAATTTAGACTATAACGAAGGTGTTTCGTTATTTAGTGAAATTGTAAATATGGTTAAAGATGAGCGTAATGGCAATCAGATAGCGATCATTTGCTCACCTTTCATTCATTTAAATAGTCTTGCTAAATTGGGTGGAAATGATGTGAAAATTGGTGCTCAAAACATTAGCGATAAAGAAAGCGGTGCTTATACTGGCGAAACTTCTGCTAAAATGGTAAAATCTGTGGGTGCGGAATATGTAATTTTAGGTCACTCAGAGCGTAGACAGTATTTTGCAGAAAGTGATGCATTATTGGCTGAAAAAACTAAAATTGCTTTGGCAAATGGCTTAACACCAATTTTTTGTATTGGAGAAACTTTAGATGAACGTAATAACGGAAGTTATTATGAGGTATTAAAAAAACAATTAGTAGAAGGAATTTTTAGTTTAAGTGATGTAGATTTCGCTAAAATTGTAATTGCTTACGAACCTGTTTGGGCGATTGGTACAGGTTTAACCGCTTCACCAGAACAAGCACAGGATATTCACGCTTTTATTCGTTCGGAAATTGAGGCTAATTATGGTTTTAACATAGCTGATGATACTACGATACTTTATGGTGGAAGTTGCAACCCAGGTAATGCGGAAAGTCTATTTTCACAAAAAGATATTGATGGTGGGTTAATTGGCGGAGCTTCATTAAAATCACGTGATTTTACAGATATTATTAAAGCATTAAATAGCTAGATGCAATATATTAAGGCAATATTTAAATTCAATAGTATTGAAGAATTTCAGCAAGATCTACTTATTAGTGATCTTGCTGATTTAGGTTTTGATACTTTCGAAGATAGTGAGGGTGGTTTTACTGCTTTTGTGATTAAGGATAACTTTAATGAGCTGGAATTGAAAGACCTTTTAAGTAGTTATGCTGATGACTTTTCTTCAACTTATATCATCGAAGAGGTAGCAGACGAAAACTGGAATGCTGAATGGGAAAAAAACTTTAGTCCGCTGATTATTGATGATGTTTGCTATGTACGGGCAACGTTTCATGAACCAAAACCTTCCTATCCTTACGAGATTATCATTGATCCAAAAATGGCTTTTGGTACTGGTCACCATCAAACCACAACCATGATGATGCAGTATATTCTTTCTGCTGATTTACTTGATAAGAATATTCTTGATATGGGCTGTGGAACAGGGATTTTAGCCATTCTTGCAGGTAAGCTAGGTGCTAAAAGTTTAATGGCTATCGATTACGATGATATTTGCTATGAAAGTACAATTGAAAATGCCACTTTAAATCATGTGATTAATCTTAAAGCCCTTTGCGGCAGTAAGGAAGCAATTCCTGATGAAGAATATGATGTTATTTTCGCCAATATCAATAGAAATATTTTGCTTGATCAGATCCATCGCTATGCTGAAGTATTGAAAGCTGAAGGCAAGATTTTCTTCAGTGGCTTTTATCTAGAACCAGACTTGAGCATGATTACTGCAGAATGTGCTAAATATGGTATTAAATATCTTGATCATAAACAAAATGGTGATTGGGTAGCTGCTCAGTTCGAGAAGAAATAATGGTTGAATTTTGATTGAGTGAATGTTTAATTTCGGGGCATTCCCATTCTATCATTCATTCACTCACTAATTTATCACTTCAATAATTAATTATATGCGTATACATTTCATAGCGATTGGTGGAAGTGCCATGCACAATCTGGCCATTGCTTTACATAAAAAAGGATATCAAATTACAGGTTCTGATGATGTGATTTTTGAACCTGCGAAATCTCGCTTAGATGGATATGGTTTACTTCCTGCTGAAATGGGCTGGGATGAAAATCGGATTACTGCTGATGTAGATGCGGTTATTTTAGGGATGCACGCCAGAATAGATAATCCTGAGTTATTAAAGGCCCAGAAGCTTGGTGTAAAAATCTACTCTTACCCAGAATACATTTACGAACAAAGCAAAGATAAGTTACGCGTTGTTATTGGTGGCAGTCATGGTAAAACGACCATTACCAGTATGATTTTGCATGTGCTTAATTATTACAAACGTGATTTCGATTACTTGGTTGGTGCGCAATTGGCTGGTTTTGAAACCATGGTGAAGGTAACCGAAGAAGCACCAGTCATGATCATTGAAGGTGATGAATATTTATCTTCACCAATTGATAGAAGACCAAAGTTTCATCTTTATAAAGCTAATGTAGCCGTAATTAGTGGTATTGCCTGGGATCATATTAATGTTTTTCCTACTTATGCAGATTATACGCTACAGTTTGATAAATTTATCGATACCATTGAAGAAAATGGCACTTTAATTTATTGCAAGGCAGATCAGGATTTGAATAATATTGTAGATCAGTCGAAAGCAAAAGTTAACAAGATAGGGTACGCCATTCCTGATCATGAAATTGAAAATGGAATTACCTATTTATTGCCAGAGAAAACGGCTTTAAAAATATTTGGTGATCATAACCTGATGAATTTAAATGCTGCAAAATTCGTTTGTAAAGAGCTGAACATAAGTTATGCTGATTTTGATACTGCAATAGCTTCTTTTACAGGAGCAGCCAAGCGCCTGGAAGTGATTTCTGCGGATGAATCTACAAATGTGTATAAAGATTTTGCACATTCACCATCAAAGCTTAAAGCCACAATTGATGCTGTGAAAGCTCAGTTTGGAAATAGGAAATTGGTTGCTTGTATCGAATTACATACTTTTAGCAGTTTGAATAAAGATTTCCTGAAAGAATACGCAGGTGCGATGGATCAGGCAGATGAAGCAATTGTCTTTATTGATTTGAAGAGTTTCGAGCAAAAGAGAATGAATCCGTTTTCTGAAGAGGATGTGCAGCAAGCTTTTGCTAATCCAAAACTTAAATTTTTTAATGATGCTGCAGAGCTGAAATCGTATTTGTTAAGTTTGAATTACAAAGACACCAATTTATTGATGATGAGCTCGGGTAATTATGCGGGCTTTGATTTGCCGGAATTGGCTGCTTCATTAGAAAAATAGATAATAAGAAGAGAGATTTGTATTAAATCAAATTTCTCATATCTCAAGTCTATCATCTCATATCTAAACTAAAACATGAATAGCATTGGAGAACGTATTAAGCAAAGTAGAATGGCTTTGGGTTTAAGCCAGGCAGATGCTGCAAAAATGCTTGATATTTCCACGCCTGCTTTTTGTAAAATTGAAAAAAATCAAACTGACCTGAATATCTCAAGGCTTTTACAAATTGCTAAAACTTTTAAAGTCTCGGTGATGCAGTTAATTTCTGGTCCTAATGGAGAAGAATTAAGTTCTTCAGCCGATTTAGATGCATTGAAACAACAACTGATTGAAAAAGAAGAAGAGGTCAATAAACTTCGTAAAAAGGTTATTGACCTTTATGATAAACTAGGGATGTAAATCAAATTCATTAGCGACTCATGATGGACTCAACTCATTGAATGATGAATCATCAAAATGAGGGTTCGTGACAGTTTGCTAGTTGGTGAAACACTAATCGATAGTGTAATATAAAATTCATTGCTCAAATTATTAATGACAATAAAGTCATTATCTTATTTACTGTTTAGTATCTCATCAAACAGCTAACCTACAGAGCAGTTTCTGTTTTCTGTAAATTCCAAATATAATTCAGTTTTACAGGCATTGATCAGACTAATGATCATAATAATGCTGCTTGATAGAATAAAATTCATATTTATTTAATATAAATTGAATTTTGTTCTGATTATTAATATTTTTATCGAATGGTAGCTGAAAATAATATTAGTCTCGATCATGTTGATCTGGCTATACTCAGATTGATGCAGGATAATGCCCGGATCTCTAATGTAGATTTAGCAAAGACATTGGATCTGGTTCCATCAGCTGTGCTGGAACGCGTAAAAAAACTTGAAAAGAAAAATGTAATTACTGGATATAATGCTAAGGTAAATCCCATTGCAGTTGATTTAAAATTGCTGGCTTTTATTTCGATCAAATCATCTGGAAGTTTCAGTTGCAACGATACTGCAAATGAATTAGCAAAAATTCCCGATGTACAGGAAGTGCATGTTATTGCGGGTGATGATTGTTTTCTGGTTAAGGTAAGAACAACAGATTCTGCATCACTAATGGCTTTACTACGCGATGAGTTTAGTAAAGTTCCCAATATCTTATCGGTTAAAACAACAATCGTTTTAGAAACCGTAAAAGAACAGCAACAATTGGTGATTCCTCAAAAATAAAAACATGTCAAATTTAAACAAAACGGCATCTCCGGTAATGGTTTACCTCGCATTCGCTATTGTATATATCGTATGGGGCTCTACTTATTTTTTTATCCAGAAAGCGTTAGTCGGTTTCCCCCCGTTCATTTTAGGTGCATTTCGTTTTTCGGTTGCAGGTATTTTGATGTTAACCTGGTGTAAGATTAAGGGTGAGCAGATTTTTAACTTGAAAACGATGAAAATTGCTGCTGTAAGTGGAATTTTAATGCTGGGTTTGGGAAATGGCATCGTAATTTGGGTAGAGCAGTTTATTCCAAGTGGTTTAGTTGCCATCATGGTTGCTTCTGCAGCAATATGGTTTGTTGTGTTGGATAAATCGCATTGGAAAGAAAATCTTAGCAATAAATATATTGTATCCGGTTTAATAATAGGCTTTTTGGGTGTAGTGCTTTTGTTCGGTGACCAAATTGTGCAGGCAATGGATAAACCTCAAAGCAAACAGCAGATTATAGGTATGGTATTATTGGTTTTCGGGCCTATAGCATGGGCTGGGGGATCGCTTTACTCTAAATATCACCCCACTACCGAAAGTTCAGTTTCTGTAAACACAGGCTGGCAAATGTTAATGGCCAGTATCGCATTCGTACCAGGAGGTTTTTTAAAATCAGAATTTAAGTTATTGGATTGGGGAAATATATCACTTGATGCATGGCTTTCGATCATTTACCTGATCATATTCGGTTCAATTGCGGCATTTAGTGCTTATGTATGGTTACTTAAGGTTCGTCCGGCTACGCAAGTGAGCACTTACGCTTATGTAAATCCAGTGGTTGCAGTTTTATTGAGCTTAACTTTTACCAATGAAGTAATCGGGATTACGCAGGTGATTGGTTTGGTGATTATTTTAGGAAGTGTGCTTTTGATTAATTTGCCAAAGTATAAAAGTGTTGGCTAAGTTCTTAGTTAAATCGTCATTGCAAGTCGCAGAAAAGCCTTCTTGCAATGACGATTAATTTAAAAGATTTTACGCATGGTAAGGTGTTTTTTGCCGAAGGTTGCGCCTGTAGCTTTGTGAATAGCAATCATTTGTTCGTTAAAATCACCCACCCAGCTTAATTCCAGTTCTTTATATTGGTTTTTAGGTAGAACGTATTCCCCTAATCTGATAAACAGAACAGATTCTAAGCCATGTTTTTGAAATTTAGGTTTTGTACCCATCACAATGGCACGCATTCTGGTTACACCAACCCATCTGCGGTAAGCAAATTTTAACTTTTCAATAATGCCCAGCTTGCCATCAAAACCTTTAATCATTTGGTTGGCATCTGGTATTAAAACCACAAAAGATGCTGGCTCGCCATTAAAATAAGCAAATTGAATTAATTTTTCATCCATGATGGGTTCCATGCTCTTAAAGCTTTCCTGTAAGGTTTCCTTTTTAATAGGAACAAAACTTTCAAAATCCTGCCAGCCATCATTGTAAATTTCCATTAAGTCGTTAATATACTTTTCTGCATTTTGCTTGCTAAAGTATTCGAAAGTATAACCAGGCTTATTTCTAACCCAGTTGGCAATTTTAGTGAAACGCTCTGGAAAAGGAATGGTTAAATTAATATGGTTAGTAAGTTGTTCGTATTCAGTGGTGAAACCATAAGCGTCGAAAAACTTTTTATAATAGGGGAAATTATAATTCATCCCGAAAGAGGGAGGGGTAAAACCTTCAACCAGTAAACCCCAAAATGAATCATTTTCTCCAAAATTAATTGGGCCGTCCATGGCTTTCATGCCATTTTCAATTAACCAGGCTTTTGCTGTATCAAATAGTAGGAAAGCAGCTTGTTCATCATCTATTGATTCAAAAAAGCCCATTCCACCAGTTGGCTGGTCATATTGAAATGCTTTTTTATCATTAATAAAGGCTGCAATACGACCAATCAGATTTCCAGAATTATCTTTTAAAACCCATCTGGTACATTTTCCATGATTGAAAAAGTTGTTTTTTTGAGGATCAAAAACATTTTCAACTTCAGTGTCTAAAGGACAGATCCAATTCTTATCAGTTTTGTAAAGTACTTTTGGAACGCTTAAGAAATCTTTTTTGAGCGCTGAATTATTTACCAGTATAATTTGCATGGAATGTTTTTAAAATAAAAAGCATCCAACCAACAGGCAGGATGCTTTTTCAAATATATCATTTTTTAAATATTAAAAATCGTCGTCGTCATCGTCAAAGTTATCAAAGTTGTCAAGGTCATCTAATGGAACATCAAAATCATCTTCATCTTCCTCCTGAGATTTTGCTTTTATAGCTTGAATATCATCATCTTCCATATCGTCGTCTTCATCTACCTGTTTCTGGGTGGTTGGTTTAGTTGGGAGTTTCTTTGGCGCTTTCATAACACAAAAATAAAGATTGATTTAATAGTTTAAAAATACTAAAAAAACTTTTTTAATAACAATCTGTAAGCAAAGAAATTAAATTATTTTATGTTGTGTTTTCACCAATTGTATTTTCTTCTTTTGTGATATCTTTTAACTGTGGAAGCTGGTTTAAGTTATTTAAACCAAAATAATCCATAAATAAAGGACTGGTACGATAAAGAATAGGCCGGCCGGGGGTTTCGGCTTTACCTTCAATGCTGATGAGCTCTTTTTCCAATAATCGCTGTACAGAATAATCGGAGTTCACACCCCTTATTTGCTCAATCTCCAACTTGGTTATCGGTTGCCGATAGGCGATAATAGCCAGGGTTTCCATAGCGGCCTGACTTAACTTTTTCTTGGATCGGTGTAATTGAAGTTGATTTACCGTTTCATGAAAATCTTTTTTGGTTAGAAACTGATAGCCATTATTTAAATTCACCAATTCAATGGCAAATTCATCACCGCTATATTTTGCTTTAATGGTGGCTAAACTTTCAAAAATATGTTCTTCAGTATATTCCTTTTCGAATACTGTGTTTAATGCCATTAACATTTCCTGAACACTAATACTTTGGATAGAAGAAAAAATAAGGGCTTCGATGTGTCTGGTGAAATCTTGCTGAGGCATATACAAAAATATAATTTTTGGGCACAAAAAAAGCGGTCTCGCTTTTAAAAAACAAGACCGCTTTTAACACACAAATGAAACCTGAATTAAGATATAGCTTTAGGTTAGGTTATTAAATATCTATATCAATCCTATAAGAACGTCTTTGATAAACACTATCGTTTATTTCTAACACAAGTTTAAGGCTAAACCACGTTCTAGGGAAATTCTATTTAGTGAGTGGTATTAAAAATTGAGTAAACGGTAATTTTTTATTTTAACGGTACAGAAATTGAAACCGTTGTGCCATTTATAGCATTTTGACTAACCTTTAAATGTATAGGTTTTGCTTCAATCTGGCCTAAAAGATTTAATCGTTCTCTCGTAAGTTGCATGCCTTTACTAATGTGATCGTCTTTTTTATTTTTTAATGAATTTTCAATCCCAATTCCATCATCTATAATTTCGATGTTGAGGTATGCAGCATCCAGCAATTTAATGTTAATCTGAATCAATCCTTGCGTTTCTTTCGGCATAATTCCATGCCAGATGGCGTTTTCTACATAAGGCTGAAGAAGCATTGATGGGATAAAAGTATCTTCCTGATCAATCTCATCATCAATTGAAATGGTATATTGAAGTTTATCTCCGAATCTGTTTTTCTCCAGTTTTAAGTAGAGATTCAAGTATTCCAATTCTTCATCTAACGAAATATAACTCTTGGTACATATTTCCAGGTTTTTTCTAATCAGGCGTGCAAAACCTGTTAAAACCTTATTGGCCGATGCCGTATTTTGCGTATTGATATAATGCTGGATGGAATTCATTACATTAAATACAAAATGCGGGTTCATCATGGCTTGTAAGGCCTGCTGCTCTAACATCAACACTTTGTTTTTAAGCAGTAATTGGGCTTGTTCTTTATCTTTCTGTTTACGGGTAATGTACACGGCTACTTTATAGAAAATGTAGGCCACCAATAAGATGAGGATAGAAAGAAACCATAAACTTTGCCAGAAGTACTTTTTAATGGTAAACGAAATCTTTGCAGATGGCCCCCAGTTTCCATTCTGATTTTTGGCACATACTTCAAAAACATAATCTCCAGATTGAAGTGAAGAAAAATCAAGCCTTCTGGTACGTGTTTCTACCCAGGCAGCAGTTTCATTTAAACGATAACGATACGTAATATCACTCGTTGTAAAATCTACCGCACTAAAAGTAAATAAGATGGTATTGGTGCCTGTTTCAAAATTGAAATTTCCCTGGTTTATAGGTAAACGCTCATTATCTTTAATGATGGATGTTACATAAACTTTAGGCAGGTTTTTGGTGATGTTTTTATTGTTATACTTAAATAAAATTAAACCTTTATTGGTTGCGAAATAAGCCGTACTATCATCTATAAACAGGCTGTTAATATCATCACTGAGCAAATCTTTCCCGTAATCAAAATTGGTTACGCTTGGTGTTTTAGGGTAGTTGATAATTTTATTTACACCTTTATTGGTGAGCACCCATATTTCATTATTTTTGATGAAAAGTTTGGTGCATACGTTATTTGTTAAGCCATCTTGCTGTGTAATCTGCCTGGTGATTTTACTATCCCGATAAAAAATTAAGCCATAGCCATCAGTTGCCAAAATCAGGGTGCCATCAGCCAGTTGTTGAATATCATTAATGCGTTTGGTTAACAGATTTTCCTTTTCATAATGTTTAATTAGGCGTCCATTAGAAAATTCGGATAAGCCATTGATATTGGAAAACCATAAATTTCCATTTTTATCATAAAAAACATGATAAGACCTGTCTTTAAAAAAATCTTCCTTCTCCCGGTACTTTAGGGAATTGAATTCAAATTTTTTCATCTTGTCTGATAAAAAAACAACGCCAGAAGATAAAGCCAATGCCAGATGATTGTTATTTCCACTTAAACTAAAGTGTTTAATTACGAACATAGAATTGTTAGCCTCTTTGAGGTAACTTACATTATCTGTGTTTTTATAAATGTCTTTAAAAACCCCCATTCCATAATCAGAAGCGAAATAAATTGATTCATTTTTAGGATCGAAGGCCAGTTGTTTAATGGTTTTGTACTTCTTAAAATCATCTAAACCCACTTCGAGGAGCTGATAATTATGGATATTTAAAATATCAATTACGGCATCATCTGTACCTAGCCATAAACGGTTTTTCCCATCTTTAGTAATGCTTTTAATTACATTGCTGCTCAATCCTGATTCTGCATCAATAATAGAGAGCCTGTTATTGATATTGGGCAGCATGTAAATTCCGGTGCTGGTTGCAAACCACATATTCTGGTTGCTATCTTTCATTACCTGGTTGACCGAAATATCTTGAAGATACTGAACTGTTTTTCCACTTTTATTTAGTGCGAAGGCACCATTTGCATTGGCCAGCCAAACTTCTTTAAGTACCTTATCGTAATAAAAATATCCCGACATGTTCTTAATTAGATTTTGCGGGATAGGGATGAGGTCATTTATTTTTCCTGATTTATATTCTTTCAGTCCTTTTTGATCCAGGTAAAGGAGTGATTGATTGGGCAGGCTGGTGGCCGTCATATATGAAATGGGCCGCACGGCAGATTTAACAATTGAAAACGTTTTGCCATTAAATTGTTGAACGCTTAAATCGCTGTATGCAAGAATGTTTCCTTGCTCATCTTCATGGATATAGGCATTGATAAACTTATCTTCGAGATTTGGGGAAACATACTTTTTGATCATTTTTCCATCCCAGCAAACAATTAAATTAGAATTGGTGCCCAGCCAGATTCTCCCAGATTTATCAATCAAAAATGAGGTGATTACGGTGTTGAAGTTTAGTTTTTTGAGTAGCTGATTGTTATCCTTGTTATAGAACTTACCATCTTTTAAATAGCTTAATTGACCATTTAGCGCAAAGAACCATATCCGGCCACTATTATCTTCTTTCATTTGAAGAATTTGGGTGTCTGGCAATCCATCTTCTATGGTAAAATTTTGGAAATTGGTGCCATCAAACCGGCTTAAACCATTATCGGTGGCAATCCATATAAAGCCTTTTTTATCTTGTAAAATGTAATAACAATTATTACTGGCCAGGCCGTTTTTTGAGGTGTAATGGGGGAGGTATGTTGTTTGAGAAAATAGATCAGCAGGCAATAGAAAAAGCAAAAATAGCAGGGCACAGATGAACTGGTAATGATGAAAAATCTGCATTTTCTTGATCATCTGATGTGTTTTTAATGTGGTTGAGAGGAAATTAATGGTCACTGCTGGCTTTGATAAAAAGTTTAATTTTTTCAAAAAAATCACTCGCCCTACGTCGTGATATATTGATGCTTTCTCCATTTTTCAAAAAAACCTGTAATCCGTTTTTTGAATTGTATTCTTTTAAATGATTGAGGTTGATGATACTTGATTTGTGTACTCGCACAAATTGATCGGAGGGGAGAAGTTCTTCAAACTCCCTCAATACTTTTGAAACGGTTATTTTATCCTGATCTGCAAAGTGAACAACAGAATAATTGCTGTCGGCCTCAATGTAGATAATATCATCAACATCGATCATTTTAAAGCCTTGTCCGTAAGGTAGGGTTAACTTCTTAATCTCCGATTTTGTGTTCAGGCTTGATGCCAGGTTTACCATACGCTCATCACTTTCATTCTGGTGTTGATAGTGTTTAAGGTGTTCGGAAACTTTATCTACGGCAGTTTTTAATTCATCAATATCAATTGGTTTTAAAAGATAATCTAAGGCATTTGCTTTTATAGCCTTTAGGGCGTACTGATCATATGCGGTGGTAAAGATTACAGCTGCATTATGTTTTTGCGCATCGGGAATAAGTTCGAAACCGTTGCTGCCTGGCATGGCGATATCCAGGAAAATTAAATTGATGGGATGGTGGGCTAAAATCTCTTTTGCTTCGGTTACAGATTTTGCAATACCGGTGATTTCTACCTGCGGGCAATTTTGTTGCAAGAGGAAAAATAACGACGAACGTGCAAACTCTTCATCATCAACAATAATGGCTTTTAATGTAATCATATTTATAGGTTGGTGAATGTATTAAAAATCACTTAATAAAAAAAAGTGTAAAAGAAAAAACCATCTGATTAATTGTCACGTATGTATCATCAAACGAATTCAAAAACCTAAAACATAGATGACTATGAAAAACAATGAACTAGAAACAAAAAGTGAACTTCAGGAAGAAAGTTTATTTAAAGGCTCACTAGGCAGAAGATCTTTTCTTCAGTACGCAGGAGCAAGTGCGGCGGGTATTGCATTAGTTGCTGCCGGTTGTAGAAAAGACCGTGGTGTAGAAAACGTGATGACTGGCGCAACGTTAGATTTTAAAGATGATTTCGGTGTTTTAAATTATGCTTATGCATTAGAACAACTAGAAGCAGCATTTTATGTTAAAGTGGCATCTGCACCACCATCATCATTTACAACCGCTCAAAAAGCTTATTTCCAGGATATTCAATTCCATGAAATTGCACACAGAGAGTTTTTGAAGAATGCACTCAGTACAGCAGCTATAGGAAGTTTAGAGGTAGATTTCTCTTCTATTGATTTCACAAGCGCTTCGAGCGTTTTGGGTGCGGCACAATCATTTGAGGATTTAGGTGTAGCTGCATACAATGGAGCAGGTGTACGTATTAAATCAGATACTTATTTAGTTTTAGCAGGTAAAATTGTTTCTGTAGAGGCTCGTCATGCTGCTTATATCAGAGACATTATTTCTAACGGAACATTTGCAGATTTAACATCATTGAGTGCTTTGGGTGCTGATAATGTAAATGGACTTGATGGCGCACTTACACCAGATAAAGTGTTAGCGATTGCCGGAAAATATGTAAAAACTAAAATTAACGTAATTAACCTTTAAAACTTAGCAAACATGAATATCTTAAATATATTAGACCAAATAGAAAAAGTTGATGGAGAGATCTATGAAAGATTAAGTCCGCGACGCAGTGCAATGAAAGATTTTTTCAATGTTGGAAAGAAAATTTCTATGGCTGCATTACCATTAGCTATGGGCTCATTGTTTCAAAAAGCGTATGGTCAAACCAATCCGGCATCTGTTAACGATGTTTTGGGGTTTGCTTTAGCATTAGAATACCTGGAATGGAATTATTATAACCATGCATTAACGCTTGCAAATTCTACTTATATCCCTGATGGACCGGCAAGACAAGCCATTACAACCATCCGTAATCACGAACGTGCACACGTTGATTTGTTAAAAGGTGCTTTAAAAATTACTGGTGCAGATCAGTACGTTTATGCCGACTTTGACTTTACAGCAGGTGGTGGATTTGCTGATGTTAATACCAACTATCAAACATTTTTAAAGGTAGCATTGGCTTTCGAAGATACAGGCGTTAGGGCTTACAAAGGCCAGGCACCAATTTTAAAAGGTATGCCGGTTTTAACTACAGCTTTACAAATCCACTCTGTAGAAGCGCGTCACGCAGCACATTTACGCCAAATGGTTGCTGCAAATGTAACTGGTGCATCTGCCTTAAAACCTTGGATTGCTTATACTGCAAATGGTAACGATACTGGTGTTGCAGCAGTAGACGCAGTTTATGCAGGAGAGCAAAATACAACTCAGGCTGGTGTTCAAATCACAGGCATTAATGGTACAGCGGTAACGCAATCTCAGGCAGCAGAATGTTTTGATGAATTCTTAACTGGTTCTGATGTGAAGAAAATTGCTAACTTATTCATTGTAGCGGGTAAGAAATTAGCATAATACAATATTTACATTATTGATTAGGTAATGTTTAGGTTGAGGTAGAGAGGCAGAACAAAGTTCTGTCTCTTTTTTTTAAAATAGGATTTTTGGGATTTACAGGATTTGCAAGATAAATTGATTATAACAGGATGACTAAATGCTAAAAGGGTGGCGGTGTTATTAAATAGTAGATAATGCAAGCTTTTGCAGTAGGCAACATAAGGTTTGCAGTAGGCAACATAAGGTTTGCAGTAGGCAAACATAAGGTTTGCAGTAAGCAACTATAAAGTAAAAGCCCAATCATTTCTGATCGGGCTTTTTACTGTTATCATATTTTCTATTTATTCTTCAATATTTCAACTTTCTCCCTTTCACTTGCCAACAGCCTTTCGTACAATTCTTTATTAGCCTCTAATGCTTCTATCAATTTATCCAACGGATTAAATGTAGGTTGGTAATTAAACAAGGAACCGTTATCGTGATTGGTAACGGTATTGCCAATAATATTGAAAATTGCTTCTTCACTAAAATTTCTAATTGATTCAGTAGTCAGACCCAAAACCTTCGCCACTTTTTCTAAAGTAGCGTCTTCAATTTCGGCACTTTGTTCTAATTTGCTAATCGACTGTTGGCTAATGCCCAGTTCAATGGCAAGTGCTTCTTGTTTCATGCCGCGTAATTCGCGAATGCGACTAATTTTTCTACCTAAATGAGTGCGGTTGGTTTTTTCAGCAGTTTCCATAGCCAAATATATTTAATTTTTTGAATTGTAAGTGTATTAAGGTTAGTTGTAAAAAACAGGCGGTTTGCCATTTGGTACGTTTTCTCTAAACTTATAAGGTCTTAAAGACCTTATAGGTTTTTATGTAATCGCAGGCTTCATGCCCAAAGCAGTTGTTGCTTATGATGATGATTAAATCGCTATTTTCATTCATCTTCGTTAGAAACGAGGACGATTAGTAGGTTCAAAGATTCCTCCACTACGGTCGGAATGACGATTTCTCTGAGTGGGGATCGTTCTTCGTAAGTTAATGTTTGATTTTACGATATGCGTTTCGAGAAATTTTATTTTCATCGCCTTTTCCTTTTAGGGGAAAGGTGCCACCAGGGGATAGGGGTTTACTGCATTTACGATAAGTGTGGCTAGTTCTACTACATGTTCTTTTTACAATTGAAATTAGTGATGATTTGTTACTTTTACCCGATACATTTAAACTATGAAGAAGGATATTGCTTGCGATCTTAAAACTTGTATGATGTGCCAGATGGCCTTGCCCGAATGGCAACTGGCCATTGCGCACAACAGGAAGAACTTTATCGCAAAAAGAGGTGAATCTATCTTTAGCGAAGGTGAGCCGGTTAAAGGTGTTTATTTTGTAACTTCTGGTAATGTGAAAATCCATAAGAAGTGGGGAGATAAAGAGCTGATTCTGCGCTTTGCCAACCATGGTGCCATATTCGGACATCGTGGTATTACTTCAAAAATAGATGCTTATCCTATTTCTGCTACTGCCTTAGAAACCACTCATTTTTGTGTGGTGGATATTGAATTTTTCAAAACTACATTGAAGGTTAACCATGAGTTTTCTCACCAAATGCTGATGTTTTATGCAGATGAGTTACATGCCTCAGAGAAAAAAATGAGAAATCTGGCTTTAATGTCGGTTAAAGGGCGTTTAGCTGTTGCCTTATTGGATTTAAAAGAACAATTTGGTTTGGATCAGGATGGCTACCTTTCATTAGAATTAAGTCGGCAGGATTTAGCTGCCTTTACCGGTGCCACCTACGAAACGGTGTTTAGAACCATGAATGAACTGCTGGCAGAACGGCTTATACAAGTGAATGGTAAAGCCTTGGGCATTATCAATGAAGCTGGATTGATTGAACTCGCTTCAAAATAAATGTTGGGTATTGTTTTTTGTGGAGGGAAAAGCATCAGGATGGGCACAGATAAAGGGCTAATTTCCATCCTGGATGAAAATTGGGCAACACTGGCCTTTGGTAAACTTAGTGCTGTAAATATTCCTGTTAAGGTATCGGTTAATGGAAGTCAGGAAGAAAATTACCTACATTTTTTTACTGAGGAACAGTTAATTATAGATGATTTATCATTGGGCCTGGCCGGGCCTTTACTTGCATTACTGTCTGTGCATGCGAAATATCCGCATAATGATTTACTGGTATTGGCTTGCGATCTACCTTTAATGGAAGAAAGTTTGCTTTTGCAATTATTAGAGGCAGAAAGAAATGCCCCTCAACATGAAGCTTTTATTTTTAGTCATGCTGGAAAGATTGAGCCACTTTGCGCCATTTATAAGGCTGAGGGTTTAGCGAAAGTAATGCTTGAGTTGAGGAGCGGCAGATTAACCTGGCACAGCATGAAACATGTTTTAAGTTTACTTCAGGTTTTTCAGTTAGAAATTCCAGAAAATAAAGCAATCGCTTTTAAAAATTTTAATACCCATATTGCCTGATTTTGCGAACCAGATTAAGCCAATCCCTTCAACCAATAGCCAGGAGGCTAATAAGAGGGTCTTTCCGTCAAATCCCCAGGTTTTCCCAATTTTATCGGCAAGGATGCCGCCTACTGGTCGGGCAAAAATATTTATCCAACCAAAAATCCCGGCTACCATTCCGGCAACTGCTATCGTGGCACCGAATGAATCGGTGAAGAAAATGGGCGCAAAATTATCAACTGTAATTTCTACGCCGAAACAGGCAGCATAGGCAATGGTTAAAATCCAGGTACGGTAGTCTTTTGCCGCAAGAAGGAAAGTGTTTTCTTTGCTCTTTTGTCCTATATCCAGGTTTTTAAAATTACCTGCCGGGCTGTCTTCGGTATATCTATGGTAAAGAAATGCACACAACAGTAACATGATCCCTGGGAAAATCATGGCATATCGCCAGCTATCTGCTGAAGTGCAAAGTCCGATTGCGGTAAGTCCTGAAGCAATTAGTGGCATAAAAAAGTTAGCTGCGCCTCCACCTGCATTTCCAAATCCACCTGCTGTGGCATTGGCCGTACCTTTAATATTTGGTGCAAACATAATGGAGGTATGAAATTGGGTAATTACAAATGAGGCACCAATTACACCAATGGCTAACCTGAAAATCAAAAATGAGAGGTAAGACTGGCTGGTTCCAATCAGGATTACCGGAATAGCACATAATAGGAGGAGCCAGGTGTAAATCAATTTGGGGCCAAATTTATCAATCATTCTCCCGATTAACAGACGTGCGATTATAGTGGCTGAAACCGATGCAATCTGGATGTTACCGACCTGGTCTTTGGTTAGGTTTAATTGCTCTCTGGCCATTTTCATTAATGGTGCCATCCCAAACCATGCAAAAAAGCAAAAGAAAAAGGTGAGCCAGGTTATGTGAAAGGTTTTCATCTGAACGCCCTTCAATGAAAATATATTGAGTTTGCTGAGGGGTTGATTGGTTAAATTGGACATGATTTTGTTAGTTTGGTTCGCATGATAAAATGAAAATGCCTTTGCCTGGCCAATGTGCCGCTCTACACATGATTCACTTTTAATTAAAAAAGAATCAATTTTGATAGCCTTGATGTTATGCTTTCATTTCGTATAGATGATCAATCAGAAAGCTATTTGGGGTTGGTACCAATATAAACCATACCATTTTCAATCTTAACCGGGTAGGTTTTAATGGCACATTCATCTCCACTTAAACATTCACCTGTTCTTAATGAAAAGTTTTTTTTATGAAAAGGGCAGGCTACCTTAGGTTCATCGGTTAGGGTGCCAATCATTCCGCGACTTAATGCCATTTGTTTGCGGTGTGGACACTCATTCTGCGTGGCATACCACTCATTTCTCCTGGTAAAGTAAAACAATGCGATTTGATCTTCACCATTCTTTACACATACACCACCATTTTCTACAGCATCCTCTACACGACAAGCAGCTAACCATTGATTTTTTGATATTTCAATCATTTTTATGAGGTTAAAATTTAAAAATTATACAACTAATATATTTGGTTAGTATATGTCTTGTTATTTATTATGCTTTTAATCTTTTTTGTAGGTTATATTGTTTTATATTGATTTTTTTTGTGTTTATGTGTTTTTGTATGATTTTTAATATTCAAATATATTATTTATTGATTTGAAATATTGTTTTTATATGATTTTAATCATTAATTGTTTATTTATTCATAATAATTTAAATTTTTATATGATAAATTGCCTTTTTGTTAAGTTTATAAGTTTAAAATGGTTGTTATTTTTAATTTTTTGAATGATTATGATGTGTATTTGTTTGATATGTGGAGATTTTTATCAGTTTTTTAAATAAAAGAGAAGATTCTGACTGGGGAAATAATTTAGATAGGAATAAAATGATAAATAGAAGCCAGAATACTGATGATAATTTAAAAGAATGGTATTGCCCAAACGTTGTAAGCATTTACCTGAATTTTAAAACAATTTTAGTCTGAATACGCTTCTTAATAGAAAGTATATTAAATGAGCACACAAAAACCAATAGCAAAAGATTTGCAAAAATTTATAGATCGTTATGAACCAACAAAATTTAAGGTGATGCGTTCAGGTATAGAAATTAGAGGGGTGAGTAATATCCACCAGGCCATTCAAACGGCAAAAGATATTATTGAAAAACTTAAGCTTAATTTAAATATTGCGCACAGTGCAGATATGGTGAGCTATGGTGGTTTTGAAGTTAACCTTCGCTAGTTATATATTGATGGAAACTGAGCAAATATATGCTGCTCAGTTTCCATCAATTTTAGTTTAAAATTAATTTCCCTATAATCTAAAGCGTGACTTGCTTTTTATTTGATTGAAAGTATAAAGATTTTTTACAATCATTTTTCAATAACTTTCTAAATATCTAACTGCTATTTAATAAAAGGTTGTTTGTGATCACTTTGTTAATTAGTATACAGATAATAAAACCTATGATGATCTTTACTGTTTTAACTTAAGGTGATGTTCAATTTGAATTAGTTATTCACCTTATATAATATGGATAAAGTAGAATTAGGAAAGCAAAATAATTCTGAATTACGGGTTTCTGAGTGGTCTGCGTTCATCAATGCAAAATGTCCAAGATGCCGCATAGGTTCTATATTTACAGGGGCAATGTATGGATTTAAGATTCAGAAGATGAAGGAGGTTTGTGAAGTTTGTGACCTGAAGTTTGAACGTGAACCAGGATATTTTTATGTCTCGATGTTTGTAAGCTATGCCATGAATGTTGCCGAAATTATCTTTTTAGGTGTGGCCGCTTATGTACTGGGACTAGATATTGTTTATGAAAACCTATGGTATTTTGTAGTTATTATTTTTGCCGGGGTATTGATATTTTCACCATTAAATTATCGGTACTCGCGTTTGGTATTGCTGTATTGGCTATCCCCGGGGCTTCATTATGATCCTTCAAGAATCAAAAAGAGATAGTATTTGGTGAACTAACGAGTTCTTAGCAATCTTTTATAAAGAGAATGTTGTGAATATAGATCTGATGCCAGGTTAACGAGCATCAGATCAAAATTATATTATAGGAAATCCTTTAACGGTTATTATTTTTTTCCAGCCTTAGGTGCTAGCGTAAGGAACATTCTTTTTCCTTCTAGCTTTGGAAGTAATTCAACTTTTCCAACATCTTCCAAACCCTGTGCAAATCTTAATAATAAGATTTCTCCCTGATCTTTGTAAACAATTGATCTCCCTTTAAAATGTACAAATGCCCGAACCTTTTCTCCACTTTCGAGGAAGGATATAGCATGTTTTAGTTTAAATTGAAAATCATGATCATCTGTATTCGGACCAAACCTGATATCTTTAATGATAGTTTGTTTAGCTTTAGATTTGATCTCTTTCTGTTTCTTTTTTTGCTCATAAAGAAACTTGCTATAATCTACAATACGACAAACTGGTGGTACTGCATTTGGAGATATTTCAACAAGATCAAGTCCTTGTTCTTCTGCCAGTTTTAATGCTTCGGCTATGGGGTAAATTGCCGTTTCTACATTTTCTCCAGTTAATCTTACTTCCTGAGCAGTAATTAACTGGTTAATTTTATGTTCTGCTTCTTTCTTTCTGAAGGGTAAGCGTGGCCCTCTGTTAAATCCTGCTTTTTTTAATGCCAAATTTTTAAAGTTTTAGTGAATAATAAAGTTTTGAGAACGATTAATCTGGTGTTTTCGATAATATACAACATTAAGGGCTGCTGTGCAAGTTTTGTCTACTATCATGACTTTGAACTGAACTTCTATAAAATAAAAATGCATCCAATCCATATATTGAATTGAATGCATTTTTTTATAATGATAAACCTATTGTTGTTGTCTCTTAAGCGAATCTTTTGCTCTCTTTTTAAAGAAACCTCTCAACAGGAAGTTACTCTGTAAAGCTTCCAGATCTTCATCTAATTTTTTACTGCTTTTTTCGAGATTAGCCATTATCGATTTCACTTGTTGTGCCGTTGCAGCATCATTTAATAATAATCCGGCAGCGTTATCAGACGTTTTGAGTTTGCCTGATGCAGCTTCTAAATTAGCAGCCATTACTGATGCAGATTGTGTTAGTTTTTGAAGGCTTTGTGATGATCTTTCCAGCTTTGCAAAAACAGCAGTATCTGTCATCATCTTATTGACCAATCCATTTTTGTTATTCAATGTTTTTCCGAAAGTGTTCAGCTCCAAAGCCATTTTTGATGTAGCTAGTGAAGTTTTATTCAGGTTAGCCACCATAGATTTGAAATTTTGCGCCAATTGTTCGTCTGATAATAGTGCACCTGCTGCACCTTTACCGTCTACCAGGTTGTGGGAAAGCAATTTGAAATCTGAAGTCACATCTACCAGGTTTTTATTATTCACCTGGAGTGTTTTCATAATATCATCAGTAGAAAGTGAGTTATTTACTTTTAACATATCGCCATCTTCTACAAATGGAAATTTAGGATTACCACCAGTAAGTACTACAATCTTATTTCCGATCAATCCATCAGCTCCAATACTGGCTCCTGCATCTTTGTGGATATACTTATGTACATCTTCTTCAATGCTTAAAGCAACCTTTACCTGCGATGTACCAAAGAAATCTATTTTTTTAATCGTTCCAATTTTAACACCAGAAAACCACACGTTGTTTCCTTTCTTTAACCCTTGAATATCATTAAATACTACATTGAGGGTGAAACTTTTAACAAAGGTTTTCTTTTGACTGCCAAGAGTGAAGATTGCCAACACAAATATCAGTATGCCTATGGCAATGAAAATGCCGACTGTTATTTTCTTTTTATTATCGTTCATGGTTATTGTATAAAATTGTAATCATAAAATGGTTGTGCCAGCTGATCGCCAGAATTAAATATATCCTCAAAACTTCCTTGTCTTTCAAAACGCCTTTCCATGAGCATGGCTACGCGATTACCCACTTCCTTTGCACAGGTTAAATCGTGGGTAATGATAATTGCACTGGTATGGTATCGCTCCTGAACATCATTAATCAGTTTATTAATTTCTTTTGAAGTAATGGGATCTAAACCAGCAGTTGGCTCATCATAAAGCATAATTTCTGGCTTTAAAATAAGAGTTCTGGCTATTCCAATCCGTTTTCTTTGTCCGCCTGATAGTTCTGAAGGCATTTGATTAATGGTTTGAGCCAATCCTACGGCATCCAGCATTTCTTCTATGAGTGCATTAACTTCAGATTTTGTAAGGTCTTTTCGGTTTCTTACCAATGGAAATTCCAGGTTATCACGAACAGTCATACTATCATATAGTGCACTGTTCTGAAAAGAAAATCCAATTCTTAATCTCAGATCGAGTAATTCCTGATAAGAAATTTCATCAACCTTGTGGCCTAATACATTCACCAGTCCGCTATCCGGACGAAGTAAACCCACTATAATTTTAATTAATACTGATTTACCTGTACCGCTTTTTCCCAGTACCACCAGATTCTCCCCTTTATAGAGATTGAGATTTGCACCTTCCAAAACCTGATAAGATCCAAATGCTTTATTTAATGCCACAATTTCAATTACTTTTTCTGCACTGAAATCGGTCATGTTTTTTGCTGTCATATTCAGTTACGTATTAAAAAGACTAAAAATCTGAACACAAACTACCTCTTCAACAAAGATGAGAAACATTGCTGTTACCACAGCTGAATTTGCAGCCTTACCCACACCTTCAGTACCTTTTGAGGAGTGGTAGCCTTGATAACAACCCACAATAGCGATGGTAAAACCAAATATGATGGCTTTTATCGTACTGGCAATAATATCCAGGTAGGTGATGTTTTCTAATGCACTTTGAAAAAAAGTAGTTGCACTGGTGCCTTCATTTACCGAAACATTTAGTAAGGCACCCAGCATACCAACCATGGCAGTATAAAAGGTGAGGATAGGCATGGTAATCGTAGCTGCCAGTACCCTTGTTGCTACCAAAAATTTAAATGGATTGGTCGCACTTACTTCCATGGCATCAATCTGTTCACTTACTTTCATAGAGCCCAGTTCGGCACCAATACTAGAACCTACTTTTCCGGCTGCTATAAGACCTGTAAGTAGAGGAGCAAGTGTTCTCAACAAAGCAATCCCTACCAAAGAGGGTAACCATGATGTTGCGCCAAACTCTGATAGTGATGGCCTGGATTGCTTAGTAAATACCAATCCTGTAATAAAGCCTGTGGTGGATATTAGAAGTGCAGAACGATAGCCGATTTCGTAACACTGCCTCATCAATTCCTTAAATTCGTATGGTGGCAGAAAGGCTTCTCTGAAAAATCTTCCTATAAATCCAAATACATTATATAAAGTAATAAACATATTGCCAAACTTACCCACGGGTTTGGGTGTTTCAGCTGATTTTTCTTGCTCTAAGCTCATTTTTGAGTTTTTGTTTTGATGGTAGAATCCGTGAGCATTTCTTTCTCTTTTAATAGCCTGTGTTTAGAAATTTCGAGTGTATCTGCCGGAGAAAGGCTATTATACAATACCTTATAAGTTGCCATCATACTATTATTTCTTTTCTGAAAATATTCCTGACTAATTTTTCCCTGATTCAATTCTTGTTTCAAAGCAACCGACTGATCAATAATGGCTTTCGCCGAATCTACAATCCCTGAACTGGAAAGAGTAGTTTGATGATCTACTTTCTTCCCTCCGGAACCTTGCTCAGGGTTAGTATTGTGGCAGGCAATACCCAATAGGACGATAGGCAGCATGAATAATATTTTCATGCTAACAATACACATTAATCCGCCAATTGTTTGTTGTCAAACACATTATTTGCTTACAAATATTTGAAGTAATCATCCTGTGAAAGTATTAACTAAATAAGCTTCACCAGACGGGTAAATATATGGATAAATCATTATTTATATTCAAGATTCTGATTTCAGTGATTTTATAAAAAACATAGAATAAAGAAAAGCTATTATTTTAATTATTTTAAATCGTAAAGTCTTTAGCAGATTTTTTTTGTAATCTGACGGGATTTATTAGTTTTGTGAGCCCTTAAAAGGGTTTACATTAATTTATAGATGGATTTATCTATCTTAATTATTCATAACTATGGAAAAATTCAAACAGGTACAAGAAGTTATCGCTTCAGTTGAAGCTGATATTGCTAAATTCTATGATGGCGGAAATGCTGCAGCTGGAACTCGTGTTCGTAAAGCAATGCAAGACTTAAAAGTATTGGCTCAAGAAATCAGAGCTGAAGTTACAGAGAAAAAAAATGGTGCAAAATAAGCACCTGTAGCTATTTGAAAAGCCCTCAGTATTGTACTTGAGGGCTTTTTTGTTTAGCAATTCATTATTTCAAAGAAACACGAATGAGTAGGAGAGAACCAGTCTCTATCTATTTATAGACGTCATGGGCGGATTCGAACCGCCGTAAAAGGTTTTGCAGACCTGTACCTAAACCACTCGGCCACATGACTATTTAATTCATCAGAAATGAATTATACAGCAAATATATCACTATTTATATAAAATCTATAGATTTTGTAGTCTTTTATTTTTTTAATTGATTTCTCATGCTCGTTCAATCAAAAATGAATTATTCAAATGAATTTATTTGCGAGCGATTTCTATTGAGCAAATTAGATCTGGTTAAACGATAAGCTAACGTTATACCTTATATATACCAGCCGCCATTTTTTCTATAAATGCCTTTGGCAGAAATCGGTTTGCATAAACACTTACTATATTGGTTAAGCCCGGAACGATTTCCGACTTTCTTGCAACCATTCCTTTTATGGCTATTTTAGCAACTTCATCAGGTTGCATATTAAATTTTTCAGCCATTTTACTAAAAGCATCTAATCCTGCACGATGTGCAAATCCGGTATCTACAGGGCCGGGGCTTAAACAGGTAACCGATATGGATGTATTTTTTAATTCATATCGTAATGCACGCGAAAAAGAGAGTACAAAAGCCTTTGTTGCTGAATAAATAGCGAGTGTAGGTACAGCCTGGTATGCTGCTGTGCTGGATATGTTAAGGATATATGCTCGTTTTTGTTTTATGAGGGATGGTATTAGCAGGTGACATAAAGAGATCAATGTATCCATGTTTAGTCGGCACATTTCCATTTGAGCTTTAAGATCTAAATCTTTAAACTGGCCCCACTGCCCATAACCAGCATTGTTAACCAAGGTATTAACGCTATATTTTTTATCTGCAATCCAATCAGATACTACTTTTGGTGAAGTTGACTGGCTTAAATCTATAGCCAAAAAATCAGTTGTGATACCATATTGTGCTTCAAGCTCGTAACCAAGTGATTCAAGTTCCTGAGCAGACCGAGCAATTAATAAAAGATTAAAGCCTTTTTTAGCTAGTTCAGTGGCAATTGATCTGCCTATTCCTTTGCTAGCTCCAGTAATAACTGCATAAACTTTTTCATCTTTGATCATATGGCTTCGAATTATACTACATCGCAAATATGCTATATAAAAGGTTATATTCTTAACTTATCTTCAATAATTCATTTACCTATCATAAGAATTAGAAGGATGCCAGATACTTAATACATATTCATACTGACCTCATCTCAGATAGATTTTGACTATGGAAATATAGAATTATTCGATTGTGATTTCTGAAAAGGAACCTTTAACTTTAAATAATTTATAAAAAGCATAGGTTAATTTCAAATAACAAAACATAAAATAATGGAAAACGATTCAAATGATATCAGCAAATGCCCGTTTCATAATGGGAGTATGAAACAGAATGTAGGAGGAGGTGGAACTAGAAATCACGACTGGTGGCCAAATCAACTAAAACTAAACATTCTACGGCAGAATTCATCCCTATCAAACCCATTGGATAAGGATTTTAATTATGCTGATGCTTTTAATAGCCTTAATCTCGAAGAACTTAAAAATGATCTGAAAGTATTAATGACTGATTCTCAGGATTGGTGGCCGGCAGATTTCGGTCACTATGGTGGATTATTTATCCGTATGGCCTGGCACAGTGCCGGAACCTATCGCGTTGGAGATGGTCGTGGTGGAGCTGGCGCAGGATTGCAACGTTTTGCGCCACTAAACAGCTGGCCTGATAATGTAAGCCTTGATAAAGCCAGAAGATTACTATGGCCGATTAAACAAAAATATGGAAATAAGATTTCTTGGGCAGATTTGATTATCCTGACAGGGAATGTAGCGCTGGAATCAATGAATTTCAAAACTTTCGGCTTTGCCGGAGGACGAGAAGATGCATGGGAGGCTGATGAATCTGTTTATTGGGGATCTGAAACAACCTGGTTAGGTGGTGATCTTCGATATGGTCATGGTTCGGATGGTGCGGATAAAGAACATGGGGTATTGGTAAGTGATGATGATGCTGATGGAGATATTCATTCCCGTAATCTTGAAAAGCCCCTTGCTGCTGTACAAATGGGTTTAATTTATGTAAATCCAGAAGGACCTGATGGAAACCCTGATCCGGTATTGGCTGCTAAAGATATCCGCGATACTTTCGGAAGAATGGCGATGAATGACGAAGAAACGGTCGCTCTGATTGCTGGAGGTCATAGTTTTGGAAAAACACACGGTGCAGCCTCTGCAGATCATGTTGGCAAAGAACCTGAAGCTGCAGGAATAGAAAACCAAGGATTTGGATGGAACAATAGCTATGGAAGTGGTAAAGGTGCAGATACCATTACCAGCGGACTTGAAGTTACCTGGACAACTACACCAACTCAATGGAGTAATAATTTCTTCGAAAATCTTTTTGCTTATGAATGGGAATTAACTAAAAGCCCAGCTGGCGCACATCAATGGGTAGCCAAAAATGCAGAGGCTATTATTCCTGATGCTTTTGATCATACGAAGAAACATCTCCCATCGATGCTCACCACAGATATCGCTTTGCGCTTTGATCCGGCATATGAAAAAATTTCACGACGCTTTTTGGAAAATCCGGATGAATTTGCAGATGCTTTTGCGCGTGCATGGTATAAATTGACACATCGCGACATGGGTCCAACAAGCCGTTACCTTGGTCCAGATGTGCCTCAGGAAGAATTGCTTTGGCAAGATCCTATACCAGCAGTAAATCATGCATTGGTAAGTGATAGCGATATTGAAACATTAAAGTTGAAATTATTATCTTCAGGTTTGACAGTGTCTGAACTGGTGTCTACTGCCTGGGCTTCTGCATCCACCTTTAGGGGTTCTGATAAACGTGGTGGAGCCAATGGTGCCCGTATTCGTTTAATGCCTCAAAAAGATTGGAAAGTAAATAATCCATCCCAATTGCAAAAGGTTTTAGGTGTACTGGAAAAAATTCAACAAGAATTCAATAACAGTCAAATTGATGGAAAAAAGATCTCAATAGCTGATTTAATTGTTTTAGCTGGTGTAGCAGGTGTAGAAAAAGCTGCTGGCGATGCTGGGCATTTTACTAATGTTCCATTTACAGCCGGGCGGATGGATGCATCACAATCCCAAACTGATATAGAATCTTTCAGTTATCTGGAACCTCAGGCCGATGGTTTCCGTAACTACCGTAAGTCAAAATCATCTGTTTCAACAGAAGAACTATTGATTGATAAAGCACAGTTACTTACTTTAACCGCACCTGAACTTACTGTTTTAGTTGGTGGTTTAAGGGTATTGGATACTAATTTTGATGGTTCAAAAAATGGTGTATTTACCAATACTCCTGGAAAGCTTACGAATGAATTTTTTGTTAATTTATTAGATATGAATACGGCCTGGAAAGCCACTTCTGATGAGAAAGAAACTTACCTGGGTAGTGATAGAGCAACTGGACAACCAAAATGGACAGCCAGTCGTGCTGATTTAGTATTCGGTTCCAACGCAGAACTTAGGGCAATAGCTGAATTATATGCAAGTGCTGATGGAAATGAAAAATTTGTTAAAGATTTTGTAAAAGCCTGGACAAAAGTGATGAACTTGGATCGTTTTGATCTGGTCTAAAATTTAATATGATTAAAAGGGTGCCATTTGGCACCCTTTCTCAGTTTATTATATTAGTAGAAACAACCTTTTTAATGTATTTCAATAGATATATATTTGCATGTGATAGTCTTTTCTTACTTATATGGTAATTTATCAAAGCAAAACAATAGTAATCCGCGAATTTTTACCATCTGAAGAATATTTATTTGTTTCTCTTTTTGAAGATAAGGAGGTGACCAGATTTCTTCCTCATCTGCATGCCAATGAATATCATCAACTTTTTGAAACTGCCTTAAAGGATTACCGTTTCGGACCATTTGGAAGGTGGGGCATATTTGATGCTAAAAATGATTTGTTTATAGGTACTTGTTTATATAGGCCATTTGTTGAAGTTTCAGATCAAACTGAAATTGGTTACAGTTTAATTAAATCATATTGGGGTATGGGAATCGGTACGGAAGTTGCCAGGGCTCTTTTAATTTATGGTTTTGCAAACACCAATACAAATGAAATTGTAGCCCTAACTGATTTAAAAATATTGGTTCTCAAAAAGTTCTGCAAAAATTAGGCTTCAAGCAGCTGAATAATATAGAAAGAAGAGGAGTGGAGCTCAATTATTTCCTTATAGAGAGATTAGAAGAGTTAAAATGATCTATTGCATTATTATATGTTGTTAAGGTGATCTGATGATTTTCAATTTCAATCATATAGTTTTAAGCAATAAAGCTTAAATAATACTCCCATTAAGATTTCTATTTAAACGTCCTCTTGCTTTTGCGCTTGACCTATTGGTTGCATACATCCAATATGAATCCATTCCTATCGCCTATATGTTCTCTATGCCTATATGGTTAGACGAAATCTAAGCGAATCTGCTCTCCTCATTCTATTAAACAACGCTTCGAAACACCCGTCATTAGAAAATGTTTTATTTATTTCAATTTTTTGTGGATGATTTACAGAGGCTTACGATTTCAGGGGATAAAATAGGGCTGATAGGTTTGCGACGGTATTAATTTTTGCTACCTTTGCATCCCGCTTCGGAGGAAACGGATGTATTGAAAAGCGTGTTAATGATGGTGAGAGTGGATAAAAGGGCGGAATTTATTTCAAATAAAATTTGCTCAGGTGAAAAAGATCATTACCTTTGCATCCCGGTTCGAAAAGAGCGGGAAGCTGGTTTTAAAGACTGGCATATTGAAGGGTTGGAGAGAAAAGAAGGGCTAAAAAAATAAAATTATTTTATTTGGAAGTTCAGAAAAGATTTCTACCTTTGCACTCCCAACCGAA